>Ga0207832_100026_pt1 | contig 249370 bp, 242 predicted proteins | sample TtanPargueraPR_3_FD_187743 | JGI IMG/M metagenome (GOLD analysis project Ga0207832, IMG submission 187743) | Aerobic enrichment media microbial communities from Bioluminiscent Bay, La Parguera, Puerto Rico - Tt and P1 (4) (SPAdes) | ecosystem: Environmental > Aquatic > Marine > Unclassified ...
ACAGTTAATTATAGTATAAGATAGGGCTTCCTTTTTTTTCAAACAAAAATAGGCCTTTCAAATATCATATGGTATACCATACAATAATTTAAAGCCTATCAATGACCATACAATAATTTAAATATCTGATAAATAAAGGCGATAGCCTTTTTTTTATTTTGTAAAGTTTATGTTATAATTAAAAAAAACTAAAGGGGGCTTTTATGAAGAAATTAATTATCGTGATATTAATGCTTTTTGTTTTAGTCGGATGTTCAAAAAGAGATTTAGCATACGATGATGATCTTTTTAATGATGGATTACTAGCTGTCAGTGCCGATGGATCAAGTTGGGGCTATATCAATCCTAAAGGTGAGATGGTCATCGATGATAAATTTGATGGTGCAGGAGCTTTTTACAAGGGACATGCAATCGTTATTGTTGATCAATTTTATCAAGTGATAGATAAAAATGGAGATTTTGTCTTTGATCTTGGATATGATTACTTAAGAAGAAGTCCTAATACTGGTTTATTGATATTTGAACAAGATGATCTATTTGGAATCATGGATGATGATGAAAATGTGATTGTTGAACCCATCTATAAATCAATTACTGATTACTCTGAAGGCTATGTCTTAGTGGTAACTCCTGGATTTGATTACTATTATTTAGATGAACAAGGTAATCGAATGCATGATGAAAGTTTTAGTTATGCAACATTGTTTAAAAATGGATATGCAACTGTAAGAAATGATGAGGGTAAAACAGGGTTAATTAATGATGAATTCGAACTTGTCATTGATTATATTTATGATGATATCAGTGTAGTTGATAAATATGGATATGCAGTCACAAGAATTGATAATGATATATATGAACCAGAAGATAATTCATGCAATTTAATTAAAGTAGATGATATGACATTGATCTTAGAAGATTACGAATATATAAAGTTTAATATGGTCATTGATATTAGATATGATACACCTTTATATAAAGCGTATGAAGATGATGCATTTGTCCTTTACTTAAATGATGGTACGAGATTTACAGAAGATGAATATGTTTGGGTTGAAACAATCGGTGATTATCTGATTACCTTTCAAGACAAAAACCGTGTGCCTACTGAACCTTATGAGGAACTTAGAGAATACGCAATCTATGATGAAGATGGTACACTTATTAAAAAGGCAAGTATTCTTGATAGTAAACATGTTTTTCAATGGCTTGATGGAGATGATATGGGTTTATATTTGATGGTTGTTGATGGTGATTTTATAGACATCTATGGACAAGATGCAGAATATAGAGTTGAAGCTGATGATGTTAAAGGTTTATCAGATGATTTAATTTTTGCGACGAAAGACGGATTGTTTGGTGCATTTGATTTTGACGGTGAAATCGTTATTGATTTTAAATACGAATATCTTTTTGAATATGAAGACGGTTATATTGAGTTTAAACTAGATTCTAAATGGGGAGTTATGAATAGCAAATATGAAGTTATTGTTGAACCTATTTATGAATATAGACACTCAAATTATCAACCTAGAGTTATACCACAAACATAAACTTACTTGAGGATTAATCATAAAAAAAACAACTTGACAAACTCAAGTTGTTTTTGTTTATTAGAATGTATGTTTTGATAATGGTTTAATACCAACAGCTTCTATATAACCTCTTTCACCTTGTGGTTCTAATTGATATCTAGGATAGATATCTGTAAACTCATAACCATAAGTTTCAGGTTTAAACTTCTTGATTGCTTCTTTAACATCATGAATCGCATGTGCATAGTTTAATTCTTCATCTTCATAAGGTTCTCCTTGGAAGATTAAGTAATAAGCTTCATCTAAAATCAGCACATCGTAGCCTTTAGGTATTTCAGTTTGATCATCAAGATTAACTTCAACGCCTTGTACGTAAGTACTTTTGCCGTCTCTTAAATGTTTTGGTAACCAGTATCCTGCAGGTTCAGAAATTGCATTTTTGATGCTTAATAACTCACCCCATACATCACAAGATACTTCCTCACAATAAGCAAAATAATCTTCTGCCTTGATGCCTCTTTTTAAGATAAGTTTTCTTTTTGGTCTTTTGACTACTTGGGTAAAAATAAATGATTGGTCCATGTTATACTCCTTTGGTTTTTGATTTAAAAAGAGATAATAATCTTTGACATTTGATGGTAGAAACAGTTTGATGGGTGGCGTTTTTTGCTTGTATAGACTTGGGTTTATTCCAAACTGTTTTGTGAATGCTTTGGTAAAGCCCTCATGAGAATCAAATAGATAATCAAATGCGACGTCAATAATCTGATGATCTTGATCTCTTAAGTCTAGTGCAGCTTTTGTAAGTCTTAAAGATCTGATATATTCAAAAGGTGTTTTACCAGTAAGTTCTTTAAAGAGTCTAGATGCATGCCACATCGAGTATCCTGAAACGGATGCTAACTGATATAGTGTAATGGTTTGGTGAAGATGATTTTTTATGTATGCTTGCATCCTAGATACTGCTTCATAAGTGTTTATGTCTTTCAATTTATCCCTCTTTTCACAAGTATTTTACATGAACTCACAAGTGAAGACTTGAACTGGATTGCGAAAAAGAAGATGTCATATAAAATAACGATATTATTTGATTCTAATAGAAGTATAAGTTTTATCCTCTAAAACATCTTCAATATGTTCTACAGTTATCCAATCATCCATATTTTTTTGTCTAGAGTAGATGAGGGGTTTGTTTAGTTCCTCAAATGATTTTATTTCAACAATACACAACCTTTTTTTCCCAGCCCATCTTTTTACTTGTTGATCTGAAAGGTTTAGATAAGGTTGTTCTTTTAAAACTATTGATTTTGATGCTTCTGGTGTAAGGGGTTCTGAATTAAAAACTGATTTTACGATTGCTTTCGCTTTGATTTGAAGAGATCCATCATTTTCTACAAAATAAAGAACTTCATCTTCAAAAACACGACCATATGGAAGTTTTCTTCCTGCAGCTCCTCTGATGATTTTTGATTTCGTCTTATTTTTTAGTTTCTCAAACTCTTTTGCTTGATGGTCTAAATAAACTAGATGTTCCATAAAAATCTCCTTTAATCTTGTTTTATTTTTAATTATATCATATCTAAACAAGCATCAAAAAAACTATCTATTTCAAATAAGAAAAACGAAAAAAATCTTTATCAGTGTTTGCATTCATTTAAAACGAAATGTATAATCAATATAAAAGAACTTAAGAAGTAAAAAAAATATCTAAGCGGATCATGATATCTAAAAAGATATTTTTTCAAGTGAAAACTGATAAGAGGAATTTATGCGTATATTAAAAAAAACAACAATCCATCTAGCAATCATCATGAGTATGAGCTTTTTGGTAGTGATCTATTTATATCAACCCATACCAAAAATAGATGATCAAAGTGAATATCAACATGTCGTTGAAAGCCAAGTTGAATACATGATGGATAGATATGATATCCCTGGTGTCCAACTTACCATATTCGAAAGTGATCAAGAAAACACTTATTCATTTGGATATAAAGATTTAGATGAAGGTATGATGATTGATGATCAAAGTGTCTTTAGAGCACAATCATTATCTAAAACTGTAACAGCAGTTTTGATTTTAAAACTCGTTGAAGAAAACTATCTAAACTTAGATGACCAACTTAGAGACCTTTTATCAAATGATTTTTTAGAAGAAATACCAAGTATTTATCATGATGTCACCATACATCAAATCTTAAAACATGAAGCATATATGCCTTTAGGTGATTTTAACAGAATGTATGCTCTTGATGATGATATGATTTCATTAGAAGAAGCCTTAATTTATGATCTCAATCAAAATAGACCAAATGGTGGTTTTTTGTATTCAAATGTTGGATATAACCTTTTAGAGTATGTCATTAATCAAGTTTACGAAGATGGTTATGAACAACTTGCAAAAACTTATCTCTTTAATCCTTTGGAAATGACACATACATCATTTTCTTATGATGATATCGATCGTGATAAACTAACTTATGGCTATGATCAGTTTAAAGATAAAGTTGACCACTATCAATATCCAGAACTTGGTTCTGGTGGATTGTTATCGACATCAAGTGATTTTTATAAGTTTTTATTTGGACTTGTCAATGGCGATATCATAAGCCTTGAGCATTTAGATTTGTTACTGAGTTATGATGAACATCAATCACTTGGTAGTTATGGACTTGCTTTTGATGGCTATGGTTATGGTGTTTTTGTTGAACAAAATGGTGAACATGTTACTTTTTCACATGGAGGACAAGGTTCAGGTTTTATGGCATTTTATCATGTTGATTTAGAAAGTCAAAGTGGTTATGTTGTTATGTCTAATAGCCAAAGAACTTATCCTTTGATTTCAATGCTATCAACAACGATCAATGATGCAAATGAATTAGATGCTCCAGGGATCAAAAACATACATTTACTCATGATCATATTTGAAGTGATTATCTCAATATCTTTATATCTCTTTATGTATATCATGTATGTATTATTTAAAGAAAAATGGATAAAAAATATCACAACTATCATTGTTTTATCTTTCCTATGGATCTTAATGACATTCTTATGCATATATTTCTATCTTGGAAATTATATGTTTATCCATGTGTTGATTCCATTACACTTTGAGATTTTTATGAGAACTTTGGTCTTAATCAATATAAGTTTATTATTACTGATCATTTCATCGATTATTAATCTGATTAAGAAAAAGAAATCAGTTGACGTCTCTTTAAAAGAAAAAGTAATCTCTATGAAACGTGATATCGTCATCGTTGGTATTGCATTAAAAAATAAGCATACACCTTGGTATGCTAAATTCATGTTTTTCATCACGATGGTTTATGCTTTATCACCCATAGACTTGATTCCTGATTTTATACCTATTGTTGGATATTTAGATGATTTACTCATATTACCAGCATTATTAAGATTGTCAGTGAAACTCATTCCAGATGAAGTTTATACCTTTGCACAAAACCATTATGAAACATATAAAGATACATACACTAAAAAAACTTGGATTTATGCGATACCTTTTCTAATTTTATGGATCTATATAGGTTATTTAATACTCCGATTTGTTTTTGTAATATAAGCTGTTTCCATGACGAAATAGCTTTTTTTATTTTTTAGTATTGACAAGTTTAAAAGAAGGAGTATAATTTAAGTGTATAAAGTATACTGTCGGTATACTAATAATAAAGAAGGTATAAAAATGATAGAAACAAAACGATTAATATTAAGACCATTTAAAAAAGAAGACGCACATGACTTATATGAGTATTTGAAAGAGGAAAGTGTTTGTAAATATGAACCATATGACCCTTTTACTTATGAAGAAGCAATAAAATCAGCAGCTAGTAGAGCTTTAAATCCATCTTTTATTGCTGTTTATTTAAAAGCTGAAAAAAAGGTCATTGGTAATTTATATGTAGGCGAAGAAGGACCAGAAGAGATCAAGACAAAAAAAATTGGATATGTGTTTAATCCAAGATATCAACATCAAGGCTATGCAACTGAAGCTGCATATGCGCTTATTCATGATCTCTTTATCAATCAGCATATGCACCGAGTAGTTGCTTATTGTAATCAAGAAAATAAAGCATCTTTTAAGCTTCTAGAACGTCTAGGGTTTAGAAGAGAAGCAAGCCGTATGAAAAACATGTTTTTTAAATTAGATCAAAATCAAGAACCATTATGGTTTAATTCTTATCAATATGCATTACTTGAAGAAGAATTTAAAGGATTTTTAAACAAGGAGAGATTATAACAATGATTTGGCTATTTTTAAGCTTATTAGCTTTATTGATTTTTGCAGGCATCAAATATGTGATGTTTATAAAAAATCGTGATTATTTAGATATTTGGAAGAAAGATTTTTATCGCTCGTATACTGATCCAAGAAAACAGATTATTGCACATGGTCTTTTAGCAAGCTCAGGCCATAATACACAGCCATGGAAGTTTGTTTTTAAAGATGATAAAAACGCATTTGAAATGTTTATCGATAGAAGTCATTTGACAAGTGAAGTTGATCCAGATCGCAGACAACTACTCATTTCACAAGGCACTTTCATAAAAAACATGGAAATTGCAAGTGAGGTTTTAGGATATGAACTAAAGATATCATATGATATAAATGATGAGTGGAATATTTATCAAAGACTTGCTAAAATTACCATTAAAAAAACAAATAGTAAAAGAAATAAACTCTATGACCATCTCTTTAATCCTGATACACATCGAGGGGCTTATAAAACAATGGCTTTATCTGATGAAGGAAGAAAACGGATGAGTTCTTTAGCAAAATCTTATGAGTTAGAGATAAAGATCATTGAAGAAGCTGACGATGTTAAATATATAGGTAATTTAGCACTTGAAGGAGCTTTTATTGAAGCTAGAAATCAAGATGTTATGAATGAGACATGTCGTTTATTTAAAAACAATGAAACATCAAAAAAAGTTAATCCATACGGATTTTCATTAGAAGGGCAAGGATTACCAGCATTTATGATTTGGTTTATCCAAATCCTTATGCGCTTTTTTCCAAGTTTTAATCATCCAGATCAAACAAAAAAAGCATTTCTTAATGGCACACATCAAGCAATTTCACATACACATACTTATATCATGATTAAAAGTAATGAATTAGATCCAAAATCGTTGATTAAAGTTGGTATGCTCTATCAAGAGTTAATCTTAAACTTACATGATCTTGGACTTGTGATTCAACCGCTTAGTCAAGGGATAGAAGTGTATGATGATATGAAACCAGTTTATGAAAAGATCCATAAAGCTTATGGAAATGATCAACATATCCTAATGCTCGCAAGATTAGGCTATCCCGAAAAACCATTTAATCACTCCATGAGATTTAAGCCAGAACAAGTGATTGAGGAGGTATCCTCGTGACTAAAGATGAACGAAAAGAAAAAATCGTAGAGATGAATAAAAAAGCAATCATTGATGCAGCTGAAGCATTAATCGCCCAAAACAATTATGACTATCAAAAAGTCACAATGAATGATATTGCAGAAAAATCTGATTTTACTAAACGTACCGTTTATCAATATATAGGTTCAAAAGAAGCCTTACAATTTGAAATCATGATTCGTGGACATGAATATATGATCAAGAGATTAAATGAAGTCATTAGTGATCAGCAAACAGGGATCATAAGACTTAAAAGTATCGCAAAAGCTTTATATCAATATAGTCATGAAGATCCTTTGCATTTTTGGATGGTGATGAGCTATGAGAATCAAAACGCTGATTTTGAAGTATCAGAAGATTTGATCCAAAAAACATATGAGCTCGGTGAAGTATCGATGAAGATTTTAATAGATACGATTGCTTTAGGTGTTAGTGATGGCTCAATGTCTAAAGATTTAGATGTTAAGCAAACAGCGTTTGCTGTTTGGTCATTTTTGTTAGGGATTTTACAAACAGAAAAATTAAAGAAAAACTATATGAAACATATGCATCAGATAGATGTAGACAAGTGGGTTGATGATGCATTAGATCTCATATATCAAACATTACAAAGAGGATGAAATGAAAAAAGTATTTAAACAAATAAGCGTAGTTTTTATTGTAGCGATTTTATTATTAGGACTACCTTTAGTTTCTGGATATATCGCTGATGTATTTTATATAAATTCAATAGATCCAGATGGTGCTTTTTTATGGATAAGTATCCATCATATCGCACAAATGTTGATGTTTATCATCTTGATTTTGATCATAAAACAAGTGAAACCAAATCTCGAGTTTGGATTTAATTTCAAAGAAAAGAAAAAAGGATTTAGGTATGTTGGTTATTTTACAATCGGATTTTTGATCTATACAGCGATCGGTGTTGGCATGACATATGTTAACGGTGGGTTTGTGTCTTATGCAAATGACTTAAACGCAAGAAATGTTTTTGGATATCTAGGATTTCAGTTATTATTATCTGGTCCATCAGAAGAGATACTATTTAGAGCATTTGGGATAACGATCTTGGGTCTTGTTTTTAAGAAAAGACTGTTTAAGGGTAAATTAAGTGTCAGTAACTTAATCATCGCAGTCATCTTTGGACTCGCACATATTGGCATCTATTTTTCACCACTGACTTTTAGATTTGATATATTTCAACTCTTTTATGCATTTGGACTAGGTCTTATCTACGGAGATTGTTATGAGAAAACAGGTAGTGTCTTATACCCAATGATGATTCATAGTATCTCAAATGTCATTGCAGTTGGGGCTACGATGCTATTAACAGCATTCATGTAAATCTATGTTATACTATTTATAATTAACTTAAGGAGTAGATTATGAATTTTGATGACATTAAAAAATTAAAAACTGAAACTGACCGTGTGAGTAAAATCTATGAACTTTTCAATGAAGCATCTAGATTAACTTTAACAAAAGCTAGACAAGTTGAATTTATCACAGCGATTACTTATATTAATCAGTATTTAAATAAAACATCTAAAATCTTAGATATTGGTGCTGGAGCAGGTATCTATAGTTTGCATTATGCAAAAAAGGGATATCATGTTGATGCAATCGAACTATCAGAAGCCAATATTAAGGTGTTTAAAGAACAAATCACACAAGATATAGACATCGACCTTAAAATGGGAAATGCGCTTGATTTAAGCGCATATCCAAGTGATTTCTATGATGTTGTTTTACTCATGGGACCTTTATACCATTTAGAAAAGAAAGAAGATCAATTAAAAGCTCTTTTAGAAGCGAAACGGGTCTTAAAAAAGGGTGGTGTTCTTTTTACAGCATTCATTTCAAATGATATGGTTTTTTTGACAGAACTCGATTATAATCAAACGTTTTTTGAATCTGACCAATATGATCATGATACTTTTGATGTAGTTGATTTTCCATTTGTGTTTCATACCGTAGATGAAGCTAAGACGCTTATTCAAGATGGTGGACTTATCACCTTAAAAATGATTGCTCAAGATGGTGTTTCTGAACTGATGGCTGATAAAATCAATCAAATGAGTGATGAGAGCTATAAGCAGTATTTAAGATATCATTTATATTGTGCAGAAAAGCCTGAAATGTTAGGACGATCTAATCATATGATGTTTATTTCAAGAAAGTGATATGTCTATGAAAGATAAAATCATATTTAAAGAAATTGACTGGGATAATCTATCTCAAGTTTTAAACCTTAAGATGCGTGAAGATCAAAGATCATTTTTACCAGATGTAAAAACATTTTTATCCCAAGCATATGTCAATTTAAGATTAGGATATAAAGAGATTGTCTATGCGATCAATTATGATGAACATATCGTTGGATTTACAAAGGTAGTTTATGCAAAAAAAGCTGAAACGCCTTATTGCTTTCCTGTTGATTGTTATTTAATTGATGCATTTTTAATCGATGAGCAGTTTCAAAAACAAACCATAGGTAAGCAAGTATTTAAAAAATTGCTATCTCACTTACTTAAGTTTCCAATAGGTGATGTTGATGACTTTTATTTAATTTGTCATGAACAAAATCATCAAGCACATCATTTTTTTGAAAGTTTTGGATTTAAACATGTAGATATTTATCAGAAAAATGATCATATTTATAGAGTCTATAATCTAAAGGTAAAATAAAAAGCACAAGATGTGCTTCTTAAGATAAAGATAACTTGAAGTTATCTTTTTTTATTTAATTTCGATTTTTGTGAAACTTAAGGCTTCAACTGTAGCTGTATGAACTAATCCAGATGCATCATAGAAGTAAATCGTTTCTTCTTGATCTGATACATTCCAAACCATCGCGTAAATATCGCCATTTTGATCCTCATAAATGGATGCACTTACTTGTGCTTCAACCATCATCCATGTATCACTATGTCTTTGTCCAAGTGTATCCATCGCATGAATCATATAATATGATAAGCTGAGTTCATTTGGATAATCGTCATTTAAGATTTTAGAAGCATCAAAATTATTGATTGCAGTACTACTATTAGTAATCGATTGAATAAACCACATATTAGAAAACCATGTGTCTATAGTTTGATTTTTAGCTTCTAAGTATGTACCAAAGATTGAAGATAGTTTATTATACTCTTGATCATCAAGCGCATAACTTGTTAAATACTCTCCTGTTGGTAACCACTGGATTCCATAGATAAATGTTGGGTTTGCGCCAAACCATGTTGCATAATCATGTTTTCCACCCCAAACCATACCAGCAACATCTACATAATCACCGTAATCAGGATCCCAGTTGGTATCATCATAATCAAACCAATATTCTTTAATCGCAGATAGTTCTGTAACAAAACCATAGATTGCGGCATCTCTTCTATCTGTATCATTTGTTGCAAGTGCCCAGTGATAACCAGCATTCCAGGAGTTTAGCGCTTCAGAAGTCGATTCTAAGTTATTACCTTCCGCAAACGTTCCATATCCATGTGCCCAAGAGTGACCTGCCCATGGATCAAAGTTTCTTAAATACTCAAAATCATCTTGATCTTTATATGGATACATATAATCATCAAGCAGAAGATTGACTAAATCTTTATAATCTTCTAAAAATGATTGATCATACATTGCTAAAACACTTGATGCATAAACGAGATAACCATGCGTAAAACTATGATCAGATAATTCTGAAGCAGTTCCAAAATCATTGTTTGAATAATAAGTGGTTCCCCACTGATAATTGTAAAATAAGAATTTGTCATCTGATTGACCACTATACGTGTACCAATCTTCAATGACATATTTTAACTTAGCAATAAACTCTGCCTTTAGTGCGTTTTGTCCAAGTTGATCTGAGATGATGATTGCTTGTGATAATGGATAAATCGCTTTAGAGTTCCAATAAGGCCCTTCAGCATTGATAAAGTCTTCATCATCAGTGATGTCAATGTCTTGATTTAGACCTTCTAAATAAGATACTAAAGTTGTATCTGAAAATGCATCATTTTCAGGGAGTGTAAATCCTGGAAGGACACCACTAAAAGATAATATAGTATCGAATGTATTATTATCTAGTAACTTTAATGTACCTCTAACTGTACGATAAGTATAGGTGGTGACATTAACATCTGAATATTTATAATGATGCGGCATTAACGCTAGAAGTATAGGATTTTGATTGTTTTCATTGAAATTGGTTTGTTGGTAATGATAGGTGGTAATGACATCACTGTTTTGATGATCGATTTCATAGGAAACATCTGTATCATTTGTCATGGTATATCCATGCTCATGATAAAAGGATGCTTCTGTAAGATCGTTGATTGCAGCAATCGATAAAATGTTTGAATCACCTAAATCAATGTTTAATCTATTGTTAAGTCCAAATGGATGATTATTAGAAGTGATCGTAAATGTCGTGTTTTCAGGTGTATTTACTAAATAATATTTATCAGAATATGTGGGTTGTCCAACAATTTCTGGTGGACTTGTATCATAACCTGAATGTCTTCTTACCAGTTTAACAATAATCGCTTTACCAGTATGTGTAGAAGATGTAATTAAATTTCCATTTAAATCATAATATTCATAATTGTCTAAACCATTGGTATCAAACGTATAAGTCACTGATTGTTCATTAGCAACTTCAACAAATACATAAGGTGATCCTTGGGTAAGGGTTGTAACCATATGATCCGTTGAATCACCAACATTTCTCATCGCAACTTTTACAGATGCATCACTATAGCCAATGACTTTAGTTAAGTATCCTAAATCTAAATCAGATGATTTTAAGAATGTATCTTTTAATGCAAGTGGGAATTGCGCTTGTGTAGGTGTTTGATTCACATTCCAGTATTGCACAAATCCATCTTCTGGATTCGTGATTTCTAAGCCTTCATTGGTATATGATGCTCTTAATGGATTGGTATAAATCCCATTACTACCACCATAGTTAGAAACTAACAGACTAGTCCACCATCCACTTGATGGAACAGCAGTATCTAGTAGATCTGCTTCAATAAATGCAGGAGTCATTGGATGATCATATGCGGATAAAGATCCTTCATAATAAGATCCGAATCCTATGGATTGTTGTCCTGGAGATGTTGATGCTCTTTGTCCTGTAGGTTCTTGGTAAGTACCTTCAACAACATCAATCACTCTTGTTTCATTGATGGTTTCATCTCCTAAAGACAAGTTATAAGTTAAAGTATAAGATCCTGTAACCCCATAATTGACATGTCCAGTGATCTCAAATAGATGTGCAACATTTCTATGTTTATTTGTCATGATCTTTACATCTTCTAAAGGATCAAAATAATGACCGACAATCACACATTTATTTTCTAAGCCTGAAATGGTTTCAATTGTCTCAGGAACATCAGTTTTTGGATCATTAGGGTCAGTCTCATCTTTTTTACAAGCACTTGGTAAAATGATCATAGAAAGCAATAAAATAACATATAAAAATTTTTTCATAAAGCACATCCTTTTTGGTTTATAGATGTAGCATACCACATAAAAATCAATAATGATGCAAAAAAACATATATTTATATATGTAGAAAAAAAATCAAAAATAAAGTAAAATAAACTTGACATAGTGACAAATAAAGTGTACAATAAAGTCAGAATTGAAAAAGAGGTGTTTTTTATGAGTTATCAATTGAAAAAAAGTTATGTGACCATGGTCACTACAATCATTGGATTTGTTTTATTCTTACTATATATTTTAAGAGAAACAGATGTTGAGACATTTACTAAAGAAGATTTAGGTAAGTATTTATTATTAGTCGTGCCAGTATTAATTGGTGTTGACATGATTGGAAAATTTATTTTTAATTTACTTGACGTGAGTAAAAATAAAGATCAAAAAAGAGAAAAAATGGATGAGTTTGATACCATCATTGAATATAAAAGTGTGAGAAACTTTGGATTAGTCTTTATGTTAGGATTTTTTATCAGTTGTTTATTATTCTTAGTATCAACTTATATCTTTTATCCATTTCTAGCATTGTTCATTACGCTTCATGTCTCAGGACTTGTCTTACAAGCATCATATATTAAGTACTATGAGTATGGTGTATAAGTATGAGTAAGAAAGAAAGCAATATAAAAAACAGAATCAGAGAACTTAGATTTATGCATGATGAAATGTCTCAAGCAGAATTAAGCGATTTGGTGGGTGTATCTAGACAAACGATTGTCGCAGTTGAAAAAGGCAATTACACACCATCGCTTGACTTAGCATTTAAGATTGCGGAAATCTTTGATTTAAGGATCGAAGAAATCTTTTTTAAAGATGAGGGAAAATAAGATGACACAGAAAAAAAGAAGTTTACTTGCAGGGATTTTATATGTATCATTAATCATTCCAGGACCATTTGCGTTTTTGTTAATACCAGATATGATTAATAGTGCTTTAGATCCAAATACATATATTACAAATAACATGTATTTAATTTATGTTTGGTTGTTTTTAGATATACTTATTATTGGTATTGAGATTGTTTTAGCGTTCTTATTGTTAAAACTATTTAATCCAGTAAATAAGCCATTATCACAAATTGCTTATGTACTTAGAATGTTAGTTGTTGTGGTTATGACGATTAATGTTGTGTTCTTGATGATGATTATAGTTGGCAGTAGCTCAAATCCAATCCATTATGTTGATCTACATTTAGACTTTACTTATGTTTGGCAATTTGCGTTTAGCTTTCATGTATTGGTCTTAGGTATCTTTATGCTCAAGTATGTTAAAACATTATGGAAGTATTTAGGTTATGTTTTAGTTTTAGGTAGTGTAGGGTATTTAATAGATGTATTTAATCATTTCTTATTAAATAGTATCTTTTTATTAAACCTAGGAAGTATCTTATTAATCTTTGTGACTCTTGCAGAAGTTGGTATGGGTATTGCGCTACTTCTCAATAAAGCAACCCCAAAAGAGCTTTATTCATGATATGATATAACTATCATGAAAGAAGGTGTCTTATGATTTATGTTTATGTTTTAAAGCTTAAAAAAGTTTATTATACTGATGATGCATGGACTGATGAGGTTAATCAAATCATTGAAGCGCATTTCATAAGATTAAAAAATGATTTTGAAACAGGCAAAGTGATCCATGTTGGTAGAACAGAAAATCCTAAAGATGATGGTTTTGGTTTAGTCATCTATCATGCAGATCATGATCATGAAGCTAAAACGTATATGGAAAATGATCCAGCAATCATTCACGGGATTATGACAGGTACTTATCAAAAATATAAGGTGGTGTTTAATCTTGGCTAAAGCAATTGGTATCGGTGGTGTATTTATTCATATGCAAGGAGATTCTAAAGCTTTATTTGATTGGTATGAAAAATATCTTAGCCTAGATTTTTCAGCCTATGGTTCAGGGTTTTTAAGTGGAGAACAACTGATGGTTTTAACATTTAAAAGAGATGACAATCCTTTAATGCCTTATTTAAACCTAAGAGTTGATGATATTGAAGCTATGATCAATCTTATGAAAAAAGATCAAGTAGAGATCATATCAGATATAGTAGAATATCCATACGGGAAGTTTGCGACATTTAAAGATCCATTTGGAAATGTTGTTGAACTATGGGAAGCAGATAGAGATGCGTATATCAAGATGGTTCATGAAGAATTAGAAAAATATAAAAATGATGGGAAACCAAAAATATAAAACACGAGATGTAAAGATATGTAAATTATCATAATCATCTCGTTTTTTCTTTATAAGCACACTACAAATTGATATACTATAATTAGTAGTTCTTAAATGGGGTGTTATATTGGGTGTAAGAAAAAATCAATTGCTTGATGCACTAGAAGCTTTAAGAGAGGATATTAAAGAAAAACTTAAAGTAGAAGGCACACAAAAAAATATATGTACTGATCAAGCATTAGAAGAAATGGCTAAGAAAAAACCAGAACGATTGAGTGATTTTCTTGCGATTCCAGGTTTGGATCGTGATTTTTTAGAGATGTATGCACACCTTTTCTTAGATATCATTTTAACTTTTACCAAAAAAGAAGTTAAAAAGGTAAAAGTTTCAAAATCTGCATCATTTGTTCTCGATCGATATAAAGACAGATTAACTAATATATCTAAAACCAATCCAAATCTTTATATGGGAGCTATTGTTAAACTAAGAAGTTTTGATTTATATGATGAGACACGTTTTGAAGATATTCAAAAGTTTTTATCTAGAAAAAAAGATGTATATAAATTAAACACAGATCAAGATGATATTTTTGATCGATTAACCACGCTTTATAGACACATGAATAAAGACTATAAAGAACTTGGTACATATCATTTATACTTAGGTTATCCTTATGTTGAGGGTATTTTTAAACAAGATAATTTTCCAATTAAAGCACCGCTAGCATATATGCCAGTAAAACTAGAACGTAATAAAAAGACATACACCTTAAGTTTTGATGCACATAAAGATATTATGATTAATCGAGATTTATTGCTTGCAGTTTCAAAAGCTGAAAAAGCAGGCATTGATCAAGATATGCCGGATTTAAATGATTTATCTATGCAAACCATTGAGCGTATCATTTTGCCTTTTTATGAAAAGCATGGACTAGAAATTAAACATAAAAAAGAAATATCATTTATGCCTTATAAAAACGAGTTAAAAGATGATTTTTTAAGATCACATCATGCAAAATTCGAACTTAAAGGATATATTACTTTTGGAAGATATCAATTATACTCATCAATGCTTCAAAAAGATATGGCGGACATCATATCTAATGAAACTTATAATGAATTATTAGAAGGATTAATTGATGAACAAGATTTATATGCAGATGAGAAACCATTGCATGTTGCTTTATCAAGGGATAAGATTGATGAATCAAAATTGACTTATATCAATGACTTAAATTTTTCTCAAGAAAAAGTTATTGAGATGATCGACAAACATAAAAAAATGGTGATTTGGGGTCCTCCAGGTACTGGAAAGAGTCAAACCATTACTTCACTCATCGCAAACCAAGTGTTAAGAGGACAAAATGTATGTGTGGTTAGTGAGAAAAAAGTAGCGCTTGATGTCATTTATCATCGATTAGGTGGCGCATCGACTTATACAATGTTTATCGATGATGCATCGGATAAACATAAGTTTTATGATCAACTCAATACATTTATGTCTCAACATGTTCCTCAAAGAAGACATAATAATGATGTCTATCAAATTGAAGAGCAAATCAAAGATATCGATTATCACTTTAATGAAGCGATAAAATTACTTTATCATAAACAGTTTCAATATAAACCATTAGCATATTTTTATGATCGTTATCTAAAAGATAAAGAGATTAAAGATGACTTAATGCCAAAACAAGTTTATCATCTATTTAAACATTACTTAGGTGATGTTGATTTTGATCAAATTGAAGACGTTGAAAAAACATTTGATAAAGACAAAAAGCTTAAAGCTTTTATGTTTTATCATAAATATTTGATAAAATACCGATTTTTCCAAAAACTTGAAACAAAAATATCAAGAAGTAGTTTTCTTCAGTTTAATCAGTTTATGAAAGACTTGAATCACTTACATGAAAAATATGATAGAGCATGGATTTTAAAAAAAAGAAGACTAACAAATCAGTTTTTAAATCAACATCAGATGACTTTAGAGTTCATGACTCAAAAAAATTCTATTGACAAAAGATTTTTAAAAACAATGATCAAAGATCAAAAGTTTTCATCTGAGTTTGCATCTTATATTAAAGAATTAAACAAGATTAAAACAAACTATGAAAAACTCTCTGAAAATGATTTAAAATTTCTAGATATGATGACTTTTGATGATATGTTTGTCAGTAAAGAGAATCCAGAAAGTTATAGAACATATATGTTTAACGCATATTTCACAGGTTTCTTAGAAGATTTTAAAGCAAGACATCAAAAGTATTTGTTTATCATCGACGCTTATGAGAAAAAAATGGATGAGCTTAAGACACTGATTGATGAGAAAAAGCACATCACTCAAGATTCATTTGAAATGACTCTATTTTCACATGCACTTGATTTTTCAAATACTAAACGCATTATGGATATAAAACGTATTTTAGAAAGTGATAAGAAACCTTCAGTGAAAGCTTTCTTTGATCTTTATCAATTAGAGTTGTTATCTCATGTTAAAGTATGGTTATTAACACCTGAAGCATTATCAACAATCATTCCACTAAAACTTAATCTATTTGATTTAGTTATTTTTGATGAAGCTTCACAAATGTATGTTGAAAAAGGGATACCTGCTATTTATAGAGCTAAAAAAGTTGTGATTGCGGGTGATCCAAAACAACTTAGACCATCATCATTAGGTTTTGGCCGTATTGAAGAAGATGATCCTTTTGAAGAAGACGAAATCTTAAAGCATGTGACATATGATGCTAAAAGTTTACTAGATCTAGCAAGATATAAATACCAAGAAGCATTGCTTAATTATCATTATAGAAGTAAGTATCAAGAACTAATTGAGTTTTCTAATCATGCCTTTTATGATGGTAAGTTGATGATTTCTCCAAATGTTGATGACCCTAAAGAACCTCCAATTTCTTATATTTATGTTAAAGACGGCATGTTCTTAAAAAGAAGTAATGAAAAAGAAGCGGACGCCATCATCACCCTTCTAAAAAAAGTGCTTAAAGATAAAAAAGATGATGAGTCCATTGGTATCATCACATTCAATAGTAATCAAAGAGATTTGATTATGAATAAAATTGATGAAGAGTTATTTAAAAAAAGTGTCCATCAAAAACGTTTAGAAAAAGAACTTTTTAGAAGTCATGATCAAGAAGATCAAAGTCTTTTTGTAAAAAATATCGAAAATGTTCAAGGTGATGAAAGAGATATTATCATCTTTTCCATGGGTTATGCAAAAGATGAAACGGGTGTTGTCAAACGTCGTTTTGGATGGTTGAATCATGAAGGTGGACAAAATAGATTAAATGTTGCGATCACTAGAGCGAAAAAGAAAATATATTTTGTATCTTCTTTATATCCAGAAAACTTGAAAGTAGATGATTTGAGTGGTAAAGGACCAAAACTCTTAAAAGATTTTATGAGATATTGTTACTACATATCAACTCAAAAACGTGATCTTGCACAAGATGTATTAAAGAGTCTTTATCAAAAAGAATCAATCACACAAACGGTGATCTTATCAAGTATTGCCAGTGAAATTAAACAAAGACTAGAACGTTTGGGTTATCATGTCGATCAAAATATTGGTATTGGTCAATTTAAAATGGATTTAGCCATTTATGATGAAGAAACCAATCAGTATAAATTAGGTGTTATATGCACTTTAGAGAGTCATTATGAAATAAACGCAAGACAATCCTTATACCATCAAGAAAGATTCTTAAATGCTAGAGGATGGGACGTCATGAGAGTTTTTCATATGCATTGGTATGAAAATCCTAATCAAGTGATAAAATTAATAAAAGATAAGTTAAAAAAATAGAATATGGATTTAAACAAAGGAGTCTTTTCATGGATATAAAAGAAAGATCATTAGCTTTGCACAAAAAACTAAAAGGAAAGCTATCAATTAAATCTAAGATAGACATAAAGAATAAAGATGATTTATCTTTAGTATATACACCTGGGGTTGCGACAAGTTCTTTAGCGATTAAAGAAGATAAAGAGATGTCTTATGAACTTACTGGTAAGGGAAATACTGTCGCAGTCATCTCAGATGGCACTGCTGTTTTAGGTTTAGGTGATATTGGACCACTAGCAGCAATGCCTGTTATGGAAGGCAAATGTGCGCTTTTTAAACAGTTTGCTGGAATCAATGCTGTCCCTATTGTTTTAGATACAAAAGATATAGAAGAAATTATTCAAACGATAAAGTTTTTAGCACCATCATTTGGTGGCATCAATTTAGAAGATATCAGTGCACCAAGATGTTTTGAAATAGAAAAAAGGTTAAAGGACATGCTAGACATTCCTGTTTTTCATGATGATCAAAACGGCACAGCAATTGTTGTTGGTGCAGCATTATTAAATGCACTTAGACTAATAAAAAAAGAAATTGATCACATCAGAGTTGTGATCAATGGTTCTGGGTCTGCAGGTATTGCGATTTCTAGATTTTTAATTGAACTTGGTGTTAAAGATATTGTGATGTGTGATAAAGATGGCATCTTAGATCCTGAAGATAACAAACTCAATCCAGTACAATTAGAAATGGCAAAAATCACTAATCCAAAACGATTAAAAGGCGTTTTAAAAGATGCAGTGTGTTGTTCTGATGTCTTTATTGGTGTGAGTGCTGGGAATGTCTTAAAAAAGGAATGGGTAAGCTTAATGAATAAAGATAGTGTCGTGTTTGCACTTGCAAATCCAATACCTGAAATTGATAGAGAAGAAGCACTGGCAGGTGGAGCTAGAGTTTATGGAGCTGGTATATCTAATACACCTAATCAAATCAATAACGCCTTAGTATTTCCTGGGATTTTTAAAGGTGCTCTAGAAGCAAGAGTTAAACATATTGATATTGATATGATGAAGACTGCGTGTTATGCATTATCTAAACTCGTAGGTGATGAAGAATTGCATGAAGATTATATTATTCCTAATGTTTTTCATGAAGGCGTAGCTAGGGCTATCAGTGAAGCAATTAAGAAAAATAAATTTTAGAAACGTATTAATTTAAATAACACATAAAAAGCACTCAGATAGAGTGCTTTTTATATGCTAATATATTAGCGATAATTGACAAAAATAATAAAAAGTGCTAAAATATTAGCACTATGAAAAAAATATTTGATATTGGAGATTTTGCTCCTGTTTTAACTGAGCAAGCAGTCAAACGTGATATTGTAAAGAAATTCAAAATAAAAAGAAAGGAACTAGGTTACACACAAAAAAAGTTGTCGACAAGGTCAGGCATAAGTTATGCATCTATCAGAAGATTTGAAACTTCTGGTGAAATATCGTTTTCTAGTTTGTTAAGATTAAGTTGTGTACTAGATAGTCTAGAAGATTATAAATACTTATTTAGTGAAATTTATAAAGAACATGAAAATGATGAGAAATAGTGAGTAATAGATCATTTTTGTATATATACTGATCATTTGAAAAATACACAGATGTTGCAATTCCTTCCAGTTCTGGAGGGAATTTTTTTTGATTCACATTTATACCAAATCCTATGACAACTGCTAATACTTCACTACCCATAATAATAGACTCAACTAAAATACCAGCAACTTTTCTCCCATGAATCATCAGATCATTTGGATGCTTAATAGTTATATCTTCTGAGTACTCAGATAAGGCATCTTTAAGCCACTTTGCAGCTAAAAAAGGCATCTCTTTGATATCGATATCATTGATGCCTTCTTTGAGTAATATGGAAAACATAAGTGAGTCTTTATCACCATACCATACATGATCCCCTTGTCCTCTACCTTTTGTTTGATAATCAGCAGAGACAACAGTCATATGATCAAGTGTTTGGTAATGTCTTTTTAAATAACTATTTGTAGAATCTATTTCTTTAAAGTGTATATGTTTCATATTAGAAGAACATTAAGAATAATCCAGCAGCAATCGCACTACCAATCACACCAGCAACATTAGGTCCCATCGCATGCATTAAAAGATAATTGTTTTGATCAACAAGTTGTCCTTCTTTATGGACAACTCTAGCTGCCATAGGGACTGCAGAAACACCAGCAGCACCAATCATTGGATTAACTTTACCTTTAGTCAGTTTACACATCACCTTACCACCTAAGACACCTGATGCAGTTGCTATTGCAAATGCAAACAATCCAAGACCAATAATCATCAAAGTTTCAAGTCTTAAAAAGCTTGTGCCTGCTGTAGTCGCTCCAATCGATAATCCTAGCAGTATCGTAATGATATATAATAATGATTCACCAGCTGTTTTAGTTAAATTAGGAACCACTTTAGATTCTTTAATTAAATTACCTAACATAAGCATACCAATAATTGGAGCGGAAGAAGGAATGAGTGTCATACAGATGACACTAACAATGATTGAAAAAGAAATCTTTTCAATTTGTTTAACTTCTCTTAATTGTTCCATTTTAATGGCACGTTCTTTTTTGGTTGTTAACATTCTAATAATTGGGGGTTGAATCATTGGGACTAATGCCATATAAGAATATGCTGCAAGTGATATCGCACCAATTAAATGGGGTGCAAGCTCACTTGATAATAAAATGGATGTTGGTCCATCTGCACCACCAATAATACCGATAGAAGCTGATTCTGCACCACTAAAGCCAAGAAGGATTGCGCCTAAGAATGTAATAAAGATCCCGATTTGTGCAGCAGCACCTAAAAGCATTGATTTTGGATTTGCAATTAAAGGTCCAAAATCAGTGGTTGCTCCAATGCCTAGGAAAATTAAAGGTGGATAGATTCCAAGTTTAACACCATAATATAAAAAGCCTAATAAACCCTCATATGTTGTTTTTTCGATACCATCGACGATGGTCTTTGTTTCTACAAACATATTGGTATTAGGGATGTTTACAAGTAACATTGCAAATCCAATAGGGATTAATAGATAAGGTTCAAATTTTTTAAATATTGCTAAATATAATAACGTCAGTGCGATAAGTATCATTACAAAGTATTTCCAACCATCAGGTTGGAAAAAGAAGTAGAGTCCTGTACTTTTAAAAAAGTCAATAATTGCATCAAACATGTTTTATCCAATCACTAACATCAGTTGATTGATTTCAACTTGATCATTTTCTTTGATTAAGAGTTGTCTGACATATCCATCAACTGGACATAAGATATCATTTTCTAGTTTCATCGCTTCTAAAACCATTAAGACATCACCTTTTTTAACAGTACTGCCTACCTTGACATTAAGTGTTGTGATCTTGCCTTGCATAGAGGCTAAGACATTGGTTTTAGATTCTTCTTTAGGTTCTTGTTTTTTTAAGACAGGTTTAGATTCTATTTCTTCAATACTTTCTACTTCAACTTCATATTGTTTACCGTTAACATTTATTTTATAGAGTTTCATGTGAGATCCTTTCATTAACCTTTAATTTCTTTGATTGAGACGATGCGAACATCTTTTTGAATTTCATTATAATAATCGATGGATGCGACTAATGCTGCAACCATCATATCTTCATCTTTAATATCAGATAAAGATATAGATTTTTTTATCTGTGTAATTTCTTTAGGTGCTGTCACTTTCTTTTCTATGACTAAGTATTTCAGTAAACTGATGGATAAAGCTACAAATCCTAAAATAAGAAAAACAACAATGATACTAAATAGTGAGATGAGTAGTCCATCGGATAACGTATTATAAATCATCTTAGTCACCATCCCCTACAGTTACACTAAACGCATAAACTTCTTGTTTAGGTTTTGGTTTTTCTTGATATTTCTTTTCTAAAAATGAAATCGCAACTTTGCCAAATAAAGCGATGGATAAGATATCTTCATCTGATTTGGCAAATCCTTCATATTTTTTCTTTAAATCTTCAAATTCTGGTTTTAGATCATCAGCTGGTCGATGGGTAATGATTTCATCATCACCAATGATCTTAGCTAAAACCAAAGCATTGACTTTGGCTGGAGCTTTACCATAGAGACCATGAAGATATTCTCTAACTTCCTTAGAAACGATTTTATATGGATCTCTAGTCATGACATTCATGACTGCTTGAGTACCAACCATTTGGGAGATAGGTGTTACAAGAGGAGGATATCCTAAGTCTTTTCTAACAATAGGAACTTCTTTTAAGACTTTCTCATAATCATCCATTTGATTTTGTTCTTTAAGTTGACTCATTAAGTTTGATAACATGCCCCCAGGCACTTGGTATTCTAAGATATTCGGATTAGAAGTTAATGCTTTAGGATTTAAGATACCATTTTTTAAGTACGCATCTTTAATGACTGTAAGTTTTTCAGCAGCTTTCTTTAAAAGGTTGATATCTAGATGAGTGTCATAAGGTGTACCTTTTAAGATATGATAAAAAGATTCTGTAGCCACTTGAGAAGTACCACCTGATAAAGGGGATAGTGCAGTATCGATGATATCGACTCCTGCTTCAATGGCTTTCATATAGGTTGCTTCCATGATCCCTGCAGTCACATGACCATGAAGGTTAATCGGTAGTTTAGTATTTTGTTTTAAAGCTTTTATTAAGTTATATGCATCAGTTGGTAGAAGTATACCTGCCATATCTTTAATACATAAAGAATCAGCACCCATCGCTTCAACTTCTTGTGCAAGTTTTACATAATAATCAATCGTATGCACAGGAGAAGTTGTATAAGATAATGCAATTTGACAATGACCACCATATTTCTTAGTCGCATCCACTGCAGACTTTAAATTTCTAACATCATTTAAAGCATCAAAGATTCTAATGATGTCAATCCCATTTTCAATAGATTTTTGAACAAACTTATCAACGATATCATCAGGATAATGACGATATCCTAGAATGTTTTGTCCTCTAAATAACATTTGTAGCTTTGTATTAGGTGCTAGTTTTTTAATTTCTCTTAAACGTTCCCATGGGTCTTCGTCTAAGAAACGCAGGCAGGCATCAAACGTTGCGCCACCCCAAACCTCTAGAGCATGAAATCCTGCTTGATCTAACTCTGGAATGATTGATAATATATCTTTCGTTGTCATCCGTGTTGCCATTAAGGATTGATGGCCATCACGCATAGATGTTTCTACTATTTTTACTGACATGAATAAAACTCCTCGTCTATTTTGCATAAAAAAAAGTTATGAAAGTGCTTCCATAACAATTTTAACATAGGATAGATATAATTTCGAGTAAAAAATCATGATTTATGAACTTTGTAAGACTATATTAAATATATGTAAATACTAGTAGGTCATCATGATTGATAGATAGATTTGATTTTTGGTGTAAATCACCATAAATCATCGTGAGTTCCTCATCATTATAATATCCGATAAGCATCAGCTTTTGCTCAAATGAATCATAAAATGATGTAATCAATTGTTTCTTAGATTGAAATGCTAAAGGAAATGTTTCATCAAACATTTCTGATGCTTTCATGATAAAGATATTTTGTTCATCATTGCCTGTAACATCAGATTTTATGGTCAGTAGATTTTCATAAAATGGAGCAGTTTCTTTATATAAGATAATCTTACTGATGAGTAGTGATATGATTCTATTTGAAATGATGGTATTTTTGATCTTAAAATCTTTGATGATATGATCATTGATAGGATCAAGGACTTCCACAATGATATTTGCATCAGTGGTCAGATGTGATTGAATATAAATTAAATTATTAATGATATTCGCGTCTAAATGCTCTGAGTTATCAAACTCATGACTAAGAAGAAGTAGTGTTTTATGTTCAATGTCATTAAATAATACATCTTGATGTGATTCTAAGTTAACATCATCTAAGTATGTAACATCAAAATCACTATTGTATATTTTCTTATATTCATTAAATGATTCTTGGATAAACTGAAGCTTATTGTTTTTACCTACAATTGTAATCTTTTTATCTGATTTAAAGGATATCTTTTTAGTTTTAAAGATGATGGATTCTAATGAATGTGGTGATTTTAGATATATATCTTTTTCTTTTTCAGCAAGGACATATAATCCATCTTTATGTGTTGATATTGGAATGGCATGAGAATATTCTTTTAGATATGCGTTGAAGTTCTCATGTTTGATAAAATAAACTTCTGCATCTTGAAAAGAAAACATCGATAAATAAACATCTTTAATCAATGGATTAATGATGGTTTGAGCAATGACATAGCCTAATAAGCGATCAAAACATATCGGAATGATGATATGTTCATGTAAGGATTTAACAACTTTAGATAATGCTAATACTTTTTCTTTTGACTCTATATGTTTGATTTCAGCAACAATCGGTGGATGGTATTCAAAGTCAATTTCGCCTAAGTTTAAAATAGTCTTAATCATGTTGAGATCATCCGTTTTGGTTTTCTTATCTTGATTATCACTATCGATATTCATGATTAAAATGGTACGTGCTTTATCAATAGAAATATCTTCTAGATCTGTTTTAATGAGTGGGTTACCTTGCTTAACTAAGATATTTAGATGAGACATCTCAATATCTTTACCAACGGATTTAATCGCATTAATGATGAGCTTTTCAGCTTCATCCTTATTGATATCAGCTAAGATCACGATATAGATTTCTTCTTCATCCAAATGAATGAGATCAGCAACCAAATCAGGCACTTTATGATTCCAGTTTAGAATAACGATTTGATGATCAAGTAGGAGTTTTCCTGAGCCGCTTTTCTTTTTTTGAAAGTAATCTTTAATGGCATTGGTTGTTAAAGCAATGATTGTACCGGTAAATAAAATCATACCAATGATTAAAACGATAACTGCTAGAATAAGTGTGTTTGGATTTTCTATGAGTAGAATAGCATTTGGTGTTAACATCCATTTTAAAGAACCGTTTGCAAACGCATCTAAAAGAGATGTAAATTCATCATCAATGATGAGAGCTATTATAGCAGCAATCATCAAAATAATAATATTAATCATAAGCATCATTAAAATGATAAAAAGTTGTGGTCTTTTATAGGTTTTGATACTGATTTTAGATCTTGCTTTATAAAACATGTTTTTTATTGACATGAGACTCTCCTTAAGTGAAGGTATTTTACATGCCATGACAGTGATGTATATATTCATTATAGAATATATTTTAGATAATTCAATAATGTTGAATTGAAGTGTATGTTTTTTTAAATATAAAGAGATTTTTATAATCGCAAACAACAAAAAACGACATAAGTATTATGAAAGCATGTTGCACCGTCAAATTTTATTGATTTTTCAATTGTGACAAAAATTCTTGTAATAGAAGAAAATATGTCACAAAATAAATAGAATATGTTATAATGATGCTATAGAGAAGGAGGCATCATGAAATGAAAAAAATAATTGATCAATTGTATGAATATATTAAAAAGACTTATGAGTTTAATGAACCAGTCTTTTTAAAAGAGCTATATGATGCATTTCCAAATATTAAACAAGGTACCATCAGAGAATCGATTAGAAGGTTATATGAACAAGATAAAATAATAAGATTAAAAAGTGGTGTATATGGATTACCAAATCCACATAGAATTTTAAAAATAGCTCTTATGAATTCTGAAGATGCTGTTAATAAGAAATACATTAAATCCGAAGACGGAAATATCATTGGGTATAGAAGTGGCTTTTATATTGCAAACGCATTAAGACTAACCACACAGACATCAAGTGATTTAGTTGTATATTCTAATGAGGTGTCAAAAAAGAAAAGAACAACCAGAATAAAAAACATGAGAGTGATTATTAATCAAGCAAGAACAAAAGTGACAAATGATAATTATAAACTTCTTCAAATCTTGGATTTGTTTGTCGACTTTAAAAAATTTAGCGAATATACATTAGATGAATCAAAGAAGATGATTAGTGAATATTTAAATGGATTAAACTTATCCAAAGAAGAGATTGAACATATTGTAGATGTATATCCAAAAGACGCACAGATACAGTTTTATAAAATGGGAGGGACTCATGCTTTTACACACAAATAAAGAAGCTTTTAAAGAACTTGTTATTGCTACAGCATACCACACACCAGGTCTTCAAAATCATCAAATAGAAAAAGATTATTATGTCTCATTATTCTTAAAAGAATTATCTAAACTTGAAAACAATGTAGAAATTGTATTTAAGGGTGGGACGTCACTATCGAAATGCTATGATGTTATTGATCGTTTTTCGGAAGATATTGATTTGACCATAAAATTTCCTCATGCTAAAGCTGGTAGAGGATTAAGAAAAAGATTAAAAGAAAATATCATTACCACAATTGATCATCTTGGCATGAAGTTTCTAAATCCAAATGAAGTTCAATCTGATAGAGATTTTAATCACTATGAAATAGAATTTGAAAGACTATTCGAATCGACACCGGAAATGATACCGCATATTAAAATTGAAACCATCGCAGTTTATAAACCGTATCCTTGTTTAAAAAAACAAGTGAGTAATTATGTAACAAAATATTTACTTGAACTTGATGAAGGACTAGATTTGGTTAAAACATATGATTTAGAGACCTTTGAAATGAATATTCAATCCATCGATCGAACATTTATCGATAAACTGTTTGCTTTATGTGATTATCATTTAGAACAAACTTATGAAAGATATTCAAGACATATTTATGATATTCATATGATTTGGAACAGTAAGTTCTTGAACAAAGAAATGGTTAGGGGTATCATGGATGATGTCATATCAGATAGACAAAAATTGTCTATACGTAATCTATCATCTAGACCTGGAACAAGACCAAAAGACTTATTACAAGAAATCATTGATAAAAAAGTTTTTGAAAGAGATTATATGGATATCACTTCAGGGTTCATTTATAAAAAAGTTAGTTATAAAACATGTATACATACCCTTCAAAAAATCTTAAATAGCAATATTGTGCCAGAAGAAGTAAAATTGTATTAAATCATGAAATGCTTTTAAATAAGTCAGTTCAAGTAAAAAGTTCACTATCAACATAATATATGATAGAGAACTTTTTTTATTTGGAGGTTTTTTATGCAAACTCATCCCTTAGAAGAGCTTATTGACCTATACTTATCTGAAAAAGATATTACTGTAGAATCATATGAGCTTTATCATATTATTCTAAAACAGTATGTTACTTACTTAAAGAATAATGAAATTAAATATGCAGACACAAAAGATATTAAAGCTTATATTAAAGCTAAGAAAGAAGAAGGTTATACGATTAGGTGGATTCATCATCAACTTGGTGTGATTAAAGTATTCTATAGCTATTTAAGCTTAAATCAAAACCGACTAGGACTAGATAAGAGATATGCATATAACATTGCTGAAACCATTCAAAATATTCGGATAAAAAAAGAAGTCTCTAAACCGATGTTAACCACCCATCAAGCGAAACATTTAATCCTTCATTTGAAAAATCATAGACGATACATTTGGCACTATAGAGATTATGCAATGATCTACTTGATGATCACGACCGGTCTTAGAAGTGTTGAGATTAGAAGGGCGAAAATCAAAGATTTAAAACTGGTAAATGATACTTATATCTTATATGTTCAAGGTAAAGGAAGAACTTCAGAAGATGATTTTGTAAAGGTCACGACCGGTGTTAAAGAAGCACTTGATGATTATTTACATGTTCGAAAAGATAAGAATCCATATTTATTTATTTCTCATTCAAAAAGAAATGAGACACCTCATTTATCTAGAACATTTTTTCTTAGAATGTTTAGACGTGTTTTAAAAGAAGCTGGTTTAGGACATCTAAAAGTCACGCCACATAGTCTAAGACATGCTGCTGCGACATATAATCTTTTAAGAGGTGGGACGTTAGAAGAGACGAAAAGACTGATGAGACATAAAGACTTATCCACGACTTTAATTTATGCCCATCATCTTAAGCGTATGGAAGAAGATATCGAAAATGAAATCGAATCTTATATCATGAGTGATCAGGATATAAAAGAAAAAAAGAAAGGGTGATATCATGAATCAACATGAACTTGAAATTTTAGGTGAGCTATATTTAAAAGATAAAAACCTATCAAAGATGACACTTAGAGCATACAGAGGTGCGCTTAGATTTTATGTTACATATCTACATAAACATCAAATTACATATGCGACAACAGCTGATATCATCAGATATAAAGCATACAGGAAATCACTTGGACACTCTGCAGCATATATTTATATCAATTTTTCTTTTTTAAAGGGATTTTATCGCTATTTAAAGACAAATGCTAGGAAATTAAACCTACCAGTGGCGTATCAATATGATGTGATGGCACCTATAAAAAATCAAAGTTTAACCCATCACATTCATAAACGCATCTTAACCAAAGAAGAAGCGAGATATCTCATCTTAAAAACTAAAGAAATTCGCGAGAGTATTTGGCAGTATAGGGATCATGCGATTATTTTTTTGATGCTGACAAGTGGCATAAGACCCTTTGAGATTAACCATTTAAAAAGATCAAATTATCAAATCGTAGGTGGAAAGCAAATTCTATATATAGAGGTCAATGGAAGATTTGACGAAACATCGTTTGTCAAAGTCTCAAAGGGGACGAAAAAAGCGATTGATGAATATCTCATGCTTCGTGGTGATCATAACCCATATCTTTTTATCTCTCATAGATATACATCTAAAACAGGTATCTTATCTAGATCGTTTTTCCAGCACATGTTTAAAAGACTATTAAAAGATGTTGCATTTAAAGAGTTAAAAATCACTGCCCATGTTTTAGTCCATACAGCTGCGATCATCAATTTAAAAAGAGGGGGAAGCTTAGTTTCTACTCAAGTGTTTATGAGACATAAGGAGATTTCATCGACTAAGGTTTATGAAGATTACCTTTATAAAATGAGTGATCAGTCAAGTGAAGCGCTGGATGCGTTTATCTTAAGAGAAGAGATGAACTTTGATGATCAAAAAGTGATCAGTGATTGGCTTTTACTAGAGGATATTGAAACTTATCTATCTCTTGGATAAAAGTTGTATAAAATCATATCAAAAGCTTTAAAATAAATTAGCACTTAAAGCCCATTAGTGCTATTTTTTGTGATTTTACATATCTTCGAAAAGGTTTTGAAATATTTGTTCGATTTTTTAACAAAATACCCAAAATGCCTTGAAAAAAAGAGACTTTTCATATAGAATGTAATTATTCAATTGTCGAACAACAGGCGGTGATTAGATTTGAGTGATAACTCGTTTTTCAAACCCACACTTTTGTATAAGGAATTTATGATCTTAGATTTAATAGAAAAGAATGCTAAGATTACACAAAGAGAAATTGCTAAACATGTGGGTATTGCGGTCAGCATGACAAATTTTTACTTAGATGATTATGAGAAAAAAGGACTTATTAAAAGAAAGAAGCACTCTACTAAAAATGTGGAGTATTTTGTTACGAAAAAGGGTGTTGAACGTAAGAAAGTATTAAACATTTCTTATTTAAACTCGTCATTAAAGATCTATAAATCAGCTAAGACTAATATTGTCAAATTCATAGATCAGATTATTGATAAAGGATTTCAAAATATTCTATTGTATGGTGCGGGAGAAGTCGCAGAAATTTTACTTCAAACCATAATCACAGATAAAACTATACCTTTAAAGATTTTGGGTATTGTAGATGATGATAAAAACAAGCAGAATCATAAGTTGTTAAACACAAATATTATATCAATTGATGATATGCTGAACATAGAACATGATGCTATACTTATTTCAAGTTATACCAATAATGATTTAATATTAAATAAGTTGCAACAAATCAATTATGATAATAATAAGATTCTTCAATTTTTTGACTAAACTTAAAGGAAGATAACTATATGAAAGAAAAAATCTATTTAGCTTCACCTCACATGAGTGATGAAGGCTATGAACAACAATATGTTAAAGAGGCTTTTGATACTAATTGGATAGCACCATTAGGTTCCAATGTAACAAATTTTGAAAAAGAAGTTTGTGAAAAAGTTGGAATTGGACATGCTGCTGCATTAGTTTCAGGAACAGCTGCAATTCATATGGCTTTAAAAGCTTGTGGAGTTGGTGAAGGTGACATAGTACTATGTCAATCTTTAACTTTTTCAGCAACTGCAAATCCAATTATTTATGAAAAAGCTATTCCAGTGTTTATTGACAGTGACTTAGAGACTTGGAATATGAGTCCTAAATATCTAGAAGAAGCATTAATTAAATATCCAAATGCAAAAGCTGTTATAGTAGTTCATTTGTATGGACTATCAGCTGATATGGATAAAATTGTAGAATTGTGTAAGAAATATAATGTTACTTTAATTGAGGATGCAGCAGAAAGTCTGGGAACTACATATAAAGGGAAATATACTGGAACTTTTGGTGATTATGGAATATTTAGCTTTAACGGGAATAAGATCATAACAACATCAGGTGGAGGTATGTTAATATCCAATAATAAGGAGAGAATTGAAAAAGTAAGATTTTGGTCTACTCAAGCAAGAGATAAAGCAAGACATTATCAACATTCAGAATTAGGTTTTAACTATAGAATGAGTAATGTTGTTGCAGGTATTGGCAGAGGGCAGTTAAAAATATTGAGCAAAAGAGTAACCCAAAAACAACATATTTACAACTATTACAAAGAGCAATTGAAAGATATAGATGATATTGAATTCATGCCAATGAATGACTGGAATAATCCAAATTGCTGGTTAACAAGTGTCATTTTAAAGGGTAAAATTAGACCAATTCATATAATAGATGCCTTGGAAGAAGAAAACATTGAATCGAGACCAATATGGAAACCAATGCATATTCAGCCATTCTTTGAAAAGTATGATTATATAGGGAGAAACATTGGAGAATTTATATTTGAAAATGGTTTATGTTTACCAAGTGATTCAAAAATAACAAATGAACAATTAAAAAAAATCATAAACATTATTAGAGGATTGTGGAAATATGCATAAAAAGAAAAAGAAAATATATGAGAGATTTATTAAACGATTATTCGATTTTTTTATTTCACTTGTAGCGATTATATTTCTCAGCCCTTTGTTTTTAATTATTATGATCCTTATAAAATATAAAATCGGTTCACCAATTATATTTAAACAAAAAAGAGCAGGTCGTAATGAAAAGGAGTTCATATTATATAAGTTTAGAACAATGACAGATAAACGGGATCAAAATGATAATCTTCTTTCAGATGTTGACCGCTTGACTAAATTTGGTCAAAGACTTCGAACACTTAGTCTTGATGAGCTTCCAGAGTTATTTAACATACTTAAAGGTGATATGAGTTTTGTTGGACCAAGACCATTTCCTACCAATTATCTTCCATATTACAAAGAACATGAGAGAAAAAGACATATTGTTCGCAGTGGATTGACAGGTTTAGCTCAAATTAAAGGTCGTAATTCCTTATCATGGGAAGAAAGATTTAAATTTGATATTGATTATGTTAATAACATAACATTTTTCGGAGATATTAGAATTATTTTACAAACAGCCCTTAAAGTTATTAAAAGAGATGACATTGGTATAAGAGGTATTTCTACTCCACCAGATTTTCATATATATAGAAAAAATATATTGAACAACATAGGGTCATTAGAATGTTTTGATGGAGGGAATGATGATACAAAAAAAACTTTTGATGCTTAATTCGAGTATACATGATGTCCCACTTATTCTTGAAGCCAGAAAACTTGGTTATTATGTAATTACGACAAGCAACAAACCGGATTATCCTGGACATTCTTTTGCAAATGAATATATAAATTGCAATTACATGGACTATGATGCTTTGGTTAAACTATGTAAAGAGAATGATATTTCTGCTGTGTCATGTGGAACCAGTGATAATGCATCTTACGCTGCAGCTTATTTAGGTGAGTATTTTGGTTGGAAAGGACATGATAATTTAGAAACATTAAAGACTCTTCATTTTAAAGATAAGTTCAAACAATTTACAAAGAATCTAGGAATCAAGGCTCCTATATCTAAAGCATATTTCAGTGAAGCTTCTGCAATTTTTGATTCTAGATTGCATAAATTTCCAGTTATTATTAAACCGGTAGACTGTGCTGGTGGGCAAGGTATAAGTGTTGCTAATAACATAGATGAATATGAGATTGCAATACATAATGCATTTGAAGTTTCTAAACAAAAACGGATAATTGTTGAGACTTATCTTGTTGGAACTCAACATAGTTTTATCTCGTTTATTGTAGATCAAAAAGTAACGAATTATTGTTCATGGGATGATTTACCATATCCTGGTAGATTTATGATATCTAAAGGAGCAGTACCTGCATCTTATCCTAATCCAGAATATGTAAACCTTGTTCTTATACAAGAGATAGAAAAAATTGCAAAAGCATTAAAATTAGTTGATGGTTTGTTTCACCTTCAATGTATTGTACAAAATGGTGAGCCATATATTATAGAAGTAATGCGTAGAACACCAGGGAATTGGGATACATATATGACTACAAATGCATCTGGAATAAATTGGGATCAATGGATTATTATGGCTGAAAGCGGAATGGATTGTCATGGAATTCCTAAGATGAGAAAGACTGAAGGTTTTTGGGGATATTATATGATTTTAGGAAGTAAAAATGGAAGGGTGAAAGACATTGTCATAGATAATAAGATAAAGAAAAATATATGGCGAATGTCTTTGTGGAAACCAATAGGACATATTATAAATGATTATCAAAATGACAAATTAGGTTTAGTTCACTTATGGTTCAATACTCGTGATGAAATGAATAATAAAATGAAGCATATAGATGATTTAATTGCCGTTGTATATTAATAAAGATTATAGTATTTACACTTAACGATAATTGTGCTAATAATATAAAGATATAATAGAGACAATTTTATTCTTATATTACAAAAATATACACAATATAATAGTTTGACAAAAATAAAAAGATTTTGATGTAAATAATAGAGTTTAAAAAAAGGCAATAAAAATTTGCCAATATATTTTTAGGAGGATAAAAATGAAAACTTTGACAATTAATGGTTTAGAAATTGGTAAAGGAAGACCATGGATTATTGCACCTATAACAGAAAAGAAAAGTGAAAATGTAGTTATAAAGGCAAAAGAACTTGGACTAAATCCTTATGTTGATGTTATTGAATGGCGAGCAGATAATTTTGATGATATTACCAACTATAGCGAAGTTATAAAGTTGTTGAGTTCAATTAGAAGTGAAATCAAAAATAAGCCTTTAATTTTTTCTTTAAGAACGTCGAATGAAGGTGGTAAGTGCTCAATATCCGATGAAGAATATGTGAGTTTACTTATGAAGATAATTGATACTAAAAATATAAATATTATCGATATTGAAATATTAACAAGAAAAAATTCTCTTGAATGTGTTGATTATGCTCACAAAAATGATTGTCTCGTAATGGGATCGTATCATCAAAATAATATGACTCCGAGTAAGAATGAAATTATTGAAAGATTTATGCAACTACAATCGACAAATGCAGATATTATCAAAGTAGCAACAATGGCAAAATGCAAAGTTGATGTTTTTAATTTAATGGCTGCATCTAGTGAGATGCATGATAACTATGCTGACCGCCCTATGATCTCTATTGCAATGTCACCATTTGGTGTCATATCAAGAGTATGTAGTGAATTTTGTGGTTCTTCAATGGTTTATGGAACAGTAGGTAATGTTTCAGGATCAGGACAGCTACCCGTTATGCAACTTAACGATGTCTTAAATATACTTCATGAAACATATATCTAAGTAGAAAAATAATAAATAATCCAATGGAAGGGAAAAAAACATGAATGAATTAAAATTAACAGCTCCACATGCTGATGGTTCTAGAACAGAAATACAAATTGGAAATCTTATAATAGGTAAAGATTTTCTTATGATTGCTGGACCGTGTAGTGTCGAATCTGAAGAACAAGTAATGGAAGTAGCTAAAGCAGTTAAAAAGGCTGGAGCAAATATGCTTCGAGGAGGAGCATTCAAACCTCGTTCATCACCGTATTCATTCCAAGGTCTAGGAAGATATGGTTTACAGTATCTTAGTAAAGCTGGAAAAGAAGTTGGCCTTCCTGTGGTAACAGAGGTGATGGATACTAGAGATGTTTTTCTTGTGAGTGAATATGCTGATGTACTTCAAATTGGAGCACGTAATATGCAAAACTTTGCATTGTTGGCGGAAGTTGGGAAAACCAAGAAACCTGTATTACTAAAGCGAGGAATGTATTCTACGATTGATGAATGGCTTTCTAGTGCGGAGTACATTATGAAAGAAGGTAATCCAAACGTTATTCTTTGTGAAAGAGGTATTAGAACTATAGAAACATATACAAGAAATACGCTAGATTTGAGTTCTGCTAGAGCACTCAAAGATTTGACTCATTTACCAATAATAGTGGATCCTTCACATGGAACTGGACGAGTAGAACTCGTTGCACCTATGAGCCTTAGTGCAATTATGGCGGATTGTGATGGTTTAATGATTGAGGTTCATCAGTCACCTAAGGATGCTTTATCGGATTCTCAGCAACAATTAACTCCTATGCAATTTTCAGAGTTGATGCAAAAGATTAATAAAACATTAGAGTTCAGAAAAGAACTTAATAAATAATGAATTATTTCAAATACAAAAAGTATCTAAATAGTTCCAAAGTTTTTATGTATAATTAGTTTGATCTATTAGATTTATAAGAATATGTTTTTAGAGACATTTATAAAAAATATTTTGGGTTTAATATCAGATATTGAACAAATAATATGAACAATTTTTTACAAATATAAAAAGAATTAGAATATATAAAATAAGATTTCTATTAAAAATGATTGACTGTTTTTAGAAAGTTGTGTTGTTCAAGCAAAATCTTATTACTTGGTTCATCGAATTATTTAATTTTTAACATAAAGTAATTTGAAGAAAGTCTTATCTTAAGTTTTTAGATTAAGAGATGTAATATAATATATTAGATTAATATAAAAAATTCAAATTGATTGGAGAAAGTTAATGAAAACTATAACAATAGGAATGGTTGGTGCAGGTCGTGCTACAGAACTTCACATGGCAGCATATGATAAAGTTCATGGTGTTAATATTCGATATAAATGGGTTTTTGCAAGGCGTGATGAACAGCTGATTCAAGCTAAGAAAAGATATGGATTTGAGTTTACAACAAAAAATTTTGACGATTTACTTAATGATTCTGAGGTAGATGTAATTGATATTTGTACACCTCCATATATGCATAAACATGGGATTATAAGAGCTCTAAAAGCTGGAAAACATGTTATTTGTGAAAAGCCTTTAAGTGGGTATTTTGGTATGCCTGAAGATAATCGACCTATTGGTGATAAAGTTTCAAAAGAAAAAATGTATGATTTCTTATTAAAAGATATAGATGAAATTGAAGAAACACTAAAAACATCTAAAAAACTGTTTATGTACGCTGAAAATTTTGTATATGCACCTGCTATATTGAAAGCAGCAGAAATCATCAAAGCAAAGAAAAGCAGTATTTTATATATGAAAGGTGAAGAAAGCTTAAAAGGGTCAAGTTCACCTGTTGCTGGAGAGTGGGAAAAGACTGGTGGAGGAACATTTATTCGTACTGGTACCCATCCACTATCAGCAATACTTTGGCTTAAAGAACAAGAAGCAAAAGTGAAAAATATAGAAATTATTGTGAAAAGTGTTATCGCAGATATGGCTAGAGTAACACCGTATTTATCAGAGTATGAACATCGACATATAGCAGCAAGACCTCAAGATGTTGAAGACACTGGTACTGTGGTAATTGAGTTTTCTGATAAAACTAGGGCAGTAATCATAGCTACCGACACACTACTTGGTGGTAGTAGAAACTATGTGGAACTATATTGCAACGATGCAGTAATCAATTGTACTTTGACACTAAATAATTTAATGGATACATATTTTCTTGATGAAGATGGTCTAGGTGATGTTACTATATCTGAAATGTTGCCATCTAAAACTGGATGGAATAACCCATTTATAGCAGATGAGATTATTAGAGGATATACAAATGAAATTCAAGATTTCATGGAAGCTGTTTCTGAAATCCGAGAACCTAAAGCTGGGTTCAATCTTGCAAAAAATACTGCAAAAGTAGTATATGCTGCATATTTATCTGCAGAAACTGGAAAAAAGATTGAAATTAATTAAAATTTTATACTGATAATAATTGAGAGATTGATGATTGGATTAAAAATCAAGAAGTTGTAATTAAAAAAACCAAGAAATATTTAGATTTATTTGTATTTTGTGTATATTTTTATAAATATAAAAGTTATTATATTATGAAGTGACTATCGTGTTTAGTAATTCATTCAGGAGGAAATTATGGTTAGAGAAATAGGTAGTGAATTTTATTTAGATAATAATACTATTATTAGGAAGAACAGTAAATTACCTGAATGGTTAAGTATATACGACAATGTAGTTCTAACATCATCAGGTAGAGGTGCTTTAAGTTTATTGCTAAAAAAAATAAATCTACGAGTAAAAAAAGTCTTATTACCATCATACATTTGCCAATCTGTTATCACTTCATTTGAATCTAATGATTTTGAAATAGTTTATTATAATATAAATAAAAATTTATACCCTTCTAATATTGAATTAATTAAGAACTCTGATGCAAGTGTTTTTTTACATATGGGATATTATGGATTTTCAACAAATAAGCATTTATCTGAAGCGATCTCAACTTTAAAATCTAGATCTGTAATTATAATTGAAGATGTTACACATTCACTTTTTTCTAAGCAAAACAATATAAAATTAAACGATCATATTTTTGGTAGTATACGTAAATGGTTTGGTATACCTAGTGGAGGCTTTTTTTCATCTAAATCTATCACAGATGTAAAAATTTTAGATAACCACAATGAGTTTATAAATAAAAGAATTACTAGTTTGAAACTCAAATACAACTACATTATTTCAGGAAAAGAATCGTTAAAATCCGCTTATTTATTAGGATTTAGTGATGCGGAACATATATTAGATAAAGATGATAATACTTATAGAATTGACGATCTATCTGAATTGATTATCAAGAATTTCAATTTCAAAGAATTGTGTTTCAGTAGACAGAGAAATTACAATATTTTGTTAAAACACTTAAAAGATTTTGATGAAATTGAGGTTTTGTTTAGTAATTTGAATAATAATATTACACCTATGTTTTTTCCGATCTATGTAAAAACTAATAGAGATGAGTTGAGACATAAATTGATTCAAAAAAAGATTTACTGTCCTATTCATTGGCCAGTTCCAAATCAAGTAAAGGAACATCTAGATGATGTTACTAAAGATATTTATGACTCGATTTTATCAATTCCTTGTGACCAAAGATATAAAGATAAAGATATGATAAAAATAATTAAAGAGATAGAAAGATTTTATAAAAAATAAGAAGTAAACTATTATTTTAGTATTAACCTTAAATCAATAAGCAATGATACTTTCTAGTATTTAGGTTTAAAAGAATTGTCAAGGAAGAATTTTTTTTATAATCATGTTGGCAAAAAAAAGTAATTCAATTTATAGAATAACGAGGAGGGAATTAATTTGAAAATAGCAGTTATAGGTACAGGCTACGTTGGTTTATCAAACGCTGTGATATTTAGTCAGCATCATGATGTTATAGCTTTGGATGTATTAAAGGACAAAATAGATCTAATAAATAATAAAAAATCACCTATAGTAGATGCTGAGATGGAAGATTATTTAGCCAATAAGAATTTAAAATTAAAGGCTACATTAGATAAAGATGAAACCTATAATGGGGCTGATTTCGTTATAATTGCAACACCTACAAATTATGATCCTAAGCTCAATTATTTTGATACTTCAACTGTCGATAATGCAATATACGATGTTTCTATACATAATCCGAGAGCAACAATCATAATAAAATCTACAGTACCTGTAGGGTATACAAAAGAACAACAAAATAGATATCCTAATTTAAAAATTATCTTTTCACCCGAATTTTTACGAGAAGGTAAGGCGTTACATGATAATTTATATCCCACTAGAATTGTTGTAGGTGATCATTCTAAAGAAGCTGTGATTTTTGCGAAGATTTTAAAAGAAGGTGCTATCAAAGAAGATATTCCCGTTTTATTTACAAATCCTACTGAAGCTGAAGCAATTAAACTTTTTTCTAATACTTATTTAGCGATGAGAGTCGCATTCTTCAATGAGTTAGATACATATGCGGAAGTCAGAAATTTAAATTCAAGAGAAATTATTGAAGGTGTTGGTTTGGATCCTAGGATAGGTTCTCATTATAACAATCCTTCATTTGGATATGGTGGTTACTGTTTACCGAAAGATACAAAACAGTTGTTAGCTAACTACAAAGATGTACCACAAAACATTATGACCGCGATTGTTGATGCCAATCGAACGAGAAAAGACCACATTGCTGATATGATTTTGGCGAAAAAACCTAATGTAGTTGGTATATATAGACTTGTAATGAAAAGCAACTCAGACAATTTCAGACAATCAGCGATTCAAGGTATTATGAAAAGAATAAAGTCTAAAGGAATTGAGATCATAATCTATGAACCAGTAATGAAAGAAATAGAATTTTTTGGTTCTAGAATAGAAAAAAATCTTGAATTTTTTAAAAAAGCAAGTGATATTATTGTTTCAAATAGATTTTATAAAGAATTATCAGATGTTAAAGAAAAGGTTTATACAAGAGATTTGTTTAATAGGGATTAAATAAAGGGCAATTATGTAAAGTATATTTGATTAAATTAAAATTTTTGTTGAAATAAATGAGTGCATATATTACAAGAACAAACGATAAATAATGTCTATCTATTGATTATAACATCACACTTTTTATTTTTTCAAACAACACATGTTTTAAAAATGATTAATCTAAATTATATAAATGATTTATAGAGGTGGGAATATGATTGAAGAAATTAACTTAAGCAATATAGAACGATGGGATGAAATTGTTCATAGTTTTAAAGAATATGATGTTTATTACCTGTCTGGTTATGTTAGAGGATTCCAATTACATGGTGATGGAGAACCTATCCTTATTTATTATATAAATAAGGATAGTGATAGTTTTTTTCAAGCAATGAATGTTGTTATGAAAAGAAACATTAACGAAGACTTAAACATAGATAAAATCGATAATGAAACATACTTTGATTTGTGCAGTCCATATGGATATGGAGGATTTATTCTTGAAGGAGAAATATCCGAGAAAAATATTGAAAAGCTGAACAATGAATATTTTACTTATTGCAAAACGAATAACATAATAACAGAATTTGTTAGATTTCATCCTATTGTTAAGAATCACAAGAACTTAAATCATTTTTATGATGTAAAATATATTGGAAAAACTATAAACATTTCTCTTTACTCAAAAAATGTTATATGGGAAAATTTTACGAGTAACAATCGAAACATGATAAGAAAAGCAATTAAAAATAATGTAAAAATCTATTGGGGAAGAAACAAACGAATTTTTAGTGAATTTGTTCCGATGTATCATTCAACAATGAATAGAGACGATGCAAAGGATTATTATTATTTTTGTGAGGACTTCTACAAAAGCATTCTTAATGACTTGAAGTATAATAGTCTAATTTTTTATGCCCTATATGATGATAAAATTATTTCTGCGGCTATTATTTTATTTGCAAATAAGAAAATTCACTATCACTTATCAGCAACAAATAGAGATTATCAAAGTTTAGCTGCAACTAATCTATTATTATATGAAGTAGCTAATTGGGGTATTGAGAATGGTTATGAATCTTTTCATCTAGGTGGGGGAGTTGGAGGTAAAGAAGATGGTCTCTATAGATTTAAGAAAAATTTCAATAAAAATTCAACTGCTGAATTCTATGTTGGGAAAAAAATATACGATTTTAGCAAGTATGATAACTTGGTAAAAATCAATGGAAAAACTAATGAGAACAATAGTTTTTTCCCAATCTATAGATTGAAATAAAATCAGTAGATTAGTTTTATATTTTTTATAATTAATCATAATATCTCAAAAAGAAGGAGAAAGTTCTGTTTATGAGAACTAATAATATTTTATGAAAACAATTTGGTTTGTTTATCCTTACGGTCCTATCGTAGGTGAAAAAACTTTAGAGTTTAGATATACTAGATTTGCCAGAGTATTAGCAGAAAGGGGATATGATGTGATTTGGTGGACAGCCAATTTTTCACATGCATTAAAAGAAAAAAGAAGTAAATCGTGGGAAACAGTACATGTGTCATCTAATTATGACATAGTTCTAGTACCAACTTCATCTTACAAAAAAAACATCTCATTTCGAAGAATACTTTTTGAGTTGACATTTTCTAGAAATCTAGCAAGAAAATTTAAAAAAATAGAAAAACCAGATCTGATAATGACTTCTGGTACAGGGTTACTATCTGCTTTTAGACCAGTTTGGCCATATATGCATAAAAAAAATGTTCCAGTTATTTATGATATCATGGATATTCATATGGTTGATAAATATATCAGTTCAAAATACAAGTTTTTTTCACCATTTGTTAAGGTTATATTAAAACTCATTGAACTGAGAGAGAAAAAATTTTATAGATCTGTTCAGGGAGTAACTGGGTTAGGAAGAAATCAGTTACAGGTTGCAATAAACAGAACTGGAAATAGAAAGATACCATCTTTACTTGTCTACAATGGCATATATGTAGAGAAATTTAGAAGTATTGCTAGACAAGCTAGGACAGAAGAAGTAATTAAAAGAAGTCCGGGATGGACATACTGTATTTTTGCCGGTGCTTTAGGTCCATCATATGATATAATAACAGTGATTGAAGCTGCTGAAATTGCAAAGAAAAATAATGATAGAATTCAATTCATTATTGCTGGAAGTGGACCTCAAAAAGAGATTATTGAAAAGGCTGCATTGACAAATGATAGAGTATTATTTTTAGGCTCATTATCTCATGAGGACCTAATTAAAGTCTATTCTATGTGTGATATTGGACTTTGTACTTATGCGGCATTTTCAACTGTTGATATGCCAGATAAGTTTTATGATTATTGCGCTGCTGGACTAGCAATAGTTAACTCATTAGAAGGTGAAATAAGAGAACATATAATTAAAAGTGACTGCGGAGTCAATTACATACCTGGAAATCCAACTGATTTATATGATAATCTTATGAAAATCTCAGAGAAGGACATACTTGATAATTACAAGAAAAATTCATATAGCATAGCTCCAAGATTTGATATTGAGTGTTTAGTTGATTCGCTGATAAATATGATTTCATCAATTAGTAATAGTGATTAGTAGGTGATCAAAATGAAGAATATGATATTACGTTTATTGTATATATTAATAGCAATAAAAATAAATGTTTTTAGAAAAAATGTTAAAGTTAATTTAACGGCTAGAATTAAGCCTGGTACTATTTTGAAGGGGTATAACAAAATTAGTTCACAAGTATATTTGAATGGTGAGATAGGTTTAAACAGTTATATAGGAAAAAATTCTATTATGTATGCATACATAGGGAATTATTGTTCAATAGGTGCAAATGTGTCTACAGTAATCGGAACACATCCAACAAATTTTGTTTCCAGTTCACCAGTATTTTATTCTACAATGAATCAAACAGGTTTAAAAAAACTATATTCAAGCCATAAATTCGATGAAATACTAGATTATACTTTTAAAGGTAGAAAATATGGGATAAAAATAGGAAATGATGTTTGGATTGGTGACAACGTGATGATAAAAGGCGGTATAGAAATCGGAGATGGAGCTATAATTGCAATGGGCTCAGTTGTTACAAAAGATGTTCAACCTTTTTCGATTGTTGGTGGTGTGCCTGCTAGATTAATTAGATATAGATTTGATAAAAAAACGATCTTTCGCTTATTAGAATCAAAATGGTGGCTATCTGATATTGAAAAATTAAAGAAATATTCAAAATATATGAATGACGTTGATATCTTTTTAAGAGAGTGGTATTCTTCATGATGACATTTGCAATAGTTATAGTTTGCTACGAGAAGCTTAATAGTTTGAAAAGACTGATTTCTTCTTTAGAAATAGTTGATTTTCAAAAACGCAAAGATATTACTTTAATTTTTAGCATTGACTACTCTGACAATAACGAAGAAGTTCGTAAATTTGCAGAAAATTATAATTGGGAACACGGAAGAAAAATTGTTCGCAAATTTGAAGAAAATCAAGGATTGAAGAAACATATTTTTAGTTGTGGAGATTATACATTAGATTATGACATTTTAGTTGTTCTAGAAGATGATTTATATGTTAGTGATTCAATGTATCATTATTCTTATAACTCAGCTAAATTTTATATGGATGATGAAAATATCGCTGGTATTTCATTATATAATTTTCAAAAAAACTGGTTAAATACTATGTTGTCTTTTTTTCCTCAGAGCAATCAATATGATGCTTATTTTCTAAAAGTAGCCCAATCTTGGGGGCAAGTTTGGACTAGAGATAAATGGAAAAAATTTAAAGATTGGTATAGTATGAACAGTGAATTTATTTTTTCTGACAATATTCCAAATGCTCTAAACAAATGGAATAGTAAAACATCATGGTTAAAATATCATGATAAGTTTTGTATAGAAAAGAAAAAATATTTTGTTTATCCGTATTTTTCAATAAGTACAAATTTTTCAGATCCTGGTACACACTCTAAAATTGTCACATCAGAATCTCAGTCAAATTTATGTGTTGAGAAAAAAATATTTCATTTTCCTGTTTTTAGTAAAGAATCCATTGTTTATGATGAATATATGGAAAGGGAAAATCTTGATATACATTTAGGACTAGAAAGTGGATCATTAAGTGTTGATATTTTTTGCAATAAAAGTGATAAACAATTAAAACATAAGCGATATTTATTAACTACAAGGAAACTTGATTTTAAAATTATTGAACAATATTCATTAGCTTTAAAACCCGTCGAACTAAATGTTCTTAGAGGAATTAAAGGCTCTGGAATATATTTATATGACACAAAAATCATTGAAAAAAATAGTGGAAAAGATTATAGATATGAACTTTTAAAATATTCAATGGGAATCAACTCATTTAGAAAATTTAAATCTTTACTTGCATTTTCTATAAGGGGATTTCTTACAGCAATAATTCAAAAAGTATTTTATGATAACTAACAGAAAGGGGAAAATGAAATTGAGTGTATTTACTTTCAATAAAAACAAAATAAATTTAGAATTACTATTAGCGCTATTTTTATTTTTACCATCATTTTATTATAGTATAGCTAATTTATTTATTAGTATTACATTTATTTACATGGTTGTTTTTGCGCTATCAGTATATGTATATATAAGCTTTCTAGTTATTAAACCAACTAAATTTTTATTATTTATCACCTTTTTTGTTTTTATTACAATATATTCTGTTTCAAACAATAATAACCTATTTAATTATATCGTATCAACAAATTCAATAAATGATTTTTTCACATCAAAGCTAATACTTTTTATTTTTCTATATTTTCCTGTTTTCATACTCAACAATTATAGACCGATGAATTATAAATTATTCACAAAATATATGTATTTTTTTTCATGTATCTTATTGCCACTAAACATAATAATTAATTATAGAAGGATTATCAGTGTTGAATTATTGGACTATATGGCAATTGCTTATGAAATAGTTTTTTGGTTAATCTTTTTTGTAATTGGAACTGTGGCAAGACATAAAAAAATCAATATTTTACTTATTATACCAGCATTAGTATCTGTTGTTATAGGAAGTAGTAGAGGTGCATTAATAGTTCTACTTATATTCTTATTGCTTACAGGAGTTTATTTAGTATTTATCGAGAAAAAGTATTTATTAAAAAAAGCATCTATTTTTATATATTTTATCATTGGAAGTTTAGTAATATCATCTTTACTAATTCTCTTATTAAATAATATCTCAAATATCAACCAGTTTTTTTCTGATTTAGGTATTTCTAGTAGAATATTTCTTTCCTTCCAAGATTCAAATTTCATTTTTGATAGTGGTAGACTGGAAATATTTAAAGAGATTATAAGTTATTTACCGGATAAGATATTTGGCTATGGAATTTTTATGGATAGATTATTGATAACATCAAATCAATACACACATAATGTTTTTTTAGAAATATTAATTAATTATGGTTTATTAATAGGATTTATATTAATATCAATTATATTTTATTTTACTTTTAAAGCAGTAAGAATTTCTTATCTGTTAAAAAATACCACTTTGATTTTCTTAGTTATTTATTCAGTTATATATATTTACATAAAATTTATGATATCAGGTTCATATTTACAGTCTTCAGAGTTTTTTTTGGCAGTGGGAATATTACTTAATATATCAAACACCAAGTTAAGGAGGGAAATTAATGATTAATAATTTCGCACTTATTGTATTATCATGTGATAAATATAGTGATACTTGGGACCCTTTTTTTAAAAGCTTTTTTAGCAATTGGAAGGATTTTTCTAGTAAAATATATTTGGTAACAAATGAAAAGGAAATAATGAATAGAAAACAAATTAAAGTTATTAAGACAGGTCCTGAATATAGTTGGAGTTCAAAAGTAAGAAAGGCAATTAAAGAGATTGATGAACAATATGTTTTGGTAATGTTAGACGATTATTTTTTAACTGAAGAAGTAAATAATGACTATTTTTACAGTATAATTGATCTGATTATGAAAAATAATATCGATTACATCTCTTTAGTTCCTTCAAAGACTATAAAAAATGATTTGACATTTTTAAATATAAAGCGTATTTCTAATAAGAATCTATATGGTAAAACATTACAACCTTCAATTTGGCGAAAAGATTATTTATTGAAATGCTTGTTTGAAGATGATTTTTCACCATGGGAATTTGAGAATAGGCAAAAAATGAAGAGTGATTTTGTGATCAATGGGAATGATTATTGTGTAATAGATAATTTTTTTCAATTTTGTAATGGTGTTCTTCAAGGTGATTGGTATCCCAAGTGTATAAGAGAACTAAAAAAGAATAGTATTTATGTCGATGAAAAACATAGAGATCAACTAAATTTAAGAAAAATTTTCAAATACAAATTTCGAGTTTTATTATCAAAAATAGTTCCTACACCTATAATTAGAAAAAGCAGAAAAATTCTAGAGAAAATTGGGTTCAAGTTTATAACTAAGGGTGAAAAAAAATGATTGATAAAAGAGTGATGATTATAGGTACTGTTCCATATGAATTAGGTTCAACTTCAAGAGCATTTGGTTCTTATTTTCATGGGAAAAATCTTGGTTATTTGTCACAAATATTCTCAGACCCAAAGAATCCTATTAAAGGTCAGTGCTCAAGAATGTATCAAATTACTGATAGCATGTTACTGAAAAGATGGATATATCGTAAACAAAGAGTTGGTATATCTTACGAATATGATGAACTTATGGACGAAAGTTCATCTAGAAGTGAAGTTAAAAGTAATTTTTTAATAAAATCTTTGTACCTTCTAGGATCAAAAAAAATCCCATTTACCCATATGATGCGAAAAATATTGTGGAAAAGGAAATATTGGTGCACTACAAACTTTGTTAAGTGGCTTGATGAAGTTAAACCTGAAGTTCTCTTTTTAAGTTTTTCAAATGATTTCTTTTTATTTGATATTGCAGAATATGTTTCAAATAGATATAATATCCCTATTATAAGTGTAATAGGAGATGACTATTTTTTTAATAATAGAATCGCGTTATCCCCAATTTATTACATTTATAGATTCTTGTATAAAAAAAGAATAAAAAAACATTTTATAAAACATAATTCAGCAATATTTATCAGTAATAAAATTAAAAGAAAATATCAAGAAGAATTTAATTTAATAGGTGAAACAGTTTATTTGACATCTAATTTAAAAAGACGAGAATTTAAAAAAATTAATATACATAACCCATTAATAGTATATTTAGGCAATTTAGGTCTTGGTCGACATAAAGCATTGATAGATATTGCAATAGTTTTAAGGAAAATTAACCCAAGATATAAAATAGAGATTTATTCTAATAGATACACAAAAAAAATCTTTAATGAACTAAGAAAATATCCGAATATAATTTGTAATGATGCTATTGGTTATGATATGGTTGAAAAAAAATTATATGAGTCTGATTTAGTTTTATTGGTTGAAGGGTTTACAAAGAATAATGTAAAAAACACTAGGTATTCTCTATCGACAAAAGTCGCTGATTTGTTGAAATCCGGATCAAATGTATTTGCATATGGATCTATTGATACTGGGATGATGGGATATATACGAGACAATAATGCGTGTTATTCATGCATTGAAAAAAAGAGTTTGTTTATGTTATTAAAAGAATATATTTTTTGTCCATCTGAGCAAGAATTTTATTATAAAAAAGCCGTAGAGATTTCTGAGATAAATCATAATCAGCAATATAGTTTTAAACTTACAGCTGATGTAATAAATAAGGCAATTAACGAACACTACAAAAATAAATGATTAATTGGTAAATTGCATACTAATTTATTTAGTATCGCATATGAACCAATGATGATTAGTAAAGGAGAATATTTAATATGTTTAAAGAAAAAGTATTGTTGATAACCGGAGGAACTGGATCTTTTGGAAATGCTGTGACAAATAGATTCATAGATACAAACATAAAAGAAATACGCATACTATCAAGAGATGAAAAAAAACAAGAAGATATGAGAAAAAAATACAATAATGAAAAGCTAAAATTTTATATAGGGGATATCAGAGATTATAGTTCCATAGAGGGTGCATTTATTGGTGTTGATTATGTGTTTCATGCTGCTGCATTAAAACAAGTTCCATCATGTGAATTTTATCCTATTGAAGCTGTTAAAACCAATGTCTTGGGGAGCGACAATGTATTAACTGCATGTATAAAAAATGAAGTGAAAAAAGCAGTATTTTTATCAACTGATAAAGCAGCTTATCCTATAAATGCAATGGGGATGACAAAAGCAGTTATGGAAAAAAATGTAATTGCTAGATCTCGACAATTAAGAGAAAATGATACTGTTGTATGTCTTACCAGATATGGTAATGTCATGGCATCTAGAGGTTCTGTAATTCCATTATTTTTAGATCAAATTAGTATGAACAAGCCTATAACAATAACAAATCCAAAAATGACTCGTTTCATGATGACCTTAGAGGATGCTGTTGATTTAGTTCTTTATGCATTTAAAAATGGAGAACAAGGTGATTTATTTGTTCAAAAAGCACCTGCCGCTTCCATAGATACACTTGCTAAGGCAATATTATCATTAAAAAATAGTGACAAGGCACCAGTTTTCATAGGTGATAGACATGGTGAAAAACTGTACGAGGTACTAGTTACTCAAGAAGAAATGATTAGAGCTGTTGATTTAGGGGATTTTTTCAAGATACCATCAGATAATAGAAATTTAAATTACGATCAGTATATTGAAAAAGGCAATCAAAAATTATTTTTAGCTGAAAGTTATCATTCGCATAATACAAAACAACTAGATGTTGAAGAAATGAAACGATTATTATTGAAACTAGAATTATTTAAATAGAGGTGGATCAATATTATGAATATATTAGTTACTGGAGCTAAGGGGTTTATCGGTAAAAACTTAATTGCTGAACTTAGTAACCAAAATTATGTGAATATTTTTGAATATGATTTAGATTCGACAGAAGAAGAATTAGACAGATATGTAGAAAAAGCAAATTTCATTTTTCACTTAGCAGGCGTTAATCGCCCTAAAGATTATAGAGAGTATATGAAAGGAAATTTTGGCTTCACATCTACACTTTTGCAAAAATTGAGCGAATACAAAAACAGTTGTCCTATTATGATTGCATCATCTATACAAGCTGAATTGGATAATCCGTATGGCTTAAGTAAAAAGGCTGGAGAAGATTTAATCATTACTTATGGAAAAAATACTGGAGCTAAAGTTTTAATTTATCGTTTTCCGAATGTTTTTGGCAAATGGTGCAGACCTAACTACAATAGCGCAGTAGCAACATTCTCAAATAATATAGCTAATGATTTACCAATCAAAATCAATGATCCAAATGTAGTTATGAACTTGGTATATATTGATGATTTGATAAAAGAGTTAATTAATGCTTTAAAAGGTTATGAGAATAAAAAAGATACTTTTTGTTATGTGGAACCAGTTTATGAAGTAAAACTAGGGAAGATTGTAGAGTTACTTTATTCATTCAAAAAAAGCAGAAATGATTACTTTATCAATGATATGAATGATGATTTTACGAAGAAACTTTATTCAAGTTATCTAAGTTATTTACCAAAAGATCAGTTCTCATATTACTTAAAAATGAATACTGATAATAGAGGTTCTTTTACAGAATTTATAAAAACAATTGATAGAGGTCAAATCTCAGTGAATGTATCTAAGCCAGGTATTACAAAGGGTAATCATTGGCATCACAGTAAAAACGAGAAATTTTTAGTGGTATGTGGAAAAGGTGTTATTAGGCTTAGAAATATTAATGAAACTGAAATTTTGGAATATTATGTTAGTGGAGAGAATTTAAAAGTAGTCGACATACCACCTGGATACACACATAATATTGAAAATTTAGGTGAAAGTGATATGGTTACTATTATGTGGGCAAATGAAACATTTGATCCAGATAATCCAGACACATATTATTTGGAGGTATAGTAATTTGAAAAAAATAAAAGTAATGACAGTAGTCGGAACAAGACCAGAGATTATAAGACTATCTGCTGTTATAAAAAAACTTAATAATTCAGAAAGCATAAATCATATTTTAGTTCACACTGGACAAAATTATGATTATGAACTTAATGAAGTTTTCTTTAAGGACTTTAACTTAAAAAAGCCAGATTACTTTTTAAACGGAGCTACCGGTAATGCAATAGAAACTATTGGAAATCTGTTGATAAAAATAGATTCTATTCTAGAGAAAGAAAAACCTGATGCTTTCTTAGTTTTAGGTGATACAAATTCTTGTTTAACTGCTATAGCAGCAAAAAGAAGACATATACCTATCTTTCATATGGAAGCTGGTAATAGATGTTTTGATCAGAGAGTACCTGAAGAAACAAATAGAAAAATAGTAGATCATATAGCTGATATTAATCTACCATATAGTTCGATTGCTAGGGAGTATTTGCTAAGAGAAGGTTTTCCTGCAGATAGAATAATAAAAACCGGAAGTCCAATGTATGAAGTACTAATGTATAAGAAAAAGGATATAGATAATTCTGATATATTAGAAAGATTGGGATTAAATAAAAGTGAATACTTCTTAGTTTCAGCTCATAGAGAAGAAAATATTAACACCAATAATTTTTATCATTTAATTGTTGCATTAAATACTCTCGCAGAAACATATAACTTACCAATTGTAATTTCTACTCATCCAAGAACTAGAAAAATGTTTGAAGAAAAAAATGTCAAATTTAACCCTTTAATTAAAACACTAAAACCTCTTGGATTTATTGATTACAATAAACTACAATTAGAAGCAAAGATTGTATTAAGTGATTCTGGTACAATTAGCGAGGAATCATCAATTTTAAAATTTTCAGCGTTGAATATTAGAGAAACTCACGAAAGACCTGAAGCAATGGAAGAAACAGCTGTAATTATGGTAGGTTTAAATATAGATAGAATTTTACAGGGGATAAAAGTTCTTGAATCTCAATCTAATAAGGTAAATGAAATCTTAGATTATAGTTCGGATGATGTTTCTAGTAAAATTCTTAAGATAATCATTAGTTATGTTGATTATGTGAAAAAACATGTATACTTTAATTAATTTACATTATAAAATGGTACATTATGCGCGATAGAATAAAGTATTTGCTTTTGAAAATTAAAGAAAACAAAGTTATTGTAAATAATACATACTGGATAATCGGTCAAAGAATTTACATAATGATATTAAGTGTTGTCATCACAGCCTTGGTAGCGAGGTATTTTGGTGCAGAACAGTTTGGTTTATTCAACTACTTGTTATCAATTGTCACAATATTTACATCAATATCCACTTTGGGATTACCTGTTATGACTGTGCAATCCATTGTTGAAAAGCATTTTAAAGAAGACGATATTGTAACTTCAAGTATTATTTTAAGAATAATCTCTAGTTTTGTATTAATTGGACTTTCTCTTATTACTCTTATGATATTGGGTACTTCGAATAATCATTCATTTATTTTATTATTAATCATTTCTTCCTCAATGATATTTAAATCTTTTGAAGTAATTGATTATTGGTATCAAGCGTATCATCTTTCGAAAATCCCTTCTATTATTAAAGTTTTAACTTTTACTTTGATTAGTTTGATGAAAGTGATCATGATTGTTTTTGAAAGCTCATTGCTTACATATGTTTTTATCTATCTATTCGATTCGATAATTACTGGGTTAGCTTTATTAATTTCATATGCAAGAATAAGTGGGAATAAATTTAGATTTAACTTAAACTTGAAATATTCTAAATATATTTTATCTAATAGTTGGTATTTGATTATTTCAGGGTTGATGATCTCGATATATATGCATGTAGATAAAATTATGCTGGGTGTATTAGAACAAAGCAAAATTCATGTAGGTTATTATACTGCTGCTACACAAATTGCACAAATGTGGTTTTTTGTTCCATTGGCTATTATTACATCTATGCAACCAAGTATTTTTCAAGCAAAGAAAACATCAGAGATTAGTTTTAATAAAAAAATCATATTTTTATATAGAATCATTTTTCTAATGGGTATAGCTTTTGGTGTATTCATAATTATTTTTTCTCCAATAATTATTAATTTACTATATGGTCGTGATTTTGAGCCTGCTATAAGAATTTTGACAATAACAGTCTGGGGAGGAATATTTGCAATATTAGGATCTGCAAGAAGTGTCTGGCTAATAGCAAACAAAATGCAAAAATATACAATTGCTTTTATGTCTTTTGGTGCAGTTATAAACATAATTCTTAATTTGCTTTTTATACCTACACTTCAGGGTATCGGTGCTGCTTATGCAACTTTAATTTCCCAATTTAGTGTTTTAATTATTGCTCCATTATTCTGGAAAAAAACTCGAACTTCAACAATTATTATTCTTCAAAGTTTACTAATAAAAAAATAAAACATCTCAATAATTGAGTAGTATATGATTTTAATTATTTTGATTTTTTCATTTATGCAAGAAATATAAATATGACTTACATTTTTCGGCCCTTTAAAAAATCGTATGGTATACCACATAATATTTTATAGCCTATCTCTTGCCATATAATTATTTAAATATCTCATTTGTCAAAGTGTAAGTTTTTTTTTCGAAATTTTCAATTTTATAAAATTTGCTAAAAGTGTTTTTATTATAAATGTTTATTGCTTTAATATAGCAAGCTGTTTCTACTTTAAACTTAAATTTGTGACTAGAAAAAAGATATAAGTGATTTTTTCTATGTTCAAATTAAACTATTTATTAGGTGAACTTCATTAGAAATTAATATTTATACATCCCTATCACTTAATAATAACTTCTTAAAATGTTATAATTAATATAGATAATGTTAAACTGTTATATTCAACTAAAATAAAAAAAAGCAATCAATAAAGAGTTATAAAAACTTTAGTTTGTTGCTAAAGAAAGATGGAGATTATGAAGTATACATTATTAAAAACATTTCCACACGATTTTTTTGAAAGTCATGAAGGACCTTGCATATCTATATATATGCCAGTAGATCCAAAAGCATTTGACCACAAAAAAGATGAGCTTGTTTTAAAGAACCTAATCAAAAAGGTTTCTGAGTCTTTTTCTTTATCACATGATGATAAAGAAATAAGACCTATCATTTCTAGACTTGAACTTTTATAGGACGATAAAGTTTTTTGGGATCACGTAAAAAAAGGTTTAGCAGTATTCATGAATCAAGAAGATATGGCTATTTATCATCTAGATAAAGCTGTAGAAGAACTTGCTGTGGTTGCGAACACTTATCACTTAAAACCACTGTATAAGTATTTCCAAGCACTCAAAGTCTATGATATCCTTGCACTTGATACAGATCGTTTCGAACTTTATCAAGGACATAAACATCATGTTGAAAAAATTGACATTCCAGAAGGTGTAAAAACAACTTCAACAGAAGTCTTAGGTAAAGATCATACCGAAAGTTATCAAACACATGGAACATATGGTGGAGCATACGATGGTTCAACATTCCATGGATATGGTGGAAAATCAGATGACTTAGAAATTGATCGCATCAATTTCTTTAGATATGTTGATCAAGCAGTATATGAAAACCTATCGAAACATAGTGAACATCCATTAGTGTTACTAGCACTAAAGGAACATCATCATGATTTTATGGATCTATCAAAAAACTCATATCTACTTGAAGATACTATTGAAGGATCTATCAAAGATATGGATGAAGATAAGATACAAGAAGTATTAAAGAAGATTAATAAAAAAAGCTATCTTGAACATATCAATAAAATCATCGAAAACTATCACAGCTTAAAAAATAAACATCAAAGCACTGATGATATTAATAAGATCATTAAGGCATTTGTTGAAAGAAAAGTTGATACTTTATTTTTAGAAAATGATAAAGTCTTACCAGGAAAAATAGATCACAAACAAAACAAATATTTAAAAGATAATCTAAAAGATCCTAAAGTTGATGATATCTTAGATGATCTCATTGAACTTGCTCATCAATCAGGTGCTAGAGTTTATATATTAGATGCTGATAAGATGCCTTCAACAACAGGTGTTGCAGCTATATTTAGATATTGATTAGATCAGAGAAGATTCGCTATATGCGAATCTTTTTTCATATCTTATACTTATCTTAATTTCTAATTCATGCTATACTATATGAGATAAAGGAAGTGTGAACTAAATGAAGTATAAAAAAGAATTAGATTTATTAAAAGAAATTGTTAAACCGATTTATGAAGATGCAATCCTTTTTGCTATAGATGTTGCATTTAAAGGTGAACAAGATATTGTTACCTCTACAGATTTATATATTGAAAAACATTTAATCAAAAAAATTTTAGAGACATTTCCAAATGATTTGTTTCACAGTGAAGAATATCACAATAAAACTACCATAGATAATCGTATGTGGATCATTGATCCTATTGATGGGACAAGCAATTATGCAGCTGATTTGGGACTATATGTTGTTCAAATAGCACTATATGATCAAAATGATATTGCTTTAGCATTTGTGTATGTGCCAAAGTTTAATAAAACTTATTATGCGATTAAAGGTGAAGGGGCATACGTCAATGATAAACGCTATCTAACAATTGATAAAAACCAACCTTCTAATTTTATGATATCTATGTGTGGATTAAGTCATAAGAAAAAAGATAAATCATATTTTAAAAAAATTATTGATTTATCTATAACTCATAAATATAAACTAAGAATATTAGGAACCATGGGTTTAGAGTTAACACTAGGCTCAGAAGGTATCTTTGATCTGTTTTATTCTAATGTAACAAATCTATGGGATTTATGCCCAGGAATCTTGCTTGCAAGAGAAGCAGGTGCAATCCTCCTTAATGAAAAAGGAGAACCTTATCAATTGGGAGATGAAAACTTATTTTTGTGTAAGGATGAAAAAGTAAAAAGATTCGTACTTAGTGAATTATTATAAAATAGAGCGATCATTTGATCGCTCTATTTTTTATTTAATTTGACTAGCAGCGATTAGTAATGGATCCCATACAGGAGAAAAAGGTGGAGCATATGCAAAATCGAGTTTTGCAAAATCTTCTGCCTTCATTTTTTGTGTTACTGCTAAAGCCATGATATTGATTCTATCTGATACACCTTTTTGTCCAAATAACTGTGCGCCTATAATAACTTTTGATTCTTTTTCATAAACAAATCTGATATCTATATCTTCAGCTCCTGGATAATATCCTGTTTGGTGTTTTGCTTTAATATCCACATAATCTGCTTTAACACCAATATCTTTAGCTTCTTGATATCCTAAACCAGTTTTTGCAAGTGTGTAATCACCGATTTTAATGATATTAGTACCTATAATACCTGGAAAGTCTTCTTTAAGTCCTTTCATATTTAAAGCAACAATCTTTCCAGTTTTATTAGCATGTGTGCCAAGTGGCACATAGACTAAATCATCTTTTAATAAATGCTTATATGCGACACAGTCACCTGCTGCATAAATATCAATGATTGATGTTTCCATAAATTCATTAACGATAATCGCACCATTTTTAAGCATATTAATCTCAGTATCTTCTAAAAACTTTGTTTGTGGACTAACACCAATCGCTTCAATCACTAAATCAGTGACATATTTATGTTTATCAGTTGTTATTTTGATTTGCTTACCATGTGCTTCATAGCTCTTAAGATTTTCTTTAACATGAACACCTACACCCATAGATTCTAATACTTTTTTTGCTTTATCAGCAAACTCTTGATCATAGATACTTAAAAGGTGTTTACCTTTTTGAATGATATCGACTTCTATATGTTTGTGTCTTAAGTTTTCTGCAACTTCAACACCAATATAACCACCACCGATGATGGTCACGTGACTGACATCTTTTAATCCTTTTTCTAAATGTCTCATATCTTCAAGTTTATTAAGGACATAAACATCTATATCTTTACTACCAGGAACATTGGTTTTTTTTGCATATGTTCCTGTAGAGATTAAGAGTTTATCATAACTTGCTTTAAATGTTTTATCAGCTTTTAAATCTTTGACAATAATTTGTTTTTCTTTTGGAAGTACTTGAATCACTTCATGATTAAGATTGACATTAATATCTTGTTCATCAAAATCACTGACAGTTCTAGCAATCAGTTTTTCAGGATCATCAACAATATCACCTAAAACATATGGCATCCCGCAGCCACTATAAGATATATCAGTACCTTTTTCATAAACAATAATTTCATCATGCTTATCTAATCTTCTTAGTTTTGCTGCTGCAGTCATACCTGCAGCATTTCCTCCAATGATACATACTTTCATAAGTATCCCTCCGTTTGACCTCATTTTAACAATATATGAGTTTTATGTATACCTTTTTGCTTTTCACATAACACATGTTATGTTATAATAAAAAAGATTTGAATTTCAAAACATCTGGAGGTAACATGACAAGAAGTAAGTTTTTATTCATCATCATCTCAAGCATATGGATGATGTTACTGATGGGTACAGTTTACTCATATAGTATCTTTAGAACAGAAGTAGAAAACATTTATCAATTATCCACTTTAGAAAGTGGACTTCCTTATATGTTTTCACTCCTTTTTTATGCATTATCGATGATGATGACAGGACGGTTTTTATCTGAGAAATATCTAAGATCAACAATGATTTTAGGGACAATGATGATTATCTTTGGATTTATCATCTCAAGTATGGCTTTCCATTTCTTATTACTGATATTAGGTTATGGTATTTTAATTGGAACAGGTGTTGGGATGGTTTACGGAATTCCTATTTATATCATTCAAAGATCACATATAGAAAAAAAGGGATTATATACAGGACTTGTTTTATTAGGATTTGGATTATCACCTTTAATTACTGCTCCTATTTGTAGAGTATTACTTGTTAATTTTGGACTTAATCAAACTTTTATGACTTTTGCGTTAATCTTTGCTGCAACACAGTTGCCACTAGGAGCCTTTTATAAGCTTCATTTTGATGATCATGATAAACACGAAGCATTATCATTAGATCCGCTTTTAAAACATAAATTTTACGTCTTATATGGCTTATTCATGATCACAACCGCTGTTGGTCTTATGATGATTGGTTTATCTTATCAAGCAGGTGCTGAATATTATTTATTTAATGATAAACTTGTAACACTTTCTTTATCGATATTTGCGATATGCAATGGATTTGCTAGACCACTTTTTGGTTATTTAATTGATAGACTTGGTTTAATCAAACCAAGTTTATTGAGTTTATCTTTAATTGGACTTGGAGCTGTTATAGGGATATTAAATCAAGGACAAAGCTTTTTCTTATATGTTTTAACCTATGGTTTGTTCTGGTTTAATTTAGGTGCATGGTTATCCATCATGCCATCCATGGTTAAAACCTATTATGGATCAGAGCATTATGCAAGAATTTATGGGATGATCTTTACTGCTTATGGGTTAGGTGCAATCATTTCTACATTAATCTCTGGATCGATTATTGATGCATTAGGAGATACCTTATATCTATATATATCGATCTTAGGATTACTCATCATTGGATATTTATTTATCTTTAAATTAAAATCTTATGAAACCCGTGACATTAACACTTTAAATGTCAAGTAATTAAAGGTATAATATCTTTATAATAGATTGAATGGACGGATCTTATGAAGACAAGTGAACATGTATCAAGATATGAAGAAATTGCATATTTAATCGCTAAAAGAATCGTTTCAGGGGACATTAAAGAAAATGATAAGTTAAGAGGGCGCTCTTTACTATCATCTGAATACAATGTGTCCAGTGAAACAGTGAGAAAAGCTGTGCAGCTCCTTTCTAATTACAATGTAGTTTCTGTAAAAGAAAGAAGTGGCATTTATGTATCATCGATGTCTCATGCAAAAGAGTACATCAAACATTTTGAACATCATAGATCTAATAAAAATATCGTGATCGAAACTAAACATCTTTTAGAACAATCATTTAAAATTAATCAACAACTAGAAAAGAAGTTTAAACAAATCGTTAACACTTATGAAAAAGATGTCTTTCCATTTCAATACTTTACGATAGATATACCCGAGTCTTCAAATATCATTGGTCATACGTTAGAATCATTAAACTTTTATGATCATACAGGTGGCATGATTTTTGCAATTGAATATGAGGGTATCTTATCACAAGTGCCATCTCCTAAAACAGTGCTAAAAGCTGAAATGACTCTATATATCTTAGGCGATAAAGAGGTTAAATCAAAATCAAATGAGTATCTTAAATAAACATATATAATCATAATTCCTTTTGTTGATGATTTTCATTTATCAAAGGAATTTTTTTATTCATCTCATATAAATCATGGACAAAATCAAAATAAGGATTATAATAAGGTTAAGTATATGGATGATATAGATTAAATGATTTTATAAAGAGGTCATTATGAAAAAAGAACATATCAAAAATGCGATGCATCAAGCAATAGTTAAAGCGAATGCAACCATGAATGAAGATTTAGGTGGTCCTTTTGGTGCGAGTATTATGGATAAAGATGGAAAAATCATCGCAGTTTCTTCTAATTCAGTGCTTTTTGATCATGATCCAACAGCCCATGCAGAGATTAATGTGATCAGAGAAGCATGTCACAACTTAAAAACACATGATTTAAGCGATTATATCTTAGTAACAACAGCTTATCCATGTCCCATGTGTTTAGGTGCAATCCTGTGGGCAAACATTAAAGAAGTTATTTATGGATGTCGATTAAATGACGCAAAGTCCATCGGATTTAGAGATGATCTAATGTATGATTTCATCAAAATGGATATGAAAGATCAAAAGATTTTAAAGATCAGTGAACTAGAAAGAGAAAAGTGTTTAGAATTATTTAATGCTTATCATATACAAAACAAAGAGATTTATTAATCAAGAACCGGTATTTACGGTTTTTTTATTTTTAGTATTGACTAACGTTATCAAAAATGATAACATATACATGAATGATAACGTTAACGCCTATAAAATTGGAGATGAACATATGAAAAAAGATATTGTTAAATCAATCATGCATCCGGTACGGATTAAAATCATACAAGAACTTGGTATGAAAGAAAAAGCAACCACAAAAGAAATTCAAGAAGCTTGTGCAGAATGCTCACAAGCAACGCTTTATAGACATTTAAAAGCGTTGCTTGATATAGGGATTATAGAGGTTGTATCTGAAAATACAATCAACGGCATCATTGAAAAAGTCTATGGGCTTAGAAAACAAGCACCTGAAGAGTTGTTTGGTGATCCATCAAAAATAAACAAAGAAACATATAAGACCATGTTTAGTCAGTTCATTGTTTCATTGTTATCTGATTTTTCAGAATATATGAAACATGAAAATGCTCTTGATAATGTTCAAAGTCATATTGGATTTAGTACATCAATCTTATATTTAACAGACCAAGAGCTCGTAGAATTATCACAAAAAACATCTGCTTTATTAATGGAAGCATTAAAAAACAAACCAGAAGCAGGAAGAAAAATGAGAAAGTTATCACATATCGTCACAACGACGATATCACATAAATCATAAAGAATTAAAGGAGAAAAGAAATGTTTGATGACATGTTAAAGTATTTATGGCCATTTATTGTAGTACAACTGATACTGCAAGTAACGGCACTTATCAGTTTGTCAAAAAGACAAAAAGTTAGATTTGATAATAAGAAAGTTTGGATCTTAATCATCGTACTTGGTGGTTTACTTGGATCAATTGGTTACTTTGTATTTAGAGGAGAAGAAGATGTCTACAGCAGTGAAGATTAAAGGACTTGTTAAAAACTATAATGGTGTCTTTGCTGTAAACAACTTAGATTTATCAGTACCAGAAGGATCAATCTATGGATTTTTAGGTCCTAATGGAGCTGGGAAAACAACAACACTTAAAATGATCATTGGTATGACAGAACCTACTGCCGGTGAGATTGAGATTATGGGTAAAAAGGTTGTTTTTGGAAGTAATGAGTTTAGAGATGTCATCGGGTATCTACCCGATGTACCAGGGTTTTATGATTGGATGACACCAAAAGAATTCTTGCATTTTTCAGGTGGACTTTATGATATGTCTAAAACAGAAATTATCGCAAGAACTAAAGAACTATTAGAATTAGTCAATCTTAAAAAAGTCCAAAACAGAAAAATTGGGACTTTTTCAAGAGGGATGAAACAACGCTTAGGCATCGCTCAAGCACTGATCAATAATCCTAAAGTTGTTTTACTTGATGAACCTGTTTCAGCACTTGATCCTATTGGAAGAAAAGAAGTGATGGATATCATTCAGTCATTAGCTGGACAAATAACAGTGTTCTTTTCTACACATATCTTAGCTGATGTTGAAAGAATATGTGATCGCATCATTATCATCAATGAAGGTAAAAAACTCTTAGAAGATTCCATTGAACATATTAAAGAAGTTCCTGATATAAGAACTTTAGATATCGAATGTGAAAATGAAAAAGATGCGAAAGTGTTTGAAAATCTTGTTAATCATGAAGCTATTGATCATGTTGAGATTGATAAATTTAGAGTATCAATTTTTGGCTCTGATATCAATCAAATAAGACATTTAGTCAGTGGTTTACTTTATGAGCGAAAAGTCTTTGTTAAAAAGATTCAAGTCAGAGAAGTATCTCTTGAAGATATTTTTATCAAGGTGGTGAATGGAAATGCTTAAAATGGAGTTGCTTAAAAAAGAGCTGATTGAATATATCAAAACGCCTAAAGGGTTTATCCTTACGGCAGTATTTCTATTTTTTGCCATATCATCACCTGCAACTGCGAAATTCATGAATGAAATTCTTGCAGCTGTGGCTGGTGATATTAATATTAGTTTTCCTGATCCAACGTTATACGATTCTTGGGGTCAAGTCTTTAAAAACATGAATTCAATTTGCTTGATTGTATATTTGATCGTGATGGCATCAACCGTCTCACAAGAAAAGAGTAAAGGATCAATCTTATTGGTTTTAACCAAGAAAGTTTCTAGATTTCAGTTTTTAGTGAGTAAATTTATTATTGGCATCTTAGTATTTACGATATTATTAGTTGTGTCTACAGTTTTATCTGGATGGTATACGAACTTATTATTCGGAGCTTATATGTATGATGGATTTTGGATGTCATTACTGCTTTATTGGCTCATGGGTGTATTCTTTACAGCGGTTGCAGTATTTGTAAGTGTTATTGGTAAAACAACAACAACTTCTGCATTGCTTGCTTTTGCGATTTATGCAATCTTACAAATACTAAATATTTCAATTGAAATCGCGATGTTTAATCCATCTGGTGCATCATCTATCGTTAATGGCATACTCACAGGAACTATTAAACAAAGTGAATTATGGAAACCAATCTTGTCGACAACGATAATGAGTATGATCTTATTTACATCAACATATTTCATCTTTAAGAAACAAGAAATCTAAATCATTGAAATGCATTAGTAAAGCCATCAAATGATGGCTTTTTTTATGTTTTACAACCGTTTTCATCTGATTTTTCCTTTACAAACTGACAACCTATTGATATAATTAGGATTGTGAGAAAAGGAGAGATAAGATGAAAAAACTATTATTAATATTTACAGTATTACTTGCAGGATTATCACTTGCTGCATGTCAATATGAAACAAACACGATTACAATTGGTGAAGGTGATTGGCAATCCAATCAATTCTACAATCAAGTCGCAAAAATTATGATTGAAGAAGGTTATGGTGTCGAAGTTGAAGTGAAACAAGTAGACACTCCATTATTAATCGCGTCTTTAACAGATGGATCAATTGACTTAAATTTAGAAACATGGTCAGATAATATGCCTACATATGAATCTGATATTAAAAATGGAAATTATCAAGAATTAGGTCTTAATTTTGATGATAATTATCAAGGGATTTATGTACCAACTTATTTAGCTGATGAGTATGATATCGAATATATTACAGACTTAGTTGATCATAAAGAATTATTCCCTGACCCTGAAGTAACAAACTGGGATGCAGCAACTGATAAAGCTGTTGTTTATGGCGGGCCTTCAGGCTGGCAAGTAACAACTTTCTTAGTGAACAAATTTAGCAATGAAACTGTTTATCCAGAATTAGTTGAACATTTTGAGTTTAGACCACTTGAATCAACTGCATTATTAGATGCGACATTAACTGACGCATATAATAACGAAGAACCATGGGCTGGTTATAACTGGGAACCTACAACCATTATGGGTTTACTTGATATGACATTACTTAAAGATGATGAAGCATATGATAAAGATACTGGAGCTGGTATGGTTCCTACAAATGATGTGACTGTTGTTGCGTCAAACAATTTCGTAGAAACTTATCCAGAAATTACAGCATTTTTAGAAAACTTTAGAACTTCAGCACAAGTTGCATCTGACGCGCTTGCTTATATGGCTGAAAATGATTTATCTGCAGCAGAGACTGCTTCATGGTGGTTAGCTAACAGCAAAGATATGTGGAGTGCTTGGGTACCAGAAGATGTGGTTACCAAAATAGAGGCTGCACTGTAAAAGATGATGAACTAATATGTAGTGCCACCGCACTACATATTATTTTTATGAAAAAAGAGAGGAATTGATTTTTATGTTAAATTTTCCAGAATTTTTGAATTTTGGAGACAAAATAGCAAACCTGATTGACGTCATCTTTAATTGGATTGAAGATGCATTTAGTTGGCTATTTGAGTTTATTAGAGTTGTGATACTGACATCAATTAATATGATGAGTAATCTTTTAACACAAACTCCATGGTGGATTTGGGTTTTAGCAGTACTTGTTTATATCTTAGGAAAGAAAGTATTTAAACTAAAATATGTATGGGGATATGTTTTTGGATTATTATTTGCTTGGCTATTATTTTATAATATGGTCATTGAAAATCCCGCCATTGATCTCAATTTAGGAAACTTACAAACACCTTGGTGGATATTTGTTGTGTTCTTATTTATATTTACTAAATATTTATATAACTATAAAACAGCCATTGTTTTATCTTTATTATTAGCGCTCATTGGTATTTTTGGCGTGTGGACTGAAATGATTTCAACAGTGACGATTATCATCATCGCTGTGATCATCAGTTTTTTAATCGGTATACCCTTTGGGATATGGATGGCAAAATCAAAAAGAGTTGAAAGTATTTTAAAACCAATATTAGATATGATGCAAACCATCCCATCATTTGTTTATTTAATCCCTGCGGTTATGTTATTTAGTATAGGTAGAGTACCAGCAACGTTTGCAACCATCATTTATGCGGTACCACCACTGATTAGATTAACATTCTTAGGGATAAAAAATGTTGATAAAGAAATGATTGAAGCTGGTAAGTCTTTTGGATCGACTTCAAGACAATTACTTTTTAAAGTGGAATTACCACAAGCCTTATCAACGATTGCGACTGGACTTAATCAAACAACGATGATGGCTGTAGCAATGGTCGTGATTGCATCGATGATTGGTGCAGGTGGATTAGGATCCATTGTATTAATCGCGAATAGGAATATTGAAGTTGGAGACGGTTTTGTTGGTGGATTCGCCATTGTCTTTTTAGCAATCATTTTAGATAGAGTCTTACAAGGCGTCGCATTAAAACTTGAAGAAAAAAGAGGTGAACAAAAATGAGTGTAGATATTAGTGTTAGAAATTTATCTGTTATTTTTGGAACACCCAAACAAAAAGAAAAAGCACTTAAGCTCATAGACAAAGGTCTATCAGCTGAAGAGATCAAAAAGAAAACTGGTGCGACTGTCGCCAATAAAAACGTTAACTTTGAAATTAATAAAAATGAATTATTCGTGATTGTTGGTTTATCTGGTAGTGGGAAATCAACCTTTATTAGAACTTTAAATCTTTTAAATAAACCAACCAGTGGTGAAATCTTAATTAATGGGAAAGATATTACAAAACTATCTAAAGAAGAACTTAGAAACTATCGAAGAAAAGATGTTTCTATGGTTTTCCAACACTTTGGATTATTCTCTCATCGTACGGTTTTAGAAAATGTTCAGTATCCATTAGAAATACAAGGTGTTGAAAAGCCTGAAATGATTAAAAAAGCGATGGAATCTACTGAAAAAGTTGGACTTAAAGGTTGGGAACATTACATGCCAGCAGAGCTTTCTGGTGGGATGAGACAACGTGTCGGTCTTGCAAGAGCACTGACTAATAATCCATCTTTACTTTTAATGGATGAACCTTATAGTGCACTTGACCCCTTAATTAGACGTGATATGCAAAATGAGCTTTTATCATTAGAGGATGAAGATGAAGATAGAACCATTGTCTTTATTACGCATGATATGAATGAAGCATTTAGAATGGGTGACAGGATTGCTTTAATGAAAGACGGAGAAGTTGTGCAAATTGGAACATTTAATGACTTTTTTAAATATCCTGCAAACGATTATGTCCGTGATTTTATCGCAGATGTTGATCGTTCAAGAATATTAAAGGTTAGAGGGATTATGAGAAAAGTTAAAAATGCTCTTGAACCAACAGCATCTATTGAAGATGCTAAAGCTTTTATGGAAGAAAAGGAAATAGATTCAGTTTATGTAACTGATGAAAAAAATAAACTTTTAGGTGTTGTCTTAAAAGAAGATGTAGAAAAAACTAGAAATAAAACGATTAAAGCACTCATCAAAGATGATACATATAAACCAGTGCTTCGTAATAGCTACATTAAAGACGTTTTAAAAGAACTTAAAGAATCAGATCATGATATTCCTGTCATTGACCAAAAAGGTCGTTTACGTGGTGTATTAGGATATGATGATGTCATCTATGCATTAGCAGAATAGAAAAAACAAGGGTTGTCGTGAAAGTTTTTTTTCAAACGACACCCTTTTTTTCAATATGTATGAAATATGAAAGAAATCTATTGTATAATAGACATAACATAAAATTAAGCTGGAGGATTTTGACATGTGTGGAATTGTTGGATTTATTGGACATAAACATGACGCAAAAGATGTCGTCTTAAACGGACTTACGAAATTAGAATACCGTGGATATGACTCCGCAGGTATTTCTTTATTTAATCCAAAATTTAGATCATTTGATATTTATAAAGATTTTGGACGTGTAGAAAAACTTAAAGAACTTACAAAAGATGCGATGATCTCTAGCATTGGTATCGGCCATACAAGATGGGCGACACATGGAAAAGTAACAAAAGAAAATGCGCACCCACACTATTCTAAATCCAAAAGATTTATTATCGTACATAACGGTGTTATTGAAAACCATGAAGAACTAAAAGCACAGTATTTAGCAAATGCTTTATTTTACTCTGAAACAGATACTGAAGTGATTGCACAACTCATTGAATCTTTTAGTGAAACCTTAAGTGTTGAAAATGCAATTTTAACAACACTTAAACTGTTAGAAGGATCATATGCACTTTTAGTGATTGATACAGAGTCACCAAACACGATTTATGCAGCTAAAAATAAATCACCACTAGTTTTAGGTCAATCAGAAAATGGTGTCACCATCGCATCTGATCTGATGGCACTTGTGGGATATAGTGAAAAGTATATCGCACTTGCTGATCATACCTTTGTAAGATGTGAAGCTGACAGTGTAACAATGTATAATTTAAATCATGAAGTATTACCAACAAATTTCTTAGATATCGATTTAGATGAAGCAGATGCCGATATTGGAGAATATCAGCATTACATGTTAAAAGAAATCTATGAACAACCATCGGTTGTTAGAAGAATTGTTCAAAACTATTTTGAAAATGGTGAGATTAAGATTTCTAAACAAGTGTTAAAAGATATCAAAGCATCTGATCGTATTTATATACTTGCTGCTGGCACATCGATGCATGCAGGATATGTAGGTAAATATATTTTAGAAGAACTCGTAGAAATTCCAGTGGAAGTACATATTGCATCTGAGTTTGCATATCATACACCACTATTAACAGAAAAACCATTCTTTTTAATGATTTCACAATCAGGTGAAACTGCTGATCTTAGAGCATGTCTGATGAAAACTAAAAAGATGAATTATAAAACTTTAACGGTAACTAATGTAAAAACTTCAACACTTGCAAGAGAATCTAATTATTTCTTAGAATTATTTGCAGGTCCAGAGATTGCGGTCGCGTCCACAAAAGCATATGTAGCTCAAATAGGTGTTTTAGCAGTGCTTGCTTATGCACTTTCTGAACAATCCTTTGATTTGAAGAAAGCTTTAACTGATGTCGCGTTATCGATTGAAGATTTTCTAGCTTCTCAAGATGTCTCATCCGTCGTTCATAAAATCATTACGAAACGTAATTGTTTTTATATCGGAAGAACGATCGATTATTACACGGCTTTAGAGGCTGCATTAAAACTTAAAGAAATATCATATATTCAAACAGAAGGGTTTGCTGCTGGTGAGTTAAAGCATGGAACGATTGCTTTAATTGAAGAAGGTACACCAGTAGTTGCGCTTATTTCTAATAAAGACATATCAAGTAACACCAGATCAAATTTAAATGAAGTGATTGCACGTGGTGCATCAACCATTAAAATTTCGATGAAAAAGACATCCCATAAAGATGACGATATCATCTTAAAAGATGTTCATCCATTATTAACACCAATGGTCATGGTTGTTCCAACACAACTTTTTGCATATTATGCAGCTTTAGAACGTGGACTTGATATTGATAAACCAAGAAACCTTGCAAAAAGTGTAACGGTAGAATAAGGAGGACTTAGATGGGAAAATATTTTGGTACAGATGGTGTAAGAGGAGTTGCATTTGAAAAACTAGATGCTAACCTAGCCTATAAAATTGGACAAGGACTATCTCACGCTATTGATTCAAAAGAAGTGATTATCGGATATGATACAAGATTATCATCACCGATGTTAGCATATATGATTGCTGCTGGTGCTTTATCTGAAGGATGTCACGTCAGATTTGCTGGTGTTTGCTCAACACCAATGGTAGCATATTACTCAAAAGAAAAAGAAATCATTGGGGTGATGGTGACAGCGTCACATAACCCTTATACAGATAATGGGATTAAAGTCTTTAATAAAGGTTTTAAAACAACAGAAGATGAAGAACATATTTTAGAGAAATTTATTGATGAACCCAAAGGGACAATCGAACCTTTTGGAACCTTTGAATACGCAACAGATTTTAAAGAGACATATTTAAAAGTTTATGAACAGTTTGAGTTAAAACAAACCAATATCAAACTTGCATATGATAGCGCTAATGGCGCAAACTATCAAATTGCACATGAATTGATCTCTAAAGTTGCCCCTAACAGTACACAAATTGGAAATGTTCCTGATGGACTTAATATCAATAAGGGTTGTGGATCAACCCATATGGAACTGATTCAAGAATATGTGAGAACCAATGACATAGATCTAGGCTTTAGTTTTGATGGCGATGGGGATCGCCTACTCATCTGTGATAAAGATAGAGTTTATGATGGAGATGAAATCATCTATATCATCTCTAATTATTTAAAGAAAAAAGGACAACTTTCTAAAAACCATGTGGTCTTAACAAAAATGAGTAACCCTGGTATACTAAGAGCACTTAAACTTAACGGTATTGATTTTTCTTTAACTGATGTTGGTGATAAATATGTATCTCTAGAACTCACCTCAAATGATTACATCATTGGTGGTGAAAATAGCGGTCATATCATCATGAGACACCTACTTCACACAGGTGATGGACTATTAGTTGCAATGTACTTACTTTCAATCATCGCTGAAGAGAAAAAAGCAATTTCTGAGTTAACAAAAGATATCACCTTATTTCCATATCAACTCATTAATATCAAGGATGTTGATAAATCGATTTTAAAAACTGATGAAATGAAACGCTTTTTAGATGATGTGAAACATTCACTTGGAGAAGATAGTCTACTCTTGGTAAGACCATCTGGCACTGAAAACTTAATTAGAGTGACAGTATCACATCAAAATGAACATATCATGAAACATACCATTTTAAGCATTGTATCGAAAATTAAAAACTGGGGAGATGAAAACCATGCCTAAAACTTATGGACTTGTGCTTGCTGCTGGCAAAGGCACAAGAATGAAAACAGAAATGCCAAAATGTGCATATCCAATTTTGAAAAAACCAATGATTGAATATATCGTTGAAAAATTGGAGAAAACGAGAATTGAAGAAACCGTTGTTGTTGTAGGTCACAGAAAAGAAGTCTTGATGGATATTTTAAAAGAAAGAGTGCATTATGCTGAACAAACAGAACAACTAGGCACAGGCCATGCAGCATTATCTGCTGCACCAATATTAGAAGATAAAGAAGGTGTAACCTTTATCTTACCTGGTGATATGCCTTTAATGGAAATCAAATTAACAGATAAGATTTTAAAAGCACATGAAGAAATGGGAAATGATTTAACTGTCGTTTCTATGGTTTTTGATAATCCAAAATCTTATGGACGTATTGTTAGAGATCAATATGGATCAATTGCTGCAATCGTAGAAGATAAAGATTGCACAGGCGAACAAAAGAAAATCCAAGAGGTAAACTCTGGGGTTTATGTTGTAAACAATAAAGCCTTATTTAAAGTTTTAAGAACGATTAAGAAAAATGAACGTAAAGGTGAATATTATTTAACTGATATCGTTGCACTCATGAGACATGACTATAAGATTGGATCATTTGTTGTGCGTGACGCATATCAAATGATGGGTGTTAATGATTTATATTCAGTAAGTATCGCTGAGCGTTACTTAAGAGATGAAATCAATAGAAACCATATGTTAAATGGTGTTGAAATGGTATCTCCAAATACGATTACCATTGGTCATAATGTTATTATTGAACCAGGTGTTACGATTTATCCAAATACAACCATCACAGGTGATTCAGTGATTAGAGAACATGCAATCATTGGTCCTAACACTGAAATTCATAATGGTCGTATTGATGATCATGCAGAAATCAAGCATTCATTAGTTTATGATTCAATTGTTGGTGCTTATACAACTGTTGGACCATTTGCGCATTTAAGAAATCATGCGGAAATTGGTGCACATAATAGAATAGGTAATTTTGTTGAAGTTAAGAAATCTTCTACAGGTACTAATACTAAAGCTGCACATCTATCTTACATAGGAGATGCAGAAGTTGGATCAAATGTAAACTTTGGTTGTGGATCGATTACCGTAAACTATGATGGGGTTAATAAACACAAGACTAAGATTGGTGATGATGTCTTTATTGGTTGTAACGTGAACATGGTTGCACCACTGACCATTGAAAATGAAGTGTTTATTGCTGCAGGTTCAACAGTAACTACTGATGTTCCTAAAGGTTCACTATCCATTGCAAGAAATCATCAAATCAATAAAGCAGATTATTATCATAACTTGATTAAACCTAAACCTAAAAGTGATGAATAATCATAAAGTAGATGAACGATAACCTCGTTCATCTTTTTTTCTAAACATTGACTTTCTTGAATAAAGTTATAAAATAATAACATATAAGTATAATCGTTATTTTCATTAAGGGGGATATTATGAAACTAAAAATGCTTGTTTTAAAAAATTTTATTGGACTTTTTTTAGCTGTTATTGTGATACTTTTAACATCAGCTTGCGCAGATAGAGAAATCACAGTAGATTTTGTGTCAAATGATGGTAATGATATGAAAACTTATGTTTTTACAAGAGATGATTTTTCATTACCAATTGAACCAAAAAGAGATGGGTTTATCTTTGATGGATGGTATTTAGATAAAAATACTTTTCAAGAACCGTTTTCTGAGGAAACTATTTTAGAAGATGAAACTGTTTCATACTATGCTGTTTACGCGAAATGGATAGATGAAAACTCATTTGTTATTCCGGACCTACAATCTGTTTATGATTTAGCGATCATAAGCAATCAATTTTCTGGTGATTATGAAGCGTGGATTGAATCAAGTAAAGGAAATCATGGAGGCATTGGTTCAAGATATATTAATGTTAATTTTATCATTGAAGATGAATACTTAAAATGGAAGTTTGAAGATGAAGAAACCTGGACTGAACTATTAAAATTATCTAATTTAAAAAATGATCAGGAACAACATATCATCTTTAAAATATTTACTGGTGTCATTCATTGGAAAGTTGAAGTCGAAGATACATGGCATGTCTTGATTGATCTTAAAACCATGACTGGAACCATAGATAAATCATTAATTTTTTATGTGTATGAGGGAAAAGTTTTATATAAAATAGAAGGACCTAATGATTATCAAGATCTTGTTGATTTAAAAACTTTAACTGGTGTTAGTGCTTCAGAAGCTAATCTTATAGAATTTGAGATGTTTGATCATCTACTATTATGGAAATTCATAAGCCATGAAACATGGGATGAACTTGTTGATTTGAGAACATTAAACTATATTGATGGTGAAGATAAACTTAAGTATTTAGATGTTACAGAACTAGCTAGAATCCAACTTATGATGATGGGTAAGGAATTTAAATGGCTAGTGACTTGGAGTAAAAATTCATATTATATTGATTATCGAGTATCTGATGAAGTAAAAGAAGAGACGATACAAACATATTTAATCACCGCAGTAGGTGATGATCAATATTTTCTTGTTGTTGGTGATGATGGCACATATGTTGAAATTATCAATTTGTTTCCGGTTGACACTGATCCTTTAGTAGCAATTCAAGAGTTTATTAATTTAAATTATGGTGATTATGAAGTTTTAAATATCAATGGACCACTTATGGATGAAGAGATTAGAACAAATGCATATATCCAAAGCTTATATGATTATCAATCAGTTCTTGAAATAGCAGAAGCATATCAAATATCTGTCAATGATATTCAAATTTATGAGACTGTATTTAGCACATGGACGTATGCTGTGATTGTGATTAAGATTAACGAGTACTATTATGGATTCTATTGGTTGTAAAATTATTTTCAATAACTGTAAGAATGGCTTAATCTTGAATTAAGCCATTTTTATTGTGATATAATCAAAATATAAATAAGAATTAAGGGAGATTAATAAAATGGCAAGCGATTCTAAAGATATGTTAGTTGATTTATATCAACCAATCATTAAAGATGTTGAATGTAAATATGAGATTAAAAGAGTTTTATCACCAAATAGTGATAAAGTTTTAAAGTTTATTGAAGAAAACTTCTCAGCTGGATGGGTATCTGAGGCGAAAGCAGGATTATACCAAAATCATCCAACATGCTATATAGCTGTTGATGAAGGCAAAATCATTGGATTTGCTTGTTATGACTCAACTGCTAAAGCTTATTTTGGTCCAACAGGTGTTGATCAAAATTATCGTGGTCAAGGCATTGGTAAAGCCTTGTTACTAAGATGTTTGGTCTCAATGAAGCATGATGGATATGGATATGCAATCATCGGTGGTGTTGAACCAAAGAACTGGGTATTTTACGAAAAAGCTTCAGGTGCAGTACCTATTGATAACAGTAAAAAAATATACACACGCATGGTTTAGCAATAAACCATGTTTTCATTGAAAGGGAGAAAAAAATGCAAATTAAAGGATTAGACATTAAAAAACAATTAGAAATCATTTATAACTATAGTCAATTTGATGATTCACAAGTTGACGTGATTGAATTTTCGCAATCTGATCAACAAGATTATCATATTATGAAAAAAGGTAATCATTATCAAGTTGCTTGTCACAAACAAAGAGATATCTATGCTGCAATAGGATATATTTTTAGTCATCTGAAAGATAAAGATTACTCAGTCAAAAGAACTAGATCTTTAGATGAACTAGGATATATGATTGACTGTGCTAGAAATGCTGTACCAACCATAGAAACCTTAAAAAGACAAATTGTGAATTTGTCTTTGATGGGATATACCTATATTGGGTTATATTTAGAAGACTTATTTGAAATCGAAAGTGAACCTAAGTTTGGATATATGCGCGGTCGCTACACAAAAGCTGAAATTAAAGATTTAATCGCTTTTTCTAAGCAGTTTGATATCAAGGTCATCCCATACATCCAAACCTTAGCACATCTAAATGCGATCTTTAAGCATAAAGAATATAACCAAATATTAGATATCAACGATATTATGCTTGTTGATGAGCCTAAAACTTATGAATTAGTTGAAAAGATGTTAGTGACAGTTAAAGATTTATTTGAAACTAACATCATTAATATTGGCATGGATGAAGCATGGATGTTAGGTTTAGGTAAATATCTATCTAAACATGGATATCAAAACCGTATGGATATTATGATTAAACATTTAAACAAAGTCTTAGATATCTGTAAGAAGCATAGCATCAAACCTTCCATGTGGGCAGATATGTTTTTCCATTTAAGAGGTGGACAATATTTTGCTAAAGGCGTGACATCATTTGATGATATCAAAGATATGATCCCAAGTGATGTTGAACTTGTCTATTGGGATTATTACCATACAGATCAAAAAGATTATGATGATAAGTTTGATTCATTAAAAACACTTACCACAAATTATGGATTTGCAGGTGGTGCCTGGAAATGGGTAGGTTTTGTACCATTTAATAGTTTTTCAAAGAGAAGTTCTATACCAGCGATAGCAGCTTGTAAAAGAGCAGATGTTAAACATTTCGTTGTAACATCATGGGGAGATAATGGTGCAGAAGCATCCATGTTTTCTATTCTACCTAGCTTATATTTTATCGCTAATAGTTTTTATGATGATGATTTAGGAGATATGAACGAGTTCTTATTAGGATTAACAGGATATCCTGAAAAAGCATGGATGGATTTAGATTTACCAAATCAGATTTATCCAGCAAAAGAAGTTAAAACAGTCAATCCATCTAAGTATTTACTGTTTGAAGATGTATTATTAGGTGATCCTAATATCAATCTTCATCCATCTTTCGAAAAAACATATAAGAAAATTAAAGGTGTTTTAAAACCATATACAAAAGTAACATCTGATTATCAATATATATTTGATACGATTTATAGACTAACTCACATCTTAGAAAATAAATCTGTATTAAGCCTAAAGATTTATGATGCATATCATCAAAACGATATGCATCAACTAAGAGAACTCGCAGAACATCATATCGTAAACATCATCAAAGATATTAAGAAATTGCTTTTTGTCTTTAGAAAACAGTGGTATCAAGAAAATAAACCATATGGTTTTGAAGTCCAATCCTATCGTTTTGGAGGACTTATGCAAAGACTAGAAGAAGTTAAAGATATGATTTTAAGCTATATCGATGGACATATAGCAACCATTGATATGCTCGATCAAAGAATTTTAAATCTCGCAAACGATGATGATCCATATTTAGGATGTATTTACTATAATCAGTTTATAAAATATGTAACTTATGGTACTTTTTAATCAATGAAATGTAAAGAAATGTAAAAAATTTACATTAGTATTGACATTTTGTCTCTTTTATCATACAATTTAAACAAAAATAAGGGGATAAAGTGTAAATTTATGAAAAATTATACAAGATTAGATATTTTAAGAGAAGCGAAAGAAAATAATGTTAAATATGTAAGACTACAATTTACAGATATGTTAGGTACTGTAAAGAATGTAGAAATACCTGCAACCAACCTTGAACGTGCGTTATCAAACGAAATTATGTTTGATGGGTCATCCATTCAAGGTTTTGTGCGTATTGATGAAGCAGATATGTATTTATATCCTGATTTATCAACTTGGTTAATCCTAGAATGGGAAAACCTCCCTGAAGGAAAAGTTGCACGTTTAATTTGTGATGTTTATACAACCGATCATGTGCCATTTGAAGGTGATCCAAGATATATCTTAAGAAGAAATTTAGAAAAAATGAAAGCATTAGGTATCGAAAAATTCAATGTAGGTGTTGAACCAGAGTTTTTCTTATTTAAATTAGATGAACATGGAAAACCAACCATGGAATTTTCTGATTTAGGTGGATATTTTGATCTTGCACCTATCGATGGATCAGAAGACGTCAGACGTGATATCGTTTTAGAACTAGAAAAAATGGGATTTGATATGGAAGTATCTCATCATGAAGTGGCATTTGGTCAACATGAAATTAATTTCCATTTTGATAATGCACTTGAAGCTTGTGATAATATCCAAACATTTAAGATTGTTGTAAAAAATGTCGCTAGACGCCACGGGTTTCATGCAACATTTATGCCAAAACCAATTCAAGGCATTAATGGCTCAGGGATGCATACAAACTGTTCTTTATCCACAGAAGGTAAGAACTTATTTTATGACCCAACAACTGAAAATCAACTATCAGAAACAGCACTTAAGTTTATTGCTGGAGTCATGAAATATGCTCAAGAATTCGCGTTATTAACCAACCCAACGATTAATTCGTATAAACGTTTAGTTCCAGGATATGAAGCACCTTGCTATATCTCATGGAGCGATGCGAATCGCTCAACCATGGTTAGAATCCCTGCTGCAAGAGGTAATGCAACTAGAATCGAAGTGAGATCAGTTGATCCATCAGCAAACCCTTATCTTGCGATGTCAGGATTACTTGCATCTGGATTAGAAGGTTTAAAAAATGATATGTCACCACTCAGTCCACTTAAGAAAAACTTATTTAAGATGAGTGATGCTGAGCGCAAACGCTTAGGTATTAAAAATCTTCCTGAATCATTAAAAGAAGCGATTGAAAACTTTAGTGGTTCATCTTTAATGAGAGAAACAGTAGGTGACTTCTTATATGCTAAACTCATTGAAGCGAAAACAAGAGAATGGGATGAATATAAAGTCCGTGTCACTGCTTACGAACTTGAAAAGTATTTACCAATCATTTAAAAGGCGTTAAATCGCCTTTTTTTAATGTCATTTTAATGATATAATTTAAATAAGATATTCGTTTAGGAGGATTAAAATGAAAAACTGGGATTTAAATGATTTATATCATGGTTTTGATGACGCATATGAGCGTGATCTAAAAAAACTAGAAGATAAGATGGATGATTTAAAAAACTACATTTTATATCAAAAACAAGAAAATGATATGCAATATATTGAAGGATATTTAAAAAGAGAAGAAGAAATTGTTAAATTATCTAGATCTTTAGGAGCATTTGCATCACTTACTATGGCAACTGATGTCAATCACGAGGTTGCACCTAGATATATGGCAAAACTCCAACAAATCTTTAGAAAAGTGACTGCAGAGCAAGTCATTTTCCAAAGATATTTAGCAAGTGTTGATTTAAATAAGGTTAAAGAACACTCAAGCTTGATTAGAAAATATTTATACCTTCTTAAAAAAGATCAAGAAGATGCAACCCATCTTTTATCTGAACAAGAAGAAGTTTTATATTCAAAAATGAGAGAGTTCGCATCATCTGGATGGTCACAACTTCATTCAATTACGACCGCTAACCTTCCTGTTGATTATGAAGGTAAAGAAATCACTCTAAGTGAAATTAGAAACCTAGCTTATGATAACGATAAGGATGTTAGAGAAAAAGCGTATCATGCAGAACTTAAAGCTTATGAAAAAATAGAAGATCAAGTTGCATTTGCTTTATCTAATATTAAACGTGAAGTTACTACAATGAATGAGCTTCGTGGGTATGAATCTGCATTATCAAAAACATTAACACAATCAAATATGACTAAAGAAACTTTAGATGCAATGATAGAAGCGATGTTAGAATATCGTCCTTATTTTGCGGCTTACTTAAAGGAAAAAGCAAATTATTTAGGACATAAAGGTGCACTACCTTTTTATGATTTGTTTGCGCCTGTTGGAAAACTAACAAAAACATATACTTATGAAGAAGCACAAAAAATCATTAAAGATGCATTTTATGGATACTCAAAACGTTTAGGTGATTTTGCTACAAAAGCATTTGATCGTCATTGGATCGATCCATTCCCTAAAAAAGGTAAAAGAGGCGGAGCATTCTGTTCAAACCAACCTCAAATCAAACAATCAAGAATCTTATCTAATTTCACAGGTTCATTATCTGATGTCTTAACATTAGCGCACGAACTTGGACATGGATATCATGGTGAAGTGATTGCTGATAATGATCCACTACATTGGTCATATCCAATGCCACTAGCAGAGACCGCTTCCATTTTCTGTGAAACGATTGTTAATAATTATCTATTAAAATCACTTAAAAAAGATGAAGAAAAATTATCTGTATTAGAAAATTCTCTTCAAGGGGATACACAAGTCATCATAGATATCTTATCAAGATATATGTTTGAATCTAAATTATTTGAAAATGCAACAGGACCAATCAATAAGAAACAAATGAAAGAGTGGATGTTAGACGCTCAAAAAGAAGCGTATACTGATGGACTTGATCATGAAGTTTTACATCCTTATATGTGGCTTAACAAAGGCCACTATTACAGTGCTGGTTTAAGTTTTTATAACTTCCCATACGCATTTGGATTGCTTTTTGGTAAAGGCTTATATGCAGCATATTTAAAAGATCCAGATAAGTTCCTACTTCATTATGATCACTTACTAGAACTTACAACAAAGACATCAGTTGAGGAAGTTGCTAAGACCATGGATATTGATGTAACTTCAAAAGATTTCTGGATTTCATCACTTGAACAAGTGAAGAAAGATATCGATGAAGTGATCTTATTATTTAAAAAATAATATCTGTTGTTTATGGTGATGAAAATGTGCTATAATCAATTTAAACAAATGTCCAAGGGAGGATTAGAAGATGAATGAGCAAAACATGGATATACAAGAAAATGAAATTAGTTTATTAGACTTATATTTAATCGTTAGAAAGAATATTGTCCTCATCTTGACATTCACAACTTTATTTGCAATGATTGCTGCTGGTTATGCCTTTTTAGTAGTCGATGAAACATATGCATCAAATGCAGATGTGATGGTTCAAGTTCAAACAGATCCAAATGTTGATGGATCATATGATTACAATACAGCACAAAAGTTACTTGCAACTATTACAGAGTTTATGAGTAAAGATGTGGTATTAGATGAAGTGATTAGAGATTTGGAACTGAGTTATACAACCAAACAAATCAGAAGCAATCTGACTATAACTTCCTCAAATACAAGTTTCTTTATCAATGTTAAATATGTAGATGAAGATGCAGCTCTTGCAAGAGATATTGTAGATGAAGTGATAGAAAATGCGATTGAAGTTGCAAACGGAAATGATGCATTCTCTACACTTAAAAATAAAGTGACACGTACATCTAAAGCAGATCTTGGTGTCTATGAAGCACCAAATAAACCATTATATGTGGTTATTGGTATTATCTTAGGTGGTATTACAGGATTAGGATTTGTGTTCGTTAAAGAACTTATGAATAATTCATATAAATCAAAAGAACAACTTGAAGCAGCCTTTAAGATTCAAGTTTTAGGTGTAATTCCTGAATTTGAAGTAAAGGAGGACTTCTAAGATGGCTAAGAAGAAGAATTTTTCACTTGAGCGTTTAATCAATGGTGAACGTTTATCTAAATATGACTATTTAGTGACTAAACAAGATCCGCTATCTTTTGTTACTGAATCATTTCAAAAGGTAATCATTAATATCGAATACTCAAATGTCGATGGTGATTATAAAGTCATTCAGTTTACATCAACACTTCCTTCAGAAGGTAAATCAACATTCGTTTCTAACTTATCTTATTTAATGGGTCAAAAAGGTAAGAAAGTTATCTTGCTTGATTTAGACTTAAGAAAACCAAAGATGAATCGTGTGTTTAATGTACCTAACAAAGATGGTCTAACTGATTATTTAGCTGGTAAGATTTCCTTAGAAAAAGCGATTAATCACTCTGATGAAATCGGTATCGACTTTATCACAGCTGGAGAAAAAACAAGTGCTGTTGTTAATGTCCTAGAAGCTAAAAAATTAAAGGACTTAGTCGCTCACTTAAGAGAAACATATGATTATGTGTTACTCGATACTCCACCGGTAATTTCTGTTTCTGATGCGCTTTATATAGCGAATTTAGCAGATGGTATTATCTTTGTTGTTGCTCAAAATAAAGCGAAAAAAGCTTTAGTTAAAGAAGCAATTTCAAGCTTAAAAGATCATGGTACACCAATATTAGGTATGGTACTGACTCAATTTGATATGAAATCTGGATATGGTTATAATAAAGATTATTCTTACTATAATTATTCAGAAGAAGATGATGAGTAATGATCGATATTCATACCCACATATTACCAAAAGTTGATGATGGATCGAAAGATCTAGAAACATCAATCTTAATGATTGAACGAGAAATCGAACAAGGTGTTACAGATATTGTGTTAACACCACATGTTCAATCAACAGTAACAAAAGCAAACACAGCTAAAAGAAAAGCACAATTTGAACTACTTAAAGAAGAAGTATCAAAAAGAGGTTTAAAGATCAATCTTCATTTAGGTGCTGAAATCATGTATCATGCACACATTGATACAGATTATGAAAAATACAAATTCGGAAAAAATAATTATGTTTTAATCGAATTTTCAACCAAAGCTGAAACACCGATTGAAGATATTTGTTATGATGTCATGGCGATGGGATATCAAGTGATTGTTGCTCATGTAGAAAGATATAACTATTTAAAGATAGAAGATATCAAAAAAATCAAGTTATCTGGAGCTTTAATTCAAACGAATGCTTCAGCAATCTTAAATATTGATAAACTCGCTCATAAGAAAACAGTTAAAAAACTAATTAAAGAGAATTTAATCGATATCATTGCAACTGATACACACAACATGGATAAAAGACCGCCTAACTTATTAGAGGCAAGAAAAGTCCTTAAAAAACACTATGATGAAGACATGTTAGATTTATTGTTTCATCGAATTGACTTATAAACAACCACCCATGTGGTTGTTTTTAAATATTTATATTTAAACTGATTCATGGTATAATCAATTTAAGAAATGGGGAAGCTTATGGAACAGATACAATTATTTAATTTCTATTATTTTTTATATATTGCAATTGCAGTTTTAGTGACAATCTTATCGGTTAAATTTCTTAACAATAAAACGGATCAGTTTAGACGTCGTTTTATTTTTAGTTTAATTATGCTCAATTTTGTCATTCACTTTTTAAAAGTTGTTATATATCCTTATACCTTAGTCGATCATGTGTGGACAAAAGTAACTTTCGAAAATATATGTGCTTCTAGTGTATTACTATTTCCACTCTTGTATTTTACAAAAAATAAAACATTAAAAGATTACATGGTTATGGTTGGAATTGCATCTGGTGTTATTACATTTGTTGTACCACTTGATGCGATGAGTTCTATCTTTAATGGATCGATATCGATTGGTCCAAGAGCACCATTCTTATTAGAAAATATTAGATTTTATTTCGCTCATTATCTACTCTTTTTAATTCCATTTCTTATGATGCATTATAAGATGCATGAAATATCCATTAGAAGAGCATATAGGGCGCCATTCATGTTAATACTCATCTTCTTGATCATCTTTATCAATGAGCTTGTAATCACGGCTTTAGGATGGGTTCCAAAAGAACATCTTTTTGATCCTAATAGACGTAATCCATCATTTATCTTTGGACCAAAAGAACAGTTTTCTGGTCTTGGAATGATTGCAGGTATATTTGTCCCAAGTTTCTTTATGTTAACGCATCCAGTTTATGAGTTCACATTCTACATACCAGTACTATGGTTAGTATTACCAACCATCGTTTATGGTGGAATAATAGCGTTTATTTTATGTCTCATCTACGATAAAGAAGATACACTATTATTTTTAAAACAACTTGTTAGTTCGAAACCCATTAAATCTGAAGAATCTCAAAAAATATAAAGACATAATCGGAGGAAGTTATGGAAAATAAGGCAAAAGGATTTAGTTATGTTAAAACACCTTACAACTACATATCATATTATAAAGAAGGTAGTTGGTCTGAAGGCGTTTTAAGAGAAGAAGACACTTTGACGATTGCTGCTACATCTACATCACTACATTATGGTCAACAGGCATTTGAAGGATTAAAGGCATATCGTAGAAAAGATGGAGATATTAATCTATTTAGAGTTATTGATAATGCGAAAAGATTTCAATCATCATGTGAACGCATGATGATGCCAAAAGTCCCTTTAGATATTTTTATTGAAGCTGTTAAAAAAACTGTATTGGCTAATCATGAGTTTGTTCCACCATATGGCACAGGAGCAACACTATACATTAGACCATTTATGATTGGCGTAGGTAATAACTTAGGGCTTCGTCCTGCACCTGAATATATTTTTAGTGTGATTGTTTCACCAGTAGAAAAATATTTTGAAGGACCAGTTAAACCAGTGGACATGATTACATCAGAAATTGACCGTGCTGCACCTTTTGGTACCGGACATGTTAAAGTTGGTGGAAATTATGCAGCTAGTTTATATGCACAAGTAGAAGCAAGAAAAAAAGGGTTTGCAGATACCATATTCTTAGATCCTAAAACACATACAAAAATTGAAGAAGTTGGTGCAGCTAATTTCTTTGCGATTACAAAGCAAAAAGCTTATATTACACCAAAATCACCTTCAATTTTAAATAGTATTACCAATAGATCCTTAAGATATATTGCAAGACATATGTTAAATCTAGATGTAGAAGAAACTGATATCTTTATTGATAAACTTGATCACATTGATGAAGCAGGAGCTTGTGGGACAGCAGCGATTGTTACACCTATTGGAACGATTGAACATTTAGGACATGTCCATAAATTTAAATGTAACAAAGACATGGGTCCTGTGACTAAACAACTACTTGATATCATCACTGGTATTCAAGTTGGAGATATTCCAGATCCAAGCAATTGGATTACCATTTTAAAAGTAGAAAACTAGGAGACTATTTATGAGTGAAAAGACCGATCAAAACATCATTGACATAATCAAGAAACACTATAAGATTTTTACAGGTCTTTTAACTTTCTTTTTACTTCTTATCTTTTATATATTTATGAGATCTAGAACTTCTGATCCAACAGCATATTCACACCTCATGTACTTAGCAATCGTATTTGCTGGAAGTATCTTAGGAAGTCATTTTGGTATGCTTACTGGGCTGATTGCTGGTATTTTAGTAGGTCCATTATTACCTCTTAATATTGAGTTAAACACACCACAATCATTTGGTGATTGGTTTTTTAGATTGATCATGATGATGGTTATCGGTTCAATGAGTGGCTATTTCTCACAAAATTATCGAAGACTACAAAAACAGTTAAAAACTGTAGAAGAACTACAACCTGAAACTCATTTGTTTAACACTTTATATTTAAATAAATACAAGTTTGAAGATAAACAATCATATTTACTTATGAGTATGATTATCATCAATCATGAAACGATTAGTGAAGTTTCTGGATTAGATACTTATTATGCATATCTACATCGATTATCAGAGGTCTTAAAAACATATGATGAAGATAGTGTTTTAATTCAAGCAGATCAAAAGAAAATTTGGTACATCATGAAAACCAATCATATGGATAAAAAAGTTCAAGAAGTCTCAAAACTTATTAAAGGCATTCATCAAGTTGATGATCAAAAAATATTTGTAGATTTTGGATTAGGATTTCATCTCATCAAATATGATAAACAATTATCCATGAGTTCATATTTCCCATATGCTGATCAAGCAGCACAAGAAGCGATTGAAAATCATGTATTATATGTTAAATACATTAACTTATCTTCTAATAAGCAATATGAGTATGAACTTATGACTGAGTTTGAAGCAGCGCTATATAGCGAACAAGTCTTCTTAGTTTATCAACCTAAAATTGACTTAGTTACCCAAAAACCTAAGGGATTAGAAGCGTTAATTAGATGGTATCATCCAATTAAAAAAACAATCTATCCAGATCAATTTATACCTGCAGTTGAAAAAACATCACTCATTCACCAAATGACTGAAGTTGTATTTAAAAAAGCTTTAGCTTACTTAACTAAACTTAAAGAAGCTGGGATATCTGTTCCTATTTCCATCAATGTTTCTGCAAAAAACATTCAAGACATAAGATTTTACGATAAAATGATTGATATCTTTAATGAATTTGATATTTTACCAGAGATGATTGAACTAGAAATTACAGAATCAGTGATTATGGACCGACCACACATCAGTAAAGAAATGCTTTCTAAGTTTTCACAATTTGGATTTAGAATCGCTATTGATGATTTTGGAAAAGGTTATTCATCACTTGCATATCTTGCACAATTTCCAATCAATACGATCAAAATTGATCGAATGTTTACAAAACAAATTTTAGTTTCACCTGTTGTGCAAACGATTGTTGCTTCCACAGTCCAAATGGCATTACAACTTGGTTATGAAGTCTTAATCGAAGGTGTAGAAGATTTAGAAACTGCAAACTTACTTAAAACCTATGGCTGTCATACAGCCCAAGGGTATTATTATTTCAAACCACAACGAGAGGCTTTAGTGACTGAATATTTGGTCAAAGCACACACAAAATAGTTAGAAAAGGAATGATTAGACATGAAGAGAAAACACATCATATTAATTGTTGAATTAATTTTACTCGCTACAGGCTTAATATACGCGTTTGTAGCATAAAAAAATGCGGAGCTTTCAGATGAAAGTTCCGCTTTTGTTTTAGTTTTATACATTTGTTTCTATATATAACTCTCCCAATCTTCAAGAATAATGTTTTCTGTGATAAAGTTTACACCTGTGTAGTTTACTAAGCAAAGAGTTCGATAGCTATCTACAAAATATAAACCATCTTTAGTAAGTTTGAAATATCCTTGTTTTACATAAGTTTCGTTTGACAAATTGATCTGTGATATAAACTCTAAATGTGTTCTATCAGAGATAATGTATCCATAATTAATTATCCCATGACTATCTTCATAGTAGTATTGATCTTCAAATAGAATAAAGTCTTCGACCCAAGAAGGTTCTCCTAGTGTGTGTACGTGAGCTACGCGTTTTAACCAATCGCCTATGATTGCTTCATTCTCAAAATTATCATACATAGCATCAGTTGATTCTAATGAATAATCATCTTTAATATGAAGATATCTAATATAAGATACTTTTTCTTCATATGATAGAAATACGTTAAATGTAACAATGTTAAAACCTTCTTGAAAACTAGTTAAATCTATTTCTTGACCGATTAGTTCATAATGAGTAGTATCAAAGATATAGCCTGTACTTTTCTCAATGATTACAAGCGTATCTATATTTTGGTATCTTTCAAAATCCTTTTGCTTAAATCTACTGTATGAAACTTTAGTATCTTTGTCTGAACTGAATATGACAATATAATAACTATCAATTTCATCCAGATAGACTGGGTGCCAGTATGCTAGCTTAGAAGGAGTTGTATTATTTAGACTTATATATTTAACTTCTTGGTTGTTGTTTGAAAGATATGATCTTTCGTCTGTTTCAACGATACTAAGTGATAAAACTCGATCACTAACAATTTGATCCGGTATATCATGTTGATTTGAGAAATCAATAGAACCTATAACTAATAGAATGGTAACAAATATAAACACAAGATAAGCAGAGTTTTTATATGCTTTATTATCTCGATGTTTAACCAATGTATATATACATCCGAGAAGTACAATTATAAAAATAATAATTTGTGTACTATAAGTCGTCATTATGAACATCCCCCTCTATATATTCTAAAATGTCTCCAGGTTGACAATTGAGTGCTTTACAGATGCTTTCTAATGTTGAAAAGCGTATGGCCTTTGCCTTTCCACTTCTTAAAATGGATAGATTTGCCTCTGTAATATCAATGACTTGTGTTAAATCCTTTGATGACATTTGTTTTTCTTTTAATATTTTAGATAAATTTATTTTAATCATATCGTTAATTGGTTTTCCTCATATATCATGGTTGCCTTCTTTAAGAGCAAGGATATCACTTCAAGAACAATAGCAATAATTAAGTATGCAAAAATTCTGTTGTCTGTAGAAATAGTGAAAGTTCCACTTGATGAAAAAGCAATCAACCCAAAGATAAGTCCTACCATGATTTCAGTTAATGCTAAATAAATAAATAGCAAAGCGATCTGTTTGATATAATTACTATTATCCATAATAAATACATGGTTCATTGATAGATTAAGTAATAACTTTGATGACCAGATGTAGATATATATGTAATAGATCGTTAGTATGATTTGCTTCAAAATTATACCGATGATCAAGATTTCACTTGATAGTGTAAACAATGTATAAATTGTCACTATAACTGAAACAACAATATATGCTAATATACCAAATTTTGCCAATACTGTAAGAAATGGTAAAATATCTTTTTGTTCTTTGTTAATGATATAAGCGATATAAGCGACGAATATTCCAATACTTAAAAATAATATGCTTATTCCAATAGTTAAAATCATAAGTTTGATTCCTTTCTATATTGCACTGATTTTCTAGTTACTAAAAACTTTGGATTTTCCTCATAAAAATAATTAAATCCTATTTGGACTTGTTGATATGCGTCTTGTTTTAATAAATATAAATCAATATCCATACCCAAGTACATATCAATGTCAAGATCATTATCTGTTGTTGGAATAACATTAATAACATACGTATAAATTAAATTTGGTTTAGTTAAACTATTCACATATGCTGTGTTTTGAACAATAGTTGTGATGTGATAATCATTATAAGTGCTTAAATTATGCGGATATCTCATATATAATAAATTTTCTTTATGATTATCTAGATATGAGATAGTGAGACTAGATTCAATAGCAAAATTATTTGAATATCTAAAATCAATAAATCCAATTTGATTTTGTGATTCATTAAATGTGTAGGGTAGCTCAAATGATAAAATGATAAAGTACTCATTTTCTGCTTCAAATAAAGATATATCTGTATCGAGATCTAAACGTTTATTGATATCAATAATATCCTCTGTACCCCATTTTCTTCTGAATATATTAGGAGTAACACTCTTACTTATATATTCCTCTTCATGGAAATCTTTAATATATGTTAAATTAGACATCTCATAAATCAAAGACTTTTGATATGGTGTATATTTTTGAGGATCAGCACCAGATTCAATAACAGCAGAGTCATAAAGGTTTTTAGACGTGTTTATGTCTATTGTTTTTTCAACTTCATCATGAATGAATAGTAAAGCAATAAGTCCTACACATCCTCCAATAATGATTAATATCCATGGTTTTTTCAATTTTATTCCCCCTTGAAAATTATTGTTTATCAATAATATTTTACATGATTTAAATGTTGATTACAATAGTAAAAAACATATTTATTTTTTTTTAAAGTTATTTCTGAATCTAACTGCTAGGTATAAAAAAACCTCAACTTATAGATGAGGAGATTTTAACTATATTAATTGATATCTCAAATGTATAATATCGAAATCAGTTTGTCTTTCACTATTTTCCCATATCGCAAAGAAGATCACTAAGATTAAAGAATATGGTACAGCATACTGTACATTATCAATTAATCCATGGATTTGACTTGCCATGTAACCAATTATGAATAATGATTTTTCTAAAGTGATTCGTTTAAAGAAGAACGTTACTACTTGGAAGTAATGAACAAGAAGTGCTGCAAATCCAAATAGACCCATGGTTGCTAGTGACTGAACAGGTGTTGAATGATACATAAATAGTCTTGTCCCTGGATTTAACTGTTGTAAGGATAACCAACCTCCACCAAAAAGTGGATGTGCTTTAAAGACTTCTAAACCTTGTTGATATATCGCAATACGTCCTGTAGAAAAATCGTTGATATCATCACCTAAAGATTCTAAGAAGATTTCCCACCATTTCATTAGCGCATCTTGATTGGTGAAAAAGATGATACCAATAACTGATAAAAACACAAGCATTTGAATGAACTGAACTCTATGTCCTTTTACAGTATTAAATGCTAATACACCTAGAAAACTAACTGCAAATCCGATCATACCACCTCTAGATTTTGTTAATAATACCATGAGTAGTGGAATAACCATAACAAGCCATAAATACATATTTCTATAAGGTTTCTTATAAATGAAGTAGATATATGAAGGGAAGGTTAATGCGATATAAAAACACATATCATTAACATTTGCCCATCCAAGGTTTCTTCCCCATCCAATGAAGATTCTGTCTACAAAATCTAAGTTTGGATGATTGATATACCCTTGATAAACATAAAACCCAACTTGTAAGGATAACAAGATATTCGCAAACAACATGATCTTAAAGATGTATGAGATATTCCCATTTACAGTTGATGTAAAAAACAGATAAAATCCTAAATAAACAAACCCTAAGATTGAAACTGGAATTGAAGTAATCTCAAAAGGTAAGAAGAACAGTGATGCGATATAAGATATCGCAATCAGTGTTAGCCCTAAAGTGAAATGTCCTTTTTTAAATTTAGGTTTAAACCTTATGAAATGAATGATTGGACCTAAAAAGATGATTGCTAATGCAATGTAAATCCAAGCAAACGATACCGTCGTATCAAAAGTCATATCACTTTTGTTGACGATGAATAAAAATGAGATAAGTATGGGGGTAATATATAAAGTATTCTCAAAAAAAACAAGAATGATAAACATCAAACCAGCTAAAATAAAAATACCGTATATATTATATATATTAAATGCATGAGGTGGCGTATCTTCAAATTGCGTCCACGCAATAAAGGTGATTGCGAAGATGATCGCAATAAAAAGTCCACTGTTTAAGAATTTTTCGATGTGTTTCATTTGTGTGCCTCCTAAGATGACTTAAATCTATTATAATATCTTTTTAACTTTAAATAAAGAAAAAAGAGATAAATTATATCTCTTTCGTTAGGAACTGAAGTAATTTTTTAGCTGCTTCAATTGGACCATCCATCTCTTTACCTTTAATGGCAAGTCTGGTATAAAGTTCACCAACTTTAATCTTGTCATCAAATAATTTTTTTAACATTTGATCGATTAAACCATCGGTTTTTTCTTTTTCCTGAACAGGTCCAAATGGATTTGCGAAATAACTCTCAACAAGTCCTACCTCAGCTGTTGTGCCTTTGGCAAATCTTTTTCCGGCTTTAAATGTTTCTTTAGCTTCATCTATATGATCAAAATATCTTAAGCCTTCATCAGTATCGACATAATTGTTTGCATATAACAAGACATCAACTTGATGATCACTTGATATGAAATCATAAGTAGATACTGGAAGAATGACTCTTGCGTTTGTTTGGTCTGGATTTAAGAATATCGCACGATCCATTTCTTGATATGCATATCCTGCATCTAAATCATCTAATCTCACGAATGCGCCAATTTCTGTCCCATTGGCGAATACTTGATCATCTTTGATGAAAAAGGTTCCCATATCATCAAATATGATGCGCATATCTTTAATATAGTCTTTTCCGATCATTCTTAATGCTTCAAGTGTTTCAGATTTGCCTGCACCACTATCGCCAATCACTGCAATATTTTTAGATGTGTCATTTTTTAGAAGTACACGAACCATCGCACCATGAATCGGTAAGTTTTGATGATCGATCTGATAAATGTTATGAAGTGTTAGTAACATTTTCTTTAAATAGCCAAAATAATCATTTTTATCAAGTCTTGAGACAACACCTAGATAAAAATCAGTATCTTTATAATAAGTACAATCATATTCATTTTCTCTAACACCATAGATATAAACTAAATCTGGTTTTCTATGTTCATACTCATTAAATGCTGCTGGCTCAAATAGATTGCTTAATGCTACGCCATGATGTAAGAAATCTCTATGAATATAGACAAAGGCGATAAGTTTTCCAACTTTAATTGGATAAACGATATAATGCAAGCGATTAATATTTAGTTTTTTTAGCGGATTTTCTTTGATTTCTCTAAATAACCCTTCTCGTTTATTAGATTTTGAGTAAATAATAAATGGAGGTCTAGTAAGCATATCTTGAATGAAATGGACATGTTGAAGCATTTGATATTTAGGAAGATTAGAAAACTTAAATGGCATTAAAACCATATTCGCATTAATACCTGCTGGAAGTTGTCTAAATGTTAAGAATTCTCGACCGAGAATGTTTTGAGTAATGGTACGATATAAAAATAGTATTTTTTGATTAAAATTATCTGATGTGTAAATCAAATCTTGAGCATGTGATTGATATGGATATCTCCTATTTTTTAGGATCATGCCAAATCTTTCAAGTTTTCTCCATCTATCATAAAACATTTCAGTAAAGCGATAAAATGCATTTCTTTCTTTTAAAAGTACTGAAAGATTTGGATTTTTCTTTAAAAGTTCTTCATAATCATAGATTAATAATTGTTTATATGCATCATGAAAGGTATTCACCCTAACACCTTTTAGTTTTAAAATTGTTGGATCCTTTTGTCTTCTTAAATCTCTAATATATTGTGCTAAAACCATTTCAAAACTCTTTGAAGAAACGATTTGAATCTCGCTATCGCAAAGTGAAGCATTGAAGTTAATTAAAGCATAGTGTTCTGTTAAATGAAATCTTTTCATGTCATCATATCCTTTATCTGTTTTTATTATTTTATCATATATTTAAAAAAAATATCTAAGGTAACTTAGATATCTTTTCTATAACAACGTCTACGTTTGTGTTCTTTATAATCAAATGTTTTCCATTGATTTTGAATGGCTGTGTTTAATTCTAATTCAGGTCCAGATTCTGCAAATCTAACGCCATGTTGATTACCAACAGCAATACCATCTTCAAACATTAAAGCGATTAATCCACGACCTTGATGCTTTGGATCAATAGCAATGAAATATAAGTCAATCACGTCATAATGTTTTAATCCCCATAACAGTCTAATCCACCCAAATGGGAATAAATGACCGTTATTTTTCTTATTAACCATCGCTAAGCTTGGCATGATGACTGTAAACCCTACAACGTTTTTCTCTTTGTCTAAGACAAACCAAATATAATCAAGTTGAACTAGGGCTATTACTTGTTTAATATAATAATCCATCACTTTATTTGTGATTGGGAAAAATCCATATAATTCTTCAAATGCGACATTATACATATCAAATGCTTCATAAACGTATTTGAATAAATCTTTTTTACGGTTACATTTAATGAGTTCATAACCATAACGATCTCTTGCGATTTTCGCACCGCGTTTAACCTTATCAGGGACTTCATTTGGCCATTGGATTTGTTTTTCTGTCCAATCGACATCTTTTAAGAATCCAAGTTTTTCTAAATGTTCCATATAATAAGGATGATTATAAATCGTTATAAACATCGATAACTGATCAAATCCATCAACCAATAACCCTTGACGGTCTAAATCTGTAAAGCCAATCGGACCGATCATCTCAGTCATCCCTTTTGCTTTACCCCAATCTTCAACTGCTTTGATCAATGCTTTTGTGACTTCAAAATCATCAATCATGTCAATTCTTGTAAATCTAACTTCCTTTTTGTTAAATGCATCGTTTAGCTTGTGGTTAACAATACCAGCGATACGACCTACAATTTTGCCATCTTTGTAAGCTAGAAAGCGAATTGAATCACAGTAATCGTGTACAGGATTTTTCTTTGGGTTAAAGACATTTCTTTCATCCATGGATAATGCTGGAACGAAAGGATCTACATCTTTATATAACTTATTTGGAAACTCTGTAAAGCGAATACCATCTAACCAACTTTTAACTTCTTTAATTGTAATCATTGCTTGTAACCTCCATCACATAGAATTATTTTATCTCAATTTGGGAAATTGTGCAATCTTTATCTAAATTACTTTATTTAAAATTAATCTATGTTATAATAGAAAAGGTCGAATTAAAATAGATACATACCAAAAATATTTAAAGGAGTTATATAACATGAAAGTAGAAAAACTAACAACAAACCGTGTAAAGTATACATTTGAAGTGACTTCAGATGAATTTGAACATGGACTTGATCATGCATTTGATCATGTACAAAAAGATGTAGAATTAAAAGGATTTAGAAAAGGACATGTCCCAAGAAAAGTTTATGAAACTAAATTTGGTGTTGAATCTTTATATGAAGAAGCAATCAATCATGTACTTCATCATAAATATCATGAAGCACAAGCTCATCCTGATTTTGAAATCGTAGGTCAACCTGATGTCAATGTTGACTTTGCGAATATCAAAAGAGGAGAATCATTTGAAGTGTCATTTGATGCACCTGTTAAACCTGAAGTTAAATTAGGTGAGTATAAAGGTGTTGAAGTTAAAGACATGAAGACTGATGTAACTGATTCAGAAGTTAATGCTGAAATCAAAAGCTTACTTGGACAAAAATCTGAGTTAGTCTTAAAAGAAGAAGGCGCTTTAGAACATGGCGATACTGCAATCTTTGATTTCGAAGGTTTCCTTAAAGGTGAAGCGTTTGAAGGCGGAAAAGCAGAAAACTATCAATTAGAAATCGGATCAGGACAATTCATTCCTGGTTTTGAAGAACAAATGGTTGGTATGACAACTGGTGAAGAAAAAGATTTAAATGTGACATTCCCAGAACAATATCAAGCAGAAAACTTAGCAGGACAAGATGTAGTCTTCAAAGTGAAATTACATGAAATCAAAACTAAGAACTTACCAGAATTAAACGATGAGTTCGTTAAATCATTAGAAAAAGAAAATGTAAACACAGTAGAAGAATTAAAAGCTGTCACTAAAAAAGAATTAGAAGAAAAGAAAAAGACAGAAGTTGAAAACACAATCACTAATGAGGTGATCAACAAAGTTGTTGATGCTGCAGAGTTAGACATTCCTGAAGTGATGATTGAAGATGAAATCAAACAATACAAAGACAATGTCGCTAACCAAGCAAAACAATATGGTTTAGAATATGAAATGTTCTTACAAATGAATGGTATTACACCAGAACAATTTGACGAACAAGTAAAAGTTGAATCAGAAAAACGTGTACGTACAACATTAGTCATTGAAGAAATCGCTAAGGTTGAGGGGATCACTGCAACTGAAGAAGAATTAAAAGCGAAATACGAAGAATTAGCTAAGCAATACAAAATGGAAGTAGCAGATATCAAAAAATACATTCCAGCATCTATTTTAGAAAAAGATGTACTTATTCAAAAGGCTTACCAATTCGTTATTGATAACGCAAAAAGAGTTTAATGAAACAAAGGGGAAAACCACTTTTCCCCTCTTTTAAAAAAATTAAATTGGCACTCAATCATATTGATTGCAAATTAAAACAATTATGCTATAATAATATTGAAACAAATCAAAGGAAGTGAAGTCTATGGAATTATCAAGAAGTCTTCCGGCAATCGTTGTACGTGGTACGATGCCAATTCCGAATAATGATTTTAGAATTGAAGTAGGACGTAAGATCTCCTTAAAAGCAGTTGAAGAAGCTGAAAAGAACTTTGGATCTTATGTGATTATCCTCATTCAAAAAAACCCATTAATCGAGGAACCAACGACAGAAGATATAGAGAAATATGGTGTTTTAGCCAAGATTCAAATGAAAATCAAATTACCAAATGATGCATATAAAGTGAAGTTATCCATCCTTAATCGTATTAAAGTCAAGGATTATTTTTTAACTGAACCATATTATGTCGTCGAATATGATGAGCAAGAAACTGTGATGACAGATACAGATGAAGAAGTGACCCTTGTTAAGATGGTTGTTTCTGAGATTGCTTCTCATCAACAAACCATCCTACAACCAAATAACCAATTGATGGAAAAAATCCAACAAGGTCTAACTTCTGAAAAAGTATGTGACATGGTTGCGTTTAATTTAAAATCAAGTGAACAAGAAAAGTATAAATACTTAGAAGAAAATGATTTAAATAAGCGTTTAAGAATGGTTTTAGAAGATATCAATAAACAAAAGATGATTGTTAATCTTGAACAAAAGATTAACGATGAAATCAAGAAGTCCATTGATGAAAATCAAAAAGAATATTATTTAAGAGAAAAAATGCGTGCCATTCAAAATGAACTGGGCGATAAAGCTAAAAAAGAAGAAGAAATTGATGAGCTTAGAACTAAAATCTTAAAGGCTAAGATGCCTAAAGCGATTGAAGAAAAAGCTTTAGCAGAACTTGCTAGATATCAATCAACACCTTCTGCAATGGCTGAATCATCGATCATTAAGACTTATTTAGATTTACTTGTTGATCTTCCTTGGAAGAAAGCAAGTAAAGATAACTATGATTTAAAGAAAGTTCAAGATAAGCTTGATGAAAATCATTACGCATTAGAAAAAGTAAAAGAAAGAATTATTGAATATTTAGCTGTTAAGATTATGACTAAACGTAATCCACAAACGATATTATGTTTAGCAGGTCCTCCAGGTGTCGGTAAGACATCACTTGCAATTTCAATCGCTGAAGCACTTAACCGTAAGTTTGTTAAACAATCTTTAGGTGGTGTCCGTGATGAATCTGAAATTAGAGGACACAGAAGAACATATATCGGTGCAATGCCAGGTCGTATCATTAAAGGCATGAAAGATGCGAAAACCGTTAATCCTGTCTTCTTATTAGATGAAATCGATAAGATGAGTAGTGATTTTAAAGGAGATCCAGCATCTGCAATGCTTGAAGTTCTAGACCCAGAACAAAACGCTAAGTTCAGTGATCACTATCTTGAAGAACCATACGATTTATCTCAAGTATTGTTTATTACAACTGCAAACTACTTAGAAAACGTTCCTGCACCTCTTCGTGACCGTATGGAAATTGTTGAACTCTCTAGTTATACAGAACAAGAAAAATTCCAAATCGCAAGACGCCATTTAATCAAAAAGCAATTAAAGGCTCATGGGATTAAAGAAAAAGATTTCTCAATTACTGATGAAGCGATTTATCATATCATTAGACACTACACAAGAGAAGCTGGTGTGCGTGAATTAAACAGATATATTGGTGCATTAATTAGAAAAGGTATTAAAGAAATTCTCCTTAAAAAAGCAGATGCAATTAATATCAATGAAGAAAATTTAGCAAATTATATCGGTAAACAAAAATTCACTCATAACTTAGCGGATGAAAAAGAGCAAATTGGTGTAGCAACAGGACTTGCATATACTGCATTTGGTGGAGATACACTTCCAGTTGAAGTGACATACTATAAAGGTAAAGGTCATTTAGTGCTAACAGGTAAACTCGGTGATGTGATGAAAGAATCAGCACAAACCGCATTATCATTTGTTAAAGCTAATGCAGATAGTTTAGGACTTGATCCAAAACTATTTGAAGAAAACGACTTTCACGTCCACGTTCCAGAAGGTGCTATTCCAAAAGACGGTCCATCTGCAGGGATTACGATTGCAACTGCAATTGTCTCAGCATGTACACAAAAGTTTGTCAGAAAAGAAGTTGGTATGACTGGAGAAATCACACTACGTGGTTATGTCCTTCCAATTGGTGGTCTAAAGGAAAAATCAATTGCTGCTCATAGAAGTGGATTAAAAACCATTTTAATTCCTAAAGAAAACCAAAAAGATATCGATGATATTCCAGAAGAAGTAAGAAGTGCACTAGAGATCATTCCTGTTGAAAATGTGAATGAAGTCTTTAAAATTGCGCTTAAATAAGATATAATGAAAGTAGTCTTCGGACTACTTTTTTTCATACAAAGGATGTGTTTTCATGTTTAAAGAAGCAACCTATATCAAAAGTTTAACCAATGTCCAAGGACAAATAGATCCGCTACCACAAATACTGCTTTTAGGACGTAGTAATGTCGGTAAGAGTTCTTTTATCAATAGTTTAACCCATAGAAAAAATCTAGCTAGAGTATCGAAGACCCCAGGGAAAACGTTACTACTTAATTTTTATTTAATTGATCAAGCATTCTATTTAGTAGATGCTCCAGGGTATGGATATGCTAAACGTTCAAAATCCATGAAGGACGATTTTATCATCATGATTGAACGTTATTTATTAGATAATCTTGATTTGAAACTTGTATGTTTACTGATTGATTTTAAAGTAGGACCTACAAAAGATGATTTAGATACATATCAGTTTTTAAAAGAGTTAGGCAAAGATATCGTTGTGATTGCAACTAAAAAAGATAAGATTCCTAAAACAAAACAATATAAACAAGAAAAGCTTATTAAAGAAGCATTAGGAAAACCAAAAACATTCATTTCAGTTTCTAACGTAACAAAAGATCAAATGAACTTAGTCGAAAACTTATTTAAAGAAAAAATCTATGGAGGGGACATTGATGCGTGACGTTTTAATTGTAACGGATTCAACTGCTGATTTATCAGAAGATATGCTTGATAAGTATCACATAAAGTCTATACCACTTTATGTCTTATTTGGAGATGATGCTTATAAAGATGGTGTTGATATCGATACCAGAGCTTTATATGATAAAGTTGATGATTTAGGTTTTTTACCTAAAACACAAGCTGTATCTCCTGGTGATTTTATCGATTTTTTTAAACCATATATCATTAATAATTACGATATTGTTTATATCGGTATTGGTTCTAAAATATCAGGTACATTTCAATCAGCAAAAATTGCTCAAGAAGAATTAGGTCATGAACATATTTATTTAGTTGATTCTAAAAATTTAAGTTCAGGAATTGCCCTATTAGTCTTAAAAGCAAAAGACTTAAGAGCTGATGGATATACAGCTAAACAAATCAAAGAAGAATTAGAAAAATTAGTGCCACTCGTTAGAAGTCAATTTGCAATTAAAACACTTGATTATCTACATAAAGGCGGTAGAGCAAGTGGTACTGCTAAACTGATTGGTGGTATTTTAGGCATTAAGCCGATTATTCAAGTGAGAGATGGTAAACTTGATGTCTATAAGAAACCTGCTGGTAAGATGAGTAGAGCTTTAGATATCATGCTTAAAGATTTTTTTGACGAATATGATAATGATAATCTAGATTTAGATTATGTCATGATTACCCATTCTTTTGCGGATAAACAAGCAGTTTATATGAAAGAAAAAGTTAATGATAAAGTCAAGGTAAATCATTTAATTGAATCTCATGCTGGTTGCGTGATTAGTGCGCATTGTGGTGCAGGTACGATTGGTATTTTATATATTGTTAAATCTTAAGAGGAGAAACCTATGATTATATTAGTGACAGGGGGAACAGGATATATAGGATCACACACGGTTGTTGAACTGATTCATGCTGGACATGAAGTTGTGATTGTAGATAACTTGGTAAACTCTAAAAAAAGTGTATTAGATAAAATTAAAAAGATTACTGGTGTCAAACCGACATTCTATGAAATAGATTGTACAGATAAAGATGCTTTAGAACCTGTTTTTAAAGCTCATCCATTTGATGGGATTATTCACTTTGCAGGATTAAAAGCTGTTGGTGAATCAGTTTCTAAACCTTTAATGTATTATCATAACAACGTTTTATCAACGATTTATTTAAGTGAACTTGCACTTAAGTATAAAGTGAATCGCTTTGTATTTTCTTCAAGTGCAACCGTTTATGGTGATCAACAAGTTCCATTTGTGGAAACGATGGATTTACTACCAACAACCAATCCTTATGGTGAAACCAAAGCGATGAGTGAACGTATCTTAAAAGATACAGCAAAAGTAAACAAAACCTTTAAAGTATCGCTTTTAAGATATTTTAATCCTGTAGGAGCACATGCATCAGGACTTATTGGGGAATCACCTAATGGTATTCCTAATAACTTAATGCCTTTTGTCTCTAAAGTTGCTAAAGGTGAGTTAGAAATCTTAAGTGTATTTGGAAATGATTATGATACACCTGATGGTACAGGTGTTAGAGATTATATCCATGTCATCGATTTAGCTAAAGGACATGTGCTTGCGATTGAAAAACTTCAAGAAAACGTAGAAGTTTATAATTTAGGTACTGGACAAGGTGTCTCAGTTTTAGAGATTGTTTCAGCTTTTGAAAAAGCAAATGATCTTAAAGTACCTTATAAAATTGTTCATCGTAGACCTGGTGATATTGCAAATAGTTATGCAGATGCAAACAAAGCATTTGTAAAACTTGGATGGAAAGCTGAAAAAACAATCTTTGACATGTGCAAAGATTCATGGCATTTTGAGAAAAATTATAAGGATGAATGACTTGTAAACTAAAGACTTATGTGCTAATATATTGACATAAGCGATGAATAGGAAGAGTAATTAGTCAAAGACTTAAAGAGACAGATTGGTTGGTGGAAAATCTGAGGGATGATTAATGAAGGTAGCCTAGGAGCTCTTTTGATGAACTGATAGTAGTCAAAAGCGTAGATCTTGCGTTAAAAGAGTTGAGTGCTAGAATTTACTTCTAGAACTAAGGTGGTACCGCGAATATATTCGTCCTTAGAGTTTATCTAAGGGCGTTTTTTTATTAGGTGAATAGATGAAAACACTAGTGACAAAACGTTTAGTTTTAAGAGATTTAAGATTAACAGATTTAAATGCTTTTTATCATTATGCAAAAAAGCCAAATATTGGTCCAATGGCTGGTTGGCCGCCTCACAAAGACATTGAACAATCAAGAAAAATCTTAAAGATGATGATTGCAGAACAAGAAGTCTGGGGCATCACTTTAAAAGATTCTGATATCGTCATCGGTACAATTGGACTTCATGTGAGAAACTTAGAAAATGCACTTGAAGACATTAGAGAAGTTGGTTATGTCATTGATGAACCTTATTGGGGTATGGGCTACATGGTAGAAGCCGTAGAAAAAGTATTAGCCTACGGATTTATCGGATTAGAGTTAAAAGAGATTACTGTAGGGCATTCATTCATGAACCTGCAATCTAAACGCGTGATTGAAAAATCCGGGTTTATATATACACATGATGAGATCAGAAAAGATAGTAAAGGATTAGATATTACGATTCATATGTATCACATCACAAAAAAACATTATGAGGAGTTGTTAAAAGATGACAAATTTAAAACCAAAGTATGATTTTAAAGAAGTTGAAGAAAATCGTTATCAAACTTGGTTAGAAAAAGGATATTTTAAATCAGGTGTCAATAAAAAAGCGAAACCATTTACAATCGTGATTCCACCACCAAATGTTACAGGTAAGTTACATTTAGGTCATGCATGGGATAATACCCTTCAGGATATTATCATTAGACGCATGCGTATGAAAGGCTATGATACCCTTTATCTTCCAGGGATGGATCATGCAGGGATTGCGACACAAGCAAAAATAGACGCAAGATTAAAAGAATCAGGTATTTCAAGATATGATATTGGTCGTGAAGCTTTCTTAGAACATGCATGGGCATGGAAAGAAGAATACTCAGAGTTTATTAGAACACAATGGGCAGCACTTGGTAATTCACTGGATTATGATAAAGAACGATTTACCTTAGATCATAAGTTAAATGACGCCGTTAATAAAGTCTTTTTAACATTATATGAAAAAGGACTGATTTATCGTGGTCACCGAATCATTAACTGGGATGTTGAAGCGAAAACTGCATTATCAAATATCGAAGTAGAACATGAAGAACAACAAGGTAAACTTTACTATTTTAGATATCCATTTGTTGAAGAAAAGGGATATATGGTGATCGCAACCACACGTCCTGAGACGATGTTTGCCGATCAAGCCTTAATGATTCACCCTGATGATGAAAGATATCAAAAATATATCGGTAAAAATGTATATATTCCTGGCACACATGTGATCATTCCGATCATTACTGATGATTATGTAGATATGGAATTTGGTACAGGTGTTGTTAAAGTTACACCAGCACATGATGCCAATGACTTTGAAGTAGGCACAAGACACAATTTAAAGATGCCATTATGTATGAATGAAGATGGTACGATGAATGAGATGGCATTTAGATATAAAGGTATGGATCGTTTTGAGTGTCGAAAAGCATTAATTTCTGATTTAAATGAACTCAATCTTGTTGAAAAAATTGAAGACTATATAAATAACATTGGTTTTAGTGAAAGAACAGGAGTTGTTGTTGAACCAAGATTATCCCTACAATGGTTTGTTAAGATGGATGAACTTTCTAAACAAGCACTTGATGATTCTAAAGCAGAATTTGTACCAAATAGATTTAAAAAGATCTTTACCAACTGGATGACAGATACACAAGATTGGTGTATTTCAAGACAATTATGGTGGGGTCATCGTATTCCTGCTTGGTATAAAGATAAAAAAGTAAAAGTTCAAATTGAATCTCCTGGTGAAGGCTGGGTTCAAGATGAAGATGTTCTAGATACATGGTTTAGTAGTGCTTTATGGCCATTTTCAACATTAGGTTGGCCAGAAATTACTGAAGACTTTAAGAGATATTATCCAACCCAAGTGATGGTTACTGGATATGATATTATTTTCTTCTGGGTTGCACGTATGATTTTCCAAGGTTTAGAATTTACAGGACAGGATCCTTTTGAAAAAGTCTTAATTCATGGTCTTATTAGAGATAGTGAAGGTCGTAAAATGTCTAAATCATTAGGCAATGGTGTCGATCCAATGGATGTGATTGATACATATGGTGTTGATGCCTTAAGATACTTTTTAACAACCAACTCTGCACCTGGTGCGGATTTAAGATATGAAGAGGAAAAAGTAGAATCTTCATGGAATTTCATCAATAAACTATGGAACATCACAAGATTTATCACGATGAACATCGATGATATTCACGTAGAAAAAGATAGCGCATATAATCTAGCAGATACATGGATCTTATCAAGATTATCTGAAGCGATTAGTGAAGCTGACTATAATTACGATAAGTTTGAATTTGGAGAAGTTTCAAGAACACTTTATCATTTCATTTGGGAAGATTTCGCTAACTGGTATGTTGAGTTTGCTAAAGTATCATTAAATGATCCTAAGCAAAGAAAGACAACACAATTTGTCTTACTTAAGGTTTTAAAAGCAATATTAAAATTAATGCATCCATTTATACCGTTTGTTACTGAAAAACTATTCTTAGAAATATCAGACGATGAAACGATTATGTTATCATCTTGGCCAGAATCTGAGGAAGTTGATCATAAAGCTATCGAATATTTCAAAGAAGTTCAAGATGCGATTGTTAAACTTAGAAATCTAAGAGCTGAACATGATGTTAAACCATCTAAACCATTAGATATTGAGCTTGTGATTGAACATCAAGAAGACTTAGAAATCTTTAAAGGTTTTGAAGCTAATTTCAAAAAATTCTTAAATGCGAATACATTAACCTTTAGTTCTTCATTACAAACCAAAGAAGAAACAATTTTACTGGTTGGATCTAAGATATTAGTATATGTTTTAAAGGCTGACATTATTGATCCAGAAATGGAAAAACAAACACTACTCAAGCAAAAACAACAACTTGAAGGTGAAATTAAACGTAGTGAAGGATTACTGAATAATAAGAACTTTGTTGATAAGGCTCCTGAACAAAAGCTAAAGCTTGAAAAAGAAAAGTATGAAGATTATCAAAAACAATATGAAATTGTCGTTAAGAAATTAGAAAAATATGTTTAATGATATTAAAGATGCTATCTATTGGATAGAAACACAAATTAAATTTAAACCAAAAACTGATCTTAAAAGAATGTCTAGTGCACTTTTAGCTTTAGACATTTCTTTTGATGATGTAAAACTCATTCATGTTGCAGGTACGAATGGTAAAGGATCTGTATGTGCTTATTTAACCCATATGTTATTAGAAAAAGGGTTATCTGTAGGGACATATACTTCACCTTACTTGGTGACATTTAATGAGAGAATCCGAATTAATGATCAAAACATTAGTGATGCTGATTTATTAAGAGAAATAAATGTGATTTACAATTTCAATCAAGAGTTTACAAAGTCATTTGGTGAAAACTTAGCTTTCTTTGAGCTGATCACTTTAATTGCTTTAAACTATTATAAAAAGCAAAATGTTGATGTCATCATTATGGAAGTTGGTTTAGGTGGATTGTTAGACGCAACCAACGTTTTAAATTATGACTTATCCTTAATCACAAACATTGGGTTTGATCATATGAAACAATTAGGCAACACCTTAGAATCGATTGCATCAAATAAGTTAGGGATATTAAAACCAGGAAACCATTTAATCACAACCGTAGATCAAAAGCTTCATGATTATTTTAAAGCTTATAACAAAGATTTAAATGTCACATCAAAATTTATTACAAGTAATGATTATGAGCTGATTAATCTAAGACCTTTAAGATTTAAGTATGATGATTTAGATATCGAGTTATCTTTGCTGGGTAAACATCAAGTATTAAATGCGATACTCGCTTTAGAAGGGCTTTTACACTTATACCCGAATACTGATAAAGAAATCATTAAAAAGGCTTTAAAAAAGGCAATATGGGCTGGTAGACTTGAAAAACTAGAAGATCAAGTCTATATTGATGGTGCACACAACGAACATGCTTTATTAGCGCTTAAAGATACACTTAAAGATACTTTTAAAGACTATAAAATTCATGTATTATTTAGTGCGCTTGGTGATAAAGATATAAAGTCGATGTTAGAGGTTATTAAAGGATTTGCTGATTCTGTTACACTAACATCATTTGATGATTTTAGATTTGTTGATTTAGATGATTATGAAACTAATGATATCAAATACATCAAAGGATTTGATCATGCTTATCAAAGTTTAAAAGAAAACTTAAAAGCAGATGAAATGATTTTAATTACAGGATCGCTTCATTTTGTTGGATATGTAAAAAAGAAATTTTTAATGAAGTAAAAACAAGACATCTCTTTTATGATGATATAAAGGAGATGTTTTTTTATGTATTTAATTAAAGAAATGCCAACATCAGAACGCCCAAGAGAGCGATTAATGTCATATGGGGCAAAATCATTATCTAATGAAGAACTTTTAGCGATTTTATTTAGGACAGGCTACAAAGAAGCATCAGTCATTGAAGTATCAAAACGTGTGTTATATGCACTTGATTCTATTGAAGATTTAAAAACAATCAGTTATGAAGAACTATTAAAAATCAAAGGGATCAAAGAAGCTAAAGCAACAACTTTGCTTGCGGCGATAGAACTTGGTTATAGGCTTGCGACTTTTAAAAGACATAAACGGATAAAGATTACATCACCTGAAGATGTCTATCATTATTTAGTTCATGATATTGCACATTTAGAACAGGAACACTTTATTGCTTTATTTTTAAATATAAAAAGTGAAGTGATCAAACAAGAAACGATTTATATTGGAACTATTAATCAAATGACCATTCATCCAAGGGAGATTTATAAAAATGCGATGAAATGTTCAGCAGCAGCCATCATCTTAGTTCATAATCACCCATCAGGCGATAGTGAACCTTCGTTTGCTGATCTAAGAGCTACTGAACATTTAAAAAAGACATCAGAAGTCATGGGGATTGATTTAATTGATCATATCGTTATTGGTCATCATGAATTTTACAGTATTAAATCACAACTTAAAACAAAAATGTAAGAATTCATGATATAATTTTTTAAAAGGATGTGATCATGTGAAGAAAAAAGATTCTACAAAGATATTTTGGTACTTAACAGCCATAGGCTTTATTTTATTATTTTTACTTATGTTATTATCATCAGTGCTTGATGTGGGTGAAAGACTAACATCAATATCACCATATTTAGCTTATGCATTTTATGGACTTGTTGTGATTCTAACCTATGTGCTGATTATTAGACCAATGCATATCATCATGTTTTCACCAACATTTTCTGTACAAACCACTTTAGATGATGAAGAAGTCTCAAGAAAAAACTTTAGATTATATAAAAGAGTAGTTAAAAGATTATTAGATGAGCCATATCTCCCAGAAGAAGAAAAAGCTGAATTATTAAATACTCTAGGTGAAAAAGATAAGCTTCAAGCAAGCCTAAATCATGCATTTAATAAGTATGTGAAAAAAGAGATTAATAAACGTATTAAAAAACATGCAAAAACAGTGATGATCTCAACTGCAATTTCACAAAACGGAAGACTTGATTTCTTTACAGTGATCGTTGTCAATTTAAGAATGATTAAAGAATTAGTAGAAATGTGTGGATTTAGACCATCTTATAAAAACTTATCTAAACTCACAATTAATGTGTTTACAACAGCACTGATTGCAGAAGGTTTAGAAAATATTGATATTGGTGATGTTGTGCCACAATCAACCATGAATACTTTAGGTGAAATACCTTTAATTAAGCCTGTATTAGGCAGTGTGACTCAAGGGATATCCAACGCGTTATTAACCCTTAGAATTGGTATAGTGACACGTAAATACTTATTTAGTGATGCAAAAGAGATCACTAAAGAAAAGATTAGAAGAGATGCTTTATTAGAAGCAGCTAAAATGTTACCATCAGTCGTTGGGGATGCGATGTTAATCTTACCTAAAAAGTTTTTAGGATTATTTAAAAAACAACAAAAAGCTGAAGACCTAGATGTTGAAGAAGTTTAAAGTGAGTGATATTTATTAAAACAATCGTAGAAAAACTAAAATCTTTATATTTTACTGAAATAGAAGCAACCATTTATGTATATCTATTACAAAATCCTGGACAAACCATGTATCAAATCACTATGGGATGTCATTTAACAAAACTTCAAACTGTGGATACAGTTGATGAGATGGTAAAAAAAGGGATTTTGTTATTAGAAAATGGTGTTAAAGATTTATATTATAGTGAAAAACCAGAAGATTTATTAAATCAATTAAAAACCAAGTATATTAAAGAAACCGATAAACTTGTCGATGATTTAACGCATTTATCACAAAATTATCATCAAGAACCATATCTAAACTATCATGGTTATGATGAAATCATTGGTCAAGCAAGAACAATGATTTATGAAGCCAAAGAAGATATTTACATCAATACAGATTTAGATATCTCAGTTTTTGATGATGCCTTTACCTTTTTAGAACAAAAAGGTGTTGATATTTATATCTTTTCATTTCGCGAACAAACATCAAAAAGAATGAATGTAACAATTCTTTCCCATGACTATGAAGCTGTTGAACCAACAAGACTCATGATGGTTGTTGATAGAAAGAAAGTCATGATTGCAAATAAACATCCACTAACCCATAAATGGAGCGCAACAACCACAAAAAATGAGCTTATGATCAGTATTATTACAGAACATATTCATCATGATATGTACTTATATAAAATCAAGAAAAAGCATCAAAAACATTTATTTGAACTCTATCCAGACTTACTCATTGGCACGCAGTTTGAAAAACGTAGGAAATAAAGCAATTATCTCAACTTTTTTGTTGACTTTTGCCCCTATCTACGATAAAATATCTATGTTGTACCACATAGGAGAGGTTTTAAACGCATAAAATATGCTACCTTGATAGTGAGTCTTCACAAAAAATAAGGAGGTGTAACAACGTATGTATGCAGTTATTAAAACAGGCGGTAAACAAGTAAGAGTCGTTGAAGGTCAAGAAATCTATGTAGAAAAACTTGATGTTGAAGCAGGCGAAAACTTTGAATTTACTGAAGTATTAATGGTTGGTGGAGAAAAACCAGTAATTGGAACTCCAGTCGTTGAAAATGCGAAAGTCGTTGCTAAAGTGTTAAAACATGGTCGTGGTAAAAAAATCATCGTGTTCAAATACAAAGTAAGAAAGAAATATCGCAAAAAACAAGGACACAGACAAGCATATACTAAGTTAGTCGTAGAAAAAATTGTAGCTTAATTATTATGATTAAAGTACAAAAGATTTACGAAAATAAGCAATTAAAATCTTTAATTGTTGAAGGACATGCCAATTATAAAGCGAAAGGTGAAGATATCGTTTGTGCAGCTGTATCAACTGCAACCATCCTTACCGCAAACGCAATTGAGCATTTAAACCTAAATCAAGCAATTGATTTAGATGTAAGTGAAGGATATTTTAAAATCAGTCTAATAGAAAAACAGGAGACTGTCATTGGACTTTTAAAAAATTTAGAATATACCTTAAATGAATTAGAAAAACAATATCCGAAATATATTAAAAATCAAAAGGAGGGATAACATGTTAAAGTTAAACATACAGTTATTCGCATCTAAAAAAGGTGTAGGTTCAACTCGTAATGGTCGTGACTCAGCATCTAAACGTCTAGGATTAAAGTTATCTGACGGACAATATGCATCTGCAGGCTCAATCATTTATCGTCAAAGAGGAACTAAAATCCACCCAGGTAACAATGTTGGCCGCGGTGGCGATGATACATTATTCGCTAAAGTTAGTGGCACCGTTAAATACGAACGTTTAGGTAGAGACAGAAAACAAGTATCAGTTTACGAAGGATAACCTCAGTTATCCTTTTTTTTCGAAAAAGAAGTTGGTGAACAAATGTTTATAGATGAAGTAACCGTTGAGGTATTTGGCGGAAAAGGCGGAAACGGTATGGCATCATATCGTCGCGAGAAATATGTTGAATATGGCGGCCCATGGGGCGGTAATGGTGGAAACGGTGGATCCGTTATTTTTGTTGGTGATGAAGGCAAGCAAAACTTAATTGATCTTAGATATCAAAGACATATTAGAGCCCAAAATGGCGTTAATGGTATGTCTAAAGGTATGCATGGCGCAAACGCTGAGCATCGCTATATTAAAGTGCCCCTAGGCACTGTTGTCTATAGTGAAAATAAAGAGTTCTTTTTGGGTGAAATCACAGAACAAGGTCAAGAGTTGGTTGTAGCTAAAGGTGGCAAAGGTGGTCGTGGTAACATGGCGTTTGCGACTGCTAGAAATTCTGCACCTAACTATGCTGAAAATGGTGACCCAGGTGAGGTAAGAAAACTACATATAGAACTTAAAGTATTAGCTGATGTTGGACTCATTGGGTATCCTAGTGTAGGCAAATCAACGATTATATCAGTTGTATCTAACGCAAGACCTAAAATTGCTGCATATCCATTTACTACCTTACAACCCAATTTAGGGATGGTTTATGTCGGTGAAGATTCATTTGTTTTAGCTGATCTTCCTGGGTTAATTGAAAATGCACATCAAGGTCATGGACTTGGGATTAGATTTTTAAAGCATATTGAAAGATGTAGAGTCTTTTTACATGTGATTGATATTACCAGAGATGATCCATATGATGATTATTTAAAAATTAAAGAAGAACTTAGACAATATGATGAGTCTTTAATCAGTAGACCACAAATCGTTGTGATCAATAAAATTGATATGCCTGATACAGAAGATAAGATTAACGACTTAAAATCTAAAATCACAGAAGATATTGTCTTAATTTCAGCGATTAGACAAGAAAACGTTAAAGATTTGATGTATAAGACTTATGATATGCTTAAAAAAGCACCTAAGATTGAAAAAGTTGAAGACGAAACAGTTAAGCTATATAAGTTTGAAGCTGAAGGTCCAGCATTTGAACTTAACGTAACAGAAGACAATGTATTTGAGTTAACAGGTACAAAATTAAAATTATTATTTGAAAGAACTGATTTTACCAAAGATGAAGCAGTGAAACGCTTTGCAAGACAACTTAGAAGCTTAGGTGTTGATGATGCACTTAGAGAAAAAGGTGCACAAAACGGAGATACGGTAAGAATCTTTGATTATGAGTTTGAATTTATCGAATAGACAATCTACGGATTGTCTTTTTTTTATTTCACAAAAAAAATAGGAGGAATTCTCCTATTTTAAATGTAATGATTTAATTTTAAAACGATAGTTTTTTCTTAAGTGCTTCAATTCTTGATGTAAGATGCGTTGTTGAAGTTTTTGAGCTTTAAGATGATATTTTGTCGTATGCTCATTCATATTTTTAATTTCATGAGCTCTATTTTTGTTAAGTGATTGTAGATCAATAGAGTTATTTTTATGCGCTTTTTCGATAGAAAGTTTAGATTTTTTCATATCTTCATCATAAGCTATGTTTTTTTGTTTAAAAGTATCAAGTGTTTTAAGTCTTGTTTGTTCAAACCGTGTTAGTAAGCCTTGATTCTTATTTTCAGTTGATTGTAAGAAATTTTGATATGACTTGTTTTCAAGCTCTAAATGTTGATCATATTTTTGAATATGCTTTTGATATTGTGCTTCAATATGTTCCATTTGTTTCTTATAATCGACAAATGATTGATTTGCGACTTGTGTTTGATTATCATTTAAAGATTTTAGTTCTTGTTTCATGAAATCTAAGTGTCCTTGAAGTTTTATATCAAGTTGTTTGATGGTTGTTTGAATGGTTGCTAAAGATTTCTCTAATTCTTGGTGTTTTTGATCTTTATTTTCTTTATAAGCTTGAAGTTCAGTTTTTAAGTCTTTATCTTTTTGTTCGGTAATCTTAAGTTCGCTTGCTTCAAGTTGATCCATGGTTTGCTTTTGGTTTGATTTAAGTTCATTTAGCAAGTGTTCTTGAGCTTTATTAAAGTCTTCTACGATATCATCTTGTTTTTTGTCACTTGCATGATAGAAATTAAACATGTGATTTAACATCTTTTGTTGATTGTCGATTAATTTCGTTTCAAATATTTGCTGAGCTCTATTTAGTTTTTTTTCTTCTTGATATAATAATGAGTCTGTAACATAAGCTGTGTCATTTAGATTACCAATGAAATGAAGATGTGCTGTGATGAGATGATTAAAATCAAATTGGATTTTCTCATGCAAGCGTTGGCTTTCTAGTTGATATTTTGAGTAGAAATTAGATTCTTTTGCTTGATGTTTTTTAAGCAATTGTTGTTGTTTTTCCATACTTTCTTTGATATGGTCAACTTGTTTGTCATATGGTAATAACTTTTGATGATTTTTATCAATTTGCTTTTCAATGGTTGATAATCTGTGTTTTAAATTCTTAATTTCTTTTTCATGATTGACAATTAATTTTTGGTTTTCTTTGATCTCATGATGCTTATGTTTAGCTTGAATCACACCATTTGCAATGTTATCATTAATCTTTTGTAGTTGAGTGATAAACTGATTTTGTTTTTCTAGTGCTTGTTGTGCTTGGAAAAACTTTTGTTCAAGAAGATCGATATCTTTTTGAATATCTTTTTGTTTTGCATGAATCTTTTGTAGTTCTTGTTCATAAAGGTTCATCGCATCTTCATGCTTTAGCATATATTTATAGCTGGTTTGATCATCTATTTTCTTTTGATAGTACTCTAAGTCAATCGATTTAAACTGATTGATCATCTGAGTGATGCCATCTTTTAAAGCTTCTTCAAGATCCATGAAATGGTTTAACATCTTTTTAAAGATCTCTGGATGCGATGGAAGAAGATATAATGTTTTAATGACTGATTGGATGGTTTTATGTTTTTTATAAAACAATCTTAATCCATAAAAAAGCATTTCAGATTGATATTGTCTTAAATTTAAGTCGTTTAAATAGAGTTTCATTAAACGGATTGCTTTTTGGTTTGATAATTCTTGTTGATGATTGGTTTTCTTTTCAAGAAGAAGAAACTCTTGTTCATGATGTTTTCTTTGTTGATCAAGTTTAATAAGTTCTACTTGATATTTCTTATCAATGAGGTTTAAATTATCCTTGTGTTTAGTTTCTTCAAGACTTAATGTATATGTTTTAAGTATCTGATGCTTGTTTTTTTCAAATACTGATTCTGCGATTTCTCTTCTCATATCTTGTTCACTAATTGTGAAATCTCTTTTTGATTTCATTTTTTCTAGTTCAAGTTGTGTAGATATTTGTAAAAATTGCGTTTCAGAATCAAAATCTAATTTAGCAACGAGTGCTTTTGTGTTTTCTTTTTCAATTTTACAGGCATACTCATGTTCAATCTCTGCGGTTTTCAACTTCGATAAATAGGATGCTAAATGTTGATCGTTATTGAGTAAGTTTAGCTCTCTTTCTTGAATATGAGATTGAATTTGAAGTTGTATTTCTAAGCGTAATAAATCTTTTCTTAATGTCATATTTAGGACATGTAATTGATACTTATATGTTTCTTCAAGTAAATTCAAGTGTTTTTTTGAAATTAATAGATTATGATTAAAGTTTAAATCGATTTTAGCTACATCTTGTTTATAATCATAGGCTAATAGTTCTCTTTTTAAACGCCAATCATTCATTTCTTTTAAATGATTGATATCGTGTTGATATAGTCTTTGTTGTAGTTCTTTTTGCTTCACTGTAATATCTTTTTGCGTTCTTAAGATTTGTCGATTTAAATCGTTATCTAAACCTCTTAAAACAGAAGTTAACTCACGATTGATCTTTTCTTTTACATGAGGATCATTGGTATGTTTCATCTTTTCTCTAAAAGCTCTAGATTGAACGATTTTTTCTTTGTGAATCGCTTCTCTAAACGCTGATAGTTTAGAGTTTAATAATGTGATTGTCTCATTAGATTGATGAACAATTTTTTGCTTTTTCTCTTCATAAGCTGTTTTTTGCACGTTAAAAGATTCATCAAGATCTAATAAATCTTGTTGATGCTCTTTTTTTGTTTTATCAACTGTTTGTTGATATTCAGCATTAAGTTCTTCAAGTTTAGCATGAACAGGTTCAATTTTCTTTTGATGCTCTTTTTCAAGTGTGTTTTTAGCCTTATCATGAGCTTTTTTGAGTTTATTAATTGCAGTATTAAACTGAGTTGTTAGTAAATGATAGTTATTTTTTATTGTTAAATATGTTTGATCATTTGCATCTTTAACCGTTTGTGTTTCTTTATCATTATCGCTTAAAGCTTCAGTTTTTTCCTTTTGGAAGTTTTCGATGGCTACATTGACATCTTCGATTTTCTTTTTATAGTTATTTTCTAAATTTGATTGAGTTTCTTTCTTTTCTTTTTCGATATCATTTGATTGTTCTTGATAAATTTTTCTAGCAGTCGCTTTTTCTTTTTCAAACTGTGATATTTCTCGTTTTAACTGTTGTTCAAGTTTTTTAAGTTTATAATCATAGGTTTCTTTTAATGCTTGTTTATCTTGTTCTAACTTCTTAGATAAAATGCTTTGATCTTTATTGATTTTTTGAAGATCTTGGATCTTATCTTTTTGAAACTGATCTAGATTTGATTTGTGTTCTTCAACACGTTTTAAAATGTCTTTATTTAAACTTTCAATATGTTTAACATAGTTTTTATGAATTTGTAAGCTCACATCGATTGAAACTTTGTGTTTATATTGGATATGTTGTTCAATCCAAGCTAAATTTGGATTGATATCATCTAAAAGAACCACCAATTCATTTGAAATTGGTAGGTATTTTTGTCCGTGATTCAATTCATCTTTGAAAAGACGTTCAAACGTCTCTAGGTTGTCTATCTTTAAAATGGTTATCACATCCTAAAATTATTATAACATAATCAAGAGTTAAGATAGAAAAAAGCACGAAAAAATGTTATAATTAAATGAAAAGATAAAAAGCTGGGTGAGACTTTATGTATGCGTATGTAAAAGGCGTGGTTGCGCTTATTAAACCAAGTTACATCGTCGTTGATGTTTCTGGTGTAGGATATCAAATATTAACTCCTAATTCTTATCATTATAAACTAGAAGATGACGTATTAGTTTATACGCATCATTATGTGAGAGAAGACATCAATGTTTTATATGGTTTTCCAAGTTTAGATTCAAAAGATTTATTTGTTAAACTGATTGGTGTTTCTGGAATTGGACCAAAAAGTGCACTGAGCATTTTAGCAAGTGATCAAATTGATGATATTATTATGGCTATCGAAGCTTCAGATGTTAAATTCTTGACTAAATTTCCAGGTATTGGGCCTAAGAGTGCTCAACAAATCATTCTTGATTTAAAAGGTAAACTCGTCATCGATGAATTAGAACTCATCCCAACTCAAGAATCTGATGTTTCTCAAGCACTGACTGCTTTAGGATATTCAAAAACAGAAATTAAGAAAGTACTTAAGAAAGTTAATCCTGATCAAAGTGTTGAAATGATGATTAAAGATGCACTTAAGTTACTGATGAAATAAACATAAAAGAAGGTTTCTTATGGATAAAGAACGTATTGTAACTGCAATGTCAATTAAAGAAGATGAAGATCAGACATTACGCCCTCAAAGACTTGAACAATATATTGGACAAGATGACATCAAGGAAATGCTTGATATCTATATTAAAGCTGCATTAAAGCGTAAAGAAGCGCTTGATCATATGCTTTTATATGGACCTCCAGGTTTAGGTAAAACAACATTAGCACAAATCGTTGCGAATGAACTTGGTGTAAATATAAAAGTAACTAGTGGTCCTGCAATTGAACGTAGCGGGGATTTAGCAGCAGTCTTGTCATCACTTGAACCTGGTGATGTTTTATTTATTGATGAAATTCATAGACTACCAAGATTTGTTGAAGAAGTCTTATACGCAGCGATGGAAGATTATGTACTAGATATCGTGATTGGAAAAGACCATGAATCTAGAAGCATAAGAATCGATTTACCTCCTTTTACTTTAATTGGAGCAACTACAAGATTCGGAGATTTATCTGCACCACTGAGAGATCGTTTTGGTGTGGTATTCAGATTAAATTATTATGGTGTTAATGATTTAGAACAAATTGTGAGAAGAACAGCAGGTGTCTATCAAAACGATATCGAAGAAGATGCAGTGAATGCCTTAGCTAAAAGAAGTAGAGGTACACCAAGAATTGCCAATCGTTTGTTTAGAAGAGTCAGAGACTTTGCTGAAATTATTGGAGATGGAACGATTAATAAAGAGATTACTGATCATGCATTATCCAAATTAGGTATCGATCACAATGGACTTGATCATACAGACTATCGCTATTTAAAATCGATTATAGAAAAATTTGGTGGCGGTCCTGTAGGTATTGAGACCATTTCAGCTTCAATCTCTGAAGAAATGACAACTGTTGAAGACGTTTATGAGCCTTATTTACTGATGGAAGGTTATATAAAAAGAACCGCTAGAGGTAGAGTAGCAACTGAAAAGACTTATGAAGCGTTAGGCATAAAATATTATAAAGGACTGTTTGAAAAATGAAAGTAAGTGAATTTGATTTTCATTTGCCTAAAGAGCTTATTGCTCAACACCCAAGTGAAAAAAGAGACCATTCAAGATTAATGGTTTTACATAGAGAAGATGAATCAATAGAGCATAAACATTTTTATGACATCGTTGATTATTTAGATAAAGATGATGTTTTAGTGATTAATGATACTAAAGTTATTCCTGCAAGACTATTGGGATCAAAAGCTGAAACCAATGCAGTTATTGAAGTCTTGTTACTTGAAGAGTTAGAAAAGAATGTGTGGCAAGCACTCACAAAGCCAGCTAAGCGTGTTAAGATTGGCACTAAAATCCATTTTGGCGATCAATTAACCTTAGAATGTGTTGCAGTTCATGATGAAGGATTAAGAGATTATAAACTTCATTATGAAGGTATTTTAATCGAAGTTTTAGAAAAACTAGGTACGATGCCATTACCGCCTTATATCACAGAAAAATTAGAAGAACAAGATCGTTATCAAACGGTTTATGCGACAAATCCTGGTAGTGCAGCAGCCCCAACAGCTGGTCTTCATTTTACGAAACCTTTATTAAAGAAAATCGAAGACAAAGGAATAGAAATTATTCGCGTGACTTTAAATGTTGGATTAGGTACTTTTAGACCCGTATCCGTGGATTTAATCGAGAAGCATATCATGCATCATGAGACATATACAATTTCTAAAGAAAGTGCACAAAGATTAAATGAAGTTAAAAAACGTGGAAAAAACATTGTTTGTGTAGGCACGACATCGTTAAGAACTGTAGAAGCAAACTATAATGATGGTTTTCATGAAGGCACTTATGCAACTGACATCTTCATTTATCCTGGATATGAATTTAAAGCTTGTGATAAGTTGATTACAAACTTCCATTTACCAAAATCAACGCTGATTATGCTAGTTTCAGCACTTGCTGGAAGTGAGTTTATTAAAAATGCCTATCTAGAAGCAATCAAAGAAAAATATCGTTTCTTCTCATTTGGAGACGCAATGTTTATTAAATGATTGAAAAATTAAGATAAAATCGTTATAATTTATATAGACGTATGGAAGGAAGATATATATGGATAATATAAACCTACAAGCAATGACATCTAGTTTTTATTTATATATTGCCATTGGTGCAGTCGCATTATTTGGGCTAGGACTCACTTTTTATTTACTGACTAAACGTCAAAAACCAAAAACTGAACCACTCAATATTGACTTACTCAATCATTTATATCAAGCGCTTGGTAGTGGATCAAACATCAAAAAAGTTGAACTTGTGCAAAAAAGATTACAAATTGAAGTTGGATCAGTTAAAAACATTGATCAAGAAAAATTAAAAGCCTTAAATATGCCAGCGTTTGTGACTGGTAAAAAGATAACTATTTTAATTAAAGAACATACAAAAGAAGTATACCAATACTTAATTGAAAAAAGAAAAGAGGAAGTATAATGGAACAAAAATTTCTCATCACATCTGAGTATGGCATTCATGCTAGACCAGCAACAAGACTCGTCAATTTAGCAATGAGTTTCGACGCTGACATCATGCTTGAGGCAATGGGTAAAACAGTCAACTTAAAATCTATCATGGGATTGATGTCTCTTGGGATTTATAAAGGTGAAGAGGTTAAAATCATAGCTACAGGTCACGATAGCGAAAAAGCGATTCAACAATTAAGTGATTTTATAATGACAGAAAGATTAGGCAGATTAGCTTAAAAAATGATAAAGTGGCCATAAGCCACTTTATGTCTATTTAAGGAGCATCATGAGGCAAAAAAGGATAAAATATGTAACTTTAGATCTACTAAAAGAACACGGTGTAATCACTGAAGTTAAACATCTAGAGATACCAAAAAATAAAAAGATTTTCTTAGAAATAGGTAGCGGTAAAGGTCAGTTTATAACATCACTTGCAAAAGATCATCCAGATGATTTTTTTATCGCCATGGAAATCAATAAATATGTCATATACCGTATTTTAGAAAAAAAACTTGAACTTGGATTAGAGAACTTAATGATTGTTTTAGGTGACGCAAAAGATTTAGAAACGTATGTGTTTAATCATAAGATTGATCAACTTTTCTTGAATTTTAGCGATCCTTGGCCAAAAACAAAACATCATAAAAGAAGATTAACCTTTCCAAGTTTTCTTAGACTCTATTTAAAAGTTTTAAAACGAGATGCGATATTACAGTTTAGAACAGATCATCTGAACTTGTTTTTAGATAGTTTAGAATATATGGAAACATATTTTGACATCATGGATGTTACATATGATTTAGAACCTTCAACATACATGACAGAATACGAAGAGAAAAAAAGAGCATTAGGTCCAATTTATCAATTAAAAGGGAAGGTAAAACAAGATGATTCCAAAGATATATAAAGATTTATTTACAATTGAAGCAACTTCAGGATATGAAAAACCAGTTAGAGCTTATATGGAAGCTTTTATGGCGAAATATGATGATTATGACATCCAAAAAGATCGTTTGGGATCTATATTTGCAGTTAAAAAAGCAGAAGCTAAAGATGCACCGGTTGTGATGGTTGCAGGCCATATGGATGAAGTTGGACTTATGGTTGTAGGGATTACTAAATATGGGATGTTAAAACTTCAAAATATTGGTGGATTAAACGGAGAGGTTTTTATTTCTCAAGTTCTAAATGTCCATACTAAAGCAGGCATCATTAAAGGTGTTGTTGGTGCACTACCTCCACACTTAAAACAATCTCAGCAAACAACAATTTCAGATTTAATCTTAGATATCGGAGCTCGTTCTAAAGAAGAAGCTTTATCATTTGGTGTTGAACTTGGCGATATGGTCTTATTCGATAACCCGTATTTTACCACTAAAAATCCAAATAGAATCATTTCTAAGGCTATTGATAACCGATATGGATGTGGATTAGCATTAGAGGTAATTAAGAGATTTCAGGGCAAAAAACTACCATTTACGCTTGTTGTTGGCGCAACCGTTCAAGAAGAAGTTGGACTTAGAGGTGCTGAAACAGCAGTCAATATGTTTATGCCAGATATCTTTTTAGCACTTGATGCATCACCAGTTAATGATATGGCATCAGAAGATAGTTTAGGTGCTCTTGGACAAGGATTTTTACTTAGACTATATGATCCGAGAAATGTCATGCATCATGGCATCTTAGATTATTTTGTAAACCTTGCAGAAAAGAAAAACATAAATTATCAATATTTCACATCAAAAGGTGGCACTGATGCTGCTAAAGCTCTTGATTTAAAAGATGGTGTGATTGCAACAACCATTGGACTACCTGCAAGATATATCCATTCAACAGCAGCAATGATGGATACTAATGATTTAGATGCTGCAAGATCTATGATATTTACAGTGTTAAAAGATTTAACACCTAAAAAAATAAAAAAATTACAAGGGAGTGTGTAATGCATGAAAAAAGTTAAACTACATAACGGATATGAAATGCCATTATTTGGTTTAGGTACTTTTTTAGCAAAAGAAAATGAAGCATATGAGGCAGTTAAGTATGCTTTAAGTATAGGATATCGTCATATTGATACGGCACAAATGTATCTCAATGAAGCACTTGTCGGTAAGGCGATTAAAGACTCAGGTGTAGACCGTAAAGATATCTTTATTACAACGAAACAAAGAGGGCATTCTAACCTAGAAAACATGAAAAAAGCTTTTGATGAGAGCTTAGAAAAACTTGGGACAGACTATGTGGATTTATATTTGATTCACTGGCCAAATCATGATAAAAAAATCAATCAACAAACATGGAAGTTTTTTGAATCGATTTATAAAGCTGGACGTGCAAAAACGATTGGTATTTCTAATTTCCAAATTCATCACATCGAAGATCTTTTAGAAACAGCTGAGATTATACCTATGGTTAATCAAGTGGAAATGCATCCTGGATTATCACAAGTACCACTTAAAAAATATTTAGATCAAAAAGGTATTTGTCTTGAGTCATATGGACCACTTATGCGAGGTGGCGTCTTTGAAGGTCAATGGGGTGAAACATTAGGAGAAATCGCGAAAAAACATGATGCATCCATTGCGCAAATCGTGATTGCATGGGGATTACAAAGAGAAATCGTTATGATTCCTAAATCAGTAACAGCAGCACGTATTAAAGAGAATTTTGATGCACAAAAGATTGTATTATCAGAAGCAGACATGCAAAAAATTAATGATTTAAACCGTGGAAAAAGAGTCTATACAGATCCAGACAATTCTCCATGGGGACCATATACAGAATAAAAGATGACCGTATGGTCACTTTTTTTCCTAGCAAGAAGGGAGTAACTTATGACAAAGACAAGAAGAAATTTGACAATTTATAGTGGCGTCATGCTCTTATTTGGGCTTATTTTAACCATTATATTTGTAACGCTCTATGACAGAGTTGAAGTATCTTCTACATTCGGAGGAGAAACTTTGCATTTGGGTAGTTACATTTTACGTGATTATGAAACTGATGAATTAGGTGGTCAAACTTATGTTTCATTTAGCGTCAGTGATGCACAAAGTTTTATCGATAAGCATATCGTTACACATGAATACTATATTGGTGAGAAGTTTACAACCAATAATAGATTAAGTAATTACTATTTGTTTTTAGTTGAAGATGTTTTATTTACACTTAAATATGATGAAGATTTACTGATGTTTTATCTTTATAGTGGTTATATTGATTTAGAACACGATGGCAAAACATACCGTATGCCTTATATTGAAATGAATGAACTCGTATTTGATCAAGGTGTATTTTCATCTTATGATGATTTAAAAGCATATTATGAAAAGTTAAGTAGTTCAGTGATGCATGATGACATAAAATCAATTGAAGTTATAGCATATTTGAAAAATGAATCCAACAATACGATAAACCTAAACGAGTCTTTGATTGTTGTTTTAGATTATCAAGGTGATGATGTCTTAATCAATTTTAATGAATTGACTTAAGCATCATCTTTTTTCTTGATTATTAAAGTATTATCATATATAATAAATGTGACTTATGGGACCCATAGCGGCCTAAAAAGGAGAGAAAAAAATGAAAAGAAATGAAATGCAAGCTTTAACGCTTACCACTGTATTTGCAGCAATCATCTTGGTGATGACGTTTGTGCCACAAGTAGGATTTATCACAATTGGAACGATGGCACTTACTTTAATTCACATTCCTGTATTGATTGGTGCTTTTTTGTTGCCTAAAAAATACGTTGTTTTATTAGGCTTTATGTTTGGGATTGGATCTTTAATCAGAGCAGCAACAACACCAACTGGTGTCTTAGATCCAGCTTTTGTAAACCCATTGGTATCAGTTTTACCAAGAATGTTATTTGCACTTGCTGCAAGTTATATTTTTGATTTATTTAAATGGTTTGACAAAAAAGTTAAAAATTCAGATATTTATATCTTTTTAATCGTAACAATTTTAACTGTATTTGCCCTTTATTATGCATCAGGTGTTATTATTGATGCAACTTCATGGAATCCTAATCTTATTTATCCGTTAGCATTACTGATTATGACAGGTTTTATTACTGTATATTACACGCTCATTAGAAAAAATGATCATAAGCAAACAGTGATTCCATCAACATTCTTAATTGCTACTGTGTTTCATACAGTTGTTGTATTAGGCGCGTTAGTCATTTTTGAAAAAACATTTATTGAACAATTTATCCCTTCATCAGAATTATTGGGATTCATCTATACTGTAGCGGTAACTAATGGTCTCATTGAAGCTATTTTAGCAGTTTTAATAGGCACACCAATCGTTATTGCAATCAACCAATTAAAAGCACAAAATATATAGGAGGCGTCACATGATTTTATTATTTGATGTCGGAAACACGAATGTCTTTATTGGTGTTTCAGATGGGTTTAAAATCATTGATACTTATCGCTTAAACACAGAAGTAACCAAGACTGCAGATGAGTATTATATCCAAATGAAAAACTTAATCGATTTTCATGCAGTCAAACACATTGCAATTTCTTCAGTGGTTCCAAGACTTACTGAAAAACTAAAAGAGATTGCGAATAAATTTGTTGGTATTGAACCTTTAATCGTGGGTCCAGGTGTTAAAACTGGATTAAACATTAAAACGGATCACCCTAGAGAAGTTGGTGCCGATTTGATTTGTGATGCTGTCGGTTTAGATGATGACATTAATCCAGCACTTATTGTTGATTTAGGGACAGCAATCAAATACATCTACGTTAAAAATAAGACCATTTTAGGTGTTATTATTACGCCAGGAGTCAATGTTTCTATTAAAGCACTTGTTGGGCAAACAGCACTCTTACCAGATATTGATATTGAAGTGCCTAAAAAAGTTTTAGGGACCAATACCATACACTGTATGCAATCTGGTGTAACTTATGGCGTTGCAGCTCAAGTTGATGGCTTAATTGATCGCATTAAAGCTGAAGTCAATGAAGACTTTAAGGTGATCTTAACAGGTGGGTTATCAAAACTGATTGCACCTTTATGTTCTCATGGATTAGAAGTTGACCAAGACATTATTTTAAAAGGTCTATTAAAAATTTACAATAAAAACGAACAAATTAGAAAATAACCAGGAAAATCTGGTTATTTTTTGTTAAAATATAAAAGAAGGTGATTATATATGAACTATAAAGAAAACTACAACTTATGGAAAAATTATAAAGACTTAGATCAAAGTCTTAAACAAGAATTAGATACATTAGACGAAAAGCAAATTGAAGAAGCTTTTTATCAAGATTTAACTTTTGGTACAGGTGGTCTTCGTGGCATCATGGGTGTTGGTACGAATCGTGTCAATATCTATACCATTAGAAAAGCGACATTAGGGTTTGCAAGATACTTACTTAAACATAATTTAACTGATGGGATTGCGATCAGCTATGATAATAGAAAAGATTCAAAAAGATTTGCAGAAGAAGCTGCAAAAGTCTTAGCCGCAAACCATATTAAAAGTTATTTATTTAATGCATTAAGACCAACACCAATGCTTAGTTTCGCGGTTCGATACTTTAAAGCAAGTGGTGGGATCATGATTACAGCCTCACACAATCCTAAACAATACAATGGCTATAAAGCATATGATCAAACTGGTGCTCAAGTAAATCCAAAAACAGCGGATTTAATCATTGAAGAAATCAATAGCATCAAAAATCCATTTGAAATCAAAACTGCAGATAATGATTTAATTCAAAAAGTGGATGAAACATTTGATGACATTTATTTAAATGCAATCAAAGACATTAAAATAAACGATGAAGTTAAAAAAGTGAAGATTGTTTATTCACCGCTTCATGGTACTGGTGGACCTATCATTCCTCAATTTTTAATGGATCAAGGGTATGAAGTGCATCCATATACACCTCAAATGATCGTTGATCCTAATTTTTCAAATACGAAATCATCAAATCCTGAAGATCATGAAGCATATGAAAACACAATAGCTTTTGCTAAAGATATTGATGCAGATATCGTTATGGTAACCGATCCTGATGCAGACCGCTTAGGTATCGCTGTAAAACATGATGGTACATATGAACTGATTACGGGAAATCAAACAGCAAGTGTTGAGTTATATTACTTATTATCACAAAGAATGAAATATAACTTATTACCTCCAAATGGCCACGTTTATACAACCAATGTTACGACTAAATTAATTGAAGTCATTGCAAGAAGTTTTGAACTTGATGTGATTACAACGCTTACTGGATTTAAGTTTATTGGTGAAAAAGCAGAAATGTATCAGGATACTAATCCATATATTTTTGGATGTGAAGAATCCTATGGTAGTTTAATTTCTGATGTGGTTAGAGATAAAGACGCTGTTCAAGCTGTTTATATGCTCGCAGAAATTGCGAATCATTTAAAACTTCAAGGAAAAACCATCATGGATTATTTAAATGAGATCTATGAAACATATGGTGCTTATTATGAGTATACACATGCAATATCATTAAAAGGCATTGAGGGCAGTAAGAAAATCCAAGAGATCATGTCATTTTTTAGAGAAAATCCACCTAAATTAGAGGATAAACATTTATTAGGATATGATGATGTCTTAAAAAGCATTAGAGTTGAAGATGGCATCAAGTCTCATTTAGATTTACCAAAATCAAATGTTTTAAAATACATATTTGAAGATGATACTTGGATTGTCTTTAGACCAAGTGGTACAGAACCTAAAATTAAAATCTATTATGGCACAAAACAAAAGACACTAGAAGAAGCGAAAGCCTATCTACAAACCATTGATAAACAGATCATGAAGATTATCGATGAAATATAAGGAGAATCCTATGTTTGAACAAAGAAGACAAAATTATTTTAAAGAAGTTAAAGATTTATCAATTTCATTTTTATTCTCAGGTGTCGCACCTCAAAAATCGAATGATCAAAACTATCATTTTTCAGTGAATCGTAGTTTCTTTTATTTAACCGGTATTAAGCAACAAAACGTTGTTTTAATGATGGTTAAAGGTAATGAAAAAACTGATAGTTATATCTTCATTGAAAAAATTGATCCTGTAAAAGCTTTATGGGATGGTGCAGGTCTAACATTTGAAGAAGCAAGCCAAAAAGCTGAAGTTCCTTTAGAACGCATCAAAGATATTACGGAGTTAGAAAGCTTTTTAAATGGCTTGCTTTCTACAAATAGACGTGCAGTATACGGAATGATTTCTGCTGTTTATCTTGATTTAGAAAGACAATCAGAGATTTCACTACCTACAAAAGCACATCTTTTTGCTGATCAATTAAAAGCTAAATATCAATATCTTAACATTAAAACTAACCAATTAATTTTAGCAGAGCTTAGAACAGTTAAGGATAACTATGAAATTGAGCAAGTTAAAAAAGCAGTAGATATCACTAAAACAGGGATTGAACGTATCATGAGTCATATGAAGCCAGGTCTTTTTGAATATGAGCTTCAAGCTGAATACAATTATGTTTTAAATAGACATAGAACAACCCCTTCATTTGATACAATCGCAGCATCAGGTAAAAACGCAACTGTGCTTCATTATATTGATAATGATTCAAAGATTCCTGATGAATCACTTGTATTATTTGATTTAGGTGTTGATTATGATTATTATTGTTCAGACGTGACACGAACCATTCCAGCAAATGGTAAGTTCACAAAACGTCAAAAAGAAATTTATGAAGTTGTTTTAGAAGCTAACAAAAAGTCAATTGAATGGTTAAAACCAGGTGTAACCATTAAAGAGTTTAATGATTATGGTAAACAAATTCTTATTGAAGGCGCTAAAAAACTTGGTCTAATTAAAGAAGATAGTGAAATATCAAAATATTACTATCATTCACTCGGTCATTATTTAGGACTTGATGTTCATGATGTTGGTAATTATGCAAAGCCAATTCCAGAAGGTGCATTAATCACTGTAGAACCAGGATTATATATTGCTGAAGAAGGTATTGGTATTCGTATTGAAGATGATGTTGTTGTGACTAAGAGTGGTGCAATCAATTTAACTCAATCAATTATTAAAGAAGTTAAAGATATCGAAGCATTCATGAAAAAATAATAAAAGTAAAATATATAAAAATCCCTTACTATGAGATAGGAGGGATTTTTTATATGAAAAAAATTGTTTTTGCAAGTATGTTATTTTTATGTTTGATGTTTTTATCTCATCAAAGTTACGCGGATTCTAATTATCAGTCTTTTGAAGAAATCACAATGTCAACCGGAGAGCTTTTAAGTGATTTTTCTTCATCTGATTATAAGGATTATTATAAGAAAGTTGAGAAAAGAAAATTTTATGGATGGCGTATCCATACCGTCAATAAAGATGTTGAAGTATCTTATATCACAGAAACGTTATTTTCCTATTATAACGATGGTTATACAGCAATTGAGTATGAATACAAACTCGATCAAAAAACCACGTCTAAAGTCAGTTTATCGTCATCTGGGTCCATTGGTATCAAACAAAATGGATCAAAACCAACGTTTAAACAAAACTTAGAGGGTTCTTTAAAACTCTCTGCAGATTATAGTACGACAGAATCATCAGAAGAATCCTATACAGTATCTTTAAAAGTTGATCCTGGAACACAAGTAGATCTTTACATCTACGGAGAAGGACTCATCACCAATGGGGTTGCTGCTAGATACTTTTTATGGTTGAGATCTCATAAAGGTGGATTTGAAGCATTTGTTGTTACCACACAATATCAACGTCTAGAGAAAAAACGCATATGAAACACGTTGTTATTTATATCTTTATGAGTATATGTATTATATTTATGGTGATTTTAATCAATAAAAATGAAAAGACGCTTTCACCTAAGGTATTAACAGTTGATACATATTATAGTTTTTTAGATACGGAAGATGAATTTTTATATATTGATTTTTATCTTTCGACAAAATATCATCCATTAACTGATATTGAGTCATATGGAAATACGGTTATTCATGATGAGGATAACGAAAAATCACTTCATTTAGCGCTAAATAATGTCATTTATAGGCATCAAGAGATGTATTTAAATGATACTTATTATAAATACACCTATGCTTTTGAAATGCCTGTTTTAGCTTATGATTTTGATATTGCTAAGTGTTATTTGGAAACTGAACTAACAAATGGTGAACAATATGATTTTTATATTGGGTCATTATCTTTAAAAACGATTGTTGATGATAGTGATCATCTTAACTGGACTAGTTTAAGTGGTATTAAAAAGCCAGATTCATATCTATCTAGATTGCATGAAATCACAATTGCTTATGACACGCTTGATGAATCTATTTTATCGATATCTTTAGGAGCATTGTATGATGTTTCTTTTGAAGTTCTAGATGATAAAATCATCATCGATGTGCCTTATTTAGAACAGTTATTTAATGCATCACCAATCATCATCACATTTACTGACAATGAAGTAGAAGTCTTTAACTATTTTGTTTATATCAATGACTATGAAATATTAAAACAATCTGGACAGCTTATATACCATTATGCACTTGATTAAACTACACGAAGCTAAAAAGCATTATTGTCCAAAGGTATTTAATCTAGTCATTGAGAAAAACGATTTTATTTTAGTCAGTGGTGAAAATGGTAAAGGAAAAACGACACTTATTGAACTCATTTTAGGCTTTAAACATCCAGATCAAGGGATGATTGATAAAAAGAAGCTAAAAATTGGTTATGTACCTGAAGTGATGATGTTGCCACCTTTAATTAAGGCAAGTGAATATTTAGAAACATTGTCAAAGGTAAAAAAAGATATGCTTCGTGAAGATTTAATTCATTTATTTAATATACCACTATATAAATATATCTATCAATTATCCAAAGGCAATCAACAAAAACTAGCAATCATTTCAGCGTTTATCGGAAAGCCAGATTTGATCATATTTGACGAACCTTTTTCTGGTCTTGATGATACAAGCATGAATGATTTTGTGTTATTTATGAAAAAGAAGGTCGATTCAGGACTTAGCTTTTTAGTATCGACACATAAACCACAACTATTTAATGAGCTGGTAACTAAACGGGTTGTTTTATGATAAAACTTTTGTATCTCTCTTATGTTGATCGAAAAAAACTCATGGTATTATCGATTTTTGAACTCTTAGTTATGTGTTTTTTAGTCTTGATCATTTATGAAAAAGATGCACATTATGAAATGATGTTACAAGAAAGTTACTACTTGACCTATATCCATGATGTATTTATGCAAGTGTTTTTAATTGTTAATGCAATGTTTGTCTTATTTTTGGTCATGGATCATGATCAAGCATTTCTTAAGCCTTTAATGAGTTATTTTGGAAGATTAAGGGTAAGTTTTTATAAATATGTTTACTTAGTGATTATTTTATTGTTATATAGTGGATTTCTGTACATGAGCTATGTTGTGTGTTTAGAATTACTCACACCACTTGACTTAAACATGGATGTGATTCAGATTATTTACATGTTCTTAGATATGGTTGTGTTAATGAATTTTATACTGATATTCATTAGACATAAATATAAAAGTTTATCCATCATCATACTAATGATTTATATCTTTCAAACACTATTTAATGATACTTTACCTCATAGTTATCAGTATGTCTTACCATTTTTTAGCTCGCATAAAAACTATCAAATCCTTGAACTTTATTATAAAATATGTTATATTTGTCTTGGTTTTATGATTTATATCAAAAAAAGCTTGGCATATGAACCATAAAACAATTAAATCCTTGACATTAACTCATAAATTGAGTATAATTTAAAAGGTAGTGAAAAGAAGAGGTACCCTCTCGCCTGATGGACAAATTCATGGGCAAAACAGTCACATTTAAAATTTTTGATTTTAATTGACATTCAAAGTGGGTACTTATACGTAACCACTTTTTCTTTTCATAAAAAATGATATTATTTTGCGGAGGTGAAAATATTAAGCAAAATCAAAACAAAAAATCTACTGAATTAGTAAACGAATCGATTCCAAATGTCAAATTATTATTTATTGACGATGAAGGCACAAATCATGGGGTTATTCCAAGAGATCAAGCGTTAAAAATCGCAAGTTCAAAAGACTTAGATTTAGTTGTAGTCTCACCGGATTCTAAACCAATGGTTGCAAAACTTATGGATTACTCGAAATATCGTTACGATCAACAAAGAAAACTCAGAGAAATGAAGAAAAACCAACGTGTTGTTGATATTAAGGAAATAAGACTAAGTCCAACCATTGACAAACATGATTTTGACACAAAACTTAAGCACGCATTTAAGTTTTTACAAAAGGGTGACAAAGTAAAAATCACCATTCGTTTCTTTGGTAGAATGATCACTCATCAAGAAGTTGGAAAAGAAGTGATCAAACGATTTATTGAAGCTGTCGGAGATAAGGCAACTGTTGAATCTTATCCAAAAATGGACGGCCGCAATATGATCGCTATTATTGCACCAAATCAAACTAACTAACAGAAAGGACGTATTCACATGCCAAAACAAAAGACACATAGTGGATTAAAGAAAAGAATTAAAATTACTGGTACTGGTAAATTGAAACGCGGACGCGCATATAAAGGACATTTAGCAGCATCAAAAACAACGAAACAAAATAGACAATTAAGAGGCGAAACAAGTGTTCATCCATCAGATGAAAAACGTATTAAATCACTTATTTCGAACCTTAAGTAACAGGAGGAACTAGAACATGCCAAGAGTTAAGGGTGGAACGACTACAAGACGTCGTCGTAAAAAAATATTAAAGTTAGCTAAAGGTTACTTTGGCTCAAAACGTGCTTTATATCGTACAGCTCATGAACAAGTAATGCGTTCATTAGCATATGCTTATAGAGATAGAAAACAAAGAAAAAGAGAATTCAGAAAATTATGGATTACGCGTATTAACGCAGCTGCTAAATTAAATGGAATGAAATATTCTAAGTTAATTCATGGTTTAGCACTTGCTAACGTACAAGTTAACCGTAAAATGTTAGCTGACATTGCAATCAACCAACCTGAAGACTTCAAAGCTTACTGTGCATTAGCACAAGCTGCATTAGAAGGTTATATACCTCCAAAGACAGAAGTAAAAGTTGAAGCTAAAAAGGAAGTAAAAAAAGAAGCTCCTAAAGCTAAGAAGGAAGAACCAGCTAAAGAAGCTGCTCCTAAAGCTAAAGAAGAAGCTCCTAAAAAAGAAAAAGTTGATTATTCAAGTATGCTTGTTACTGAACTTAAAGAATTATGCTCAGAAAGAAACATTACTGGATACAGCACAATGAGAAAAGCTGAATTAATTGCAGCTTTAGAAGAATCAGACAAATAAACATGTAAAGAGTGGTATTTACCGCTCTTTTTTTGTATAATGAATGGTAAGGAGAAAGCTATGAAATCTAGATTAATTATTGCACTTACATTATCCATCTTAATCCTGATCTTAATGCCTGTTGCCTTAAGTCTTTTCAATATTAGAGGACGCGGCATTTTTATGATTTCTGCGATCGTATCATTCGTTTATATAGGTGTATACGTGTTTGGAGGTATTCCCAAGCTGATTATCTATTCAATTTATGGTATTTTGATTGCGGTAATATTATCCATGATTCCTTATGAATATCAAATGCCGGTTATTATTATAGGAACCATGTTTTTCATCTTAAATCCATTATCTATTTTCGAAAAATTCTTAGAATCAAAAATGAAAGATGAAGATGTCTTACCGATTCGAATTAGTATTAGAGGATCTTATTGGCCATTTTTTGAATATCGCAGAGAAATGAAAAACTTTTATCATTTACCTCAACAAAAAAAACTATATACAAAAAAATGGTATTTACATGCTAGACAAGCCTCTATGATTTTATTATATACATTAGGTGTATTTTTATTCATTCAACAAATTAACTATATCGCAAATAGAATCGATGATATTAACTGGTATAACTTCTTTACATTATATGCGGTCATCATCGTGTTCTTACTTGCTTATTTCATCCATTTAAAAGGATTTACATCAACGTTTAGAACGTTAGGGATATCTTTATTTCCGCCCATTATTTTCATGATTATGATTTCAGATTTCCATGATGCATTAAAGTATTCTTTAGCAGGATCATTTGTTATTTTTGGATTGGCGATTGCGATCATAGAACTGATTAACTTGCACAAAAGAGTTGCATATGATAGTTATCATTATTATGACGTTGATGAGCAAATGGAAGTGTATGCAAACGCCTTATTTGAGCCGTTAGTTTATAATGAGACATTTACATTATGTGGACATTATCAAATTAAAATAACGAAAAAAGAGTTTAAAAAACATTTCCAAGATATCTTAATCTATGCGAATCTATTTCATTTTATTATCACTGCATACACCATTGATAAAGATGGTGTTCATGTCTATGCTGAATTTAATAGAAAGGCAGTAAAAAGAGCTCAAAAGTTTAAAACATTCTTAGAAACAAAGTATAAAACCACTGTTCCTCTTAATTTGGAATCTGATCCGGAAAAAACACTTTATGAGAAAAAATTCTTCCATAGACCAGAATATATTATCGCAAGAGCTCAAAGACTTGCAGAATTATTAAAAGAGTTAAGTATTGATGCGAGTATCATCATTTCTGTGATTGCTTACTTTAAAGAAGAAGAACACATCAATGCACTATCAGATGAATACAAAATCACAATCTTGCCAAACGTAAAAGTTGAAGGTTATATCACAGCTAGAATTGACATCAAAACCATCAATAATGAGTACATGATTGAGACCAAAATTAGAGACTTATTATTGAATCTTATGATCCAACAAGGTAAGTTTGTAAGAATATCAGTATATTACTAAAAAAAATAAGTCCATTATCGTGGACTTTTTTCATCAAATTTAAAGATGACATATTACTTATTATATATTATATCACAGCATAAATATATATGCAATTGCTCATATTTATAAATAGCGATTAAAAAGATTATAAAGCCGTTAATCGCACGTAAAAAACTTGACATAAACTTAAATCAATGATAAATTAAAACTATCCTAGGAAGCAGCCGTGGAACCCAAATCTTTTGATAGGGAGTCATACGATACGGGCGTGAAAGCCAAGCAATTGGAATCCCGAAGTATTGATAAGTTGATACCCACTTGAACCTAACCCGTTCTCACAGCTTTCTAGGCTTTTTTTACGCTTAAAAACGTGTTATAATATAGCTAACTTAAAAAAGGAGTTTTTTTTATGGAAAAAACATATGAAATATTAAAGACATTATCATTATTACCTGGTGTTCCAGGTCAAGAAACAAAGGTTAGATCTTATATCAAATCATCATTAGAAGGACATGCAGATGAATTTGTTGTAGATAATTTGGGATCATTAATCGCAATCAAGAAAAATGAAGGTCCAAAAGTGATGATTGCAGGACATATGGATGAAGTTGGTTTGCTTGTCACTCAAATTACTAAAGATGGATTTGTAAAGTTTCAGACTTTAGGTGGTTGGTTTTCACAAGTGATGCTTGCACAAGTTTGGGACATTCATACCCCTAAAGGTGTCGTTACTGCAGTTACTGGAGTTAAACCTCCACATATCATCCCTGTCGATAAAAGAAAAGAAGCAATCTCTATTGAATCTATGTATTTAGACATAGGTGTTTCATCTAAAGAAGAAGCTTTAGCATTAGGGGTCTTACCTGGACAAATGGTTACACCACATAGCGAATTTAAGGTTTTAGGTAGTGGTAAGCATTTATTATCAAAAGCGTGGGACAACCGTATTGGTAGTGCTGTAGTGATGGAAGTATTAAAACGCTTAGAGCAAGCACCAAATGAGTTATTCGCAACTTTCACTGTTCAAGAGGAAGTTGGTCTTAGAGGGGCTAAAACATCAAGTTATGTCGTACATCCAGAAATTGCAATTGCAGTTGATACTGGACTTGCTAATGACGTGCCTGATGGTGATAAACACGAACAATCACTTGGTAAAGGTCCACAAATCTTACTTTATGATGGCGGATTAGTTCCTAATCAAAACTTAAGAAAATTTGTGATTGAAGTAGCAAAAGAAGAAAATATTCCTTATCAAGAAGCTTTTATTACAGGTGGTAGAACAGATGCTGGTCATATGCATTTAGCGCATCAAGGTGCGCTTGGATTATCGATAGGTATTCCAACACGTTACATGCATTCACATACTTCAATCATTCATTATGATGATTATGAAAACACTGTTAAACTTGTTTTAGCAGTTATTAAAAAATTAGATAGAAATAAAGTTGATGAATTATTAAATAACTAAACACCTTAGGGTGTTTTTTTATTTAAAATTTGCTATAATATGTTTGTGAGTGTGGGGTGAGATTTATGAGAATTATTGCAGGATATCATAAAGGAAGAGTATTAAAAAGAGTCGGTAAAAAAACGACAAGAGAAACTGCTGATATGGTTAAAGAATCTGTATTTAATATGATTCAAGGTAGATCCTATCGTATGGTTCTAGATTTATTTGCCGGATCAGGCGCATATGGTTTAGAGGCTTTATCTAGAGGGGCAAAATACTTATATGCCATCGATCGAGATAAAGATGCGATTAAGACTGTTTTTGACAATGCAAAAATGCTTGATGTCACAGAGCATATGACCATTTTACAAAGAGATTACGAGCAATTTTTAAAAGGTGTTGGAAACATCTATTTTGATTTAGTATTCTTAGATCCACCTTATGATTTTGAGCCCTATGATCAACTATTGGTCCAAATCAATGATTTGGTTGAAGAAGATGGCATCGTAGTAGTCGAAACTAAAAAACAAAATGAGTTAAATGATCAGTATCAAGATTTAATTAAAATAAAAGAAAAAACATATGGTATAAAACGTGTAACCATATTTCAAAAAATCAAATAAAAAGGTATCCCTGTTCGGATACCTTATTTTTTGTATTTTTTCTCTTTGATTTTACTATAAGATAATTTATGTTTTTCAAGTTTGATAATTGCATCATGATATTTCATAAGATCAGCAATATGCTCTATATAGCCTAAATCAGTCTTTTTAAATGCTGGATCATCAACTTCAAATGGTTGAGATGTTGCAATCCAATAAAGATAATGTTTTTCCTTTAGTTTGTTTTGTTCGTATATATAGACAGTCGCAAACTTATCAATTAAATAATCTTCATTTTGATATACATCTTTAATGGTGATGATCGCTTGTTTGGGATTAAGTTCATGCATATATATATTTTCTTTTTGTTTACCAACAATAAGCACAATCACATCAGAATTAAATGCTCTGAGTTGGTATAAAACAACAATACCATAGATGATCACACCACTACCTAAAAAGATAAGAATATATTGCAATATATTTTCTATAAAAAATATCGATAATCCAATAACAATTAAAGCAAACACAAACATTAAATAAGTAAACTTAATTAAATATGAAGTTGTGAATATTTCATCTTTTTTCTCTTTTAATTTAGGTGTTTTAATGCGTCTAGTTCTAAACGATAATCCACCTGTAAACTTAATGAATAAAACAGAAGAAAATAATACTGGAAATACCCTAATCAAAAATGCATATAAAATGATATATGGATCACTAACATTCAGTAAAACTGGAATGAATTCATACATAGATGACAAAAAGATAATAATTAAAAATCCATATGCCCATTTGATTTTATTTGTGATTCTATAGATGAAATGGGAAATAATGAAATATGATAATGTGCTCATAATAAAACTTACGATATCGTTCATAAAAAAACTCCTAAATAAGGGTGATTATGTTTAAGTATAAGTAATTTTCACATGATTGTCAAACTTTATAGATTAACGCTTGTATTTTACAGTTTTATCAAGTAAAATAAATATGGAAGAAGAAGGAGTGAAGAAACATTATGACTATTCAAATTTGGTTATTTGTTGTATTATTAGTTGTTGTATTACTTGTAGGTGGCGGCGTTGGCTTTTTCTTATCAAGAGGATGGTTTAAAAAATACTTGGAAAAAAATCCTCCTGTCAATGAACAAATGATTCGCGAAATGATGCGTCAAATGGGACGTACACCATCAGAAAAACAAGTTAGACAGATTCTAAATTCAATGAATCAATATAAATAAGACATCATTGATGTCTTTTTTTATGCAAAAAATAAAAAAAACAAGTATTAAAACTTGTTTTCAGTGCCTTCTCTTAACCTTCTATAATTCGCTTTATGTCTGACAAAAATAATGGTTGCAAGTACACATATGACCACAAAATCCATGATACGTGTTGGTAGGTTATATAGTGGGTGCTCAATTAAAATTCTGATTAAAAAATATAGCACTACACCGCTTGCAGCTGTAGTAGATGATAATGAAACATATCTTGTAGCAAAAAACATAATAAGAAATACTACTAATACGCCTAAAGCTACCCAAGGCTCTATTGCAAGTATCATACCAGCCGATGTAGCAACGGCTTTTCCACCTTTAAAGTTAATATAAATAGGAAATACATGTCCAATAACAGCTGCCATACCATATATACTAGAGATATTGATGTCATATTGGCTTACAATAAATAATGATTGATCACCAATTAAAAAGACAAGCAATATAACAAGTGCACCTTTTGCGACATCGAATACAAAAGCGAATATACCTGTTTTAAATCCTAAAACTCGAATCGCATTGGTTGCGCCTGTATTTTTTGATCCATGTTCTCTAATATCTATATTTTTAAATACTTTACCTATAATAAGTCCACTTGGTATGCTTCCAAGAAAATATGATAAAATCATAAGCATACTTATATATACATAAGTCATAAATTCACCTCATTACTTAACAATTATAACATAAAATTTTTTAAACAACATTTAAAAAATAAAACATATTCAAACATTGTGTATGACCATATTTTTTGATATAATAATATCATAAAAATAAGATGGTGATGATGTGAGCAAAATGATAAAACAATATGATGAAAAGTCGATTCAAATCCTAGAAGGTCTAGAGGCAGTTAGAAAACGTCCTGGGATGTATATTGGATCTACAGATCAAAGAGGGCTACATCATTTGGTATGGGAGATTGTCGATAACTCAATTGACGAAGCCCTATCAGGTTTTGGTAGCGAAATTACATGTACAATTAAAGCTGATAATAGCATTGAGGTTTCTGATAACGGACGTGGTATGCCATATAAAATGCATACTTCAGGACGTCCTACAACAGAAATCATTTTTACTGTTTTACACGCAGGTGGGAAGTTTTCTGAAGATAGTGGATATAAAGTATCAGGTGGTCTACATGGTGTAGGTTCATCTGTTGTTAATGCATTATCTCAATACCTAGAAGTAACTATTTATAGAGATAAAGGCATTTGGCACCAAAAGTTTTCAAATGGTGGTAAAAACATCTCCAAACTTGAACGTATTGGAGATACTAAAAAAACAGGAACTACTGTTTATTTCAAACCCGATCCTAAGATTTTTTCGACCACTTTATTCTCATATGATTTAATTAGAGAAAGACTTAGAGAACAAGCATTTTTGATTAAAGGCTTGAAGATTAATATCATTGATCAAAGAAATAATCAAAAAGAGTCATTTCAATATCATGATGGTATTAAAGCATACGTAGAATTCTTAAATAAAGATAAGAAATTCATCAATGATACTTATGTTATTGAACAAGCATATCCATTAGAACATAAGAAATCAAGATCTATTGAAGTTGATATTGCATTGCAGTTTACCCATGGATATATTGAAAATATCTTGTCTTTTGTAAATAATGTTAGAACAAAAGATGGTGGTACTCATGAAATAGGCTTTAAATCAGCCTTAACTAGAGCACTCAATGATTATGCAAGAAAATATAATTTAATTAAAGATAAAGATCCTAATTTAGATGGTTCTGATATTCGTGAAGGATTAACTGCAATCGTCTCCCTACGTATACCTGAAGATGTCTTAGAATTTGAAGGACAAACTAAAGGTAAGCTAGGAACTCCAGAAGCTAGAAACGCAACAGATAGTGTAGTCTATGAAAATATTACAACTTATCTAGAGGAAAACCGTAAAGTAGCTGGCGAAATCATTCAAAGAGCAGTCAGTGCTCAAAAAGCTAGGGATGCTGCTAGAAAAGCTAGAGATGAAGCTAGAAATGGTAAAACTAAAAATAAAAAAGAAATCACTTTATCTGGAAAATTATCACCTGCACAATCGAAAGATAAGACTAAAAATGAATTATTTTTAGTCGAAGGGGATTCTGCTGGTGGATCTGCTAAACAAGGAAGAAACCGTAAATTCCAAGCAATCCTTCCTTTAAGAGGTAAAGTTATTAATACTGAAAAAGCAAGTTTAGATCAAATCTTAAAAAATGAAGAAATCGCCACAATGATTCATACCATTGGTGCCGATTTTGGTAACGATTTTGATTTAAAGAAATGTAACTATCAAAAAATCATCATCATGACCGATGCGGATACTGATGGTGCACACATTCAAGTCCTATTATTGACATTCTTCTTTAGATATATGAGACCATTAATTGAAGATGGTCGTTTATTCATCGCACAACCACCTTTATATAAAGTATCCATTAAAAAAGGTAAAAAAGAAGAATCTCATTATGCATGGAGCGATGAAGAATTAAGAGAACTCATCAATGGACATCAACAAGTGAGTATCCAACGTTATAAAGGACTAGGTGAAATGAATGCACCACAACTTTGGGATACGACGATGAATCCTGAAAAACGTTCATTAATCCAAGTGAAAATCGATGATATAGGTAGCGCTGATAAGCGTGTATCTATTTTGATGGGTGATCAAGTTGCACCACGTAGAGAATGGATAGAAGAAAATGTAGATTTTGAAATCAGTGATGATTTTGATCTAGAAGTAGGGGTGGAATAATGTCAGTCATCAAGAAAATAGACGATTTTGTCGAAAATATCATCGAATCTACCGTTGAAGAAATCTTTAGTGATCGATTCGCTAGATACTCAAAATATATCATTCAAGACCGTGCACTTCCAGATGCAAGAGATGGTCTAAAACCAGTTCAAAGACGTATTTTATATGCGATGCAACAACTTGGCATGTATCATAATAAACCTCATAAAAAATCAGCTAGAATTGCCGGAGAAGTTATGGGTAAATACCATCCTCATGGAGACTCAAGTATTTATGAGGCTATGGTTCGTTTATCTCAAGATTTTAAGATGCGTACGATTTTAATCGATATGCACGGTAATAATGGATCAATTGATGGTGATAGTGCTGCAGCAATGCGTTATACAGAAGCAAGACTTTCTTTAGCAGCAGAAGCACTTTTAGGTGATATCGATAAAAGAACTGTACCGTTTGTGCCTAACTTCGATGATGAAGAATTAGAACCAACTGTACTTCCAGCTAAATTCCCAAATCTATTGGTTAATGGAGCAACAGGTATTTCTGCAGGATATGCAACAAAAATACCTCCTCATAATTTAAAAGAAGTGATTGATGCGACGATTTTATACTTAGATAATGATCAAGTGACGTTTAAAGAAATCGCTAAAGTCATTAAAGGACCAGACTTTCCAACAGGCGGTATCGTCCAAGGTAAAGATGGTATTTTACAAGCACTAGAAACTGGTGCTGGTAAAGTGATTATTAGAGCTAAAGCTGAAATTGAAGAAATGTCTAAATCTCAAGATCGTATTGTAATCACTGAGATTCCTTATGAAGTCAACAAAGCTGATTTAGTTAAAGCCATAGATGTGCTTAGAATCGATAAGAAAATCGATGATATTTTAGAGATAAGAGACGAATCAGATCAACAAGGTCTAAGAGTAGCAATCGACCTTAAAAAAGGCGCAGATGCGAATTTAATGCTCAATCTACTCTATAAATCTACTGACTTACAAGTCGCATATAACTACAATATGGTCGCAATCTTAAATCACAGACCTGTCTTAGTGGGTGTACTTCCTATTTTGAAGGCTTATGTAGATCATCAAAAAGAGGTCATTACAAGTCGTTCAAATTATGAATTAGAAAAAGCTCAAAAAAGACAACACATCGTACAAGGTTTAATCAAGATGGTCAGCATCGTTGAGCAAGTCATTAAAACGATAAGAGAATCAAACAACAAAGCAAACGCAAAAGAAAACATTATGGCTCGTTTTGGTTTTTCTGAACTACAAGCGGAAGCCATTGTTACCTTACAACTATACCGTCTATCTAATACGGATATACTTGCATTAGAGCATGAAAATGAAGCATTGTCAGATCGTATATTAGAACTAGAACATATTTTATCCTCAGAACATGCTTTAAGAAAAGTCATTAAACGTGAACTTTTAGATGTATCCAAATTGCTTGGAGACAATAGACGTTCACAAATTGAAGAAGAAATTGAAACCATTAAAATCGATGAAAAAGACCTAATCACTGAAGAAAAAGTCATGGTTGGTGTAACTAAAGAAGGATATATTAAACGTTCTTCAACAAGAAGTTATCAAGCAACACAAACAGCTGGACTTAAACAAGATGATGCATTAATTTTTGAAAAAGAAATTAATACACTTGATACTTTACTATTATTTACTAACCTAGGTAATTATATTTTCCTTCCAGTCTATAAGATTGATGATCAAAAGTGGAAAGACTTAGGTATATACATTAATAACATCACACCTATCGAAAAAGATGAAGTGATTATTGATACTTTATGTGTCTCAAGTTTTAAAGACAATGACACAGTTCTTTTAGCAACCAAAGATGGTATGATGAAACAAGCTAAACTAGCTGATTTTGAAGTCACTAGATTTTATAAACCAATGAAATGTATGAAACTTAATGATGGTGATGAACTTAGATCAATTCATTATGGACAAAAAGAAAATATCATTGCCATATCTAAACGTGGATACGTTTTAAGATATATCACCGATGACCTACCTTTATACGGACTACAAGCGGGTGGTGTTAAAGGTATGAACATTGGCGATAAAGATGAGCTTGTTAAAGCATTATATGTAAGCGAACGCGATGAGTTTATTATGCTATCTGTTAGAGGACATGTGATTAAGGATGTCGTTGAAGAACTTCCAGTTTATAACAGAAATAGACGCGGAATTTTAGTTGTAGAACATTTAAAATCAAATCCTCATGACTTAGTATCTGCAGATAGACTATCAAGAGCACAAACTAAAGAGGATGTGCATGTATTAATTGTTACTGAAAAAGAAGCAATCCATACAAACGTATCTGAATTAAAATATTCTGGTAATAAATTTGGTAAAAAAGTCTATGATGATCAAAAATTAGGTATGGCAGAAATGATCAAAATAGATGAAGCTTTAGTCGACGAAGACATCCAAAAACCAATAAAAAAACCACAACCAATCATTGAAAACAAGGAAGAGCCTCTTGATATACTAAAAGAAGAGGAAGTCATCACAAAAGATCATAAAAAGATCCATTTAAGTAGATTTGATCTATTTGACGAGGATGACGAGTAAGGGAGAAAACATATGAAATTTACAATTAATGAAGCAGTACATACGTATAAAAAACCTACAGATTTAAAAACAATCGCAAAAGACATGGGTAAAACAGATGCTCTAGCAGCAACTGTTAACATGCGCTTACGTGAACTTAGTTATATTCCAACACATGATGCAGCTGTAGAGTTTTTGGATTATAAACATCCAGATGCAATAAAAATTTATGAATCAACACTAAGATATGTTGTTGCAATGGCAGTTAAAAACTTATATCCAACTGCAAAGATTCGTTTTAACTACAGTATTTCAAGATCAATATTGGCAGTATTTGATCAATTCAACGGCATATTAAACCAAACAACATTAAATGATATTGAAAAAGAAGTAAATGACTTAATCAAGAAGGATCTACCTATTGTTAGACGAAGAATATCTCTTGGTGAAGCGATGAAGCTTTATGATGAGCTAGATATGCATGATAAAGTCGAAATTCTAAAATATCGAGATGAAGACTATGTAAACTTATATGAATGTCATAAATATATCAACTATATGTTTGGATATATGCTACCTTCTACAGGATATTTATCAACGTTTAACTTTATTCTTTACCATCCAGGATTCTTGATTCAATACCCACGTGCAGAATATGACGGAAAGATTCCACCATTTAAAGATGAACCAACCTTTGGTAAAGCTTTAAAAGAAGCGAGTAAATGGGGACGTATCATCTCTGGTAATACCATACCTAAGATGAATAAGTTTGCAAAAGAAGTTGTTTCTAGCGTTGATTTTGTTAATATGTGTGAAACAAAACATGCGCATCAATTAAATGAACTTGGAGACTTAATCGAAAGTAATATTGAGAATATCAGATTGATTGGTATCGCAGGACCTTCATCATCTGGTAAAACAACATTTTCAAATCGCTTACGCATTGAACTGATGACAAGAGGTATTAAACCTGTAATGATTAGTATAGATGATTATTATTTTGGCAAAGATAATGCGCCAAAAGATGAGTTTGGTTTACCTGATCTAGAACATGTTGATGCACTTGATGTCGAATTATTTAACCATGATATGTTAAAACTTATTCAAGGGGAAAGTGTTACATTACCACATTTTAATTTCCAAAATGGGAAAAGAGAAACAGGTAAAACCATCCAAATCCCTCATGATCAACCGATTATTATTGAGGGTATTCATGCATTAAATGAAAAATTAACCCATTCAATTCCTAAACATCAAAAGTTTAATATCTATATCGCACCACAAACACAATTACATATTGATGATCATAATCCTATTTCGATTACAGAATTAAGATTGCTTAGAAGAATTGTAAGAGATCAAAAATATAGAAATTCATCAGCAACAGATACCATGGATATGTGGCCAAGTGTAAGACGTGGTGAATTTAAATGGATTTATCCAAACCAAAAAGAAGCAAACTACGTCTTTAACTCAGAGTTAACCTATGAGTTAGCTGTATTAAAGAAACACGCTGTTGCCCAACTTAGAGCGATTCCTAAAGACAATAAGCACTTTATAACAGCAAACCGCTTATTAAAATTCTTAAAATATTTTATGGATATTGAAGATGAACTTGTACCATGTAATTCTTTACTTAGAGAATTCATCGGAGGTAGCAGTTTTAATCATTAGAAAGGATGACCCATGAAAGCATTAGCAAATATTGATCGCATTCAAATCACAAATGAAGTCATGTTACTCTTATTATCTTTATATGAATCCAAAGGTAAATCATTTTATTATGATGAACTTTTTAATCGTGATTTAAACGCATTTGAAAAAAACACCATGGAAACCAATTTAATTTCGATTGCAACATATTTAGAACTTAATATGACTGAAGCAAGAATCAAATTATTTGCTAAAAAGCAAATGGTTCCTCGCACTAAAGATGAACATTGTTTAGCAAATATTAAAGTTGCTTTGCAGCAATTACAATCAAATCCTGAGCAATTTGAGCTTCTCGTTAATGAAATAAATAACCTGGCTAAGCTATTATCTAAGGAATATGATCATATACAGTTTAATACCTATGATAAAGCTGAAGATGGGATGTTAAAAACAAAGAAAATCTCGAAAAGAGAAGATTTAGAGCATTTATTAAATTTATTTGAGAAGAGTCTAAAATCAAAAAAACATGAACTCACGCAATTGATTTCCAATTTTTATGTCGATTTCATGAACATGAATATCTATAACGTTCATAACGATTTAGTTGGTATGATCGTTTTATATGCAACCTTATTAAAACACTTTAATGTGTTTAAATATGTTAGTTTCTTTAAATACTTCTTAAAAGCTAAAGATACTTGGCATTCTGGTTTAATTACAGCAAATTATTATTGGTCTAGTGGATTTGCTCAAACAGACATGTTAAATAGATTACTTGTTCATATGCTTATTGAAGCTTATGAAGAAGTTGATCAAATGGCACATGAATATGAGTTTGAGAAGAATTTAAACAAATCTGATAATATTGAAAATAGTATATTAAAACTACAAGAAGTCTTTACAAAAGAGGATTTAAGAAAAAGACATCCAAATGTCAGTGATGCAACGATTGATCGTACTTTAAAGAGATTAAAGGATGAAAATAAGATTAGACCGCTTGGTCGAGGTAGAGGTTCTAAGTGGCAACGTATCATTAAAGGCAACAAGAAAAACATTATGGAACAACTCTCACTATTTAACGAATAAAGGCTTAGTGCCTTTTTTTGTTAAATAATTTGCATATTTTAATATTATTTTTGATTTATGTTGTATAATAAATTGGAAAGTTGAGGGATATCATGGATATAAAACTATTAAAAAAACTAAGAACTGAAACTGGAGCTGGTATGCTTGAGTGTAAAGAAGCATTAACAAAGTATCATGATGATTATCAAAAAGCACTGAATCACTTACTAGAAAATATCTCCAAAAAAGAAGGCAATCAGAGAGTAGCATCTAAAGGAATGTGTAAAATTGTTATCAAAGCAGATGAAGCGATTTTATTTGAAGTTAATGCTGAAACAGATTTTGTAACAAAAAACGAACATTTTAAAAATCTTGTAGAAACTATTGGTGATCATTTAATTAAAAGCGATGTTACAAATGCTAAAACAGCATTAAAAGTAACAATAGATGATAAGACAGTAGAAGACCTTATCAATAGAACAAGTGGTATCATTAGTGAGCAAGTATCACTGAGAAGATTTTATCGTGTTAAAAAGGATAAATCACAAGGTTTTGGATCGTATACACATATGCAAGGAAAATTAGTAACTTTAGTCATACTAAACTTTGATAACAAAGAAATCGCAGATCAATTAGCGATGCAAGTCGCTGCAATGAACGCTGAATATCTTGATTTGAGCTTAATTGATGAAGATACAATGAATTATGAAAAGTTCATGTATGAAAAACAAAACGGTTCTTTTAATCAACAACAATTTGACATTTATACGAAGAATAAGACGCTTTTAAGCCAACCATGGATAAAAGATTCTGCGATAACTGTCAAAGGTTTTATCGATCAAAATGATATTAAAATCATTGATTTCTTCAAATTTGAACTTGGACAAGGGATAGACAATAAACTTAATTGTAGACTTGATATTCCATGTGACGGTTCAAAAATCACAGTAACACCAGTTTACTAATAATAAACATATGTATGAAAATAGCCCAGTTCGAGTTGAACTGGGCTTTTTGTATTTTAAATGGATCATGAGCAATCTTTTTGCTTATGCTTTAACAATTTTTGGTTGTTCTGTAATGAGAAAGTTTGAAGAATGAATTGCATAAGTATTGCTGTTATCTCCTTCAATTTGCTCAGGATTTGTAAAATAGAGTTCACTATTTCCTTTGACTTTAACACCTAATAAACTCGTGATATTTACATATATTTTTATTTTTGTAAATTGATTAACTTCATCAAAATGATAAAAACTGCTATCTTTAGACATAATTAAGTTTATGATTGTGTTGTTTCTTTTTGTACGTTCGTTATAGAGTAAAAATGCTCTACTTTCTGTACCATGATCAGGAGGGTAAAACTCGTAGTCTATACCGTCTCTTTCAAATCTAAGTTTATCAAATGTAATTGTAGACACTATTTTTCCTTCAATAACTCTAAAAGGGATTCTAATCGTTAGAAACTGATAATTTTCTGGATGCTCATATATATCATGTTTATCAAGTCCTTTTTCTAACATATGAAACATTGAACTTTTCTGTCTTAAAAATTTTTCTATGTATCTATCAGATTCTGGGTATATAAGCATGCGGTCAATAAAATCGATGATTGAATAATTTGTTGATGCAAATTGAAGTTCTCTAAACAACTCTGCACGTTTATTCGTATCATCGTTAATTTTTACAGTTGTTTTATTATGCATAAGAATTAATAAGCTAAATAACATGCTTGATAAGAATGTAGCAAATGCAATAAAAATAGCTGCAACTCTTATTCCTATAACATTAAATAAAATTTCTAATTGATCTCCCATAAATAGCATGATAAGCGTCAATAGAAGAACAATAGAACCAGATATGCCTATGACAATAAATATAATTTTTTGTTCTTTTTTCATTGCAAACACCTCCTAAATACATATATCGTGAGCATATTATAGCATTTATTTTTATAAAGTAAATAGAAATGATATGTTATTTTTTACGTTTGTAAAATATTGTTCAAAAAGCGTGTTTTTGCATGAAATCTAATGATCAAATCCCTTATTTATACACAAAAAAAGATGCTAGCTTCTATATAAACACTAACATCTTTTTACTCATATTTAATTACTTGAACATACCGTGATCTAATACCTTCATTACTTCATCACATATACGATCTAAATCTTTATCTGTTAATGTGTCTCTAAAAAGGACTTGAAGTCCAACGAAGTTTGAAACCCCCATTAACATATAAGATAGTGTCTCTAAATCCACATCATCTCTGACCTCATTAGCATCAACTGAACGTTTTAATTGTCTTTGATAATCTTCACTAAACGTTTGATAATATTCCTTAAATAATTTGTGATCAACAAACATAGATTCCCATATAATACGATATGCAAGTGGATCTTCCCAAGCAAACTTCAAGAATGCTCTTAGACCTAATCTTTCTTTATCGTATCTTGTATGTGCATCTTTAATTGCTTCACTGATCGTTTTACGAATTAATTTACGATATTTAGCTAAAATATAAGAATAAAGTGCAAACTTATCATCAAAATAAATGTAGAATGTTCCAGTTGCAATTCCACTTTTTTCTATGATTTCGTTAATTGAAGTTGCTAAATATCCATTTTTAGAAAATAACTTCTTTGCTGTTTCTATGATTTGGTCAAATGTCTTTTGTCCATCACGACGCTTAGGAAGTCTATAGTTTTGTTGATTCATAATATCACCTAACATTAGTGTAACTTAAAAAAATAAAAATTACAATGATAAAATTTTTGATGAGATCAAACATGAAACCATGCTAAATTGTAACCGTTTTTAATTTTTACACATAATATATATGTAATCGATTGACAAAACATATGACCTATGATAATATGAAATCGTATTATGAATATATATTCATAGTAAGAATATAAACAATTTAAACAAAAAATGACACTACTAAGGCCTTTTTTGCGCTTTTTGTATGTAGTCATATATTTTTAACAAAAAATTGTAAACGCTTTTAAGAATAGGAGAATTAAAATGAGAAAAGTTTATGTAGTAGGCGCAAAACGTAGTCCAATCGGTGCGTTCATGGGATCTTTATCTGATGTTCATCCAGCTGAATTTGGTTCACAAGTGTTACGTGCACTACTCGAAGAAACAAAGATTGATCCTTCAAAGATTGATGAAGTATTGGTTGGTAATATACTACCTGCTGGACTTGGTCAAGGTGTAGCTAGACAGATTTCAATCAAATCTGGAATTCCTTCAACTGTACCTGCATATGGTGTAAACATGGTATGTGGTAGTGGTATGAAGACTGTTATGAATGCTTACGCAAATATTATGTTAGGCTTTCATGATGTTGTTGTTGCTGGTGGTGCAGAGTCAATGACGAATACACCATATTTAGTACCTGGTAAAGTAAGAACAGGTGTTAAAATGGGTGAACAACCTTTAAGAGATCATATGCTCTATGATGCTCTTACTGATGCTTTTGAAGGCTATCATATGGGTATTACCGCAGAAAATATCGTTGACAAGTTCGGATTAACAAGAGAAGAACAAGACCAATTTGCTTGGAACTCTCAATTACGTGCAAGAACTGCTGATGATGCTGGTAAGTTTAAAGATGAGATTGTACCAATTACTATCAAAACTAGAAAAGGTGAAGTGATTTTTGATAAAGATGAATTTATCAATAGAGGTACTTCATATGAAAAACTTTCACAATTAAGACCTGCATTTAAAAAAGATGGTTCAGTAACAGCTGGTTCATCATCAGGTATTAATGATGGTGCAAGTTTCTTATTACTTGCAAGTGATGAAGCTGTTAAGAAATATAATTTAACACCTTTATTTGAAGTTGTAGGTATTGGACAAGGTGGTGTTGATCCATCAATCATGGGTTTAGGACCTACACCTGCAATCAAACAAGCATTAAAAACTGCTAACTTATCATTTAATGATATCGAGTTACTGGAATTAAACGAAGCATTTGCTGCTCAATCATTAGGTGTAATTAGAGAATTAACTGATGCATTTGGTGTTTCTAAAGAAGAAATCTTAGAAAAAACAAATGTGAATGGTGGTGCAATTGCACTTGGACATCCTGTTGGAGCTAGTGGTAATAGAATTATTGTTACTCTACTTCATGAAATGTTAAAACAAGAAGATAAACATATTGGTCTTGCAAGTTTATGTATCGGTGGCGGTATGGGAACTGCAGTGATCGTTAAAAAAGTAAAATAAGGAGGATATCATGGGAAGATTAGATGGAAGAGTTGCCGTTGTTACAGGTGGCGCTAAAGGATTAGGACAAGCAATTTCTGAAACATTTGCTAAAGAAGGTGCAACTGTTATTGCTGCTGACATGGGTGAAATGACTTATGAAGCAAAAAATGTTCATTTTTATAAGTTGAATGTTACAGATGTTGAAGGTATTCAAGTATTTTTCAATGAAATCGTTGAAAAATTCGGTAAAATCGATATTTTAGTGAATAACGCAGGGATCACTAAAGATGCAATGACACATAAAATGACAGATGATATGTGGGATGCAGTCATTAATGTTAACTTAAAAGGCGTGTTTAACTTAACAAGATTAATTGGACCTCATATGACTGAAAACAATTACGGTTCAATTATTAATATTTCATCAGTTGTTGGTTTATATGGAAACATTGGACAAGCAAATTATGCAGCAACGAAAGCTGGTGTCTTAGGATTAACAATGACTTGGGCTAAAGAATTTGCAAGAAAAGGTCAAAATGTTAGAGTTAATGCGATTGCTCCAGGATATATCATGACTGACATTTTAAAGACAGTACCTCAAGATTTATTAGATAAGTTTGCAGCTATGACTATGTTAAAACGTTTAGGTCAACCACAAGAAATAGCTAATGCAGCTTTATTCTTAGCATCAGAAGAAGCATCTTATGTCACAGGACAAACTTTAAGTGTTAACGGTGGTATGAGATTATAATATTCACACATATATATAGAAAGGTTAGGTTCCTAATATGGAAAAAGCACAAGTAGGCATTGTTGGAACTGGAATCTATTTACCTGAAGGACGCATGACTGCAAAAGAAGTTTCTGAAAAAACAAATGGTGTTTGGTCAGAAGAAGCAGTCATCGAAAAATTAGGGATTAGACAAAAAACAATTCCACAAGAAATGCCAAAAGATGGCACACAAGAAATGGGAGCTCTTGCCGCACTAGACGCACTTAAAAACACAGGCGTAGATCCAAAAGATATCGATGTGATCTTAAGTGTTACAGAAGAATGGAAGGAATATCCTTTAACAACTTCTGCATTATACATACAAGACAGAATTGGTGCAACCAATGCTTGGGGTATAGATGTACAAAACCGTTGCTGTACAACCGTTTCTGCAATGAAGATGGCGAAAGACATGCTCATCGCAGATGATGAAATTAAAATCATCATGGTCGTTGGTGGGTATCGTAATGGCGATTTTGTGGACTATACAGACAAAGATATGTCAATGATGTATAACTTAGGTGCAGGTGGTGGCGCAATCATTTTAAAGAAAAACCACGATAAAAATATATTATTAGGATCACATATGATCGCTGATGGATCTTTATCAAGAACAGCTGGGGTCGAAATTGGGGGCGTCTGCAATCCAATTACCAAAGATAATGTTGATGAAGCCAAAAAATCATTAAGACTCATGGATCCTAAAAAGATGAAAGAAAGACTAAACGAAGTATCCATGCCAAATTGGATTACTTGTATCGATGAGTCTTTAAGAAAATCAAATTTAGAAAGAAAAGACATTGGTTATCTTGATATACTTCATATCAAACGATCTGGTCATGAGTTTATGCTTAATGAACTAGGTCTTAACGAAAACCAATCGATTTACCTAGAAGATTATGGTCATATTGGCCAAATCGATCAAATATTATCACTGCACTTAGCACTTCAAACTGGACAGGTTAAAGATGGCACAGTCGTCTGTATGTTAGCCGCTGGTATTGGATATGTATGGGCAGCGAATATTATCAGATGGGGGTAACGATCAGTTATGGCAGTTGATATTATAAACAGACTCATATTAGCACTAGCTGATGCAGCACCATTAGCGCTTGTTACTTTGGCGATTGTTCTTATTTTTAGAACATCATTTACAACAAACTTTGCGCAAGGGATGATTGCAGCTTCGGGAGCCTATATCGTTACCATACTATATAATCGTTATTTAATCTTAAAATTCCCTGAAGGTAATGTTGTGATTTTCACGTTGATTGCTTTCTTATCAGGAATTATTGTAGCATTTTTATTTGGTGTATTTATTGATGTGGTACTTATTCGAAAATCCAAATTTAGTAATGCGCTGACAAAACAAATGATTACGATGGGTATTGTACTATTTGTAATGGGTTTATTACCTACTTTATTCTTTAAAGCAGAATTAAACATGCCAACCATTCCATTTTTATTTGATGGTACATTGGTTATTGAAACTTCAATGGGTAAAAATATTATTATCCAAAAGAATTATATATACGCAATTACTTTAACTACTGTTGTGATATCTACTGTATTTGTCATGCTTAAATATACTAAATGGGGTTTAGGAGTTCGCTCAACTGCTGCAAACGAACGTGTTGCGGGTATGATGGGTGTTAATACTAAATTTATCACAGCGATGAGTTGGGGTATTGCTGGTGCTTTAGGTTCATTAGGTGCAATCATATATGCATCTTATAATGTAACGATTAATGTTGGTTTTATGACTGAAATGCAAGTTAATGGATTCTTAGCTTCCATTTTAGGCGGATTCTCTACATTCTTTGGACCTATCGTTGGGGCAATCATTATTCCAATTTTAAACCAAATTTCATACTATATTATGCCACAATTACAAATCGGTGGACAAAATTTAGGTGTATATTATAAGGTTGTTGTTTATATCATCATCCTTATCATCATCTTAATTAAGCCTATTGGATTGTTTGGCAAGAAGATTGCGAAGAAGGTGTAATGATATGAAACTCACATACGACAAGAAAACTCAAAAACATGCAATTATGTCACGTTTTAATACGTACACCAAGCATCCATATTTTCCAATTATTTTATTAGGCGGTTTACTGATATTACTTCAAGTGATTGGATCTACAGGTTTAATTAGACCATCTATCTTAAACTTCTTATCACCAGTACTAACAAGATACATCGTCGCATTAGGTTTCTTAATATTACTGGGTTATGCTGGATTAGCATCTTTAGGAACAGCAGGATTTATGGGATTAGGTGCATATCTGATTGGATATTTATTCGAAACAGCGGGTATTGCTTCAGAAATCGCATTCGTGATTGGTCTGATTTTATCATTAATCTTAGGTGCAATCGTTGGATTTATATCGCTTAGAATCGAAGGAATGTATTTAGCTATCGTTACGCTAGGTTTATCAGAAATCTTAAAGAAATTTTTTGAAAACTCACCATTTACTGGTGGTGCTAATGGTATGAACTTAGAAGCTGGTCTGAATTTCTTTGGTATCTATAGTTCAAATACTTTGATTTATAATCCAATTTATTACGTGATTGTCATTTTCATGGTGATCTTAATGCTATGGACAATCAATATCATTAAAAGCCCAACAGGACGTGCATTCTTATCAATTAAAAACTCAACTTCTGCAGCACAAGCGATGGGTATCAGCTTACTTAAGTATCGCCTATCAGCATTCTTACTAGCAACATTATTTGCAGTTACAGGTGGTATGCTTAACATGGCACGTTCACTGACAGCATATCCAACAAGCTGGGGTATTGATCTATCACTTAATGTGTTAGCAGCTGTAGTTATTGGTGGAACTAAAAACATTTGGGGTGTTTTAGTTGGAACCTTCATTATCTTTGGTCTAAAAGACTTAGTGTTGGTTCGATTTGCATTTTTCCAAACATATAAAAATGCACATCTTATGTTCTCTGGAGCACTAATCATCTTAGTAGTTATGTTCTATCCTGGTGGTGTCATTAAACTATTTACTGATATCAAAAATTTAGCAATTAAATGGTTTAACCAATTAAATACAAGATGGAAGGAGTATCGTTATGGCAAAGACATTTAAAAGTCTGACAAAGACACTCCTAGAAAAGCAAATTGCAAAACTTGCTTATCAAATCGAATTACTTCAAGCAGATATAGAACTTTATAAGGACAAACTCAATAAAACATACAACAAGAAAGTTCAAGCCTATAAAGAAGTATATCGAAAAGATTTATTAGAAAAAGAAATCGATCAATTATCTAATGAAGATTATGTTAAATATCATACAGAAGATCAAATTGAAAAATTAGAAAAAAAATATACATTAAAACAAAGAGCTGTCAGCGCTCAAAAAGTTAGAGATCTCGAAAAATTCAAGAGTGAACCAGAAAAATTAACAAGCATCCAAGAGATTGCTAAAGATAAGATTCAGGCACTTCAAAAAGAACTTGATGAAAAAATTCTTGAAATTAAAGCACCTTACAACAATCGAAATTATTCAAAAGAAGAACTTAAAGAAAAACAAAAGATCTTTATATCAACAGAAAAAGAAGCTTTAGAACACATCAAAACATTTGAAGACAATCTAAAAGCTGAGCATGAAGCTTTGATTTCACAAAGACAAACACTCATTGATCATAAAATCGAGCATAAACAAAAACAATTATCTGAAAAAAGAGCTCAATTAAAACCAATCATTCAAAAACTAAATGAAAAAAATATTGAAGCAATCGATCATTTCGATGATAAACTTTTAGAAGTTGAAAACTTGACCATGAACTTTGGTGGATTAAAAGCTGTTGACAACTTATCATTTGATGTCAAAAAAGGTGAAATCTTTGGTCTTATTGGACCCAATGGTGCTGGTAAAACAACAGTGTTTAACTGTATTACTCAGTTTTATAAACCAACTGAAGGTAAAATTATCTTTAAAAATAGAGAGCATGACATCATTTCGCTTTTAGACTATAAAGTTCATGATGTAATCAAACAAGGTATTGTAAGAACATTCCAAAATGTTGAACTTATCTGGGAACTATCTATTTTAGATAATATGCTTGTAGGAGCACATAGCTTATATCGTTCAAAATTCTTCCATCATTCATTTCAAACATTAAGCTTTAAAAGAGAAGAAAAGATCCTAAAGATGAGAGCAGAGAAAATTCTCATGGATTTAGAACTATATGCTTATAAAGATTTCTATCCTCTAGGATTGCCATATGGTGTCTTAAAGAAGATAGAACTTGCAAGAACACTGATGACAAACCCTTCACTGATCATCTTAGATGAACCTGCAGCAGGATTAAACGATTCAGAAACAGAAAGCTTAGCTAAAACCATTAAAAAGATCCAAAAAGACTATGATACAACCATTTTCTTAGTGGAACACGATATGGGATTAGTCATGAGTATCTGTGATACCATTTGTGCAATTAGTTTTGGTAAAAAACTTGCTGTTGGTACACCAGAAGAAATTCAAAATCATCCTGTTGTAAAAGAAGCATATTTAGGAGGCGAATGATATGGATATACTTAAAATCAAAGATTTAACCATTGATTATGGTATCATTCGAGCTGTTAAAGGTGTGAACTTAAATGTTGAAGAAGGAAAGATTGTAGCAATCCTAGGAGCAAATGGCGCTGGTAAATCATCTTTAATTAGAAGTTTATCTGGTGTCACAAAAATCTCATCAGGATCAGTTACATTTAAAGACGAAGATATCACCAACTTAGATCCACATAAGATTGCTCAAAAAGGCATCTTACAATCTCCAGAAGGTAGACTTATTCTATATGGTCTAACTGTTGAAGAAAACTTAAAAGTTGGCGCTTATGCCTTAAAACCAATCATCAAAACAACTGTAGAAAATGGCATAGAAGTTAAAACAAAAATAACAGTCAAAGAACAAACAAATAATCTACTTAAAGAAGTGTATGGATATTTCCCAATCTTAGAAGAAAGAAAAAAACAACAAGCTTCTACATTATCTGGTGGCGAACAACAAATGTTAGCCATCGGTAGAGCTTTAATGGGAAATCCTAAACTCTTACTTCTGGATGAACCATCATTAGGATTAGCACCACTGATTGTTAGAGATATCTTTAAAATCATTGAAATCATTAAACAAAGAGGAACAACCATCCTCATTGTTGAACAAAATGCATACCAAACATTAAAAATAGCTGATTATGCATATTTATTAGAACTTGGAAAAGTTAAGAAAGAAGGTACAGGAGAAGCATTACTTAATGATGAAGAACTCATTAATGCTTATCTTGGATCTAAAAAATAGTTATAACTGCGAAAAGCAGAAATATACAATAACGCAAATAAGCGACAAAAGGAGAAAAAGAATGAAAAAATTAGTTTTATTATTAGTTGCAGTATTCTCTTTATTCGGTTTAATTGCATGTGTTGATAATACTGAAGATGAAAAAACATTAGACAGTATCATGATCACTGCAGAACCAACGAAGGTAGAATACAATTTAGGTGAAGAACTTGATTTAACTGGATTAGCAGTTAAAGCTGTTTATTCTGATGAAACAGAAGTTGAATTAGCAGTAGCTGATTTAACAGTGACTGGTTTTGACAACACAACTGCTTCAGAACAAACAATTACTGTTACTTATGAAGAAAAGACAGATACATTTACAGTCAACGTATTTGATCCAGATGCTGAAAGAGTTTTAAGATCTATTAGTGTTAAGAGCTTACCAACGACACAACAATATGCAATTGGTGAATCTTTTGATGACACTGGATTAGTGATTGAAGCTTTATACGAAAATGGTGATCGTGAAGAAGTTAGCGAATATACATTAACTGGATTCACATCAGAAGCTGTTAAACTTGATGGTGTAATTACTGTTACTTTTGAAGAAGAAACTACTACATTTACATACAAAGTAAGAGAAGTTATCGTTCAAGGTGTTACTGAAACAACAATTACTGTTGGTAATACAGCTGCTACATCAGGTGTATTTGCTGCAGTAGGTATTCCATTTAACGCTGGTATTGAAGCTTATTTCTTTAAAGTAAACGAAGCTGGTGGAATTAATGGTCGTGACTTAGAATTCGTCACTTATGATGATGGATTTGATGCAACTGCTGGTCTAAACTACACTAAACAATTAGTTGAAGAAGACAACGTATTTGCACTTGTTGGTCACTTTGGTACTCCAACTGTTGGTGCTACTTTAGGATATATCCAAGAAACTGGTGTTCCTATGGTATACGCTGCAACAGGTATCAATGCATTATATTTTGAAAAAGAAGATGGATTATCAAATCCAGTAATGGCAGTTCAACCAATTTATAAGACTGATGGTAGAATCATGACTGCTAGAGCATTAAATGAATCATTATTTGGTGCTAATGGAGATGCTCAACTAGCTGCTGACGCTAAAGTTGGTGTATTACATACAACTACTGATGATGGTATGTCAATTAAAGCTGGTATCGAAGTACAAGCTGCTACAGAAGGTAGAGAAGATGATTTCATTTATAGATCATTCTCAGCTGCTGATACTGCTGCATTAGCTGCTGCTGTATTAGACTTACAAACTGCTGGTGTTTCTGCAGTTATCGTTGCTTCTAACCAAGCGCCTTTCAAAGCTGCTGTTGGTGCATTAAACAGTGCTGGTTTAACAGTACCTGTATTTACATCATATGTTAATGCTGATGCTACATCAGTAGATCCAACTATTGATTATGGATTCCCTATGTATGCTAATGCATGGTTAGACATCGTTGATCCAGAAGGAACTAATGGTTTATCTGATGCATACTGGACATTTGCAACTGATATGACAGCTGCTGGTTATGCAAACTATGCTGCAAACGCATATGCTATGGCTGGTTACATTGCTGCATCAATCTTTGTTGAGGGTTTAAATCGTGTTGATGATGGCCTATTAACATGGGAAACATATATCGATGCTATGGAATCTGCAGAAATCAATGTACCTATGGGTGGTGTAGTTGACTTTACAGAAGGTAAACGTTGGGGTATTGCATCAATGGCATTATTACAATTAGACAATTCTGGCGACACTCCTGCATGGGCAAAAGTTAGAAATATCGAAACAATTCAAGACATTCAAGCAAAATAATCATATAATTTAGACATGGGGAGGGTATTTACTCTCCCCTCATCTAAATATAAAGAAAGAAGGCATAAGATGAAAACACCTAAAAAAATCACAATAAATGAAGCCATTAAACTTGTTAAAGACAATGACAATGTTGTTTTTGGTATGGCTGGAGCTGAACCAAAATTATTTATTCAAAAACTTCATGAAATTGCAGATCATGTCAAAGGGGTCAAAGTGACAAATTGTTTACCATTTGAAAATGGCGAATTTTTTATAAATCCAAATTATAAATCCTCATTTTCAACTGACAGTTGGTTTTACGGGCCTTCCTTAAGAAAAGTGCATAGCAATGGAAATATTAGTTTTATTCCAAATCACTTACACTTAGCAGGTCGTAAACGTTTTGAACATACAAAACCCAACATATTTGTTGGTACTGCAACTCCACCAGACAAACATGGTTTCTTATCATTATCATTATCCAATGTTTATGAACAAGAAGCTATTGAACTTGCAGATATTGTCATATTAGAAGTTAACCCAAACTTCCCAAGAACGTTTGGAGATGTTGAGATTCATGAATCTAAAATAGATTATATGATTGAAGCTGATTATGAAGCACCAACACTTCCAGATGCAGTTCCAAATGAAAAAGACATTAAAATAGGTAATTTCATCGCTGATAAGATTAAAGATGGCTCTACATTACAACTCGGTATTGGTGGTATTCCAAATGCTGTAGCACATGCATTATTAGATAAAAAGGATTTAGGAATTCATACTGAAATGTTTACAACCGGTTTGATGCATCTCGTTAAAGCAGGTGCTGCTAATGGATCAAAGAAAAATACACATAAACATAAACATGTTGCATGTTTCGCTTTAGGGACTAAAGAACTTTATGAGTTTATAGATGATAATCCAAGTGTACAAATTCTTAATGGTCACTATGTCAATGATCCTGCAGTTATCGGACTTAATGACAATCAAGTGTCTATTAACACAACCATTGAAATTGACTTAACAGGTCAATGTGCATCTGAATCCATTGGACATCGTCAATTTAGCGGTACTGGTGGTCAATCAGATACAGCTGTAGGTGCTCAGAACTCAAAAGGTGGCATGAGCTTCATCACATTATATTCAACAGCAAACGTTAAAAATCCTGAAACCGGAGAAAGAGAAGAAATCTCAAAGATTGTTCCTTTCTTAAAACCAGGAGCTGCAGTTACTCTATCTAGAAATGATGTAGATTATGTTGTTACTGAATATGGTTGTGTTTCACTTAGAGGAACATCGATTGCTGAGCGTGTTGAATTACTCATCAGTATCGCACATCCTAAGTTTAGAGATGAACTTAGAAAAGAAGCAATCAGATTACAATACATCCATGGAGAGACATTATGAGTATATTAAATTTTAAAGGCAGAAATGTTTATTATGATATCCAAGGTGAAGGTAAACCTATCTTAATTTTAAATGGTATTATGATGTCTACAAAAAGCTGGGAACCTTTTATGGAATCACTTGTAGCATCCAATCAAATTATACGTGTAGATTTTATCGATCAAGGTCAATCAGATAAACTTCTATCAAGTGTTTATACTCAAGATATTCAAGTTCAAATTATTGAATCTTTATTAAAAGCACTTAAGTTAGAAAAGATCAATATCGTTGGTATATCTTATGGTGGTGAAGTTGCATTAGCATTTGCAGTAAAACACCCTAATTTGGTCGATAGAATGGTTTTATTTAATACGACACCTTACACCTCACCTTGGCTTCAAGAAATCGGTTATAAATGGAATTCTATTGGTAGAACTAGAAACGGTCAAACGTATTATCAAGCAACCATTCCTGCAATCTATTCTCCAAGTTTTTATGAGAAGAGATTAGAGTGGATGAAAAAGCGTGAACAAATATTATTGCCTGTTTTCTCAAATCCTGATTTCTTAGATGCGATGGAAAGATTAACCAATAGCGCAGAAAATTTTGATGTAAGAAATGAACTTCATGTTGTGGATGCTCCAACATTAATTGTTGCAGCTGATGAAGATTATTTGACACCGATTCAAAATCAAAAAACATTACATGAATTAATGAAAAACTCAGAGTTAATTATCTTACCGGGTGTTGGTCATGCATCGATGTATGAACGACCTATGTTATTTACATCACTTGTTTTAGGATTCATTAATACCAAACAAACGATATACAATATATAGGAGGTTTCTCAAATGGAAAAAAGAAGTATTACTTTAAAAAATGGTGAAGTCTATAAATATGTTGAACAAGGACAAGGTGATCAAGTGTTATTACTGATACATGGTAATTTCTCATCATCACTTCACTTCACACCACTTTTAGAAAGATTACCAAAAAACATCAAAGTGATTGCACCTGATTTAAGAGGATATGGTGACTCTAGTTACTATAGACGTATTAGCAGTTTAAATGACTTTGCAGAAGATGTGTTCATGTTTATGGAAGCTAAAGAGATTAAATCATATCATGTTGTAGGATGGTCACTTGGTGGTGGTGTTGCATTAGAACTTGCAGCACATCATCCAGAAGCTGTTGAATCATTAGTACTTATAAATTCAACAACACATAAAGGCTATCCAGTCTTTAAAAAAGGTGCTGATGGAAAACCACTTGTCGGTGAAGTTTATCAATCAGCAGATGAGATGGCAAACGATCCAGTTCAAGTTTTACCGCTTTTAAAAGCACAGCAAGATAAGAACTTTGACTTTGTAAGTTATATCTTTGATGTGACGATTTACACTGTAAATAAACCTTCTCAAGATGATAATAAACTATGGATTAATGAATCACTTAAACAAAGAAATTTACCGGATGCTGACTGGGCATTAGCGAACTTAAATATGTCAGATCATCACAACTTTTACAATGCTGGTATGAATAACATATCTAAGGTTAAAGCACCTGTGTTACACACTTGGGGAACTAAAGATATTACAGTTCCTGAATACATGATTAAAGACAATATTAAAGCATTAGAAGAACAATCAAAATTAGTTGTTTATGAGAACTGTGGACACTCACCTTTAGTTGATGTTCCAGATCAATTAACTAAAGATATTTTAGATTTTATAGGTTACAAAGGATGAGGTAAAACTCATTCTTTTTTTTGGCGTGAAACATTGAAGTCAGTATGAAAATCTCAATTAAAAATAACTAACATAAAATACAAAGTTAGTATGATAGATTACAATATTTCCATGATTAAAAATATATAAAAATGATCATGATTAAAACACCAAAATTCATATAGTAAGAGAAGGAAAATATTAGTATGAAATCACTTATAAATTGGAAACAAAATTATGCATAAAAGCGTGAAGAAAATAAAGTTTAAATTTGATCGTTATAAACAGAGTTATCTCAATCCTTAGCCATTGGAAAATTTCTTAAACAGCTTACTAGTTATCATTGTTTAATCTTCATAGTAAGATCAATTTATATGACTAGATAATATCGTGATTTTCAGATTTAGTTTTAGAAAAACTATATAAGAGGATGTATAAAAACTATAAAAATAATCATAATGATTAAAAAGTACCTAAAAAAAATTATAGCTAATTAATAGGTATAAATGTCTTACTTAAAGTCATATCTATTTAAAAGAGAAAAAAATCACGCGTGATATGAGAGCAGTTAGGATGTGCTTGTATATGATAAGCTGTCTAGAACTCATCTCAAGAAGGTATTTTTTCATGTATTAAACATGGTTTTTCTAGTTCGTGCTGTATAGTTATGAGTAAATATATCATTGAGATCAGAGAAGAATAACTAGATTATAAATAGTAACTTTATAGAGTTAAATAAAAATTTATGTGTCATGTTTATCCTGAGTAACTTTATACATAAGCCTTGTTAATCTGTGTGGTTAATCTTATTTGCATACGATAAAAGTTATTAAAATCGTATATTAAAAAAAGACATGATAAATCTGTATGTTTAGTATATATAAACTTATAACTCAAATTCGTGATTTATTTAAAAAGTTAAAAACATGGTAAAAAGACCTAAAAATTTAAAAAATCAATCTTCATACTCATACGGCATAATACCCCTAAAAAAGTAGAAATCATTAACATCACTTGAAAACTGATATTTATAATGTGTTTGTCTTGATATATCAACAGCCTATAAAATAGTATGATCAAATTAATTTAAAATATAGTTTATGACAAAACGATCTGTCATTAAGCAAAAGGTCCATCATCATGTTCTAGTCTCTGAGTGATATCAAATTCAGCTAGATAAAAATCAGCTAGATAAAAAAATGAATACTGGGTTCATCGAAACTCATGAAATCCATCGTAATGAAAAATGTGAAATTGGGAAACATCATATGAGCGATTCAAAAACACTAACATGTAATATCGATCATTCTTGTCTGCTTAAAACGTGCAGCTTATTTGATAACAAAAAAAGATGATCATAGTCGAATTGAACTATCACTAAAAATTCTATATACCACTGAAGACTGACTTACAAAAAAATAGAAAAATGTTTATTGCAACATCATTCATAAAGACACACATACACCTTAGAAGAAGAAGCAAGTATCATTTTAGAGTAGTGTGCGTCAGAGGTCAAAAAAACATCAAAACACGCCATATCGTGATTTAAGGGTGATAGATATACAATTATCCAGCTGAAGTAGATTAATCAGCTCAAAAATCACTCTCAACTTTTTATATCATACTCATTTATAAAACATGCATATGTTTAATGACGGTAGAAGCACAATCAATGCAATTTTATTGTACTCATCATCTTTTATACAACGTGATAAAACTATTATCTTCACTCTTTTCTATTTTATATTTGTGCGTATAATATATATTATGTAAACCATTAGATATGGTTGCAACCGTGCTGTTAAGTGATTTCTTGTGGATAAGTTAATAACTAGATTGTCTACTTATTTTGGCCTTAGGGTTGTATGTTTTGTATAAACCATTGAAAAACGACTTTATTTAGTATACGATTTGCTGATACGTTTATATGCATAGTGTGATACAATATAAATGGTGATTATATGGAGAAAAAAACAATAATTGTCATCTTCACAGGTGGCACAATATCTATGGAACGTAACGAATTAACTAATAAGAATCAGATCATAAACAATCAAAAAGAGTTGGTAGATAACATATCAAATGAGATAAAAAATGTCATACTCAAGACCCAATTATTCTCATTAAAACCATCACCTTCGATGACGCCGTCTGACATGCTTGAGCTTGCTAAGTTGACCAATGACCTTCTTAATGATCCTCAGAATGATGGTGTAGTTATCACTCATGGTACTGATACTTTAGAGGAGACTGCATACTTTCTTGACTTGTATTTGAGTTCTTCTAAACCAGTTGTTTTCACTGGTTCTATGAGATCATATTCTGAACTTGGTTTTGACGGTCTTAGTAATTTGGTCTCATCTATATTAGTTGCAGCACATGATGACTCAAGAGATAAAGGTGTACTTGTTTGCTTAAATGATGAAATCAACACAGCATCTGAGGTAACTAAATCGCACACTCTATCATTAGATACATTCAAGTCTTTAGAGTTCGGTCCTATTGGAATTGTTGAGCAAGAAAATGTGATCTATACCAGAAAAGCACCTGATTTTAGAAAAATTATAAATCCAAAAAGTATAGTTCAGGAAGTAGAAATTGTTCAAGCAGCTGCAGGCACAAGTTCATATATACTAAACTTTCTAATTGATCATGGAACTAAAGGTATTATTCTTGAAGCGTTAGGCAGAGGTAATGTTCCTCCTATGATGGTTCCGGGAATCAAAAGAGCTATTGAGCAAAACATACCAGTTGTATTAACTTCTAGATGCCCTAAAGGACGTGTACTAGATAACTATGGGTATGAAGGTGGAGGACATCATTTGAGAACACTTGGTGTGATATTTACTGATAATCTTAATGCTCAAAAGGCTAGAATTCGTCTAATGTTGGCTTTGGGTATAACCCAAGATCTAACTGAAATTGAGAGCTTTTTCTAAGAGGTGAGCTATCTTGAATAGACTACTTCATGATAAAAAATTTATATTAATTTATTCAATACTTGTTTTTTTGTTTGGAATATTAGGCATCTCATTAGAGGTTGCAAGAGCACTTTATGATGACAATTTTGGTGCATCTTTATTCGTAACTTTCTTGTATTTTACTACCCAATCTAATCTACTTTTAACAGTGACACTTCTTCTGTTTTTATTAAAAAAACGACATAAGAAGTCACTTAATTATCTAGCTTTTATCACTCTTGTAAATATAGTAATAACTGCAGTTGTATTCCACATTTTACTTGTTCCTTATATGGAAAAGATTGGATTTATTCATCATGTATTGCACACTGTAAATCCAATATTATATGTCCTTTTTTATTACATTATTTATGATCAAAAACTGCCTTTAAATAAGTTTTGGATTGCACTCATTTACCCACTTGTTTTTATGGCTTCTGTATATATTTTTATCGAACCATTCTTCGGTGATTTAATTGAAAATACAATCCCGGATTTTGCTAGTGCTAGATATGTATATCCGTTTTTAGATCCTAAAAATTATGAGCGTGAAACATTAGGATTACTAGCTTTTAATCTTGGTTTACTAGCACCTATATTTACATTATTTTCTTATCTTCTTTTATACTTTAAACAAAAGATATATCTCAAGATTCACAACATAAAATATGATATAAAAAAGGTCTAAGCACTTAAGCTTAGACCTTTATTTTTAATGAATAATACTAATTATTTATTGGTTAAATATTTCAAAAATGATGCGCCATTTTTAGGTTTTTCTGTATCAAAATTATCTGTAATTGTATATCCTACATCTGCAAATGTTTTCAAAATAGGCAACTCTTTTCCTTCTTTAAAACGTTTAGAATAAACGATTAATGGAACGTATTCTCTTGTGTGATCTGTACCATGATGTATAGGATCATTACCATGATCAGCAGTTAAAATTAATAGGTCATCCTCATTTAATTTTTCGACTAATAATGGTAGTTGTTCATCAAATGCTTCGATCGCTTTTCCGTATCCGATTGGATCTCTTCTATGTCCATAAAGTGCATCAAAATCAACAAGATTTAAAAAGCATAAACCAGTAAAATCTTTGTCTGCGACTTCTGTAATTTGTTTCATACCATCATCGTTACTCTTCGTTTTACTGAATTCTGTTATACCATATCCATCAAAAATATCATTAATTTTTCCTAGTGCAATAACATCATAATCTTTCTCACTTAAGAAATTTAGTGCAGTTTTTTCATGAGGTCTTAGCGCATAATCATGACGATTTGGAGTTCGTTTAAAGTCGTCTTTATTCGTTCCAAGAAATGGTCTTGCGATCACTCTACCAACTTTCCATTCAGGTTTCATCGTGATATCTCTAGCGATTTCACAGATTCTATATTGCTCTTCAATCGGTATAATCTCTTCATGCATCGCGATTTGTAACACAGAATCAGCTGATGTGTAGACAATTAAATCACCTGTTTCCATGTGGTGTTCACCTAAATCTTTGATGATTTCTGTACCTGATGCAGAGATATTTCCAACTACTTTTCTGCCAGTTTTTTCTTCTAACTCATCAATTAATTCCTTTGGAAATCCAGTATCAGTAAATGTTTGAAATGGTTTTGTAATATACATACCCATCATTTCCCAGTGCCCTGTCATTGTGTCTTTTCCTAGTGAAGCTTCTTGCATTTTTGTATAGAAAGCTTGTGGATGTTCTACTGGTTTAACGTTCTTAATTTTAGCAATATTTCCATATCCCATACGTTCTAAATTAGGGATATTTAGATCCATACGTTCGGCAATATGACCTATAGTATGTGCTCCTAAATCGTTATAATCTTTAGCGTCTGGAGCTTCTCCGATTCCCAAACTATCTAATACAATTAAAAATATTCGTTTATACATTATGATTCCTCCTTCGCACGTGGATGTGCTTTTTTATATATTTCTTTAATTCTCTTTTGACTAATGTGAGTGTAAATTTGAGTTGTTGATATATCTTCATGGCCAAGTAATGTTTGTAGTGTTCTTAAGTCCATCCCATTTTCAAGTAAGTGAGTTGCAAACGAATGTCTTAATGTGTGTGGTGAACATTCCGAATCAATACCTGCATCTAATGCAAGTTTTTTTAGAACTTTGAAGAAGCCCTGTCTTGATAATCTTTGACCATTTTGGTTTAAGAATACATGGGTTATTTTCCTATCTTTTAATAAATTTGGTCTTGCATCTGCCATATATTTTCTAAGTGCTATATTTGCCATATCTGATATAGGCACCATACGTTCTTTGGATCCTTTTCCATGAACGATGACATAACTTTGGTTTAAGTGAATATCCTCTATTTGAATATCTAATAGCTCACTAACCCTTAACCCTGAACCATAAATCAACTCTAATAATGCTTTATTTCTGAGTCCTAAATCACTGTCTTTATCAACTTGTTCAAGTAGACTAACAACCTGATCTACTGACAAAACTTTAGGTAATGTTTTACTTGATTTTGGTGTCGAAAAGTCTTTTGTGATATCTATATCAACTTCTTTTTCAAGAGCTAGAAAGTGATGAAAACTTTTAATAGCTGTAAGTTTTCTTGCAATTGTTTTACTTGAAACCCTTTTGTCTAGACTCTTCAAATAACCTTCAATATGCTTTTTTTGGATATGTGATGGCTTTTTAACTTGATGATATTTCTCCAAAAATATTCGGTATTGTTCTAAGTCTCTGATATAAGCACTAATTGTATTTTTGGATGATCCTTTTTCTTTTTTTAAGTAATACTCATAATCTTTTAGTATATATTTCATATAAACACCATAAATACTTGATTACCTAAAAACAAGCCTTGCTTAGTTAATTTTAAATAATCATGATCAATTTCGACTAATCCTAAATCTATTTTTTCTTGTAGATTAGGGTATGTTTCAAATAGATTTATCTTATATTTCTCTTCAATTTCTTTGATATTGACACCACTTAGTTTTCTTAACCCAAAGATCAGTTCATCTTGAATAAGCATCTCTTTTGTTTGAACAGTTTCCTCTTTTATAAAATGGTCTAAGTATTTTGATAATGCTCTTTCATTATAAGTTCTTTTGCCGTTTATAAATCCATGGGCACCTAATCCTACACCAATATATTCTCCAAGTGTCCAATAAATCATATTATGAAATGAGTAGTGACCATCTTTAGCAAAATTGGAAATCTCATAATGTTCAAACCCTTGTTTTTTTAGCTCATCCATAACTATTTTATACATAGTAGCTTCAATATCTTCATCAACTTGCTTGAAATTCCCTTTCATGTACTGATGATAAAAATATGTTTTTTCTTCTAAAATCAATGAATAACATGACACATGACTGATATCTAATTGATCAATCATTTTTAAGTCTAGATATAGATCATCAAAGGTCTGCTTCGGTATTGCATAAATTAAATCAACACTAATCAACTTAATTCCAATATCCTTTAAATGATTTACAACATCAAAGACTTGATCATTTGTATGTCCTCTATTCAGATAATGAAGCAATTCCTGATTGAATGTTTGAACGCCAAGGCTTACTCGATTAATACCATATCTCTTAAAGATTTCACCTTTTTGTTTGGTATAGCTTTCTGGATTCACTTCAATAGAATACTCTATAGGTTTGATGTCTTGCAGATGACTAAGTAAAAAAACAAGCTGCTCTGAATCTAGCATACTTGGTGTGCCACCACCAATATATATGGTTTCGATAGAATCAAAATGATCTTTATATTGATTTATCTCTTTAACAAGAGCCTTTAAATACTCATCAATCATCTCTTTATTTTTTGGTACTCTTTTTACGAAATCACAATAATGGCATATATATTCACAAAAAGGAATATGTATATATAATCCCTTCACTTAATCACTCACTTCCTATATATATTATACCTTATCTAGGCATTTATTTAAAATAAAAAGTGATGAGGTTTTACTCATCACTGTTAGATAAAATCGCCATAAATGCCTCTTGTGGAACGTCAACTCGACCAATAGATTTCATCTTCTTTTTACCTTCTTTTTGTTTCTGTAAAAGTTTTTTCTTTCTACTGATATCTCCACCATAACACTTAGCAAGTACGTCTTTACGCATTGCTTTAATGGTTGTTCTTGCGATAATTTTATTACCTAGCGCTGCTTGAACTGGTATTTCAAACATTTGTCTAGGAATCAAATCAACCATGCGTTCACAGATATTTTTACCTCTATGATAAGCGAAATCTCTGTGTACAATAATTGATAATGCATCAACAACTTCTCCATTAAGTAATATATCCATCTTTTGAAGTCTTGATGTCTTATATCCAGACATCTCATAATCAAATGATGCATAACCTTTTGTTGATGATTTTAATTTATCAAAGAAATCATAAACAATTTCTGATAAAGGAAGTTCATAAGTAATCGTTACACGATTTGCATCTACGTATTTCATATCACCAAAAATACCACGTTTCTTTTGGCAAATATCCATAATCGCACCAACATAATCTTTTGGACTCATTACAGTAGCTTTAACATATGGTTCCTCAATGTGATCTACTACCTGTGGTTCAGGTAACATTGAAGGATTATCAATTTCTATCATTGATCCATCGGTTAAATAAACTTTGTAGATAACAGAAGGTGCAGTAGCAATCAGTTCAATACCAAATTCTCTACTTATTCTTTCTTGAATAATTTCCATGTGAAGCAATCCTAAGAATCCAGTTCTAAACCCAAAACCTAAAGCTTGTGATGTTTCAGGTTCATAAATTAATGATGCGTCATTCAGCTTTAATTTTTCTAAAGCATCTTTTAAATCATTATATTTATCTGAGTCAATTGGATATAATCCACAAAAAACAACAGAATTCATTTTACGGTATCCTGGTAAAGGTTGTTTTGCAATATTATTTGCATGAGTTACAGTATCCCCAACACGTACCGTATTGATATCTTTAATAGATGCTGTTAAATAACCAACATCACCAGGTCCTAAAACATCTCTTTTAATAATTTTTGGTGTATGAACACCGACTTCGATGACTTCATATTTTGCTTTTGATGCCATAAACTGTATGACATCTCCTTTTTTGACTGTACCGTTTACAATTCTTATTGAAGGAATGACACCTTTATAAGGATCAAATACTGAATCAAAAACCAGTGCTTGAAGTGGTGCATTTGCATCTCCTTGTGGTGCTGGAATATCTTTGACGATACGTTCTAATATCTCATCAATACCTACGCCTTCTTTAGCAGATGCTAAGACAGCATCTTGAGCTGGTATGCCAATAATATCTTCAATTTCAGTGATTACCTTTTTAGGTTCAGCACTTGGTAAATCTATTTTATTAATGACTGGAACAATTTCTAAATCATTGTCTATTGCCAAATATACGTTTGCGAGTGTTTGAGCTTCAATACCTTGTGCAGCGTCTACGACTAAAACAGCACCTTCACAAGCTGCTAATGATCTTGAAACTTCATATGTAAAATCGACATGACCAGGAGTATCAATTAAATGCATGATATACTCTTCGCCGTTTTTTGCTTTATATAAAACTTCAACAGCATTCAACTTAATCGTAATGCCACGTTCTCTTTCGAGATCCATTGAATCTAAAAGTTGCTCTTTCATTTCACGATCAGTTACTGTTTCTGTCTTTTGCAATATGCGATCAGCAAGTGTAGACTTACCGTGGTCAATATGCGCTATAATAGAAAAGTTTCGGATTTTCTTTTGTCTTTCATTGAGTTTGTTGTTATCCATGTTTCACATACCTTTCCGCTTAATTATTGTATCATTTTTATGCGCTTAATAAAAGAGATAAAGATTAAAATCATTTAGATTTTATTATATCTTAACTAGTAAAACGCTTTTACAATGAAAAATTATAGAAAGGATTGCATATTATTTGTATATTTTGTTATAATAAGCATGTAGATAAACAATACATTAGGAGGAAATGAATAATGAAAAAAGTATTTTTACTGCTTGTATTAGCAGTAGCTACATTCACGCTTTTCGGATGTAAATCATCTGAATACAAAGTAGACGGTGAATTCTTAGCTTATGAAGTTAGCATTCACAGAAATGCACCAATGGTTACTATGGTTTCTGTAACTATTGAAGATGGTGAAGTTGTTGCATTTAACATTGATGCAAGACAAGGTAGTGCAACTCAAACTGAAGGTGCAGATACTCCTGACGACACTTCAGATGACAAATGGTCATACGCTTGGAATGCTAAGACTAAAAAAGAACTTGGCGATGACTATGGTATGGTAGCAAACGGTGGTGCTGTTGCTGAATGGTATGAACAAGCTGCATTAATCGAAGCTTACATGTTAGAAAATGGTGTTGATTCTGTTGAAGTTGATGCTGACACAGTTATTACAAACATTACTGGTGTTACAATCAAAGATGGTGGTTATACGACTTTAGCGGCTGAAGCTTTAGAATTAGCTAAAGCTGGTAAGTTCCAAGCTGTATACTGTACTTCTGACGATTTAGTAATCGCTACAATGATGGTTGATGAAAAAGGTGTTGCTTCTGACTTGGTATTAGACGTACTTCAAGGTAGACCTGATGGTGCAACATTTGCATGGAGAGACCAAACTAAACAAGAATTAGGTTTAGAATATGGTATGAAAGATGCAAGTGCTATCGGTAAAGAATGGTTTGAACAAGCTGACGCTATCGCTGCATACGTTTTCGAAAACGGTGCTGATTCAATCGAAGTTAATGAAGATGGAGACATCTCAAATATCACTGGTGCTTCAGTAGGCGACAGTGGTTACAGTGAAGTATTCGCATTATTATTCGACTTTGCTAACTACGAAGTTTAATTAAAACTTTAAGAACTTAAGGATACCTTGTGGTATCCTTTTTTCTTTACCTTAAAACAAAAAAAAGATGCTTTATGAAAGCACCTCTTCAGTAAGTTCTTTTTCAATATCTTGGACTTCAATCATAGCCTCTAACACTCGTTTTGTATCAGCACCTGTGATGGTAACTAGTAAATTTCTATAAGTGAATGTATCTCCAATAAAAGGGATCTTACCCATTTCATCTAGTATCCAACCATTGACAGTTGAAAAATCTAAATCATCAGTAAATCCAATCATCTCAAATAACATATCTAACTCAGCATTACCTTTTACACGATATTTATGGTCGTTAACTTTAACGATTTGTTCGACGATTTCATCATGTTCATCCCAGATTTCACCGACAATTTCTTCTAAAATATCTTCCATACTTACAATACCTAATGTTCCACCAAATTCATCTTTAACAATGGCCATATGAGCTTTTGTGTCTTGAAGTAAATCAAGTAAATTTGTTACTTTCATGTATTCAGTCACAAATACTGGTGGCTTAATAATGGTATGAAGTGGTTGTTTTTCAATAAGGACTAAATTGAAGAAGTCTTTATGATTAATAACACCCGTGATATGATCAATGCTTGTGTCATATACCGGAAGTCTTGAATAACCAGAATGTTTAAAAGCCAAACGAATGGTTTCAACATCATCAGTTTCACATACTGAGATAACATCAACTCTAGGTGTAAAAATTTCTTCTACAATTAAATCATCAAAATCAATAACACTTTTGATAAGTTCTCGTTCATTTTCGTTGATTCCGCCTTCTTGTTCGGCTTCACTGACATAAGTCAATAATTCTTCTTCAGTAATCGCTGGTTCTTCATCAAAAGTAAATACTTTGTTCATTAATTTTTGGATAGATCCAAAAATAATCGCTAACGGTTTAAGAATGAATATGAAGAAATGGAGTATAGGCGTAACAGCTAATGCATATTTTTCAGGCATTTTTTTGGCTAAACTCTTTGGAGCAATTTCACCAAATATGAGTACTAAAGTGGTCATAACAGCTGTTGATAAGGTGACACCGATGTCTCCCCAATTTCTTACGAAAAATACAGTAGCAATCGATGCAGATAGGATATTTGCAATATTATTTCCAATTAAAATGGTGGTGATTAACTCATCAAAGTTATCTGCATATCTAAGGGTTCTAATCGCTCTTTTATGTCCATTTTGTATTAAGTTTTTTAATTTGATTTTATTAGCTGACGAAAATGCGGTTTCTGTTGATGAAAAAAATGCAGATAATAAAATCATTAATATCAATATACCTATTTGTATTAAATCTTGATCTGTCATGTTTCATTTTCCTCGTCTGAAACAAGTTGAGGTTTTGTGACCTTAACTTTGGTGATCACGTTCTCATTTGTTTCAATGATTTCAAACGTATGTTGATTGAACTCGATGCTAACCTTCTCATCTTTTTCGGGAAATCTACCCAATTGACCTAAGATAAAACCACTAATGGTATCATAATCTTCTACAGGTAATCCGATTTCAAGCTCATCTTCAACATCATCTATATTTGTAAGTCCTTCAATCTCATATGTAAATTCATCGATTTTGTTGATTTCTTCTTCATCTTCATCATATTCATCTTGAATATTTCCAACAATCTCTTCGATTAAATCTTCTATAGTAACAATACCAGCAGTTCCACCATACTCATCTAAAACAATAGCGATATGGTTTTTTTGTTGTTGCATCTCTCTAAAGAGTTCATCTGTTTTCTTACTATCTGGTACAAAATATGGTTCTCTCAATAATTTTTTAAGCGAGAATTTTTCTTCAGCATTATCTAAAAACTTTAGTAAATCCTTCACATGAAATGTACCAATAATATGATCAATATCATTTTCATATACAGGAAATCTCGTAAATCTTTCATTTTGAACATACTCAATAATTTGTTTTCTTGTTGATTTGATATTAATCGCTGATATTTCAGTTCGATGTGTCATGATTTCTTCAACAGATGTATCACTAAAATCGAATACATTTTGAATCATCTCTGATTCTTCTTCATCAATATTACCTGATCTAGAACTATACTCTACTATGGTTCTAATTTCTTCTTCAGTCATTCTACGTTCGCCTTCTTCAGGTTTTAATCCGAAAAATCTACCAAAAACCATTGAAGATTTGTTTAATAACCATGTAATAGGTAATAAACAAACATGAATAAACTTAATAAACCCAATCGATTGATATGCGATGGTATTCGTATATTTATTCGCTAATCTTCTTGGGATTAATCTACCAAAAACAAGTTGTACAATTAAAATCACAAAGATAATTAGAAACATGGAGATTGGTTTTAACCAATCAAGTCCATTAAATAATGACATGACATCATTATAAAAAGCATCTAAAGCGATTGCACCATTAACAAGCGTTAATAGTGTGATCATCACTTGAATAGATAATAAATATCTTTTAGATTCAATTGTAAACTTTTGTATTTTAAGTGCTTTTTTGTTGTTATTAAGCACGTCTTCATTGACTTTACTGTCACTAACTACAACCAAAGCTACTTCGGCTGCACTAAATATTGCTGTTAAAATAATGATCAAAATAATTGATAATATCGGAATTAACATAATTGATCACCTTCTATACAACAAAAAAAGACACCAAAAAAAGGATACTGTTCAATGTCTTTGTTACGCTCTGATATGGGATCGTCGATCCTACTACTGCAATCTTCCATTTTCTGTCTGATTCCTCCATGAAATCGTTATGAGAATATGATACTATATAATGCTTAAAAAGTCAATGCTGATAACCTTTTCATCCTCTTTATAAAGGAATCCCCTTGTTAGTTTTTGCCATTTATGCTAAAATACTTTTTGAAGGGGAGTAGTTAACTCTAAATTAGTCGTCAATACGGCAATCGCCCGGCTAATTTCAAGCACGCCTTGTAACGAGACCTTCAAGACTTTTTCGTCTTGATGGTTTTTATTTTTTAAAAAATCACATCGAGAACATACACAAAAAAGGGGTATATTATGCAAATTGTATTAAACATCGTATTTTTAGTAGTAGGTTTTGTCTTTCTTATAAAAGGAGCAGACTACTTCATCGTATCATCAAGCTCAATTGCACGAAAATTTAAGATTTCACCACTCATTATCGGTTTAACTCTTGTGGCATTTGGTACATCATTACCTGAGCTAGCTGTAAGTTTTGCAGCATCTATATCTGCAAGATCACTAGGATTAACAGCTGACATTGCAATGGGGAATGTCATCGGTTCAAATATGGCAAATCTTACATTGATTTTAGGAACAAGTGCATTAATCATGCCAGTGATTGTTCATAAATCCATGAGAAAAAGAGAGTTCCCATTTCTCATAGGTATTACTATATTAATAGCTTTATTAGGCTTTTTATTTCAAAGTGATGCCGCAATCGTTTGGTGGGAAGCTTTAATCTTATTATTGGTTTTTGCTTTTTATATGTATTTGATGATTACTTCTGAAAAAGATATGACTGAAGAGCACTTGCATTTTGTTGATATCAAAAAAGCAGTAATACTTCTTATTGTTGGATTAGCAGGAGTATCGATAGGTGGATTTTTAGTCACTGAAGGTGCTGAATATATTGCTATTGAATTACTCACTCAATCCGGTATGACCGTTACTAGAGCAACCACTTTAGTTGGTCTTAGTATCGTTGCATTAGGGACATCACTTCCAGAATTAGTCACTTCAGCGATGGCAGCTAAAAAAGGTGAAGCTGATATCGCTTTAGGTAATGTTGTTGGATCTAATGTGTTCAATACATTACTCATTGTTGGTTTATCAGGATCGATTGTTCCACTAGGATTAAATCAAGATGTATTAATTGACATGATCATCTTAATTGGTATTACCGCTTTAGTTGCTTTCCTAGGCTATACAAAAAGTAAGCTTTCAAGATTTGATGGTATATTGATGCTTTCAATCTATGTCCTTTATATTACATACATCATTTTAAGAGCATTATCAATCTTCTAACAAAAATAGCGCAGTTGCGCTATTTTTTTATAAAATCAAGAATATAAGGGGTTAGTTTTGTACTATGTACAACAAAGCTATCATGTGTTTCATTTTCTAAAATAATGAGTTTTGATCGTTTAATCATATGATGAATTTTTAAGGTATGTTTCGGTTTGATGACATCACGATCACCAACAAGTATTAATGTTTTTAGTGGTATATTTTTTAAATCTCTTTTTTTGAACTTTGGTTCATCAAGCATGAGTTTAATATAAGGACTCATGTTCTCTTCGTATTCTTTTTTTAATGCTTTTCTTATTTTTTTATTTAGTCCTTTGGGTTTATAATTAACACCACAAACGATAACTTTAGTCATCAGATTTGGTGATAGAATGGCAAGCTTTAAAGCAATAATTCCCCCATCAGAAAATCCAAGTATTGATGGTTTATTAATTTTCAAGTGTCTAATCAACTGATAAATATCTTGTGTCATGGCATCGTAAGAAAAATCAATGTTTCTTCCACTTTCACCATGATTTCTACTATCAATCGCGTAGATCATAAACTCATTTTTTAAGTCATCAATAAGTTCATCAAAAATATGGTAATCTTCTTGATTACCGTGTAGTAGAATTATTGGTTCACCTTGACCAAATATTTCATAATGTATATCAATTTGATTTACTTTAATATGCATCATATCACCCATAACTATTTTATCATAAAAGAAAAGGTAATGAGCATGCTCATTACCAATTTTTATTATGCTTCGGTTACTTCTTCTTCAGTTTCTAAAACTTCCTCTTCACCTTCTACGGCTTCTTCATCAGTTTCTTCTTCTTCTAGAACTTGATGAGCTTCCTTAACGATGAAAACGATATGTTCTGGATCTTCATGAATGGTTACACCATCAGGAATTTTTATATCCTTGACATAAACAGCTTCATCTTGTTCCATTTCACTTGCATCAAACTCAAAATGTTGGATACCTGATCCTGATTTATATTCACAATTGATTTCCGATAAACCAATTTGAACATAAAGTCTTCTTTTTTCAAGTGCTTCTTTACCATGAATGACAACAGGAATGTGCGCAGATACTGTTTCATCTTTTGCAATTCTATGTAATTCAAAATGAATGATATCATCTGGTTTTAAAATATCTGTTTGTATATTTTTGATGTAGACATTATGTCTTTTTCCATCTAGAGTGACTTTAAATGTCATTGATTTTCCATATTCAGCTAAAGCATCCTTAAATGCTTTTTCTTCTACCTCAATAGAAGTTGAATCAATGGATTTTCCATACATAACACCAGGAATCATTCTTTCCTTTCTCACTTCACGCAGTGGTCTAGTACGTAAATTTACTTTCATAATTTATTTCCTCCTAGTTTTCTTATGAATATTTTATCATAATAAAGCCATTTTGTCTATTTTTTAACGTTCGTGTCAGTTGGCTCTAAAACCTCTAGTTCGAGTTCATCAATAAATTTGTTTTTCATACGATTAATTTTTAGTCTAAGATTTTCATATTTGAGTAGTTTATCTATTTTTTTTGTTGGTAGATATCCCAATAAATGGATATATAATCCACTCAATGTTTGAAACGATTCGTGTGATTCATCAATATTTAAGTTCAGATATCTATTTAGATCTAATATCGTTAAATCACCTTTGACGATATATCTATTTTCTCCTATTTTTTTTATTTGATTTGGAAGTTGATCATGCTCATCATAAATATCACCAACGATTTCTTCTAGCATATCTTCTATCGTAACTATCCCTTCGAATCCACCATGTTCATCGACTAATAGCGCAAATTGTTCAGTTGTATGCTGCATGCGCTTAAACAGGATATTTACCTTGATATCTTCAGGAACATAGTATGGTTTTCTTAATATTGATTTCATGTCAATTTCATCTAATTCTTGATGAGTAAGTGCTTCAAGCAAATCTTTGACATGAATGATCCCTAAAATATGATCGATATCTTGATCAAAAATGATGATTCTAGAATACTTTGATTGAACCATCTTTTTGATTAACGTCTTTTTTGGTAAGTTGATATCTAAGCCATAAACTTTGGTTCTAGGCGTTTTGATCATATATGCTTTTAAATCATCAAATCTAAAAATATTTTCAATCATTTTTCTTTCTTGATCTTTGTATAAGCCTTGAACTTGACCAAGTACAATTAAATGTCTAATATCATCTTCAGTGACTTCATCATGATCTTTTGATGCAGCTTTACCAAATATCAAAAGGACAGCTTGGGTTGATTTAGATAATAACCATACAAATGGTTTTGTGACTATCATTACAATATAAACGACATAAATGGAAAATAATGAAAACTTATTTGGATTAGAAAGTGCTAGTTTTTTTGGAACTAACTCTCCGAATACAAGGGTCACAAACGATAAAATAAATGTGATAATGACCACAGCTAAATTTTGGTTGATTGTTACACCATAATTTGCAAAAAATGCCACAAAATTAAGCGACAATCTAGCACCTGCTAAAGCACTAGACATAAAACCTGCAAGTGTAATTGCAACTTGTATCGTTGATAGATATCTTGTTGAATCTTCTGTGACTTTTAAAACTAGTTTTGCCTTTTTATTACCTTGATTTGCTAAATGATTCATTTTTGTTAGATTAACAGATACCAATGCCATCTCACTAGCTGCAAAAAATCCATTAACCAAAATTAAGATAAAGATTAAGATTAAGATAAATCCTATACCCAACATAATCACCGCCTTGTTTCATTTATTTTAACATAATCATGACTAAAAAGAAAAGGTCCCTAAGGACCTTTAATGTGTCAATGTGCATAAGCCATGTTCTGTTCCCTTTCGGGTGTGACCATTTATCTCTACTGTGTAGCGCATATTCACTTTTTATTCGTTCATATGCGTGCCCCTACCAAATTTTGGGTTGCTAGCTTGAGGGGTTTACCGCGTTTCATTCACTTATTTCTAAGTGACTCGTCTCTGTGGCACATTAAGTTCTAGATCATAGCAAAGCTTTAGATCATCAAACGCCGTTACATCACATAATGTACCCTAAGTTATTGTTTCCTTAGGCACAAACACTACATTCATTACAGAATGTGCTAGCATGGACTTTCCTAACCTAAATCTTAGGCTCGGTCACCTTCCATCGACACTGTTATTTTATCATATTAATAGTGCTTACTCAAGCAGCTTTAAGTGCATCTTTTCTAGATAAATCGATACGACCTTTATCGTCAATACCAATACATTTAACTAAAATTTGATCACCAACTGAAACAATATCTTCAGTCTTTTCTACTCTTTCTTTTGCAAGTCTTGAGATGTGAACTAATCCTTCAGCACCTGGCCAAAGTTCTACAAAACATCCAAATTTCTCAACTCGAGTTACTTTACCTTCATAAATCTTTCCAACTTCTGCTTCACGAACTAAGTTTTGGATATATGCTGCAGCAGCTTCAATCCACTTAGATTCAGTATGCATTAAGAAGACACGACCATCTTGTTCGATATCAATCTTCACTTGATCATGATCTTCAATGATTTGAGTGATAATCTTACCACCTGCACCAATGACATCTCTAATCTTATCAGGATTGATTCTAATCATCTTAACTTTTGGAGCATAAGCTGATAATTCTTCTCTTGTTTCAGCAATCGTTTGTTCCATGTGGTCTAAGATAAATAATCTTGATTGTCTAGCTTGTTCTAAAGCTTCTTTTAAGATTTCTTTAGTAATACCTAAGATCTTAATGTCCATTTGAAGCGCTGTAATACCTTTCTTAGTACCAGCAACTTTAAAGTCCATATCGCCTTCATGATCTTCCATACCTTGAATATCACTTAAAATTGTGTAGTTTTTACCATCCATGATTAGACCCATTGCTATACCTGCAACTGGAGCTTCAATTGGAACACCTGCAGCCATTAATGCCATTGATCCAGCACAAATTGTTGCTTGTGATGATGATCCATTTGATTCTAAGATTTCTGATACAACACGAATGGTATAAGGGAATTTTTCTTCATCAGGTAATACTTGTAATAATGCTCTTTCACCAAGTGCACCATGACCAATTTCTCTACGTCCTGGGCTACCATAACGTCCTGTTTCACCAACACTGTATGGTGGGAAGTTATAATGAAGCATAAAACGTTTTGAGTCTTCTAGTCCTAATCCATCAATGATTTGGTTTTCACCAAGAGCACCTAATGTAACGACACCTAAAGCTTGTGTTTGACCTCTCGTAAATAATGCAGAGCCATGTGTACGTTTCAGTACATCTACTCTAGAGAATAACGGTCTAATTTCATCGACTTTACGTCCATCAGGTCTAACTTTATCTTCAGTAATTAATCTTCTTACTTCTTGAGTAACAATATCATCAATTACTTTTTTAACTTGTTGGATATAGTTTTTATGTGCTTTTTCATCAAAAACTTTTATACCATCAATATCATTGAAAAATGATTTTTCACTAAATTTATCTACTGCTTCATCTCTAATCGCATCAATTTTTTGATATCTTTCTAATTTATCAACTGTTGATACTGCTTGAATTAATCTGTCATAACAAAATGCATGTACATCTTTTTTAACTGCATCTTCGATTTCGAAAACTTCATAATCCATTTTTTCTGGTTTTAATTCTGCAATGATTTTTTCTTGGAAAGCAACCAATGCTTTGATTACATTGTGACCAAATAAAATTGCTTCTAACATCGTATCTTCATCTACTTGTTTAGCACCAGCTTCAACCATGTTGATTGCATCTTTTGTACCAGCAACAACTAACTCAATTGTGCTAACTTCTAATTGCTCTGGTGTTGGGTTAATGATAAATTCATTATCAATCATCCCTACTGTAACACCAGCAACTGGACCATTAAATGGAATATTTGATATACCAAGTACAAGTGATGAACCAAATAATGCAGCCATTTCAGTAGATGCATCTGGATCACTACTTAATACTGTATTAACAATTTGAACTTCATTCTTAAATCCTTCAGGAAACATTGGTCTAAGTGGTCTATCAATAAATCTTGATGTTAATGTTTCATGTTCAGAAGGTCTACCTTCTCTTCTTAAAAATCCTCCCGGAATCTTACCACCAGCATATAGTTTTTCTTGATAGATAACCATAAGTGGGAAGAAATCCATAGGTGATGGTTCTGTCTTTGCAGTCACAACACTTAATACTGTAGAGTCTCCATAATGGATCATTGCAGCGCCGTTAGCTTGTTTTGCAACTTCTCCAATTTCAACTTTAAGCACTCTACCGCCTAAGGTTGTTTCAAATTCTTTTTTGTTCATAATATAAAATCTCCTTCATTTTATATGTTTTCTCATATACTTTTTTTATATTTAACCTTATATATCATACCATAAAATCATGATAATTCATAATAATCTAGACAAAATCCAAAAAAAAAGATTGCTTACGCAACCCTTTTATCGACGTAATCCTAATTTTTGGATTAATGCTGTATAACGATCTACATCTTTATGACGTAAATAGTTTAATAAGCGACGTCTTTTACCAATCATCATGTATAACCCACGACGAGAGTGGAAATCATGAATATGTTGTTGTAAATGTTCATTTAGAGAGTTGATTTCTGCAGATAATACAGCGATTTGTACTTCTGGTGAACCAGTATCTCCGTCTTTAGTTGCATAATTCTTAATGATTTCTGTTTTTTGCGCCTTTGTTAATGCCATTATAGTTTCCTCCTTCGAATAACTAAAGTACAGGTCGGCTGTCCTTATACCTTGTTACCGCCTTTTTAATTGTAACATTTTTTTTCAAAAATGCAACATTATTGTTAAATTTTAACGAATTGATCAACGTTAAGAACAAACACAGTTGCTCCGCCGACTTCAACTTCAATAGGTAGCGATGAAAATGAACCAAATTCATTCACAATAGTGTTAGGAACGAGTTTTGATCTCTTTTTGGAATGTGCTTCAATAACTTCAAGTGCTTGAGGTACTTTTTCATCATTAACACCAATCATAAACGTAACATTACCTGCACGTAGGAATCCACCTGTTGTAGATAATCTTGTAGAAAAGAATTTTTCTTTAACTAATGCTTTTTGTACTTTGTTTGCATCGTCATTAGATACAATCGCGATGATCATTTTCATAACAACACCTCTTTTCATATATACTCATTATAGCATATTTTTAATAATTTGATAGTGCTCGAACAGTTTCTTCATCTTTTTTAAGTTGGTTGATAAGCGCTTTTTTAGAGGCAAACTTATATTCAGGTCTTAAAAAGTGCATAAACATCACTGTGATACTTTCATGATAAATATCTTGATCAAAATCTAAAATATAAATTTCTAGTCTTTTTTCAGCTGAGTAGTTCAAAGTCGGGTTATTCCCAATATTTGCCATGGCATGATGCCATGCATCTTCTACAAATACTTTGACATAATATACACCATTTCTTGGCATATAATAGTTCCCAAAATCTATGTTTGCAGTTGGAAATCCAATGACTCTACCAATTTTGTGACCATGAACGACAGTACCATTAATTTCATAATGTCTATTAAGGAGTTTTCTAGCAGAAGCTATATCCCCTTGTATCAAAAAATCTTTGACATATGTTGTTGAAACACGCGTATGGTTATAAACTAAATCATCGATAATATCTACAACAAAGAACTTTCTTAAATCATCGATGGTTCCTAATCCCCTATACGCAAATCTTGCATCACGACCGATGACTAATCTTTGTACTCTGATTTTTTTTAAAAAATCAATAAATTCTTGTACTGAAAGCTTTGAAAAATCCTCGTTAAATTTCACGATAAAGGTATAATCTAAAGGAAATTTTGACAATAACTTAATCTTATCTCGTTTTTGAGTTAATGTATTAAAAGGCTTTTTTCTTAAAATTTCTGATGGATGAGGATCAAAGGTAATAACTGCATGCTTAGTGTCTTTATATCTTAAAACACGGTTAATGAGTTGTTGATGACCTAGATGTAGTCCATCAAAATTACCCATTGTAACCGTTAAATCATCTTCATTTTCAATTTTGTCATATGTGTCATTAATAATAATCATGTCATGCTCCTAAAAAATTAAACTTGGTTTATATGTATTTTCTTTAACGCGTTGATAAAACGCAATCATGTGCCCTTGTTCATCATAGACAATAAAATCTTTGTCAATAGTTGTTTGTCTTTCATCTAAGTATACTCCATTTTTTACAAGTTTAATCATGTAATCATTGAGTGTAATTTTTGGATGATTGATGAAGTAAGCTTCTAATGATATCATATCACTTTCAGTAATATCATCTAACGGTTTTGCTTGATTGACATGATAGGGGCCAATTTTTGTTCTTCTTAGTTCTTTTAATGCCCCATAAGTATCTAATTTAGAAGCTAAATCAACTGCAACACTTCTAATATACGTCCCCTTTGATACATCAATACTGAAATCAACAGTATCTTTGCAAAGGCTAGATGTCAATTTAAAATCATATATTTCAACTGGTCTTGTTTCTCTTTCGATTTCAACACCAGCTCTTGCGTGTTCATATAATTTTTTACCATCAATTTTGATAGCTGAGTACATTGGTGGTAATTGATTATAGGGTTTAATCATATCAGTAACTGCTTTTTTTAAGGTGATTTCATCAATTAATTGATCTTTTGACATTAATAATTGCCCTGTGACATCATATGTATCATAGTGTTTATTAAATACAAAAGTTCCTTCATAAGATTTATCCATGTTCATGAACAAATCTGATAATTTGGTTGCTTTACCTATGCATAAAATCAAAAGACCACTTGCAAAAGGATCAAGTGTACCAGTATGACCTATTTTCTTTATACGAAACTTGCGCTTAAGATATAAAACGACATCGTGAGATGTCATATGCTTAGGCTTATCTACAAGTAAGAAACCGTTCATGTTATCACCATATCTATTATACTAAATTTTGAGCAATAAAAAAAGCACAAAAGTGCTTTAATTATTTGTATTGATTTAGCCAAGCAGCTACTCTTTCTTTTGGTTGGTAACCACTTTGACGATCAACTTCTTCACCGTCTTTGTAAAGTACTACAGTTGGTACTGAACGAATGCCAGCTTCGATTGCTTGTGATCTAAATAAATCGATGTCCACTCTGTAGAATTTTGAGTCGTTCATTTCTTCACTTAAACTTTCTAATACTGGTTTTAACATCTTACATGGTCCACACCATGTTGCGTAGTATTGTACAACAATTAAACCTTGTTGACCTACGACTTGTTCATAAGGTTGTCCTTGATATTCAGTCATTAAATTTTCCTCATTTCTTAATAATTTTATTATATTTTTATTATATATGATTTTTATAATATTGCAAGACAAAAGCACTATTTTAATGTGACAATTGTTACTCCATTTAGTCCTTCTCCTTCTCCACCATAACGATGTTCTTTGATATATGGACTAGATTTAATATAGCTATGTACAGCTTTCCTAACTGCACCCGTTCCAAACCCATGAATGATCCGAAGTGTCGTTAGACCAGACATCAATGCACCATCGATAGCATCATCTAATGCAGGACTAACTTCTTCATATCTGAATCCTCTTAAATCCACCTCAAGTTTTCCTTGTTTTTGTGGCTTGATGTCTTCTGATTTTTGTTTTTGTGATAATTTCGGTTTATCACTAGGTTTTGGCTTATCTTTCTTAAGATCTGATTTATCAAATGATAATTCAAACTTACCAAATTTAACCACATAGATATCATCTTTAATGTCAGTAATGATGCCATATTGTTGATATGACGTGATAAAAACTTCATCACCAACATTTAGTGATTCATCGAAATATAATGACTTATCTCCTCCAATACTTTGATTTAGTTTGTTTTTTAAATCTGCAAGTTCTGGTTTAGAAAGTGTTTGTTTTTTCTGAAGCTCGTTAATTAAATCACTTGCTTCTTCTCTTAATTTAAGCCATTTTTGTTCTTCTTTATGCTTCACTTTCTGAATCATTTCATCTTGACGTTTTAGAAGATCATTTTTAATGTCTTGATAATGTTGTTTTTCTTCTTTAACTTTAGATAGCTCAATACTAAGTGCTTCCTTTTCTCTTTGAATCTCAAGCATTTCATCGTTGAGTTTTTCCATGGTTTTCGCTAAATCAGTTTGTCTACCTTCATAAAGTTTTAATGCGTGTTCTACAATGGTTTCTGGTAGACCTAATCTTCTTGCAATTAAAAATGCATGAGAAGACCCTGTTGTTCCCATTTGTAAGAAATACAATGGTTTTAACGTTTGTTTATCAAATGCAACACTAGCAGTGGTCATATGTGGTTGTTCATACGCATAACTTTTAAGTTCTGAGTAATGTGTTGTAACCATCATTCTAGCATCGTAATCTTTGAAAGATTCTAAAATTGAAATGGCTAGTGCAACCCCTTCATTAGGATCCGTTCCACTACCTATTTCATCAAGTAAAACTAATGTATTGTCTTTCATGTTTTTAATCATATTGATTATCTTTGTCAAATGTGATGAAAACGTTGAAAGTGATTGAGATATAGATTGTTCATCACCAATATCTGCAAACACTTGATCAAAAATTGCGATGTTACTTGCTTCATTAAGCGGTGTAAGCATCCCCATTTGGGTCATTAATGTTAATAAACCTAATGTTTTTAAGGCAACTGTTTTACCACCAGTGTTTGGTCCTGTGATGAGTAATGTTTTTAAGTGTTTATCTAGTGATAAACTGATTGGTACAGCTTCTTTTTGATTCAGTAAAGGATGTTTCGCACTAATAAGTTGTATGAAGCCATCTTGATTGATATTTGGCATATGACCGTCTATATCAAGCGCATAAATTGCTTTTGCATGGATTAAGTCCATATGTACAAATACATCTAAGTTTTGTTTTAGGGTTAAGTAAGAAACTTGAATTTCCTTGCTCATATCTTCTATAATTAGATCTATTTCTTTTTGCTCACTAACCTTTAAAGATTCGATTTGAGCTGTGATTGAACGTGTTTGTTCAGGTTCAATATAAATCGTTTGTTTAGATGCTGACATATCATGAATAACACCTTTAATCTTGTTCTTGAATGCTTCTTTGACACCAATACAAAATCGTTCGTTTCTCATGACAATAACTTGATCATTTAAATATTTAGAATAATCAATAAGTATTTTTTGTAGTTTATCTTGAAGTTGTTTCTCAAATCTTGAGATATCTTTACGAATACTCGCAAGTTTTGGTGTAGCATCATCTAGAATCACACCATCTTCATCAAGTTTTGATTCAATATATGATAATAAGCTTTTATGACTTGATAATTGATCAAAAAGTGGTACTAAACTTGCTGACTTTATGTTAAGTGTTTGTCTTTGTCTTAAATATAATAATATATCTCGTTCCATGACTAAAAAAAGACGAATGTATAACAAGTCTTGAATGCTATATCTTCGTTTAATCTCAGCATAATGAAGTAATGTATAGATATCAAAATCATCTAAAAATGGAATCGCTCCAAACTTAGCAATCAGTTCTAACATATCATTAACTTCTACTAACATATGACTGACTTCATCAAGATTTGTAGAAGGTTGTTGACTATTTAATTTTTGTTTAGCAGAGTCAGATTTTAAATACTTTGATATTTTTTCAATGATTTGGTCTAACTCTAAGGTTTTTGTCATAAATCGCATAAAATGCACCCTTTTTCTATAAAAATGTGGTATAATAACAGTTGAGCGTAGAGGTGAAATATGAAACATTACACAATGTCTGTAACTGAAAAAGAACTAGAAAAATTAAATAAAGTTTATCAATATCATCAAGTAGAAGATAAAAATCCTTATCTTCTTTTTCATGCTAAGCATAATGATATTGAAATCCTAGGATATAAAACAGGGAAAGTATTATTACAAGGTGCTGAAGTCACACATGAGTTAGTTGCAATCAAAACCCATTTAAACAGGGAAGATTATGCTGCAATCGGTTCTGATGAAGTTGGAACCGGTGATGTTTTTGGTCCAATTGTTGTTTGTTCAGTTTTTGTTAACAAGTCTGAAATACCATTTTTAGAAGACCTTGGTGTTAAAGATTCAAAGAACATGACCGATCAAAAAATTATTGAAATTGCACCAAAACTTGCGAAAAAACTCATTCACTCATTACTTATTCTACCACCATCTAAGTATAATAAGCTAGTAAGTGAGGGTTATAATTTAAATAAAATGAAGGCATTACTACATAATCAAGGTATTGTAAAGACTTCCTCTAAGTTAAAAGAAAGCGTTCCTGTCATTTTAGACCAGTTTTGTACACCACAATTATACTTTAATTATTTAAAAGATGAAACCCTTGTTTATAGAGATATCGATTTTCACACAAAAGCTGAACAAGTACACTTAAGTGTTGCAGCTGCATCAATTATTGCTAGATATGCATTTTTAGTAAAAATGAAGCAATACAGTCAAAAAATTGGTATGAAATTACCAAAAGGTGCTGGTAAAGAAGTTGATGAAGCGATTCAAGTTTTACATGAGAAAAAAGGGAATAAGGGACTTAATCTAATCGCAAAAATGAATTTCAAAAATGTTACTAAACAAGATTTATCCTAATTGATCTAAAAAAGATTTAAAATATTCGGGCATATCGGCTGTAAAAGTCATATGCTCTTTTTTTATTGGATGCATGAAACTTAGTTTTGTTGCATGCAAAAATTGACCTTGATCACCAATCATTTGTTTTGGTCCATAAAGTGGATCTCCAACAATTGGATGGTTAATATAGGCCATATGAACTCTAATTTGATGCGTTCTACCTGTTTCTAACTCACATGATATTAATGTGTAATCTCCAAAACGTTTTATAACTTTAAAATGGGTTACTGATCGTTTACCATCTTCAACAATTGCCATTTTTAATCGGTTTTTGGGATGTCTTGCAATTGGTGCATCAATGGTTCCTTCATTTTCTTTAAAGTCATGATAAACTAATGCAATATAAGTACGTTTTATCTCATGATGTTTAAGTTGCTCACTTAAAAGTCTGTGAGCTTCATCATGCTTTGCAACCACTAATAAACCACTCGTATCTTTATCTATTCTGTGAACAATTCCCGGTCTAATAACACCGTTAATAGAACTTAAATGATCTACCTGGTGCATCAGACCATGAACAAGCGTTGGTTCGTGATAACTTGATGCAGGATGAACAACTAATCCAACAGGCTTATTAATGACTAGAAGGTCCTCATCTTCATAAACTATATCTAAATCAAGATCGACAGGTTTTAGATCAAGTGTTACTGGCTCAACATCAAAAATGGTGATGATATCACCCGTTTTTAGTAAGTATCCTGTTTTAACTTTTTGATCATTAACTAGAATATGTTTATCTTTAATAAGGTTTTGAACATAACTTCTACTTTTTGAAGTAAACTCATGTATAGATAAATACATATCTAATCGTTCTTTTTCATGATCAACGCTAATCTTAATTTTCTTTTCCATGAGCCATACTTTCTAATTTTTTATGTCTTTTTGGTTCCAAAAAGAATATATCTATAGCAAATAAAACAATGGCAGCAGATAAGAAATTGTCTGCTAAATTGTTCGTGAAATTACTTAATCCAATATCATTTAAAAAATCAAGGAATGGATAGTGTAAAAAATCTATAACAAAGCCATAAATTGCACGATCAATCGCATTTCCTAGTGTCCCACTTATAAATAAAGCTATAGAAATGGAATAGACTTTCTTGTGTTTGAAATCACTATCTTTAAATAAATATCCAAAGACAATGAGAGCTATAACAGTAATTATAAAAAATAATAGATCTTTATATTGGAAATCACTTAGGATGCCTAAAGATGCTCCCGTATTCTCATAATAACTCAACTCCAAAACACGAGGAATGATAATATCATTGATCCCTTCAAATGTAGGGGCAATGAAGTGATAAGCTAATTGTTTTGTCACTTGATCAAGTAATAGCGTGACAATAATAATGATTAGTCCTATAAGCATAACATTCTCCTTTAAAACACAGTTGCTAATACAACAATACCCAAAATAAGTAATACAATTGCAGAAAACATTGATTCTACATATTGAGGTATACGTGTGTTAATATCTTTAACATCTTCATGATAATTCTTTATAAGTATATAGTAAAAGTGATAATAAAGAAATACCCATCCTAAAACAAAAACAAGTAAAATAACCGATAATATAAATGTAAGTTTAGTATATATAAACATATTGATGACCAAGATGCTTGGTAATAAGACGATTAAAAACGATATGAGCAAAGCACCTAGAACCGATTTTACAGATGACTTCATAGACGTTTTGGCATCTATCCTTTTTACTAAGTTGCGATACCTATGATAAAATTTATATATACGATCAATTATAGTTTTCATAAAGCCATAAAGCCGCCTCTTCGATAGTTTCTACAGGTACTAATTCATATGATATATCGATGTCTTTAACTTCATCATAATGCGATTTCGGTATGAAAAATACATCAACATGATTGTACTCAGCAGTATAAATTTTTTGAACAATTCCACCAATTCTACCTATAGTTCCACTGCTATTTATGGTCCCAGTTCCAGCGATCACAACATCTGGAATGTTTATATTTAGTAAACTCACATAAATACTTAGGGTTTGTAGCATACCTCCACTAGGGCCTCCGACAGTACTATTAAGGCCAGGTAATTCATATGATGGATAAGCATTGTAGATCACATACTTTGTATAAAAAAGAAATGATACTTCTCCTAATACTTGTTCATAATCAAGTGTATATGTTGAACCATCTTCTTTTTGAATCAAATACGATACATTGATATGATCTGATAAATCAAAAAAAGATTGCGGATCATAATCTTGATACGACTCTCCATTAATCTCTATGATGACATCACCAATATCAACCATATCAAGTCTTTTAGGGAAATCATAGATGTATAAACCTTCAAAACCATAATTCATGATGATTGAAGGATCTTGTTCCTTTGCCATTTCATATGCTTTAATTAAAGCAATCTGGTAAGAAACGCTTTTTGAAAGTTGGCCTTGTCTATATTCATCTATAATTGTGTTTTCTTGTTCTCTAATGGTTGGTCTTCTAACGACCACTGTTTCATCATTTTTAAGTAACATATATTGAAATACTGTTATTGGATCATAAGAATAGACATAAACACTATAAAACTGATCAGGCATTTTATGACCTTCAATCTCAAACGATGACTCTAATGGCGTAAGGCCCCCAGGTGCAGTCACAGTATAATTTGTTGGAACAACCGCAACAAAAAAGACATATAAATATGCAAAAGATAAAATAATGAATAACTTTTTATGTTGCTTAATGAAGGTTAACATAGGTTAACTCACCTACTTTAATTTGACGATATGAAACACCAGCTGCTTTTAACATTTTAACTGCAGCTTGGTGTTCTTTTGTATGTTCATATTTATCACTTTCATATACGATCTCTTTTATCCCTGATTGAATAATCAATTTTGTGCATTCATTGCACGGAAAAAGCGTGACGAAAATAGATGATCCTTTAAGTGATTGTGTCGCATTTAGTATAGCGTTAGCTTCAGCATGGACTACATATGGATATTTTGTATCTAAGTATTCACCCATATTGCCCCATGGAAACTCATCATCTTTAGCTCCTGAAGGCATACCGTTATACCCGATACCCACAATTCTTAAGTCACTATTTACGATACATGCACCTACTTGAGTAGATGGATCCTTGCTTCTAAGTGCAGATAATTTAGCTACACCCATGAAGTATTGATCCCAAGTGATAAATTCTTTTCTCATTACTTTCTCTCTTCCTTTTTAGCTAAGCCTAAATTGACATGGCAATAGCCAAATGGGTTTTTCTTTAAGTATTTTTGATGATTTTCTTCTGCGAGTTCATAGTCTTTATTTTCTCTTACAATGACCTGAACATCTTCATAATCATTTTTAAAATAAGATTTCATGTAACTAATCACTCGGTCTTTTTCACTCTTATCATCTAAATAGATACCGCTACGATATTGAAAACCAATATCGTTACCTTGTCTATTGATACTAAAAGGATTGATGATTCTAAAGAAATGTTCTAGAACATCTTCTAAAGATAACACTTCTTCATTATAAATTACTTTACATGCTTCTGCATGTGTGCAAGTACCATCGCATACTTCACGATATGTTGGGTTTTTACGGTTACCGTCGACATATCCAACAGATGTTTCCACAACACCTTTAAGTTGGTCAAAATAAGCTTCTACACCCCAAAAACATCCACCTGCTAATACTATACTTTTCATATTATTCACCTACTTTCAAATGTAGTTCTTTCAATTGAACAAGATCAACATCACCTGGTGCTTGCATCATTTGATCTTTAGCACTTTGTGTCTTAGGAAAGGCAATAACATCTTTAATATTTGATGTATGTGTCATAAGCATAACAATTCTATCCAAACCTAAAGCTAATCCACCATGAGGAGGAGTACCATATTTAAGTGCATCCACAAAGAATCCGAAACGATGTTTAACATCTTCATCTGTTAATCCTAATGTTTTAAACATTAATTTTTGAACTTCTTGGTTATGAATTCTAATTGACCCACCACCAATTTCATATCCATTTAAGACAATATCATATGCTTTTGCATATGCATCTTTTGGATTTTCTTCTAATACTTTTGGATCTTTAGGTTGTGTGAACGGATGATGTTTCGCATAATAACGTTTTTCTTCTTCATCATATTCTAAAAGTGGCCATTCTGTGATCCATACAAACTGATAATTGTTTGGATCTGCTAGGTTATACATCTCTGCTAGTTCTACACGTAACGCACCAAGCGCATTTAATGCATTATCGTTATCTCCAGGAACTAAAAACAACATTTCTTGTTCCTTTAAGTTTAATGAAGTATAGTCTTCTTCTTTCATAAACTTGTTTAAACTACCAGAATATCCATCAGCTGTTCGTTTGATGAATGCTAAAGCATCCCCATGATTTTTCTTAACTAAAAGTGATAACTGGTCAACTTGTTTTCTTGAAAGACTTGCGCCATTAGGTAAAACTAATCCTTTGACATATGTTTTTCCGTTAAACAATGGAATATCAATACCATTAAACAAGTCTGTATAATCAGAAATATGGAGTTCATATCTTAAGTCTGGTTTATCAGTACCATAAGTTTCCATTGCTTCTTTATAACTCATTTTTCTAAATGGAGCTTTAACTTCTACATCAAGTACTTTTTTGAATGTATGAACCATGATTTTCTCAATTAAACCTTGAATATCTGATTCATCAATAAAAGAAGCTTCAATATCGACTTGGGTAAACTCAGGTTGACGGTCTGCTCTTAAGTCTTCATCTCTAAAACATTTTGCGATTTGGAAATATTTCTCAAAACCAGCGACCATAAATAATTGCTTATAAATTTGTGGAGATTGAGGTAATGCATAAAAATGACCTGCATATAAGCGGGATGGCACTAAATAATCTCTAGCTCCTTCTGGTGTTGATTTTCCTAAAATTGGTGTTTCAAGTTCGTAAAAACCTTCATCAACTAAAACACTTCTAATCGCTTGTGTGATTTTATGTCTTTGAATTAAGTAATTTTGCATCACAGGACGTCTTAAGTCTAAATAGCGATACTTAAGTCTTGTTTCTTCTAAAGCATCTGAATCATTTGATACGGTCATTGGTGGTGTTTCTGCTGAACTTAGTATCGTTAAATCAGATACTTCAATTTCAATTTCACCTGTAGGAATGTTTAAGTTTTTGCTTTCACGCTCTAAAACCACCCCTTTAACCTCAATGACATACTCACTTCTTATTTTAAGTGCTTTTTCATAGTCTTTATGATCAGGTTTTACAACGATTTGTGTAATACCAAAACGATCTCTTAAATCAATAAACACTAAACCACCTAAGTTTCTTGATTTTTGAACCCAACCTTTTAAGTATACATGTTCACCAACATGTTTAATATTTAATTCGTTATTATGATGTGTATATTTCATGTTATTTCTCCAATTTTTGTGTTAAATAAGTCACAATTTCATCTAATTTAATTTCTTCTTGTACTTCAGTTTTTGTATTTTTAACGCTAATCATACCACGGTCAAACTCTTCATCACCTAAAATGAGCAAGTATTTCGCATCTAATCTTAATGCTTGTTTGAACTGACCTTTAAAAGATTTTTGCGTATAGTTCATATCTGAAACTAAGTTTGCACCTCTTAAATCATAGAGTAATTTCATCGCGAACTTGCGTAGATTAGGGCTTGTAGTTACGATGAAAGCATCTACTTCAAGATCTTTAGAAAAATCTATCTCAAGGGCATCAAGTGCCATTAAAAGTCTTTCCATACCAAATGCAAACCCGATACCACCTAAATCAGGACCACCAAGTTCTTTGACAAGGTTTTGGTATCTACCACCACCACCTAATACATTTTGTGCACCAAAGCCTTTGATATCAGCTTCAATTTCGAAAACAGTATGGCTATAATAATCAAGACCTCTAACTAATCGTGGTGCGATCTCATAATCAATACCTGCTGCGTCCAAGTAACCAATCACTTCATCAAAATATGCTTTTGATGCTTCATTGAGTAAATCTAATGGTGTTGGTGCTGACTTAACAGCTTCATGTTGATAGTCTATTTTACAGTCTAATATTCTAAGAGGATTTTTGTGGATACGTTCTTTACAATCATTACACAGCTCATCTTGATGTGGTGTAAAATGCTTAACTAAAGCCTCTTGGTAACTTGATCTTGATGATTGATCACCTAGTGTATTAACTCTTACTTTAACACCTTTTAAGCCCAATCGTTTAATGAAGTCATAAGCAAGAATGACAATTTCTGCATCAAGAGCTGCATCAACAGTACCGATTGCTTCTACACCAAATTGATAAAACTGGCGATAACGACCCTTTTGTGGTCTTTCATATCTGAAGTTTGGCCCGATATAATATACTTTTTCTAGTTCTTGTGATGCGTATAGTTTGTTTTCTACATAACTTCTAATCACACCTGCTGTACCTTCTGGTCTTAATGTTAGTGCACGATTAGAACGATCAACAAAATCATAGGTTTCTTTAGTAACCATATCAGATCCCTCTGAGTCTCTATGAAATACATTCGAATATTCCATCATTGGTGTTCTGATTTCTTTGATATTATATAAATTCAATATATGTCTAATGCTATCTTCTAACTTAATCCACTTGTGTGATTCATTTGGAAGAACATCATATGTTCCTTTAACTCTATTTGCGCTCATAATATTGCTCCTTTGTCATTTCGTATGTCAACAGATCATCAGTGATGACATAATATCTTTTTTCCAATATATAAGGTTCTTTTTTTACAAACTTAAACCCTGATTTTAATATAACTTTCTTACTACCTATATTTTGACTAATATGTTTCACTATAATTTTATCATAGTTTAGGTGTTCAAAACCGATTTTTACTAATGCTTGAACAGCTTTAGTCATAATGCCTTGACCCCAATAGTCCTTATGGATGACATAACCTATTTCTGCATAATTTTGATCTTTCGGTTTAGTATGAAAATCAATGGTTCCAATCATTTGATTTTTAAGGGTATCAACAATTGCATATCCAATCGGTAATCCTTGTTTTAATCTTGGATAAAATATCTTAGTAATTGAAAACTTGGCTTCCATAGGATCTATAAACGGACCCCAAGATAAGTATTTAGTTGTCTGTTCATCTTTACCATAAATAAACATATCTTTATAGTCACTTTTCTTTATGGTTCTTAACATGATGTGCTCAAAAGTTATTATTGGCATGTTTTTATAGGGTTTTCTCATACATTCACTCTTTCATTTAAAAAAAATCGTCCTTAAAAAAATCTAAGGACGAATATATTCGCGGTACCACCTTAGTTCTAGAAAATCTCTAGCCCTCAATGTTTTATTGCCTCCAAAGTTGTCACCATTTATAAATAAATGCTCTTTTTCATAGGCTATTTATATTTATTATTATTTTATCTTTTTTTATAGGTATTTGTCAATCGATTTCAATGATTATTGTCACTGGACCATCATTAATTGATGAAATCTCCATATGTTCTTGGAATTCACCCGTTTCAACATGAAAATTTTGGCTTAATAATTTGACAAAAGCCTCATATAAAGGTTTTGCATGTTCTGGTCTAGCAGCTTTAATGAACGAAGGTCTGTTATTTCCCTTCGTATCACCATACAAAGTAAATTGTGATATCGCTAAGATTTCACCCTCTACTTTTGTTAAATTCAAGTTCATTTTTTGATCTTCATCTTCAAAGATTCTAAGATTTTTGACTTTTTCAGCCATTTTACTTATTGTTGCCATATCATCTTCATGTGTTATGCCAATATAAAGTAAGTATCCTTTTTTTATCGAACCCGCTAAATTGTGATTGATTTTAACTGCTGCTTCTTTAACTCTTTGAACAACAACTCTCATTTGAAATCTCTTTCTACTGAAAATATATCACTGACTTTTCTTAAGTTAACCATTAAAGATTGAAGCTGATTTTGATCAGCAACTAAAATTTTTAACTTAATAACCATTTCCAAGTTATTTCCGCTGGTTGCGTTAACTTCAGCAATACTAATCGTTTGTGAGTTTACTGCAGTGACTATATCAGTTAATAATGTTGGTTTTGCAGTTCCGATGATTTTAATTCTTGTTGGATACTTTCTAGTAATCTCAGTTGACCAAAAAGCTTCAATCAATCTATTTTCATCAAACTGACTACAATTTGGACAATATGTTGAATGAATAACAATACCACTTGTTTTGCTAACAAAGCCAATGATTGGGTCACCAGGTATAGGTAAACAGCAGTTTGCAAGTTTCAATTGAGGGCTAGATAAGCCTTCAATGACGACACCTGTTTCACTGTGTGTAATCAGTTGTTTTGCCGCTTTTTCCATTTGACGTTGAAGTAGAACTTCTTTATCGATTTCTTTTCCAAGAAGCTTAGCAACAACTGTTTTAGGACTAATGATACCTTTACCTATTTCTAAATATAGGCCTTCTAGATCAGATACCATGTTTTTTTCAAAGTGCTTTTTAGCAAATTGATCATCAATGGATCCATCCACTTTTTGTGCACTCATTTCTCTGTCTAGTTGTTCTTTTCCTAGTTGTATTAAGTTATCTCTATTTTGTTTATTTAAAAAACTCTTGATTTTATGTTTTGCATGTGATGATTTAGCAATCTTTAACCAATCTTCACTTGGTCCATATGAACTCTTATTGGTTTTTACACTGACAATATCCCCAGTGTTTAGTTCATAATCTAAAGTCACAATACGGTTGTTAACATTTGCACCAACCATTTTGTTACCAATATCTGTATGGATTCGGTATGCAAAATCAATCGGTGTCGCTCCTTTAGGAAGTTCAATAACTTCTCCTTTTGGAGTAAATACATAAACGTTTGCGTCTAAAATATCACCTTTAACAGTCCCAACGAACTCTTCAGCTGTCCCTTCAGTTTCATCTGAGTCTTCAGTCATTTTCATGAGTTCGCCATACCACTTAAGTTTTTGTGCAATCTCAAATTGCTCACGTTCTTTAGAGTATGTTTTGTTTTCTTTATAAGCCCAATGTGCTGCAACCCCAAATTCTGCAACTTGGTCCATTTCTTTTGTACGAATTTGAACTTCAAAAAGGGTTCCATCTTCTGATAAAACAGTTGTATGAAGTGATTGATACATATTTGGTTTAGGTACGGCAATATAGTCTTTAAATCTTCTAGGAATTGGTGTGTAATTAGCATGAATAATACCTAAAGCCTGATAACATGTTTCTACTTTAGGCACTATGATTCTAACAGCAAGTAAATCATAGATATCTTCAAAAGCACGATGATCTCTTACCATTTTCTTATAAATTGAAAAAATATTTTTAATACGACCTTTAATTTCATAGTTTGCTAAATCACTAACATTAAAAAGTCCTTTTATACTTTCAATAATGCGCTCAATAGATGCTTCACGTTCTGCTTTTTTCGCTTGAATCATGTTTGATACGCGGTAATACATTGGTGGATCTGTATATCTTAACGAACGATCCTCAAGTTCTGCTTTGATTCTAAAGATCCCTAAACGATGTGCAAGTGGTGCATAAATATCTAAAGTTTCACTTGCGATTTTATATTGTTTTTCTGGTGACATTGAGTTTAATGTTCTAACGTTGTGTAATCGATCTGCAATCTTAATAAGGACGACTCTAATGTCTTTAGCCATCGCTAATAGCATTTTTTGATGATTATCTGCTTGAGATGCGACTTGATTAAATGATAGTTTACCTATTTTAGTAACACCATCAACAAGTGCAGCAATTTCAGGACCAAAATCTTTTTCAACATCTTTTAAAGATAAATCAGTATCTTCTACTGTGTCATGAAGTAGCGCTGCAATAATCGTTGCTGGACCAGCAGTCAATTCTGATAAGATTTTTGCTACTGCTACCGGATGAGTGATATAAGGTTCTCCACTTTTACGCATCTGTCCTTCGTGTTTTGCCTTAGCTAAAAAATAAGCCTTTTTAATAAGCTCTACATCTTTTTCATTCTTGATATATTTTCCAAAAGCTTCAGCTAACGTTTGAAATAGTGGATCAGTCACATATTCACCTCTTTTAATATGATATTAGTGTTAGTATATCATGTCCTTTAAGTTTATCTCTACCATTTAGTTCTGTAAGTTCGATTAAAAAAGCTAGACCGACGACTTCGCCACCTAATTTTTCGACAAGTTCAATGGTTGCTTCCACCGTTCCACCTGTTGCAAGCAAGTCATCTACAATTAATACTTTGTCTCCTGGTTTAACTGCATCAGAATGCATGCATAGTTCATTTGATCCGTATTCTAAGTCATAAGATACAGATATAGCTTCTCTTGGTAATTTCCCTGGTTTTCTTACAGGTGCAAACCCAATACCCATATTTGTTGCTACAGGACATCCGAAAATGAATCCTCTAGCTTCTGGACCAACAATTACTGTTGCACTTTTTTCTCTTGCGAAATTTGTAAATTGGTCTGATGCATATTTATATGCTTTACCATCTAACATGAGTGGTGTAATATCTCTAAATAAGATCCCTTCTTTCGGGAAATTTGGTACTTCTGCAATATAGTCTTTTAAGTTCATGATAAGCCTCCGATATCTTTTTGTATCACTTATTTATTTTATCGCATTTTATAACTTTTTACAAGTGTGCTATAATGTTGGTAGGTGATAAAATGAAACCATTAGCATACAGAATTAGACCTACAGAGTTTGCTGACGTCTTTGGACAGGACCATCTTGTTTCACAAGATGGTGTTTTAAGTTTAATGCTTAAAAAAGGTAAACTATTATCTTTTATTTTATATGGTCCTCCTGGGACTGGTAAAACAACGATTGCGACCATTTTTGCAGAAAAATCTGATCATGAATTTTATTTTTTTAATGCTTCAACTGATAACAAGCAAAGATTAAAAGATATCTTAGATACAACAGCATATAAAGATATCTTAATCGTTGTTGATGAGATCCATCGTATGAAAAAAGATATCCAAGATTATTTACTTCCTTTTATGGAAAACGGTAAAGCTACTGTGATTGGTTTGACGACTCTAAATCCGTATCAATCAGTCAATCCAGCCATTCGTTCAAGATGTCATCTATATGAAGTAAAAAAATTGACAGATGAAGCTATTGAAAAAGCTGTTTTAAATGGCATTCATCATTTAGATATTGATATTCACATTGATCAAAAAGCTCTAACTAAAATTGTTAAGTTTTCGAATCACGAAGTTAGAACAGCTTTAAACATATTGGAAAGTGCTTCTTTACTTCTTGATGATGGGGATACACTTATGAGTCATCATATTGATCGCATCAGTGGAAAAAAACACCTTGATCTAGATGATCATGAAGATCACTTCTATGATTTATTAAGTGCACTTCAAAAGTCAATAAGAGGTTCAGATGTAGATGCTTCCATTCATTATTTAGCAAGATTGCTGACATTAGATGATTTATTATCAATTATTAGACGTTTGTTAGTCATCGCATATGAAGATATTGGTCTAGCAAATCCGATGATGGGGCAAAAAGTTTTAGCTGCAACAGAAGCTGCGCTTAAAGTTGGTATGCCAGAAGCAAGAATCATCTTATCAACCATCGTCATTGATATGGCATTATCGCCAAAAAGCAATACCGGTGTTATCGCAATTGATGCTGCATTAAGTGATTATGAACATGAAGATTGCGGTGTAATTCCAGATCATGCAAGTAACAGAAAAATTAAATTAAACCCTGATATCTATCATTATCCTCACAATGATGACCAATCGATTAACGATCAATCCTATATGCCAGATAAAATCAAAGATAAAGTTTATTATCAACCAAAATCTGAAAGTGCATATGAAAAAGCGTTATTTGATCGCTTAAAAATGATTGATCAAATCAAACATAAAAAAAGAAATTAAAAAAACACGATTCAATCAGAATCGTGTTTTAATTTTTATCTTGGTAAGATTTCTGTGCCTTTATGATGAACAATCGCATCATATGCATCCTCTAGTGAAGCGATGATTGCCTTATGCCCACTTTGCTTAACAAAGCTGATACAAGCTTCAACTTTAGGTAGCATAGAACCTTTTTTAAAGTGATTATCTTTAATCAATGTCTCTAGTTCATCTACATGAATCTTTTCTAACTTAATTTGATTAGGTTCATTAAAATGAAGATATACATGATCAACTGCAGTAAGTATAATCAATGCATCCGCATCAATAATTTCGGCAATTTTAGCACTTGCAAAATCTTTATCAATGACTGCATCAACACCATGATATCCCTCATCATCTTTAACAACAGGTATACCACCACCGCCACCACTGATAACGATGTGGTGTTTTTCCAGTAAGGCAAGTAAGCTTTCTTTTTCAATGACATCAATCGGTAATGGACTTGGAACAACTCTTCGATACCCTCTACCAGCATCTTCTACCATATCATAACCCAATGATTCAATTAATGCGTCTGCCTCTTCTTTACTGTAAAAACTTCCAATGGGTTTTGAAGGACTTTTAAACCTAGGGTCATTTTGATCTACTAACACCTGAGTCACTAAAGTCGTGACTTTTCGATTTAATTTTTCTTTTTCAATAAGATTAATTAAAGCATTTTGAATATGAAATCCTATATATCCTTGACTCATCGCACCACATTCAGCAAAAGGCATAAGTGGTGTTGAGTTTGATTCACTAAATGCTAAATTAATCATACCAACTTGTGGTCCATTTCCATGAACTAAAACAATATCATGACCTTCTTTAATTAGTGGCAATATCGCTTTACTAACATGTTTCAATAACTCTTTTTGACTTTGTGGATCTTTGCCTAATGCGTTTCCTCCAAGTGATATGACATACTTACTCATAATCATCACTTAGTGTAGCTAGCATCACTGCTTTAATCGTATGCATTCTATTTTCAGCTTCTTCAAAAACAACACTTTGTTTAGATTCAATCACTTCGTCAGTAACTTCTAACTCTCCATGTTTAACCGTTGGATATTGATCACCAAATTCCATAGCTATTTGTTGTCCGACTTCTGTATCTAATCCATGGAATGCTGGTAAACAATGCATGAAAATTGCATGTTTATTTGCAGCTTTCATAATATCTTTGGAAACTTGATATGGGTAAAGTTCCTTAATACGTTTTAACCATACATCTTTTGCTTCTCCCATAGATACCCATACATCTGTATAGATGATGTCACTATTTTTTGCACCTTTTAATGGATCTGTTTCAAAAGATAAGGTTGCACCTGTTTCTTTGGCGATGTTTTCACATACTTCAATCAGTTCTTTTCTAGGCCATAATGCTTTAGGAGCAACTGCTTTAAAATGCATACCCATTTTTGCACAACCAATCATGAGTGAATTACCCATATTATTTCTAGCATCACCAAAATATGTAAAATTTAATCCTTTTAAAGTCCCAAAAGTCTCTTGAATTGTCAAGAAATCAGCAAGAATTTGCGTTGGGTGATATAAATCAGTTAATCCATTGTATACAGGAACTCCTGAAAATTCACTTAATGCCATCACATCTGTTTGTAAATACCCTCTAAATTCAATGGCGTCATACATATGACCTAAAACTCTTGCAGTGTCTTTAACACTTTCTTTTTTACCCATTTGTGAACCAGTTGGTCCTAAATAAGTTGTTTGCATCCCTAAATCATATGCACCAACTTCAAATGCGCATCTTGTTCTTGTTGAGTCTTTTTGAAAAAGTAAAACAATGTTTTTCCCTTCTAAATAACGATGAGGAATCCCTTGTCTTTTTTCCTCTTTGAGTCTTTTTGCAAGATTAATCAAATACTGAATTTCATCAGTCTTGTAATCAAGCAGTGTTAATAAACTTCTTCCTTTTAAATTCATGTTATGTTCTCCCTATATATTTTCTTGGTACCCTATATGATATATTGGTACACACTTCATAAACAATTGTTTTCTGTTTTTCTGCGACCTCATCAGTTGAAATCAAACCACCAAATAATATAACTTCATCACCTACATTAATGGTTTCATCAACCCTAACAAACATCGCATCCATACAAATAATCCCTACAATAGGATATCTTTTTTGATTAATTTCAACTTCATTTTTCTTATTACATCTAAGCCATCCATCAGCATATCCAATCGGTATCACTGCTATATATTCATCTTTTTTAGCTTCATACGAAGCACCATAACCGACTTTATCATGTGCTTTGATCTGTTTGATTTCAACAACTTGACTATATAGTGACATGACTGGTTTTAATGGTGGTTTTGGTACATCAAGAGATAATCCATATAATGAAATACCTAATCTAATATGCGTTGTGAAATCATAATCATTTTCATATTTGATGCCTGATGAAGAATTTGAAATATGAACCATTGAAGGTTTTACTTTAATATCGTCATAAATACTCTTAAATCGTTCTAATTGCACACGATAATAGGATTCATTCTCATTTGCTGTGGCAAAGTGAGTATATATACCTTCAAGATGGATGGTTTCATGTTTTCTTATGGCTTCAATTGCATTTAAAACTTCTGTTTTATCTTCTAATCCATAACGATGCATCCCAGTATCAATTTTAAGATGTACATTTAAAACACATTTTGATGCTAAAACTGCTTTTAAAATATGTTCATCATATATGGTTATATCGACGTGATATTTTTCAGCAATTTTCAACTGTTCTTCAAGAACTGGTCCCATCATGATGAGTTTTACCCTTTGATTTACTTGTCTAAGTTCAATGGCTTCTTCTAATAAAGAAACAGCAAAAACATGGACACCTTTTTTAATCAAGTGTTCCATGATTTTTATAGCTCCATGTCCATATGCATTGGCCTTAATCACTGGAATAATCGTTTTATTTGGATTTAAATGATTCACATATGATAAGTTATAATCTAATGCATCAAGATCAATACTTGCATATGTTGGGCGATAGATTTCAGACATATATTTTCTCCACATAAGGTGATGTCATTAAGCTTAAAATACCCCCATATTTCAACTTAAATGTCATAATATCACCAATTTTATATTGTCCTTCTCTTATATGTACGATTAAATGATCACTACTACTACCGATAACATCTACACCCTTTGGCGCAATCAAATCATCGTGCTTAACATCTTGTCTACCAATGGATAAGATTGCTCTTTTAATCATACCTATATCCTGATAAGACTGAACTTGACCAAAAGCATCTAAACCAAGTTCTCCTTCTGGAAATGATGGTTTATCTTTGATTTCTATAACTTCAGTTTCTAAAGTAATTACATCTTCATATAAATGATCGATACGGTTTTGATAAGCTGTTTCTCTACCGACAATCATCGCTTCACCAATACGCAAATTGTTATTATATGCTGGTAAACTACCTTCAAGTACCATCGGTATAGAAGATGAATTACCACCTGATATGATATGTAGATTGATCTTGAAATGAGATTCTATGTCATTTTTGATTTTTTCAAGTTTTTGATAGGTTTCTACTGAAGGAATCACGCTTCCATAACAAGTTAGATTAGTTCCTATACCATAAAGTTCTATATGATCTAAAGTTAAAATTTCTTTAATAACCTCTATACTAAAATCCTTATAATAGATACCTTCTCTTAAATCACCTAAATCATACATTAAAATAATTTTATGTCTTTTTTTCATCTTACCTGATACTTCATTAATTTTTTTAATGATTTCAATTTCAGAATTTAAAGATATATCCGTGAACTTAGCGACCAAAGACGCTTCTGATAAAGCAGGTATTCTTAAATATACTTTTGGCTTTATCGTCTTCATATGCATGAGGTTTTCTAGTTTAGAATCTGCAATAAAATCAACTTGTGACTGATCTAAAACTGATACTAGTTTTTGATCAGCACAAAACACTTTAGATACACCCATCACTGAAATACCTTTTTTATGACATAAATCTGTAATAAATGAAACATTAAAGGCATATTTCTTTGAGTCAATCATTACTCGAGGATACATACTATCCCTCCTTAAGATCAAACATCTTTTTTAAAAGTTCCTTAACTTCATGTTTATACGTTAACGACAGTACACCAAGAGATGAGAATAAATACTGTTCATCTTTAAATATCTTAACTTGATGATGTGGTACAAGTTTTGTGACTGCTTGTTCTAAATAAGATCTAATAAATGGTTCAATGTTTTCATGATACAAACATGCTCCACCTGTTAAAAACATTGCTTGGACCTGTGTTGTATCTTTACCATCAGGAATGACTTTCATACCATTGGTCGTAAAAACCCGTTTTAAATCACCAACATGACGGTCTAGCGCTTTTTCAACACATGTTTCTGTAAGTAAATCGATAAGTTGCTTACCTTCTTTAGTTTCTGGAATATAAGGCTCATTTTCGATAAGTTTCGAAAGATATTCATCATCTTTATGAAGGACTTGGTTTAATCTAGATTTTTTAGTTTGTTCAAAAACCAACTTCCGATTGATATAAACACCTAAATCTCCTTCAACAGTCCTTTTAAATAGGGGTTCTCCATCATGGTATTTCTGATAGATTTGGTTAGGTTCACACACAGAATGAACATCTGTAGTTGCACCGCCAACATCAATCGTCATAACCCCTTTAATCAAATCGTTTAAAATTAAGGTTGTTTCCATGACTGAACCTGGTGTTGGGATGATATGTCCTTTAATCATCTCATTGATTTTATGCATACCTTTTGCATGCACGATATTTTCTTCAAACGTCTCATAGATAGCTTTTCTTAATGGCAATATATTAAAGTCATCTACTCTAGGATAAACATTCTCAACAATTCTTAAGTGTTTAATGTTTAACGCTTTGATACGATCATGATTTTGAATGTTTCCGCTATATATCATCGGTATATTTAGATCCATTAGTTTTAATACATTTTGATAAGCGACTTCTTTCTCACCATAATCAGTACCACCAGCGATAACAATGATGTTAGGTTTAATCGCTTTAATTTTTTTTATATCACTATCTTCAATTAAGTTTGCTGTAACTAAATGTATATTTGCACCTGCATTAAGTGCTGCTTGTTTTGCTGCTTTTGCCGTCATTTCATAAACTAAGCCATGAACGGTCATCTTAAGGCCACCGGCAGCTGATGATGTAGCAAACATCTCATCATATGTAAGAGTTTCGACATTAAGATTTGTTTTCAAATGTTCTATTGCTTCTTTTAATCCAATCGTAACATCTGTTTCAACAGTTGTTCTTGAAAAACCCTTGCCTAAAAATCCAAAAGGTTTTTGGAATAAATTAAACGCATTAACAATGGTTGTTGTTGAGCCGATTTCAGCAACTAAAACATCAACTTTCATAGATTTTTTTGTGTTGTTTCACGATAAATGAAGCAACATCAATTCCTTTCGTTCCTCTACCAAATCCTTGATCCATGCCATAGGATTTTGCAAGTTCTGGAGTGACTTGTGTGCCACCTGCAATTAAGATGAGTTTATCTCTAACGCCTTTTTCAATGGCATAATCATTGAGTTTTTGCATATTTTTATAATGAATGTCATCATGAGAAATAATGAGTGAAATCATCACGCAAGCTGCATCAATTTCTATAGCAGCATCAATAAATTTCTCAATGGGTACACTGGTTCCTAAATAGGTATAACTTATACCATATTTTTCAATACCACCGTGCTTAATATCTAGGATTTCTCTCATACCAACACTATGTTCATCATTTCCACCTGTACCAGCGACAATCTTTAAGTTATGTTTTTTAACATAAGCCATGATTTCTTCTTCTGGTAGGTTTTCTTCTTTTTTAACAATGTTTAATTGAGTTACATCAATATCCATATCAAAAACACCTTTAAACTGGATACGTGTTCCTTCACTCGGATGTAGGACTTCAACATGAATGACCTCGACATTTGATAAATTCATCTTTTTACCAACTTCTAATGCTGCAGCTTCTGCAGTATCTTTATCTGTTGGGAAAAATAAATCAACCGTAACGACACCATCACCTAACCATTGTACTTCTGGTTTTATAAGGTTAGTATTTCTATATGCTTTGGTTTGTTCCATGCGATTATATACATTATCTTCTTCATCAAGTTCATCAATGAACTGTATTTTATCTGGTTTTTCAAATGTTGATCCATCGATTAATGACTCAGGATGATTCTTTAATCCATATTGTTCAATATTGTTATATCCATAATGAGCAGATACAGGTGCCATATAATCTTTGGCACGTTTATATGTAGTATCACTACCGATACCGCCATCTATCGCACGTTTAATACCATCTCCCATACGTTCTGGATATAATCCACTATCTACAAACATGCCAGCTTCTACGGCTTTAAAATAGCCACCCATTTCAATGATTTCTTCCATCATTAAAATGGCTCTTTCTTCTAACTCACGTTTCGTTTTAAAGAGTTCACCATCTGTTTTAAAGGTTAACATACTCATTAAATCATCCATACCAATCATGGCTTGTTTAGCAGTATCTAAAGCTTCAATATTAAACATATGCCATGGAACATTACGACCTTCATCAGGTGTAATGGTTGATTGAATGTCAGCTGATGTTAATTTCGATATTAATAAGTTTAAGACATGCGTTACAGTAGCTTCTCTTGTTGAAGAATCCATATATTTTGTATTCATTTGTGCACGCATTTTATAATTACTGAAAAACTCGCGAAGCGCAAGTGCGTAAGGTAGATTAAGTTTGATATCTGGACTTGGTGGTGCAGCAGGTGGAACTGTTGATAGACAAATCAAATCTGGTTTGATGCCAACACGTTCACTAAATCTAGAGTTAATGCCATGTTGAACGAGTAGTTCTGGCATCACTTTCCAAGCATCTCTTGCAGTTGCATTTGCATTATGTGCACCATCGATTTGTGCAAGTTCTCCAAATGCCATGATTTTCTTTGATTCAGCTGCGTCAACAAAGCTTCTAACCATATTGATATTTCTATATAAAACATTATATTGAGGGTCTTGGTGTGCACCATTAACGCCTTCTTCTGTAAACATGACCGCGATTTCAGGACCAGCAACACCAGAAACATAAGAGTGATAATTAATGGGTCTACCCACCTCTTCTTCAATGATGTCAAGCGCTTTTCTTTGTGCTCTTACTTGCTTTCTTGTAATAGGTACTCCACCAACGCCTTGTGGTGTTCCTTCAAGTAGGCCATCCATATGTGATTGACCAGCGGTACGAATAACCATCATATGGTCTGCACCATGATATGCAGCCATACGCATACGTCTAATATCATCTTCAAATCTTCCAGAAGCTATTTCTGTTGTAATTGTAGATGCTGGTTGTGGATCGATATGATTTAAATGTCTTGCACTTGGAAGTGCGACATAATTTTTTAAAGAGTCACTTACATCTTGATAATGAAAAGGTCCTATGTTTTGAGGATTAGGTGTTCTCCAAACCCATCCTTTTCTTTTTGGTCTATAGTTTTCCAAATTATTTAATAAATTTTTGATATCAAGTTTTTCATTAGGCTTAATCATGTTTGAACTCCCCCTTGATATGATCTAAATTGTGAGTTTCTAATAATTTTAACCCAGCTTCTCTTATACTTAATTGATTTTGTTGTGCATATTTATATATTACATGACCTGCACCATGTTCAATCAGGTTGTTTTCTAAAATCAAATCCACAAGCGCTTTTGATTCTAATGAAGAAAAGCCCATACGTAATAATACACTTCTTTCGATTGAAGGTGATGTATGTGTATATGCTAAATCTAAAATTGGATCAATCATATCATCTAGCAACTTATAAAAATAAGTTTTAAGTTCTTGATCCGTCATGTCTTTTAAATGAGAACGTCTTTGTTCAAAATCATCTTTTCTAGCTTTCATTGATCTTTCCCACCATTTCTATAATTGTTTTTTGATCGAGTCTAAGTTCAGCTTCTAAGTATTTATATTCAACATCACTAAACTTTATCCCTTTATATCTTTTTAAATAAGACATTTTAAGTTGATTCATATCCAATGATTGATGTTTAACCATACTTCCAGACTTTGGAAAAATCAGGTTTTTTCCAGGTATCTCATCTAATGGATCTCCAAATAATAACTTGATACCTTGCGATTTTGCAAAAGCGATTTGGCTATTGAAATGCTTGCCAGCACCTGTGTATTCACTTTCTTGGACCACAATGATATGATCTTTTGGAAGCTCTTGTGCTATTGAAAATGCTGCAGCTAGGCTAGTATTACCCGCTGGACCCCTTTCCATACCTTCTAAAAGTGATAATGCTTCAGTCATAAAGAAAACTGCGCCTTGATTAACTAAAACATATTCGTCCATATATCTCAGTGGTCTTGCAGCACTTCTAGGCACATCAGAACGATCAGGAAATGTCGCAAACGGTATGCCAAAACCAGTATGACCTGTTGTAAATGACTTTAAATTGAAATCATGATCACTAGCCATATGTAGACCTGTTAAATCAACACTTGCACCTATGATTTTTGTTGAAGTTGCACCATGATATTTAAGTCCTCTAGCTGTTCCTGTTAGATTGCCACCACCTGCGTTAGTTGCAATCACTACTTCTGGATATTTTCCTTCTTTTTTAAGCATTTCTTCTGCAATCTCATATCCTAGTGTTTCAATGCCTTTTACACCATATGGTGAATATAAAGATGCATTAAAATAACCAGTTTCTTCTAATATATGCAAAAACTCATAAAAAAGTTCTGGACCTACAGATAGTTGAATGACTTCAGCCCCATATGCTTCGCATGCTCTGGCTTTTTCAATAATTTCTGGTTGATTTTTTTCATTTGAATCAAAGACTTCTTGGACAATAATGCATTTGAGTTTAAATCTTGCTGCCATCGCTGCAACTGCAGCACCATAATTTCCACTGGTTGCTGCAACCACACCTTTATATCCTAATTTTTTAGCATGATATACACTGATGGCTGCACGTCTTGCTTTAAAAGAACCACTTAAATTAAGTGCTTCATCTTTTAAAAATATGCGAGCTCCAAATCCTGGTTTTGCAAATTTTCTCGCATATTCAGTTATATTTTTTAGTTCAACAAGCGGTGTTTGCCCAACATGGTTTTCAATTTGGATCTTTTGAACTTCTTCAAACGTGTACCCAGCATCATCCATCATTTTTTCATAATCGAATGCGATACCTTCAAGTTCAAATTTCTCGTAATCAAGATGTAAAGATGATTTCATTAACGCTTGTCGTTTTGACATCATTTTTTCATAATCCGTCATCTTGTTTCCTCCAGTATCACTTTTTTCATCACATCAATTTCATCGACATGATCCCCAAAAGAATGTGTATATGAAGGATTAACCTCTATTAAAAACCCTTTAACGATGCGCTTTGTTTCAGTTTCAATTGAAACTTCATCATAAAGTTTGGCATCATTTAATAAGTATCCCTTAACTTTCATCATAAAATCTTTAGTTTTTGTATCTTCAGGAAGATTAATTGACCGTTCTTCTTGTTTTAATACAATCTTTTTTATCATGACATAAGTTCCTTTTTTAATCATGATATTTCCCTCCTTTATGATAATTCTTCTTCAATCATATCGCGCATATCACCTAAAACAGCTCTTGGTATAGGTAAATCAATCATTGTTTTAAGACCTGGTCTTGCATTAATCACATGAGGGATCATATTCACACAAATGGCAATAGTCCCAAGCCCACCATCTATTTCAGGAGTGATAGTCATATGAATCTCAGGTGATCCATAAATATCAATGTAGTCTCCAGTATTTACACCCTCTAAGTCAGGCTCAATTTGTTGAGGATGATCCATTTTTAAAAATTGATCATCTCCAATATACCCCTGAGCGGTCATATTGATACCTGCAAGCGTTCCTTTTTTCGCAAAACCATATTTTGATTGACGATCAACTGAGGTAATGATAGGTTTCATTTGTTGTTCAAAACGAGTTGGATGAATTCCAAGTCCTTTAAATATCATATGGACACTTTGATTAAAACCAACATGTCCTGCTAAATCATTATTTTCAATACGTTCATGATATTTTTCAAGTGTATCTCCAACACCTTGTTCATCCATAACAGCAGGTCCAAATGGACTTAAACTGTTAATGCGTTTAACGTCAATATGCTTCACATCTTTCATCGTTCCAGTTAAAGCAAGCACTAAAAGGTCCATGACAAAACCTGGATTGATACCAGTTCCTAATATGGTAACACCGTGTTTTTTTGCAAGTTCATCCATTTCTTCAGATAAAGCTTGGTGTGATTGATATGGATAAGCCATTTCTTCTGCTGTAGTGATACAGTTCACACCTTTTTCAACAACTTTTTTAATTTTATGGTATGCACCTTTTACAAAACTATCCGTACATAACATCACAATGTCTGGTTTTTCTTGATCTAGTAGTTGATCGATATCATTTGAAATAACAGCATCACAATCAATACCACTATCTAACAACTCATTGACTTTTTTTCCTACGATTTTAGGATTGATATCACATACACCAACTATGTCTACTCCTTTTTTTGTAAGTAACATGTCTGCCATACCTTGTCCCATGGCTCCAAATCCCCAAATAACTACTTTAATTGTTCTCATGTTTTTACCGCCTTTCATCAAGACTATGATAACACGAAACCGCTTACATTGTAAATTAAAAAATAAGATAAGTTAACTTATCTTATCTTATTTAGTGAGTTCTTCCTAAAGTAAAGAAGAAATCAGAAAGTCTATTGACATATTTTAATGTATAAGGATTTATTTTTTTATGACTATCTAGTTCTACAAGTACACGTTCTAGAGCTCTAGATTTCACTCTACACATATTGAGCCATGCTTGTGCTAAATTTCCATCTAACTGGATGAATTTAGTCAGTTTTTCTAATTTTTCATCCATTAAATCAATCTCATTTTCAAGGAAGTCTACATCTTTTTCAAAGACTTTAGATTGATTGATATCATCAAGAGCAATCTCGTAAGCCATTTGATAAAAAGTGTAATGTATTTGATCTAATATTTCTAAAGTTTTTTTGTCATTGATGTGCTGTTTTGTTACTAATATGGTTGCCATTACTTCATCGATTTGTCCATTAACTTCTATATGTAAATCATTTTTCTTAACTCTTCTTACCAGTAGATCTGTTTCACCAGAATCTCCTTTTTTTGTATAGATTTTCATGAAACCTCCTATAATTCAGTTGATATAATAACTGGAATTGTAATTGGACTTCTTCTAATTTCTTGATAAATATAACGGTTGATATCATTTCTTACATCACGTTTAAACTCATTCCAATTGATATATTTACCATTTAAATGTTTTTCACTTGTTTTATAGAATAATTCTTTAACTTTTGCAAGAATCTCTTCTGATTCTTGAACATAAACAAATCCTTTAGTCACAATTTCAACTTCACCAAGGATTTTCTTTTGTTTTGGTGATACATGAGCAACAATTAATAATGCCCCATCTTCAGCTAAAAGTTCACGATCTTTCATGACGTAATCATTAACATCACCAACAGCTGTACCATCGATTAATATATCACCGACTGTGATCTCGTTTTTAGACACAAATGCATCTTTATCTTTAATGTTTAAAACATCACCATTATCTAAAATAAAGACTTCTTCAGGATCATAACCAATTTCAACTGCCAATCTCTTTAACCCATATTGATGACGATATTCACCAATGGTTGGTACTACATATTTTGGCTTTAATAGGTTCATCATCATTTTTAATTCTTCACCTGTAGCATGCGCTGCAGTTAATAATCTTTTATCTATATTTTCAACTTTTGCATCACTTCTATATAAGACATCAAGTGTTCTAGCAGCCATCTTTTCAGTACCAGGTACTGGAGGTGTCATTAAGATTACTGTATCTCTATCAGAAATATGGATAAGTCGATCAATTTTTTTACACATTCTTTGTAACATAAAGAACGGTTCGTGACGATTACCTGTAACTAAAGCAACGATGTCCTTATCGTCATTTTTGTTTTTATCGTCGATAAATTTTAGATTAATCAAACTTGATTTAGGAATATCTAAATAGCCATCAGCAATTGCAATATCTACAATTCTTTGTGCTCTTCTACCAATAATGGCTATCTTTTTATGGTGAGAAAGACACATATCAACGACTCTTTGAATTTTCTTTAAATCTGAAGAGAATAATGAGACGATGATTCTACCATCAGCATTCGCAAACACACTATTTAACTTGTGGTCCAAATTTTGATTAACCCCACCATTTAAAATTAAAGTGGATCCAAGTGATTCCATTAATAACGCTAACACGTTTTTTTCTGCTAACTCATTGATTTTTTTGAAATCTGTATGATACTGAATATGTCCACTTTGATCAAACGTAAAATCAGAAGTATAAACAATCACACCATCAAGTGTATGAATGGCAATCCCAATTGACTCAGGAATTGAGTGTGTTGTGTTAAAAAAGCTGACTCTAACACCACCAAATTTAATAATACTATTTTGTGATATCGTATTTAAAGTATAATCTTCTAAATTGAAATCTTCTTCTTTAAGTAAATCTTTAACAATTTGCATTGTAAAATTAGTTGCATAAACAGGTACATTTAAATCTCTTAAAATATGAGGAAGTGCACTGATATGATCTTCATGAGCGTGCGACAAAAAAATGCCTTTAATACGGTCTTTTGCACGTATTAAGACTCTATAGTCTGGTATGATTTCATCCACCCCATATAACTCTGCACTTGGATACTTAATCCCAGTATCTAATATGAATAAATCTTTGTCAACATCGACGACATACATGTTTTTCCCATTCTCGCCGAGTCCACCTAAAGCAAAAAACCTAATCTGACTCAAAATAACACATCCTTCATATAAAACTAAGCAACGCTTTTTACTATATTTATTATACCATTTTTTTCGAATATAACAATGATTTTGTTTCGGTAATATGATATGATGAATATAGGTGAAACATATATGATCAATTATCCAATTAAAAGAAAAAAACAAGAAAAAACAAGTAATCGTGCAAATTTAGGAATGACCTTAGAAGGCGATATTGAAGCTACAAATCAATATTACTTAAATGCAAATATAGCAGTCATTCATAAAAAGCCAACACCCATACAAGTTGTTAACGTAAGTTATCCTGCACGTAATAAGGCTAAAATAGTTGAAGCTTACTATAAAACACCTTCAACTACAGACTTTAATGGGTTATACAAAGGTCGATACATCGATTTTGATGCAAAAGAGACAAATTCAAAAACATCGATGCCTTTAAAAAACATTCATGCTCATCAAATCGAGCATTTAAGACATGTTGAACAACATGGAGGTATTGCTTTTTTAATCGTTCATTTTAAGCAATTTGATGAGTATTATATATTGCCATCACATGTTTTATTCAAATATTGGGATATGCAATATGATGAAAAAAAGGGACGAAAATCCATCCCTTATACTACATTTCAAAACGAAGCTTATCCGATTCAATTTAGCTATTCACCAAGATTAGATTATCTAAAAGTGATTGATGCTCACTATTTTGCTAAAAAGTAATCTCTATTGAGTACTTGTAATCGTTTATGAATAAGCAATCCAATCACTAATGTTGTTGCTAGTGTAGTTGCAATATAAATGAAATTATATCCTAAACTATATAACCATAAGCGATTACCAACAAAAGCAAATATTCTGGTTGCTATATTTGGAGATTCTGCACCAGATTCAACTTGACTAGAAGCATATTCAATACTACTACTCCACAAAATAACACCACTGATTGTTGATGATGCAAGACGAATTAAACTTACAAAGACAAATGCATAAACAAACTGTAGTTTTTGATTAAGTCCTTCTTTGAAAAGTCCTGATAAACCAAAAGCCATAAATGGAATGATATAATCAAATAGAATAAGTAAAAAAATTCTAAATGCACCCCACGATTCACCTGTCCATCCTTCAAGTGTTATTCTTAAGGTTTCTAAGTATACAATATAATCAACACCAAAGTTGTATAATGCATAAATAAAACCTGAAATAAGCCCATATTTTAATCCAAACATTAATCCGATTAGAACAATGGGTAACATAGATAAGCCAAAGAACTTACCTCCAAACGGCATACTTAAGTTTAACCCTGGTATGCTACTTAAAACAACATCTAAGACGATTGCAATTGCTAGTAAATTAATTGTAGCAATCATCTTTTTCGTTTCAATACTTTGATTCATTTCTTTTCCTCCTTAGAAAAATAAAAAAATTTCTATGGATTACCAAAGAAATTGATAGGTCGAAAGATTCTATATTTATCGACTATCCCTCCGCTGGTATGATCCAGATCAGGTAATTCGGGTCGACTATTATTAGTCCTCTCAGCAAAGAGCTCCCCGTAGTGATCACTTAAATCATACCACATTCATATATCAAGTTCAACAAATAAGATAAGGAAGTGTCACAAATGCCAAAAGAAATAATAACTGCAATACTTGTTATGTTTGCACTACTACTCATTATTATGATTCCAAGTTTTAAAATTGTAAGACAAAACGAAGTCATGTTTATCGAAAGATTTGGAAAGTTACATCGGATGCTAGATCAACCTGGCATTTATTTTATTATGCCACTTATTGATAGAAACATTGAAACTGTATCCTTAGACACTGTTCATGTTCATAAAAAAGCTAAATATAGAGTTGATGAAGAAATCAAATATATAGATATCAACTATGACATGCAGGTCTTTGATCCAAAAACATTTGTCTATGCATCACTTGATGCCAAAGAAACAATTCATCAATATATTGTAGATTCTGTAATTGCAGAAATAGATAAAGATGAAATCATTGAAGAAACTATTGATTATGCAGAAACATATGGGTTTCATATAAGAAACCTTAATTTAAAATAATTTTTTATAATTTTATTGTATTTTATGTAATTTAGGTGTATAATATGATTATCAAAGGAGTGATAACATATGGAAATCACATGGTTTAACGAAAAACCAAAAGATTGTATTGTGACCTTAGCTAAAGGAAACTTGACATTAAATAAGCCAGCAACTACGTTCTTTGAAACAGCTTATAGTGTTATGCTGGGTTACAACAAGGAAGATTTAAAAATTTTTATAAAGCCTTTGGATAAGGAACATGCACTAAGACATGATATTCCAGATAATAATAAATATCGTATTACTGTAAAATCATCTTATAGTCGTGTAACTAACAAAGCCTTTATGGATGAAATCTCAGAAATGGCAAACATTGATCTATCTGAGGATGTCAAAAAATATAAAGCAACATGGCACGAAAAACAGCAGATATTGATCGTGGATTTGAAGGAGGAAGCTTAATATATGGAATGGTTAATTTGGGTTTGGTTAGGTATTTTTGTATTTGCCTTAGCTTTTGAGTTTGCGACCGCAGATATGGTAAGCATTTGGTTCTCATTGGGTGCGATTCCAAGTTTTGTATTTGCTTTGATTGGTCTACCAGAATGGCTACAAATTGTATCATTTATTGTTGTCACTACAGTACTATTCTTATTTACTAGACCTGTTGTAATGAAGTACTTTAAAGTCAACGAGATTAAAACAAATGTTGATTCTGTGATTGGGCAAGAAGGTTTTGTAACCTTTGATATTACTCCTTCTACTGTAGGAACTGTTAAACTTAGATCTCAAGAATGGTCAGCGATTTCAGATGAAACCATTATTGCTGGTGAAAAAGTTAGAGTTTTAGATGTTGAAGGCGTTAAGCTTATTGTTAAAAAAATATAATATATAGATAAGAAAGAGGAAAACATATGAAATTATTAGATTTACTCATCTCACCAGTGATGTTAAATCCACTTGGATTAACTTTACTGATCGTAGGCGGTATCTTATTATTAATTATCGCAGCTAGTTTTAGATTAGTTACACAAACTAAGAAATATGTTGTTGAACGTCTAGGGGGATATTATACAACATGGGGCGTAGGTATTCACTTCTTAGTTCCAATTATTGACCGTGTAGTTAGTGTTGTTTCATTAAAAGAACAAGTTAAAGACTTTGATCCACAACCTGTGATTACAAAAGATAATGTAACGATGCAAATCGATACAGTTGTATTCTTCTCAATTACAGATCCAAAAGCTTATACATATGGTACTGAAAATCCTATGTTAGCCATTGAAAAAATATCTGCAACTACTTTACGTAATATCATTGGTGATCTTGACTTAGACCAAACACTTACATCAAGAGATCTTATCAACACTCAAATGAGACGTATTTTAGACGAAGCAACTGACCCATGGGGTATTAAAGTGAATCGTGTTGAAGTTAAGAACATTCTTCCACCTAAAGACATTCGTGACTCTATGGAAAAACAAATGCGTGCAGAACGTGAAAGACGTCAAACCATTTTGATTGCTGAAGGTCAAAAACGTGCAGAAATTCTTAAAGCTGAAGGTGAAGCTGAAGCTGTTATCTTAAGAGCTAACGCTGTTAAAGAACAAAAGATTAGAGAAGCTGAAGGTGAAGCTGAAGCGATTTATAAATTAAAAGAAGCTGAAGCATTAGGTATTAAATTAATTAAAGATTCTAAACCTGATGAAGCAGTGTTAAAGATTAAAGGGTATGAAGCATTAGCTAAGGTAGCTGATGGACAATCAACTAAGATAGTTGTTCCAACCAATGTTACTGATTTAGCATCATCAATTATGATGGCTGCTGAAATTGCTAAAAGTGACAAACCTAAAAAAGAAGTTAAATAAAACAAAAAGAGAAACTCTGCATTAGAGTTTCTCATTTTTTTTGTGATAAATGATCAGTGGCACTTCCATCTCACCAGATAGTAGTCCTGCATGATGAGCTTTAAATAGTTTACCTTCTTTAAACTTAAAGTACTTATTGGAAATTGCTATACCCATAAAATCTCCTAGAAAAGAATCAACTAAAGGATGATGTTCGCCTTGACCTAATAAGCCACTATAAAGCAACTCATTTTTAGAAAGCAATTTATAAGAGTCACCATATTTTTGATTAAACAATTTCTTAAACTTATGCTTCTTAAAAGGTTTTACAAAAAAATTGGTTGCTCTTGGTTCAATGGATGGCATTCTTAGTTGTAATTTAAGTATGTCTTCATCTTTAAATAATTCAATAGGCTCTACATCAACTAATCCATGATCAGCAATAACAATAATTACGGTATCGTCATTCATAGTTTGACTAAACACTTCTAGTTCATGATTTAGTTTTTCTAACTCGACTTTAATTCGATCATGATAGATGCCAACTTCATGTTCTAAAAGATCTGGATTTGCCCAATATAGATAAGAAAAGCTCTTATCTTTTTTTGATGTAATTTCTTTAAGTTTTTTTAGCTCAAAATGAAATGATTTGTATCCATTTGGTCTAAAGTCAGGAAATAATTCATAAGTTTTAACATCTGGATTACTTTCTTTGATGTAATCATAGATGAGTTTGTGCTTGAGATACATATCTTTCAAGCTATTATGAAATGTTCTTTTTGAATCATAAAAATCTTCATTTAGAAATACAACGTGATTTGTATTTTCTTTTTTAAAATACTGAACCCAACCTAAATATCCACTTTCAATCGGTGGCTTAGCTGTTAAAACAGCATTGGTTGCTGCTACAGTTGTAGGTGGGAACACTGAAGTGATTTTTTTTATCATGTTTTTTCTTAAAAAAGATTGTTCATCTAAATGTTTTTCTAAGATATTTGTGCCCATGCCGTCAAGTAAAATTAATGCAACATGCTTAAATCCCAACTCAAGTACATTTTTTAATTCAGGAATTGTTGGGTATTTTGGATGTGCATGATAATAATCTAATATGGTATGACTTACATTTAAAATTGAGTTTTGATAATCAGGATATTTAACATCCATACTAGGATATCTTCTTCTTGATTAATTTGATTTCAGTTTTATGTTGTCCGATTGTAATGGCATTAAGAAGTAATGATTTCGCTTCATCAATGCCTTTATTTCTGACATAAAGTGTTGCTAGTACATCACCTTTATGTACTTGATCACCAATTTTTTTATGTAAATCAATTCCAACATCTAATAATATTTGATCTTCTTTAGTTTCTCTACCTGCACCAAGTCTCATTGCTGCTTTACCAATATCAAGAGCATTCATTTCAGTTATGAATCCGTCTTTAGGAACTAAAACTTCAACTTTCTCTTTAGCTATCAGTTCTTCTGGATGTTTAAGTTTTTCAATATCTCCTCCTTGAGCTTTGACAAGTTCAAGGAATTTTTGATATGCTCTACCATCATTTAATGAAGCTTCTAGCATAGATCTTGCTTCTTTTTGATTTGATGCTAAGTTTGCATCTAATAAAAGTTGTTCACCTATAGTTAAAGTTACTTCAACTAAATCTTTTGGACCATTGCCATGTAGTGTTTCTATGGCTTCATATACTTCTAGTCCGTTTCCTATTTTATGTCCCAAAGGTTCATCCATGCCAGTTAAGATTGCAGTTACTTTTTTACCAGCTAATTTACCAATTTCAACCATTAATTTAGCAAGTTTTTCGGCTTCTTCTTCAGTTTTCATGAATGCACCATGACCGACTTTAACATCTAAACATATAGCGTCAGCTCCACTTGCTAGCTTCTTTGACATAATACTAGATGCGATCAGTGGTATACAATCAACAGTTGCTGTTACATCTCTTAAAGCATATAATTTCTTATCTGCTGGTGCTACATCTCCACTTTGTCCAACAACAGCTATACCAATCTCTTGAACTTGTTTGATGAAATCTTCAACTTTGATCTCAACTTTGTAACCAGGAATACTTTCTAACTTATCAATTGTACCGCCTGTATGTCCTAAACCACGACCACTCATTTTTGCGAATTTAGCACCTAAAGAGGCTAATAATGGTCCTAAAATTAGTGTAACCTTATCACCAACACCACCTGTTGAGTGTTTGTCTACTTTGATTCCTTTAATTTCACTTAAATCAATTGAATCTCCAGAATCTCTCATCGCTAATGCTAAATAGGTAGCTTCTTCATCATTCATTTGATTAAAATATGTAGCCATCAAAAAGGCACTGATTTGATAATCAGGAATTTCTCCTTTTGTATATGCATCAATCACATATTCAATTTCTTGTTTTGTTAATGCATGGCCATCTCTTTTTTTTGTTATAATATCTACGATATGCATATTAATCACGTCTCCTTATTACTATTTTATCATAAAACATATGTTTTATGTTATAATAGCAACGGTAGAAAGAGGGTATTTTATGATACTTGCAATGGTCCGTCATGGACAAACACATTATAATCAAAAAGGCATTATACAAGGACGTATAGATAACCCTTTAAACGAAAATGGTAAACATCAAGCAAAAGCATTGGCTTCTTTTTTAAAGACTAAAGATGTGACTTTTGATGCGTTATGCTCATCACCTCTATCAAGGGCTTTAGAGACAGCATTTATTATCAAAAACGAGTTGTCCATGCATCATTTTATCCATGTCATCCAAACATTTGTTGAAAGAGACTTTCATTTACTTGATGGAAAACCTGTTGAGGTAGGCATGCCTTTAGTAAGACAAAAAGGATATTCACATCCTGGTTATGAAGATGACGAAAAACTCATTAAAAGAGTTGTTCATTCTGCTTTAAAACTAGAATATAAATACCCAAATCAAAAAGTTTTATGTGTTGCTCACTCACATGTGATTAAAGCATTGATGACATATGCTGATCCTAATCAATATCAAATTTCAAATTACATGCTTGATAATGGTGATATGATCTATTTTGAAATTAAAGACCAGAATGTAAAAGTTCTTAAACATGAAAAAATGACTAGATAACTAGTCATTTTTTTTCTAATCCATTGTTAATGATATGAAACATTTTATCCGCTAAATCTGCAGTTTTTAAGTCTTTTACATCTTCATATCTAATTACTTCATGTATTGTAACTTTAATTTTAGTTCGTTTAAATGGTAAGTTATGCTTTATTTGTGTTGATCCATCAATAGAGACAGGTAATAAATCAGCTTCTGCTTTCATACCTACTCGGTACGCCCCAGCTCGCATGGCGACCATCTTGATGTCATTACGATCTTTGATACCACCTTCTGGAAAGATGACCATAGCGACACCTTGTTTTACGACTTTAATCGCATCTACCATTGCTCTAGCTGTATTTCTATCGCTTGATCTGTCAATTGGAAATGCTCCAACTGATTTTAACAACATATGCATAATTGGGATTTTATAAACACTCATTTTTGGTGTATAACTCGTAGGTCTATCAATAATTTCCATTAAGACCACTGGATCAGCATATGATTTATGATTAGCATAAATCGTTAATCGACCATCTTTTGGTACATTTTCTATGCCTTCTACCTCTATTTTAAGTCTTAGAACAAAGCGATTTAAAAAATAGGCAATACTTCTATAGACATAATTTTTATATCGATTCATGTAACTTAATTTATAAAGTATTGGTAACTGTAGAATAATTAAAATAATTGTTATCAAAAAAGAAACCAGTAAACTTAGTAAAAACCATAAAGGCAATATATAATATGATGATTCTACTAAAACATGCATCATTGCTGTAAACAACACTGCAATGATTAAAAACACTGTTGTAATCATATATGTTTCCTTTCGTAGGTCGCAAAAATCAACCCATCATCCATTTTCTTATCAATGAGTTTAAAAGCGTGAAGATCAAAACTAGGAAAATAAACATTGCCTTCATGACGCTTTAAAACATATGTGATATAAAGGCGATCTGCATGAGGTAATAATAATTTATAAATGGTTTTACCACCAATAACAAAAATATCTTCTTTTGTTTCTTTAATGAAACTAAATATGTCTTTTACATGAATAGCATCTGGATATGTAGTATCCATGATGTTTGCAACATAAACCTTTTTAAATGGTAAAGGTTTTTTTTGATAGTAACCCTTTAATGATTGATATGTCATATCTCCCATTAAAACAGATTCATTTTTTGTTTTATTTTTAAAATATGCTAAATCTTTTGGATAATGCCAAGGAAGCACATTATCTTTACCAATCAACCAATTTTCATCCATTGCCCATATCATCGAGATCATACAGCAACTTTTCCTTTAATCCCTGGATGTGGATGATAATCTTTTAATTCAAAATCTTCAAATTTAAAGTCAAATAAAGATTTGACATTAGGATTAATCAGCATTTTTGGCAATTGTTTTGGTTGTCTTGATAATTGTAAATTTATTTGATCAAAATGATTTTGATAAATATGTGCGTCACCTAAAGTATGCACAAACTCTCCTAGTTCATATCCTGTAACTTGTGCGACCATCATCAGTAATAATGCATAAGAAGCAATATTAAATGGAACACCTAAAAAGATATCTGCACTTCTTTGGTAAAGTTGTAATGACAATTTATGATCTGCTACATAAAATTGAATCAGTGTATGACAAGGTGGTAAAGCCATCGAATGTATTTCACTAGGGTTCCAAGCGCTTAGAATCATACGTCTTGAGTTTGGATTATTTTTGAGTTCATCAAGTATATATTTGATTTGATCTACCCCGTTAAAGTTGCGCCATTGTGCACCATAAACTGGACCCAAATCACCATATTTAGTAGCAAATTCTGCATCACTTTTAATTTTCTCTACATACTCATCCATGCTTTCGCCTTGATAATCTTTGCTTTTCTTAAATATTTCATAAGGCCAATCATTCCAGATTCTAACACCATGATCCACTAAATATTTGATATTGGTGTCACCTGAAATAAACCATAAAAGCTCATGGATAATTGACTTAAGATGAACTTTTTTTGTTGTTAATAATGGAAATCCTTCGTTTAAATCAAATCGCATCTGATAGCCAAAAACACTTTTAGTACCAGTTTTTGTGCGGTCCATTTTAAACGTCCCATGATCCATTACATATTGACATAAATCAAGATAAGCTTTCATGATAAAGCCTCCTTATTTTGCTAATTCGTATAGTGCTTCTGTATATATGATGATTGCTTTGAAAAAATCATCCAAATCAATAAATTCATTTTTTTGATGAATATATGTTGGTTTATCCAAGAAGTGTGGTCCAAAAGCTACACTGTTAGGTAAAGCTCTTGCAAACGTTCCTCCACCAATAGTAATAGGCTCTGTCATGTCTCCTGTATGTTTACGATAGACCTTGAGTAAATTTTGAACTAAATCAGATTTTGGATTTACATAAAGGAGTTCTTGATGATTATCAACGATTGCTTTTGCATCAAAAACTGATACATTTTCATTGATAGTTTGAACGACTTGATCAAAATCTACACCATTTGGATATCTTAAGTTTAGATTAAAGCGATATTTACCATCTTCTGTTGACATAGCACCAAGGTTAATGGTTAAATCGCCCATTTCCTCATCACGATAATTAACACCAAGTTTTTTACCATGAATATCAGCAATAAGTCTTTCTTGTGCTAACTTAACAATTTCATCATTTAATCCAGCAAAAATGAAGAATTCAAATAATCGGTCGATTGCATTTTCACCGAATTGTGGAGTCGAACCATGTGCACTTTTACCAACGACTTTTATGTAAAAATGATCCTCATGCTTTGTAACTGTACCTTGATAGTTATTATCTTTTAAAAATGTCTGGAACAATTTATCAAATGGTTTTGTAAGATTTAAAGTAGCTTCAGCATAATCTGGAACCATATTATCTCTAAAACCGCCTTTTACACTGATGATATCATCACTGACAAGTGGTCCTTCAACAAATATTCTTGAAATTCCTTTTTCAGCATAAATGAGTGGAAAATCTGCATCAGGAATAAAACCAGAAACTGGAATTTCTGGATAAACACTAAAATAATGACGAACACCGCGCCATGCAGTTTCTTCATCTGTTCCTAAAATCAATTTAATTCTCTTTGAAAGAGGTACATTTAATTCTTTTAAAATTTTTAGTGCATAATAAATCGCTATCGTAGGTCCTTTGTCATCTTCTGTACCACGACCATACATTTTGTTATCATGAATTTCTGCACCATAAGGCGGATAAGTCCAATCATTACCAGCAGGAACAACATCTAAATGCCCTATGGTTCCTACATAAGCCTTTTGATTTCCATATGAGATATGACCAGCATATCCATCTAGATTAACTACATCAAATCCATCTTTTTCACCTAAGTTAAGCATAAAATCTAAAGCTTCTTTGATACCTTCACCAAAAGGTGCACCTTTTCTATTTGGATCATATGTTGTTAATTCTGAATTAATTTTTATAAGACCTTTTAAGTCTCTTATAATGTCATCTTTTCTATTGATAACTTCTTGTTTAAAATCGATTTTCATCATCATCATCTCCTTAACTTATTGTAGCACATATTCACTTATTATTTAAGTGATTTCAAAAAAAATGGATGCAATTAAGCATCCACTTCAATCGTGATATTTCCTGTATTCGTACTTGCAATAAAATCAATAGTCCCTGTAAAGCTTTGGTATTCTTTACCTTGGCTTTGATCATTAATCTTAATTTTCCCAGTATCTGTTTCTAAATCAAACCGAAGGTCCTCTAAACTGGAAAGAACTACTTTTATATCTCCTGTTGATGAATCTAGACTATAACGATTTGAAATCACGTAGTTTAGATTAATTTTTCCAGTTGAAACATCTGCTTCAAGTTGGTCAAAAGTACTGTTTGAGATAGTGATATCTCCAGTAGAAAGATTAATATCGCCATCATTTGCATGAATAGACGTAATGACCACATCTCCAGTTGATGATTGCACATCAAATGTATCTGTATCAATACGACTTAATGTCATGTCACCAGTAGCTTGTGAAACGATAAATGATTCGCTTGTTTCTACATCACTGATTGTTATATCACCTGTTGATGTATGAGCATTTAATCTTAGAGCTTCTACATGCTCGATATGCATATCACCAGTATGATTAAATAATTTAACTTCATCATATACTTTCACACTGTTAAAAGACATATCGATATCACCAGTCATCGTTTTTAGATCAACAACATCTAATGCCCATGTTTCAGGAATATTGACTGTGACCGTAATCACAGTTCTAGATACCCTGTTAAATGAAAAGATATTTAACCAGAAAGAATCAAAATCATGTGACATGATGAGCATGCCATCAAGAACACTAAACTCAAATGTATCATTTTCTTGTTGATAATAGTCGATCGTTAGCACTTCATCATCAACATAGTTAATTTTTATGTGTCTGTTTTCTAATTCTAATTTTAAATCAGTAATCATTTCATCTTCAGTATATGTGATTAAATCACCATAATCATCATCACTTTCAAATGTGTTGGCAAATAAATCCCATTCTGGTAAAAATATCACTGATATCATTACAAAGATAATGCCTACACCTAACAAAATAAATAAAATTTTCATTAAAGCTCTCATTTTACACCTCTATATTTTTTTACTAGATTGACAAAAACCTTAAACAGATTTTTTGCAATCCATTGACTAACTCGATAAAATCCTAAGCTTACTAAGCTTAAAATTGACATTACAATAAGACCAACGCCTATATATCCTGACACCTCTAGGAAGCTTGTTACATCCGTAAATGCAATTGCAATATAATAAATAATGACTGCAATTCCACTGATAAATATCGAAACTGAAACGATAAAGAACACGAATACAATCACAAAGCTTACAAAATATAATACTGCAATTGGGATCCATAATGGAGTAGATATCAAAATCAGGAAAAATTGTAAAACAACCTTAGTTAAGTCTTGTATAGAATTAACTTCTTTTTTTGACAACTCACTTACCATCATATCTTTTTCGATCGCTGACATATTGTAGTTTTTAATAATCTCATCAATAGATTCCCCATGTTCCAAACGATCATTGATGATTTCTTCATAATAAGAAATGACTTCGTCTACTTCTTCTTTGCTAAATTTTTTACTCAGTCTCTGTTCAAGAGTTTTTAACCATTTTTCCATGTTTACCTCACTTTGTTAATAAATCATAAATTTTCTTGATATCTTTCCATTCATCTAAGAAATTATCGATTGCAAGATATCCAGCTTTTGTGATTTGATAATACTTTCTGTTTCTACCTTGATATAGCTCATTATATGTTTTAAGTTGACCTGCTTTTTCAAGTCGACGTAAAATTGGATATAAAGTAGATTCACTAATATCTACATAATCTGCTAGATCTTGGATTAACTTATAACCGTAAGAGTCACCTTTGCTCAAAACTGCTAAGACAAAGATTTCTAATACACCTTTTTTTAATTGCTGTTTCATATTACACCTCATACTGTATTACGTGTTATATTATACATTGCATAGTATTGTTTGTCAACATAAAAAAAACACTTAATGAAATAAGTGTCATTTTTGTTCTAAATCTTTAATGTCTGGATCGTTTTTTTGCCCTGAAGATAAAAACGTAATTCTTTCTGCAATGACTTCTAACATATTCAGTCTTTTTTCAGGTTCAATTTCGTATTTATACGTTTGAAGTCTAGCTTTAACAGCAACCATTGTACCTTTTACACAATAAGATTCAATAGCGGTTGCTAATCCTTCCCATACTGATACTTTTATGAAATCAGTATCATAATTGCCTTCCATGTTCTTAAATCCTCTTTGGACTGCCAAGATGATATCACTGACTTTTCTTCCATCTTCTAAGATTTTTGTTTCTGGATCTTTTGTTAATCTTCCTACAAGTATTAATTGATTTAACATAAAAACTCCTTTTTTTATGTTTAGTATATAAAAGTTAACTTGTTTATAGAAATCACCAATTAAGAAGGTATGTTTAACATTTTTTGAATCTTTCATAAAAAAACCATAATGATTATCATTAGTTATATGAATGATGATGCACTTATAAAAAAAAGGCTATGATTTAGCCTTTTTATACATAAGCACACTCATTTTACGTTTTTGAATGCGTTTAAGTGCTGTTAATATTTCATCATATGTGACACTATTCATCATGTCAATAACATCAAATAACGATGATTTTAAATGTATATATTTACCATATAGATATGTTTTTGTCTCTAAATGATTAAGGGCAAATATAAATTGTCCAAGATAGACTTTCTTATATCTAATAAAATCTTCTTCATTTAAATCATCATAAGCATCTTTTGTTAAATAATTGATTAATATATTTTTTAGTTTTTGAATTTTCTTACTTTCAGCAAAAATAACAATATTTTCTGCTTTTCTCTCAAAAGTTGTATTTACATAAAAACTTTGATTAATCAGTTTTTGGTTTAAAAGCTGTTCATACATTTTAGATGATGAGCCTAAAAGCATATTTAAACACATCGTCATCACCATTTCTCTTTTAACGAGTTCTTTGCCAAATCTTCCGATAGGGTCAAGTTTAATTCCGATCATCAGTTTTTCAACTTGAATGTCATCATAAACAACTTCACTTTTCTTAACGAGTGTTCTAGATTCTTTAGGTAAGATAATTTTCGGTTTGTGCTTTAACTTACTATTTGAATCATATGCTTTGAAAAATGATTTTAAAGCCTTTAAATCAATATGACCTGATATGATAAGCAAACGCTCACTTGGATTATAAAAATGTTGATAAACATCCATTAACATCTCTTTATCAATCGCTTGAATAGACTCAACTGTACCACCGATATCATGTTTTAGTGTGTGACTGTGATACATATTTTCCATAAGTTTATTTTGCATTTTAGAATGAGGATCATCTAAATACATTTTAAGTTCTTCTTCAATAATTAATTTTTCTTGTTCAACATTTTCATCAGTAAAATGTGGTGTATCTAACATATCAAGTAAATGCGTTAATGCTGGAAGCACATTGTCTGTGGCACTAAAAACATATGAAGTTTGATGATATGAAGTCATTGCGTTTGCATCTACACCAAGATTTGAAAATTTCAAAAATGCATCTCCATCTGGCATCGCAAATATTTTGTGTTCCATAAAATGTGCAGTTCCTGGAGGTGTTTGATATAACTTATCGTTATATATATAGTCTAAAGATAATGCACCGTATGGTAATGATAACTCTACATATGTTGTATAATAAGGTTCATCTTTTGGTAATAAATGAACTTCCATACCATTGTTTAACTTCATGATATAAACGCGTTCATTAAAACGTTGGTGGTGTTTTTTGATCATGATTCACCTCCATAAAGTACATAAGTTGTATCTAAGACCATCATTGATGAAACTTTTTGGATATCTTCTAGTGAGACCTTACTAATATTTTTTAATCTTTGTTCAGTTGTTGTAGTATCACTAAAAATTGATCTAAAAAATGATCGTTTTGTCATATATGATTGATGATCTAAGCTACTTTTTATTTGATGAGATAAATAAGCCTTTGCATGTTCAAGCTCTTCTTCAGTTACCGGTTTATCAATAAAACTTTGATTCACTTTAATGATTTCTTTTAATGCATAATCTTTTTGGTGTTTAGCAACACCGCTACTGACAATAATTGTTCCTTTATAATAATCATAATTTGATGATATATCATAACATAGACCTTGATTTTCTCTAATTTCAGTAAAAAGTCTACTTTCAGGATAACCACCTATGATTGTATCAAGGCATAATACTGCTTCATACAACGGATCAAATCGATAAACTGGGATGACGTATCCTAACTTTAAAATCGCTTGATTCATCTGTGTTTTTTCTTGTTTTTTTACTAAAGGATGTGGTTTTCTAAAATTAAACTCAGGTGTTATGTTTAAATCATTTGCTTTGATCAGTAAATGTTTTGAGATATCTTCTTTTAATAAATCAATATTACCGTTAACAACAATCTTAATATCTTGATCAAAAAAAGATGATTGATAATATGAAATCATATCCTCTAATGTTATTTTTTTGATATCTTCAAGTGTTCCAGAAAGTGGATATGCAGCTAAGTCTGTGTCATAAAAAGACTTTGCAAACTCAATATTTGCATAAGCTCTTTTATGATCTTTTAACGCTTCCCACTGTTCAATCAGTAATCGCTTTTCTTCTTCAAAAATTTGCTCATTAAACATTGTTCGGTTTAAAAATATATCATTTAATAACTGAACTGCTTTTCTTGCGAGTTCTTGATCTAAAACTATTTTGGGATCGACAATAGTTAACATAAAAGACATGACATTTAAATTGGCATGTTTTTCTGTTTTTGTATAGAGTTGTGCGCCATATAGATTCTCTAAATGGCGATTCATGAGTGCTTTTGTCGATAACATATTTGTGCTTGAAATGAGGAGTTTAGGTAATAAAAAACGATACACACGTTCGTCTTTTTTGTCAACATTCGTAAAAAATAACGCGAATTGTATCGTTTTAAACTCGTTTTTTATCTCGATCATTAGATGCTATTAAGTGCAACTTCCATCATTTTAGTAAATGCTTCTTGACGTTCTTGAGCAGTTGTAGCTTCATGTGTCACTAAAGAATCAGATACAGTGAGTAAACAAGCAGCTTTTTTCTTTAATGCTTTCGCATTAGCAAATAAAGCAAAAGATTCCATTTCAACAGCTTCAGCACCATGATTTTTGTAAATATCTTTATATTCATCTGGATTTAAACGATAAAAGACATCAGATGAATGAATGGTTGTTAAATGTACAGGTATATTTAATTTTTCTGCAGCTTTTAAAATTCTATTGTTTAAAGGTTTAGAAGCTGGCAACGTCTTACGACTTGATACACCCATTGTTTTTGCATATGATGATTCTGAATAAGCTTTTTCTGCAAGTAGAACATCATATAATTTTAAATCTGGACTATATGCACCTGCTGATCCGATACGAATAATCTTTTCTACATCATAAAATTTAAATAACTCATAGCTATAAATACCAATGCTTGGCATTCCCATACCTGATCCCATGACAGTCACTTTCTTCTTGCCATAATATCCTGTATATCCAAACATATTTCTAACTGTATTGATTTGTACAACCTTTGTTAAGAATGTATCTGCGATAAATTTAGCTCTAAGTGGATCACCAGGCATTAAAACTGTTTTCGCAATTAACTCTTTATTTTCTAACTCAATATGAGGTGTTGGCATCTTTATCTTCACTCCTTTGATTTACTATACTTACGCCATTTGAAGTACCAATTCTAGTTGCTCCTGCTTCAATCATTTTCATTGCATCATCATAAGTTCTAACGCCACCGCTAGCCTTTACAAACGCTTTTTCTCCAACAGTTTTCTTCATTAACTGAACATGATGAACTGTTGCTCCACCTGTTCCAAATCCTGTTGATGTTTTTACAAATGTTGCACCTGCTTCAACAGATAATTCACATGCTTTAACAACTTCTTCATCAGTTAAATAGCAAGTTTCTATAATCACCTTAACACATCTACCATCAGCGTTTTCAACAACACCTTTGATTTCTTGTAATACTGTATGATAATCTTTTTGTTTTAATGCAGCAACGTTAATTACCATATCAATTTCGTCTGCACCATCATTGATGGCTTCTAATGTTTCATATGCTTTGACGAGATGATGGTGAGTACCATGAGGAAAACCGATGACTGTACAAACTAAGACATCTGTCTTTTTCAAGTGATGTTTTGCATATTTAACCCAAATAGGATTCACACATACACTTTTGAAATCATATGTTTTTGCTTCATCAATCAATTGATCGATTTGATCTTTTGAAATGTTTGCACCTAGTTTTGTGTGGTCAATCATTTTGTTAAGCTTCATAAACAATCTCTCCTTTTTTATTTATATTTTTTAATATATTAGTGAACATACCAACTAATATGCCCATCATAAATGTCATAACGACAGTAAATACATGAACCTGTTCAAATAACCTTTTTGTGATTAATCCTAAAATAATTGCAATAATGAAGAAAGAACCTTCTACAATAATCTTAGATAACGATAAGACTTTAATCTTCTTATAAATCACCAGCATAAGTCTCTCATAAGGGGATGCTGGAAGTCCTGTTAATATCGTTATAGAAACGCCGAATGCACATAGCAACATACCACCACTAGCCATAAGAATTCTGATACTTAAGATGGCAGTCGTTTGCGTTGGAATAAGCTCAAACACAAGATTCCATGCATCAACAAAATTCCCTACCACAAATAAAAAGACTGCGCTAATAATCATATTTAACTCTAAGTTCAGTAAAAATGTTAGTACAGTTACAACAAGTCCAGTAAAAATAATTACTCTACCAATGGTAGCCCATGGAAGATAAGTCACAACTATCTTTTGTAAAAAATAGTTAAATGCATCAATTGGTGAAGCACCTAAATTAGAGTTTAGAATACTTGAGATGCCGAGTGCGATAATGACGAATCCTATCGTATGATAGAATACTCTAATTGATAACTTCATAATTCTCCTTTATACATCAAGTAAATACTTCAAATCTACCTTTTCAAATGTATGTGATATTTTTTCAAAATCATGTTTCTTTAAAGCTTTATGAGCTTTTTTAACAAATTTCTTTGGAAGCACTTTTGTCCCCTTGATAAAACCAGGAACATCTTGAATCTGTTTATCTAATACTTCTAAAACTTCAAGTGCATTTAACACTTTAATTTCATTATGAACGCGATAAAAAACATAATCAAGATATGGTGGAAAAACAGTCATTGTTTGTTCCTTAAATTCTATACCAATCACTAATTTTTTATTTTCTGTTTTTAAAAAATGATACGGTGGAACATAAGTATCCAAATCTTGATAATACTTTTGAAGTTCATAGTGGTCATCTAAATAGCGATATATAGAGTTTAGTTTATCCGTATGCATGATAAAATAATTGCTCATAATCACTGGATTTTTGTCGATATAAGCTTGTTTTAGCATATGGTAAACCTTTGATAGAACTTCATATTTATAGGGTAGGACATCCTCAAACATCTCATTGTAAATATGAAAGTCAAAACGCTGACATATTTTTTTAACAATCTCAAATAGATGATTTGCGATATAGTTAGGCGTTAAAAGTGGCATTTCTAAATGGAAATTCAAGTCCAAGAAACGCGGACTTAGTCGATAAATGTCTGGTACCTGTGACTTTGGTGTAATCAAGAACTTTGCTTGATGACCTAATCTTGGATGCGTGTATAAAAAACGTACACTTTGTTCATCCATCTCTGTTTTTATACCTTCAATATCATCAAAAAATTGAATGAGTGTATCAAGATCAATCTTACGACTTTTTTCTTTGAAAAAATGAATATGAAATTGAGCCATATCGACACCTACCTTTATATGATTAGTTTATCATAAATTATATGTTTAAACAATTAAGAAGATGTATGCATAATCTCTTTAATTTTCGCGTAATCCGTACGATCTAATTTAAGAGGTGTAATCGATACATATCCTTCTTCGAAAGCATTGACGTCACTATCTGGATGTTCTTGGTAGTTGATAATACTTCCTTTAATATGAAAGATATCTGGTTTTTCAGATTTAACAAACTCTGCATGTTGATATCTTAACCCTTGAGTCGTAATCTTAACCCCAATAGGTCTTTGAAAGGATTCTTTAGGAAAATTGATGTTTAGTATCCCAGGTCCTTCATATATTTTCGTGTCTAGAATTTCATCAAATAGTTTAATTGTTTCATCATAGAGATATTGAGGCATAGTGAAAGGTGATGAGATTGCAATCGCATCAACACCTAAAATTTTAGCTTCATATGCTGCAGACACTGTACCTGAATAATAAATATCTTTAGCGATATTTGGTCCACAGTTAATGCCTGAGACAACAAGGTCAAAGTCAACATCAAAGACTTTAAGCCCAAGTCTAACAGCATCCGCTGGAGATCCATCTACAACCAGTGTAGCTTTTGAACCATACATGGGTTCAGTGACGAAAGTTTCAATTTTTGAACGAATCGTAATGCTATGACTTTTTGCGCTTTGATGGCTTTTTGGAGCTGAAATATAAATGTTTCCATAAGGCGCTAAAGCTCTTGCTAAAATCCCTAAACCTTCTGCTTGATATCCATCATCATTAACAACTAATATATTCATATCTTTCACCCATTTACAATTTTATCACAACGGTCACATAATCCATTTTCATGTTTATGATCAACGACATTCCAACAACGATCACAAGTTTCACCTTCTGCTTTTTTGACTGTTACTTCTAGTTGATCAGAAACTTCGATATTTACCTTAGATACAATAAAGACTTGATGTGCTTTAAATTCAAGGCTATCCATAGCTTCTTTTTGTGCTTGAGTTACTTTTAAGTCAACTTCAGCTTGAAGAGATTTACCAATAATCTTTTGTTCTCTTGCTTCTTCTAATCTTTTTAACACTAGATTTCTAACTGTCTCTAAAATATCGAAACTTGTTAGTAGTGATTGGTCCATAATGTTATATGGTTTTGGCATGTTTTCTAAGTACACATTTTCAAGTTTCTTACCTGGTAAAAACTGATAAGCTTCATCAGTCGTATGTGGCATGATCGGTGTAAGTAGTTTAAGCATGTCAACTAATGCATCATATAATACAGATTGAACACTTCTTCTTAAGTTGCCATCAGATTTTTCGATATATAATATATCTTTTGTATAGTCTAAGTAAAATGCACTTAGTTCATTCGTCATAAATGAGACAACACCACGATAGACTCGATCAAATTGATAATTCTCATATGCTTCGATCATTTGATTTGATAGTTGCATGGATTTTAGTGTCATCACTTGATTTAACTTCCCACGATTTTCGTAAGATACATAATCTTTTTGTGGATCAAAATCACTGATATTTCCTAATACAAAGCGGATTGTATTTCTTATCTTACGATATCCTTCAGCAATTTGCTTCATCATTTCATCAGAAATTCTAACATCTGCTTGATAATCGACTGATGCAACCCATAGTCTAAGTAGATCTGCACCTTGTGTTTTCATGATCTTATTAGGGTCAATTGCATTACCTAATGATTTGCTCATTTTCTTGCCTTGACCATCTAAAACGAAACCATGTGATACAACTTTCTTATATGGTGCTTTGCCATAAGCAGCAACACCTGTTGATAATGAAGAGTTAAACCAACCTCTATATTGGTCAGAACCTTCTAAATATAAATCAGCTGGATAAGGCAGTCCGTTTGCTTCTAAGACAGAATGTGAAGTCCCAGAATCAAACCAAACATCCATGATGTCAGTTTCTTTTCTAAAGATGCCATTTGGACTACCTGGATGTACATAACCTTCAGGAAGTAAGTCTTTAGGATCTTTGTCAAACCATGCATTTGAACCTTCTTTACTAAATACTTCTGCAATATGATCTAAAACTGCCTTGTCTAAGATTGGTTCATCATTTTCAGCATAGAAAATTGGAATTGGAACACCCCAAGCTCTTTGTCTTGAGATACACCAATCTTCACGATTAGAAATCATATTAGAGATTCTAAGTTCTCCCCAAGTAGGTAACCATTCTGCTTTTTTAACTTCATCTAATAGTTCTGCTTTGATTTTATCTATAGATGCAAACCATTGAGGTGTTGCTCTAAAGATGACAGGTTTTCTTGTTCTCCAGTCATGTGGATATGAATGGGTAAATTTAGATGATTTTAGTAAAACTCCAAGCTCATCAAGTTTTTTAACAACTGCTTCATTTGCTTCTTCATAATACATACCATCAAAAGGACCTGATGCTTCTGTCATATAACCACGATCGTCAACCGGGCAGAAAACTTCTAATCCGTATTGCTTACCGATTCTATAGTCATCTTCACCATGTCCTGGAGCTGTATGAACTAATCCAGTACCATCAGTATCTGTAACGTGATCACCAACGATGATTGGTGATATACGGTCATAAATTGGATGTTTATATGTCTTTAAATCTAAATCTTTGCCTTTATATCTCTTTAAGATCTTTGGATCTTTAAGATCTAATTCTTTTGAAACTTGATCAAGTAAAGTTTCCGTAACAACGTATTTCTTGCCATTAGCTTCAAATAAAACATATGTGAAATCAGGATGCACAGAGATTGCTAAGTTAGCAGGAATTGTCCATGGTGTTGTTGTCCAAATGATGTAGCTTGCATCCTTTAAGTCTTTATCGTCAGATAAAGCAGGAAATGCTACGTAAATTGAGATTGAAACTTTATCATGATATTCGATTTCTGCTTCTGCAAGTGCAGACTCAGATGATGGTGACCAATAAACTGGCTTTAAGCCTTTATAGATTAAGCCTTTTTCAACCATCTTGGCGAACACTGAAACTTGTCTACCTTCAAAATCTTTAGTTAAAGTAATGTAAGGATGATCCCAATCACCTAAAATACCTAAACGTTTAAACTGTTCTTTTTGACGGTTGACTTGATCCATTGCATATTCATAACAAACCTTACGATAATCAACAAGCGACATTTCTTTACGATTAACACCTTTTTTAGTCACCGCTGTTTCAATAGGTAAGCCATGTGTATCCCATCCTGGAATATATGGAACATATTTACCTTTCATAGTTTGGTAACGCAAAACAAAGTCCTTTAAGACTTTATTTAATGCATGGCCAATATGAATATCACCATTGGCATATGGTGGGCCATCATGTAAGATAAATGGTTCGTTATCTTTGTTTTTTTCTAAAACTTTTTTGTAAAGATCCATCTCTTCCCATGCTTTTTGAAATTCAATTTCCCTAACCCCTAGATTTCCTCTCATTGGAAAATCTGTTTTAGGCATACTTAATGTGTCTTTGTAATCCATTTCATTCACTCCTTGTTATATAAAAATAAAATCGCCCTTATCGCTAAGGACGAAATAAAATTCCGCGGTACCACCTTAGTTCTAGAATAAATTCTAGCACTTAGTTATCATTGATTGCTCCAAAGTGATATGAATTCATGTGTTTGTTACTAGGCTTACACCATCCCTAATTCGCTTAAAACCTTTACAAGATTCACGTGTCTTTTTCATTGCAATGATTCAATTTTGTTATTCTACTATATCTTTTAAAAATGCATCCATTGATCCATCTTTATAAACATCTTTGTTCGCAAACATGAATACTTTTTCTTGAACGTGTACAATCTCGCCTTTGACAGCATAAACGATACCTGAGAAAAACGCAATCACTTTATTTGCTTGATCAATATCGAGGGGCTCAAAATTTAAAATTAATGGTGAACCTTCCATCATTTGATCTGCAAGATGTGTCAGATATTCATCATCATCGGAACTTAGTTTCTCGAAAATGATTTTATCATATGTAGACTCTTTAGATTCAAGATTTAAACCATCTTGTTCATTCATATTCTTCTTTTTCTTATTTTTGCCAAAAAGTCCCATATATCCTCCTAGTCTAGCAACTCGTAAAACTTTCTACCAATACGTAAATGTGTCGCATGATGTTTAATTGCTAGTTGATAATCTTCTGTCATACCCATAGACAAAAGTGGTAGATGATATTTAATAGATAATTGATACATTTTCTTAAATGCTTCTTCGGTTTCTACTTCATCTTGATCTTTGCCCATGGTCATAAATCCGACTAATTCTATTTTATCATATTTTTTAATTTCTAAAAGAAATTGGTCTAATTTATCGATGTATATCCCACTTTTTTGTGGTTCTTCTGTTAAATTTAGTTGGATTAGGCATTTAATTTTACCTGTTCTATACTTTTGAATTTCTTTTGCTACCGATAATCGATCAAGTGTATGAAGATAATCTATATGATTAATGATATCTTTGACCTTATTGGATTGGAGATGACCAATAAAATGCCAAGTAATATCTAAATCATTTAATGCTTCAACTTTGTCTAACATCACTTGTACTCTATTTTCACCAAAATCATGATAGCCTTTTTGATAAATGATTCTAAGTTGTTCTGGTGAAAAGTATTTAGATGCACAAATGATTGTTCCATCAAAATTTTTTATCATACATTAAATCTAAAGAGCATAATATCTCCATCTTTAACTAAATACTCTTTACCTTCTAATCTTACTTTTCCAGCTTCTTTAGCTTTTTGAGGTGTCTCATATTTAAGTAAATCATCATAAGCTAACGTCTCAGCTTTAATAAATCCTCTTTCAAAATCACTATGAATGATACCAGCACATTCAGGTGCTTTCATCCCTTGTTTAAATGTCCATGCTCTTACTTCTGGTTCACCAGCAGTGAAATATGTTTTTAATCCTAATAAATCATAGCTTCGATCAATCACTTGATTGAGTCCTGATTTTTGAAGTCCATAAGCTTCTAAAAAGTGTGCCTGTTCCTCAGGATTTAAAGATGCAATTTCCATTTCAACTTGTGCAGAAATTAATACAACTTCTGTACCTTCTTTTTTAGCAAATGCTAAAACATCTTGATAAAACTTATTTGAATCTGCATCCATTAAATCTTCTTCAGCAACGTTTGCGATATAAATCATCGGTTTTAATGATAATAAATTAAAACTTTTAATTAATTTTTTATCTTCATCTGAAAATTCTAAAGTTCTTGGACTAATGTTTTGATCAAGTGCATCTTTGATTTTATTTAAAACTTGAATCTCTTCTTGGGCTTCTTTTACTTTCGCTTTCGCTTTTTTATCAAGTCTTTGAATTCGTTTTTCAACCACATCTAAATCAGCTAAATTCAGTTCAAGTTTAATGGTTTCAATATCTCTCACAGGATCAATACTACCTTCAACATGTGTGATGTTTTCGTCTTCAAAACATCTAACAACTTGACAGATTGCATCGACTTCACGAATATGTGATAAAAATTGGTTACCCAATCCTTCGCCTTTTGATGCGCCCTTAACTAAGCCTGCAATATCAATAAATTCATAAGCAGTTGGCACTACTTTTTTTGGTTTGTAGATGCGTGCTAAAACATCTAAACGTTCGTCTTGTACATAAACAACACCAACATTTGGATCAATCGTAGCAAATGGATAATTTGCTGCAAGTGCTTCTGCTTTAGTAATCGCATTAAATAGTGTTGATTTACCAACATTTGGCAATCCAACGATACCTGCTTTTAACATAAATAATTCCTCTTTTCAATAAAAAAGGCTAATCGCCTTTTTAAAATTTTGATTTCTTAGCAAGCCATGAAGGTAGGCTACGTTTATTGCCTTCTTTGACGCCTTCTTGTGCTTCTTTTTCATCATATTCTTTTTCTACTAAACCTTGATCAGTAAGTTGCATTTGGTCTGTAGATGTTTTATTAAATATTTCTGATGCTAAATTTTCAATCGTTGATCCTTTTGCTTTTAGTTCATAACCTGTAGCAATCACAGTTACGATCATTTCATCATCTAGATCTTCATTAACAGTCGTTCCGTAAATAATATTTAAGTCACGATCAGTTGCATTTCTAATTTCTGATAAAGCTTGGCCAGTTTCGATTAATGTAATGTTTGTTCCAGATGTAATGTTTACAATCGCGTCAGTTGCACCATCAATGGATACTTCTAATAATTTTGAGTGAATCGCTTTTCTAGCTGCTTCAATTGCACGGTCTTCACCTGATGCAATCCCAACACCCATGAGTGCAGTCCCTTTATTTTCCATAACAGTTCTAACATCTGCAAAGTCAACGTTAATTAATCCAGGAATTGCGATAATCTCTGCAATACCTTGAACACCTTGACGCAGTACATTATCTGATTCTCTAAATGCATCTAATAACTGTGTTGTTGGTCCTGATACTGCAAGTAATCTTTCATTAGGTACAACAATTAAAGTATCAACATGAGGTTTCAACTCTTCTAAACCCATGATTGCAGCTTGCATACGAGCAGGTCCTTCAAAAGCAAATGGTTTTGTTACAATACCAATGGTTAAACAGCCCATTTCTTTAGCTTTTTGCGCAATAATTGGTGCAGCACCTGTTCCAGTACCTCCACCCATACCAGCAGTGATAAAGACCATATCTGCATCTTTTAAAACTTCTTCAATATCATCAATAGATTCAAGTGCCGCTTCTTTACCAACTTCTGCTTTTGCACCTGCACCTAAACCTCTAGTTAAATACTTCCCAAGTTGAACACGTGTTTCAGCTTTAGATACTTTTAAAACTTGAGCATCTGTATTCATCGCAACAAAAGTGACGCCTTTAACGTCATTTTCGATCATACGATTGACTGCGTTTCCGCCTCCGCCTCCAACACCGATAACTTTTATAATAGGTTTTTGATTGAAATTATCTGACTCTCCGAATACCATAGGTCTATTCCCTCCTAGTTACTAACTCTATTTTACATTATTTATCTTTTAAAATAAAGATAATTATTTTGTTTTGAAATAATTTGTCTTTTGTTTCATCTCTTCTTTGAAATCTAGAAGCCTGTCTTCTTTGATTGCTTGTCTGATTTCTTGCATTAAATGTTTTAAATAAGCCAAGTTCTGATAAGTAACTAGTCTCATCCCTAATATTTCATTGCCTTTAAAAAGATGTCTTATGTAACTTCTTGTATATTTCTTTACTGGTGTATCTAAATTGGGATCAAGTGGTGAGTAATCTTTCTCATAACTTGCATTTTTGATGACTACTTTACCTTCTGTTGTTAGTGCGGTACCATGTCTAGCGATTCTTGTCGGTAGGACACAGTCAAACATATCAATACCATTGATGACATTTTCAACTAAATCATCAGGTGCACCAACACCCATTAAATACCTAGGTTTATCAAAAGGTAAAATAGGGTTTAGGTATTTCGTAATTTCATACATTTCCGCTTTCGTTTCACCCACAGATAATCCACCGATTGAATATCCTGGAAAATCCATCTTGATAAGTTCTTCTGCACTATATTTTCTTAACTCTTTATCAAGACCACCTTGAACGATACCGAATAAGGCTTGATCTGTAGTTAATGCATCTTTTCCACGTTTTGCCCATCTTAATGTACGTTCTACAGAATCTTTCATGTATTCATAAGATGCGTATGGTGGTGGACACTCATCAAAACTCATGATGATATCGGCACCTAAATCTTCTTGTACCTTAATCGAATCTTCAGGAGACATGAAAAGTTGTGATCCGTTTTTATGGTGTTTAAAAAACACTCCTTCTTCAGTGATTTTTCGCATATCTGTCAAAGAAAAAACTTGAAATCCACCACTATCTGTTAATAGTGCTCCATCCCAGTTCATAAATCCTCTGATACCACCATGGTCTTTTACAATATCACTTCCTGGCTGTAACCACAAGTGATACGTATTGCCTAAGATAAGCCCTTCAGAGACTTCTTTTATTTCTTCTGGTGTCAAGGTTTTTACGGTTGCTTGAGTGCCTACTGGCATAAAAAAAGGCGTCTCAAATACACCATGTGGGGTTGTTAATTTTCCTAGTCTTGCACCACTTTGTTTACATGTATGTAATACTTCAAATTTTATACTCATTATATCAATCCTTTGCTCTTGATATTATATCACATATTTGATACAATGTTAAAGTATTTCAAATATTAGCTGTACCCTAGGAAACCAGCTAAAACAAAACAGGGAGATTTAAAGTGAAAAATTATGTTTTAAAAGATTTTTTATTGCAGTCTATGATAGCTGCAATATATGTTGTTTTGGTATTTGTGTTTCAATTTTTAAGTTTTGAAACCGTACAGTTCAGAATTGCTGAAGTTTTACTGATTTTGGTATTTTTCAATAAAAAACATGCCATCGGATTAACTTTAGGAACATTTGTTGCTAATTACTTAATGAGTCCTTATGGTATTGTTGATGCCTTATTTGGTACGCTTGCTACAGTTGTTGCACTGATCTTAATGATCATCATCGGTAAACCAAAATTATTGTCATTATTATTTCCAGCATTAAGTAACGCTGTTGTAATTGGCTTGATGATTTCTATCATGAATCAGATTCCATTTTTACCAATTGCAATGTGGGTTTTTCTTGGGGAAGCCGCTGTCATGTTGGTGCTTGGATATCCACTTTATATTTACTTAAATGATAATCAACATTTTAAAGAAATCATGGGAAGCTAGATGCTTCCCATTTTTTTATTTTTATATGGTTTAAATGTGATAAATTGATGATAAGGTTCATCCTTCTTTAAAATCGCATGATTTAGATGTTTATGATGGATGCCGCCTGGTTCATATTGACATTCAAAAGTAAAAGATGAATGAATAGCATCCTGATCAAATGGACCTTCTAAAGATATGATTGCTGGATCATTATGAGTATAGACTACTACTGCTGGATAAGATGTATAAACATCAAGTCCAAGTTTGCTTTTTGGATCATAAGCTTTTGCTTTAATAGCATCATCAGGCAAATCTTCAAATATCCATGTATGATCAAATCCATAAAAAGATGTTTGTTGCATGTCTTTTATACCTTCTCTAAAAGGTTTTAATGCTCTAAAATCAAAGGGTGTATCTATGACATCATCAACACTATTTAGTAGGTAATTCTTATCGATATTTAGATATCTAGACGCCTTAATCATAATTTCATGATCAAGAATGGTTGGATATGTTTGATTTAAATTAAAATATGCATGATTTGTAATGTTACATAGCGTATCTTTATTCGCAAGTGCATCAAAATAAATGTGTAACGCACCATCATCATCTAGTTCATATGTAACATCTAAAACGAGTTTACCTGGGTAACCTTCCTCTAAATCTTCTGATATATATCTGAAAACCACTTTCGAGTCTGTTTTTGATATGACATCAAAATTTTGTGTGGAAAAACCCGTAGGACCTCCATGAAGGGATGTAAAATCTGAACGATACGGCTTGACTTCATAAGTTTTTCCATTAATTTCATAACTAGGTACAACAAGTCTTCCACTTGTTCTGCCAATGGTTTTTCCATAATAAGTTAAGTCATGCATATATTCATCTACAGTTTTAGGTGTAATCACAATATTATCTCCTAAAAATAGATATTTGTATAGTCCTGCACCATAAGATATTAATGTGACTTCTGCGATTTTATTTTTTAAAACTACTTTTTCAATCATATAAGTTCTCCAATCATTTAATCTTCCGGTGTGCGATTGCCATTGGGATATCTTTGATGCTTCTTGTGTCTATTTTAATCCAATCAATTTTAGGTTTTGATAATAGTTTCACTTCATAAACTTTCATCATCCAAATTTGATGGGTAAATACATGTTTATATGTTTTTTGTTCACTCATAATATCTAAGATGATACCTTCTTCTTCAAATTGATTTAAACAATCATAAATGCTTTCACTTTCAACTTGAGGATACTCATACATACCTTCTAGTAAACTTTCAGTACGTTTTCTAAGATAAATAAATCCTTCACGATCATAAATCTTTAAAGTTACATATGAAAACTCTTTTTTGTCATTTAATTTTGACAAGATTGGCCTTTGTTCTTGAATGCCAAGTTCAAAAGCTTGGCAATGCTCATTTAATGGACAAGACTCACATTTAGGGTTTTTAGGTCTACAAATGGTAGCTCCTAATTCCATCATCGCTTGTGTGTATTTATGTGGTGTAGCATGCTCAATATAAGATTGATTGATTTGATCTAGTTTTTTTCTATGTTTTTCTACTCTAAAATCATCATCAATATTTAAATATCTGGATAATACTCTAATGACGTTTCCATCAAGTGCACTATAAGGCTTGTTATAAGCGATAGACATAATCGCACCAGCTGTATAATGACCGATACCAGGTAGAGATAAAACATCTTTATACTGATTTGGAAAGATGCCATGATACTGATCAACGATGATCTGTGCTGCTTTAAGCATATATTTAAATCTTCGATAATAGCCTAATCCTTCAACATCTTTTTTCAAGGTCTCTTCATCTGTTTTCGATAGTGTTAAAACATCGGGATATTTCTTTATAAAACGCTCAAAAAAGGGTAAGACTGTTTCAACTTGTGTTTGTTGAAGCATGATTTCGCTTACCCATATTTGATAAGGATCTTTAGTTTCTCGAAAAAGAAGCTTTCGATGATGCTCATCATACCAAGCTTCTAATCTTTTAATATCCATTATAAATCAACTTCTCTAACACCACAATGTTCAATAATATCGTCAAATCTAGTTAACGTAGACATCACGATGCCATGACACACAACGATGACCTTTTTATAGTTTTTGTACTTTAATAGCGTTAATTGTACACGCTTTTTCAAATCTTCATAAGACTCCCAACGATATTTATGAGAGACATTTCTTTTTCCTTCTGCTTCAAAATATTCTTGAAATGCACCACTAACTTCATAATCATATATGAACTTAGTATCAGGCATCCATTCATGAAGATCGTTTTCTACAACCAACTTAATACCTGTTTCTCTAGAGATGATTGCTGCTGTTTGTAACGCTCTTGTATATGGTGAAGAAATGATGATGTCCGCATCTTTTAGATTCGGATCTTTTGCTCTATCTTCTGCTTGGGCAACTCCATTTTCTGTGAGTTTTCCAAATTCATAGCCCATCCCTACATAGCCTCGTTCGATGACTTCATCATATCTAGGTTCGCCATGTCTAATTAATATAAAATGTGTTGTCATATGAATCATCCTTTCAAAGTTATTATAACACAAAGATATCTTTGTCATCTCATTCACATAATTTTATTAAAATGATACATATAAGAAAGAAAGATTGACAAAATCACAGAAGCATTTTTCACCACATCAAATTACCCAAATGTTATAATACAACAGTACTAAAGGAGGTATAATATGTCAGAATTATTAAATCGTCGTTCGATTAGAAAATATGATCCAACTGTTAAAATATCTAGAAAAGAATTGACACAGATATTAGAAAAAGCAATGCGTGCACCATCATCTATGAATATGCAATCCTACCGCTTTTTCATTGTAGAATCTAAAGAAGCCAAAGAAAAACTGAGACCAGTTTTATATGGAAATCACTTACAATTAGATACATCAAGTCAAATGATTTGTATCTTCACAGATTTAAAGAAATTTGAGTTAGCTGAAAAGATTTTTAACAAAGCTGTTGATGCTGGATTAATGCCTGAAGAAGTTAGAGAAAAGCAATTAAGAAACATCTCAAATATGGTAGATAATTTAAGTGAAAACTCCATAGAAAAAACAGGGTGGTTAGATGCTGGACTTATGGCAATGCAACTGATGCATATCGCAAGAGAGCATGGTTATGATACATGTTCAATTGGTGGATTTAGACATGAAGAAATTGCTGATGCACTTGGTATTGATAAAAAAAGATATAAACCTGTAATGATCTTATCTGTTGGCAAAAAAGATGAAGATGGTTATCCGTCTATAAGACTTGATGTCGATGATATTACTTCTTGGTTATAACATTGAAAAAGGGCTCAAATGAGCCCTTTTATATTGTTTAAATATCGTATTGTGACATGATTTGCGCTGGTGTTTTTCTAAGAAGCATAACAATTGGAAACATACCTGCAAGAATGTTAATCACGTAAGCTAAAATGAGACCAACAACAAATGTTAAAGCATTTACGGTAAAGAAATTAAATTCACCAATAAATCCTTGTGATAATTTATTTAATCCGAAAGATGCAATCACATAACCGATTAAAGTAGATACAGAGGTCAAAACAAAAATTTCTAGTAAGAATGAGACAAATATATCATTCTTTTTTACACCTAATGCACGATATACTGATACTTCATAAATTCTTGAAATTAAGCTAGATCTAATGACGAAATAAAATCCAATCATCGATATACCAATCAGTACACCTGCAGTAATTGATGTAGGGACAATCACTTCAGCTCTCGCTTCTTTAGCTTCAGTTATAGCTTCATCATAAATATCTTTAACAGTAATATTATTAAAGCTGTCTTCAAGTGTAGTTTTTAACGCATCAGGATCACTAGAATAAATCATAAGTCTAGTGGTTTCAGCTGCTTCTACTCTTAAATCTAACATCACTGAATTTGGTATCACATATGAAACATCATCAAATTCAGTGAACACACCTGAGATTTCTAAATCACTTCCAGGCATTGCTTTTGGAAGTTCAGTTGTATAGTTACTATTACCAAACATTTGTAAATATAGATTGGTAGAAATTAACACTTGATCATCTTCTGGTAATACACCTGCAACTAATGTTTCATCAAAATAATCTAATGGGAGCATTGAATCATCAGGCATCACATATAAGAATGCTAAACTTTCTGTCATATAAATCATTGGAAGTTCACTATCAACAATGCCTGAAATTCTGACATCCAAGTCTTTAATTCGGACCTTTTCTTTGACTAAATATTCATAAGACCAAATCCCTATATCTTGCCCCCCGGCACCTTGAAACATACTACCATCGATTAAGATATCAGCAACCAACGATGATACAACAATTTCATTGTTTGTCGGCATTTCACCATAGATTAAATCTCTTTCTCTGATATGATCTATTACATCAATCCGTCCATTAATTGTTACTGATGATAATGTATCATTAGGTTGTACAAATTGTAAATTAGCACTTCCAAAAATGTTAATATAAACATCATCTATGTTTGCTGCTGCAGCCTCAAGATCATCCATATCATATCGAACAACATTAACTCTGCTGACTTCTAAATATCCTTTAGGCATTGTCATAAACTGTTCTGGTTTTAAAATAGCAGTTGCAGAAAACATTGAAACAGTTACTGCAATAACCATACCTGCAATCATAAATGAAAAGAGCATGAGTTTTCCTTTACGGCTTGTGTTTAATATCTTTTGAAATGCTAGCCATAATGTTTGCTTGATAGAAACCATAGTCTTTGATTGTCTTTCAATATGTTCGTTATCTAAAACTTCTTGATCAAAATTAGTTTCAATCAGTTCTTCTCTAGTTTTTTTAACATAATGTTCATCTTTAATGACAACTCCAGCATTATCATCAACAATTTTCATTTTTTGATAAGGCGATTTTATATCTAAATAGAGTGTTTTATTCTTAACAATAAGCTTTATATCTAAATCTTTTAACTCATCTTCATGATCGCTATAAAGACTTAAATTAATACCTTTGGATGAAGCATCCGCGATATGACTATAATCTTTAAGATATATCGTGTCATCTTTACCAATATGATGTTCATCTGAAGATACATTTTCTTTATCAGCAATGATTTGACCATCTTTAACTTCAATGATGCGATCACCATAGAATTCGGCGATATGTCTTTCATGGGTAACTAGAATAACGAGTTTTTCTTGTGAAATTTGCTTGATGATATTCATGATATCAAGTGTGTTTTTACTATCTAAATTCCCTGTAGGTTCATCTGCGATGATAACTCTAGGATTTTTAACAAGTGCTCTTGCGATTGCGACTCTTTGTTGTTGACCACCTGACAATTGTAATCCTTTTTTCTTTCTATAAGGATACATATGGACTGATCTTAAAATATAATTGACGCGTTCTTCAATGATTTTAGGATCTTTGATACCCATCATCTTTAATACAAACGCAATATTATCAAATACAGATAATTGTGGTAATAAATTATAATTTTGGAAGATATAACCTACATATTCATTTCTAATTTTATCCCATGTATGCACATCATATCCAGGAATTACTTTATCATCAAAATGAATCGTTCCAGATTGAACTTTATCAAGTCCACCCAAAACATTTAATAGCGTTGTTTTCCCTGATCCAGAAGGTCCTAATAAGACCACTAATCCCTTATCAGGGAACTCTAAAGAAACATCGTTTAAGACGTGAATTTCATTTCTTTTTCTACGATTAAAATATTTATTTAACTGTTCTACTCTAATCATATTTATTCACCCCTACTTTGTGTTAATGTTTCTATGACTGACTGTTTAAATACTTTCTTGTTAAATCTTAAACCTAACCATGCACCAAAGAACATAAATGCACCTAGTAAAATTAAGTAATCTCTAAGTTCCATATACTGGATATCTGCTGCAATTAAGGTAATATTAGCACTAATGATGTTAATAATAATCATTGTTATAATAAAGCCAACTGTTGACATGATCACTTGTTCTAAGACTACAAGTTGAGCAAGTGTTGTTTTGTTTGCTCCAATGGATCTAAATATTGCAAAATCTTTCTTTCTTGCATTCATAACATTCTTAGTGACTGCATGGACGATTGAATATAAGAATAATCCAAATAATGTAAGTAAAATCACAGCTAAGAACCCTAAGAAAAATACTTGGATTTCTCGCATTGCTCCTGATATATTAGCTGGATAATAAACTTTATATAAATCAGCATCGACACTATTAATCACCCTATTTCCAGCATAATAGCCATCAATACTTAATGATAAATAATTTTTAGGACTAACCGTATATTGACTTTCCCATAGATCCAAGAAATAATCTTTAATCTCTTGATGTGTATCTGGATGAATACGGGCACCATACATGTCTTCTGGTACTGATATCGTTAAGTTATTCATTTCATATGAAAATTCATTATAGTTTAAATCATAAGCCATAAATGTTAAAGTTTGACCCGTTAATACTGTACGATCACCTTCACCATCAATATAGATATCTTCTGTAAAATTAGAGAAATCATCTTTATATGTCCACATGCGATCTCCACCAAGTTCAAAAGATAACTCATAATTTAATCTTTGTTCAATTTGTGCTAAAAGACCATAGTTGATAATAGATTCATCTGAAGTTGGTTGCATAAGATATGCTTCAGAAAAATATAAGATTTCTCGATCTAATTTATCTATACCTGAAACAGTAAATGTTCCAATGGATGTATCATTACCTTCTTCTCCATACCATTCATATGCATTACCAGCATTTAGGGTAACTGTATCACCAACATTAAAATCCCAATAGCTGCTGATGACTATTTCATTCATGGCAGTTGGCAATTCGCCTTCTATATCACTTTGATTTAGCGCTATTGCTGAATCTGTGGCTCTAATATTTCCTCGGCCATAATAATCTCCACCTGATTTAGAAACAAATAGATTGGTTTCATTGAAAAAATTCATGGCTTCTTCGTAAACTTCATTAACAACACGCATTGATCTAAAAGATTCGATTTCAGCATCTGTAAATTCAGATCCATCTCTTTTTTCGATTAAGACTCTTGTTTCAGGTACGGAAGGGAATGTTGATGACTGTTCTAGGCCAGCTTCCCTAATCCCACTGATTTGATTTGTATAAACGATTGTAAAAACTGCAATCACAATGATTTGCATAATCATTAAGAAAATGAGTTTTTTAGGTGTTGATAGTAAATTTCTAAGTGCAAATCTAAAAAGTGTCAAAAGACCCATACGTTTAGGTTTTGGAACTTCATTTAAATGTGCAAGATCATAATCTTTTATTTTTCTATCTTCAACGACTTCACCATCGTGCATTTTTATTTTTCTTGTTGCATATTGTTTCACTTGATCATAGTCATGTGTAACAACAATCACGAGTTTGTCTTTTGCAATGGTATAAAGTAATCGCATAACTTGTTCAGCTGAACTTGAATCTAAGTTACCTGTAGGTTCATCAGCAACAATCACAGGACAATCTTTAGCAAGTGCTCTTGCGATCACTGCTCTTTGCTTTTGTCCACCAGAAAGTTTTGATGCTTTGTGGTTCTTATGTGAAGTAAGTCCTACTTTATCGATGAGCTCTAAAGCTCTTTTTTTACGTTCTTTTGGATTGTATCCTTGAATCTCTAATGCTAACATTACATTTTGATATACCGTATAAGAATCAATGATGTTATAGTTTTGGAATACAAATCCTATGTAAGTTCCACGATATCTTTCCCAATCAGCAATCGTATAATGTGAAGTTTCTTCACCAAATAGATATAACTCTCCATCTTCATAGCCATCAAGACCACTAATAACGTTTAAAAGTGTAGATTTACCACTACCTGATTCACCTGTTACTGCGACAAATTCTCCAAGTTCGAAATCTAAGCTGATATTTTTCATTCCGACAGAAACAGTTTCTTCAGAACGGTAATATTTTGAAACTTGATCAAGTTTAATCATTGCCATGTGCATTCACCTCATCAATTATGTTTAATATATCTTTTGGTTGATCGATAATATAGTTTGCTTTATGTTTTATTAATACTTCTTTAGAACGATAACCCCAAGTGACACCAATACTTCTGATGTTTGCGTTATTTGCAGTCATCATGTCAACATCAGAGTCACCAATAAATATAACCTCATCTTTTGATAACTTCAACTCTTTTAAAGCCATATGAATCATATCAGGAGCTGGTTTGATCGGAACACCATCCATTTCCCCCATTGATATGTCAAAATAGTCTTTAAATATATCATGATTAAGTGCTTCAACTAAATATCTATATTTGTTAGAAACTACAGCTAATTTATATCCATTATTTTTTAATGTCTTTAGTAAATCTAATATACCTTCATATGGTGCAGTAAAATCATTGGTATGTTGATCATAGTATGTTTGATAAACTTCATAAATCTTATATATATCTGCTTCTGAAGTACCTTTTGGAACAACATCTTCTATTAAGTTAATCGCACCTCTACCGATGCCGTCTTTAACCTCTTGAACCGTCTTTTCTGGTAGATTAAAATGACGCATCGCATAATTTACACTTGCTACTACATCATCTATCGTATTTAAGATCGTTCCATCCATATCAAATATAATGCCTTTGACCATCTTTTTCACCTCGCGTATGGATTATTTTATCACATCAACATGATGTATCAAAATAATTTCTTATTACTTACATATTATACACTATAACTTACATTTAGATATAAAAAAAGGGCTAACAAATGTGATTGTTTATGCCCTGTTTGGCCTTAGCATGAGGTTCCCCCTCCACTATTTCTTGTAGCACGAGACTCATACTAACACACCATTTTGTGATGACAAGTTCTTTGTCTAACTTAAATATAACGTGAAAAAACCAAATGCAATAGGGCGTATATGTCCCATTCGTACATTTTTTTGATTTTTCTTTACTTTTTATTTGTTTTGATGTAATATATATGCGCTGGGGATGTTCTGGATTCGTCACGGCATGAATTCACATATAAGCATGTCATGGTTGCTCATGTAAAAAAGCCGAGGTTATAAATAACCGGAAACCAAAATTTTTCTTACGCTGCCTAAGAACAGGTGCGAGCCAACTATGAATTTACTTACGGTTCATATGCGGTCCAATTTAGTAAGTTATATTTATCCGATTTCCTAGTCAGATAGACGAATTTAATTTAGGATATGGTTGTTGACTTTTGTTTGTTTAGTTAATGACTAGAAGCCATAAATAAACTAAGCATGTAGAAGTTATGTGATGAAGTGTCTTGCACAGGGGTTCAATTCCCCTCATCTCCACCAACATAGATTTTCCACATGCTCAGAGTAGTAAAACTATTGTTAATTTGATTATATACTACATTGAGCATGTTTGTCAAGTAAAGGAGTGATTTTTATGTCTGACTTTAATTTTAAGTTAAAAGAAGTTAGAAAAAAAAGACAACTGCAACAAAAAGATTTAGCAAAAAAATTAAACTCATCACAACAGTTAATATCACAATATGAACGTGGTGAAAGAGTTCCAAGCCTAGAAAGGTTAATCGAACTTGCTAAAATATTAGATGTATCACTTGATGATCTAATAGAGTTTAGAGAAATACATAAACGTTACTCAGATGAATTATCAAAAAAATGAGCCATTATTTAGGCTCATTTTCTCTTTTATAGGGGTAAAAATTAAAATAGTGATCCGATAACATTGTATTGTCAATTTCAAGATAAATCATAGTCATTTTAATGTCTTTATGTCCTAATAGTTTTTGAATAGTAGTTACAGGACAACCCATTTTTAATAGTTTTGTTGCAAAAGTTTTTCTTAATCTATGAGCATGTATTTTTGTTTGTGAATCAACATTTTTAAATACCTTATTCATAAAGTAAAATATAGCAACCCTATTCATACGTTCATTTTTGTTATAGTTCCAAATAATATATTCTTTGTTTTTTCTTACAGCTTTAACAAGTAAATCATAAGACAAAGTATTAAAGAAAACTATTCTTTGAGTTCCGTTTTTTGTTGTATCTAAAATAATAGTTTTAGATGCTAAATCAATGTTTTTTGTTTTGATATTAAGAAGTTCATTCATTCTTACACCTGTGTCTAACATTAAATACATAGATAAAACCCAAGATAAATTATTACTTTCATTTACATCTAATGTTTTAAGATAACTTAAAAATTTGTTTAATAGTTCATCACTTAATGGACGGAATGATGTTCTATCATTTGGTAACTTTTCAAAATCTCTCATGTTATGTTTTACCTTATTAAATCGTAAAACGGTATATAAAAAACTAATATCTTTATTTATCTGATTGTTTTTTTTAGGTGTTTGTTTTTGATAATAATTTATGAGATCAACCAATGATTTTTGATTTAGATCATCAACCGTTTTATATTCTAAAAATCTAAATGCTTTTAATAAAGCCTTTGAAGTTTTCACATAATAATCATATGTGCCCTTACGTTTAAATAACTTTGCATGATTTAAATAATCATTTATTAAATCTAGTAATTGCATATTTTTTTACACTCCCACATGTATTATATTAAAAAAAGTAAACACACTATAATTTATGCATAAAATAAAAAGTATGCAAAAAATTACATTTAGTTCACTTACATGTTTGTCTGTCTGTTTATTATTTGTCTTTTGTCTGTTGGAGTCTGTTTTTTTCTGTTTGTTTGTTTTTTTTATTTCTGTTTGTCTGTCTGTTAAATAATACATTTTTATAATACCACCTTTATTTTTTTATTTCAAGATTTCTCAATATTACACGCTATAAGCATTTATTTAATGGTTTAAGGCTTTTTATCTTTAAGTCGATAATCAGTAATCATATGCATGATGTTATTCTTTTGTGTGCCCAGGAGTGTTATCTAGTATCATATGAGCGTTCATGGAATCATATCTCATAGTATGGTTGCTTTGATATCTTTAGATCGTGTATCTGTGGTTAGTGTTCCAGGTATTCATGATTAAGGGAGTTTTAACATTTTAGCTATAAGCATTTATTTAATGGTTTAAGGCTTTTTATCTTTAAGTCGATAATCAGTAATCATATGCATGATGTTATTCTTTTGTGTGCCCAGGAGTGTTATCTAGTATCATATGAGCGTTCATGGAATCATATCTCATAGTATGGTTGCTTTGATGTATTGATTACCCCACTATTTTATAAAATAAAAAGTTGCACAATATCTTTATGCAACTACTTTGTTATTTAATAATCTTTATGTATCGGTTGGGGGGCTGTTAGTAGCCCCCCCACCCAATGATGAAACCTTATAATTTTAACCGATTTTTATATTAGAAATAACTTGTTGTTATTACTCACTTATGTATTGTTTTATTGCTTATTTTTTTAAAAAAACATAAAGGAGTAATCGGAGGGATACATCATTGAAAGACAGTATTTGATATTAAATTATGATAGTGTTTGTCTGTCTGTTACATAATTATTATTAAGTTCTTGATTCAAAAATATTTGATTGATAAGCTTCTTTAAAATCAATAAATAAAGGATTTAATTCATGATCAAATGTATTTTGCTTTAATTGTATAATAGATCCATATTTATTTACTTCTTTATATATTTGAGTTTTAAATAATGTGTCTAATAGTTTATAAACAAATGTGCTATATGCTTGTTTATCTTTGTATTTAATTAAATAAATAGGTGTTTTCCTATGAATATAGGTTATTAAATATTGAACAAGATCATCATAATCAAATATTTTTTTCAAGTCTAAAGGACGATTGTTTTTTGATAAATAATGATGAATCATACCGTAAACATTTTGTTTATTAAAAAAGTCGTTTGTTTCTTGATTTGGTTTATCAACTATATGAACATTTTTTTTGATTTTAAGATTATCAAGTGAACAATTTTCTACATTACCGTCAATAAAGATAATATCATCAGTTTTATCATTATAATCTTTAACAAATGATTCAACAACAAGTTTATGTAAATAAAACATTTTTCTATTACCTTTTGAAATTGTCAAATGAAGTCTTATGCGAGTACATCTATTTACTTCTGATAAGTGTAAACTTATTTCTTTATTATTACTTCTTTTATATACATGACCATCTGATGTTATAACATAGTTATCAAAAATAACTTTTTTCATATAGAATCATCTTCTTTTGGAAATATTTTTTTATATCTGTAAACTTCAAGATTAGACAATGAATTATTAGATAAATCATTATCTTTATGTCTGATTATATCGGTTTTTGAATTATAGTCATTTATAAAAGCCATTGCAACTAGTTTATGTAATAATATAGTTGTTTTTTTACCGTTAATATATAAATTGACTTGATAACTTCCATTTCTTTTGTTTTTTCTTGATGAAATACTAATTAATGATTTTTTATTATAGATATTTGCATTTTGATCTATGATATAATTGTTATATAATTCTTTTTGCATTTTTTTACACCCCCATATCTTTTTTTTAAACAAGTAAATATAATTGCCATGCACTTTGATAAAGCCACCTTTAGATTTAATGATTGTGATCCAATCATAATAGATACAAGAATTGATTACATTTCATCACGGGACATAAACTAATTCATATTAAACCTTTACGGCGCTTGAAGTATCTATTTATTTAATTGTCTTTACTAAAGATGACTTTATCAAAAAGCAAGTATAATTTTTTGTATTACTCGTTCATCTGGTTGTCTTTGGTATGCAATCAGGGAAGGGAATCCAAATGCAACCATGGGGGAGTGTCCAAAGGCAACCAGATCAAAGAGTAATCAAGATTTAAAGAGTGTTTATGATAGATTATAGGAGTTCAATTCCCCTCATCTCCACCACTAAACACAAAAAGCGAAAACCAATATTGGCTTTCTTTTTTTATCAAAATAAGTTAAAATTAAAATAATTAAAATTGTAATAACGATTAGTTGTATACATGCAAAATATTTTTAATAGATCAAAAATGTTAGTAAAGGGGAGATTCTATGAAAAAATTAATAATGATTACATTTGCTTTTTTCCTTGTGTTCGCATTTACTGGATGTCAGCAAACTGAAGAAACAACAGACATTTCAAATTATGGATCTTTCAAGCAACATACTGCTAATACTTCATTGGGCTATAAAGTATTTCCTGATGAGATATCGGATACTGCTACAGTAAATGGATATTATGCTTTATTCCATCCAGTATTATGGGTCAATCCTGATATTCAAGTTTTCTTAAGTTGCACATATTCTCAAAATAAATTCAATGATGAAATAACAAGATTATCAGAACTTAATTCTACTCTTGAAGGTTATAATCCAAAGGAAATTAGGTATACTGATGAACTATTTCTTTATCCAAGTTACTATTCGGTTTTTGCATACTACAACACATATGAATATGCTTTGCTTGATTATAACACCTTAACTATTTTATATGTATCAATGCAATATCAAAATAAATCAGATATAAATTTCGACGATGAATTTCTCCCCGTGAATTATGAGGAAGTATATAATCAAGATAGTGCAAACTCAAATTCGTTTGATATGTACTTATTTCACAATGAGGATAAAATACCAGATATTCAGTAATCTCTTAAAAACTTAGTACATCTGAAAAATATGTATGAGTAATATAACTTATTCATTGATTTTATGAATAAAATTTGTGTCCCAATGTGACGCGTATCCCCTCATCTCCACCAATAATTGATGAAATGACTCCGAAAAGTTGGAGAAAAGGTATAATAATGATACCTGATCCTAAAGAGGAGTTTTTTTATGAATTATTTAAATTAATTATATGTATAAGGTATAATATACATGGAAATAAAAACTAAGAGGATCTTATGAGCACTAGAATCAATAAATATTTGAGTGAAGTCGGCTTCTGTTCAAGACGTGAAGCAGACAGACTTATTCAACAATCTAAAGTAACAATCAATGGTAAAATCGCTGTTTTAGGAGATCAAGTTAGCGATCAAGACAAAATCAAAGTAAATGGTCGTCCGATAAACCCACATCGTGATTATGTTTACATAGCTTTAAACAAACCCGTAGGTATCACATCAACAACAGATCAATCCATCAAAGGTAATATCGTTGATTTTATGAATTACCCAAAACGAATCTTTCATATCGGTAGATTAGATAAAGATTCTGAAGGTCTTATTCTTATGACTAATGATGGAGATATCGTCAATCAAATCTTGCGTGCAGAAAATGCACATGAGAAAGAATATATCGTTGATGTTGATAAAGAAGTCACAACTGATTTTTTAGATAAAATGGCTAGTGGTGTTCCAATCCTTGGCAAAGTGACAAAACCTTGTAAGCTTTCTAAAATTTCATCTAAACAGTTTAAAATCATTCTTACAGAGGGCATGAACAGACAAATTAGACGTATGTGTGATTATTTTGGATATAACGTTATTAAACTAAAAAGAACACGTATTATGAATATAACACTTGACCTCCCTGTTGGAAAATATAGAGAACTTACACAAAAAGAAATCAAAGATCTGTTTAAGTTATTAAAAAAATAAACCAAGATATCTCATATTGACATCTTGGTTTTTTATTTATTCATATATTTATTAAATCAGTTTAAATTTCATAATCACTGGATTATGGTCACTATACAAGAACTCATGATTAATTGTCATCACTTCATATGGATGATCAACTGAAACTGCTTCTAACTCAATATTATCTGAAACAATAAATCCATCAATTAAATAGTACTGTGTACCTTCAGAACCTTCGAGATAAGGTTGGTTTAATAACCTACATGTTGGTTCACTTAAATCTATTTCAAAACGATATCCATTTGGTAAAAAGTCATCTTCAATCGTAAAAGCTTCATAAAAATTAGAATCTACAGGATAAACTCCATCTGCTTCAGGGAAAGTCTGATTAAAATCTCCACCAACGACGACATAATTCCCTAATGTATTTTGTTCTTCTAAAAATGTTTTTAAATAAGCCATTTCTTGATCTCTAAGTGATCCATCGCTATCATATGCAGACATATGTAGATTAACAATGATTAGTTTTTTATCACTTCCATTAATATCAAACGAAGAAACCATCATAGCTCTTTTTAAGTTTGCGACTCTAAGTGGCCAACTAAATGATCCTGGAAATTGGTGACGTTCGGTTTTGATACCTTCAAAGCGAGTTAAGGTTTGTATACCACTTTCAACTTGTCCAATATAATCTGTTAACGATAATGGCAATGGTACAAAAATGGATTTGAAATTAAGTGCATATTGACTGGAATACTCATCACCTAAAGTATCCATAATCCCTTGGACTTGATTGATCTGATAACTTCTTCTTGCTTTTTGATCAACTTCTTGGAGTAGATAAAAGTCTGATGAATAATCAGTTAATAAGTCCTTGATTCCATCAAAATAGGATTGTACTACTGCTTTTGAATCAGCTCTCCCTTTTTCTCCACCATCCATCACGAAATCTTCATCTTCTCCTAAACCAGCATAGCCAATATTAAAAGTCATGATTTGATATACTTGATCCAGATTGATAGGTTCTTGTTGATTGTTAATGATATCTACTTCTTCTAAATCTTCTGGCCGATATTCAAAGACAGTTAGTGTCCCAACAAACAATAAAGCAATTAAAAGAATTGCGATTAATCCTTTAGATACAATTTTCAATGGTTTCATATGTCCTCCCAAATCCTTATTTACTCTTTCTTTTAGTATATCAAGAAGTTTATCAATTTATATCAAAATCAACTGATAAACTCATTTTAAAATAAAAATCATCAAATAAAGCCTTTAAAAGATTGGTTATCTATAATTTTTATAGTATACTATTGATAAATTAACGCTTCAAAAAGGAGATTAACATGCCAAAATTAACATTAAAAAAAGTTACAACTACAAATTTCGATGCTGTTGTAAAGCTTTCAAATACTTTAACAGAGTATCAGCAAACTTGTGTTGCACCGAACATCGCTTCACTTGCGCAAGCATATGTAAATAAAAAAAGAGCATGGCCAAGAGCAATCTATCTTGGCAATAAGCCTATTGGATTTATCATGCTTGCACTTTGGGATGATGACATCCCTAAAGAAGACAATCCTGCATATTATTTATGGCGCTTTATGATTGCTAAAGATTATCAGCAAAAAGGATATGGTTCAAAGGTTTTAGATATGATTAAAGAAAAAGCAATCAATGACGGTATCAAAACCATCTATACTTCTTGTGAAATGACTGGTGATCAACCTTATAAATTCTATATTGGATATGGATTTACGGACACTGGTTTGAACGATGGCGAACAAATTTTGAAAATGTATCTATAAATTTATGAATACATATAAAGAAATTAAGAAATATATTGATGCTGAACTAGCATTAATAAAACGTCCAGTTACAAAAGATATTAGACATATAGCACATAAAGTATATTTAGCTATCGATAAAGATTTAACTCATGTGATTGATTTATGCGATCAACTTCTTAAAACAGAAAAGTGGCATTATAAAACCATAGCATTTGATATCATCTTTAAAGTTAAAAAACAATATACTAAACAAACTTTTGATGTCTTTGAATCATGGTTGCTCACATACATTCATGATTGGGGTGATTGTGACGATTTTTGTACGCATGCATTTGGATATTTACTGATGATCTATCCTGATTTGTTTCCAAGAATTCTAACTTGGAATGACCATCCTAATTTTGCTGTTAGAAGAGCAACAGCAGTCATCTTAATTTATGCAATAAGAAAAAATAGATATGAAGATTTTGATATACTTCTCATTTCAAATTTACTGATGCATGATGAACACTATTTAGTCTTAAAGGGGTATGGATGGATGCTTAAAGTATTATCCCAAAAAGAACCAATCACTGTTTATGATTACTTAGAAAAAAATCATCATCAAATGCCAAGAGTTGCATTTAGATATGCATTAGAAAAACTGTCAAAAGAGCAAAAGAATACGTTAATGAGGCTCTAAATTACATAATTATAAATAATATTACGAATTCGAAGCAAATGCTTTGAATTCTTTTTTTATATATGTTAAATTAGGGGTACAATAACTTGAGGTGATACATATGAACAATTTAAAAGGCATACATCACGTAACTGCAATCACAAGTGATGCTAAAAAGATTTATGAATTTTTCACATATAAATTAGGATTGAGACTTGTGAAAAAGACCGTTAACCAAGATGATATTCAAACATACCATTTATTTTTCGCAGATGATAAAGGATCACCTGGTACAGATATGACATTTTTTGATTTTAAAGGTGTTTCTAAAGGTAAAGAAGGCACCAACTCAATTTCTCGCACATCTTTTAGAGTACCAAATGACAAAGCTTTAGCTTATTGGCTTAAAAGATTCGAAATGTATGATATTAAGCATGCTGATATCAAAATTCTTTTTGAAAGAAAAACCTTGTTTTTCGAAGATTTTGATGGACAAAAATATGCTTTATTTTCAGATGAAAGTATTGATGGCGTACCTTCAGGTACTCCTTGGCAAAAAGGACCTGTACCTAATGAATATGCAATCACTGGTCTAGGTCCTATTTTCTTAAATACATCTGATATAAACTACATGAATCAAGTTTTAACAGATATGCTGTTTATGGAAAAAAGAGACCAACAAGATAACTTAACTCTTTACGAAATGGGCGATGGTGGGAATGGTGCTAGTGTTATTGTTAAAGACACTAAAGATATGAATTATGGTACACAGGGATATGGTAGTGTCCACCACGTTGCATTTAGAATCGAGGATTTAGATGAGCTTTATGAATGGGTTGATCACTTAGATCAATTAGGTGCAAGACATTCTGGTTATGTCGATCGCTTCTACTTCAAATCTTTATATACGAGATTACATCCAGGTATTTTATTTGAGTTTGCAACTGAAGGACCAGGATTTATTGATGATGAGGAGAATTATGAAACTCTAGGTGAAACATTAGCGCTACCACCAAGATTTAGAAATCAAAGAGAATATGTAGAAAAGATTGTAAAACCAATAGACACAAAAAGAAGCGATAAAATCTTTGAAAAAGAGTATTTAAAGGAGCAAACCAATGACTGATTTAAAAGCTGTAGCTATCATGCTACGTGCAACACATGCACTTGAAGGTGTTTTAAAAAAAGACATTGAATCCTATGGCATTAATACAACAGAATTTGGTGTTTTTGAATACTTATATCATAAAGGTATGCAACCGATGGCAAACATTGGTAAAAAACTACTCATGGCAAATAGTTCTATGACTTATGTGATTGATCAGTTATACAAGAAAAAACATGTCAATAGACTAAAAAATCCAAATGATAAAAGAGAAATTATGATTGACATTACTCCTTCTGGAAAAACATTTTTTGAGTCTATATTTGAACACCATAAAGAAACAGTAAAAAAAGTCTTTGATATCTTGAATACTGAAGAACTTGTTACCCTTACTTCTCTTCTTAAAAAAGTAGGATATTATAGTGAGGAACTTCTTAACAAGGAGGATATCTAAATGAAATACATATTTAAAAAAGGTGAAAACGATCGCACGCTTATACTTTTTCATGGTACTGGTGGTAGCGAAAAAGACTTAATTCCTATAGCAGAAATGATTGATTCAAAAGCAAATATTCTAAGTGTTCGTGGTGATGTATTAGAAAATGGTATGTCAAGATTTTTCAAAAGAATCGCAGAAGGCATCTTTGATGAAAAAGATTTAATCGAACGCACGCATCAACTTAAAAAATTCATTGATAATAAATTTGAAACATACACTCTTGATCGAAATAAAATGATTGGATTAGGATACTCAAATGGTGCTAATATCTTAGGTAGTTTATTATTCCATTATCCTGATGTCATTAAGCATGCTATATTATCCCATCCTATGGTACCTTTAAGAGATATCGATTTGCCAAACTTAAAAGACGTCCATGTTTTTATTGGTGCTGGTAAAGAAGATCCCATTGTTGATATCGATGAAACTTATGAGTTAATTGACATATTCAAAAAGGCTAATGCTCATGTTACCTACAAATTAACTGATTATGGACATAGGTTTTCAGAACCAGAACTAAAAAGTATAATTGATTGGTATCAAAATATAATCAAACAAATGAAGTAAGCATCATTGCTTACTCAGACTGTAGACAAAAACAGTTTTTTAAGAAGAATATCTCATTTTGAGATGTTCTTTTTTTGTTTGAGTATAAAAAAAAGAGTTTTTCACTCAATTCCAGTCAAATCGCAGATATATTACCACATGATTGTGGCTAACTTTTTCAAATTGTACATACTTAAAATCATGAAGCTTCGATCCTCATTTTTCCTAAGTCCTC
>Ga0207832_100028_pt1 | contig 239140 bp, 164 predicted proteins | sample TtanPargueraPR_3_FD_187743 | JGI IMG/M metagenome (GOLD analysis project Ga0207832, IMG submission 187743) | Aerobic enrichment media microbial communities from Bioluminiscent Bay, La Parguera, Puerto Rico - Tt and P1 (4) (SPAdes) | ecosystem: Environmental > Aquatic > Marine > Unclassified ...
AACCACCTGATCCCATCCCGAACTCAGTAGTGAAACGCGTCATCGCCGATGGTAGTGTGGGGCTTCCCCATGTGAGAGTAGGTCATCGCCAGGCACTTAATACCAGAAACCCCGGTCTCGTTGAGGCCGGGGTTTTTGCTTTGGGGAACCGAGCAGAACAGAACGACGTGGAAGCGAAACGAAACGGAAGTGCAGCGCGTTCTGGACCTAGGCGACAGGCAAAAAGAAAGGGCCCGGCGCAATCCCTGCGCCGGGCCCAGCCGTAGCGTGCAGCTCTCTGTAATCTTTATTCAGAGGGTGTATCGATTTCCTTTATGCATGTGCGCATGAATTGCTCAATATCGTCAGCTGTTTCCGGGTGCTTCAAGCCAAAGGCTATATTGGCCTGAAGCAGACCCGACTTGTTGCCACAATCATAGAGGTCACCTGTCATGGTGAAGGCGTTGAGCTGTCCTCCAGACTCAACCCATGATTTGATGGCATCAGTCAGTTGTATCTCATCACCCGCTCCGGCAGGTGTGTCGTGAAGAACCTGCATGATACTGCCCGGCAGAATATAACGCCCAACAATGGCCAGATTCGATGGGGCGTCTGAGCGCGATGGCTTTTCGACCAGGTGATAGAGTCTGGAACCACTGCCGGCCCGTGGCGGCGTGTCGCCGCAATCCACGATACCATAGCGCTCGACCTGATCGTCCGGCACGGGCTGTACCATAATCTGGCCACAGCCATGCTGTTTATACTCGGCTACCATCCGTTCCAGATCGCTGTGAAGAGTCCGAGAGCCTATCAGCATGTCAGGCAGCATGACGGCAAAGTCCTCCTCAGGGTGGATGAGGGAGGCGGCACAGAGTACGGCGTGGCCAAGCCCGAGAGCCTTGTCCTGACGGACTGAAATCAACTGCACCCCTGTTGGCAAAGTGCCGCGTACTGCTCGGAGAAGCTCGTCCTTGCGCTTGCCGGACAGAACATTCTCCAGCTCTGCGTTGTGATCGAAATGATCCTCGATGGCTGACTTGCCACTGCGTGTTACCAGAATAATCTGGGTGAATCCGGCCGAGGCGGCTTCTTCAATCACGTACTGAATAACCGGCTTGTCCACTACCGTCAGCATCTCTTTAGGGATAGCCTTGCTGGCGGGCAGGACACGTGTTCCAAGGCCCGCTACCGGAATAATGACTTTATTCAGCACCTTCTGATTCCCTCTGCCTGCTGTTTTGTTCTTCCTGCCACAGGCGCAGCTCTTCATAATAGGTGTCCCACACGCAGGGTTCGCAGCCGTTCTCACAGCATTCCCCTTCAGCGGGTGGTATTGGTTTGTCACTCATGCTCGCCCCCTTAAAAGATGGACCATTCTAACCGCTTCGATGTGTCGGCTCCATGTACGGCCTCTTTTATCATTGTTGCCAGCTTTTTTACGCCGGGGCGGGCCAGCTCGCCATCGGTCAATATCAGATGCAAATCGGCGAATCGTTCTGTACCTGTTTCCAGTGGCAGGGGCCTCAATAGTCCGGACTCAATGGCTTCAGCCGCATGGGTCAATGGGTACCAGGCATAGCCAATGCCCTTGCAGGCGGCCTGAATCGATGTGGCGACATTGCTCAGCGTCCAGCGTTGATCGGCACCCAACCAGCCCGCATCATCGTTGCGACTTCCTGAATCGCGTACCACCAGCTGTCGGTGCTGTCGCAGATCCTCCAGACTCAATAACCGCCCAAGATGATGTAAAGGGTGATCAGGGTGGGCGCAGGCTAAAAATCGAACCTGCAGCAATCTTTCGCCCAGAAAGCCGGGGGGGACGCGCCCACTGATGGCCATATCCACATTACGTTTCAAAACCGCTTCATCGCTGCCGCTCAAAACCGTTTCTAGCAGCGTAATGCGTGTTTGTGGATGTGTTTCAGCGTAAGCAGCCAATGTGTCCAGCATCAACTCTTTCGGAAAAATGGTGTCCATCGCGATATGGATCTGTGCTTCATATCCCATACCGAATTGCTCAGCCAACTGTTCTGCCTGTTCCGCCTGTTCCAGCAGGCGTCGAGCATGGTGACAAAGCGCCTCACCGGCCTCGGTCAAGACGGCTTTGCGTCCCTCGAGGCGGAACACACGAACATTCAGCCCTGATTCCAGTTTTTGCACTGAATAGCTGATGGCGGACTGGCTTTTACCCAAACGCTCGGCCGCTTTTGCGTAGCCACCCGCATCAACAACGGCCAGCATGGCTTGCCACTGTTCCAGTGTGATTTGCATGATGAGATACCATTATCAATTTAACTGTTTAAATTAAGCATTTTTTTACCGTTTTTAATAGATCCGTTTGATATGAAAATGCGCTTTCAACGTTCAACACAACCAATGAGGTCATTCATGGCAACTCTTCTTCATATCCGCAGCAGCCTTTTTGGCGATCAAGGGCAGTCAGCAGTATTGGCTCAAGGCTTCATCAAGGAGTGGCAACAGACGCATGCCAACGCCGAAATCATCACCCGTGACCTGACGGCAGACCCGATTCCTGTACTGGACGCAAACGTTGTCAGTGCTTTGATGAGCAGACCTGACAGTCGTTCGCCTCGGCAGCAGGAGGTCATCGACCTCGCCGACCAGCTGCTGACAGAGGTTCGCTCTGCGGATCAGCTACTCATCGGAGTACCCATGTACAATTTTGGCATCCCCGTCCAGCTGAAAGCCTGGTTTGATCTCCTTGCTCGCAGTGGCGTGACGTTCAAGTACACCGAGGAAGGGCCCGTCGGTCTGCTTGAGGACAAGCCAGTTGTATTGGTGGCCACTCGAGGTGGGCAGTATCGTGACACAGAGCAGGATTACCAGATTCCGTTCGTGAAGCAGTTTCTGGGCTTTATTGGCCTTACAGATGTACAAACGGTGTATGCAGAAGGCTTGAATATGGGCTCAGACATTCAGTCACAGTCACTGTCTGCCGCCCGGGTTGAGTTAAGCGCCATCACTGGTATGCCCACCTAGTGGGTCTTATACCAAAACATCACTTTGCTGTTGTGTCTGCTTGTGGCACTCTCATGAAAAATAACTACAAAATCAGGGATGAGACCTGTGTTTTTCTCACGTCTACATCACAAGTTGCTGTTACTCTGGCTGTTGTCCCTGGCAGGAGCGCTACTGTTCGTCGGACTGATTTTTACGCTTATGCTCGGGCATACACGTGAGCAACAGTCACTTTATGAGCTTGAGCAGGCACGACACTTTCTGACGGGGCGTTGGGATGCGACTCGGCAGCTGGTTCGGCACGAGCTTGTGCAGCAGGCCAGTCAGTCCCACCTGATCCCAAATATGATGCAGCAAAATGGGGCTCAGGCAGAGCTTGAGGCGGTGGCTTTGAAGCTGTTGCGTCGCCTTGACCTGAAGGACCTGGACTATCTCGCGATTCACGATGCTGAGGGGTTGCTGGTTATCGCCTGTCGATGTCAGGGGGGCAGCCGTCTTTATGCCTACCGGACTCAATCGACGGGACGAGACGGATTTCGGATTCGTCCCGCCGATGATGAGCCAGCATATCAAAGTTATTTCCTTCCTTATGACCTTCAGCGTTTGACGCTCACGACTTCGGCTGAACCGGTAATAACGCGCACACGAGACCAGCTGTATCTGCTGGGCTCGCAACCCCTGCCCAATGGTCTGCGACTGCAGGGGGGAATAAAGTTAAGCAGTGATGCGATAGCTCGGTTGGCGCAACGGCTCGAGTATCCGCTGCTGCTGAAGGCGGAAGAGCTCAGTGTGGGACAGGGTTTTGAGTCGAGGTTATCCCTGCAACGCCTGCAGCAACTTGAGCACAGTGAACAGGGCTGGGTCGGCGCAGACGATGAATACTATGGTGTCATAGCCTTGCCGGGTTCAGAGATGGATGCAAGGTTGATTTTTGCCGTTCCGGTCCAGGGGCTTGGGCGGGAACTGGAAACACTTGGGCAGTCGATGCTCCTGCTGCTTTTACTGGCACTTGTGGGGTTTACCCCGCTTGGCGGCCTGTTTATCAGTCGTGTCATTACGAGACCGCTTGGAAAGCTGTCTCAAGCGGTGCAACGACTGAAAGAGGGCGATTATCAACGTATCGAAGGGTTTGATCTCAAAAGTGACCTTGGGCGCCTGGCCGCATCATTCAATACGATGATTACGGCACTCAATGAGCGTGAAGAGGCACTCAAGGACAGCAGTCGAGAGCTCAGGCAGCTGTCTGCCGCACTTGAGCAGAGTCCGGCCTGTATCATCATCACGGATTTGAGGGGCTTGATTCAGTATGTAAACCCCGGCTTCTGCAAGGTGACTGGCTATACCCTTGCCGAAGTTGAAGGCAAGCCGGTCAGCCTTTTGAAATCTTCGTCTACGCATGCCGATACCTTCGGCCAGCTTTGGGATGCCTTGAGTACCAAGGGGGAGTGGCACGGCGAGCTGTTGAATCAACGCAAGAATGGTGAACCGTTCTGGGTTGCCGCTACCATTTCGGTTCTGCGTGATGAGCAGGGGCAGCCGGATCGTTATCTGGCGATTCAGGAAGATATTTCGCTTCGCAAGAGCTATGAGGAGCAGCTTTTTCATCGCAGCAATTACGATGCGCTGACAGACCTTCCCAATCGCGAGCTGATACAGGATCGATTACAGCAGGCGCTGGAGATGGCCGAGGTGCAGCAGCATCAGGTCGCCGTACTGTTCGTCAACCTGTTGCAGTTCAGGCGCGTGAACGAGGTGCAGGGGCATGAAGCAGGGGATGAGCTTTTGCGTCAGGTTGCCAAGCGCCTGCAACAGGTGCTGTCCCCGCTTGAAAGCCTTGGACGCATTGGCAGTGACGAATTTGTTGTGGTGGTGCCTGAAGTCACCCGGCTGCAGGCGGTAGAGCATCTCAGTCGCTGCCTGCTGCAACAGTTTGATGTCCCTTTTCAGCTGAATGATGCAGAGGTCAGAGTGCTCGCCTGTATCGGCATAGCCCTCTATCCTGATGACGGTTTGCATGCGGACATGCTGCTTCGCCACGCCGATGCCGCCATGCAACAGGTACGCATGCGCAAAGAGTCGGGTTATTGCTTCTTCCTTGAAGAAATGAATGAGCACGCACGCAGGTCGCTGGAGGTGGAGCAGGCACTGCACGATGCTCTGGAGCGGAGCGAATTTGAACTCTGGTATCAGCCGCTGCTGGATCTTAAAACGCGTCGTATACGGGGAGTAGAGGCACTGATTCGTTGGCATCGTCCCGGTCATGGTCTGGTGCCTCCCGATGAGTTCATTCCGAGAGCTGAGGAAAGCGGTCAGATTCTGCCATTAGGGTATTGGGTGTTGTCCGAGGCGATTCGTCAGGTTTCCTGCTGGCAGAAACAGTTGGGTATCAAACTGGAGCTGGCCGTGAATATTTCACCGCGCCAGATTTTGCAGCCGAATTTCATCGAGCAGGTCAATCAGTTGCTTAGCCAGTATGAATTGCTGCCGGGAAGTCTTGAGCTTGAAATTACGGAATCGATTTTTCTCGAGGTGGAATCAGAGGAACGTATTATCAGGACGCTGCAGCAGTTGCGTGAATCGGGGGTTCGGCTGTCGATTGATGACTTTGGGACAGGTTTTTCGGCATTGGGATACCTGAAGCGTTTCCCTGTGGATATCCTCAAGATAGACCGCCAGTTTGTACGTGACATTCACCTGGATACCGATGCGGCCACGCTGTGTCAGGCCATAATCTGGATGGCCAGAGGGCTTCACATGGAGGTCATCGCCGAGGGTGTTGAACTTGCCGAACAGCTCGAGATGCTGGCTGAATCCGGGGCGGATGTTGCACAGGGGTATTACATTGCAAAACCCCAGCCAGCGAAGCATTTGCCGCCGCTGTTCGAGCAGATCACTGAAGTCAGAAAAGTGATTTAGGTGTGATGTTGAAACGAATATTGGAGCGGGAAACGAGACTCGAACTCGCGACCCCGACCTTGGCAAGGTCGTGCTCTACCAACTGAGCTATTCCCGCATTTGGATGGCATCCCGTAGGGGGTTCGAACCCCTGTTACCGCCGTGAAAGGGCGGTGTCCTGGACCACTAGACGAACGGGACACACATGTGTTCAGGCAGCGCCTGACAGCGGTGCGAATATTAATTACAGAGTTTTTTCCGGTCAAGCGTTTTTTTGAGTTTTTTGTTATAGAATCAAAGTGTTCTGTTTAACTCAAATGGATATCTGTCGATGAGTCCGACTGAAACCGGCCTGATCATCGTGGCGGTAGTGGTTGTAATGGCGATGATCGCTTTCAGTATTCAGGCGGTCGAAAATCAGCGCCGTGAGCGTCGCATGCGGCTCCTTATGTTGAAGGACCAGATTCGACGAGCTGACCACCTGCTGCACACGTTGCCTGAGCACTACATTACGCGTGAAATCCGTGATGTATTGGTGAAGTACCTGCAAAACCGCTGGAAGCAGGTCATGGAGCTTGAAAGCGCGCCTGAACATCGGCAGAAGCTGGCGGAGATGGAGGCGTTTGCAGCCCAGCCCCTGCCAGTGGTGGAGCATCCTCCTGGGTCAATGACACTGCACACTGATCGCAACCACGCTCAACGCACGGCGGCACTGTTGCGCGAGCTATTCCAGTTTTTGACAGAGTTGCAAAATGGCGGCATGTTGCCACCGGCCATCACGCGGGATGTGATGTATCAGGTCAAGGAGGCTTACACCCGCACCCGGATTGATGTTGAAATCATGGAGGCGATGGAGGTTGAGCAGATGAGAGGCGCTGCGCCAGCCTTGCCGCGCTACAGAACTGCAGCGGGCAAGTTGCAACATCTGAATCAGACACAGCAGTTGGACCGGCAGATTTACGAACTCAGTGCCCATATGGACAAGTTGCAGGAGATAGTGGAGCGCGAGAGGCTGTTGCGAGAGGCAGAGGAGAAGCGCAGGCGGGCAGAGGAGGCGGCAAAGGAAGACAAGTTCCAGGCCAAGGCTTACACTGACTTCCGGCGCTAGGTGTTCACTGAAATGTCATAAACCTCTACAATTACATGTTTAAGCGATTACTTATATAGAGGTGCTGCCAGCAAGGATGCGCCGTTATTCAGTTGAGAGAACCTGTGCCCCCAACATCCCCCGCCGGTAAAACGCCTGTCGATGATCAGTTGCGGATCATGCAGGCAAGTCTTGAGCATCTTTCTGACCTGGTCATTGTTACCGATGCATGCCTCGATGTGCCGGGTCCCTGCATCCAGTATGTCAATCAGGCCGTGGTTGAACGCACGGGCTATAGTCGCGCGCAGTTGATCGGTGCCAGCCCACGGCTGTTTCAGGGCCCGGCAACATGCCGGGATGCACTGCGTCGTATACGAGATGCAGTGCACAAGGGTGAGCGTGTGCGGGAAGAGTTGTTGAATTACACCCGCAATGGAGAAGCGTACTGGATCGACATCAGCATCGTTCCCCTGTTTGACGCTGGCGGTCAGTTGACCCACTTTGTGAGTACTCAAAGCGACATCACGGCGCGCAAGAAGATCGAATCCGACCTTGTGTTGTTTCGCCAGGCGATCGACCAGAGCCCATCCAGCGTCATTATCACGGACAATACCGGGCATATAACCTATGTAAACAACGGATTCGAGAACAACTCGGGTTACAGTCGTGACGAAGTGCTGGGGCGCACTCCGGGTTTCCGTGCCTGGGCACCGAAGCCTGAATCCGAAAAGCGTGCCTTCTGGGATCGCCTCGATAACGGGCTTCCCTGGCGTGGTGAATTTGTCAATCGACACAAGCAGGGGCACAGAGTCGTCAAGCGGGCGGTAGTTTCTCCCGTGCGCAGCTTTGAAGGCAATATCAGCCACTTTCTGTCAGTCGAGCAGGATATCACGGCCGAGAAAGACGCTCAGGCTCAGCTGGAGTACCTGGCGTACCATGACCCTGTCACCCAGATGCCCAATCGTCGGCTGCTGCAGCAGCGGGTGGAGGCGGTGCTGAACTGGCCTCAATTGCCGCCATCGGCGGCCCTGCTGCTGATTGATCTCGATGATTTCAAGCGAATCAATGATGCTCATGGTCATGGCTTCGGTGATCGTGTATTGCAGAAGATCGGCTATCGCCTGCAAAAGCAACTGCTCAGCGACGACGAGCTGGTGGCGCGCCTGGGTGGCGATGAGTTCGGTGTCCTGTTGTGTGGTCGTACAACGGATGCCGAGTCTGATCTGCTCTGGCGGCTGGAAGCGTTTAGACAGCAGCTGGCAAGGCCGCTCAATATTGATGGCGAGACGCTGCTGCTGGCGGGCAGTATCGGTGTTGCGCGCATTCCGGCGCATGGGAACAGTTTTGTGACGCTGCAACGCAATGCTGATCTGGCACTCTACAAGGCCAAGGCGGACGGCAAGGGTGGCTACGCCACCTTTACCGCCGAACTTAACGCTGCCGCCCAGCGCAGGGCTCGACTGGAAGAAGCCCTGCGACTGGCCATTTTGCGTGATGAGCTGAGTTTGGCAATTCAGTCACAGTTCGGGCCCGATGGTCAGATTCAGGGTGCCGAAGTTCTGGTACGCTGGCTGAAAGGCCCTGATGGCGGGCCGGTTTCGCCGGCCGAGTTCATTCCCGTGGCGGAGGCATCCGGACTGATCAAGCCCCTGACATTGATTGTGCTGAGTCAGGCGCTGGAAATAGCCGGAACATTGCAGGATATCGGTGGCCAGATTCCGCTGTCGATCAATCTCAGTTCGGACCTGTTTCGTGACAGCGCCCTGATTGATGCGTTGATTGAGTTGGTGAGCGAAAGCGGAGTCTCTCCACAGGCATTAATGCTGGAGATTACGGAGAGCCTCTTCATTGATACCCATCCGGATCTGCTGCGCAACATGAATCGCCTGGCCGAGCTGGGGTTTGCTTTCTCGCTGGATGACTTTGGCACGGGATACTCCAACCTGGCCTATTTGAAGCGTTTGCATTTGAGTGAGCTCAAGATCGATAAAAGCTTTGTGGATGGGTTGCCACGGGATGAGGACAACAGGGCCATTGTATTGTCGATTTTGTCCATCGCGCGGCAACTTAAACTGCGAGTGGTTGCAGAGGGTGTCGAAACCTCGGCCCAGGCGGACTTCTTGATCGCGCATGGATGCGACCTGCTGCAGGGCTACTTTCTGCACAAGCCCGCGCCGTCAGGTTGTTGGCTGGAAGGTCGTGTGCAGGAGAGTACAAAAAACTGCAAAAAGGGGGTTGACCCCCAAAAGGCCCATACGTAATATATGCGCCTCCTCGATGAGGAAAGCGAAAGCGCTCAAAACTGTGTCCCGTTCGTCTAGTGGTCCAGGACACCGCCCTTTCACGGCGGTAACAGGGGTTCGAACCCCCTACGGGATGCCACTCCCAGTGAGTGGTGGTTTTGAGGATAAAGCGGGAATAGCTCAGTTGGTAGAGCACGACCTTGCCAAGGTCGGGGTCGCGAGTTCGAGTCTCGTTTCCCGCTCCAAACGTTTTTGCAGGCTGCGTCCCATTCGTCTAGTGGCCTAGGACACCGCCCTTTCACGGCGGTAACAGGGGTTCGAACCCCCTATGGGACGCCATTCTCCTGAAGCCGGCCTTCAAGAGATGATCAAGCGGGAATAGCTCAGTTGGTAGAGCACGACCTTGCCAAGGTCGGGGTCGCGAGTTCGAGTCTCGTTTCCCGCTCCAGTTTTCAAAAGCCGTATTCTATTTGTAACCATCCAGTGAAAGCTGCATGGTTTTTTTCGTTTATGGCGCAGTCAGTTCTGGGCGGGCATGCGAGATGCCGCCCGATGATCTGGATTCAGTGTCGAGTGACCGGTGTTTCACCCAGAATGCTCTGACGCAATGACAGGTAGTCGACCGAGGATTCCGTGGCCTCAAGTTCTGCCAGTGTCTCCTCAAGCTCCTGAAACTGCCGGATCTCCTCGTCGCTCATGAAGTGCAGGCACTCGCCGCCAAAGAGCCAAAACAGATCGCGTGCAACCAGTGGTACAAACTGTGGGTAGGCACGTACCAGACGGACAAGCAGTGTCTGGCCATCCTCGTACGCTTCAGGGCGGTGCTGTTCGAAATCCACCACCAGCGTGGCAAACTGGTCCAGAAACTCCAGTTCGGCCTCGCCGGCGTCGGTATCCTTGAACGTGGGTTGCTGAATCAGATTGTTATAGGCGATCTTGAGCAGGTTCAGATGAAAACTGTGGCGATCGGTCACGGGGCACTCCGGTTGTTGCGGTCACGGAAGCGGGCATCGGATGTCCGCACAAACGGGTACAATGGGGTGGCATGGTTGAAATTTCAATAGCTGACCGCATCTACCCACTTCTACACATCACTCAAAGGCATGGCATGACGACAGCGCTTTCGATACAGGACCTAAGGAAGACATACGGTAACGGCTTTGAAGCACTCAAGGGGATAACGCTTGAGGTGCAGCAAGGGGATTTCTTTGCGCTGCTGGGGCCGAACGGTGCCGGTAAATCGACCACCCTGGGTATCGTTTCTTCGCTGGTCAACAAGACGGCCGGCCGCGTCAGCGTGTTTGGATATGATATCGATACCCAGCTGGCGCAGGCAAAGCAGTGTCTGGGTGTTGTACCACAGGAGTTCAATTTCAACCCATTTGAAAAAGTGGTCGACATCGTGGTCACGCAGGCGGGCTACTATGGTATCCCGCGCAAGCAGGCGCTGGAACGGGCCGAAACCTATTTAAGAAAGCTTGGATTATGGGAAAAGCGCAACGAGCGGGCGCGCATGCTGTCCGGGGGAATGAAGCGTCGCTTGATGATTGCCCGTGCGCTGGTGCATGAGCCCAAGCTGTTGATCCTGGACGAGCCGACGGCCGGTGTTGATATCGAGCTGCGTCGCTCCATGTGGGATTTCCTCACTGAGATCAATGCGGCCGGGACGACCATTATCCTGACAACCCATTATCTCGAAGAGGCCGAAAGTCTCTGCCGCAATATCGCGATCATTGATCATGGCAGCATTATCCAGAACACCAGTATGAAAGCCTTGCTGCAAAAGCTGGATACGGAGACGTTCATTCTCGATCTCAAGCGTGATTTTGCCGAGCTGCCACAACTGAATGGATACGTGATCCGGCCACGGGATGCTCACACGCTGGAGGTTGATGTACCCAAGGCCGCTGGTCTGAACGCTCTGTTCAGTCATCTGGCGGAACAGGGACTGGAAGTGAGCAGCATGCGGAACAAGGCAAACCGTCTTGAAGAGCTGTTTGTATCATTGGTCGACAAGAACCTGAAACAGGAGACAAAATGAATTCCCGGCTGCTCTGGACCGCGTTCGTTACCATCGTGGTGAAGGAAATCCGGCGCTTTACGCGCATCTGGGTGCAGACGCTGTTGCCGCCTGCGATCACCATGACGCTGTATTTCATTATTTTCGGCAATTTGATTGGTTCCCGTATTGGGGACATGGGCGGCTTCGACTACATGGAGTACATCGTGCCCGGGCTGATCATGATGTCAGTGATCACGAACTCCTATGGCAACGTGGTGTCCTCATTCTTCGGCACCAAGTTTCAACGCAATATCGAGGAGTTGCTGGTCTCACCGGTACCCAACTGGATTATTCTCGCCGGGTATGTGATCGGCGGCGCGGCGAGGGGGTTGATGGTTGGCTTCATCGTGACGCTGCTGTCGCTTTTTTTCACCCAGTTGCAGATCAACCACCTTGCCATCACCATTACCGTGGTACTGCTGACGGCGATTCTGTTTTCATTGGGGGGATTCATCAACGCGGTATATGCCAAGACCTTTGATGATATCGCCATCGTACCGACCTTCATTCTGACGCCGCTGACCTACCTGGGCGGGGTGTTTTACAGCATTCAGCTGTTGCCCGGCTTCTGGCAAGGGGTGTCTCAGCTGAACCCGATTCTGTATATGGTCAACAGCTTCCGCTACGGCATACTGGGGGTCAGTGATATTGATATCGGCTTTGCGTTCGCCATGATCATCGGCTTTATTGTGGTGCTGGGTGCATTTGCCATGCATTTGCTGAAAACCGGCAAGGGGATTCGTGAATGAGTGAACATGAACAGGTCAAGCTGTCTCCCTTGGGGCAGGAGACCGCCTACGTCAATGAATACGACCCCGCGCTGCTGTATCCGATTCGTCGCGACCTGAGCTGGGAGGCCCGAGGGGTCAAGCGCAACAGCCTGCCGTTTCGTGGTGTGGATATATGGAACGCCTATGAGGTGTCCTGGCTTGATGCCGGGGGCAAGCCTGTCGTGCGTCTGGCGGAGTTTCGCATTCCAGCGAGCTCGCCTTGCATCATTGAGTCCAAATCATTCAAGCTGTATCTGAATTCGTTCAACCTCACCCGCTTTCCGCAGGAAAGCGAAGTGCGAGAGCGCATGCAGTCCGATCTGTCGGCAGCAGCCGGAGCGCCAGTTCAGGTCCGGCTGATATCATTGACGCAAAACTGTGAGATGAGTCAGCTCAAGGGACGCTGTCTGGATGAGCTGTCGCTCCAGGTTGAACACTATACGCCGGCGCCGGAACTGTTGCAGGTGTCGGGAGGCGTGGTAGAGGAAACGCTGGTCAGTCACTTGCTCAAGTCGAACTGTCCTGTGACGGGGCAGCCGGACTGGGCCAGTATCCAGGTGCGTTACAAGGGTGCGCAAATTGATCACAAGGGACTGCTGGCATATCTGATCTCCTATCGCGAACATGGTGATTTCCACGAGCAGTGTGTGGAAAACATCTTCATGGATATCTGGCAGCGCTGCCGGCCTCAGAAACTCAGTGTATACGCACGTTATGTGCGGCGCGGGGGGCTGGACATCAACCCCTATCGCTCCAGCATTAACGATGAACCACAGAATCTGCGCCTGTCACGGCAGTAAAGGAGCGCTCCATGAATGCAGTTGATGCGTTGATTAACCGCACCTCCAGCCCTCGTCTCGAGGGGCCAGCACCCACATCGGAACAACTTGAGCTGATGCTGAAGGCGGCAGTGAGAGCCCCGGACCATGGTGCATTGCGTCCCTGGCGCTTCATCGTAACCCAAGGCGAGGGGCTGGTGCGAATGGGTGAGCTGTTTGCCCGTGCAGCCCGAGAGGCCGATCCGGAGTTGCCTCAGGCGAAGTATGACAAATGCCTGCAGATGCCTTTGCGCGCGCCCATGATAGTGACCGTGGTTGCGGTCATGCGTGAGCATCCAAAAGTGCCGCGGGATGAACAGTTGATCTCCGCCGGCTGTGCCGCGCACGCCATCACTCAGGCGGCATATGCTCAGGGGCTTGGCGCCATGTGGCGCACCGGCGATATGGCATATAATCCCGGAGTGCGCGAAGGGCTGGGGCTTGCGCCGCATGAGGAAATTGTCGGTTTTGTCTATCTGGGGCAGAGCACTCGGGATCGTGAAGCGCCGGTGCTGGCAACAACTGACCTTGTCACGCACTGGGATGGTATTTGACTGCTCCTCCGCGTGAACACGGAGGATTCCCAATTCACTGAGAACCGGACACGGGTGCTTGACCGATGCCACTTACATTCTCTCCAAGGGCTAACACCGCCAGCCCGGCGGCTTTAATATTGATCGCGGCATTCACGTCGCGGTCGTGTTCGGCTGTGCACTCGGGACATATCCAGGCGCGGATATGTAACGGCATTTTTTCGACCACATGGCCACAGCTCGAGCAGCGCTTGCTGGACGGATACCATTGGTCGATTGCCACCAGTTGCCGACCAGCCCAGTCGGCTTTGTACGCCAACTGGCGAACAAACTCGCCCCAGCTCGCATCACTGATCGATTTCGCCAGTGAGCGGTTACGGAGCATGTTCTTGACCTTGAGGGATTCGACGCAGACCACTTGGTTCTCGTTAATCAGTCTGCGGGACAATTTGTGCAAATTGTCCATCCGGCAATCGGAGAGCTTGGCGTGAATAGCCGCCACCTTACGTCTGGCCTTGGCCCGGTTCGCGGAGCCGAGTCGCTTGCGACTCAGTGCCCGCTGGGCCTTGGCTAGTTTGGTGGCATATTTCGCCGTATGGCGGGGATTACCGGTTCGCCCTCCCTCCGAGGTCACGAACAGATCATGCAGGCCCAGATCGATCCCGATCATCTTCGGGGTGATCGGCAGGGCCTGAGCGTCATATTCACACAGGCAGGATACAAAGTACCTGCCTGCAGTATCTTTGGATACCGTGATCGTGCTGGGCTCACCTGGCAGATCACGGCTCCAGCGGATCGCCAGGGGTTCTTTGCACTTGGCAAGGAAGATTTGCCTGTCGCGGTACTTGAACGCGGAGCGGGTAAATTCAGCCGACTGGCGATGTTTTTTGCGTTTGAAGGTCGGGTACTGGGCACGACCTTCAAAAAAGTGTTTAAAGGCGGATTGCTGATGACGCAAACACTGCTGCAGCGGTACCGAGCTGACGTCGCTCAGAAACGCCAGTTCAGGATCTTTCTTCATCCGCGACAGCTGCGCGTTGGCTTCAACGTAGCCGACTTTGATTTGCTGCTGATAAAACGCATCAGTACGCCAACGCAGTACCGAGTTATAGACGAAGCGTACGCAACCAAATGTCCGTGCCAGGATCAGCTCCTGCTCGGGCGTGGGATAGAAACGGTATCTGTAGGCGCGCTTGGTCATAAATCACAAAATAGTCAATTTAATGTAAGATAACAAGCAAGAAGAGGAGAGTCGCGAGAGCAGGGTCGTCCTACGGACGACGTGCTATACCCAAAGGGCACCACGTCCCTCCCCGTCCTAGTAGATCCGGGGTCTCTCGCGCAAAAGCGATGAAGACTGACACAGTACGATTCCTTGAATGGCTGAAGACACAGATCCCGTTGCTGGAGCATCTGGGGATTGAGCAGCTGGAATGGGATGGTACAGCGCTGGCGGTACCGACGCCGCTGGCACCCAACGTGAATGACAAGGGTACGGGCTTTGGTGGTTCTCAGGCCGCCATTGCGACCGTTGCCGGCTGGTGTCTGACCACACTGTGCCTGAAGGAACGCGGGCTGGAGTGTGACGTGGTGATTGCCGACAGTCATCTGAAGTACCTGAAGCCCGTGACGAGCGACTTTGAAACCCGTGTGTCACTGCCGGATTCGTCAATGGCCGACGCGCTGGCTGAAAGGGTCAGAACGCGTGGCAAGGGGCGGCTTGAGCTGCAGGTTGATGTGATCTGTCAGGGGCAGGTGTGCATGCAGCTGACGGGCATCTATGTGGCGCTGCAACGCAGCGCCTGATTGGCTCAGCCCTTGCGTGTGGCCGTGATTGTTCTGCTGAGCAGAATAACCGGCACAATGCCCACCAGCACAATCAGCATCGCCGCCAGAGCGCTGGTTTCGATCTTTTCATCCGAGGCGTACTGGTACACAAACGTGGCCAGTGTGTCATAGTTGAACGGTCGCAGTATCAATGTGGCCGGCAACTCCTTCATCGCATCCACAAATACAACCAGTACTGCAGTGAGCAGCCCGCTGCGGATCAGGGGCAGGTGCACCCTGCGCAGTGTGTGTAAGGGGTTGAGGCCGAGCGAGCGAGAGGCCATGTCCATATTGGGCGTGATCTTGCTCAAAGAGGATTCAACACTGCCGGTTGAAACCGCGAGAAAGCGGACGCAGTAGGCAAATACAATGGCAAATGGCGTGCCGCTCAACAGCAGTCCTGTCCCAAAGCCAAAGTGGCGCTGCATGAACGCATCCACACTGTTGTCAAAGGTGGCCAGCGGGATGATCACGCCAATTGCCAGTACGGCCCCAGGCAGGGCATATCCGAGGCTGCTCAGGCGTGCCGCCAGTGTCAGTGAGGTTCTGTGTGGATAGAGCCGTTTGCTGTACGCCAGTACGATTGCAATCATCACGGTCAGCAGGGCAGCCACTGCCGACAGCGCGAAACTGTGTACCGCATTCGCGATAAAGCCGGGCTCCGTAAGCTGTTCCAGCCGGCGTACGGCATAGCTGCCCAGCACCAGAAAGGGAATCAGGAAACCCAGTATCACAGGCAGGCTGCAGGCCAGAGTGGCCAGAAGCCGGCGCCCGGGGCTTAATGAGTAGCGCTCCAGCGAACGGAAGCGGTCGGCCCCGCTGAATTGTCGCTGCTGGGCACGGGCTATTCGTTCCAGCGAGATCAGCAGCACAACAAACACCAGCATCAGTGATGCGATCTGAGCGGCAGCACCGAGATTGCCCATGTTCAGCCAGGCATCATAGATGCCGGCGGACAGGCTTTTAACAGCAAAGTAGTCGACTGTGCCAAAGTCATTCAGGGTTTCCATCGATACCAGCGCCAAACCGACGGCAATGGCCGGGCGTGCGATGGGCAGCGAGATGCGGTAGAAGCTTTGCAGGGGTGAGCAGCCCAGAATGCGGCTGGCATCGCGAATGTTCATCGACTGCTCAAGGAAGCTGGCGCGGGCAAGCAGATACACATAGGGGTAGAGTACCAGCGTCAACATGGCGATGGCGCCACCCAGACTGCGGATGTCGGGAAACCAGTAATCACGTGATGTTTGCCAGCCAAACAGGTCCCGTAACATGCTTTGCAGGGGGCCTGCATACTCCAGCAGGTCGGTATACAGATAGGCGATAACGTAGGCCGGCATGGCAAAGGGCAGCAGCAGCGCCCACTCGAACAGCCGCCGTCCCGGGAAGTGGCACATGGTGACGAGCCAGGCCGTTCCGACACCAATGATGACGGACAGGCTGCCAACTCCTGCCAGCAGCAGCAGGGTAGTCTGGATATAGACCGGCAGGATGGTTTCGACCAGGTGTGGCCAGATGTTTTCGGTCGGAAACAGAGCAAGCCAGAACACCGCCAGTACCGGCAGCATGACCAGCAGGGCGCTACCCCAGGCGACAGAATACCAGCCCGGCATGAAACGGCTCGGTTTGCGGGTATTGACCAGAGAGGTGGTGGCAGCGGTTTCGGACATAGGGCTATAAACGCACAGAAACGGTAGCCGGGAAGACTACCGTTTCAGGTCTCGGCTGTCGATTGCCAGAGGCGAATCAGTTATCAAAACCGACTTTGTCGACCAGGCGAGAAGCGGTTGCGCGGTGCTTGACGACATCACCAAGGTTGACATCGTCCGCCTTGAACTCACCCATATGCTCTTTCAGCAGAGGAGACCATTCGATACCCGGGCGTACCGGGAATTCAAAGTTGACCTCAGCATACATCTTCTGGGCCTGCTCGCTGGTCAGGAACTCGATCAGCTTGATGGCGGCATCCTTGTTGGGTGCGTGCTTGGCAAGTGCAGCACCGGAAATGCTCATGTGTGCGCCGCGACCTTCCTGGTTGGGGAATACGATGTTAACGGAGCGAGCCCAGTCTTTCTGTTCCGGCTCTTCCTCGTTGGTGATCATGTGACCGTAATAATAGGTGTTACCCAGCGCGACATCACATTCGCCTTCCATGACGGCCTTGACCTGTGCACGATCGTTGCCCTGCGGCTGGCGCGCCAGGTTCTCCTTGACGGCGCTCAACCATTGCTCGGCCTGCTCTTCACCGTTGTGCTCAATGATGGAGCCGATCAGTGACAGGTTGTAGGAGTGTTTGCCGCTGCGGGTGCACACACGGTCTTTCCACTTCGGATCAGCCAGGTCCTCGTAGGTCTTGATTTCGCCGGACTCGACACGATCCTTGGACGCGTAAATGATACGTGAACGGGCAGTCAGGCCTACCCAAAGATCATCCTTGGAGCGGTACTGAGAGGGCACGTTTTCGTCAATGATATCGCTCTTGATCGGCGCGACCAGTTCACGTTCGACAGCATCGTGCAGGGGGCCGACATCAGAGGTCAGGATCACGTCTGCGGGGGAGTTGGCACCTTCATGCTCCAGTCGCTCCAGCAGACCGCTTTTCGAGAAAATCACGTTGGCCTTGATGCCGGTTTCAGCGGTGAAGGCTTCCAGCAACGGTTTGATCAGGAACTCCTGGCGGTAGGAGTAGATGTTGACCTCGTCAGCGGCCTGAGCGACGCCGCCGAACGTGGAAAGGGCCAGACCAGCAAGAAAAGCGTGTTTCGCGTTCATGTACATCTCCATCGGTTGCGGCATATACCGTATAGTCCGGGTATCAAAAACTTAATGCGAATTATTATCACTGTTTGCTTTCAAGTCAATGCTAGTGCATCTGATTCTTGTTTACGCTACAGATTAAAATAGTATATAGATGTATGTGTGCGGCATATATTGAGATAGATCATGTCGGCAGCGGAAACAGCCGTGACAGCAGGGCCGGTATGGCCGTTTCGACGCGGAGGATCCGAGGACCAAGATGGATGCTTTGCAGGCCGGCCTGTGTGAGCTTTTCCACCTCGTAGGGGATGAACCCACCTTCCGGGCCTATGGCCAGTGTCGTGGGCTCTGCCAGCGGTGCAGGGCAGGGTGCGGCATGGTAGGGATGTGCCACCAGTGCCCGGGTGTTGTGTGCCAGCGCCGGCAGCTCATCTTCCACAAAGGGTTTGAAGCGCTTGCGAATCTCAACGGTAGGCAGGCGCGTATCCCCGGCCTGTTCGAGCCCCAGCAGCAGATGCTCGTGCATACGGTCGGGCTGTAGCAGGGGGGTGGACCAATAGCTTTTGTCGACGCGGTATGAATTGATCAGCCACAGTTCCTTTACCCCCAGTGTGGCAATGGTTTCGATGCAGCGTTTGAGCATTTTGGGGCGTGGCAGTGCCAGAATCAGTCGCAGTGGCAGTGCCGAGGGGGGCGGTTGATCCAGTGTGACGTCCAGTTCGGCACTGTCCTGGTCCAGGTGGGTCAGAGTGCCCTGTCCAATCAGGCCATTGAGCAGCCCCACACGAAAACGTTCACCCACCTGGGCACGATGTACCTGCTGCAGATGCAGCAGACGGCGGTCATGGAGGCGCACCCTGTGCGTGCTGATGAAGTCGGAGCTGTAGAGCAGGATCAGATTCACGGCGAGATCTTCATGCAATGAAAGCCGGCGATCTTAGCATCCCTGCCAGATCGAGGGCAGACTTCAGTCGCTGTCGAGCTTTTTCAGTCGATAGGCCAGTTGTGGACGCGTCATGCCGAGCAGGCGGGCGGCCTTGGAAACATTGCCATCCACCCGTTCCATGGCGGTGCGAATGAGCTGCTCTTCCATGGCCTCAAGGCTGAACTCCTCGCTCAGCAGCTGATCGCACAGCAGGTCCTGTGGCAGCATGCCGTTATCGGAGTGGAGCGGCTGGCGCTCAGCCGCCAGATGGCCGTTGCGGTTGATACTGTTAAGCGGATGTGTGGGCTCGGAAAGAGACGGGAAAAATGCATCCAGATCGATGGTGTGGTTGTTATCCGTCAGAATTACGCCTCGTTCGATCATGTTTTCCAGCTCACGAATATTGCCGGGCCACTTGTAGTTCATCAGCGCCTGCATCGCCATGTCGGATACACCCAGGGTTCGCTTGTTGTAGAGGGTGTGATACTTCTCCAGAAAATGTTCGATCAACAGTGGAATGTCTTCGGTGCGGTCTCGCAGGGGCGGAATATGCACCGGATAGACGTTCAGGCGGTAAAACAGGTCTGCGCGAAATTTGCCGTTGCGCACCGCTTCCTCAAGGTCCTCGTTGGCTGCCGCCACCACGCGTACGTCGATGCGCCGGGTGCGGGTGTCACCAACGCGTTCCATCTCGCTCTCCTGCAGGACGCGCAACAGGCTCGCCTGAGCACGGGGAGAGAGCTCGATCACCTCATCCAGAAAGATTGTGCCGCCATTGGCGCGCTCAAACTTGCCTTCGCGGGATTGGGTGGCACCGGTAAACGCGCCTTTCTCAACGCCGAAGAGCTCGGCCTCGATCAGGTCCGGAGGGATACAGGCGCAGTTTACCGCTACAAAGGCCTTGTCCGCCCGATCCGAGCTCATGTGAAGGCCTCGGGCAACGATCTCCTTGCCCACGCCGGTTTCGCCCTGCAGCAACACCGTAACCCGGCTGGATGACGCGCGACGGATCAGCTGACAGACGTTCTTGAAGGCACCCGACCGCCCCACCGAGTTGAACAGCAGGTCTTCGCTCTGGTCAGAGCTGCGGAAGTTGTCGCGCAGATCGCTCAGCTGGCTCTGCAGCGAGAACAGCTCCTCGGCAATGGGGTCCGGCAACAGATAGCGTTCCAGCTCGGCCTGGTCATCCCACTCTTCGGCCGGTTTGCCGACAATATGGCAGTGTTCATGTCCCATACCAGCACATTGGGTTTCCTTGAAAATGACCGGCTGTCCCATGAAATAGGTGGTGTAGCCGCTGGCGTAACCGATGAGGGTCCAGCAAATGGGGTCTTCTGAAGGGCCGAAGTCGTGCAGGTGCACATCGGCCTCATATGAGTCGAACCAGTCGAATTCTCCCTGAAAAACGCCATTATCAAGGTCGATATTCAGTGAAACGGGTTTTACGTTGACCATGCCTTTGATGCAGTGCAGCTGAGGTCCGACAAAAAAAGCATCTTCCTTTGACATATCCGGTCTGACCTTGGCGACCAACTCGGCGTCTTTCCACCCGGAGTGGTATCCAAACCGCATCAGGAATCCCTTGGCACGGTTGATACCCAGGGTTTCAATCAGCTCCTTGCGCAACAGGCCCATAACGCTGGAATGAATCATCAGCATGCGCTGTTCGTTGAGCCAGATTTTGCCCTTGTCACTTTCAAAACGAATTTGTGAGAGCAAGTCTCCGCTGCCCGGAAACTCCAGTTCTTGTGTGGTGGCCATAATTGTTTTTATACCGGCTTTGTGTGAGCGATGTTCAGTGAGCAGGCCCGTAGCCCTTATTTCATTGTTGAGATATTTGATGATGATTTGGAAGCGAAACCATAGAAACTAATACTAAAGTAGTATGAAAGTGGTTGGTCTCAATACAACTGAAAGTGACCATTTCATCAAAAAAAAGCCTGATTTTTAATGAAATGATTATTTCATCAGTGCCTGGGTGCTATGTGCGCAACGCTTTGTTGCGTGAATGGCAACATGATCTGGCTTTTATTTATATCTTTTAAATCAATTGCTTGGCTTTGGTCTTGTGTCTGTTTTGATGCTGTTTTGCCAATCTGGCACAGCAGTTGCTCTCATGCATTGATGAATGCATCCGCCGAAGAGCAGAGGATAACAATGACAAAACTCACACTGCACTCACGCAACGATGACCTGCCCAAACGTTCGGCTTTTGATCGTTTGACCAAATACATCCGGGTACGCAGTGAGCCTGGATCGCGTTTTGTCGAGTTCGATTTTGCCATTGGTGATCCTTCACTGTTTGTGGAGCTGGTGATGCCAAAAGGCGCCTTTGATGAATTCTGTGCCGCCAACGATGTGGTGCACATGACCGAAGATCAGATCCGTGAAGTCGATTCCGAAATGGAAAAATGGCGCTACGGCGAAGATACGCTCATGTCTCACAACCATGATCGTGATTCCGAATAACAACAACTGCAGCTGGGAAGAGTCCATGACCATCGAAATCAAAACAGCCACGCTGGAACCGGTGCGCAATACCTATGCGAATGTCGAGCGTCGTTTCGGCGACAAGCCGGCTACCCGCTATCAGGAAGCCACTTACGACCTTCAGTCCGAGACGAATTTTCACTACCGCCCCTTGTGGCAGCCGGATCTGGAACTGAACGATACGCGCCGTACTGCCATCGAGATGGCGGACTGGTACGCGCTGAAAGACCCGCGCCAGTTCTATTACGGCACCTACGTCCAACAGCGTGCCAAGATGCAGGAGAACGCCGAGAGCAACTATGCGTTTTTTGAAAAGCGTGATCTGGCGCGGCACCTGAGTGACGCTCAGCAGGCTGAAGTGATTCGCTTTCTCGTGCCGCTGCGTCACCTGGAGCATACCGCTAACCTGAACAACATGTACGGAGCCGCCTACGGCTATGGCACGGCCGTGACCCAGGCGCTGCTGTTTGATGGTATGGATCGCCTGGGTATCGCGCAGTACCTGTCGCGCATTGGCCTGATTCTGGATGGCAACACGGGTGAGGCGCTGGAAGAGGCCAAGCGGCAGTGGATGGAAGCCGATATTTGGCAGGGACTCCGTGCACTCTGTGAAGAAATGCTGGTGACTGAGGACTGGTTCGAAGTATTCGTAGCGCAGGACCTGGTGGTCGATACCCTGGTATATGACCTGGTATATGGCCAGTTTGACCAGTACCTGGCTGACAGTGGTGCCCAGGATGTAGCCATGCTGACCGAGTTTATGCAGCTCTGGTACAAGGACTCTTCACGCTGGGTAGATGCAGTCATCAAGGAAACCGCAAACGAATCGGAAGAGAACAAGGCACTTTTGAAACAGTGGATCGAAAAATGGCGTGGCAAGGCAGCAGAAGCCCTGGCTCCGCTGGCACCGGCAATGCTGAATGACGAAGCGCTGGCGCAGTCGCTGGCAGAACTGGATAAGCGGGTCGCTAAGGCCGGCATCAAATAACAACAAGGAAAAGCCTCATGTCCAAAGTATATATCGCACTGCAGGATAACGATGAGTCGCGCTACATCGTCGAAGCAATTGAACAGGATAACCCTGAAGCAACCGTTATCCACATGCCGGCCATGATCCGCATCGAAGCCGAGAACTTTCTCGCGGTGAAGAAAGAGACTGTAGAAGAAAAAATGGGACGTGACTGGGATGTGCAGGAGTTGCACCTCAACCTGATCACGATCGGTGGCAACGTCGATGAAGATGACGATCAGATCACCCTGACCTGGAACTCATAACAAGAAGGTAACCCCAATGGCAGCCAAAAAGCTCAACATCAAAGACAAATACCGCCTGCTGACCCGTGACCTGGATTGGGAGTTTTCCTATCAGGATCGCAAGAAGGCATTCCCGTTCGAAGAGTTTGAAGGGATCAAGATTACCGACTGGTCAAAATGGGAAGATCCCTTCCGTCTGACCATGGACGCCTACTGGAAGTATCAGGCCGAGAAAGAGAAGAAGCTGTACGCCATTTTCGATGCCTTTTCTCAGAACAATGGTCAGCTGAACATTTCTGATCCACGCTACGTCAACGCACTGAAGATCTTCCTCACCGGGGTATCGCCGCTGGAGTATCAGGCATTCCAGGGCTTCGCCCACACGGGTCGTCAATTCGGCGGTGTTGGTGCTCGAGTGGCCTGCCAGATGCAGTCCATTGATGAACTGCGCCACGTGCAGACGCAGGTTCATGCCATGAGCCATTACAACAAGTTCTTCGACGGCCTGCAGGACTGGTCGCACATGCACGACCGTGTCTGGTACCTGTCGGTACCCAAGTCGTTCTTCAACGATGCTCGCGCGGCAGGTCCGTTCGAGTTCATGGTCGCGATCGGCTTCAGCTTTGAATATGTGCTGACCAACCTGCTGTTCGTGCCGTTCATGTCCGGTGCCGCCTATAACGGCGACATGGCCACCGTGACCTTCGGTTTCTCGGCCCAGTCCGACGAAGCCCGTCACATGACGCTGGGCCTTGAGGTGATCAAGTTCCTGCTGGAGCAGCATGAAGACAACGTGCCGATCGTGCAGAAATGGATCGACAAGTGGTTCTGGCGCGGCACACGTCTGCTGACCATCGTGGCGATGATGATGGACTACATGCTGCCCAACAAGGTGATGAGCTGGAAGGAAGCCTGGGAAGTGTACTTTGAGGAAGCTGGCGGCGCCCTGTTCAAGGATCTGGCCCGCTACGGCATTCGCATGCCGAAGTACGCCGACATCATCGAGAAGGAAAAAGAGCACATTTCTCATCAGGCGTGGTGGACGTTCTATACCCACGGTCATGCAGCCGGCTTCCATACCTGGATTCCGACCGATCAGGAGCTGGATTGGCTGAGCGAAAAGTATCCGGAAACCTTCGACAAGTACTACCGTCCGCGTTGGGAACTGGCGAAAGAGATGGAAGCGAAGGGTGAGCGCTTCTACACCAAGGCGCTGCCGCAGCTGTGTACCACGTGTCAGATTCCGATGCTGTTTACTGAAATGGATAACCCGACTCAGATCTCCTACCGGGATTCTGTCTACAACGGCGACCGCTATCACTTCTGTTCCGATGGCTGTAAGGACATCTTCGATGACGAGCCGGAGAAGTTCGTTCAGTCCTGGTTGCCGGTACACCAGATCTTCCAGGGCAACTGTGGAGGTCCGGGTGTAGAGGACATTCTGCGCGACTACTATCAGATGAACCTTGGTGTCGACAATATGGACATCAAGGGCTCTCCGGATGAAGAGCGCTGGAAAAAGTGGAAAGGCGTTGCCTGAGAGGATGAGAAGCGTGCTGCCGTGGCAGCCGCTTCCCACACTGCTGTATCCAGACAAGTTTGAGGATAAGAATAATGCCAGTACATGCCATTACGCCTGACTATAAAGGCGAAGTAAAAGACCGCATCGAGAATTTTCACGGTAACCAGATCGTCTATGTTGGCTGGGATCATCACCTGATGTTCTGTGCCGCCTTCGCATATCCACTCCCACCTGAAACCCCGTTCCGGGCCTTGCGCGATGAGGTTATGCCCGAGGGCTTTTCGCTGCATCCCGAGTGGGAAAAGATCGACTGGTCCAAGGCCACCTGGTTGCTGGACGGTCAGCCGTTCCAGCCACAGCTGGATGTTTCATTGAGTGACCAGGGGATTGGCCACAAGTCCCTGCTGCGATTCCAGACCCCGGATCTGAAGGGGTACAAGGGCGCCGGCGTCTGAGGAGAGCGTTATGAGTTACGAAGTCAGGGTCGAACCGACCGGTGATGTGATCGAAGTCGATGAAGGGCAAACCATACTGGACGCTGCCCTTCGTCAGGGGGTTTGGCTGCCATTTGCCTGCGGTCACGGTACCTGCGCCACCTGCAAGGTACAGGTGCTGGAAGGTGACGCCGATCTGGGCAATGCATCACCGTTCGCGCTGATGGATATGGAGCGTGACGAAGGCAAGATCCTCGTCTGCTGCGCCACGCCGGAAAGTGATCTGGTGATCGAAGCCGATATCGATGTCGACCCCGATTTTCTGGGCTACCCGGTACAGGATTATGTCGGCACCGTGACCGACATTGTCGACCTGTCACCCACCATCAAGGGCATCACCTTCGAGCTGGACAGCGCGATGGAGTTTCAGGCCGGGCAGTACGTCAACCTGAAAATTCCCGGGGTTGAAGGCACCCGTGCCTTCTCCATCGCCAACAAGCCCAGCGATGATCGCCATGTGGAGCTTCACGTTCGACTGGTGCCGGGCGGTGCCGGCACCACATGGCTGCATGAGACACTTCAGGTCGGAGATACGCTGGATATTTCCGGTCCCTACGGTCAGTTCTTCGTGCGCAAGTCAGATGATCAGGATGTGATCTTCATCGCCGGTGGCTCCGGCCTGTCCAGCCCGCAGTCGATGATACTGGACCTGCTGGAAGCGGGAGACAGTCGTCAGATCTACCTGTTCCAGGGCGCGCGCAATGTCAGTGAGCTGTACAACCGCGAGCTGTTTGAAACTCTGGAGCGGGAGCATGACAACTTCCACTACATCCCGGCGCTCAACGAGCCGCTTGACGAGGATCAATGGGAAGGCTTCCGTGGATTTGTGCACGAAGCGGCCATCGCCCGCTTCGACAACCGCTTCAGCGGCCACAAGGCCTACCTGTGCGGACCGCCACTGATGATTGATGCGGCCATTACCGCCTTGATGCAGGGGCGCCTGTTCGAGCGCGACATTCACATGGAGCGTTTTGTAACAGCAGCCGATGGCGCGGAAGAGCAAACGCGTTCGGCCCTGTTCAAGCGGATCTGATCCCGAATAAGGGATGGTTCCACCCGCTTTCGGGATTTCATGTTTCCATCAAGGGCGGTGGAAACCCCGGCCCGGAGGCGGGATTATCAGACATCAAGTGAGGTCTGAACATGAATAACAATTATAAGGCGTCAACGCCGGAGACACCGCAGCGACATCGCATCGCACTGGCAGATGAAGAAACCTGCTTCAATGCCAGCTCGGAGCACAGTGTTCTGGTGGCCATGGAGCGTGCCGGGCAGGCACTGATTCCGGTAGGTTGCCGGGGTGGTGGTTGTGGCAAATGTCGCATCCGGATTTTACAGGGTGAGTATTTCAGCAAGCGCATGAGCAGGGCCTGGGTATCTCCCGAGCAGGAGGCCGAAGGCACTGTACTGGCCTGTCGGGTGTATGCCCGCAGTGATCTGACAATCGAACCTGATCCGCCCGAAATTGCGACCAGCTGTGGTACGGCAGATCGAGCAAGCTAACAACTATAAGGAAAACGGCTATGAAAAAAGGTGTAATGCGTCCTGGTCATATCCAGCTGCGAGTTCTGGATATGGATGAAGCTCTGAAGCACTACGTTGACCTGCTCGGCATGATCGAAATGGATCGTGACGCACAGGGTCGTGTTTACCTGAAGGGCTGGACCGAAGTCGACAAGTTTTCACTGGTGCTGCGTGAAGCGGACCAGCCGGGTATGGACTTTGTGGGTTTCAAGTGTCTGGATGAAGCAACGCTGGATCGCTTGAGTGCAGATCTGCAGGCTGCAGGCGTATCAACTGAAGAGATTGCGGCCGGTGATCTGAAGGACTGCGGTCGTCGCATCAGCTTTACCGTGCCGACCGGCCACCGCTTTGAGCTGTTCGCCACCAAGGAGCAGACCGGCAAATGGGGTGTGGGCAACCGCAACCCTGAAGCCTGGCCGCGTGACCTGAAAGGCATGAAAGCCACTCGTTTTGACCACTGCCTGCTGTACGGGCCGGATGTGCCCGCCACCGTCAAGTTGCTCACCGACGTGCTGGGCATGGATCTGGCCGAGCAGGTGGTTGATCCTGAAGGCAAGCAGCTGGCCGGCTTTATGACGGCGAGCATGAAAGCACACGATGTTGCGTTCATTGAGCATCCGGAGCCTGCCAAACTGCACCATGCATCCTTCTTCCTGGAAACCTGGAACGATGTGCTGAAAGCGGCGGATCTGATCTCCATGACCGATACCTCAATCGATATTGGCCCGACCCGTCACGGCCTGACCCATGGTCAGACCATCTACTTCTTCGATCCGTCCGGTAATCGTAATGAAGTATTCGCCGGTGGTGATTATCACTACCCCGACCATGAGCCCGTGACCTGGGACGCTGAGCAGCTTGGCAAGGCGATCTTCTACCACGATCGTCAGCTCAACGAGCGTTTCCTGACCGTTCTGACCTGATCACCCAGGCATGAAAAAACCCGCTGCAGTGTTGCTGCCGCGGGTTTTTTTGTTGTGCCGTCAGGCATGCAGGTCAGATGGTCTGCAACCGCCGTCCCAGCATGTTGCCAATGACGCCACCGGCAATCATGAATACAAGGAAGATCCAGCCGGACAGGGAGAAGTTGGCGATGGGTGTAAACAGCGCTCCCACGTTACAGCCGTTGGCAAAGCGCGTTCCGAGCCCCATGGCAAGGCCTGCAATGACCAGCATCACCGCTTCACGGCCGGTCAGTCGCATGCGTGACAGCCCGCTGAAAAAGCGGCCCGCCAGCAGCAGGGCCACCACTGAGCCCAGCATGATCCCCAGATTCTGCACATTCACCGGGTGGCTGAAGAACGGCATCGTGAAGGCCTGCACCGGACGATCGGCAAAAGCCGCTACTGCCGCCGGGTCCATGCCCACCAGAATCAGCAGTCGACCGAACCAGAGGCCGAATGGAGTGGAGGCACCCCAGCCCGAGCCGGTGACGCCCATTAGCAGAGTGAACAGCACCACAATCATGGCGATACCCGTGGTCATGGACCAGCGTGACACAAACAGCGCTTCATAGGTCTGGCGGCTGAAGAACGGATGCTCCCCCAGATTGGATGGCTTGCTGTTCAACACCTCATGCTCGGAATCGACGCCAATATAGGTATCGTTGCGACGGCGGTGGTGTTCATAGCGGTGGGCCAGCCAGCTCACCAGACCGGCCAGGGCGGCTGTCAGCAGGATGGCTCCGAAATAGCCCCCAAGTGGATCGCCTGGAAACAGGTCGGGGAAGTAGACACCGCGATCTGCATAGGTCGGGGTGGAGATCAGCGTGTCGGTGATCCAGCTTTCCTGTGACTGCAGTGGAAAGCCCAGAAAAACCCCCATGCCAAAACAGAACAGGATCAGGGCCGGGCGGGCCAGGTTGCTGGAAAAGTAAGTCAGAACACCGGATGCACAGCAACCGGCGAAAGACATGCCGAAACCAAACATCAAGGCACCAATGACAAGTCCCGTGTTGATCGGGTTAACCCACAGCTTCATATCCAGCGGATTCTGGTTATAGAGGAAAGCGGTTGAGGCGACGGCTGTGGCGGTAAACATCAGCATCAAGCCGCGCATCAGGCGGGTCGAGCCGGCGCGGTAGGCGCGGTTAACACTGCCGGCAAAGCCCAGGGCGGCACGCGTGAGCGCATAACCAAGCCCAAGGCCCACCAGCAGGCGGAAGAATATGGCGGAATCCAGCAGAGCATTGCCCAGCAACAGGGCAGCGGCCAGCAAAGCAAAGCCGCTGAGGTTTTCTTTCAGGTTCATTAACAGTATCCAAACGTCCCATAAAACAGAACGCAGGATTCTAATGCCATAAAAGAATAAGGCAATAAGTAGATAATACTAATATGCTATAAGCTAATTCCTGTTGTTTTGGGTTGTGACTCAGTCACCCATGAACGGATAATCGGTATAACCAGCAGGCCCTGATGCATAAAAAGTGCCTGTATCCTGCTCGTTCCAGTCGGCGCCGGCGGCGATGCGCTTTGCCAGATCCGGGTTGGCGATATAGGGCTTGCCGAAGGCCACGGCATCTGCCTTGCCGCTGTCGACATAGGCTTCAGCCGAGCTGCCGGTGAACGCTTCGTTGGCGATGTAGACTCCGCCAAAGCGCTGTTTCAACAGCGGGCTGATGCTGTCATCGGCCACATGCTCTCGGGTGCAGATGAAGGCCAGGCCTCGCTGTCCAAGCTGCTCAGCCACATAGCCGTAAGTCCCTTCTCGATCCGTCACGCTGACATCATGAGAGTCCGCCCGCGGTGAAAGGTGCATCCCGACCCGGTCGGCTCCCCAGACCTCTACGACCGCATCGGTCACCTCCAGCATCAGCCGGGCACGGTTTTCAATGCTGCCCCCATACTGATCCATGCGCTGGTTGGTACCGTCCAGCAGGAACTGCTCCAGCAGATAACCGTTGGCGCCGTGGATTTCGACCCCATCAAAGCCGGCGGCCTTGGCATTTTCGGCGCCCTTGCGGTACGCCTCGACAATGGCGGGTATCTCATCGGTTTCCAGCGCTCGGGGCGTGGGGTATTCGGTTTTGGGACGAATCAGACTGACATGCCCGGCCGGCTTGATGGCGCTCGGTGCTACCGGCAGTTCGCCGTTGAGGTAGCTCGGATGCGAAATGCGGCCCACATGCCACAGCTGCAGCACAATCAAACCACCTTCGGCATGTACGGCGTCCGTGACCTTTTTCCAGCCGGCCACCTGCGCATCTGACCAGATCCCGGGAGTATCGGGATAACCGACGGCCATGGGCATGATTGAGGTCGCTTCGGAAATGATCAGGCCTGCGCCGGCGCGTTGACGGTAATATTCCACCATCAAGTCGCCCGGTACACGCTCGGCCTCGGCACGGCAGCGGGTGAGCGGGGCCATTACGATGCGGTTTCGCAGTTGCAGGGCACCGGCCTGAAGTGGCTGGAAAAGTGCACTCATGGAAAACTCCCGGGTCAGATATCAGGGTGTGTAATGTGTATTACACGAATATGCGGTTGTGGCAGGGGTTTTTCAAGCGGTATTCCGTGATGGATTTCAGGTTGATTTTGAACCTGTCGCAAAAAAACATTTATTATTAGAATTGTTCAGCTCGATTTTTATTCAAGTGTTTACAGGGTAGGGCAAGGTTGTGCGTGATCGCCTTCTTCGGTTGATACAGTCCCGTCTGGCTCTACTTGTCCCGATTCCGTTTTGGGCGCTGGTCCTTGGCCTGATGTTTTACCATAACGACCGAACCCTGCAGCACGCCGGTTTTGACCTGGCCAGGCAGCGTGGCGAGGTGGCCTTCCAGCTCGTCCAAACCATGCGTCACTGGAATGCCATACATGGCGGTGTCTATGCACCTCTGACAGAGGCCACGCCTGAAAACCCCTGGCTTGAAGTGCCCGAGAAAACCATCACCTCGCCTGAAGGCGTGGTATTGACCAAACTGAATCCGGCCTACATGACGCGCCAGATTGCTGAGCTGTTGCGGGGCGGCGAACTTGAGATTCACCTGACCAGCCACAAATTGATGAACCCCGGCAATCGTGCCGATGCCTGGGAGTCGCGTGCCCTGACACGTCTTGAAGAAAGTGGGGATGATGCCTTCGTCGAGATTGTGGATGAGCGTTTTCGTTATATGGCGCCGCTGCTCATCGACCAGAGTTGCATGCCGTGCCATGCCAAAATGGGGTATCAAATCGGTGACATGCGAGGGGGGCTGAGTGTGTCGTTTCCTGTCAGCTATGCGGAACGACTGACCAACGACTTGCGCCGCGACAGCGTTTTGATCCATCTGATTGTCTTCCTGCTGCTGTCTGTCACGGGGGTGGCTGCGCTTGCAGGGCTCAGGCGCCTGTTGGCCAGCCTTCAGCAGGAGCGGGATGATCGGGAGTCGATCATTGTTGATCGTACCTCCAGCCTCAAGCAGGAAATCAGCCAGCACCGCCGTTCTCAGGAGGCACTGAGTTATCTGGCGCATCACGATGAGCTGACCGGTGCCCGCAACCGACGCTGGATTCTTGAGCAGCTGCATGCCCAGGGCCAGAAAGCTGAACATCAGCATCAGCCGTTGTCTCTGTTGATGCTGGATATCGACCATTTCAAGCAGATTAACGACAGTCATGGTCATCAAATGGGTGACGAGGTGTTGATAACCTTCGTGTCACGTCTGCAAAGCGACCTGCGCCGGGCGGATCAGCTTGGGCGCTATGGTGGCGAAGAGTTTTTGGTCGTGCTCCCCGGTGCTGATCAGCCCGAGGCATGGCAAATTGCAGAGAGACTGCGCCAGACCATCGCCGATACGGCATTTCAGATTGAAGACAAGGCTCTGCATGTCACCACCAGTATCGGTTTGGTCAGCATTGCGGCTGGCAGCCATGTCACTCAGGATGAACTGATCGGCCGGGCGGATGTGGCGCTTTATCTGGCCAAGCAAACCGGTCGAAACCGAGTGGTGTGCTGGAATGACGAGATGGCTCATTAATCATTTGCTCAACAGACTGTTGTTGAATTGATGATTTAGTCAAAAAAAGTTGATCAAATTCTCAGGTTTCAGCGTAAGCAATAACCCCTAGTTCCGTTCTGTATGACTTTATAACCCCAGTAAACATGCTGGATTCAGCCCTGTCACCTCACGACGTGGGTATTCTGGCACAACTGTTGCTCTATCTGGATGAAGCCGAACTTTCGTGCCCACATTCATCCAGAAGAACAACAAATGATGAGACTGAAAACCGAACAGACCGCCGTGAAACCTGCGGGTTCGCGGCCATCCAGACTTTCATCTTCCTTCCGTTTGGCCATATTGCCGGGTCTGATGTTGCTGGCGGGCTGTGAAGCCCCGCTCAACCTCAGTGGTGTTGAGGATCAGCTTCAGGAGCCGGTGCGTCGAACCGATCAGGTTCAGGCGGTTGCGACGGCTCCGGGGCTTGAAGTTGCCGTGGGCAGCAACGGTCTTGTGCTCCATCGCACCAGCAGCGATCAGCCTTGGCAGCGCCAGATTCTTGATACTCAGCCCAATCTCATTGATGTCGATGTATGTCCTGACGGCAGCCTGATCGCGCTCGGTTTTGAGCAGCAGCTCTGGCGCAGTGATGACTCGGCTGTCAGCTGGCGTGTCATTGACCTGCCAACGCCTGAAAATCTGCTCGATGCAGCCTGTGCGCCGGATGGCAGCTATTGGGCCGTGGGCAGCTTTTCAACACTGCTTTCCAGTCACGACGGTGGCGACAGCTGGGACGAAAACAGCCTGGGCGAAGATGCAATGCTCAGCAGCATCCAGTTCCTGGGTGATGGTACCGCCTACGTAACTGGCGAGTTCGGTATGGTCGCGCGCAGCGATGATACCGGTCGCAACTGGGAACAGCTGGATTACATCCCCAATGACTTCTACCCGCAGGACGCCCACTTCAGTACACGCTGGCGCGGCTGGGTCGTTGGCCTTGACGGCATGGTGCTGCACACCGAAGACGCTGGCATGAGTTGGCAGGTCGAGCCGACATCGGTGGCTGCACCGCTGTACGGCATCGTGCAGGCCGGTGATGCGCTGGTGGCGCTGGGTGAAAACGGCACAGTGCTGAGCCGTCGTCAGGGGCAGTGGCAACCGCTTGAAGCACCAGTCATGCCGATCTGGCTGCGCGATGCCGCCCGTCAGGAAAACGGTCAGCTGCTGATCGCCGGTGGTGCGGGCACGCTGTTGTCGCTGGATATCCAATAATAACAACACGACGGTTCTATCATGGATAAACGATCTGCCAAGGCTCACAAGGCCACACACTGGTTGCATAACCTGGACCAGAAACTGTTTAACCACCCCAAAATCATTCTGTCACTGATTCTGGCGGTGACACTGTTTTTTGCAGCTCAGATTCCCGGCGTCAAAATGTACTCCGATTTCGCTGATCTGCTGCCACAGACCCACCCCTACATTGAGCTGCACAACGACATCAAGGAGTCGTTTGGCGGCGCCAACGTGATCATCGTTGGGGTCGAGTTTACCGAACATGACATCTTCGATAACGAAGCGCTGGCGCGGATTCACCGGATCACGCAGGCGGTGGACTCTCTGCCCGGAGTCGACCATAACCTGGTCACCAGCGTAACGCACCGCAACTCGCGCAAGGTATGGCTGACGCCGGAAGGCAACGTCAACTCCGAGCCTTATTACAACCCGGAGCATACCAGCCTGTCTGAGCAGGAACTGACCGAAATGCGTAAGGACGTGGCCGCTGATCCGCGTGTGCTGGGACCGCTGGTCAGTCCGGATCTGCGCATGGCGCTGGTCAAGGCGCAGCTGATCGAAGGCAAGCTGGACTACGCCGCTACCTTTGAGCAGGTACAGCAGATGCGTGAGGTGGAAGCGGCCAGCGGGGTGAGAATCCATGTGACCGGTCAGCCGATGCTGGTGGGCTGGGCCTATCAATACCTCGATCAGATCATCGAGATTTTCCTGTTCACGGCGCTGATCATGCTGGCGCTGCTGGTGTTCTATTTCCGCAAGGCCTACGGCATTTTCATCCCGCTGGCGGGCGTGATCGTGTCATCCATCTGGGGCGTGGGGATCATCTCCCTGTTTGGCTATAACCTGGATCCGCTCAGCCTGGTCATTCCGTTTCTGATCTCGGCGCGTGCCATGTCACATGGTATCCAGTTGGTTGAACGCTACTATCTGGAGCTGAACGAGCTCGACAATCATCATCAGGCCGCCCGCCTGACCTTTGAAAGTCTGTTCCGCCCCGGCAGTCTGGGGGTGGTATCCGATGCCATCGGTCTTTTGCTGATCGCCATCGGCTCCATTCCGCTGAATACCAAGCTGGCACACTACGCCTCCATCTGGGCGCTGAGCATCATCATCACCGTGCTGCTGGCGGTGCCGTTGCTGCTGTCGATCCTGCCCAAACCGAAAAATACCACCATTCGGCACAACCTGTTCCGCAACGTGGGCTATGTCTGTGCCGACCTGATCAGTGGTGAGAGAGCCGCAAAACGTGCGCTGGGCATTGCGGCACTGTTGCTGGCCGGTGGCTTCTACTTCTCGTCTCATGTGGTTATCGGCGAGTCGGAGCCCGGGTCGCCCATCCTGTACCAGGATCACGACTACAACATCTCGTCCAAGGCGATCAACGACAGTTTCCCGGGCTCGGAAGAGATGTACATCGTGGCCGAGACCGATGAAAAAGGCGGGATCAAGCGTCCGGAAGTGCTGGCCGCGCTGGCGGATCTGCAGCGCCACATGTTGCTGGACCCGGAAGTGGGCGGCTCCAAGGGCATCACCGACCTGGTGAAGCAGGTCAATCGTCTGCTGCACAACAATGACCCGCGCTGGGCCCAGATTCCGGACGATCAACTCTACGTGGGTGGCTTGATGTTCACCTACATGATGTCGAACCCGATTCCGGGCGCACTCAAGGAGTTCGTGGACAGCGACGAGCGTGTGGCCAACCTGGTGTTCTATTACAAGGATCACAAGGGGGAAACCATTCGTCGGGCCATCCACACGGCCAAGCAGTGGATTGCCGAAAACGAGGGCAAGGTTGAAGGCCTCACCGTGCGTCTGGCGGGCGGCACCATTGGCGTCATCGCGTCCCAGAACGAGGCGGCTTTCGAAACCAATCTGTGGGTATTGCCACTGGTATTCCTGCTGATCTTCGTGATGGTGACCTTCTTCTATACCTCCATCATGGCCGGGGCGATGATGTTCGGGGCCATGCTGTTTGCCACCACGCTGACCTACGCCTACATGGGCCTGAGCGGCATGGGCATCAACTCCAACACCGTACCGATCATTGCTGTCGGGGTGGGGATCGGGATCGACTACTCCATTTACATGATGGATCGCATCCGCTCTGAAATGGTGGTGCTGGGCAACCTGCAGGCCGCTGTCAGTCGCGCCATTCGCACTACCGGTCTGGCCGTCAGCTTTACGGCGATCACCCTGATCGCGGGCATCATCATGTGGGTGGTGCTGTCGGACCTGCGTTTCCAGGCGGAAGCCGCTCTGCTGCTGATCGTAATGGTCGTGCTCAACGGTGCGGCCGCCATGCTGCTGGTGCCCAGCTGGGTGCTGGTGTTCAAGCCCAAGTTCATTTGTAAAGCCTATGCCGATGAGGATGGCGTGATTCACGCCGACTCCGAGGCAGAGGAACTGTGTGTCATGACAACCAAGGCATAAGAGGCCAACAACCATGTCGAAAACAATAACAACGACATTTTCTCATCTCGCAGTCGGCGTTGCGGCGGCTCTGGGTACCGGACTGGCGGTACCGGCCCTTGCAGCGGAAACCACCTGGGCCGGCTATGTGGAAAATGCGACCTATTTCCGTGATGGGGTAGGGCTGTCCAAGTTCCGCAACACCGGACAGGCACAGTTCGAAACCGTATTTGAATCGGACAGCCTGCGCTCGCTGAAGCTCAACGGCACCCTGCGTGGTACCTATGACGGCGTGTACGACCTGAATGACAGCGAGTTTGGCAAGGATGCGACAGAGGCCTATCTGGGCGCCAGCTGGCATGGGCAGGATACCTCGACCGGTTTGCTGGCACCGGGTGTCCCTTTCCCTTGTGAAAATGATCCTACCCTCTGTAACAACCTGGATGGATACATGGATCACAAGGAGCGTGATGCCAAGTTCCCGGACTTCAATGACCAGCTGGACTTCATCCGTGAGCTGTATCTGAGCGCCGACAAGGAACTGAGCAACGGTGATGTGCTGTCCGTTCGTTTGGGCAAGCAGCAGGTGGTGTGGGGCAAGACCGACCTGTTCCGTGTGCTGGATGTAATCAACCCGGTGGACTACTCACGTCACAACATCTACGACGAACTGGAGGATATCCGTATCCCGCAGTGGATGCTGAAGATGGAGTGGCGCATGGGCGCCAACGAGGTGCTGGATGATTCCAACCTGTCGCTGGTGTGGAACTTCGACAAGTTCCGCCCCAACAACCTCGGTACCTGTGGCCAGTCCTACCGTATTCTGGATGCAGGCTGCTTCTTCAGCTCAAATCTGCTGGGGGTTCCTATCATTCATGATGTTGAAGAGCCGTCCTGGAGTCTGAAAAACACCCAGCTGGGCATGAAATGGGAAGGTGTGTACGGCGATACAACATTCTCATTGAATGCGTTGACCTACCGTCAACAGCTGCCTTCCCTGCACTTCAGGCCCAACACGGACCCGCTGTTCCCGGCGCCGTTCGCTGCTGACGGTGTGTTCGACATCAAGTTCCCGCGTGTAAACCTTCTCGGGGGCTCCATCGACTATTACTCCATGGACATGGATGCGGTGTGGCGTCTTGAACTGGCTTACACCGAAGGTGAAGAGATGCCCCGTGACACCGATGGTCACAAGGAAACCGACATGCTGCGCTATGTCATCGGTTTCGACAAAAACATCATTATTCCTGAACTGGGTACTCGCAGTGCCTTCCTGTTCTCAACCCAGCTCTTCGGTGAGCACATTCTTGATCATGAAGCCGACATGCCCAATGACGAGGACAACTGGATTGCCACCATGCTGTTCAAGGGCTTCTACAAGAACAACCGTCTGAGTCCGCAGATCATTGTGGCACATGATTTCGCGGCCAAGTCTACCGTCATTGCGCCCAGCGTCTCCTGGACACCGGATAACCACTGGATGTTCAACGTGGGCCTGAACGTCAAGACCGGTGGCAATGAAACCTTCCCGTGGAGTGCGGCTGCCGCACTGGGTGCAGATACAAGTGGGCAGACTGAACCTCTTGCACGCTTTACCAACGGCCCGATTGGCGTAGCCAACCAGGAAGACGAAATCCAGTTCACCGTTCGTTACAGCTTCTGATCACGATAACGATAACAAGGATACCAACATGCTGAAAAAGACCTTTCTTTCCGCCGCAATTGCCATGACAGTGGCTGCCGGTGCGCAGGCAGCGGCCATTCCGGAAGAAGTGATTCAGAACTCCTTCTACCCGTACAAGAATGAAGTGCCCAGCGTGCAGGGGCTGCAGCCGGGCATGACGATTAACCAGAGCAACGTTGATCAGTTCAAGGATGCGCTGGACCCGGGCATGTACCGCTTCGTCAAGAACGGGGATACCGAAATTACGGTCGGTGAGACCACTTCCTATGACCTGCATCCCAGCTACGTGGAAGCGACGCGCCAGTACTCCGCGGATGTACAGCTGGGCGAGGGCTATGGTGAGCTGTCTCCTACCGTGGCGGGTCGTCCGTTCCCGCAGGAGCCGTCAATGGATGACCCGCGTGCGGGTGAGAAATTGGCCTGGAACTACAAGTATGGCTACAACTGGGGTGACTCTGCCGCCATCATGCCGTTCTACTGGACCATGCGTGACATGGACAGCGGCAAGAAGGAACGTACCATCAAGTTCAACTTCCACTTCCTGAACTTTACTCATCGTACATCTCAGGAGCCCTATCCGAAGATTGAGCCCAACCCGTCCGAGCTGTTCCGCGGCATCTACGTACAGGTGCTGGAGCCGTTTGACGTGAAGGATACCCAGCTGCTGATCCATCGTTTTGAAGACGATACCAAGGTCGACAACGCCTATCTGTACCTGGGCTTCCAGCGCCGTGTTCGCCGTCTGTCCACCGGTCAAACCACCGATGCCTTCCTGGGCACCGATGTCATGATCGAGGACTTCGAGGGTTACAACGGCCGCATCAGCGACATGAAATGGAACTACAAGGGTACCCGTTACATGCTGATGCCCTTCTTCAATCACAACGACCTGCAGCTGGACAGCGAAACCCATCAGGATGAAGACGGTTATCAGGTCGTGGCCTTTGGTGGCAAGGGTGGTTGTTTCCCGAACATTACCTGGCAGCTGCGCAAGGTCTACGAAGTGGAATCCGTGCCGGTGGATGAAAACCATCCGATCAGCAAGCGTACTCACTTCATGGACGCCCAGACCTTCACCATTCCGCGTACCGTCGTGTACGACCGCAAGGGTGAAATGTGGAAGAACTGGGTAATCGGTCAGGCTCATCCGGATCATCACCTGCCGGCCAACAAGGGCACAGGTGTTGCCATCGATGATGCGTTTACCATGATCGACAGTCAGGCACAGCACTGCACCACCGGCCAGTTCAAGGGGATCGTTGATCCTGAGCTGAGCCCTGTGGACAAGTTCAGTGTGCAAAACATGCGCGCCTCCGGCCGCTGATCCACCCCCTTCACTCATCATGTCAGTTTGGCCCGGGCACCGTCCCGGGCTTTTTTTACCTGCGTCAGTCAGTTGATTTTGTTAAACTCACGCACGTCCCAACCCCCGTTGACTCAATAACAGGTATCGCATGTCCAGGCGTCCCGACCTGCTCAACGCCCCCATCCGACCGACACTGGTGCGAATGACGATCCCGATGATGTTCGGCATTGTCAGCCTGATGCTGTTCAACCTGGCGGATATCTGGTTTGTTTCCCGCCTGGGTACCGAGCCGATGGCGGCGCTGGCGTTTACCTTCCCGGTCTCCTTTTCAGTGGTCAGCCTGGCCATCGGGCTTGGGATTGGCACCTCCGCAACCCTTGCGCGGCTGATCGGCAGTGGCAGCAGTGAAACCGCGGCGCGGCTGGCAACCGACAACCTGCTGCTGACCTGTGTCCTGATGGCGGTAGTGGGGGCAGGTGGACAATTTCTGATCGAGCCGGTCTTCGGCCTGATGGGCGCGGCGCCGGAGCTGATGCCACTGATTCGCGGTTACATGCAGATCTGGTTTGCAGGCTCTGTGTTTCTGGTGCTCAACATGGTGTGCAACAGCACTTTCAGGGCATCGGGAGATACGCGCCTGTCTGCCAGCATCATGCTGATCTCGTCACTGCTGAATATGGTGCTGGATCCGCTGCTGATCTTTGGCTGGGGACCGGTTCCCGCTTTTGGCATTGAGGGCGCCGCCATCGCCAGCGTGCTGGCCTGGTCCATTACAACACTGCTGGCGCTGCATCTGCTTTACCACCGCAAGTGCATGCTGTTGCTGGCACTGCCGCAATGGCAGGCCATGCTGGCCCACTGGCGGCAGCTGCTGTCGATCAGCCTGCCGGCTGCCCTGTCCAACATGATGACGCCACTGGCCAACGGCGTGCTGACGGCGCTGGTTGCGGTACATGGTGCCGAGGCGGTGGCCGCCTTCGGTGCCGGTGCCCGCATCGAGTCCCTGTCGCTGCTGTTCTGTCTGGCACTGTCAATGACGCTGCCGCCGTTCATCAGCCAGAATTTCGGCGCGCTGCAGCTGGAGCGCGTCAAGTCGGCCTATCGGGGCGCCGTGCGTTTTGCCCTGGCCTGGCAGTTGCTGATCTTTGCCCTGCTGGTGCTGCTGTCCGGGCCGATATCGGGCCTGTTCAGTGATGATCCTGAAGTGGCGCGCTGGCTGCAGCTCTGGATGGTCATCGTCCCGGCCGGGTTTGGCTTTCAGGCGGTCACCTTTCTCAGCGCGTCCTCCTTCAACGCGCTGCATCAACCCATGCGTGCCATGCGCATCAGCCTGTTTCGCCTGTTCCTGATGTATGTGCCGCTGGGCTGGCTGGGGAACCTCCTGTTTGGGCTGGCCGGAATGTTTGTCGCTCTGGTCATCGCCAACGCCATCACCGCGCTGGTGGCTCACTTCTGGGTGCGGCGATACCTGCGCGCGCTGGATGCCGAGTCCAGTGTCATAGCCGCTTCATAGTTCAACGTTACAATTCCCTTGCACCAAAGTCATACTTCTGCCATGGTCAAAACAGACTATGATGGAATGAATTGCTGCACAGTTTTTAAAGCCAAAAACAACAATACAACGCACCAAAAATGCCTGACGGCCCCCAGCCTCATGCGAGGCGGAGCAGGCGCTCACTTCATGGAAAAGGGATGTAAATAATGAGTAAGAAAGTTGCATTGGTAACCGGTGGTACTGGTGGTCTGGGTGAAGCAATCTGTCGCAAGCTGGTGGATGCCGGCTTTCACGTTGTAGCGGGGTACAACAGTGGCGGCAACCACGACAAGGCCAAGGCCTGGCAGGAAGAGCAGCGCAAGGCCGGCTATGAGATCGATGTCGCCTATGGCGATGTCACCAGCGAAGAATCCTGTGCCGCCTGTATCGAAACCGTCAAGGAACTCACTGGCCGTAACGTGGATGTGCTGGTCAACAACGCGGGCATTACCCGTGACGGTCAGTTCAAGAAAATGAGCTGGGAACAGTGGAATGAAGTCCTCAGCGCCAACCTGGACTCCATGTTCCACATGACCCGTCTGGTGATCAACCCGATGATCGATCAGGGCTTCGGTCGTGTCATCAACATCTCCTCGGTTAACGCACAGAAAGGGCAGTTCGGCCAGACCAACTACTCTGCCGCCAAGGCCGGTATCCACGGCTTCACCAAGGCACTGGCTCAGGAAGTGGCCGCCAAGGGTGTGACCGTCAACACCGTATCACCGGGCTACGTGATGACGCCGATGGTTGCCAAGATCGATGATTCCGTGCTGGAAAAAATCGCCAAGTCCATCCCGGTCGGACGCTTGGGCGAACCGGACGAAATCGGCCGTATCGTGACTTTCCTCGCGGAAGACGAATCCGCCTACATCACCGGTGCCGACTTCTCCATCAACGGTGGTTTGCACATGTTCTAAGTGGTGACTCAATATGGTTGAATGGTGGCCTCAGGGCCCACCATTCAACCGGCTGTGTTGTTTCTGATAGTAAGAGATTTTATTGCTGTAATATCATTTTTCTACAGTGCTATGCTTGGTTGCTTTGAAAGCACCCTCTATCCACTCTGGTTGAAGTCCCTCTTCATAGTTTTCAAACAAGAAAACACCTGCCGTTTCATCGGCAGCAGGGCCATAAAAGTCCCCATACAACTGACCCATATATTCGTTTTCAAGATGAAGCAGCCCGCCATACTCGCCATCGGCAATTATATCGTACTCAAAGGAGAGTGTTCTGAGGTGTTCCGTGGAGTTCTGTGCGTAAACACGATTAAGAAACAGCGCACCACTCATGGTGGATGTATCAAAGTCAGCAGTCATTAAAATACGTCCACCCAAGTTTCCTTCTCCGTATGATCCTCCTTCATATCGGCCAATCACATCACCTCGATACGAAGCTTTACCCGTTGCATTTGGGATGTAGTCATTTGGTGTCGGAACTCCCATTGCTATAAGTCCACTGTGAGAGTCATAAAATGGATACTCAGGATCGCTGCCTGCCCAGCGACCCCAAGTGGTATATTGATATTCATCCACATCTAAAGCGCTTTCATATACTGAGTGGATGTCGACCCATGTGCTGTTGCTCTGATACATCTCGGATACGGTCTGGAAAAAACCGTTTTGCTGTGTGCCCTTCACAGTTGCCGTGTATATGGGGTTATCGGATGTGCCGGCCCCCAGATGCGTCAGGTTTCCGGTTGTAAGTACATTAACCGCATCCCCACCGCTTTCTCCGTCAGTATGGTCGGAGTGGGGCAAGGCGCTTTCCACTTCCTGTTGCGCATATTTTTCCCGGTAATCCGTCTGAGCAGCAGGATCAAACAACAGAGCAGCGTCAGCATCATTCCTCCAATCATTGGATAGGGCTGCTGGTGTTTCACTTTGAGAAAATTTCGCGCTGTATTGTGGCTCTAAAAAGTCTTGCTGAATACTGGCCAGGTTCGGCCTGTCATTGGGGCCTGAATAAGGATAAACCGTACCATAGTAAGTATTACTGTAGCTTCCCGGTGTTTCATCATAGGACTCAAGATTGAAAAGCCCATCACCGTCATCGTGGGTAACCTTGATGATATGATGATATTGCAACTCCTCGTCAGTCGCGCCCGCCTCTTCACGCAGGTATTTAACAACAGCATCCTGTACAACTATTCTTTTTGCCAGTGTGTCATTTTTTGATTTTAATTTTCTGAATTCATTTGAAATGTTTACACCAACACTGGAAATTAGTGCATTAACCAGAGCCTCTTGTTCTGTTGGTGTCAGGTCTTCTTTTCGAACAGTATTAGCCAAATCGCTCAGGCTACTGTCAATACTGCTGAGAGACTGTATAAAGTCAACAGCACTCTCAAATTGTGTGCCATACCCGTATTGAACTGCCAGCAGCTTTGTGCTTATGCTGTTATTGCCATGAGCAATAAGAGTTCCTAGTGTTTCCGAGGCTTTCTTGAATTTTGATACAGAAACACCCATTTGCTTTACAGACGAAAGAAGGCTTGCAGTGTCGGCCGCAGTTTCATAACTATCAAGAATTTTGTTCGCAGTGGGCCACTGTTCCAGATAGGATGAGCTGGCAGAGGAATAAGCACCCACATTTCCATCCTTGTCGATAAGCGCGTCAACCATTTTGGTAATAATCAAGCGGTCATTCCTGATGTTGCTAGAATGAAGAGAGTTTTGAAACTCCACTTGGCTCGCTACAAATTTAACACTGTTTTCAACTGTTTGATAAAACCTGTCGCTGACGATACTAAACGAAGCATCTCCGGTTTTATTAACTGCCTTGACTGATAAGTTCAGATAATCAAGAGGACCAAATGCATATGCGTCCAGGGAGGCCAGAGCAAGGCTCGTAATAATCGTTTTTTTGATCATTTGTTAGTCCCTTAGAATGATTTTTTTAAAGTCAAACTGACCATCTGCCGGTCATATTCATACAGCTCGATGGTGGAGCGCTGGTCGGTGTGGTTCAGGCCAATGTGGAGCTGTGCATTCCACTGTGGCAGGGCACGATATAAAGAGGCCGACAGCTGCGTTTTTCTGTCAACACGTTCTGTCCCCGACATGGGTTGAATGCCGTCATAGGTAATTCGTGAGTAATCGGCCGACAGGCTGGTGCTCCACACGCTGTCAATGGTGTAGTCAGCAAAGGCGCGCGCCCCAAGACGCTTGTTACTGCGCGTGTCGGTTTCGGAAGACTCGCGTCCAAGATAGAGTCCGGCACCTGCCGCCAGGCTTTTATTCGGCGCATAGCGAAGATTGGCGTCCAGTCGGGCCTGCGTGCTGTCAGGGTTATTGCTCAGTTTGTAATTCACGTCCTGCCAGGTCAGACGACCGGAAAAACTCCACTCGCGGTTGATCTGATACCCGACCTGAGGGCTGATGCCGATGGATGTCTGATAGTAGCTTTCCTCATGTCCCAGTCGGACCACACTGGTAACGGCTGGCAGGTAAAGATACAGGCGTCCCAGATTAAACCCCGGCCCGAACCATGCGGAACCAACCAGTGCATCGTAATCATCAAGGTCCATGTAGTCCGTGTAATTGAGGCTGGCACCCCCCCTTAATGACGTCTGCTGATTCAGGCTGTGGTTGTAACCAAGAGTCATCCCCAGCTCGGCAGCCCAGTCGCCGTTGCCCTGGGCCGCGTTGTTGAGCACAAAAGGAAGGTTGCCAATATAAACGGTGTCGGTATCGGGCCCGGCATTGACGTTGGAGTCGTAAAAGCCTCCGGCGGAAAGGCTGAAGCTCCACACATCAAGCCGCTGCTCGATGGCGGCCAGATATGACTGGATCCGGCGTGATACCGTCTCGGGTGGGTTGCCGGCCAACACTGCTTTGAGCTCGTTTTCCGCCAGTTGATAGAGCCCCAGCGCATACAGTGATTCAGCCATCTCCAGGCGTACGCGTGGGCTGTCCGGCTCCAGTTCAAGTAGTTTTTGAAAGTAATCGATGGCGCGAGGATGGTTGCCGGCACGCTTTTCGGTCAGGCCCATCAGGAACAGGTCATTGGGGGCATGGGTGCCCTGTTCTATTTTGGCCTCCAGCAACTGCCTTACGGCATCAAAGTCACCGGCGTGCAGCGCTGCAGCCGGGCTGGTATATCTGAACTCGTCAAGTTCTCGCGGATCCTGGGCCATGGCTGTTGAAGCGGCGGACATCATCCCGAGCCAACAAGCGAAAACAGGCAATCCAGAGTGTTTGGTGCCGGCAGGGCACAACAGGGAAGAAAGCACGCGCATGATAGGTCCTTTATAGTGCTTTTCTCGACTCGCTAAAGAGGGCGGGTTGAGTTGGAGTAACGGTTTGTTTAGTCTCGACTGAACACTATCAATTCGTGTGTTCACTGTGTTGGACACTCTCGTTACATCCACTGACCAGGGAGGTCTGCTTGAGCGCCATTGAGTTTTCGGATCATCTGAGTGCTCTCATTGCAGGCAGTGGCCTGAGCAAAAAGGAAATTGCCGCACGGGCAGGGATTTCCAGAGCCAATCTTTACAACCTTCTCAACGGGCAGGTAGCCGAAGCGAAACTGTCGACGCTCATCGCGATATCAGCCGCAGTCGGCGCGCATCCACTTGAGCTGATCCGCATCTACTTCAGGGGGATGGGAGCACCCAGGTCAGCATCCAGTTACAGGGGCGTTGCCACTGGCTTTGTTCAGGATGTGACCTTTCCTGACTATTCCGTTGTGTATGCCGGAGAGGTATTTGCCAAGGTGTGGGCGGTAACCAATACCGGTACCGAAACCTGGGACAACATGTTTTTACAGTGTCAGGATCAGCCCATTGAAGTGGACGGGTTCCGGGTAGGGCTTGAGCCGCTTGAAAGCAGGGTGCCGGTTCCGACTGCCGAGCCCGGTGAAACGGTTGAGGTGACGGTCATGCTGAAGGCGCCGCAATTGCCCTGTACCGTCAAAAGCGAATGGAAATCGACGGACCCGGGCGGGAACCTGCTCTTTCCCGACAAGGCTCCGCTCTATTGTCTGGTCAAGGTGGCCGATATCGGTGTTTAGGCGTGTCGGGGCGTTTTGGGTTGGCTGTCTGCTCCCGCTTGCCAATGCGGTTGCCGGAGAGCCTATGCTGTTATTGGTAACCGCCGGTCATGCACCTTCTATAAGCACAAGCCACTCACAAGACCGTTTCATGCAGACGTCACATCATCTCAGCGTACCCGATCCGGGGCTGTCCTCAATGGATGACTGGTCATATCGTGTGCCGGCCGTTCAGCCTTCCCGACTGGGAGCCGGTACCGGCAGTGACATCATGATCCGAGGCTTCAGCAGTGGTGGCCGCCTGTTGCTGGATGGCATGCTGGACAATCAGCACTATTTCGTCCGTGATCCGGCCACCATCGAATCGATCGAAATCATCAAGGGGCATAACAGTGTGCTCTATGGTGTCGGGGCGCCTGGCGGGAGTCTGAATTATCGCCTGGCGAAGCCACACTTTGAGCATCGTCGCACGGTCTGGGCCGGGGCAGGGGATTACGATACCTATCAGGCAGGGCTTGATATCGAGTCCCCCGTCACCGACCGCTACGCCTATCGCAACATACTGTCGTGGCAGGCATCGAAGGGATGGAAAGCCAACACGGAAGACCAAAGCCTGAGCTGGCTGACAAGCCATGCGTGGCAACCCTCAGACCGCACCCTGCTCAGGTTTGACTGGGAATTTTCGCGTCAGACTTATCCCTACGACTTTGACAATGTATATGCCAATGGCAGTCCCGTGTATGGCCGCTCCTATGTACACCCTGCCAGCCGGGCGGATCGACGCTATCATCGACTGGAGCTGTTTGCCGAACAGCAGCTCACGGACCGGGATCAACTTGAAGTCAGTCTGCGCCATATCCAGGGGCGTCGCGATGAGCGGCAGATCGGTTTTTACTACATGATCAATGATCAGCTGCCGTTGATGGGGTTTGACCAGCAGGTGGATGACCGTTTCAGACAGACAACGGGACGAATTCAGTACGCTCGGACTCAGCCCTTCGGTCATTTCAAGGCCGGGCTGGACTGGCATCAAACGGACAATGCCTATGACAATCGACGCCAGATAGCCGGTTTTTGGCTGGATATATACAACCCGGACATGAGTTTTGCACCGGGGGACCCGGCCACCTACCAGCGCAGACCGGGTGGTCATGACTGGCGTGAACAGGCGTTGTTCATGAAGCAGGATGTACAGGTCTCGCAGCGGTTGACGCTGGCGGCAGGGTGGCGGCGCAGCCGGTATCGACTGAACAGCTGGCTTGATCCGGTGTACCGGACATCCGCGCAGGGTCTTCATGACAGCCTGGCATTCGGGCTGGCATATCAAATCAGCCCCTCAACCCGCCTTACCGGCAGCTACAGCCAGTCCTGGCTGCCCAACGCGGGCACGGATCGCAATGGAGAGGGGTTTGATCCCAGCCGTGGTGAGCAGCTGGAGCTGGGGATCAACACAGAACTGGGGCGGGGGAAAAGCCTCAACCTCAGCCTGTTCAACATTGTACAAAGTGATGTGCTAGTGCGGGACCCGGATGATCCAGCCTACCGCATGACGGCGGGTGAAAAGCAGGTCAGAGGCCTGGAGCTGACATTGCACTATCCCCTGACGCGACAGCTTGACCTGTCTCTATCCGCCGGTCTGCTTGATGCGGTATTGAGCCGTACTGGAGATGCCTATGAGGGCAATGACTTTCCTGGGGTACCCAAACGCACAGCATCCTTGATCCTGGATTATCGGCCGGTCACCGATGTACAGCTGCAGGCCAGTGTTGTGTACCAGGGGAAAAAGCCGGGGGACCGTGCCAATGGCTTTCATGTTGACGCATTGACACGACTGGATCTGGCTGCAAGCTGGCAGCTGTCACGCGATACAAGGCTGATGGCCTCAATCGAGAATGTAACCGACGAGCAGTACGTCAATTATGTTGCGGCCGCCGACTTTGTGCGTTTTGGTGCTCCGCGGAACCTGATGCTGGGGTTGAGTCATCACTGGTAAGTCGGAGCCTCTTGACCCTGTACCCGGCTTCAGGGTTTATGATTAAGCCATCAGACACCATCCCAAGAGGTTCAAGATGGCCATCTATCAGTTTGCCTTGCACAACGTGCGCTGTGCCGGTTGTGTGCGCAGTGTCGAGAAATCCCTCAACAGCACACCCGAAATTCAGGACTTTGCCATCAACTTTGCCGATCGGACCGCGTCAGTTCAGACCGATGCCGACCCCGATGTGGTGATCAGGGCCGTGGAAGCGGCCGGCTATGGCGCGGATTTGATGCAGGATCAGGACGACTATGAAAAGCGGGCTGAGCAGGAACGTGAAGCCTACCGCCTGACGCTGCGCAAAAGTCTGGTGGCGCTGGCCGTGGGTGGTGTGTTGATGCTGGCCATGCTGATCGGCTGGATGCCGCATCTCAACACCGGCATCGGCATGGCGCAGGGTTTGGCACTGGGTGTGATCACATTGGGGATCATGATCTACAGCGCCGGTCATATTTACCGGGGCGCCTGGCAGGGATTGTTTCGGGGAGATCTGAACATGGACACCCTGATCGCCCTGGGGACCGGTGCCGCCTGGGTTTACTCCACCGGGCTGTTGATGGTCACGGCGATTACCCCCGGTGTTTTGCCCGATGCGGCCATGCATCTGTATTACGAAGCGGCCGTGATGATTTTGGGCTTTATCCTGCTGGGTCAGGCGCTTGAAAGTCGCGCCCGTGGCAATACCACGGATGCACTGCGCAAGCTTCTGGATCTACAGCCCCGTGAGGCGATGCGCGTACGTGATGGTGAAAGCAAGTCAGTCCCGGTGGCGATGCTGTTGCCGGGGGATCGGGTGCGCATTCGCCCCGGGGAGCGTGTCCCGGTGGATGGCAAGGTGCTGGAGGGCAGCAGTCATGTGGATGAGTCCATGTTGACCGGCGAACCCGTGCCGGTGAAGCGTCAGCCCGGTGATCAGGTGACGGGCGGGACCGTGAATGGTCAGGGAAGTCTGCTGATTGAAGTCAGTGCCGTAGGGCAGAAAACAGTACTGGCTCAGATTGTTGCAACCGTGCGTGAAGCGCAGAATGCCAAGCCGGCCCTGGGTCGACTGGCTGACCGCATCTCGGCCATTTTTGTGCCGATCGTGATGCTGATTGCACTGATAACGGCGGCGGCCTGGCTTTGGCTGGCACCAGCCCCGGCGTGGCCGTACGCCATTGTTGCCGCGTTGACAGTGCTCATTGTGGCCTGTCCTTGTGCACTGGGGCTGGCGACTCCCATGTCGGTCATGGTGGGCGTGGGGCGTGCTGCAGAACACGGCGTACTGATCCGCAACGGTGAGGCGCTGCAGCAGGCACAGTCGGTTACAACGCTGGTGCTCGACAAAACCGGTACTCTGACCGAGGGCAAGCCCCAGGTTGTTGATCTGCACTGCGAAGGAGACGAGTCCGAGCTGCTGCGACTGGCAGCGAGCGTTGAACAGCATTCCGAGCACCCGCTGGCACAGGCCGTGGTTGAACATGCCCGTGACAAGGGACTTGAACTGATCGGCACGGCTGCCTTTGAAGCGGCTGCGGGCAGTGGCGTACAGGCTGAAGTGGAAGGCAGGCGCATACTGCTGGGCAATCAGCGCTGGATGCAGGAGCAGGGCGTTGAAACAGTGGCTTTTGAACCCCACGCCGAGCGTTTCAGTGAAGCCGGTCGCTCACTGATCTGGATGGCGCAGGACCAAAAACCGGTGATGCTGCTGGCCGTCGCCGATCCACTGCGAGAGGACAGCGCTCAAGCGGTTGCCGAGTTCCATCGCCTGGGGTTGGAGGTCGTGATGCTGTCCGGGGATAACGCTCGTACCGCCAATGCCATTGCCAAACAGGCAGGTATCGATCGTGTCATTGCCGAAGTCAGACCCGAACAGAAACAGAATGTGATCAAGGACCTGCAGGCTGACGGCAAATGCGTGGCAATGGTCGGAGATGGCATCAACGACGCGCCGGCACTGGCGCAGGCCAACATAGGCTACGCCATGGGATCGGGGACCGATGTGGCGATCAGCTCAGCCGATGTCACCCTCATGCGCTCCAGTCTCATGTCAGTGGTCGATGCCATTGCCATCTCGCGGGCAACGGTGCGCAACATTAAACAGAACCTGTTTGGTGCTTTTGTCTACAACAGTCTTGCCATTCCCGTGGCGGCCGGCGTGCTCTACCCGCTGTTGGGCCTGCTGTTGAACCCGGCGATTGCCGGTGCCGCAATGGCACTTTCTTCCGTGACGGTGGTGACAAATGCAAGGAGATTAAAAAATATTGCATTGAGGTAGATCAAGGCATAGACATAAAACACATGTTTATTAGAACAACAGAATGTTTTGCAGTAGACTACGCTCATTTTTAAACCCCCTGCCTATGTAAGGACTAAAGATGAGCAAATTGAGACTGAAGGGCAAACTGTTGCTCCTGTCGCTTGTCCCTCTGCTGTTGGTGGTGGCCGCCATCATGATCATCGTGCGCGTGCAAATGCAGGCGATGGGTGATGAAGAAGTAGAGCGTATCCGCAAGGATATGCTGGCCACCAAGCAGACCGAATTGCGCCACTATGTTGAACAGGCGATCAGTGCGGTGCAACCGCTGCTTGAGCGTAAGGACATCACCGATGATGAGAAAATGAGCCGGGTGACGGAGGTGCTCAATGCCATGCGTTTTGGTACGGATGGCTATATCTTTGCCTTCGACCCCAAAGGGGTGACCAAGGTCCATGGTGCGAATCCCTCCTTGATAGGCAAGGATCTGTCAGGTCTGAAAGATCCGAACGGGGTTCTGTTTACCCGGGAGTTGATCAAGGCAGGGCGCAGTGGGGGTGGCTTTGTTGAGTATGCATGGGAAAAGCCGCAGCTGGGACGTGATGCGCCCAAGCTGAGCTTCGCGCAGGCTCTGCCCGGCAAGGACTGGGTGGTTGGCACCGGCTTCTACATCGATGATATCGATGCGGCCGTGGCACAGCTGGAGCAGCAAATCCGCAGCTCGGTCGCGACCACGCTGGGTATCATCGGCATTTCCTCTCTGATTCTGCTGGGGTTGGTGTCACTGGTGACACTGTATGTCGCCCAGCGCATGGTACGGCCGCTGCAGCAGACCGCGGCGGCGCTCAAGGATATCTCGCGGGGCGAAGGTGATCTGACACAGCGCCTGCCGGTGGCCACCGAAGATGAGGTGGGCGATGTGGCGCGTGGCTTCAACGACTTCGTGGAGAAAATCCAGCAACTGGTGCGTGAAGTTCAGACAGCGGTGCGCTCGCTGAGTCAGTCAACGGAGTCCATGAAGCACGTCGTAACGCAAACCCATGAGGATGCGCACGTACAGAAGGCGGAAACGTCACAGGCGGCGGCCGCCATCCATGAGATGGCAGCGGCAGTACAGCAGGTGGCCGGCAGTGCGGCGCAGGCGGCTGATGCCGCCCGTGAGGCCGACGGAGAATCCGTTAATGGTCAGCACGTTGTTGAGCATACCATCGAGTCGATCAACCGACTGGCCGATGACGTCAACCGCGCGGCGGAGGTCATTGCGAGTCTTGGCACCGATGCCGATCAGATCGGCAGTGTGGTCAATGTGATCTCCGAGATTGCCGAACAGACCAACCTGCTGGCACTCAACGCGGCCATTGAGGCAGCGCGAGCCGGTGAGCAGGGGCGTGGCTTCTCCGTGGTGGCTGACGAGGTGCGTACACTGGCATCCCGGACTCAACAGAGTACCGGCGAAATCCAGCGCATGATCGAGCGCTTGCAGTCCGGTGCCCGCAGTGCCATCACCGAGATGCAAAGCTCACAGGCGCAGAGCCGGGATACCATCGAGCGTGCCGATGAGGCCCGCAGCTCGCTGCAGCAGATCACGCACTCGGTCAGCACCATTACCGAGATGAATACCCAGATCGCCAGCGCGGCGGAAGAGCAGACCGCCGTGGCGGACGAAATCAGCAAGAGCGTACAGCAGATTGCCGATATCGCTGACAAGGCCACTCACAACGCGGAAGAGCTGGCCGGCACAGCCAGTCAAATGGGCGAGCTTGAGTCCCGCCTGAACCAGCTGGTTTCGCGCTTCAGGGTCTGATTACGCGAAAACACCGATCCCCCGTTGATTGAACCGTCCAGCCCCTGGATGCGTATCAGTCAACGGGGGATTTTTTATGCGCGCATTTCACCACATTCTGTTCTCAACCCTGTTGCTGCTCGGCATGTTGCCCGCCACCAGTCAGGGCATTCCATTGCCCGTTGGGCAGCGTCCTCTGGAGCTGTACGGCGAAGAGGCACTCTATACCGTTGAGCGCAAGGGCAAAACCATAGGCCACTATCGACTGGCGTTTGATCAGCAATCCGATCAATTGCAGGTGCGTGTGGAGATGGCCCTGCAAATTAGCGTGTTGGCGCTGTTCAGCTACCGCTTTGAATACACCGCACAGGAGCAGTGGTCGTCGGATGGCCAGTTGCAGCGGCTGAGTGTCATGATCGACGACGACGGCGAACGGACAGAACATCGCATTGAGCGTCAAAATAACCAGCTGTGTCGTGTTGGCATCGCAGGCTGCGATCCGCTGGGTCAGCAACTGCTCACTTCAAATCACTGGCATCCCATGTTGCCGCAACAACAGCAGTTACTGAACACCCTGACTGGGAAGGTCAGCAAGCTACAGGTGAAACAGCTGGGGCATGAGCCCTTCAGCCTTGGCCAGCAGAGCATCGACGCCACCCGTTATCAACTGGGAGGCGATCTGGATGATACCCTCAGCTGGTATGACCAAAACGGTCGCTGGCTGGGTATGGAGTTCAGCGCCCGTGACGGCAGTCGCATTCGTGTGCGACTACAGGAGGTCTTATGAATACACACGGCATTCCGCGCTGGCCCCTGGTCTGGATTACCGGGGCCGGCACCGGCATAGGGCGCGCGACAGCGCTCAGACTGGCCGAAGAGGGCAGTGATGTGGTGATCAGCGGGCGCCGGCATGAAGTCCTGCAGCAGGTGGCTGACGATGCCCGCGCCGCCGGCTACATGGGGCGCATCCTGCCATTGGTGATGGATGTCACCAAGCCCGATGCCAATCAGCAGGCGCTGGAGCGGATCGAGGCGCAATGGCGCCTGCCCGATCTGGTGATCTTCAATGCCGGCAACCATACACCCATGACGCTGGACGAGTTGTCGGTGGAAACCTGCCGCAGCCTGATGGACATCAACTTTCTGGCGGTCATGGCCGGGCTGGAAGCGGTGTTGCCGCGCATGCGCAAACGAGGGCATGGGCAGGTGGCCTGTGTGGCTTCACTGGCAAGCTATCGAGGCCTGCCGACCGCCGCAGCCTACGGGGCCAGCAAGGCGGCTCTGGTCAACGCCTGCGAAGCGCTGGCGGTCGAGTTGCAGGGGAGTGGCGTGCAGTTGCAGGTGGTCAATCCCGGCTTCGTACGGACCCCTCTGACCGACCAAAACCCATTTGAAATGCCACAGCTGATCAGTCCAGAAGAGGCCGCACACCAGCTGGTCAAGGGGCTGGGAAGCCGCCGTTTCGAGATCCGCTTCCCTTCGGCGTTTGCGCGTACGCTGGCCCTGCTGCGCATGCTACCCTACGGACTCTACTTCAGGTTAATCAAACGCAGCACCGGGTTTTGAGCACAATCATCATGGATGCAGACACCACAGAACTTGAGCAGCAGGCACGCCGTTACGCCGAGGCCTTCGCAAGCCTGACCCCCGACCGGGTAAATGACCTGTGCGAACGTCTGGCGCCGGAGGTGCACTTTCGTGACCCGTTCAACGACCTGCGAGGCCGCGAGTCGGTGAAAGCGCTGCTGGATGACATGTTTGAGCGCGCCGGCAAACCGGCCTTTGATCTGATTGAAGTGTGCTGGCATCAAGACAGTCGCAGTGCCTGGTTGCGCTGGCAGTTTGCCGCCCAGGTGCCGGTGATCGGAGAGTTAAGGGTCGAGGGCAGCAGCCGCATTCGGCTGGATGAGGCGGGTAAGGTGATTGAACATCTGGACTACTGGGACAGCGCGCCGGTGTATCTGCAGCTGCCGTTGTTGGGGGGGCTGCTGCGACGCATCAAACGCAAAATGGCGCTGCCACCGATCCAATAGCCTGATCTAGTCCAGTTTGCGAAAGGCGCCCAGCGGTAACGAGAGTTTTTGCCAGCGCCCAAGCAGCTCCAGTAGCAGAAAGGCCCGTTTTTCGCCGTCATACTCCAGAAACACTGCGTTCAGGTTGCTGAACGGGCCCTCCTCAATGAAAACGGGCTGTTGTGGCTCAAGGTTGTGCCGTTCTGTCTGTGCACGCACGCGGTCACGCAGGCCCTCCACCACATCATCCGGCACCACGGCGGGTTTGTTGCCAAAGGTCAGCATGCGCGCAACACCCCGTGTTGAACGAATCGGCCGCCAGTTGCTGGTCAGCTCCGACAACTCGATAAACACATAACCCGGAAACAGCGGCTCAACCTTCTCGACCCGTTTGCCCGCACGAACTCGCTCCACCTTGATGGTGGGGCAGAACACCTCATAGCCCTGATTCTGTAACTCCTGTGCCGCACGCTCGGCCTGCCCCGGCTTTGACTGCACCACATACCATCTGAAATCCGTCATCGGGCACCTCGCTTGAACCGTTTTTTATTCTACCAATGGAGGGCCGAAACAGCAGGCACTATATTGAAACGGCTGTATGACGGCTGTAATTGCAAAGCTGTCGGGGGGCGGTATGATGGCCCACGGCACATATAATGCGTGCCGGCACAAAACAAGGCAGGGGTGTTGAGGATTGCCCGAGCGAACCTCCGGGCGGTAGCGTGCCTGAAACGCCTTAAGGTGCGCACGTACAGGACATACAGGCAAAAGGAACTGCCACATGAAGATTGATCACCACGGCGCCCAGGATGGCGTCACCGGCTCATGTCACCAGCTGCACATTGATGACACCACCAGCCTGCTGATCGACTGCGGCCTGTTTCAGGGCGGCGAAGCGGGCAACGACAACAGCCGCGAACGTCACAGCATCGATTTTGATATCAGCAGTGTCAGGGCACTGATTGCCACCCACGTACACATCGACCATGTGGGTCGCATCCCCTGGCTGCTCGCCGCCGGCTTTGACGGACCCATCATCTGCTCTCAGCCCTCGGCCAAACTGCTGCCGCTGGTGCTGGAAGACGCCTTCAAACTGGGCATCAGTCGCGACAAGGCACAAGTCGAACGCTACCTGACGGAAATCGAGTCACGCATCATCGCGCTGCCGTACAAACAGTGGTTTACCCTGGTCGATACGCCAGAGCACAAGGTCCAGATCAGGCTGCAGCGCGCCGGGCACATTCTCGGCTCCGCCTATGTCGAGGTCGACGTCAGCCAGCTCGGCACAAAACAGAATACCCGTGTCGTATTCTCCGGCGATCTGGGCGCGCGTCACACGCCGCTGTTGCCGGCCCCGAAAGCGCCGAACAAAGCCGATATACTGGTGCTGGAAAGCACCTACGGCGATCGCAACCATGAGAGCCGCGCCACGCGCAAACACCGGCTCAAGGCCGCGATTGATCGGGCACTGCATAACAACGGTACCGTCCTGATTCCGGCCTTCAGCATTGGCCGTACACAGGAGTTGCTGTACGAGCTTGAAGAACTGCTCAAGGGCGAGCTGCCGGTGATCCTCGACTCGCCACTGGCGTCAAGGTTCACCGCCGCCTACCGCGAGCTGAAACCCTTTTGGGATGAAGAGGCTCACGCCCGGCTCAGGCAGGGCCGCAAGCCACTGGCCTTCGATACCCTGCTGACGGTGGACAGCCACCACGAACACCTGAAGATGGTGCATCACCTGGCCCAGTCCGGTCGCCCGGCCATCGTCATCGCCGGCAGCGGCATGTGCAACGCCGGTCGCATCGTCAACTATCTCAAGGCGATGCTGGGCGACGAACGTCACGATGTACTCTTCGTTGGCTACCAGGCCGAAGGCACTCCGGGGCGAGATATCCAGCAATACGGCCCGCACAACGGTTGGGTGGAACTCGATGGCGAGCGCTACACCATCCGCGCCCGTGTCGAAACCATCGGTGGCTACTCCGCCCACGCCGATCAGCAGGGACTGGTCAGCTTCGTGAGGGGCATGAAGCACAAGCCACATAAGATACGGCTGGTGCATGGGGACAAGGGCGCGAAGCAGGCGTTGAAAGAAGCGTTGCAGTGCTTTTGTCCAGCGGGTACTGAATTCCAGTTCTGATTCGATGATTGAAAAATAACCTATGGAGTCAGCAGTGCAATAATTTCAATGTTTTATGGTGTTATCGTCTATATGTTTTTTTACGATACCCAAAAGCATAATCTGCCACACATCCACGTTGAGTATGCTGAACATACAGCAGTTATCGGCATCGAAGAAGGTGAACTACTCGAAGGAAGTTTGCCAAGCAAAAAAATGAAGCTGGTACAGGCATGGTTGGAAATACATAGGGAAGAGGTCATGGCGGATTGGTCGCTTGCCGTACGCGGTTTGCCCATTGAGAAAATTGATCCATTGAGGTGATCACGATGTTGAAAGTCACGCAAGTCAGTCCATTAGCGAATGGAAAAGTCTATGTTGTGTTCAGTGATGACCAGAAGGGTGAAGTTGACATCAGCCCATTCATGCAGAGTCCTTTCTTTCTTCAGCTCAAAGACGATGCATACTTCTCAAAAGTCAGCCTTTTTTTCGGCGGCATTGGCTGGCCTGATGGTCAAGACCTCGGGCCTGACACGCTGGCGGCGGCATTACGCCCAGACACCAAAATTGAGAAAGCCAGTTAGCAAAGGAATTCTACTCTGACCCCAAATTCGTTCGCCGAACAAACAGGAATAACCTTGTGAACACCCCGCAAGACATCCGCTGGCCTCAGTGCTACCAACAGTACGGCAACGCCTTCACGCTGCTTGAGCAGGCTATCCGCTCCTTGCGCAGTTGTGTGATCGGTTCGCAGGCATGGTTTAATCGCAGGCCAACACATGAAATGCACTCTTGCTGGCAGCAAAAATGCCTCGTTCCAGACCCCCTCTGCCGGGAAGCGATTGAATGAAATATCTGGTAACCGGCGCTGCCGGTTTCATCGGGATGCATACCAGTAAAAGGCTGCTCGATGCAGGGCATGAAGTGGTGGGGCTGGATAACCTCAACAGCTATTACGATCCGGCAATGAAGGCCTATCGACTTGCTCAGTTGCAGCCCTGGCCCAATTTTCGTTTCGTGAAACAGGATCTTGCGGACCGAGAGGGCATGGCCGACCTGTTCAAAAGGGAACAGTTTCAGCGCGTGATCCATCTGGCGGCACAGGCCGGCGTGCGCCACTCGCTGGAGGCCCCCTTTGACTATGTCGACAGTAATCTGGTCGGCATGATGACGGTGCTGGAAGGCTGTCGCCACAACGAGATAGAGCATCTGGTGTATGCCTCATCCAGCTCTGTCTACGGCATGAACACGAAGGTGCCGTTCAGCGAAGGTGACAATGTCGACCATCCCGTGTCGCTCTACGCCGCCACGAAAAAGTCCAACGAACTGATGGCGCATGCGTATTCACATCTGTACAAAATTCCCACAACCGGTTTGCGCTTCTTTACCGTTTACGGCCCGGCCGGTCGCCCTGACATGGCGCCCTGGCTGTTTACAGAAGCCATCCTGAAGGGCGAACCCATCAAGGTGTTCAACCATGGCAAGATGCAGCGTGATTTCACCTACATCGACGATATTGTGGAAGGTGTGTACCGCATACAGGATGTGATTCCGGATCGGGACGCGCCCTATAGCCTCTACAATATCGGCAACAACCAGCCGGTTGAGCTGCAGGCTTTTATCTCGGCCATAGAGGACGCCTGCGGCAAACAGGCAGACAGGATTTACATGGACATGCAGCCGGGGGATGTGCCGCGCACCTATGCCGATATCCACAGGCTGGAGCGTGTCACAGGCTATCAGCCGGCCACGTCAATCAATGACGGCATGCGTGCATTTGTTGAGTGGTACAGGTCATACAAAAAAGATTAAATCGCATAAATTAAATTATTCATGCTTTTGTAATGGCTCAATACAAAGCTATTTCAAATACTGCCAAAAGATATAGAGAACTCAATGTCGACACTTGAAACTACCCTCGCCAAGTTCAAAAACAAGGAAGCCGTGATCGGTATTGCAGGCCTCGGCTACGTGGGCCTGCCGTTGATGCTGCGTTATAACGCAATTGGCTACCGCGTAATCGGTATCGACATTGATGCTCAAAAAGTTAACCAGCTCAATGCAGGTAAAAGCTACATCGAACACATCCCTGCAGACAAAATTACCGCTGCCTGTGCATCAGGCTTCGAAGCCACCACCGATTTCAGCCGTGCCGCCGAGTGCGATGCACTGGTGATGTGCGTCCCAACTCCGCTGAACAAATACCGCGAGCCAGATATCAGCTTCGTTATCAACACCATGGATGCGCTGAAGCCACACCTGCGTGCTGGTCATGTAATATCACTGGAAAGCACCACCTACCCAGGCACTACTGAAGAAGAACTGCTGCCGCGTGCTGAAGAGGGCGGTCTGAAGGTGGGCGAAGACCTGTTCCTGGTGTACTCTCCCGAGCGTGAAGATCCGGGTAACCCTGATTTTGAAACCCGTACTATCCCCAAAGTAGTGGGCGGCCATACCCCAGCATGCCTTGAAGCCGGTATTGCTCTGTACGAACAAGCAATTGAACAGGTCGTACCCGTCAGCTCTACCAAAGCCGCTGAAATGACGAAGCTGCTGGAAAATATTCACCGTGCGGTCAACATCGGTCTGGTCAACGAAATGAAGATCGTTGCCGATCGCATGGGGATCGATATCTTTGAGGTGGTCGATGCGGCCAAAACGAAGCCCTTCGGCTTTACTGCCTACTATCCCGGCCCGGGACTTGGAGGGCATTGCATCCCGATTGACCCCTTTTACTTGACCTGGAAGGCACGTGAATACGGCTTGCATACCCGCTTTATAGAACTCTCCGGCGAGGTGAACCGTGCAATGCCGGAGTACGTCATTGGCAAATTGATGGATGGTCTTAACGAAGCGGGTAAATCGCTAAAGAACACCCGCATTCTGGTGCTGGGCATTGCCTACAAGAAAAACGTGGATGATATGCGTGAATCACCCTCGGTCGAGATCATGGAGCTGATCCAAGCTAAGGGCGGTATTGTGGCTTACAGTGATCCTCACGTCCCGGTATTCCCGAAAATGCGTGAGCATCACTTCGAACTGTCCAGCGAGCCGTGCACAGCCGAAAATCTAGCCAGCTTCGATGCGGTCATTCTGGCTACCGATCATGACCGTTTTGACTACGATCTGATAAAACAACACGCCCAGCTCATTATCGACAGTCGTGGCAAGTTCCGCGAACCAGCCGATCACATCATCAAAGCTTAAGAGATTTCAACATGAAAAAATTCGCCATGATCGGCGCTGCCGGTTATATTGCCCCGCGCCACATGAAAGCGATCAAAGACACGGGTAACGATCTGGTTGCCGCACTGGATATCAACGACTCTGTGGGCATCATCGACAGCCATTTTCCGGATGCTGACTTCTTCACCGAATTTGAACGGTTTGACCGCCATATCGACAAACTGCGCCGTGCCAACAGCGACAACGCCGTTGACTATATTGCCATATGTTCGCCCAACTACCTGCACGATTCACACATGCGCTTTGCCCTGCGCTCGGGTGCCGATGCCATTTGCGAAAAGCCGCTGGTACTGAACCCCTGGAATATTGATGGCTTGAAGGAAATCGAAAAAGACACCGGCAACAAGGTCAACACCATTCTGCAGTTGCGTCTGCACCCGGCGATCATTGAACTGCGTGACAAGGTACAAAACGGCCCCAAAGACCGTAAGTATGAGGTCGACCTGACCTACATCACCTCACGTGGTCATTGGTATCTGCAGTCATGGAAAGGCGATACCAAAAAATCCGGGGGTATTGCCACAAATATTGGCGTCCACTTTTACGACATGCTGCACTTCATTTTCGGCGATTTGCAGCAAAACGTTGTTCACTACAGTAGCGATACCAAAGCTGCGGGCTATCTGGAATATGCCAAGGCGCGGGTACGTTGGTTCCTGTCAATCGATATCAATGATGTACCGGCGGACGTACGCGCGACGGGCCAGCGTACATACCGTTCCATCACCTGCGAAGGTGAGGCAATTGAGTTCTCAGGTGGCTTTACCGATCTTCATACCCGCAGCTATGAAGAAATCCTTAAAGGTAACGGCTTTGGTCTGGAAGAAAACCGCGTGGCCATTGAAACGGTATCAACGATCCGCGATGCCAAGCCTTTAGGTCTGAGCGGTGATTACCATCCCTTCCTGAAGCAGGTAATCGCATGAGTGTGATGATTCACTCCAGCGCCATCGTCGACGATGGCGCCCAGATCGGCGAAGGCTCCCGAGTATGGCACTTCGTTCATGTATGCGGCGGGGCCAAAATCGGCAAGGGGGTATCACTTGGCCAAAACGTCTTTGTTGGCAACAAAGTTACGATTGGCGACCAGTGCAAAATTCAGAACAACGTCTCTGTCTACGACAACGTGCGTCTTGAAGAGGGCGTATTCTGTGGCCCTAGCATGGTATTCACCAATGTGTATAACCCACGCTCGTTGATTGAGCGCAAAAGCGAATACCGCGATACCTTAGTTAAAAAGGGCGCAACATTGGGTGCCAACTGTACCATCGTCTGTGGCGTTACCATTGGCGAATACGCCTTTATCGGCGCAGGCGCGGTGATCAACAGGGACGTACCCGCCTATGCATTGATGGTCGGTGTGCCCGCCAAGCAAATCGGTTGGATGAGTGAATATGGCGAGCAGCTTGATCTACCGCTAACAGGGAAGGCTAAAGTTATATGCCAACACACGGGTACAACCTACGTGCTTGATGGCACCCAGCTAACCAAGTACGTTTAAATGTTCAAACCCATTTAATGGTAGGCGCGGGTTTACCCGTGAGAAATTGATGCAATTCATCGACTTGGCCGCGCAACAGGCCCGCATTAAAGACAAAATTGACGCCAATATTCAAAAGGTGCTGACCCATGGTCAGTATATTCTCGGGCCCGAAGTCGCCGAGCTGGAAGAACGCCTTGCAGACTTCTGTGGTGCAAAATACTGCATTACTGTGGCCAACGGAACTGATGCACTGCAAATCGCCCAAATGGCTTTTGGCATTGGCCCCGGCGACGAAGTGATCACCCCTGGCTTTACCTACATTGCCACCGCTGAAACCGTTGCCCTGTTGGGTGCCAAACCTGTGTATGTTGACGTATGCGCCAACACCTACAACCTGGACCCAAACAAGCTGGAAGCGGCCATAACACCGCGTACCAAAGCGATTATCCCGGTCAGCCTGTATGGCCAGTGCGCCGACTTTGATGCCATCAATGCCATTGCCGCCAAACACGGCATACCGGTTATTGAAGATGCCGCCCAGAGCTTCGGTGCCTGCTATAAGGGCAATAAGTCCTGCAACCTTAGCACGGTTGCCTGTACCAGCTTCTTCCCCAGTAAGCCGTTGGGCTGCTACGGGGATGGTGGTGCCATTTTTACCAACGATGATGAGCTGGCAAAGGTGATGCGACAGATTGCGCGCCACGGTCAAGACAAGCGCTACCACCATATTCGTGTCGGCGTAAACAGCCGGCTGGATACCCTGCAAGCAGCGATTTTGCTGCCTAAACTGGAAGTATTCACTGAAGAGGTCGAGCAACGTAATCGTATCGCTGCAGAGTATGCACGTTTGCAAGACGAAACTGATGTTGGTGTAGCGCCCTATGTAGAAGTTCATAATATTAGTACTTGGGCTCAATATACGATACGAGTAAAAAATCGAGAAGAAGTGCGTGAAAAGCTTAAGAAATTAGGAGTACCGACATCTGTACATTATCCAACACCTCTAAATAAACAACCAGCAGTTGCTGATCAAACTATGAATCTTCCTGTTGCGGAGTTACTAGCAAAAGAAGTTTTAAGCTTACCAATGCATCCATATTTAAGTAGCGAAGATATTAATATAGTTATTGCTTTATTAAAAAAAACCTTAAAGAATGATGCTTAGAGTTGATTACATGAAAATACTTGTGGTATTTGGTACACGCCCAGAAGCAATTAAGCTAGCGCCAATCATAAAATGTTTTAGTAGAAGTAAAATTATTGAATTTAAAGTTTGCGTTACTGGGCAACATAGAGAAATGCTTGATCAAGTTCTTAAACTGTTTGATATAAAGCCTGACTATGATCTTAACATCATGAAAAAAAAACAGTCATTAAGTGATGTAACGATTAATATATTGAAAGGCATACAGCCTGTATTGGAATCATTTAGGCCAGATCTGGTTATGGTTCATGGCGATACTGCAACTACTTTCGCAGCATCATTAGCATCATTTTATTATAAAATTGACATAGCGCATGTTGAAGCTGGGCTAAGAACTAATGATCTTTATTCTCCTTGGCCTGAAGAAGCAAATAGAAAGCTTACATCAGTACTAGCTAAATTTAATTTTTGTCCAACAGAAGAAGCTTCCGTAAACCTTCTTAGGGAAGGGGTAGATAAGAAAAATATATACATAACCGGAAATACTGTTATTGACTCGCTTCTAAATGTCTGTGAAATAGTGAAAGGCAGGAAAGAGAGTGAAGTGATAGCAGCGCTCTCTTTAGAGAGTTATGAGCGTATAATACTTGTGACAGGGCATAGAAGAGAAAACTTTGGACGGGGTTTTGAAAAAATATGTAATGCAATACTCAATCTAGCGAAGCGATATGAAAATGCGTGTTTTGTATATCCAGTACATCTAAACGAATGTGTAAGAGAGCCCGTTCAGCGAATACTTGGTGGTATGGATAATGTCAAATTAATTGAACCGTTGGACTATGAGCCATTTGTTGAGCTAATGAATAAAAGCTATTTAATTTTGACAGACTCTGGTGGTATACAAGAGGAAGCGCCATCCCTTGGTAAGCCAGTACTTGTAATGCGAGATACTACAGAGAGACCAGAGGGAATCAAAGCAGGTGCTATAAAACTAGTCGGTACTGATGAAAATTCAATTGTTGAACAAGTACAGTTACTAATGGATTTTCCTGATATATATCAAAAAATGGCATTGGCACGTAATCCTTATGGTGATGGAACTGCGGCTAAAAAAATTTGCAGTATATTAGAACATAAAAGTTTAGTTCATAATTGATATGAGAAATGATAAGAAGATTCTTGTAGTTCGTGAAGATCCAAATAAGCATCCAGTTTTGAATGTTTTAAAAAATTATGTGGGTGATAATAACGTTATTGTTTTGACAGGAATTCTGTCATATTTATATGCGCTCAAGAAGATAATGAGTGCAAAAGAGATACTGACAACCGATCCAATAGTAAGTTGTAGCTTGATATTCAAGAGGCAGATTTTTTTTTCACTAGAAATGTTTGAATATCAAGTCCCTATCATTTCATTTAAGTCGTTCTTGCGTTGGCTTATTTTTATAACACTTCATAGAATTTCACTAAAATTTTGTTCAAAAGTTATTTTTCCTAGTAAGCTGAGAGCAAATTATTATTTAAATCGAATTGGTGGTCTCAGTAATAAAATATCTATTGTGCCTAACTATCCTTCTGAGTCTGTATTATCATCGATATCTAATGCCTGTATGTATCACGAAGATATTCATGAATGGCTTAAACCTTACATAATAGAAGGAGAAAGGGAAATTGAAAATGTCAAAGAGTTCTATTTATATATGGGGACTTTAAACCCAACAAGGGGTCTTGATATTGTAGTAAAATCAGTTCCGCAATCAAAAGAAGTTGTTTTGTTGTTAGCTGGGCGGCTAAATAATGAAGAATATAAAAAAGGCTGTTTGAAAAACAATGTTCTTTACTTGGGAGATTTAGATAGATCGGTAGTTATGAGGCTATTAACACTTGTAGATTATGCTTTTATGTATTATTCAAATGACTTGCTGAATACTAAACTATGCTCACCGGTAAAAATATTTGAATACATCAATTCGGGTGTCAGTATAATTTCTAATGTTAATGAAGGGCTATCAGAATACAAAAACACAATAAAATATTTTATCAATTCAGATGGTAAGATAGTAATTAATCCAAGCTTTGATAAAAAATCTTATAGTAGTTATTTAGGAATATCCTACGAAAAAGCTTTGTCGGATGCAGGGTTTTGATTTGTGCTTAGTGCCTACTTTTCACATTTGTCCCTAAAGAGTATAACAGGTATTTTATATTCTTTATCTATTATTTTTTTTGTTGATGATTCAGTCGTTTTAAATGTTTTTACTATAATGATAGTGCAGGAGTTTTATGTTTCATATTTTTATGTAGCTAAGAAAAATGACTTTATGTTCTTTGAAAGAGAATATCCAATTTTATATTACATGCTTTTATCACTTCTTATATTTGTATCGATTCTAATTTTTTTTCCTGCAAATCAAAATAGTATTTACTTGGCTGCTCTTCTTTTTTTATTTCCAATATATGCGAGTATGGCCCCCTTTAATGAAAAGCAGGACATAACTCGATGGGTTCTACTAGAGAACACAGCAGGAGTAGTCGCAGTAATATTTGTTTCTATATGTCTTTTCTTATCATGGTGCTTCAACCTGGGATTTGACTCAGCTGCACTCTTGCGACTTCCAATAATGTATATGTTGGTTATTGTTTTGTCTTTCTTTAGTTATAATTTTACTGTGTTCCGGAATCATATTTCTTCTAAAAAAAATATAGGGTGTTTTATACGGTTTATCGATATCGTTGTAATACTGGCTGTTTTTAAATTGGTCTTCTTTAACTCGGGACGCTTTGATGGGAGTGAGAGTGGTGAGGCTGTTAAATACTTTATATTTCTATATGATGCCATTTCGGTTGTCATAGCCTTATTTATAAGGCGATCCATCGCTTTAGGTGGCTCTGTAGCCTGCGTAAGTGCAACATTACTTGTCAATAGTGGCCTTATGGTGTTCTATATTTTGACTTATTTTGTAATAAGTAAAGAGGGTTTTGTATTTAATTTTCTATTGTCAATAGAAAGTGTATTTGTCTTTATTAGTATTGCTGTTACGTATAATCTTACAATGATCTTTCATAGAAAAATGCTATGGCTATATAGGTTGCTGTATGTTTCGTTAATATTCATGATATATTTTGATTTATCGTATTTAGTATTAGCGCTATTATCGGTAAATTTCTTCTTGAGTTTTTATAAATATTTGATGGATAGGTCAAGTCGTGCAAATTCTTTTATTGGCTAGTCTTTTTACTTCTATCATAGGCCTGATGATTGCAAGGTATCATGGTGTTTTCATATTTTGGGCAGCAATGTCCTTTGTTAACCTTATTTTTGTTCTAAGTCCACCTTATGATATAGGTTTATATTTTGGGGTTTTTTCTTTTATTTTTAATATCCTCTCTATAATCCCTTCATTTTATTTTTTTATTAGATTTGGCATGGGCCCTAGTGTCGTGGATGAGCCTATGCAGTTTAGTAAGGTTTATATATTCGGTCTTGTTTCAGGTGCTGGTTCGCTATTATTTTATATTTTATCTGTAGGTGGTTTGTCTGGGCTTTTTAGGTCGTGGGTGGAAATAGCAATCACAAGGCAGGGGGGGGATATAATAGAAGCGAATATTTCTCAGGGACTTTACTTTGTTAGTCTAACCTTTTTATTAGCATCAGCAAAATTCAATAAAATAAAATCCTATTTTACAATGCTTGTTATAGTTGTACTTTATGTTTCTTTTTCGCGTGTTAAAGCCAACGCACTTCCTTTTGTTATTCCATTGATCTATCAGTTTGTTAACGCTTATCGACAATACCCAATCAAGCTGTTGCTTTCAGGGATTATCGGTACTGGAATTTTTTTATTGTTTTATTTTTTAATAACGGCCGCAAGGTGGACTGGTGACCTATTCAGTGTTGAGTCTTTCTTGAACAGTTTTAACTCTGCAGTGAAGGCAGGGTTGGAAAGGAATTTGGTTTCACAGACGGAAAGTGTTTTTCTTTATTTTATGGAAAATGAGGCTGTTTTTGCGCAGTCTTATATTTACATTTTAAATCCTTTGATGTCGTATTTTGGTGTGGATTTAGTAAATCCAATCTATAGTTATTTCAGAATTGGTGGCGGGGTGAGTGATATAATGAGGGGTAGTGCACATCCTTCTATCTATGGGGATTCTCTCGCCAATTTTTCATGGTTTGGCTTATTTGTGGGATTTTTTTATGTCGTTTTTTTAGGTTGGGCATCGCGGATCTCTATCTTATCAGGCTCTCTATTTAGTACTGGTTTCTTGGTGGCTACATCATACAGTGTACCCATGATGATTCGTGGTAGTGTCCATTATGGTTTGTTATATTTCATAATTAATAGTATATTTATTTTGTTTTCATTTTTGATTTTTTATTCGATGGGTAAGATTAAGTGGAAGTGAAATTTAAAAATGTTCTTGTTTTAGCGCCACATACAGATGATGGTGAGCTAGGTGCTGGCGGTTTTATAGCAAAACTGATTGAAGGTGGCGTTAAGGTAACCTATGTGGCTTTTTCAACAGCTGAAGAATCAGTTCCTAATCATCTACCAAAGGATATTCTTAAGACAGAAGTAAAGGCTGCGACAGAAAAGCTAGGTATTCCGGCGGATAATTTGATTGTGTTTAATTATCAAGTGCGTAAGCTAAGCTATGTACGGCAGGAAATTCTAGAAGAACTTATCAAAATAAGAAAAAATGAAAAATATGACTTAGTCTTAATGCCATCGCTTAAGGATATACATCAAGATCACACAACAATTGCCCAGGAAGGCATGAGGGCTTTTAAGAATACTACTATTCTTGGTTATGAACTAATTTGGAATAATTTATCATTTGATACTACCTGTTTTGTTACGCTCAACTATTCGCATGTTGAATCAAAGTTTCTAGCACTTCAGTGTTATGAGTCACAATCAGGCAGAGAATACATGGGACGAGATTTTATTTTTTCCCTAGCCAAGACGAGAGGTGTTCAAATAGGAGCTGAGTACGCAGAAAGTTTCGAGGTGGTTCGATGGGTTATAAATTAAAAAAACCGGTGCTGCTGTCTGAACTTGCGTCAAAATTATCGACTCAATGGGTAGGGTTTGATGTTGTTATTGAGGGGGTGGCACCATCAAGTAATATATCTCGCTCAGAGATAACATTTTCTAAAAAATTGCCATATAAAATTGATGGGGTCGTTTTTATAACACCTAATCAACCTGATCAAGAAAGTACTAAAAGTAACGGCTTTATAATATCAAAGAACCCTAGGCTTGAATTTATAAAAGCATTAACCATTTTGGAAAATGAGATAGGGTTTTCTACTTGGGAGGCGCCTGCTGAAATCGATCCGAGTGCCAAAATTGGTCAGAATGTTGTTATTGAGAATGGTTGTTTTGTAGGCGCTAACTCAATTATAGAGCACAATGTTGTGCTCCATGCCGGCACACGGATCGGTAAAAACAGCCGTATACGCTCATGCTCATCTATCGGTGGTGATGGATTTGGTTTTGAGCGGTTGCAAGATGGCACACCTCTACGGTTTCCTCATTTAGGTGGGGTGGTAATAGGAGATAATGTTGAGATTGGCGCGCTTAACTCAATTTCCAGAGGTACATTATCAGATACAATAATATGTAGTAACGTAAAAACTGATAATTTGGTGCATATTGCACATAATTGCTTTGTTGATGACGGTGTTTTGATTACTGCATGTGCAGAGTTGAGCGGTGGTGTTAAAATCGGAAAAAGAGTATGGGTTGGACCCAATGTTGCCATGATGCAAAAGGTTGTAATTGGTGATGATGCGTTTATAGGCCTCGGTGCAGTTGTAACTAAAAATGTACCAGATAAGACTGTGGTTGCTGGTAATCCTGCCAAAAGAATTAGAGACTTAACGTGAAAACTGTTTGGATTATAAACCAGTATGGATCAACTCCTGCACATGGCTACGCTGGCCGTCATTACTATTTAGGGAAAGAGCTTGTTAAAAAGGGTTTTAATGTATATTTAATTGCATCCGCTAAACATCACCTTTTACGTAAAAAAGTAATGCTAGAGTCGGGTTTTAAATTTGAAGATCATGATGGATTGAAAGTGGTCTGGATAAATATGCCAGAGTATTTAGATGCGCACAGCAAACAGCGTGTAGCTAACTGGTTTATTTTCTGCGTAAAGTTATTGAAAGTATCAAGACTTATTCATGATAAGCCTGATTCTGTTATTTGCTCATCACCTTCTCTAGTATCATTTTTAGCTGCAAAAAAAATTGCAAATAAGTTCGGCGCACGATTGGTTTTCGATGTGCGTGATATTTGGCCACTAACCTTGACAGAGATCGGTGGCTATTCAGTTAAACATCCTTTTATCAGATTCTTGCAATGGGTAGAGAATAAAGCTTATCGCGATTCTGATATTGTTATATCGAACCTGAAAAATGCTGTCGAGCATATGGTTGACCATGGCTTGGACCGAAAAAAATATAGATGGATATCTAATGGTTTTTCAAAAGATGAAGTGACCGAAACTAAGCCACTTCCACAGGATTTTCAACATAAAATACCCAAGAATAAATTCATTGTTGGTTATACAGGAACATTTGGTTTGGCAAATGATTTATATACAGTGTTAGATGCTGCAAAAAGGTTAAAAAAACATTCTGATATATCATTTGTTTTTGTTGGTGGGGGGAAGGAAGAATCAGATTTGAGAGTTTACGTAGACAAGAATGAATTGAATAATGTTTCTTTCTTGGGCTTTGTAGAAAAACAGCAAATTCAAGCTGTTCTGTCAAATTTTGATACTTTGGTTGTAGGCGCAAGAAAAGAGCCGATGTATCGTTTTGGTGTTTCACCTAATAAACTTTTCGATTATTTAATAGCAGGTAAGCCGATCATTTACCATATTGACTCAGGTGACTATCATCCAATCAAAGATGCTGGGTGCGGATTGGAAATTGAGCCGGGTAAGCCTGGTGAACTTGCTGATGCGGTATTGAAGCTATATCAAATGTCCGTTCAAGAAAGAGAAGCAATGGGTACTAATGGTCGCAAGGCTGCTTTGGAGCAATACGAGTATGGGCAGTTGTCAGAGAAGCTGGCCCAGGTTCTTCTCGATAACTGAATGGCTATATCATTGAAGCTATTATTAACAGGCTCTACCGGTTTTATCGGAAGTCGACTTGCAACGGTATTACACTCCAACCCGGATATAAACTTGACTGCCGCTGTGCGCCGTCGTATTGAAATACCTGCTGCTCATATTGTGGAAGTGCAGGGGCTTGATGCAAACACTGACTGGTCGGCCGCCCTAACCGGTCAGCAGGTCGTCATTCACGCCGCCGCCCGTGCCCATATCATAAAAGATGAGGTGCCTGACCCGCTGGCGGAATACCGCCGAGTGAATGTGGGCGGCACGCTCAACCTCGGTCGGCAGGCAGCGGCTGCAGGTGTGCAGCGATTTATTTTCATTAGTTCAATCAATGTCAATGGTGAGCAGACATCTTTGGGTAGTCCGTTTTCAGTTGATGATGTGGTTGCGCCGAAAGATGTCACTGGTGTTTCAAAATGGGAGGCCGAACAGGGTTTGCAGCAACTAGCTTCTGAAACCGGTATGGAGGTGGTAATTATCCGCCCGCCGCTGGTGTACGGTCCGGGTGTGAAGGGCAACTTCGCCAGTATGATCAGTCTGGTGAAAAAGGGACTTCCGCTCCCCCTGGGTGCCATCCACAACAAACGCTCGCTGGTGGCTGTGGATAATCTGGTCGATCTGATCATTACCTGCATCGATCACCCTGCGGCAGCCAATCAGGTGTTTCTGGCGGGGGATGGGCAGGATCTCTCCACTACTGAACTGTTGCGAGGCGTTGCAGAGGCGATGGGCAAGCCTTCTCGGTTAATCCCGGTACCGGCATCGATGCTCAAGCTGGGTGCCACAATGCTAGGTAAAAAGGCAGTCGCGCAGCGATTGTTGGGTTCGCTCCAGGTGGATATCAGCAAAGCGCGTAGTCTGCTGGGCTGGGAGCCGCCGGTATCGGTGGAAGAAGGTCTGAAGAGGTGTTTTAAGTGATTCGTATCTTTGATTTTGTGTTCTCCCTGCTGGGGCTGGTGTGCGGTTTTCCAGTGTTGTTGCTGCTGACGTTGATCGGCTTTTTTGATACCGGCTCGCCCATCTTCCGACAGGAGCGGGTAGGACGGCATAAAAAACCGTTCACGCTGGTGAAGTTTCGCACGATGCGCAAAGACACCGCTTCGGTTGCAAGCCATCTTGCCAGTGCCGACGCCATTACTCCCTTTGGTCACTTTCTGCGCCGGACCAAGCTGGATGAGCTTCCGCAGTTGTGGAACGTGCTCAAGGGCGAGATGAGTCTGGTTGGGCCGCGTCCTTGCCTGTTCAATCAGGAGGAGTTAATTGCCGAGCGTGAGCAGCGCGCTGTACTGAATGCCCGCCCCGGTATTACCGGTCTGGCACAGGTGAATGATATCGATATGTCGACCCCGAAACTGCTGGCCGAAACCGATCAGGCTATGCTGCAGAACCTGACGGTGGGTGCGTACTTCAAGTATATTTTCATGACCGTTGCCGGCAAGGGTTCAGGAGATCGGGTGCCGGGTAAGGAATAGGTTCAGCGGCTAGATAACCATCACTCCACGGAAGGAGTTCACATGAAAAAGCCCCCCATTTTTTCGCGCTCAAGGTTGTCAATTGACAACCAGTGTTTCGTATCCTATTCTGAGCCTCGCGGCATATGAGCCGGCCTCGCCATCCCGATAAGGCAATAGAATCTGCCTTGGTATATGCCGAAGTACGTGGCTGGAGTGTAAAGCCAGCCTCTGGCCATGCCTGGGGGCGCTTATATTGCCCATATAATGATCAGACTTGCCGCTGTGGTGAGTTTTGTATTGTCAGTGTGTGGAGTACGCCACGTAACGCTGATAATCATGCCAGACAGTTGCTTCGTGTGGTTGACCATTGCAGTGCGGGCGCGCTTGCAGATGCAGGGGATACGGAATGAACACCTATGATTTTGTTTTGAAACTCGCACTACCATCAGACCAGGATCTATCTGTTGTTGAAAATCGTTTGTTCGATGCCGGTTGTGATGACGCTTTGGTGGGGCTTGGGCAGAAAGGGCGCGTGGGCCTGAGTTTTACCCGTGAGGCAGAGTCAGCTGAAGTGGCTTTGCACAGCGCGCTGCAGGATGTGAAAAAAGCACTGCCGTCTGCCCGTTTGATAGAAGTGGGGCCTGACTTGGTGGGCGTTACCGATATTGCCGAGCTGTTTTCGTTCAGTCGCCAAAATGTGCGTAAGTTACTGCAAACGCATCTGGATACCTTTCCGTTGCCAGTACATGAGGGGCGATCCGCGATTTGGCACCTGGTCGATGTGCTGGGCTGGTTTGAGCGGCATCAGCACAAGCTGATCGATAAAGCCTTGTACGAGGTTGCTGCAGTGAACTGCAGAACTAATGTTACGCGTGAACATGAGCGCCTGCAGGCTGTCTGCTAAGCCACTCCACGGAAGGAGTTCACATGAAGAAAACCGTGCCCAGCCCTGAACAGCCAAGGGAGTAAGTATGGAGTGGATATACCCGTTTCCCAAACGTGCAAGGCATTTTCATTGCTTCACCTCTGACAGCAATATCAAATCGCACCCTGATTATCGGGCAGGAAAAGGGGGTGATCCCGAGGCTGCTTTGCGGCTGATTGAAGACCTTGCGTTTGATTTTCTGTATGGGCTATGTGGTCAGTTTCCGGCAGATAGCATTTTCGTTTCGCCATTTGCCAAAGAGGCATCGGGTGACAATGCACTGCCTTTGATGCTGTCCCTCATGTGTGCAGAAATACTCGGAGGTACCAGTGAGACTGACATTGTGCAGTTGCAGCGTGTTTTTCACACAGGTGCAGACCCCATGGAGCGTTTAATGCTCAGGCCTTCTTTCGAGGGCAGGGTTGAGCAGGGTGGCTCATATGTTTTGGTAGATGATGTCGCCAATATGGGTGGCACCCTGGCGGAGCTTACCAATTACTTGTTGCTGAACGGAGGTCATGTAACTGGTACTATATTGCTGGTAAATGCTGGGCGATCGAAAGAGTTCTGTCCCCTGAAGAAACATGTAAGGCTTTTGCAGGAGCGCTTCGATGACGAAATCAGACATATCTTTGGAATACACACCCAAGCCCTCACAGCCAACGAAGCCGGTTACCTCGTCGGCTTTAGAACAGCTGACGAGATCCGAAGTCGATGCGCTAAGGCAGAAAAAGCAACATATCTCAGACTGTTATCGAAAGGTTATTGAAGCACACGTTGCGCATCGTATGGCGTAATAGCAATACCTGTCTTGATACTCCACGGAAGGAGTCCACATGAAAAAAATCGTCATCTGTGCCGATGGCACCTGGCAGTCGCCGGAATCTGACTGCGCAACTCACATCCTTCGTATTGCCCGTGGCATAGCCCCGGAAGACGCAGCGGGCAACAAGCAGGTCGTGTTTTACGACTGGGGCGTAGGCTCTGATGGCGATGCGCTGTCTGGCGGCGTGACGGGAAATGGCATCGACAAGAACATTCTCGATTGTTACCGCTTTCTGGTACATAACTACGACGAAGGCGATCAGCTCTATCTGTTCGGCTTCAGCCGCGGTGCCTATACCGTACGCTCGCTGGCGGGCTTGATCGGCAACTGCGGCATTGTGCGCCGCGAGCAAGCTGACACAATAGCCAGTGCTTACTCACATTACCGCCGTCGTAATCGTGCCTCTTCGCCTGGCAGTGACCGGTCGGCCCGCTTCCGTCACCAGTATGCCGTTGCCGATCAGACCCCGGTGCATTTTGTGGGTGTCTTGGATACGGTGGGTGCGTTGGGGATACCGGCACCGTTTCTGGGCACCTTGGGCAGTGAACGCTACCTGTTTCACGATACCGAGCCGGGCCATGTGATTCGTCATGCCCGTCATGCGGTGTCGATTGATGAAAACCGCCAGGATTTCGAGCCGACCCTGTGGACGCCCCGCACCGGAGTGGATCTGCAGCAGGTATGGTTTGCCGGTGTGCATTCTGATATTGGCGGGGCCTATGCGGAGCGCTCCCTGGGCGATCATGCCGGCCAGTGGCTGGCCCGAGAGGCCGAAGCCTGTGGCCTGATGCTCGCGCCACATTTTGTGGATGATCTGGCACCCGATCATGCAGGCCCGCAGCACAACGAATACAAGGGGTTTTATCGCGCCCTGCGCCGCCGTGTCGTGCGTGAGGTTGAGCCAGTGGTGCATGTAAGCGTTCACCAACGCTGGCAGGATCAAGCCGTTGGCTATTCCAGCCCGGCCCTGAAGGCTCTGCTGGCGCGGGTGGACGGTGACTGGAGCCGGGTCATGGTGGTGACATAATCAATGGGCTATTGGTGCAGCTTTGTCAAAGATTGATAATCCTTGATATGTGATCTATAACTAAGCCAGATCTATACAGTGGAGTGCCGCCATGCATGTTTCTTTAACACCGGAGCTTGAAGCGCGTGTAAAAGCCAAAGTGGAAAGTGGTTTGTACAACAACGCCAGTGAAGTGGTGAGGGAGGCACTGCGTTTTATGGAAACCCATGATGAGCTGGTCTACGAAATGAAACTTGCACGTCTGCGTGAGCAGTTGCGTGAGGGTGTTAATCAACTGGAGCATGGTGAGGGCGTTCATCTCGACTCACTGTCAGCCGTTGATGGTTTTTTCAGCACTATTACGAGCCAGAACCGCTGATGCGGTCAGCGCTTTTAATCATATCCCCTGCCGCTCAAGCGGATCTTGAAAATATCTATGCGCAAGGCGTAGCCAATTGGGGCGAGGGCCAGTCGGCCAAGTATCTGAACAGGATCAGGGAACACGTCAAAACCATACTCACTCAGCCGCTGATGGGTAAGGACAGGCCAGAGCTGGTGCCGGGTATTCGCAGCTTTCCTGTTGAGCAGCATGTTGTTTTTTATCGGTTGGCAAACTCTGAGAATACCCAGCTTGAAATCGTTCGCGTGTTGCATTGTCGGCAGGACCCTAACAAAGGGGTCTGTCTCCCTTAAAGGAGTATAGGGTTTGAGATCTGTAGTGGCGCTCATCATGGCCTTTTGCATGCACGCTCATGCACAGGCCGTCTGCGTTCTGCCCCTTGAGTCCGCAGGAAAGGTCATTGGCGACATTCAGGTCGAGGTGGCCAGTGATGCCATATCGCGCTCCGAAGGGTTGATGTACCGTCAAGCGCTTCCTGCAGGGCATGGCATGCTGTTGATCTATCCATTTGAAGGTCAGGCTGCAGTGTGGATGCGCAATACCTATATCCCGCTGGATATCATTTTCATGGACAAAACCGGTACAATCAGCCGTGTTGTATCCCACGCAGTACCGGGCAGTGAGTATATACACCGGGGGGAAGGCCAGGATATGGCCGTTTTGGAAATCAATGCAGGCGAGGCATCAGCCATGGGGCTGGCTGCCGGTGATCGGGCACGTCTGGACGTGCTGGTCTCTGCCTGCAACCCACCTTCATGATCAGACAGGGAGTGGATACCTGATGAAACATGCTGCACCTTTTGTACTGGCGGTCGCGTTGTCCGCCTCGCCCTTTACCTTCGCGCAAGAGCCGTTTCCGCCCGCAGGGCCGTCCAGCCACTCAGATGAGGCGGTATTTCTGGGCTTTACCTGGTTCACCGGTGGTGAGTCCGCCCTGCCCGAAATCGAGCTGGGCTACCGCTACGCCGATGTCGACAGTGGTGGTGATACCGATGGTTACGGTGCCAGTGTCAGTTTTAACCTGGGCGCCGGGGCGTTCGACAAGATTCGTCTTGTGGGGTTGTACGGCAAGGAAGACTGGCAGGGCGAAGCCGGTGGTGGCTACAGCTTTGTGCAGGGGCAGCCGTTTGGGTTGCTGGGTGTAAGGGGTAAGCACGTGTACCTGGGCGGTGAGCTGGGTATCAACGGAGTGCCTGTTTTCGGCGCCGGTGCGCATACGTTGGGTGAGTTTGATGAGCCGTCACAGTCCGGCGGCCTGTTGCCACCACCGCCACCGCCAAACCAGTTCCCAATTGAATGAAGTTGGAGTTAAAGGGGCTGTCCCCCTTTAACGCTGATAGCGGACACTTAACGCGGTATGTTTGAGTTGGCCTATCACTGATGTTTTCACGTCTTATACACGTTTTCCTGTCGGCTTCGCGTCGGCGCAAGCAGGCTGTTCTGATTGCATCTGATCTGGTCATGCTGTTCATGGCCTGCTGGATGGCCTTGTCCCTGCGACTGGGCGAGGTTTGGCTGCCGCTGCAGAACTACTGGTTACCCTGTTTGCTGGTGCCGGTCATCTCGGTGCCGGTCATGGCGAAGCTGGGGCTGTATCGGGCGGTGATTCGTTACATGAGCCACACCACGCTGTGGGTGTCGGTGAAGGCGGTTACGCTGTCGGTAGTGATCTGGACCGCCGTGATCATGCTGCTGGAAGTGCCGGTGCCGCGCTCGGTGCTGTTCATCTACTGGTTCACGGCGGTTCCGCTGGTAGCCGGCAGCCGCCTGTATGCCCGCTGGCTGATCCGCTACGTGCTGCCGGGCGGCAAGCATCGTTATCAGAATGCCGAAACCGTGGTGTTGTTCGGCGCTGGCAGTGCCGGCAACCAGTTGGCAACAGCGCTGAACACCTCGACGGAGATGCGCGCCGTGGCATTTGTGGATGATGATCCGCAGAAGCAGGGTACCGAAATCAGCGGGTTGAGAGTATACGCGCTTGAGTCCCTGCCAGAGCTGATCGAGAAGTACGGTGTTGAGTCTGTACTCCTGTCCATTTCAAACCTGACGCGCAGCGAACGACGAGCGCTGGTTGAGCGCATCGATGAGTACCCGGTAGCGGTGAAGGTGGTACCCGGGGTGACTGAACTGGCCAGTGGCGAGCTGCAGATCAGTGATATCCGCGATGTGGATGTGGTTGACCTGCTGGGGCGCGATGCAGTGGAGCCCAACCGCGCGTTGCTGGGAGCCTGTATTCGTCAGCAGGTGGTGATGGTGACCGGTGCCGGCGGTTCCATTGGCTCTGAGCTGTGTCGGCAGATCGTGCAGCAGCGGCCTACACGCTTGGTGCTGTTTGAGTTGTCGGAATATGTGCTCTATGAGATCGAGAAAGAGCTGTCGGAGTATATCACGCGGAACGATTTGACCGTCGAGCTGATCCCGGTGCTGGGATCGGTGCAGGATAAGGACCATCTGCAGCAGGTGATGCAGCACTACTCGGTTGATACGGTCTACCATGCGGCGGCCTACAAGCATGTGCCCATAGTCGAGTACAACATGGCGGCGGGCCTGCGCAATAATGTGTTTGGCACCCTGAAAACCGCAGAATCCGCCATCGCGGCAGGGGTGAAGAATTTTGTGCTCATCTCGACCGACAAGGCGGTACGCCCCACCAATGTGATGGGAGCCAGCAAGCGGTTGGCTGAAATGGTATTGCAGGCACTCAGTGACCGCGCACGACATGAGGGGCGGGATATCCGTTTTGCCATGGTACGTTTTGGCAATGTGCTGGGCTCGTCAGGATCGGTCATTCCGCTGTTCAGGCGACAGATTGAGGCTGGTGGGCCCTTGACGGTGACCCACCCGGATATAACACGCTACTTTATGACCATTCCCGAGGCCGCTGCACTGGTGATTCAGGCCGGCTCAATGGGCAGCAGTGGTGATGTGTTTGTGCTGGATATGGGCAAACCGGTCAAAATCGCTGACCTGGCCCGTGAAATGATCCGCTTGGCGGGATTGCGGGTGAGAGATGCCGACAATCCCGAGGGTGATATTGAAATTTGCTACACCGGGCTCAGACCGGGCGAAAAGCTGTATGAAGAGCTGTTGATCGGTGGTGATGTTAAAGGCACAGAGCACCCCATGATCATGTGTGCCGCCGAGGAAATGTTGCCCTGGGATGAACTGTCCCAACGGCTGCAACAGCTTGACCAGCTGCTGAGCCAATGGAATCACGGTGCTGTGCGCGATCTGCTGCTGCGTACCGTGAATGGTTACACACCCGAGTCGGCAATTGTCGACTTGCTGTGTCAGGAGGCAAACATTGGCCATTCCGTCGTTGAGTCTGCCGTTCGCTAGGCATGTTCTGAAAAAGGTTGCCTGTCGCCAGAGTGTGCGACTGGCGTTGTTGACCGGTCTGTTGAGCCTGCCGCTGGCCGTGCAGGCAGAGCAGGCCGATGAGGTCGCTCAGCGTGTTCAACAGCAGGTTGAACACTGGCTGCAACAGGCCGAGCAGGGCGATGCCGCAGCGTTGTTCAATCTGGGGCAGTTTTACCGCAAGGGTGTCGGCATGCCGCCGGACCGTGTTCAGGCAGAGCGCTTCTATCGTCAGGCGGCGGAACGTGGGCACATGGCGGCTCAGCTCAATCTGGGCACGCTGTATTATTTTGATCCTTCGGGTCAGCCCAACTATGAACAGGCCCGACACTGGTGGCAGCAGGCTGCGCAACAGGGCGATGCAACCGCCGCCTACCAGCTGGCGCTGCTGTATTTGAATGGCGGTGATCAGCCGCCCGATGCTGAGCAAGCGCTGCACTGGATGGGCAAGGCAAAGTCTGCGGGCCACCCCGATGCAGCCGCCGCGCTGGAGCAGATGCGGGCACTTGAGGGGCAGGGAGAGCAGTCGTACACGGTACAGTTGGGCTCCTTTTCCGATCTGGGTGCCGCGCAGTCCGCCGGCAAGCGCTTTCGTGACAGCGCATCGGAGGTACTGGGCGGGCTGACGATTCAGATCAACCCGGCGCGCACGGCGGACGGCAAGATGTTGTATCGCGTCCACACCGGCCAATTCATCGAAAGGACCGGTGCCGACGCGCTGTGTGAGAGGCTACGTGGCCGCTCGCTCACATGCTTTGTGGCACGGCACTGATCAGTGTTCGCGGCGGCGTGTTTTGCGATGGTAGCGTGCCAGTACGGCAATCGCGCAGATGGTCACGAATGTGGCGGCATTGGCGGGAATTTGCAGGTTAAAGTCGGCAAAGGAATGAATCAACAGGCCCAGAATGGCCATTGATGTCCCAAAACCCATACCGCTGCGGTACCAGGATTCGGTGCGCCAAAGTGAACGCAAGGCGTGGTAGATCGCTAACAGCACGAATGCGATTAACGGCAGCAGTCCAACCATGCCGTACTCAATGGCAAACTGCAGATAGTCGTTGTGGGCATGATCGAAATGCCCGCGAATATCGGCCCCCGGATAGGCCTGAAAGCTGGACTCAAAGGCGCCGGCACCAAACCCGGTCATGGGGCGGTCATAAAACTGCTCGATCGCATAGCCAAACACGTCCGTTCGGATGACGTTTTTCTGCTGTACAACCACATCACCGTCCAGCTGATCCTCGAACTGAGTGGCGACAATGCGATCACGCAGCTGTTCGAGTCCGAAGAACTGGCTGATCACCAGTACGTCAATGACGATGATGCTGGCCAGAATCAGGCTGTTGCGAAGCCGGTGTTCCTTGTTAAGCAGGACAAACAGAGCGCCAACCGCCAGCAATGCCGCAAAAAATGCCGTGTTGCCCATGCGCGAGCGGGTCATGACCAATGCGATAACCATGATGACCAGTGCCAGTCGCAGCCGTGCTTTGGGGCCCATCAGCATTTCAAGCAGGGTTTTCCAGCGCAGCGGTGCACCATCGCGCAGTGCCATCAACAACCCGATGCCGCAGCCCAGTGTCATCACAAGGTAGCCGGCCAAGTGATTTCGGCTGACAAAGGTGCCCGTAACAACTCCATGATTGGACGTCTTGGGGCTAAACAGCAGCCATTCGATGCCCGACAGGGTCATGAAACTGCCATAAAAGGCTTGTAGCGTCGCACTGACAATCAAGGTGGACACGAGAATGGTCAGCCTGCGTCGAGTATGGAACAGACCGACGATCAGGATGAACAGAAAGCTGTAGCCAAGGCCCAGTATCAGGTAATGAAAGGTCTCAGCATTGTCGGTTGTAATGCCAGTCAGCCATTGAATCAGCACCCAAAGCTGCGTGATCAGCAACAGAAAGAACATCGGTAAGGCTTTGGGCAGGGCGCGATTGTGGCTGCTGGGTTTGCCCGCCTGAAACAGTGCCCAGGTCAGAGTCAGCAGCCCGGTTACAAGGCTGAACAGTGCGCCGGCCCAGTAGGAGTTGCTCGCCGCCGGCAGTGGCAACCAGCACAGCAGCAGGAGTGTTGCGATGATCAGGCTGTTCTCGGTCACAGAGCGCGGCTGAGTCATGGGCCGGTGTTCCTTCAGGCGTAGGCGATGAAATGAAGGCCGTATTCTACTGTCTTTGTTCGGCCAGTACAGGCTTCAAATCGACACGGTTAAGGTCAGTTTTGGTCAGAAAAGTGGTCGATTAAGCAAATTCAAACTTAGTTTCACTGGAAAATGGGGCCTGCAGGCCATAAAATCAGCAATTGAAACGAGTTATCAGTGCGTACGGCACGCCCCGCTGCGCCCGACATACAATCATGAGGACGTAATCATGCGCAAAACATTGACAGCACTTTCACTGGCAGCTCTGCTGGGTTCCGGTACCGCCATGGCTGACCAGAACACCTACAACGCGGTAGTCAACGCTCTTCAGGGCGCTCAGGCCAGTGCAACAGCGTTGCAGCAAGTGCTGAATGCAGCGGCAACTGATGAGCAGGCTCTGGCTGATGCGATCGCAGCGGTCGTGGCTTCTTTAGGTAACAACGCTGCAGCGGTAGAAGCCGTTGTTCAGGCAGCCGTTGCTCAGAACCCCTCTTATGCCACCACCATCGTACGTAAAGCCGCAGCGGCTGCGCCGAGCATGTCCCAGGCCATTCAGGATGGTGCCGTTGCAGCAGCACCGACTCAGGCTGATACCATCGCTCAGGCCGCTCAGCAGGGGGTCGATGACAGCGAAGGTTCAAACAACAACGTGGGTGACACCAACACTCAAAACACAAGCGCGGTTCCTTCAGGCAATGATGCCGGCTCCAGCGGTGACTCAGTCAGCCCCAGCGAAACCTGATTGGCATCTATAAAAACTTGCCTGCCGGCTTGAGCCGGTGGGCCCGGTCCCTGAATTTAGAAAGGCCATACACATGCGTAAAACATTTCCCTTAAAAGCACTTGTTGCTGCCATGGCCATGAGTGGTGCTTCCGCGACCTATGCGATTGAAGCCGCTTCCATGAATCTGGGTGGCATGAAGTTCACCCCGACGCTGCAGCTGACCGAGACCTACGATGACAACTTCCGTGCGTCCGGTGTCAATGACGAGTCCAGCTGGATCACCAGCATCAACCCGAGCTTTGAGCTGGCTGCACAGGATCGTCTGAACATCTACAAGCTGACCTACTCCTTCAACAGCGACTTCTTCCACTCCAGCAGTGATGACAACAACACTGATCATCACCTGGATGCCGATGCGCACATGGAGTTCAGCTCTCGCAGCCGTCTGGACCTGAATGCGGGCTATGACCGTATCGAGAACGTGGCGGATACCGAGACAGCGGGTGTCAACGACAAGTACCACACCTACAACATTGGCGGTGTGTACGGTTACGGCGCCAAGTCGGCTACCATGCAGTTCGAGTTTGGCGCCAACCATGAGTGGCTGCGCTACGACAACGACAACGGCATCAACGATGACCTGGATCGTGACACCACCAGCCTGAGTGCAACCGCATTCTACCGTCTGGCGCCCAAGACCCGTGCACTGCTTGAGCTGCGTTACAGCGACTACGACTACCAGCTGTCCACATCTGATCTGGACAGCGAAGCCGTATCCTACCTGGTGGGTGTGACCTGGGATGCCACTGCGAAAACCAGCGGTACTGCCAAGTTCGGTTACACCGACAAGGAATTCGACTCGGCCGCACGTGATGACGTGAGTGGCAGTGTCTGGGAAATCGGTGTCAACTGGCAGCCGCGCAGCTACTCCATGGTTAGCCTGAATACCCGTCGCAGCCTGGAAGAGGGCTCCCTGGGTGCTGAAGACTCCATCGATACCACCCGTTACGATGTCAACTGGAATCATGCCTGGAGCAACCGTGTCTCCACCGATGTCAGCTACAGCTACATCGAAGAAGACTACGAGTACACAGCGGCCAACGCACGTACCGATGAAACTGACGAGTTTGGCGTGGGTCTGAACTACAACCTGCGTCGCTGGGTTGATGTTGGCATCGGCTACAAGTATCAGGATATCGACTCGACTGCGGCGAACGAAAGTTACGACCGCAACCTGTATCAGCTGAAGCTGACTATGGGACTCTAACCCCCTGAGGGTTATCCGGAAGGGGAGCTCAGACTCCCCTTTTTTGTGTAAAAAGTTCACGGGATATCAAAATGTTTCAGCGTATTTTGGCACCGGTCATGCTGTTCGTGGCGCTGCTGGCTGCCCCCTTCAGTCTTTGGGCTGCAGGTGACAGCCAGTACAAGCTTGGCTCGGGTGACATGATCAGCATCAGCGTATTTGGTGAAGAGGATCTCAGCTTCGATAAAATCCGTCTGAATGACGCCGGCACGTTTTCATATCCTTTTCTGGGTGAAGTCAGAGCCAAGGGGCGTACCGCGGCTGATATCGAGCAGAGCATTATCCAGGGGCTCAAGGGTGACTACCTGATTGACCCGAAGGTGTCCGTCAGCATCATCGAATACCGGGATTTCTTCGTGAACGGAGAGGTCAAGGAGCCCGGTGGCTATCCATTCAAGCCCGGTTTGAGTCTGCGCACCGCCGTTGCACTGGCCGGCGGCCTGACAGAGCGTGCCTCTGAAAGCAAAATCTCGGTCATCCGAGAAGAAAACGGCAACAAGCGCACTTTCAAGGCGACCATGGACACCCCGATTCTGCCGGGTGACATCATCACTATCGAACAGAGCTTCTTCTGATTATGGAAAATACAACGACTCAGCCGGAACGGACTTCGCTTGCACAGCGTCTGGCTGATGACGAAATCGATCTGTTGCAGCTGTGGCAAACCATCTGGCGCCGCAAGTGGAGCATCATCACACTGACCCTGGTGGTCATGATGCTGGCGGCGCTGATCGTGCTGAGCATGACACCGATCTACCGCGCCGTTTCCACGCTGCTGATTGAGCAGAAAGTGGCTCAGGCAGTATCCATTCAGGATATGTATGGTATTGAAGGCGGCAGCAACGAATATCTGCAGACCCAGTTTGAGCTGATCAAGTCGCGTGAGCTGGCCGAGCGTGTGGTGCGTCAGTTGAATCTGACCACCCATCCCGAGTTTGATCCGCGTCAGCAGCCGGAGCCTCTGATTGATATTTCCGGCATTCTGGAGCGCATCACCAGTACCGGAGTGGTCCCGTTCACCACCCCGGATGATCTGGAACAGAACGAAGCGCTGACCGAAGCCAAAATTTTTGATCAGGTGGTGCGCAGCTTCATGGACCGGACCATTATTTCTCCGGTGATGAAAACGCAGCTGGTCAAGGTCGAAATCGAGATGGCGGACGCCCGTCTGGCGGCACAGGCTGCCAATGCGCTGGCCAATGCCTACATCGAGAACCAGCTTGAGTCCAAGCTGCAGATGACCCAAACGGCTACAGACTGGATGAACGAGCGTCTGAGCGGCCTGAAGGATAACCTGCAGGAATCCGAGCGTCGTCTGCAGGAATTCCGTGAGCGGGAGAACCTGGTCGATCTGGAAGGCGTGACCACGGTGGCCGGTGGCGAGCTGTCGCAGACCGGTGACCGCCTGATTGATGCCCGTCGTAACCGTGCGGCAGCAGAAAGTCAGTACCGTCAGGTAGCCGCCATGAAGGATGGCGGCTGGCGTCGACTGGCAACTGTACCGGCTGTGCTGAGCAACCAGCTGGTGCAGCAGTTCAAGGCTGACGAAGGCCGCGCGCGCGCCAAGGTGGAAGAACTGTCGCGTCGCTACGGGCCCAAACACCCCACCATGATCGCGGCTCAGAGCGAGCTGCAGGCTGCAACAGCGAACCTGCGCTCTCAGGTTGAACAGGTTGTGGCCTCCATCGAGCGCGAATACCAGCTGGCTACGGCGAACGAGCGCTCACTGCAGGGCTCTTTCGATCAGAACAAGGAGCAGATTCAGGACATCAAGCGCAAGGAGTTCAAGCTGCGGGAGCTGCAGCGTGAAGTGGATACCAACCGCTCACTCTACGATACCTTCATGACGCGCTTGAAAGAAACCTCAGCCACTCAGGACTTTGAAGCGGTCAATGCCCGCATCGTGGACCGCGCCGTGGTACCTGAGGTGCCGGTCAAGCCGAAAAAGGCACTGATCGTAATGCTGGCGGGCATTCTGGCACTGATGGCCGGTGTGGCGATGGCGCTGCTGCTTGAGTTCCTTAACAACACCTTCAAAAGCACTGAAGATGTTGAGAACAAGCTCAATCTTCCGGTGCTGGGCATTCTGCCGCTGCTCAAGGGCAAGGAGCGCAAGGATGTGGCACGAATGTTCACCAAAGGGGATGACAAGTCCTTTGTGGAGTCCATTCGAACCATTCGTACCGGGGTCGTGCTGTCGGGGCTGGATAACCCGCACAAAGTGCTGGTGGTGACGTCATCCATACCGGGTGAGGGCAAAAGCTCGGTGGCTGCCAACCTGGCATTCGCCATGGGGCAGATGGAACGGGTGCTGCTGATCGATGCGGACATGCGTCGTCCTACCGTTGCCAAGAGCTTTGAGTTCCCGGTGGGAACCCCTGGTCTTGCCAACCTGGTGGCCGGTACGGCGCGCCTTGAAGACTGCATCAAGGTGGTGGATGACAACGTGAGCGTAATCCCCGCCGGCACCGTGCCGCCGAACCCGCTTGAACTGCTGTCGTCACAGCGTTTCAGCAAGGTGCTGGCCGTGCTGGAGAAAAGCTATGATCGTATCATCATCGACTCGCCGCCCACCCAGGCGGTCAGCGATGCACTGGTGCTTTCGACCCATGCCAACGCCTTGATCTACGTGATCAAGTCGGAGTCCACGGCGATTCCGCTGGCGAAGCGTGGCGTAGGTCAGTTGCTGCAGAACAATGCGCCAGTGACCGGTGTGGTGCTGAACCAGGTCGATATCAAGAAGGCGAAAAAGCAAGGCTACAGCTATGGTGGTTACTATGATTACTATGGCTACAGTGGCGACAGCAAAACGAAAGAGGCGTGATGCATGGGTATGATTGACCTGCACAACCACCTGTTGCCGGGCATTGATGACGGCGCGGAGGATGTCGACACGTCAATCGAGCTGGCACGAATTGCGGTTGCGGACGGGATAACACATCTCGTCTGCACCCCGCATATCCATGCCGGGCGCTATGACAATACCCCCCACACCATTCAAGCGGCGTTCAAGCAGTTCCAGCAGGCGCTTGAGGCTGAACAGATCGGTCTCAAGGTCGCCTATGCCGCAGAAGTCCGCTTTGGTCTTGAGCTGATGGAGTGGGCGGCCATGAACGCCTTGCCGTTCCTGGGCGAGTGGCAGGGCAAACAGGTGCTGCTGCTGGAGTTTCCCCATGGCGAGGTGCCTTTCGGTGCCGAAAAACTCACCTCATGGCTGATTGGCCGCAATATCCTGCCAATCATTGCCCATCCCGAGCGCAACAAGGCGATCATGAAATCCCGCAGCAAGCTCAAGCCATTCCTGGATCAGGGGTGTCTGCTCCAGGTCACTGCATCTTCGGTGGCGGGTCACTTTGGTGAGACGGCGCAGGACATTGCAATTGAGTTGCTGCAGGAAAACAAGGTCACCATTCTGGCAACCGATGCTCACAACACGCGCCACCGCCCGCCACGGCTTAAGGAAGGTGTCAGGGCGGCGGCTGATGTGATTGGCGAGAAAAAGGCGGCTGAGCTGGTTACCATCAATCCCTGGACACTGGCACAGGTGCACTTCAGCTGATGTCGACTGTATCGGAACACGGCGCCTTCCAGCGCTATCGGCGCCCGTTTGCAGCGGCGCTTGGCCTTGTGGCGCTTGCGTTGATTGCAGTATCGGCCACAACGTTGCTTGCCTCCATGCATGCCAGTCAGGCACAAATGTTTCTGGATGACTGGGGCAAAAAGGGTGTGCTGCCCTCTGATCAGGCCTGGCGTGTAGCGGCACAGGCCGCTGAGCGTGCTACAGCGCTTTCGGTAACCACTCAGGGTGAATATCTGGACCGGTTGGGACGTGTTTACGAGTGGCAGCATGTGACGCTGCCCTTTGGTGCGGCCGCCGCCACAGAAAGCCGACAGAAGGCCTTGGCGGCCTACCGGTCTTCCATTGAAGCACGTCCGCTCTGGCCCTATACCTGGGTGCAACTGGCGTTTGTGAAGCTGCGTTTGCTGGAGTTTGATCAGGAGTTTGATCATGCACTGCAACAGGCCAGTCAGCTGGGCCCAACCCGGGTGCGTGTGCAGGCTCCGCTGGCGGAAATCAGCTTTATCGCCTGGCCGCAGCTGGATGACCGGCAGCAAGCAGTTGCCTGGGATGCTTTCGAGTTTACCCTGCGTCAGGATAGCCGCCGTGCTGCACGGCTAAAAGGCCTGATCGATCAGGCAGGGCTCACGGATGAGATGTGTCGGGTTGTCGACTCGGAGCTTACAGCGCGTCGCAAGTGGTGTAGCTGAAGGCGTAAACCGGGAGAGTGGCGCGCTCAGTGATCGCGCCGTGCCGACAGCATGGCTGGATCATCCAGCATGGCTGAGCTGAACTCATCCAGATCGGGCTCCGCCGCAATCTGATACCCTTCGCTGGCCCATTCACCCAGATCAATCATTCGGCACCGCTTGGAGCAGAAAGGGCGGTCGGGGTTTGCGCTGGAATAGGGCGTCGGGTTGCCGCACTGGGGGCAATCGATCAGCTTGGTCGCCATCTCACGCCTCCTCCTGCGCCAGTTGCAACAGCTGTGGGTGCAGTGCATTAACCGCCTCGCGCAGTTGCTCCTCATTGCCGCTGTTGTCCAATACAAAATCCGCGTGTTTCAGCCGCTCTTCACGCTGCATTTGAGCCGCCAGAATCTGGCGCACCTGGGCTTCTTCAATATTGTCGCGCGCCATGGTGCGGCTGATCTGCAGCGCTTCCGGCGCGTCCACCACGATCACCTTGCTGATCAGCAGGTGCTGGTCGGTTTCAAGCAGCAGGGGAGAGGCCAGAATGGCGTAATCGTGCCCCTGTTCATCAAGCTGTTCCAGCGTATCGAGGATGTGATCACGAATCAGGGGGTGCAGCAGAGCTTCCAGCCAGTTGCGCTCGCGCTCCTTGTCGAACACGATGCGTCGCAGAGCGGCCCGGTCCAGGGTGCCGTCAGGCTGAATCAGGTGATCGCCGAAGTGTGCTGCTATCTTGCCCAACGCCTCGCTGCCGGGTTCCACGACCAGACGTGCTACGCGGTCGGCATCAATAACCGGCACACCCAGTGAGATAAAACAGTCGGACGCGGCACTTTTGCCACTGCCGATTCCACCTGTGAGTCCTGCTACCAGCATCAAAAGCTCCCCAGATAAGCGGAAATGATCTGATCTCCCCAGACCAGTGCGATCCACCCGGCGATCGCCAGATAGGGGCCGAATGGAAGAGGATTTTGCGCGCTATGGCGGCGTAATGCAATCAGGCTGAACGCCAGCACAACGCCAACCACCGATGACAGCAGTATCACCAGCGGCAATATCTGTACACCGCCCCAGGCACCCAGTGCCGCCAGCAGCTTGAAGTCACCGTAGCCCATGCCTTCCTTGCCGGTCAGCAATTTGAACAGCCAGTACACGCTCCACAGAATCAGATAGCCGGCTGCAGCGCCGAAAACGGCACTTTCAAGTGAGGTGAAAACCCCCTGTGTGTTGAGCAACAGCCCCAGCCACAGCAGGGGCAGGGTGATGCTGTCGGGCAGCAGTTGATGGTCAAGATCGATGAAGGTAAGCGCAATCAGGGCCCAGCTCATCACCACCAGCGCCACGCCCTGTGGGGTAAGGCCAAACTGCCAGATCAGCCAGCCGCCAAGCAGGCCACTGAGCAGCTCAACCAGCGGGTAACGTATGGAAATGCGTGTGCCACAGTCGCTGCAGCGTCCACGCAAAAACAGCCAGCTGACGACCGGGATGTTCTCGTACCATTTGATAAGATGGCCGCATTCGCCACAGCGTGAGCGCGGCACCATCAGGTTGAAGCGCTCCTGAGGATGGGGGCTCGCGTCATTGCCCTGCACGCTGTCGGCCTGCAGCATGGCATCCCACTCGCGCTGCATCATCACCGGCAGGCGCAGAATCACCACGTTAAGGAAACTGCCTACCAGCAGCGCGATAACCAAAGCAAAAAGAGCCGCAACCTGCGGCTCCGTAATCAGGAACTCGATCATGTGTTAGCCAACCACCTGACCCAGCTGGAAGATCGGCAGGTACATGGCGATGACCAGGCCACCGACCAGCACACCCAACACGACCATGATCATCGGCTCCAGCAGGCTGGAGAGGTTGTCTACCGCGTTGTCCACATCTTCCTCGTAAAAGGTGGCCACCTTGTCGAGCATCATGTCCAGTGAGCCGGCTTCCTCCCCGATGGAGATCATCTGTACCGTCATCACCGGGAACACGCCGGTCATATTGGTGGCGTTGGTCAATGACTGGCCAGTGGAGACGCCATTGCGGATCTGGATGATCGCGTTCTCGTACACCACGTTACCGGCTGCACCTGCCGCCGAATCCAGTGCCTCCACCAGTGGTACGCCGGCGGCAAAGGTGGTGGCCAAAGTCCGTGCGAAGCGGGCGACGGCCGCCTTGTGCAGAATGGAGCCAATAGCGGGAATGCGCAGTACTGCCCGGTCGACAAAGTCTGAAAACTTCTGTGACTTTTGCCGTGCCTTGCTGAAAGCAAAGGCAGCCGCTGCCGCAGCGATCAATAACGTGAACCACCATTGCTGCATCCACTCAGACATGCTGATCACCCACATGGTGAAGGCGGGCAGGTCGGCTCCAAAACTGCCGAATACGGTTTCAAATTGTGGAACAACCTTAACCAGCAAGATTGCAGATACCAAAACACCGACCACGATAACGGCGATGGGGTAGGTCATTGCTTTTTTGATCTTTTTCTTCAGCGACTCGACCTTCTCCTTGTAGGTCGCGATACGGTCAAGCATGGTTTCCAGCGCACCGGATTGCTCGCCGGCATGAACCAGCGAAACCACCAGATCGTCGAAGTGCTCCGGGTGGCGTGCCAGAGAGCGTGAGAAATCACTGCCCGCATTCACTTCGTTGCGGATATCGTTGATCAGGTTTTTCAGCTTGGTTTTTTCGGCGCCGTTGGCAACAATCTCCAGCCCCTGCAGCAGTGGCACACCGGCTTTCATCATGGTGGCTTCCTGGCGGATGAAAAAGGCGATATCAACCGGCTTAACGGGCTTGTTCTTGGCGCTGAAGATCGATACCTGCTCCTTGCTGATCTTGCTGGGGTTGATCCCCTGCTTGCGCAAAATCGTTTTGGCAGCGGCCAGGTTTTCGGCCTCAATCTTGCCCTTGCTCTCGTTGCCGCTCTTGTCCTTGCCCTTCCAGACAAAGGTGATGCGCTTCGGTTCTTTGACTGCCTTTTTCTTTGCTGCCGTTGCCATAATCTATCCCTGTCAGGTTTTGATTACCCGGTTCATCTCTTCCAGACTGGTCACGCCACTGGCGACCTTTAGCAGGCCTGCTTCGCGCAGCGTCTTGAATCCCTGCTGTTTTGCTACCCTGAGTATATCAATCGAGTTGCCGTTATCCATAATGCACTCGGCAATCTCGCCGGACATTTTCAGCATCTCATAGATGCCCACACGCCCCTTGTAGCCCCGGTTACACTTGCTGCACCCATCGTGGTCGGCCTCGAACAGGTGCAGGTCGGGAATCTGTTCAGGGGTAAAGCCCTCTTCCAGCAGGGTGGCTTCGGGCAACGTAGAGGGTTTTTTGCAGCCTTCACACAGGCGTCGGCCCAGCCGCTGTGCAATGATCAGGCTGACGGAGGTGGCGATGTTGAAGGCCGGCACCCCCATGTTGCGCAGACGGGTAAGTGTTTCAGGAGCGCTGTTGGTGTGCAGGGTGGACAATACCATGTGGCCGGTCTGCGCGGCCTTGATCGCGATCTCGGCGGTTTCAAGGTCACGAATCTCGCCCACCATCACCACGTCCGGGTCCTGACGCAGGAAGGCACGCAGTGCCTCGGCAAAGGTCAGGCCCACCTTGGGGTTTACGTGGACCTGGTTGACCCCCTCAAGATTGATCTCGACCGGGTCTTCCGCCGTGGAGATATTGCGCTCTTCGGTATTGAGAATATTCAGGCCGGTGTAAAGCGTAACAGTCTTGCCCGAGCCGGTGGGGCCCGTGACCAGAATCATCCCCTGGGGCTGCTCCAGCGTGGTCAGATACGCCTCTTTCTGATCCGGCTCAAAGCCCAGTGCCTCTACGCCCATCTGTGCGCTGGTCGGGTCAAGAATACGCAGTACGATCTTTTCACCCCACAGGGTGGGCAGTGTGTTAACACGGAAGTCGATGGCCCGCTTGGCCGAAACCTTTAGTTTGATACGGCCATCCTGTGGCACGCGCTTCTCGGAAATATCCATGCGGGACATCACCTTGAGTCGTGCCGACAGGCGCGAGGCCAGGTTCAGCGGTGGCCGGTGCACCTCTTGCAGCATACCGTCAATACGGCAGCGTACCCGGTAGCTTTTCTCGTAGGGTTCAAAGTGAATATCCGATGCGCCCTTTTTGATAGCATCCAACAGCACCTTGTTGATGAAACGTACAATCGGCGTGTCGTTGGCGGCGTCTTCGGCGCTTTCCTTTTCGCTGGTGTCGGGCTGGTCTTCGCCCAGCTCGATATTGTCGAGATCGGTGTCCTCCAGTTCCTCCATGGCGCTGCTGGACTGATCAAGGTAGTGCTCAAGCCGGCGGCTGAGTTTGTCCTCTTCAACGATCACGGCCTCGGTGGTGGTGCCGGTATGAAACTTGATCTCGTCCAGTGCCTGAATGTTGGTCGGATCGGCCAGGGCAACAAAGACGCGTCCTTCACGTTTCATGAGCGGCAAGACGCGGTGTTTGCTGACCAGTGCTTCCGAAATCAGCTCTTTAGGTACCGCGTCTTCACTGAAGGCATCCAGATCCAGCAGGGGCAGGCCGAACTCTTCCGATGCGGCGGTGGCAGCACGGTGAGCGCTCACAAGACGGTGAGCAATAATGTAGCTGATAAACGACTGATTGGCATCGCGTGACTGGGCGACCGCATCCTGCGCGACTTCGGCGGAGAAAACACCATCATTGACCAGCCGCTTGGCCAGCCCTGTAAGGGGTTGTGATCCTCTGGACACCGGAACTCCTGTAAGCTGAAACTCTGTCATGCATACGAGTGGGCTATGATAGGGGCAATCAAAGCATAGCGGCAATCAAAGTGTAAACAGGTCCTGCCAAAATGCCGCCCAATTGATTCAGCTCAACTTAATTTAGCGTTAAGTTTGTGTTAAGGCTGGACAAGCGGATGGGGGCTGTCCTAGTATCAAAGCAGCCTTGGGGGAACAGGAGTTGTGCCCAGGGGCTGTACCTTCCAAAGGAATGTTAACTCGCTGGAGAGATAACCATGAAAAAACAGATGATGACCCATAACCAAAAGGGTTTCACCTTGATCGAATTGATGATCGTTGTTGCGATCATCGGTATTTTGGCTGCGATCGCGCTGCCGGCTTATCAGGATTACACCCGTAAGGCTGCTAACAATGCTTGTTTGGCTGAGGCAAAAGGTGCAGCAAACGCCGCTTTGATAGCTATCGCTGAGGCCGATGCAGTTCCTCAGCCGGCGAGTACATCATGCTCAGCGTATGCTACTTTTCCGGGAGCTGCAGCTACAGCAATGACCGCATTCACTGCTACTCCTAATGCTCCAGGCGACCAAGATGCTGATGCAATTCAGTGTGATGTTAATGCGAATTGCAGTCTGAAAGCTGGACTGTGATAAAAAAGCTGTGAAGCGGCCCGAATGAGCTGTGAAAAGAGCCCTGAGGTGTTGGGGCTCTTTTTGTCCGTTGTCCGCAGGCGCCGGGGGTGGCTATGAGCAGGACAAATGGTTTTACACTTATTGAACTAATGATTGTGGTAGCAATAATTGGTATCCTTGCGGCGATAGCGCTTCCGGCCTATCAGAGCTACGTTATAAGAGCGGCAAACAGTGCCTGTTTGGGTGAGGCTAAGGGGTATACGATGTCCGTGCTTGTTGCTGTTACGGATGGAACTGCGGCTGTCCCTGTACCCACTGGGTCTGCGTGTGACTGGATTACAGATGCTAATACGATTGCTAATCTTTCTGTTAACTCAGAAATTCAAGCTTTCCCTGTTTCACCGGGGGATACAGGTATTAGTTGTAATTTGAGCGCACGCACTGCTTGTGTGCTCGACACTAACGTTGGCCCTTGAGGGAAAAAGGGGATAGACCCGATTTCCGCATTTCCTGCCATATTCCTGATATTGTGATGCTTCCATTAAACGGATTTGATGGGGGAGTTTTATGCCTCGCCGTGCGCGTGTTGTTATGGACGGTGTGCCTTTGCACATTATTCAGCGCGGGAATAACCGTGCTGTTACCTTTTTTGCTGAAGATGATTATCTGTTCTACCTTGAACAGCTACGCGAACTCTGTGTTGAGCATAACATTCAGCTCCATGCCTATTGTCTGATGACAAACCATGTCCACCTGCTTGTTACCCCGATTGTCGGAAGTGCCGTATCCTCCTTTGAAAAAGGGGTCAGAGTAAAATTAATGGCTTTGTCTTTTATATTGATGCAATGGATGCATAACGATTTTTTGACAGGTATAGTCTTAATAAACTGATCAGTGCAGCGCTGATCGCGGTAGCAGGCTTGAATTACTACCAGAATCGCGGCATTTCGCCTTCAGCAGCAACCCCCGATACACCCGCAATCTCTTCACATCGCGCCGCGCCACGTGAATCTTTGCCCGTATCCATCTCCAAACCCGCAAAACCTGTGCAAACCTTCACCTGTGACGGCAGGCAGCATTGCAGCCAAATGCGTTCCAGGACTGAAGCTGAATTCTTTAATCGTCATTGCCCGAATACCAAAATGGATGGCGACCGTGACGGTATTCCCTGTGAGAACGATACGCGATTTTAATTTCGAAAAAGGGGCGGAGTAATATTAATCATTCGCGTCGTGCATTGAGTGAATACATCATTAATCATGTAGGGCAGTGGTGAAATTAAGACTCTGTTTACCGCTTGACCACGCAATAGCATTGTCTGATTTTGCTACGAAACGCTTCGCTGGTTGTTGCCCAATCCAGCAGATCAACCCGCCACGGCAGGTAGGTCAGGGTCTGAAAATTCAGCGTTTACGACAGCAAGCTGCTACAGGGGCAAGGGTCCATCACTGACAATATTGTCGTCGTTTTCCAGGAGTTGAATGGTGCTGCTCTGTGGTGTCAGATCCAGTATTTAGGCATGGGGATTTGCAAGATCCCGTTCTGTCAGCAAGGCGAAGCAGCTTTGGTTGGTGTATCCCGTTAATAATTAACTGTACAGCCGGAACGGGAAAAGTGGCAGTCGGAACATACTCTGATTTGACGGCTGGGTTAACCGGGGTGGGCCTCGAGTTCCCCAGCCTTAAGACTTAGCCCCCAATCACCTCATACCAGTCCGCGTAATAGCTGGGGCCGTACAATGTGCCGCCGCCTACAGTGACCCCTGAGTTGTTGAGTGCATCCAGACTGTACTTTACATCCGGCGTGCCGCCACCTTTGAATGGCTCGTAGTCTTCGCCACACTCGTTGCCGTTACCGTCAGTGGCGTCAATGATGATGGCACCATAAATTGAAAAGTTACCCGAACTTTGCCAGCTGCTGCATCCGCGAATTATGACAAGCCCTGCAAAGAAACCGGTTCCGGCTTCTTTTACAGTTATGCCACCGTCTATTATCAGCGTTCCATATGCAGGGATTGTATCAAGGCCATTGGTACCGCCAGTCTCAATTAGAGTGACTTTGGGATTGTTAGGGTCGCCGCTAAGTTCTGATCCTGCGTTCTCCAGAGCTTGGGATACTATGGAGTCATCACTATCGCCTACGAAGTGATCGGTATCGGGTGCATCCAGGCCGTTGTCTGTGAAGGTGTCGGTTGTCCAGACAGAGCCCGCATTCTTGTCACTGCCGGTTGTGTAGTACTGATCGGCCGTGTCGCCCCAGTCTGCCTTGCTGCTGTCCTGTCCCTCAAATGGCTGCTTGTTGCTTTTGCATTTGCCATTCTGGCCATAGCAGACTGTACTGTCAGCAAAGTTGGTTAAATATACAGAGGGAACGGCAAAGTGAATTTTGGGATCGTCCTCGCCCAGTCCATTGTTTGCCGATGAGGGATAAGGGCTTACCCAGCAGCTACTGCCGCTACAGTTTTTGTCTGGGACAGGGTGGTTGCGGCCACTGATTGGTGCGGTGTTGCCTGTCCCGGCCAGGACGGTGCACGTGCCAAAGCAGCTAATTGCAGCGGGGGCTTTGGGGCCAGTGCCGCTACCATCTGTAGGTGATCCATCCAGATCCATAACCACAGAGCGAGATGCGCGACCAGACGTGCCTTGGCTGGTAATACGGAACTTTTCCTTTCCGGTATCGGGATGCTTGCGTTGATAAACGCCCGCATTCTCAAAGTAAACTGGGCTTACCCACAAGGTGATATTGTTGGCGGGGGCTTGAATATCGTTGTTAATGTCGGAAACAGCCCACTTGATATCCGGAATATTGTTTTTGCTCTGAACGCTTTCAGGCAAGTCAGCCTCTACGACCTTGGCAGCGTAAGCGGCATAAAAAGCATTCCACTTTTGATAGTCATTGGTCGTCAAATTACCGTTTTGCTCTGCCTGCGCTGGCTCATCAGACAGGTACTCCCATACGGCCATTTGTCCTGCTTCGGCGGCAAGAAATGCCTGGGTGCTTGCTTTGGTGTTACCTGTGATCCGCTCATCCTGAACCGCTGAGTTCATGATTGTTGTGGCTCCAAGCATGAGCACAACAAGAAAAATCATACCAATCAGCAGTACCGATCCTTGCTGCCGGTGATATGTGTTGGTGAACGTTGGCATAATTAGCCTCCATCTTTCCATGTGGTGTGGCTGGAGCTGATTGGCCCCTGCAAAGTGCTGCAATGAGCGCCCTGTATCTGAAACTGAATCTTGCCTGAACAGTATGGCAGGGGCAATGATCCTGAGCAATATTTGTACAGGGCTCTGTTGCCATCTTTAGTGCTCGTCTTGCGTGATGGCAGGCATGGTGTACACTCAAATTAATGAACTACGAGGGTGTAGCAAGGATGCCTGTGATGAATCAGAATTTTCGAAATCAAGGCTTCTCGATTGTGGAGTTGATGGTCGCGGTGGCCGTTCTGGCAATCATCGTGGGGATCGGTATGCCTTCTTTTCAGGCCATGATGGAACGGTCACGTCTTGATGCGGCGGCAGACTCGCTTGCCGACTCCTTGCGTTTTGCCCGCAGCGAAGCAATTACCCGCAATACTACCATAAACGTTGATGGCACCTATGCTGATGGGTGGACCGTTAGTATGGGGAATACCGTGCTGCGTGAGTATAAGAGCTTCCACAATCAGGTTGGTATAGACAATAACAACGCGGTCAGCTTTAACGGCAGGGGGATGGCAAACGCAGCTGAGGACTTCTTGCTTGACTATGCAGGTGGTGCGACCCGTTGTGTTGAAGTTTTGTTGAGTGGTGCTGTGCGTCAGGACCCCGACAATGGGTGTCAGTAGATGTTTGTGAGAAACAACAAGAGGGAGGTGCAGAATCAGATGGAGCTGATACGACCCTATAAGAAGCGCAATACTGGCTTTACGTTGCTTGAGTCCATGATTGCGCTGGTTATCTTCTCGGTTGCGCTCTTGGCCTTGGCGGGTATGTATATGAAAACGCTGAGCTTAAGTCACAGTTCATACTTGCGAGCATTGGCGTCGATTCAAGCGATGGATCTTGAAGAGCGAATAAGAGCAAATCCAAATGCCACTGCCGGGAATTACGCGTTCAATTGCGGTGGCAACACTGCTGCCGATGCTATTGGGCTTGCAGATCCTGCAGGTTTCCCCGGGGCATATGGTGGCGGCCCTGCGAATTTGGCGGCAGACGATGCTGCAGACTGGTGTGGGCACACCCATGCAGTTTTTGGTGGATTGCTACAGACAGCTACTGTTGCAGCGGCTGGGACTGACCTGACGATATCCATTCAATGGAATGAGCGCGCCATAGCTGCAGACAACGATGTGTCAGTAGCTTCGTCTACTTTTACTTATACGGTGAGAAAATGATGAACAGGGACGAGTGTTCAATCAGTCATTGTATGGCGACCACTGGACGGCTTGATCGGCAGCAGGGGCTGTCGCTGATAGAGCTGATGATCGGCCTGCTGATCGGTCTGATTCTTCTGGGCGGGGTTTTGCAGACGATGCTGGCAAGCAGGGAGGCCAGTACGGCGCGTGAGAGTATGGCAATCATCACGGATAACGCGCGCTTCCTGGTTGAATTTCTGGGGCGTGATTTGCGCATGGCAGGCCGGGGGTGTGTTGATGGGGATGATGACCTGGACTGTACCGGCAATGATGTTGACGATGACGGTATTTTTGAGCTCGATGGCACTACATTAAAGGCGGCCTATCTCGACCCTGATGGTAACAAGGTTATAGTTGAGTTTGGCTATGTTGCCGCTGACGGAGTGATTACATACAACCGTAATGCTGGTGGCGCTGAAACCTTGGTGGACCGTATTGATGGCTTCGATGTTGCTTTCGGCACGTATGATGGCGCTACCATAAGTTACGGCGCATACAACGCTTTTCCTGCCAATGTTGAAGATGTTGTATCGCTGCGTTTCAGAGTCGAATTTGAAGATGCCGCTGCCGGTGATTTTCAATTCGACTCTCCGGTTATCGTCTCGACTGTTGCCCTCAGGAACAGAGTTGCGAAGCTTATAAACTGATGAACAGGACGTTGAGTACAATGAAAGCGAAATACAATAGAGGCTTCACGCTGATCGAGATCATGATTGTCGTGGTTGTAATCGGGATATTAGCCACAATTGCGCTGCCTGCGTATCAGGACTATGTGCTGCGGGCCAAACGTGCAGAAGCCAAGTCAGCATTGGCTCTGGCTGCTCAGCGTCTGGAGCGCTGCTTTACCCAAAATAATACCTACGCGGGGTGTGCGATCAATGCGGTCAGTGATAGTGGCAATTGGAACATCAGTGCAACAGCACAAGATGAAAACGGCTACACGTTGAGAGCCGCAGTAGTGCCAGGGCAGCATACTGATGGAACCTGTAGCCCCATGACGCTGAGCAATACGGGTGCGACAACGCCGGCGAATGCAGATTGCTGGCCACAGTGATTGTAAAACACCAGGGAGTGGTGTCGTGAATGCACAACAGGAGTGTAACCATGAGTAAGTCAGAACTTTCAAGTCAACGCGGCTCCGTGCTTGTCATAGGCATGATCTTTCTGGTTGTGCTGATGCTGGGTGCTGTTGTGATCATGCAAAGCTCGGTTCAGGATGAGCAGATTACCGGTAATACGCGTCGCTCAACGGATGCATTCATGGCCGCTGAGGCTGGTATTAGCCGCTCTCAAGGATTCTTGCTTGAGGACCATTATCAGGATCAAGACTATAACCCACCATTGTGGTTCTACTACAGCTGTGAAGAGACTGTAGTCGATGGGGTAACCCAGTTCTGGTTGCTTGATGAGAATGGTGAACCGTTTGCAGAAAGAGCAACGCTGATACCGGCAACCGCATTTGCCAACGGCAGCGAATTCACCGTTCTGGTCGATGGGCGCTGTACGCCGGGGGATGGTGGCACTGTAGAACAGGTCAGTTTGGTCAGTATAGGTGAGCAGGCGAACTCGATACGGAGCGTTCAGTACGGCCTGGGCCACAATGGTGACGCAACTTGGCCAGCGGTCTTTGTCAATGACAATCCTGAAGCAGACCCCGTTGTGTGCGACTTCGACTTTGGGCCTTCGAATTCCTACCTTTACGACGGTCGAGGCGGGCCGGCGTTGTCAACAAACACAGCCGCGTGCGCTCGGCAAGTTCGTACAGCCGATGAGGATGCGGATGGCGATGCCAGCGGCCAGTTGGTAGGTGGCGTTGTTGCCAACAACCCGGCCCCTGAGTTCACCGCGCCTGAGGGTATGAGGGAATTTTTTGTGGCCCTTGAAGGGGTGACGGATGCAAGCAGGAAAATCGTCGGAGAAGAGGACTCCAATCCGAACAAGGATCGTGTGGTCACCAAAACTCACGCAGACTGGCCGGCTGATCTGGGTACACCGGGCGACCCCTCAACCATGAAAACCACTATTGTGTACGGTAATTTGAATATTACCGGCTCGCTTGAGGGGGCAGGGGTTTTGGTGGTCACAGGGCATGCTGATTTTGGTGGTACGCCTCACTGGGATGGAATCATCGTTGTGTTGGGTGGTGAGGTGAATATCGGTGGTGGCGGTACGGCTAACGGTTTGAACGGTACGCTGATTGTTTCGAATATCGATTTTGGCAGTAGTGCCGATTCAGATGGTTACCTCATACCGGATGAAAGTGACTCGGCAACCTGGGGATATGATGCGGACGAGCCGAGAGTCAACTGGGATGTGAGCGGCGGTGGTAATGCGCTCTACAATTATGGTTGCCAGAACTTGATCGATGCTGCAGCAAATCTGGAAGCGGCTGGAGTAAGTTCAGATGTCAATTTTCCTGCGCCAACCAGTTGTCCTGATTTGAACGGTGATGGCACCTCCGGTGATGGCAGTTTTGGAACGATCAGTACAGTGGATTGGTTTGAAGAGGTGAATAACTGATTGCCAATGCATTGGTCCCAACTCCTCACCACCCAACGCTACGGTCATGCTGAACTGACGCCCGACGAGGTCGGGCGTTCGCATTTCCACAAGGACCATGACCGCATTATCTTCTCCAGTGCCTTCCGCAGGCTGGGACGCAAGACTCAGGTTCACCCCTTTGCCCTCAACGATCATATTCATACCCGCCTGACGCACTCCATGGAGGTGGGGAGCCTGGGGCGCAGTCTCGGTATCCGCGTGGGTGAGTTAATCGCGGATGAGCTGCCACCCTGGGTGACGCCGCATGATCTGGGCATGATCGTGCAGTCGGCGTGTCTGGCGCATGATATCGGTAACCCGCCTTTTGGACATGCCGGGGAATATGCCATTCGTGACTGGTTCAGCCGACATCAGGATGATGTGCGCCTGCAGTCTCTGTCTGAGCTTGAGCGACTGGATCTGCAGGTGTTTGAAGGCAACGCACAGGGCTTTCGCGTTGTTACCCGGATCGAGAATCACCTTTTCGATGGCGGACTGCGCCTGACCTTTCCCACTTTGGGCACCTTGCTCAAGTACCCCTGGGGTGTTGAGCAGGCCGGGCCGCGTGGCAAGTTCAGCGCCTTCTGCTCCGAGCGTGACATCCTCAATGCGCTGGGGCGCGATCTTGGATTGGTGCCCCAGGGAGAAGGGCGCTGGTGCCGTCATCCACTGGCCTACCTGCTCGAAGCGGCTGACGACATCTGTTATGCCATTCTGGACCTCGAGGATGCCATCGAGCTGCATATTCTCGGCTTTGAGGATGTGAAGCAGATTTTGCTGCAGCTGTGCGGTGATCTTGAGTTTGACGATGAGATTTTTGCCTCGCAAGCGTCCGCACGGCGCAAGATTTCGGCCTTGCGTGGCAAGGCGATGGAAAATATGGTCAACTCGGTAGTACAGGTATTTGCCCGACAGTACGAGGCGATCATGGCCGGTACCTACGCGGGCGAGTTGCTGCTCGATGGTGATCCGCTGGTGCGTGAAGGCATCAATACGGCCAAGCGCGTTGCCCGTGAACGGGTATTCCCCGATACCCGCAAGGCTGAGCTGGAAGTCGGTGCCTATACGACTCTCGGTATTCTGCTGGATGCCTTCTGCGATGCCGTGTATGAGCAGTACAGTAAAGGCCGGGAAGGGCTGGGTTACCGCAGTCAGAAGATTATCAGTCTGATGGGGATTCATGCGCCGGGTCCGGACTGGCCCCTGTACGACAGCTACCGCCGGGCGCTGGATTTCATCTCTGGCATGACCGATAACTACGCCAGCTATCTGGCGCGTCAGATCGGTGGCGTGGGGCTTTAGCGTAACGGGATGAGTCCGTTATTTTTATCTTTTATTGATATAGCGCTCAGGATTGTGTGAAACCCTATGGCAAGTTTGCGTGATCAGCTCAGTGGGCTGGTATATTCAACCGAGAGTGGCCGGCATTGCCCGGCCTGTGGTGAGCCGGAAGCTCAGTGCAAGTGTGATGACATCTCTGAAGCCGAGCGCTTGGCGTCACTGGATGGCGTGGTGCGCATTCGTCGCGAAACCAGTGGGCGCAAGGGCAAGGGCGTAACCACCGTTACGGGTGTGCCTCTGACCAGTAATGAGCTGAAAGCGTTGGCGAAAAAGCTGAAGCAGCGTTGTGGTACCGGCGGTGCCGTAAAAGAGGGGGTGATCGAGATTCAGGGCGATCACCGTGAAACATTGAAAGCGGCGCTGGAAAGCGAGGGCTACCAAGTCAAGCTATCTGGCGGTTAATACAGGCGAGGTGCAGGGATGAAGGCAGTTTGGGGACTCCTGGGGATGCTGGTGTTGGCTCAGCCGGTCAGTGCCGAGATCTATCACTACGTGGATGAGCGTGGGCGCAAGGTATATGTGGACCGCCAGAGCCAGATTCCACCTCAGTTCAGGGATCAGGTTCAGACCCGTCAGGAAGAGTCGAATACGCTGAGCAAGTCCGAGCGTGAGCGCCGTGCGCTGGTGCTGGAACGGATTGAAACCCGTGACGGTGCTGAAGCGGAGATGCGCAAGATCGAGGCCGAGATGGATGAGCTGGAGCAGCCCGCCAGTGTCGAAGGCAATAGTGTCAAGATTCCGGTTGAAATGCGTTATCTGGGCCGCACCCTCACACTCAATCTGATTGTCGATACGGGGGCGACCCGTACGCTGTTGCACCGCAGTGCCATTCGCGGTTTTAACGCCGTTCCGCGCCCGGCCGGTTATGCCACGGTGGTGGGCGGCGCTCGCATTCCCACCAGTGTGATGACCATTAACCGCATGTCCTTCGGGCCTGTCGAGCGTAACGGGGCGGAGGTATTGGTGATTGATCCACAGTCCAATCTGCCTTACGACGGTCTGCTGGGCATGGATGTGCTGTCGACGGTCAAGTATGAGATCGATCTGCAGCGCGGGCTGGTGATCTGGGAAGCGGATCGTTACCGTGAATTGGCACGGGCCAGAGATGAGCTGCTGGCCCGGATGGAGACCGAACTGGCTCAGCCCTGAGCCAGTTGCCGCTCGGCCAGTCTCAGGTCGAGCGTTGCCTTGAGCAGCTGATACAGCTGGATTGAGGCGTCAATTTCGGCCTTGCGATTGGTCAGGCTTTCAATGTTCAACCCCAGCGGCAGCCCCAGCGGCAGACAGGCGTCCAGAATCTGTTCCAGGTTGTTCTGACAGATGCGAACGGATTCCGCCAGGGGTTTTTCTGCATCCAGAATGCGGTAGCGAGTGGCTTCCGGGACCGAAATGCCCAGCCACTGCATGAATTCCAGCGTTTTGGCGCTGCCGCACGGCGTGAAGGTCAGAATGATGCGCTGTGGCGTCAATCCCTGCTCCCGGCAGCTGCGCGCATAGGAGGTGAGCAGGTCGATGGTGGCCTGTGCGTTGTAAACGGCCTGGGAGACAAAAAATTCACAACCATTGGTCATCTTGCCCAGCAGGCGCTGGTGTTCGTTGCCTTTCGCCGCATGGCGTTCGGCAATTGTAACGCCACCCAGATGGAAGGGGTGTTGATGTTCTTTCAGCGCCGCATAGGCATCGTTCAGTGACAGCTTGATATCACCTTCGGATGAGGGGCTGCCCACCAGTACCAGATTGCGTATGCCGTAGTCGTTCCAGCTTTGCTCCAGCCAGTGCTCAAAGTCGGCGCGGTCCCGCTGGGCAACACTCTTGTAGGTAATGATTGGCTTGCCGCTTTTTTGACCGAGCAGACGCGAGTAGTCACGCGGGTCACGCGTTTCCATGTAGGGAAAGGGTCGCGGTGTGTCGATACGACTGCTTTCGTCCTGAATGTCATAGACAATCAGGCCGTCATACTCCAGTGTATCCAGTCTGGCCAACAGGCGCTCGGCAATCTCCTGCATCTGCATATCCTCGGTGCTGGCCTTCGGGGGTGTGGTACCCACAAAGCAGACACTGCGGTGAGGATCGGCAAATTTCTGTTGCAGGGCGTTACTCATGTTGGCTGTCCATATTCCGATTGGTTACTGTTATGTTGTGAATTATATTCATTTGGTTGCAAAGCGTGATGAAATCTTCTGCAGTTACAGTGAGGCATCTTCATGAGTACACCGTTTGACCCCTCAAGTCTGGGCCAGCATTTGCAAGGCGAGACGGACATACCCCCGCTCGAAAAGTGGAATCCCCCATTCTGCGGCGATATCGATATGCGGATTGCAGCGGATGGGCGCTGGTTTTATGAGGGATCGCCCATCGGTCGCGAGGCGATGGTCAAGATGTTCTCACGCGTGCTCTGGCGCGAGGACGACCGATATTTTTTAAAGACGCCGGTCGAAAAGGTCGGCATTCAGGTGGATGATGTGCCCTTTTTCGTCACGCAGGTCGAGCGCCGAAAGGGAGAGAAGGGGATTGAACTGATCTTTACCACGTCTGCAGGGGATCGTGTGCGAGCTGATGCCGAGCATCCGATACGGGTCGAGACCGACCGCAAAACCGGTGAGCCCTCGCCGTATTTGATGATTCGCTTTGGCATGGAAGGGAAGCTTGCACGCAATCTGTTTTATCAGTTGGTTGAGCTGGGGCGTGTCGTGCACGACAAAAAGGGCTCTGAGCTGGTCGTCGACAGCGCCGGGAAGGTGTTCAGCCTGGGGCGGTTGAGTCTATAGCAGAAACAGCGTACCCAGCCCCAGGAAGGCCACAAAACCCACCACATCGGTCACGGTGGTCAGAATGACGGAGCCTGACAGGGCCGGGTCGATTTTGAAGCGCTCCAACACGACCGGGATCAGCACGCCTGACAGTGCGGCCGCGGCTATGTTGACCACGATTGCGAGCGCAATCACCACGCCGATGGCGGCGCTGCTGAACCATACAGAGGCCACCACGCCAATCACCAGTGCCCACAGCACACCGTTAAGGCCGCCTACGCTGAGTTCTTTTTTCAGCAGCGGCATGATGTTGGCGGTGGTGATCTGCCCCAGTGCCAGGCCGCGAATGATCAAGGTCAGTGTCTGACTACCGGCAATGCCGCCCATGGATGCCACCACAGGCATCAGCACGGCCAGTGCCACGATCTGCTCCAGGGTTCCTTCAAACAGGCCGATGGTCCAGGATGCCAGCAGCGCGGTCAGCAGGTTGATGCCCAGCCAGGTGGCACGGCGCTGAGAGCTGCGCAGGACCGGGGCGAACAGGTCTTCCTCTTCGTTCAAGCCCGCTGTAGCCATCAGTTGCGACTCGTAGTTCTCGTGCAGAATTTCGGTGCTTAGCCGCTGGGTCATGCGTCCAAGCAGCAGGCCGTTTTCTCCCACCACTGGCAGGGCGGCGACTGCGGCCAGCTCAAAGCGGTCAGCGGCATCCTTCAGGTCGGTTTCGGCCTGTACCGGTTCCAGTTCGGGGTCGCAGAGTTCGGTCAGAGGCAGGTGAGACGCCGCCCGAAACAGGGCAGTGACCGGTACAGCACCGGTGTAGCGCCCGGTACGATCCACGAGCCACAGGTGTTCGGTGTATTCAGGCACGGCGCGTCGCAGCAGTCGCTGCGCATCGCGGACTCGGCTGTTGTGCGGCAATATCAGCAGTTCGTGGTCAACATAGCGGCCGATGGCGTTCTCATCATAGCGGGCGCTTTGTTCGTAATGCGCACGTTGCTTGTCATCCATGCGCGCCAGCGCAATATCCACAACCTCTTCCGGCAGGGATTCGGCCAGTTCAATCAGCGTTTCGGCGTCGAGGTCGGAAATAAGCTGATCCAGCGAGGCGCTGTCAAACAGTCGCAGCAGGCTCTCTCGTGCCTCGGCACGCATGGCGACCAGTACATCGGCATGCAGCTCGGTCGGCACATGTTCCCAGGCGTGCTGACGTGCATCCAGTGGCAGAGACTCAAGCAGCAACGCAATCTGATCCGGTTCCAGTGCTTCAAACGACTCCGGGATGGGTTGACCACCGGGATTGTCGTCGTGGCGGATCATCTGATCGATGTGCTGGCTGATGTCGTCGCTCATGGGCGGGAGCCTTCTCTTTGAAGCGGGTACAGGACAGTCAGATCTTACCCTGATTACGTGACGGTTGGGTACTCAATGAGCCTTGAAGAGGGGAGTTGTACGTTTTTTGATCTGTCGCAGAAAAATAACAAAGGATGTCAGGTTTGGTCAGCTTTAAGGTGTTTTGGATTGATATATTGAGCATAACCATATTTCTGCATTTTAAATATTTGTTTAGCCTGAATGAGCGGGGAGTGTTCATGAAAAAGGTTTCATCCGCGAAGTTTGTTAAAACCACTCTTGCCGGTCTGGTCATGGCTTGCGGGGTCTCGGCTCATGCGGAAGATCTGCGCGGCACGTTCAAGGATCGCGTTGACTCTGTGCTTGCTGAGCATCATCTGGCAAGGATGGTCGATGCTGACCTTGATGCAGCCAAAGCTCAGGTTGATGTTGAGCGCGCAGCCTATTTCCCGAAGCTGAATGTCAAGGCATCAACGGGCTGGCAAGAGATTGAGCGCGACATCGGTCAAAGCGGTACCTATGACCCGAGGGAGGCCAGCGTAAGTCTGAATCAATTGGTATATGACTTTGGCGCAACCTCAGCCAAGGTTGGTGCTGCACGTCAAGTCGCTGAGAAAGAGAGCCTTGAAAACATGCTGCAGCGCCAGAACCTGATTCTGGCCGCAGTCGAAGCGCATCTTCAGCTCCTGAAGGCGCATCGTGTTAAGGGTTACGCCGAGACATCCGAACAAAATGTCAGAACGCAAACGCAGCAGGAGAGTGCAAGGGTAGAGGCCGGCAAAGGCTATGCCACTGATGTTCTGCAGGCAAAAGCACAGTTGGCGGCTGCAGAAGCACGCCGTGTTGTGGCTGGCAGCAGCCTGGAAATGGCACAGAACCGTTATGCTTCAGTGTTTGGCAGTCTCCCTGTTGAGGTTGATCAGCTGGAGTTTCTGCAAGTGCCGTCAGCGCTTCTTCCAGCCTCATTGGTAGAAGTTGAACGTCAGGTGCAAACATCCAGCCCGGATGTGGTGGCAGCTCTGGCGCGTTCGCAAGTTGCGAAAGCCAGTCTCAAGGCAGCCAGTCGCTCCGAATACATGCCCCGCGTAGATCTGGATGTAAGCCATGCTCAGTACGAAGATCGTGATGGTACTGAAGGCCATCGTGATGACACCACCGTAACACTTAATCTCAAGTGGAGCTTTGATGCCGGCCTGAAGGCCAGTCATCAGGTTAAGGCTGCTGGTGCGCAGGCGTTGAGTGAAGCTGAAAAAGCAAATTATGTACTGGTTCAGTCTCTTGAGGAGGCACGCAATGCCTGGAATAGCTGGAACATGTCACGTGAGCGTACGCGCTACCTGGAAAATCAGGTCGAAATATCCAAGCAATTCCTTTCTCTGGCTCGTAAAGAACGTGACTATGGCCGCCGCTCCCTGCTCGATATCCTGAATGCTGAAACAGCCCTTATTGATGCTGAAAGCTCGGCAGTGGAAGCCAAAATTGACGAAGTGCTGGCTGCTTTCCGTCTGCTGCGTGCAACTGGGCGACTGGAGGTTGGTTTGTTTGATGATCCGGATGTGGTCGTTTCCATGAGTGATGCAGGACGCTGAGTTAACAGTCCTGCTTGAGTTGTAGTGCGCAAATCAGTTAGCGAAGAACTGCCGTAGGGAAGAGGTCTGCAATGAGTACCATTAATATAGATGCAGTAGTTGACGTTGTTCAAAATGCGGGTGAGCAGATTGCTGTCAGCTCTGAACAGGAGCGAGCGCAGCTGCTGCAGCAGGTAATGGAGCAGGTTGCAGACCTGTTGCGCGAAGGTGGTGCAAGTGAAACGGATATTGCATCCGTTTTGGCGCAGCTTGAGCGCGTGTTGCGAAATCCTGAGGATGCGGGGCTTTTTGCCGCGTTTGAAAGTTTGCTTGCACAAAGCTTTGTACCTGATGACGGTGCTCTCGGTGAATCTGAGCCTGTTATCCCTTCGTCCGGTACTCCCTCACCGGATGTCGACAATGGTGGCACACAAGGCGACAGTCCAGCTCAGGAACCTGCTCAGCCAGCTCAACAGCCCAATGCAGGCCCCTTCCAGCCTTTTGCACCGCTTGGTGAGGGCGAGGGTGAATCAATTGTACAGGGCCCAGAGGGCCTTGGAACGCCAGAAGTGACGGGTCTGACGCTCAATGAGTTCACAGGGCAGACGGCCTCTGAACCACCGCCGGAAATCTCATTTCTTACTTTCGATGCGACTGACCCGATGGCAACAGGTTCCAACGATGGTGGAACCGAGAGTACTCAGCTGACCTCTGATGGCTTTGTATATCAGCCAGACGCAGGAGGGGATGAGGGTACCACTCCACCATCCACTAACCTGTCCAGTGACTACACACTTTCTTCACCTGTTGCGGCATACGAGGAAGGTGCCACCGGTTTTGTGACGCTCGTATTTGAGGTGACGAGAACCAATCCGGTGACGAATACAACCCTTGACTGGCGACTGGCTGAGCAATTGGATGCTCAAGAAGGCAGTGGCACGGTTGACTTCGCTATTGGCCAGGATACGGCCACAATCGAAATCAGAGTCAATGCAGACAAACTGATAGAAGCCGATGCTGATTATGTGGTGGTGCTCGAAAGCACGGACCCGAATGCCAGAATTGTTGTGGAGCAAGCTTCAACAACTGTTATTGATGATGATGGCACGGTTGCTCTGTCGGTTGATCAGATTTCCGTTGAAGAAGGCAGCTCAGGTACTTCTACGATCCTGACATATACCGTCAGTCGCACCAATACAGTCAGTGCTACCAGCGTTGACTGGGCACTTTCGGGTGTTGATGCCACTGACCTGGCCGTGGGACAGTCTCAGGCCGGCAGTATTGGCTTTGCGGTAGGTGAAGCCAGTAAAACCTTCACTATTGAAGTGCTGGGTGACAAAACGATTGAAGCCGATGAGTTGCTCACTGTTACGCTGAGCAACCCGGGTGACAACCTGAACCTGGGAGCACCCGTTCAGGTTGGTACTGACATTGTCAACGATGACGGTACGGTAGCCATTGCAGTAGATCAGGTACAGATCGAAGAAGGTGATGTCGCTACAAGTCGAGTGTTGACCTATACGGTGACGCGTACCAATGGCGTTAACCCATCCAGTGTGGACTGGGCATTGAGTGGGCTGGATGCAACCGATCTGGCTGCAGGTCAGGCGCAGAGTGGAACGCTTGTGTTTGCTGCTGGAGAAGTCAGCAAGACGTTCACAATTGAGGTGCTGGGCGACCGATCCATTGAAAGTGACGAAACACTTAGCGTCAGCCTGACCAACCCGGGAGATAACTTGTCGTTGGGCACGCCGGCACAAGTCGATACGGTTGTGATCAATGATGACGGTGCCGTATCAATTGCTGTGAGTGAGGCCAGTATTAATGAAGGCAGTAGTGGCAGCAGCACCGTTCTGACGTACACAGTAACCCGGACCAATGATGTCAGTGCCACCACTGTTGATTGGGCGCTTTCGGGGGTTGATGCCGCCGATCTCGCTGTTGGACAAAGTACCGGGGGTACACTCGGATTCGCTGTGGGTCAGGCCAGTCAGACCTTTACCGTTGAGGTATTGGGAGACAAGAGCATTGAGCCGGATGAAATTCTCAATGTGACGCTGTCCAATCCGGGTGCAAACCTGAATATTGATACTGCCCAGGCAACGACTACCATCATCAACGATGATGCTCCCGTTGAGATCAGTGTCGATTCTGCTGTAATTCTGGAAGGTGCTGATGGTGAAGCTTCAACGCTGACCTATACCGTTGTGAGGGGCTCTACAACAGGCCCCAACAGTGTCGATTGGGCGATCAGTGGAGTTGATGCCGCTGATCTTGCGGTTGGGCAGCCCATGACTGGGACGGTGTTATTTGCTGATGGTCAGGACACCGTGACGTTCACAGTCAGTATTGCCGGCGACAAAACGGTTGAAGCCAGCGAAAACCTGATCGTTACGCTTTCCAATCCGGGCGATAACCTTGAGATTGTGACACCTGCTGCCACCACAGAAATAACGAACGATGATGGCAGTGTGGGTGTTTCTGTCAGCCCGGTCAGTCTGCTTGAAGGCGATGCAGGGGAAAGCCAGACGCTGATTTACACCCTGACGCGTGACAATACACTGAGCGCCAGTACGGTTGACTGGGCGCTGACTGGCCTTGACCCCATCCGCTTCGGAGGAACACTGCCTACAGGTACTGTTACATTTGGTATCGGGGAATCGACTGCGACGGTTGAATTGATCGTCAACGGTGACCGTGTCATCGAGCCTGACGAAAATTGGACGCTTGAACTCAGCAACCCGGGTGACAACCTTAATCTTGATGCATCGGCTGCGTCTGCTGCTGCACAGGTGCAGGATGATGACTCGCTCATCTCGATTGCACCTGTACAGGTGCGCGTTGACGAGGGGCAGGAGGGCGATGTAACCGAGGTTCAGTTCAAAGTGACCCGCACGTCCGGCTCTGAAGCCACGAGTGTCGATTGGCGGGCCGCCGGCGGTGATGTGGATGCCAGCGATTTTGTTGGCGGGGTCATTCCATCGGGAACCGTGGACTTCGCAGTGGGTGAAACGGAGCAGTTTGTCACTGTCCAGATTGCGGGCGACCGTTCGCTGGAAAACGATGAAGTTCTAACCGTTGTGCTTGAAAATGCTGGCACAAATGCGTCTATCGGTGTGCAGTCGGCCAGTACGACCATCACCACCGATGATATCGGCTTTGGTATTTTCGCGGACGAAACCGTAGTTGTGGAAGGTGCCAGCGGTGAACAGACGGCAATCACCTTCCACGTCGTTCGCTCATCGGTGCTGGATCAGGCCACCAGTATTGACTATCGCCTTATTCCGGTAGGTAGCAGTGGTGTTGATGCGACGGACTTTGTTGTAGGGCAGGATGTCCTGAACAACAACGGCGGACGTCCCAGCGGTACCGTGAGTTTCCTGCCGGGCGAAGTCAGCAAAACCGTCACTTTGTATGTGCAGGGCGATGCAATTCCTGAGGCAAACGAAGACTTCAGCATTATCCTTGCAAATGCACCGGGTAACGCCCAGATCATTTTCGGTGAAATCGGTGGTCAGATTCGCAGTGACGAGATGCAGTACAGTATTGCATCGGTTACGGCCTCTACTATGGAAGGCACGGGAGAGGGTAATACTGCCCAGTTCCTGGTAACACGCACAGGTGATACATCGCTGGCAAGTGTTGTTGGTTACCAGATAGCAGGTGTCGGTGAGAACCCTGCCAATGCGGCAGACTTCGAGGGTGGTGTGTATCCCTCTGGCTTGGTGGAGTTTGCAGCGGGTGAGGTCAGCAAGCTCGTCGACGTTCAGTTGTCGGGCGACAATCAGCTTGAGGGTTTTGAAACCTTTGCGGCCAGTCTTGTTGAGCAGGATGCGAACACCCTGATCACCAACCGAACAGCCGTGCACACAATTGATCCGGACGATGCGGCTGTTTCGATTGAAGCGATCAACAGCGTGGTCCGTGAAGGCTCTTCTGCTCCGCAGGACCATACATTTACCCTTACTCGCACAGAGTATGCTGGTTCTACAATTGTCGTGAACTGGAGCCTGGTCGGCACCGGCGCCAATCCGGTTGATGCAGCTGACTTCGGTGGTGCCTTGCCTTCAGGGTCCATTACCTTTGGACCCAATGAAACGGTCAAGACGCTGACCATTACGCCCAGCGCAGATACAACTTTCGAAAGCCATGAAGGCTACCAAATTGTTCTGACTGAAGGCTCGGATGGCTTCGTGCTGTTGCATGACACGGCTTCAGGTCTTGTATTGAATGATGATGTCGGCTTGACACTGGTGGCAACGAACCTTGATGAGGAGGAGGGTAACCCAGGCGCGCCGTCACAGATAACCTTTACTGTGGAACGTACGGGAGATCTCAATACCGTCACCACAGTCGACTGGTCAGTGGTGCCGGACGCCATTGATGGCGTCTCAGCCGCAGATTTTGTTGATGGTATTGCCGCCATGTCAGGCAGCCTGACGTTCGAGCGTGGCATCAGCAGCCAGGTCGTGAATATCACACTCTCTGCCGACAATGACCTGGAAAGTGACAAGGGCTTCAGCGTTGTATTGAGTAACCCCCAGCCTGCCATCGGCACCGAAATCCTGGTTGATCAGGTCAGTGGCAGCATTCTGAATGATGACGCTGTCTTTACGCTGTTGCCGTTGACTAGCGTGACAGAAGGCAATGCCGGCGCCAAAACCGTGACGCTGACAGTCGAGCGTCACGGTGATCTGTCAGGCACGGATACGCTGGAGTATTCATTGGCCGCTGCTGTTGGCTCTGATATCAGTGGCGCTGACTTTGTCGGTGGAGCATTCCCTTCCGGTACGCTCACGTTTGCACCTGATCAGCAAAGCCGCACCATCAGCTTCCAGATTGTGTCCGATTCGGTGCTGGAAAACGATGAAAGCTTCATCGTCAACATTTCAAATCCCAGTGCGGGCTCCACTATTGATCCTGCCGCTGCGCAGACCACTGTAACCATTACCAACGATGACGATCAGTTGAGTGTGGTTGCCGCCGATGCCGATCTCGCAGAAGGTGAAAACGGTACTGAAACCACATTTACCTTTACGGTCAATCGCAGTGGGTTTACCGACAAGGCAACCAGCATTGGCTGGAGCGTGATCGGCTTTGGTGGTAGTGCAGCCACAGCCGATGACTTCGTTGGTGGGGTGTTCCCCAGCGGAACCGTTGATTTCATCGCAGGCCAAACAACGGCTGATATCACGATAACCGTTCAAGGCGATTTCTTGCGTGAAGCGGATGAAGGCTTCCAGGTTGTGCTGGGTGCACCTCAGGCGGGGACCGAGGTTGCAACCGGCTCCGCTTCCGGGGTGATTCGCAACGATGACACGGGGCTGGTGATCGAAGCCACGACAACGAATCTGAGTGAAGGCGACAGTGGTACGACTACTCACGTGTTTACCGTCACTCGAACAGGCGTGACCACCGGTACTACAACCGTAAACTGGACTCTTTCCGGAGATGTGGATGCGGCCGATTTTGGTGGTGTTTTGCCCTCGGGTACCTTGATTTTCAATGATGGCGACATCACACAAACCATCGAAATTAATGTGTCAGGCGACACCGATATCGAGTCCAATGAGTCCTTCACCGTAACGCTGTCCGGGGCGAGCGGCAATTCAGATATTGAAACCGAGTCGGCGGTTGGATCAATTGTTGCCGACGATATTGAGTTGTCTATCAGCGCTATTAACGCAACGGTTGTCGAGGGTGCTGAGGGCAGTAACCAGGTCATACAATTCACGGTTACTCGCAGTGGTGATCTGGCTTCTGCGGTGAATGTCGACTGGAGCGCGACAGGGCTCTCAGCCGGCGACTTTGCAGCCGGTACCCAGTTTGGTGGCGTGCTGTCTTTTGCCGCAAACGAAACCAGCAAGCTGATCAGCCTGACGCTGGTGGGTGATGATACGTTGGAGGCGGATGAGACCCTTCAGGTAGCGTTGTCCAAGCATGTCGGAGACCCAGCGTTTGATCGCACATGGCTGGGCACCGATACTGCGACGACAGTCGTTGAAAATGATGATGTGCAGTTCTCGATCAGTGCTGACAGTGCAACGCTTGCAGAAGGCAATACCGCTGATGGCGCTACCACAGCCTATACCTTTACTGTTAGCCGCAGCAGTACTCTTGGGCCTTCTACCGTTGATTGGGCGGTGCAGTTGGCAGGTGGTTTGACCTCTGCAGCCATAAATGATTTTGCAGCCGGTCAGGATGCGCTGGGTACCAATAGCGGTTTGCCGTCCGGTACGGTTACCTTTGCCGATGGGCAGCTGACTCAAGAGGTTACGGTCAATCTGGCGACCGATAATAACGTTGAGCAGGATGAGCTCTTCTCTGTTCTGCTGAGTGTGTCCAATTCGGACAACGTGGATTTGTCATCGCCATCTGCGACGGGGACCATCAGTAATGATGACTCTGGTTTCTCGATTTTTGCAGCTGACAGCGTTAAGGCAGAGGGCGATAGTGGCACAACCATATTCACCTTCGACGTTGTACGTGCCGGTGACCTGTCCGGCCCGGCCCTGATTGACTGGAGCGTTGGGGGCGGCAGTCTGAATCCTGCCGATGCGGGTGACTTTGGAGGGGTATTCCCGAGTGGCACATTAAATATTCCTGCAGATACCGCCACCGTTACACTCAATATTGAAGTGACCGGCGATATGTTGGCCGAATTGGGTGAAGAGTTTGTTGTTTCCATCAGCAACGCGCGCCTTCAGGCGGGTGGTGCATTGGGAATCTCAGCGGAAACGGGGTCGGCCACCGGTACCATCATCAATGATGACCAGAACTTTGCCGTTTCAGCTGCCAATGCAAGCCTGAGCGAAGGCGATACCGGTACTCGGGAAGTGGTGTATACCATTACTCGTACGGGCGATCTTTCTGGCGCTGCAACCGTGGATTATTCCGTAACTGGCAGCGCCGGTGTGGATGGGGCCGATACGGTATCCGCGCTGCCTTCCGGCACCTTGAATTTTGCTGCGGGTGTCAGTGAGTTGACAGTATCGGTTTTCGTCAAGGGTGACTTGCTGGGTGAGGAGGATGAAACCTATACACTGAACCTCAGCAACCCAAGCACAGGTATGGTGACGACGGCCAGTGCTACAACCACCATTACCAATGATGATGCCAACTATGAGGTATCTGCACCCGCTGCGGCCATGGAAGGTGATGCCGGTGCTACCACAGCCTACAGCTTTACAGTGAGCCGTACCGGTGATGTCAGCCAGGCTGGCTCCGTTGACTGGGCAGTACAGGCTGCTTCGGGGCTGACCTCGGGTGACTTCTCGCCGGGGCAGGACCTGTTGGGTAACGGGGGGCTGCCCAGTGGTACACTTTTATTCAACGCCAACGAATCCAGTAAAACGGTCATCATCAACGTCTTGGGCGATCTGAATCTGGAGAATGACGAAACGCTCGCGGTCTTGTTCTCGAACGCGACGGGTGGAATATTCCTGGACCAGAATGGTGTTGAGGTTGGCACTCAGACCGCAACGACAACTATACAGACGGACGATGACAGCTTCAGCATAAGCGCCGAGACCGCGTCCACGTTTGAAGGGCACACTGACAGCACTCTGACGTATACAGTGACACGTACGGGCTCTTTGACCGGAGCACGAGACCTGACGTGGACCATCAGCGGCGTGGATGCAGCTGATCTGGGTGACGCTCAGGCCATGACCGGCACTGTCAGCTTTGCCGACGGGCAGGAAACGGCGCAGATTCAGGTTACCTTGAAGGGCGATACCGTTACCGAAGCGGACGAAACACTCACCGTGACGCTTTCTAACGAACCGGCCAATACGGTGATTGGAGCCGCCGCTGCCAGTACCGAGATTGTGAACGATGATGCCAGCGTTTCCGTGAGCACGTTGCTGGCTGATAAAAATGAGGGTAATACAACCGGTAATGTGATTGATTTCACGGGGCGAGTCACGACCGGAGAAGTACCTCAGAATACCTCTACGGGCTTCACTGTCTCTGCGTCTGGGTCGGTTACCGGAGAAATTGGTGATGCAGGTTTATCCGGAACGGATCAGGATTGGTATGTTGTCTACCTCACGGCAGGAAATACTTATCGTATAGATCTTGAAGGTAGTCCAACATCAAAGGGAACTCTGTCTGATCCGCTGTTTCATGGTATCTACAATGCAGCTGGCGCCAGCCTTGGGTATAGCAATGATGATGGTGGTGTCAGCACTAACTCGCAAACCACATTTACTCCGTCTTCAACCGGGCTTTACTATCTTGCTGCAGGTTCCTTCAGCAGTAACGAGGGCACTTACACGCTTACCGTAACCAATACAACGAGCCCTGGCGAAGACGTCAGTGTACAGGCTGCAACTTTAGTTGATTACACCTTCACGCTCACCCGTTCGGGCTACCTTGATCAGGAAAGCACGGTTGAATGGCGTGTAGGTGGTGGCACCGATCCGGTTTCTGTAGATGACTTCTTTGGTGTAGTCGACACGCTGGGCGATAACAGCGGGCTCCCAAGTGGCACGGTAACATTCGCCACAGGCGAAACCAGCAAAACATTAACCGTACAGGTGCTGGCCGAGTCCATTCTTGAGGCTGACGAGAGCCTTCAGGTGACGATTTCCGATCCCACAACGGGTACCGAAATCGGTACTGCCACCGCCACTGGCACCGTTCGCAATGACGATGCTGAGCTGAATATTACGGCAGGTACAGCCTCGCTGGTTGAAGGTGATGCCGGGCATGGCACGGGAGTTGCATATACCTACACGGTCACTCGTACCGGCAACCTGGATCAAACCACTACCGTTGATTGGACCGTTGCGCACGGTACCACCAACGCCAATGACTTCAGTAATGGCAGCGGGTCTAACATTACTCCAAGTGGAACTGTTACGTTCAATGCCGGACAGGCCACGCAGACCATTACGGTTTATGCCTATGGAGACACCGGCGTTGGCAGCGTCGAGGGTGATGAAAGCTTCAGCGTTGTGCTTTCCAACTCAAACCCGGGCAGCTCAATAGGCAGCTCTAACGCATTTAACAGTACGATTGTTAACGATGATACGCTGATAACAGCTTCATTTGATGATATGCGTGTGGCTGAAAACGTGTCAGGCGAGTCCAGCACCTACAATATCACGCTGACAAGAAGTGGTGATCTCAACAAAACCACATCCATCAATTGGGCTGTTCAGTCCACTTCCGTATATGATGCCGAAGAGAACAACTGGTCAGGCTCTGCAGATTCAACGGATTTTGGCGGCTCAATGCCTTCAGGGAGTGTTAGCTTTGGTGCAGGTGAAACGACCAAAACAATTACTATAACAGTACCTGGTGACGACACTGTTGAAAATGATGAATGGTTCCAAGTGTATCTGTCCGGTGCGTCAAATACGGATCAGGTGTCCATCATCCATGATGACCCCAGAATTACGGGCGGTAATGCGTTTTATAATACGACGGTGGGTGGCTGGGTTTACGATGGGACACAGATTGATGCAGCCAACAGTGGCTACCTGTTTGCCGAGATCGAGCGTGATGAGGCGGTTTTCTACCTGAGTGACCGCGAAGTCGCTGACGAAACGGTGCAAACCCTGTCACCAGGAAATACTCTATTCAGCCGTACAGAAGGTGATACAGAGGCTGATGGTGGCAATGGCTCCATTACCGTTAATGTGGGTGGTACCGACTACTCCTATGTCGAGCATATATTTGCGGTTCAGCGTCAGGTTGCAACAGCCGGTACGGGATCTGTTGATTGGCACATCACAACCTATTCTGGCGCCACCGTTTCACCGGATGACTTCCTTGATCTGACATTTGACGGAGATGGTGTTGTTACGAGTGCTGCAGTCGCAACATCACTGCCTTCAGGTACGGTAACCTTCGAGGATGGTCAGGAGTGGGCCTATCTCAAGTTTTATACCCGTGCGGATGATGTGGGTGAGCTTGATGAATACTTTGCTGTGTATCTGGCCAACCCAAGTCCGGGCTCTTCGATCAATACAAGTGACACTGCAGGTTACAGCCAAAACAACCTTGGGATTATCGATAACGATGATACCCGTTTTGATGCCGCGGCCAGTGACACCGTTGAAGGCGGCACGGTCACCTTCACCATCACCCGCGATGGTGATACCCGCGGTACGGATACCGTAGACTGGTTTATTACCTTCACAGGCTTTGAAACCACTAACGAAAGTACCAACGATGAATCGACCTGGTACAAGCTGGATCCGTCAGATGTGAATGATCCCGTGCCCAGCAACGGGTCGGCCACCTTTGATGCGGGTAACAACCGTTGGACCGGTACGCTGACCTTTGAGGATGGCGAAACCACCAAAACCATCACTATGGATACCATCGACGACGCTTGGCCCGAAAGCTGGCGCGAGAATATTGCCATTACTTTGGGCAATGCAAATAACGTTGACGATGGAGAGCTCAACCACGACCTTGAAACGGCTGAGGAAGGGTACACCGACTCTGCATGGGTGTATGACAATGAGCCTGATCCAATTCTGACGCTGTCTGTCGACAACACCTCCGTGTTTGAAGGCACAGCGGCCAATGCGGCTTACAACGATCAGAATACGGGTAATACCTTTACCTTTACCATCACCCGTACTGATCAGCAGGGAGATGCTCTCGATTATACCTCTACGGTTGCCTGGTCCCTTTCAGATTCGAATATAAATCGTTCGGATTACGGCGACATCAAGGATTATGGTACGGTCAATCGTGCCTATGAATATAACAGTGGTATCACCTACGGTAACGTCTACTTCGCTGCCGGCGAATCTCAAAAAACCATCACGATTACACTCAATGGCGATGATTTTGTTGAAGGGGACGAGACACTGACCTTCCGCTTGTACGAAGCGGATCAGGCAGAGAGTTGGGTTTACGATGTGTACGGCGGAGGCGCCGACCAAAACGGCTATGGCCCTGCCAATCTCGATACCAGTACCGAAAACCATTACATCGAGCAGCAGGTTACCATCAAAAATGATGACGTGAGGCTTTGGGTCGGTGGCTGGGACACCAATGGCACTGATGGCTACAACACCAACCTGAATATCAGTGCCTATGAGGGTAACCCGCTTAACTTCACCATGGTGCGTGCGGGCCGCATGGATAATGATGTTGAAGTCGGTTATCAGATCATTACCGGCACCGCCGGAGCGGGTGATGTTGTCACCACCAGTGGGACGTTCACACTTGAGGCTCAGGCGAGCTCGTACAGCAGCGGATATACCTACAATATCTCTTTGGCCGACCTGCTGATTGATGACACACTGGTCGAGAACAACGAAACCTTCACTCTGCGTCTGACTACTCCGGGGGATGCAGAAGGTTCGTATGTTCGATTCCAGAGCTATGCAACCAATACAACAGCCTGGGCGAACGGTTACAGTGGGAAGTCCACGACACTGGACCTGAACGGTACACTCTACGACGACGATACAACCTATACCCTGACACCTGCCAGTACCACGCTGGTCGAGACAGACACCGGCTCAAACCAGACCTTCTCCTTCACGGTGGAGCGTTCTGGTACTGGATACACCGGCAACGCTGTTCTTAAATGGCGCGTTGAAGCGGTGGGTGGAAACCCGGTCGATGGTGATGATTTCGTAACGGGTGATGCCTTCGGTAACAACAGCGGCCTGCCCAGTGGCAGTGTCAGCTTTGCTGACGGTGTGCTGTCACAGCAGTTCAGTGTGGTCGTCAATGGTGACATCGTCGCCGAGAACAACGAACAGTTCAGAGTTGTTCTCTATGAAGATACGCTGACAACACCTAACCCCGATATCACCAACACGCACAGTATTGCCAGTGCAGACCTGACCATCGTCACGGATGATACAGGCATCAGCATTGCGGATGCCGAAGTTGCAGAAGGTGATACTGACCAGACCATCCAGTTTGTTGTGACCCGTTCCGGCGACCTGACAGGCACTTCAACCATGGACTGGACCTTGGTAAATGGCACCACCGGTGCCAGTGACTTTGTTGGTGCAACAACCGGGCAGTTGACCTTTGCTGCAAACGAAACCAGCAAAACAATCAGCATCACTGTAGCGGGTGATATTGCTCCTGAGGCCGATGAAACTTTCAGCGTGCACCTGAGCAATTTGGTCAATGTTGATGAAATCATCGACGGATCTGCATCGGGTACCATCATCAATGATGACAGCAGTTTCAGTCTCAGTGCAGGCAGCGCTGCTGTTGAAGGTAGTGCTCAAACGTTCACCATCACGCGGACGCATGACACTGCTCAGTCGCAGACGATCAACTGGACAGTCAGTGCCGGAACCGATACTGATGTTGCTGACTTTGGTGGTGCCTTCCCGTCTGGCTCCGTTACCTTTGCTCCGGGTGAAATGAGCAAGACCTTTACGGTGACCTCTCAGGATGATGCCAGTGCTGAAACGGTTGAAGAGTATGTGGTTGATATCAGCCTTGGGGCTGGTACAGCAGGCGACACCATTACTCAGTCGTCTGCCGTTGGTACCATTCTTGATAATGACGCGGCATTCAGCATTGAAGCCGATGCCGCCAGCATACTGGAAGGCAACAGCGGTACACGCACGCTGACGTTCACTGTGGACAGTGTCTCAGGCTACGGTACGGTGAACTGGAACCTGTCCGGTTCGCCTGCCTTGACCAGTGCTGATTTCAATACGGCTGATGGACTGGGAACCAATGGTGGTTTGCCCAGCGGTACACTGAGCTTTACGGGGGATCGCTACCAGACCATCACCATTGAGGTTAATGGAGATAGTGTCCTCGAGGGCGATGAAGCCTTTACTCTGACGCTTTCTGATGCGGCATCAACAACAGGTGGTTCAGCAACCATCGCCACGGCGAGTGCGACGGCCACCATTACCAACGATGACTCTGAAGTCTCGATCAGCGCAACGGATGCTGTAAAGGTCGAGGGCGACTCCGGCTTGACCGCCTTCACCTTTACCGTAAGCCGCACCGGTTATTTGGGTACAGCGGCAACGGTGGATTATGCAATCACTGGCAGTGGTGCCCATGCAGCGGATGGTGCTGACTTTGATGGCGCGCTGCCATCCGGTACGTTGAGTCTTGCCGCTGATGAGGCCAGTACTACTTTGACGGTCTATGTCAGTGGCGACATCACCGGTGAGTTTGAAGAAGGCTTTACCGTCACCCTGAGTAACCCCAGTGAGGGTGTCACCATCGATCAGGGAACTGCCACCGGCACGATTCTGGCTGATGATGTGGTATTTGATGTGGCGGCACCGACCTTGCCGATTGTTGAGGGCAATACCGGGACAACGACCTATTTTGACTTTGTCGTGACACGAAGCGGAAACCTTGATGGAGCTCAAACGCTGAGCTGGAGTGTGGCCGGTATCGGTGCGAATCCCACAGACAGTAGCGACTTTGAGCAGATCAGCGGCACCGTTGACTTTGCTGCTGGTGACACCGAAAAAACCATTCGCGTACCGGTAGCAGGGGACTACAACGTTGAAGACAATGAAGCGTTCCGCCTGACCCTGACCGGGCCTGATGGTGTGCACTTTATCAACGATACGGCCAATGCCGTCATCACGGATGACGAAACAGCCGTTAACATTGCGTTGGCGGATGCCTACAAACCTGAAGGCCAGGATGGTGACGTTACGTATTACACGTTCGTCATCAGTCGTGAAGGCAACAAGGAATTGGCGGCTGATGTCGATTGGGTTGTTACCTTGCCGACGGGTGAAAACGGTGCAACGCTGATCGACTTTGTTACGGGGCAGGACGCGCTGGCAAACAATGCAGGCCTGCCATCTGGCAGTGTCAGCTTTACGGCGGGTGATACCAGCAGCAAGACGATCACCATCGCTGTTCAAGGGGATCTGACGGTTGAGCCGGATGAACTCTTCAATGTGGAAATTTCGACCAGCTCTATTGGTCATGGTGTCGTTGACGGTAGCGCCACGGGTACTATCGTCAGTGATGACCTTGCCTGGACGGTTGAAGCTACAACTATCCCTGTCGAAGGTGACAGCAGCAGTGCGTTTGTCTTTACCGTAACCCGTACCGGAAGCCTGTCTGCTACAACAGTGGACTGGTCTGTTGCCGGTAATGGGGCGTCAGCTGCAGATGCCGCGGACTTTGTTGGTAATCTGTTGCCGTCTGGTACGCTAACCTTTGCTCAGGGACAAGCCAGTCAAACCTTTACGGTATACGTCAACGGCGACAGTCAGCTTGAAGATGATGAAAGCTTCACCGTCACACTGACAGCTCCGACGGATGGCTTGAATCACACCTTCGATCAACAGACAGTCGATGTATCGATTGGCAATGACGATGATGTCATGTCGATTGCAGCGCTCAATACTGATCAAGCGGAAGGCTCAGGCTCCGATACCGGGTTTACCTTTACTGTGACGCGTGACGGCAGCCTGGAAGGCGTATCCACTGTTGGCTGGCGCATCATTCATTCAGATACGTCTGTCGCCGACTTCCAGACAACATTAGGTGTGGTCGAATTTGCGGATGGCGAGGCCAGTCAGATATTGACGGTTAATGTGATCGGAGACCGTGACGTTGAGGCTGATGAGAACTTTACAATCGAACTCTACGATGCCGGTAGTGGCAGTACAGTTGATGTGGGTGCCGGATCCGCGACAGGCATTATCAGAACGGATGATGTTGATCTGTCTATCAGTGGCCTCTCCCCAGTAGCAACAGAGGGTGATGAATCCAGTGCCGGTGTGACAACATTTACCGTGACGCGAAGTGGTGATCTTTCAGTCGTGACAACGGTTGACTGGCAGGTTGTGGCAGGCTCTGCATCTGCAGGCGACTTTGCAGGTGCAGTGCTGCCTTCCGGTAGCCTGGAATTTGCGGTTGGTGAAAGTGCCAAAACCATTACAGTTACGCTTGAAGCTGATGGTCTGGATGAGGGCAACGAAACCTTCAGTGTCGTATTGTCCAACCCAAGTACCGAAGCCGATATTGTGGTGGGCAGCGCCACTGGCACCATTATTGACGACGACGATACGCTGACAGTTGTTGCTGTATCCGGGCCGCAGCAGGAAGGGGACAGTGGCACCAGTGTGTTCACGTTCCGCGTTGATCGCACGGGCACCGCGACAGGCGCTGCCAGCGTTGGCTGGAGTGTGGAGGGTTCCGGCATTCACCCGCTGGCTCTTGATGAGTTCCTCACCACATCCGGTACGGTTGAGTTCGCCGATGGAGAGACCAGCAAAACGTTCACGGTTGAAGTGAATGGAGATGCCGTCGGCGAGTATGATGAAACATTCACGGTTTCTCTGGAAAACTCCAGTTTTGGTTCTACCATCGCGGATGTGACCGCTCAGGGTACTGTGCTGAATGATGATGCAGTGCTCACTATCGCAGCTGACCAGGCCTCCCGTGCTGAGGGTGCGGATGGCATGGAAACTGTATTTACGTTCACTGTTACTCGAAGTGGCGACACCAGCGGTTCAAGCAGCGCTGTTTGGACTGTAGTGCCAAGTGGGATCAATCCCGTGAATGCACAGGATTTTGGTGGTTTCTACCCAACAGGTGTTGTTGGCTTTAGCCCGGGGCAGGAAACCGCAACCATTAGTGTTACGGTGATGGGGGATGACATTGGCGAGTTTGATGAAACCTTCAGTGTGGTTCTGTCTGATGCCAATGGCGCGGATATCCTGGAGGGTGAGGCCAGCACAGTGGTATCCAATGATGATACCGGTGTATCCATCTTTGCTGTGAACAGTGACCAGTTGGAGGGCAATACGGGCGATGTTACAACCTTCACGTTCCGTGTCGAACGAGTGGGTGATTTGTCTCCGACCACTGTCACCTGGGCTGTAGAGGGTTACGGCAGCTATCAGGCCGGTGCAGACGACTTTGTGGGTGGCGAAATGCCCTACGGCAGCATTGAATTTGCTGACGGAGAAAGCTTCCGTGACATCACGTTCCAGGTGGCTGGCGACAACGATCCGGGTCAGGATCAGACCTTCCGGGTTGTGATCGATGGTGACAACCTGGTCAGTGACGTCGCAACGGGCGTTATTCGGAATGATGACAGCTTGATCGCAATCGCCAATGAAGGCCCGGCGACTCAGCTTGAGGGTGATAGCGGCTTTGTTACCTACCAGTTCACGGTGACACGTACAGGTGCAACCGATAAGGTCGATACCGTTGAGTGGGTGGTTGTCGGAGCCGGTGGCCATCAGGCGGATGCTGACGATTTTGTAGGCGGCATTCTGCCTTCTGGTCTGGTTACCTTCGCTGCAGGTGAAACCAGCAAAACAATCTCAGTGGATGTATCGTCCGATGTGCTGACTGAGGTCGATGAAGGTTTTGCAGTACAGCTGCAGAACCCTTCATCTGGGGTCAGTCTTGATACCAATGCTTCAAGTGCGACTGCGACCATTGCGACAGATGACGAAGGCGTTGTCCTGTTGGGGCTTGATGTGGAGCGCTTTGAAGGAGAAGCGGGTACCCAAACTCAGTTCACCTACCAGCTGCTTCGTTCGGGTAATACGGATAACCCAGTCACCATTGATTATGCGATCAGTGGCGATGTTGATCAGGATGATTTCATTACACCGCTTTCAGGCACAATCACGATGGCGGCAGGTGTCAGCAGCCAGCAGTTTGTAGTGCTTGTTCAGGGAGATGATGTCATCGAAGCAGATGAAGCCTTCCAGCTGGCGTTGAGTGGAACGGGCATCAACATCGACAGCACGCCGGTTGATAGTATCATCCTTGCGGATGAGCAGGGTGTGCGGATTGTGGCGCGTGAGGCAACGGTCGTTGAAGGAACCGGCGGCAGCGTGACTCAGGTTGTATTTGATGTTACTGCTACAGGGGTGACAGCCAATACCCAAGTCAACTGGTCGATTGCGGGTACTGGTGGCGCAGATGTTTCAGCATCGGACTTCAGTGACTCCGTGCTTCCGACAGGCTCGCTGACGTTCGTTGCGGATGGTACTCAGTCATTCACGGTAGAGATTGCCCAGGATGCAGCGGTAGAGCTGGACGAGCTTATCACTGCGGAAATCAGCAGCTCCATGACCTTGTTGCAAGGCTCGGCTTCAACGCTTGTCACCAACGACGATGCCGTTGGCGCGGGTGATGACGTCGTCGAAGGTAACAACCAGGCTGATACCCTTCAGGGGCTTGCCGGTAACGACGAGCTCTATGGCTTTGCCGGCGGTGACCGCCTTGAGGGCGGAGAGGGCAATGACCGCCTCATGGGTGGTGATGGGGCTGACGTACTCATTGGTGGTGCAGGGGCTGATCAGTTTGTATTTGAGGCGCCTGCACATGGCATGGATGTGATTCAGGACTTCAATGCCGCTGAGGGCGATCAAATTGTTCTCGATAGTGGCACCTTTGGAGGTTTGCCTGTAACGATGACCAAGGTGATCACGTCGTTTGATACTGATGTCAGTACAACACTTGCCTCACTGGCCGCTCAGCCTGACGCCGACCTGTATGTTGTAAATATGGACTCAAGCTTCAGCTTTGAAACCGGTGGTGCCGGTAACCTGGATGAGCTTGAAGCGGCCATCACGAATGGAGATCACAGTGGGGCAGGCCTGTTCCTGGTATCCAATGGTGCCCAGACCCGTCTTTACTATGATGCGGACACCGATGCCGGAACAGACGGTAGTGGCATGATTGCGGTTGCCGAGATGACATCCGTTGCAGACGCAACTACCGTTGATGATGCTGTCGTGACTCAGTCGCTGTAACACTTCATTTGGAGCTTTAATGAAGGAGTTCTACCGGCGCCTCACTCAGGTGAGGCGCCTTTCCATTGAAATACTGTTGGTGTCACTGGTCATCAACCTGCTGGGACTTGTGTCCTCGCTCTACAGCATACAGGTGCTAAATCGCTATCTGGCGCTGGGTATAGATGAAACATTGCTGACGTTGACTCTGGGCGCATTGATTGCGATAGGCCTTGAGATATTTCTCAGGGGCGCAAGGCAAAATGTTGTCCGCTGGCTATGCCAAAAGGCTGACAGGGATATGGCCAGTGCAGCCTTGCATGCTGTGGTTTCAAGTCGGTATATGGCGCTTGATACCTTGGCACCTGAAACCAGGCGTGAGGCCCTGAGTGGGCTCAATACGGTTCAGATGACATTTGGGCCACAAAACCTGCTGTCTTTGATCGATGGGCCTTTTGGTCTGATCTTTGTGCTCTTTGTGTTCATGCTGAACCCGGTAGTGGGCCTTGGGATTTTGTTGTTGATCAGTGCCATTGCCGGATTGACCTGGCTGCTTTACAACAGAATAGATGAGCCCTCGAAGGGTCTGGTGAAGTCGGTTGTGGGCTGGGGACGACTGCAGAATGGCCTGTGCACAAACCCGGAGCTGCCTCGCGCTTTCCCTGTTTCCGGACTGGTTAAGTCAAAATGGCATGAAAGTGTTGCAGAAGTGACAGGCTTCCGTGGGGTTGTTGCAGGTTTGCAGGGACACATAGGTACTATCGGTATTGTCAGTGCTGCTTTGGGCAGTATCGTAATATTCGGTTTGGGGTCACGAGAAGTGCTGGCGGGAAATCTGGATGTTGGCTCATTGATCGGTGCCAGCATTCTTGGCTCGCGCGCCGTAGGCCAACTGAATCGTGTCATGCAGCTGGTCGAGCCAGTGAAGCGTGGACAGAGATCGTTGGAACTCGTCGGACAGCTGGCACGTTTGCCCAGAGCAAGCGAAGAGGGCATGAGCTTGCCTCAGATGAAGGGTGAGCTGGAGTTTGAGGATCTCGCTTTTGCCTATCCTGGACATCCTGTTCCTCTCTTTGAGTCTCTGTCGTTTACATTGCCGCCGGGAACAGTGCTTGTTTTCAAAGGGCGCAACGGCGCGGGAAAAACAACGTTTGCCCGGTTGTTGAGCGGCTTGTTGGAGCCGTCCCGTGGTCGGCTCAAGATAGATGGCATGGATCTGCGACAGGCGTCTCAGAGCTGGTGGGCTCAACAACTGATATACCTGCCACAGGAGCCCGCATTCGTTGACGCATCACTGCGTGAAAACCTGACGCTGGGGAATGAGAGCCTGGATGACGAGTCCCTGGTGGCAGCGTTACATGAGGTTGGCTTGAGTGCCTTCCTGCAGAACAGTAAGGAAGGGCTAGCCATGCCGATTCATGCCAGTGGAGCATCTCTGTCCATGGGTATAAGGCGTCGAATTGCCTTGGCACGTGCGTTGTTGGTAGACGGTCAGATTGTGATTTTCGATGACCCGACAGAAGCCTTGGACAGTCAGGGATGTATTGCTGTTGCAAATGTACTCAACCGCTTGGTCAAGGCCGGAAAGACAGTCGTTGTGATGTCGAATGAGCCTTTTATCATCAAGGCCGCCACTTACATGATTGATCTTGATACCAAGCCGGTACCCACCATTACCCGTGCGGATAATGCGAAAGAAACGGGTAACAATACATAATGTCATTAAGAATATTGCATGTTAACTAGACTGCTTGAGCGGGTACGGAACTATTTTGCACCGACGGAAGATCCCGATGAAATCAGGGGTATTCTCTCGAGCCGTACTCATATTTGGGTGCTGAGCTTTATCCTTTTGCTGTTGGTTGCCTGGGCATCATTCTTCACGCTTGATATTGCAAGCCGATCTGTTGGAGAAGTGGTGCCTGCGACATTGACCAAGCCTGTTCAGCATTTGGAAGGTGGTATTGTCAGTGCAATATTGGTGACAGAGGGACAGCGTGTAGATGAAGGGCAGCCTTTGGTTGAGCTTATGCGTGTTGCCTCGGATGCTGATCTGGGGGTTGTTGAAAAACGTATTCGTTCCCTGGAGATCAAGGCCCTGAGAATTCGTGCCCAGCTGGATGGACGTCAATTCATGGATATGCCTGATGGCTACTCTGAGGCTGACCGGCAGCAGGTCGAGAATGCCAGGCAAATACTGTCAGCGGCCTTTGAGCGATTCGCGTCCACGCAGGATCGAATGTCTGGGCTTATCAGTCAGCGGGAGGCTGAACTCAGAGAGCTGAAGTCAAGGGAGTCACACCTGTCACAAAAACTGAGGTTGTTAAGAGAACAGATTAGTATTAACGATACCCTGATGAAAGATGGGCTGGTAACCAAGTTTGAGCAGCTCAACCTGCTGAAGGAGGAAAAGTCATTGGCGGGCTCCATTTCTGAGATCAGAGCCGCCAAGCAAAGTGCTGAAGCGGCCATTTTTTCTGCAAAATCTGAACTTGAGTCAATTCGTTCATCCGAGGCTGAAGAGCTTGAGAAAGAGCTGGCTGAAACCAATATGGAGCTTAACGAGTTGCGGGATCAGCGAGTGAAGCTGACCGATACACAGCAGCGACTTGTTGTGGTCGCTCCTTCAGCAGGTACTGTACTGAACCTGAGTGTATTGGGTGCGGGGGCGGTGGTGCGGCCGGGAGGAACGCTCATGAATCTTGTGCCTGTCGATGACCCTCTCGTCATCGAAACACGCTTGCCGGTGGGGGATGTAGGGCTGGTCAAGATTGGTCAGACTGCGCGCCTGGAGTTGATGTCAGGTACTGCAAGAGGGTTTCAGCCCATCAGTGGTCAAGTAGTGGCTGTCAGTGCTGACCGGGTGGTGGATGAAGATGGAACACCTTTTTATAAAGTCAGAATTCGCCCGGAGTCACCTGAGTTCCTTCGTGGAATTCAGTCTTTCCGGCTGGTGCCGGGTGTGCGTGTTCAGGTTTCAATACTTGTAGGCAGCCGAAGCGTTGTCAGTTATCTCTTTGAGCCTTTCAAATCCGTTTCACGGAATGCGTTGATTGAGCCCTGAGCTCGACTTGCTGATTTAAGGCAAGGCTCTTAAATCAGCAATAACGCATGTCAGGAAATGTCAGCTATAGGCAACTTTTTCGTGCTATAAACGACCGTTGGGGAATTCCATCTTGGTCGTTTTGGTGCTGGAAAAGTCATGAGTCTATTGTTTTTAAAGAATTTTTGGTTTCGTTTCAGGGGCGAGATTGCCCTCCCGTTATGTCTTCTCTCCATCGCATTCACACCCCTTTCCCTACAGGCAGAAACCTTTGGTGACTGGCACCTTCAGTGCGAAGAGCAGCGCTGTCAGGCGCAGCAGCAGCTTTTTGTCGGGGAGGGCGAGCAGCGCTCACGGGTGCTGTCGGCTTCGGTGATGAAACTTCAGGGCCAGCTGGTCATGCAGCTGGTGTTTCCGCTGGGGGTCGACTTGAGACCTGGCATTGCGACGCGGGTTGATGAAGCTGAAGAGCAGCAGTATGCCTTTTCTACCTGTGTAAAGGATGGCTGTGTTGTGCTGCTGCCGCTGAGTGATGGTCTGCTGTCCGGCTTGAAGGCCGGCAAGACGCTCAAGGCCGGGTTTCGTCCCTTCGGTTCGGATCAGACATTGGTAGTTGAGCTTTCTCTGAAAGGCTTTACGAAAGCAAGTTCAAACGTGCGATAACCGGGTCTGGCCGGTTAACTAAGGGGTCTTTGTGAGAACAAGAATGACAACAGGCTGCCACAAAAGGTCAAGTTTGAAGCCGCTGGCATTGATGGTGGGTGGGGCCTTTGTGCTGGGTCTGGCTGCCGAGCGTGAGTTGCTGGCCGCCGAGCCGGCGCCCGCTGCCGCGGCAACGGTTCAGGGCGAGGCGGATCGTGCGCTGGTAACGGGAGAGCACCGTCTGCTGATAACGGCAAAGCCCGGGGATCTGCTTTCAACGCACCTGCAGGCCAACGGCCAGCGCCTGTTCATAACACTGTCGGCATCAGCCGATCTTGAGCAGTGGCGCAACAAGGCAGAGAAGCTGCAGCAACAGCCGTCCATTTTTCACAAGGCCTATGTACAGACCGTAGGTGATCGCAACCATCTGGTCGTCGAATTTATGCGGCCCGTGAATCTGGTTGACGAGACGGTGACATTGAACGGTGACAGCAATCTGAGCTGGGAATTGCTGTTGCGTGAACGTCCGATAGACAGCTCCATCCGATTGCTGGAGCAGGTCAAGGTCGAGAAACGGGGCAATCTGTATGACCTTTCCTTCGTGGGTCATACCGAGATGGTGGTGGAGGTTTCACTCGCCGACCAAAGCCGGCAGCTGCTCGTTGAGCTGCCCGGTGTTCCCTCGGATCAGGTGAAACTCCCGGTCATGCCTGACTTCATGGGAACGCCGGAGGTGGCTGACCGCTCGGGTGGCGGCTCCGTGCTGATTTTCAGGCCGAGCATGCCGGTGGATCTGCTGGATGCGCAGATCGGCTCCAATCCCGAGCAGGAAACCAGCTTCATTCATCTGCTTCTGGTACCTGACGCTCAGGTGCAGGAAGAATTCCAGGCGCCGCAATCCTTTGCCATGGCGGATCTCCGCTCAGGTTTCGGTCTTGAGTTTGAGGGTGCGGGAGACGTGCAGGCACAGGGGTACTACCTGACCTCTCCCGGTCGGCTGGTGGTGGACTTTCCAGGCGTGCCGGCCGCTGCCATTGCAGATCAGGTGGCGGGCTTCAGTGCGGACGCACAATTCATTGAGCGCGTGCGCTATGGTGCCACGGGTCTTGGCTCCGCGCGTGTCGAGTTTACTCTTGAACCTTCCTACGCGGCGGGTCTGGCGCGTCATGTCACGCCTTTCCTTGATCGTTACTCCGGTGCGCTGACGGTTGCGATGCCGCAAGCGGCGATTCAGCCTCAGGATGGATTTCCGGACGACCTTAAGGGCATTGCCGGGTTTGAAATGGATACCCTGCGTCATGTCAGTGCATTCGATTTCACGCGTCAGCCGGTGCTGAGTATCGGGTCAGTAACGCTGGACGATGCGCACTATGCGGCGGAAACCCCAATCCCTGATGGCGAACGCTTCCGCTTGCTGGATCTGGTGGATCAGGCGCTTGAACAGGACCCGACCTATCAGGCTGCCAGAGCGGAGTTTCGCGCTCGCAGTGAGGTCTTGCCTCAGGCCAAGGCCGACTATCTGCCTCAGGTCAGTTTCAGTTATCAGTATTCAAGCAAGTACCAGACGGTTAACGAGTCAGGCTCCATCCCGGTGGGCAACTATGACGTGCCCGGCTATAACCTGTCGTTGAACCTGACGCAGCCGGTCTATCGGCGTGCCAACCTCATCGCCATTGACCAGGCTGAAGTGGCGGTAGAACAGGCGAAGCTGGCATTGCTGGCGGCGGAGCAGGATCTGATCATGCGCCTGTCAACAGCCTATCTGGATGTGCTGGCGGCCCGTGACGAGCGTGACTTGGCGCAGGCCGAGCATAACGCGGTGGTGGCGCAGCTGGAGCAGGCACAGTTGAGATTCAACAGCGGGCTGCTGAGCCGTGCCGATTACAACGAGTCACGCAGTCTTGAGGCGCTGACCCGTGCCCGCCTGATGAAAGCCGAGTTTAAATATGATGATGCTCGTCTTGGCGTGAAGGAAATCGTCGGCTCTGAAGTGGCAAGCCTGCATGGCTTTAATGCGGATTTCCGTGCAGCACCGCCATTCCCCGAGCGCGTTGATCGTTGGGTGGGCGCGGCACTGGATCAGAATCTGGCACTGCAGGCACAGCGCCTGTCCATTGCCATTGCACAAAAAGAGGTGAGTCGACGCGGTGCCGAGCACCTGCCAACGGTGGATCTGTTTGTCTCCGCCGGCCAGCAGGTGTCCGAGAGTACGCTGTTCTCCGATTCCCGCCAGGACGTCAGTGACTATGAGGTCGGGTTGCGCTTGAACGTGCCCATCTTCAGTGGTGGCCGCACGTCGTCTCTGGTGCGTGAAGCCACTGCTCGACTGGACAAAACACAGCAGGAAATGGAGCGTGAGTATCGCAAGACCGAGCGTATCGTGCGGTCTGCCTACTCGAGTCTGGTGTCCAGCACCAGCATGCTGGCCGCTCTGCGTGAGGGTGTGCTGGCCCAGGAGATACGTCTTGCAACCCGCCTGAAAGGCTTTGAATCCGGTATCGAGACATCGGTGTCGGTGCTGGATGCCTATCAGAGCTACTACGCGGCACGACGTGACTTCATGCAGTCTCGTTACGAGTATCTGAAAAATCGTTTGGCATTGAAGCAGGCAGTGGGCACGTTGGCCCGCAATGATGTGTCTGATCTGGACATGATGCTGGAACCGAAATAAGCGACTGACAAAATCGCACGGAGATTACTATGGGTAGCGCATTCAAGGGCTTCAGAAAAGGGCATTTGCGTACACTGGCGCTTAAGCAGTGGCGAGGGATGATCCGCAAGTCTCTGGATGCGCAGGTCGTTGTCACGCAACGAACGCCGACCAGTGTGGTCGAGCCCATGGAGCCGCGTTACCTGCTCTCGGGTGATCTGATGATGGTGCCACCTGCGCCGCAGCAGATGGCCGAGACATCGCTGATTGATCTGAGCCTTGAGGCCGAGAAGGTGCTGCAGGGTGCCGTGGCCGTGCAAAGTCCGACCGATAGCGTTGCGGCAGAGACGGCGGTCGACCAGGTTATTTTTGTCGATACGCGCGTTGAAAACAGCGAGACGCTGATCCAGCAGGCACTGGCCGGCACGTCGATGGATGCCAGCCGCTATGAGGTTGTCTACCTCGACAGTGAGGGCGATGGTGTTGAGCAGATTGCACAGTGGCTGAGTCGTTACGAAGGGCTGGATGCGATTCACCTGATCTCGCACGGTGCTGACGGTCAGATCAACCTTGGCAATACCGCTCTGGACGCTACCAGTCTGGATCACTACCGGGATGCGTTGTCTGCATGGGGCGAAGCCTTGTCAGAACAGGGCGATATTCTGGTGTATGGCTGCTCCGTAGCGGAGTCTGCGGACGGTGAGGCGCTGGTGCAGGCTATTGCCGACATGACCGGTGCCGATGTGGCAGCCTCTGAGGATGTCACTGGTGACAGTACGCTGGGTGGTGACTGGGATCTGGAGATTCAGGCCGGCATCATCGATGCGTCCATGCTGCTGGATGGCGGCTACTGGCAGGGCGTGCTGGCAGACTTTACCTCGGATGCCACCGATCAAAGCTTCACCGGTACGGCTGGTGATGACAGCTTCGTGTTTGCGGATGACTGGGGCGTGGATACCGCGACCGGCTCTGGCGGTCACGATACGCTGGATTTCTCCGCTGTCACGCGGGATCTGGTGTTCACCATTGATGCGGACAGCGTCACCGTGCGTTACGCGGATGGTGCTGAAGGCGACAGCTTTACCTTCGACGCAACTGCCGGTACCTACAGTATTCTCGGTGGTCAGGGGAATGATGAGTATCGTCTTGCCGACGGCTCAAGTCTCCAGGCAGTAACTGACTTGGAAGGCGCCGACAAGGCGGTATTCCTCAATTCGGTTGCACCGGTCACCATTACCCGTAATACCGACCGCAGCACCAGTGTAAGCAACCAGGGCAGCTATGACCTGTCCGGTGTTGAGGCCCTGACCGGGCACATTTCACTTGGTAACAGCATGGTTGCCGAGTTGGCTCAGAGTCTGAATGGCTGGAGCAATCTGGTTCAGGAACTGCTGAATGACTCGGTATTGTCGGCTGAGCTGCCGCTTCTTGGCATGTCGGTCAGTGATGTGTTGGCAAAGGGCTTCAGTGCCGATCCCTTGAGCACCGCTGAGGGTGCGGCAACGGCGTTTCTGAATGACTTGCTGACCATCAGTAACGATACGCTCTCAGGCATTACTGACCTGGGTGCCCTCGCGGATGCGGTGGCACTGGAACTGAACGGTCTGGTGTCCGGTGAACTGTTCTCGGTCGAGGCGGGTCTTCATGATTGGGACGAGCTGAGACTCGATCTTTCCTTCGATGCACTCAAGACCCTGACGGCAACCCCTGAACTGGACGAAAGTCTCAGTGCCGATCTGGCCGCTGCAGGCCTTGAGTTGTCAGTACTGTCAGACGTTGATCTGGAAGCGCGCATTGCGGGCGCTGTATCACTGGGCGTCAGTTTGGGTGAACTGAGTACCCTGGACCCTGTTGATGCGGTAGACAGCGGCTTCATTCGCATGCAGCCGTTTGAGTTGGGCGTGTCGGCGAGCGCATCCAGCCTTGACGTTAATGTCGGCTTGAGTGAAGCCCTGTTTGGCTCGGCCGCGACGGTCGGTGTGACCGAGGGTGTGCTGTCAGTGGAGGCGGAGGCCGGTTTTGCCATCGCGCCGTCGCAGCTGGATTCCCAGCAGCGAGCCTCTTTGGGGTCATCGCTTGAGCTGGACAGCTGGAGCACGGGTTCCCTGAATGTGGAGCTGCCGCTGAGCGCAACCCTGGGCACGTATGACCTGTCGTCACTGGGTACACCGCGGCTGGTGCTGGAAACTGACCAGCTGTTTGTGTACCAGCAGGATATCCTGCTGGTCAACGTGCCGAATATCAGCTTCGATATCGAGCTCAGTCAATCGCTGGCGGACGATATCCTGGCTGCACTGGATCGCCTCAAGGACAGCGGTGATTTCGTCCTTAACAACGCGTTCTTTACTACAGAGCTTCCCGGTCTGGGTGCCTCGCTGGCGGACCTGTTCTCCGTTGATGAGGGCAGCACCAACACCCTGAGTCGCATCTTCAATCTGCGTCAGGCGGCACAGGCCTATTTCGATACCACTACGCTCAATACCGGAACCGAAACCGCCACCGTGGGTGGGCTGGTTGATGCCTTGAACCAGTATCTGCTGTCCGCAGCCGCCATGCCATTTGACCCGGCCCAGGCTGACTGGAGTGGCGCACTGCTGGCCTATACCGATTTCAGCAATCTGGACCTGAGCGGTTTTGATTTCAGCGGCGCCGACCTGCGTGGCGCCAACTTCGTGGGCGCTGACCTGAGCGATGCCAATTTTGCCGGTGCCAACCTTGAGGGGGCGGTGTTCAGTGATGCCAACGGCAAGGCTGTGGCCCGCAACGCCAACTTCACGTCGGCCAGCCTGATCGACGCGGTCCTGTCGGGTCTGGACCTGAGAGGCTCGTTGTTTACCGCGGCTGATCTGTCCGGCGCTGATCTGGCGGCCGCGTCGCTGGTGGCGGCCAACTTCAGCCGTTCACTGGCCAGCAGCTCGACACGGGTTCAGGGTGCGATTCTGTCCAATGCCCTCGCTGAGCTTGAAACGGCCGATGGTTACGCCAATGCGGTTAACCTGGCGGGTGCAGCGGTGGATCTGTCCGGGGCTGACCTGTCCGGATTTGACCTGTCACAGCTGGATCTGACCGATGTCATCCTTACCGGCGCTAACCTCGCGGGTGCCAATCTGCAGGATACTGACCTGCAGGGTGCGACGCTGGCCAATGCGGTGCTCGACAAGGCCTTCATTCACGGCGCTCAGTTCGATGCGGCGCTGGGTGTGGTTGCGGATGCGCTGGTGTTCGCGGACAGCGTGGACACCTCTGATCTGACCAATACTGATTTGAGCAGTGCGGCACTGCTGCTGGCCGATGGCGTCAGCCTGGCCGGCTATGACCTGTCCGGTACTGACCTGAGCAGCCTCGACTTTACCGGTGTTGATCTCAGTGGTACTCGCCTGGCGGGCGCGAACCTGAATGGGGCTTCACTGGCTGGTGCCACACTCAGTGATACGACCGACTTTACCGGTGCCCTGCTCGCCGGCGTGACGGATCTGCCATCCGAACTCAAAGGGATCTTCGCACGTGCCTCACTGGCCGGCGTGGATCTGACCGATACCGTGCTGGACGGGCTGAATCTGGCCGGTGCCGATCTCACCGGTGCCGTACTGACCGGCGCCAGCCTGGTGGGGGCTGACCTGCGTGCCGCAATCATAAACGATATTACGGCAGCGGGTGCCGATGCGGCCGCAATTCTTGATGCCGTTACGTCGGCCTTGAGTGGTGCCTTGTATGACAGCCTGACAGCGATGAGCGAAGCCTCCCGCGCAACCTATGAGGCGGCCATGGCCCCCTTTGCGCTGGATGAGGTATTCACTGAAGGTGCCACCGGTCCGCTGTTCGCTTTCCAGGGTGGCCTGAGCTTCTCGGCTGACGGCATGGGGCTGCTGTTCAACCTGCAGGTCAATATCGACAAGCAGGTAGCGCAGGACTTCATGCTCGACAACGCCAGCCTTCCGGTCGAAGCCGGTAATCTGGCTCCCGAATTCGAGCTGGCGGCCACCGCGGTTGCGCGTCTGGTCGCGGCTCTGAACACCGATGTTGGTGTTGATATGATCGCCAATGGCGGCAGCTTCGATACCGAGTCCTGGCTGCGCCTCAATCGTCTGGATGCGGGGGCACGTCTGGCGCTGACCGGCCTGGATGCGAGCCTGTCGCTGGCCGGACTGGCTGAGGCCAGGGTGCATGAGGGGGTGATTGACCTGCGTGCGGCAGCCCAAATTGCGTTGAATGACCCGGACAATACGGATGGACGGAATCGACTGACGGCTGACGAGATCACGACGGCGGGGGGCATCACCGAGCTGGCTGAACTGACCGCCACGTCGAACCTGCGTGGCAGCCTGTTGCTGGATGCCGAGGGCGCTGGCTTCAGTCTCAATGACTTCGGCCTCCCGACCCTGATTTTCCGTGCCCCCGACTTGATTACGCAGAATGCCGAAACCGGTGACTGGGAAGTCGCGACGCCGGATATGTATCTGGATGTCCGCATTACCGAGACACTGAAAGACAGCATTCTCGACCTGCTCGGCAGCATTGATGCCAGCGGCAACTCGGCGCTGGATAATGCGGTTCTGAACGGAAAGATTCCGGGGCTGGACAAGAGCGTCAACGAACTGCTGGGCTTCGACAGCGACAGCAGTGATGCGGCCAGCATTGATGTGTTCAAGCTTCAGGATGCGGCGGCGGCCTACCTGAATGACTTCAGCTACACCACCGAATTCCCATCACTCTCGGGGTTGGTCGACGCGCTCAACCTGGCGCTGTCGCGCGATCTGAGTATTCCGTTCAGCACCAGCCAGATGGACTGGAGCGGCTACGACCTGTCCGGTTTCGATTTCAGCAAGCTGGGCATTGATGCGCTGCGCAATTTCGATTTCAGTGGTGCCAATCTGGCGGGCGCGGATTTCCGCGGTCTTGACCTGTCCGGCGTGGATTTCAGCGGTGCCAACCTGAGCGGTGCCCTGTTTGATGGCGGCAGCCTGCTGCGCAACGCAATTTTTGATGGTGCCGTCCTGACCGGTATCGACTGGAGCGGGATCGACCTGCGTGGTCTGGATTTCTCCGGAGTCGATCTGAGCGGCGCCAATTTCAGCGGTTTTGACTTGTCCCGCATCAACCTGCGCGGTGCCAACCTGAGCGGTGTTGATTTCAGCGGTGCCAACCTGCGCTGGGCCGACCTGATCGGCACCAACCTGTCCGGTGCCAACCTGTCCTTCGCGCTGGCACTGGATGTGGACTGGTCCAGCTGGTTCAGCAGCGACCTGCGCTTTGACGCCAGCACCAACCTGACCGGTATGGTCGTCGATACCGATCTGCGCAGCCTGTTTGGCTCGCTGGCATCGGGCGTCAGCCGCCTGAGCAGCGGACTGGACCTCTCCGGCTGGAGCAGCAAGGACTGGAGCGGCTGGGACCTGTCCGGTATCGACTTCTCCGTTGTTGACCTGAGCGGTTTCAATCTGTCCGGTGCCAACCTGCGTGATGTCGTTTTCAATGGCGTAAACCTGGAGGGTGTGAACCTGTCCGGTGCCCTGGCACTTGATGTGGACTGGACCGGTGTGACCGGTACCCTGGCCAATATCACCGGCATGCTGTCGCGCATTTCGCTGGGCTCCCTGCCGAGTGCCACGACCGGCAGTGCAACCACCTGGGCCAGCGGCATCGACCTGAGCGGCTTTGATTTCTCTGGCTGGGACCTGAGCGATCTGGACTTCAGTGGCATTAACCTGGGTAGCCTGAAGCTTGGCTGGTCGACCCTCACCAATGTGGACTTTACCGGTGCGACCTTCGGTGCGGTGGACTGGACCGGCTCGCGCTGGTCCGGCGTGACCTTGCCCAGCGGTACCCTGTCGGGCATTTTCCGCAATGTTGACTTTGGCAATTTCAGTTTCAACAGCAATATTGCCTGGTCGCTGACCGGTGCTGACTTTGTCGGCATCGATCTGACCGGCGTCAGCGGTATCGGTGACTTCCTCACCAATATCAAGACCGCCTGGAGTGGCAGCGGCAGCTCCACTCCGCTGAACTTTGGCTGGGTTGATTTCTCCGGTCTGGATCTGTCCGCCCTGACGACCCTGAACGCCGACCTGTTCCAGTTCGGCAGCTTCCGCGGGGCTGACTTCAGCGGCATGCGCCTGCCCAATATCGGTATCGACTGGAATTTCTCCGGTCTGGATCTCTCGCTGGGGAACTGGGATGGCCTGACGGTTGATGGCGGCTATAAACTCAATCTTGACGGTGCCCGTCTGTTGGGTGCCGCACTGGACATCGGCAGTTATATCGGCTCGGCGGCCGGTGCCTTCTACGATGCGCTGACCAGCTTCGGTGCAGCCACGGCAGAGTTCATCACCAGTCTGGAGATGGATCAGGCCGTTCTCGACAATGTGTTTGCGGAGCCGCTGGACGGCCCGCGCATCGCGATCAGCCCGATTTTCGATACCAGCGGCAGTGAAGTGATTCTGGGCTTCAATCTGATCAGCAATATCGAGCAGATGCTCAGTTTCGGTTTCGATTTTGCCCTGGGTGATGTGCTCACGCTGGGTGCAGAAGGGCTTGGCCGTTTCGTGCTGGCACTGGACCTGGATGCCGGCATTGCCGTCGCCACCCGCACCGGCTCAACCCCGGTGGGGGACATCCCGCTGCCGGAGCCGGGTGACTCGGATATTTTCTTCAACCTCAACCGTTTTGATACCGGACTGGCGCTGGATCTTTTCAATATTCAGGCCACTTTGGGTGCGACCGGCTTCGCCGGCGCCAGTATCACCGAGGGTGATTTTAGCGTTAAGGTCGCTGCCAGCATCACCGCGGAAGATCCGGATAACAGTGATGGAAAGGGCCGTATCACACTGACGGATCTCAGTACTGCCGGCTTCGGGGGCGTGTTTGACTTGACGCCCGCGATGTCACTGGATGGTCGTTTCCTGCTGGATGTGACTGCTGCCGGCTTCAATGTGTCCGACTGGGGCAACCCGGTCCTGACCATTACCTCCAATATCGTCAACGGCACCTTTACACCGGACTATTTCTTCGACGTCAGCATTGATGCGGCAACCGTTCGTGCGAATCTTGAGGACCTGTTTGCACAGGTCGCGACGGTCGGCAGCACGCTGGACGGCTCCAGCTTCCTGGATACCCTGTTGCCGTTCCTGGATACCAGTCTTGGCGATATGCTCAAGAGTGAGGATGGCCGGACGCTGGGCGACCTGCTGTCCTTCCAGCGCGTGAGTCTGGATGCATCCGGTAATGAGGTGCGCACCAGTGTGCTGGAAGACTACTATGCCAGCGCCGGTGACCATACCTACAGCGGCCTGATTCAATGGCTGCAGGACTTCCTCGGCGCAACCGGTGCCTACTCCGAGCTGGAGGCCCTGCTGCCAAGCCAGTACGGAGAATCCGAGCAGGGGCCCTTTACCGTGGGTGGTGGCCTCTTTATCGATGACCAGAATGAAACTCAGCATCTGAGTGTGGATGCCGGGGCAACCGGCACATTCACCCTGAGCTTCACTCAGGGCAGTACCAGTTACAACACGGCTGACATCACCTATGACCCGGCCGATACAGCCGCGACGGCAACAGCCATAAAGGATGCGCTGTGGGCCGAGATGGGGGGGCTGTTCGATGCTGAAGCCGACCTGACGGTCGTCTACGACGCTGTGGCAGGTGCCTATGCCATCGCTTTCGGCGGTAACTGGGCCGGCACGAACGTGTCACAGCTGCGTGTTGACAGCACCAGTCTGACCGGTGGTCAGGCGCGAGTTACAACGGCACAGCAGGGCGGCAGCCGCGGGCTGTCTCTCGATCTGGGGCTGAACCTCGGCAAGATGCTGTCGTTGCCGTTCAACCTGGGAAGCGGCCTCGACGAGCTGGGCTTCGCGCTCAAGGGCGATGGTACTCTGGATCTTGAGGCGCTGTTGAACCTTGATCTGTCCTTTGGTCTTGCATTTGACAGCCTGAGTGACCTGAGCAGCGGCAGCAGCTACTTCGTACAGGCCCGTGATATTTCGGCTCAGGTCATCGCCGGTACCGACAGCTTTAACGCCGGTGTATCTCTGGGTGTGCTGGATGCCGAAATCGATAACGGCAGCGTTCATTTCGTGGCAGACGCCGGTGTCAATCTCAAGGACAGCCTGAACGCCGATGCGGTAGGCCAGCGCGTCTCCCTCGCCGATTTCACGGCGGCGGCCAATGCAACCGATTTGATCGAAGCCAGCGCAACGGTCTGGGCTGAAGCCAATTTCCCGCTCAAGGCCAACCTGTTCGGTGGCGATCTGACCAAGCTGACCGGTGGCGAAAATCCCAGTATCGAGGTGTACTGGGGCACTGAAGAGATGCCGGTCGACATGAATCTGATAGCAGATACCGATCCGCGCATCATCAAGAAAAACCTCACCAATCTGGCCAGTCTGTCCAACATGACACCGGCCATGATGGTGCAGATGCTGGTCAATATTGGCGACTTCCTGAATCAGTTCCGTGACTCCGAGGTGTTCCAGATCCCGATTCCGTTCACGGGGACTGACCTGGGGGATGCCTTTGATTTCGCATACGGCTGGACGCAGGTCCTGAATGAAAAGCTGCAGGGCGTTCTGAGCTTTGACCTGACCAGTGAAGAGATCGTATCACCGCGCCTGACAGATGATCTGGCCTTTGATCTGGTATTGCAGCGCCCGGGTGACCTGGTGCCAAGTCTCTACACGGTAACGCTGTTGCAGGCCGATACCGCGGGCTTTACCCACATCAATGAGCTGGCCGACTACATCAGTGGTCGCATTGCCACCGCAACCAACGGCGCGCTGCAGCTGCAGGACAGCCTGCCACAATGGGTCAGTGATACCACCACTACCGATACCACCAATACCGATACCGGCACTGATACCAGTACTGCCGTGACCGGGACCGCGGCCAATGTGAGCCAGGAACAGGCCGGAGGCGAGCCGGTGAATGCCGAGCTGCTGTTCGAGCTGGGCACGGCCACCGGAACCCTGTCGCTGTCCTACAAGGGCGGTACGTCACAGAACCTTGCGATCACCGCAGGCATGAGTGACATCGAGATAGCGACCGCGCTCTCGACGACCTTTGCAACCGCGTCCGGCACCGTGGCGGACAACATTCAGGTTACCGGCAGCCGTGGTGAAGGCTTCCGCGTTGAGTTCACCGGCTCCGTATCGGGACGCGCCTATACCGCGGACGACTTCACCCTGAGCATGAGTGTGCCGTCAACGGCGCAATCGTCTGTGACCGAAACCGAGTTGAGCACGTCCGGCGGCAGTGAAGTGAAGGTACTGGCCTTCAGTGGCTACGCGTCAGGCACCTTCGAACTTCAGTTGATGGGGCGTACCACCGATCCGATCCGCTACATTGCAGACCCGACCGGAAACCTGCAGGCCAAGATGATCCGTCAGGCGCTTGAGAAAATTGCCGGTGTCGGCAATGTCAGCGTCACCTTCCCGCAGAAGGACCCGCTCGATCCGGCCGGCAAGAAAGCCAACTATGGCTCGGCGCCCAAGTTCCTGATCGAGTTTAAGGGCGATCTTGCCAATCAGGATATCCCGGATATGTCGGTGTACTACGGGAACCTGAAGAACGGCACCTATGTGCCGGCAGGTGAGACCCGTGGCGTTACCATTCTTGAACTGACCCCGGGGCAGAATGCATCCGGAGAGGTGCAGACCGTCAGCATCAGTGCTGCGACCGGTTCTCCGGCAAGCTTTGATCTGACCTGGAGTTATGGCGGCAAGACCTGGACCACACCGGGCTCGCTGTCCAGCGACATCAGTGCATCGGCGCTGCGTGCCGCGCTGTTGAATGCAACCTCAGGCGCTGATCGTCTGGGCGACATCGACGGGCTGGAGATTCAGGTCCGGCAGGTGGCGTCCGGCAGCTGGGAGGTCAGTTTCGGCGGAATCCTGGCCGGTCAGGACGTGGCCGAACTGGCCGTGACCAACCTGTCCAACGCCACTACGCCGGATGTGTCGCTTGGCACCATTCGGGAAGCCTATCTGCGCAACGAAGTGCAGGAAATCCTGCTGGGTGCCTCGGTCGGTGAGTACCGTGTTCAGCTGGGTGAAAACGGGGCACTGTCCGGCAGTTTCGCCGCCACTGCCTCGGCGGCCGAGCTGCAGGCGGTACTGGAAGGCATGGCCGGCATCGGTGCCGGTAATGTGAAGGTCACCGGAGAGGCCCAGCGCTGGACCGTTGAGTTCACCGGTCGTCTGGCGGGCAAGGATCTCCCTCTGCTGCAGCTGAGCCCGCTCCAGTCCATCGCGCTGGAGCCTTACACAGCCGCCAGTGGCGAAACCGTGACGCAGGTCGTTGAGATCAAGTTTGCCGGTGACAGCAGTTACGCGGTCAGTGTCGATATTGCCAATATGAGCCTCAGCGAGGCGCAGCAGGCACTGCAAACGGCGCTTGAACAGTTGGATGGAGTGGGAGCCGGTAACGTCAGTGTCGTTCAGGGCGTCACCCCTGAGGGCGAAAGCCAGCGCTGGGATGTCCTCTTTGTCGGTGATCTTGCCGGCAAAACCGTTCAGGCGCTGAATCTGAATGTGACCCTTAATGTCACAACGGGCGGTGTCACACAGACGACAACAGAGCAGATAGAGGGGCAGGAGATTCGGGCCAGCCTGATTCAGGTCGGTACCTCGGAGCTGCGCCCGATGTCCGGCGGCCTCACCTGGGGCAAACTGAGTATCCGCCCGGTCAACGTGGATGACTTTACCTACGTTGCCGTCATTCCAAGCACCGGCGTTCTGCTTGAAGCCATTCAGGTGGGCAGTGCGGCAACGGGACTCAACGAAGTACAGCGCCTGACCGTCAGCGATGCGGCCTCGGGCAGCTATACCCTGACACTGACGCTTGCTACGGGTGACACCTACACCACGGCCGCCATTGCTGCCGATGCGGATGCCGCTACCATTGAGGCGGCCATCAATACCGCGCTCGATACGGCAGGCAACGTCAGTGTCGCGCTGGAAAATGACCAGCAGGACAATGTATTTGAAATCACCTTCAGCGGCTCACTGGCACGTACGGATGTGCCGCTGCTGACCGCCAATTTTGCAGGTCTCAGAGCCTACGAAGGCGCTGAAGCGGTGACCTACACTCTGCAGGAAGGCCGTGCGACTGCAACCGGTCAGGTCGGCCGTGATGAAGTCCAGCGCCTGACCTTCAACAATGTCAGCGGTGGCATGTACTCGCTGGTGATGCAGCTTGACGGCAGTTACTACAACCTGCAGGAACCGCTTGAGGTACTCCCGGACGAAACGGCCCTTGATGCCTGGCTGACCGGTCTTGAGGTCGATATCACCGGGCTCAGCCTGCATGAGAAGCGAGCGATTGAGCTGGAAAAGGCACTGGAACTTGCCTTTAAAACCGGTGATCGTGCCATAGCCGGCGCTGAGGTGTCGGTTGTAGCCGTTCCGGGCGAAAGCGCCAATGCGTTCAGCTATGACATCCAGTTCTCCGGGGCATTGGGCGATCGTAACCTGCCCACCTTGCTGGTATTCCACCGCTTGCAGGCGGTGGATACCACGTCGAGCTATGGCAACGGCAGTGAAGCACTGGGCTTTGGCGTGGGTGGCCGCGAAGCGGAAACCGAAGTGGGGCCCAAGTTCAATACGCTGGAGGATTTTGCAACCGTTCTGGCGGATGCGATCAATGAGCTCCTGCCCAGCGGTGAAACCTTCAACATCGCAGCGCGGTTTGATCCGGTGGCGATGGATTTCCTGTTCGATGTGAGCCTGTCGCCCTCACTGCCGGCGCTTGAGCTGCCGATCGGTCTTGATATTGATGACCTTGATCCGCTGGCGTCGCTCGACCTGTCAGGCGTGCTGGCGATCAATGGCGGTGTTGATCTGTTTACCACCATCGGCCTGGACTTCAACCGGCCCGAAAACTTCCAGATCAATGGCGGCGTGCTGATGTCCGGAGAGGTGCTGGGCAGCAAGGCGGGCGGTGTCGATACCACCTTTGCACGTTTCCTGCGGGAGCCGGCCAAGCCGTACGATCCTGCGACGGAAATAGAAACGGGGACAGACCCTGATACGGGTGAGCCCATCATGGGGCCCAACCCGGATTACAACCCGGCCGTTGATACCAGCTTCAACGTCAATTTCGATGGCGACAGCTACAGCGTGATCATCAGCGCAGACTCCCAAAACGACAACGCTGATCTGAATGACCTGCTGGACGATATCCGTACCGCACTCGGGGGTGTGGCAGTACATGCCAACAGCGCTCTTAGCCGTCTGGGCTATCAGAACCTGGCGCAGGCCGTGGATGTGGCGCTGGCGCGGGATGAGAACAACCAGAACCAGTTGGCATTCACCTTCTATGGCAAGACCGTCACCGAAGCCGGTGCGTCCGCAAGCGGCGCATTCTCGACGGTCTTTGGCGTCACCAGCCTCTCTGTGCCGATCGAAATGTCATCCCGAGGTTTGCCGAACTCGCTGACGCTAAGCAACGGCAGTGCCTTTGACCTGATCATTGATGGTGCTGACGACCTGGTCATCGATGGCAAGACGGCCACAACCGCCGATAACAGAATCAGGGTTGGCATCACGTCCGGCACCTATACGCCTCAGTCCCTTGTGACGGCTCTCAATACGGCGCTGTGGAATGTCAGTGGCAGTGCGCTGGGGCCGTTGCAGGGCAAGGTCAGTGACCTGAGTGACGCACTGGTGTTCGAGCTGGGCACGCTGCCTGATGGCTCACCGGTACTGATACTGAAGACACTGGGGCAGCACATCGCCTCATTGAATTTTGCCGCGCAGGGACATGATCCGCTGGTCCGTCATTTCGGCTTTGTTGCCGATGCCTTGAACAAGGCCGGCGGTGTGTCGATCTTCCTTGAAAACACACTGATCGGTGCCCGCTTGACGGCAGGTGTCGATCAGTTTGAAGGTCGTGCGTCCATCGGTTTTGTGGATCTGTCCATGGACAACATGCTGGCGCAAATCAACGCCGGCGTGAATGTCCGTCTGCTGGACGGACCGGATGGAAACCCGGGCGGGCGCGTCTATCTGGACGAGTTGATCGACGCTGCAACCCTTACTGATAACCTGCTGGGCATGCGCGGCGCCCTGACGCTTGCTGCCGGTGGCAGTGAGGCGTTGATTGCGGCTCCTCGCAGTGATGCCCCCGGCGTGATCGCGGAAGATGTTGGCCTGACCCTGACGGTGGAGGGCGGAACGCTCAACGACGGTAAGCCGATTGAGCTCAAAGTGAAGTTGCTGGCGTCCGATACCCTGGATAACACCAGCATTGCCGATCTGGCCAGTGACCTGAATACGGCCGTTGATGCCGCCATTGACCGCTGGAATACTGAAAACACAGGCAAACTGTCAGCGGCGCAGCTGGCCAATCTCAAGTCCCATACCTGGGTCACTACCGGTGATTTGGTGCTCTATGATGTCAGCACCAAAACTTCCACCACAACCGTTGCCGGTGCGCTGCAGTTTGTCGCACCTGCCATAGCCAGCGTACGTGTCGAAGGCCGTCGCCTGCTGGGCGAGTATATGAGCCCTGTCACGTTCAGTGACAGCAGCTACACGATTGGCAGCCAGCCGATGGCCAATCTGGTCATTGACGGTATCAGCCTGGATGCCGGTGGGTTGAGCCTGCTGCCGCCGGATGTCGATCCGCGCATTGAAATCAGCGTACCGATTATCGATGTCTGGAATGGCGTGCTGTCGCTGTCAGAAGCGGTTGATGTTCGCGTCATTGGCGCCGATGCCCTGACCGGTTTCGGTGATCTGTCCTGGGTGCAGATCATCGAAGGGCTGCGGATGGCCTCAAACCTGCTGAGTCAGTTTGAGACCTTCAGCTTCCTCGATCAGGATATTCCTGTCATCGACCTGAGCGTCAATGACATGTTCGATATCGCCGTGGAGCTGGCGCGCGCCATTGAAGAGGTCGGCAACAACCCGGCGACCGGTGTCGGTCAGCTGCAGGAAGTGCTGGCCGACAGCTTTGGTCTGCCGATCTATGACCCGGCGCGTCCCGACGTGTTCGGCGTCAGCCTGGACTACGACGCGGCCTCAAACGCCGTGATGCTGAACATTCCCTATGAGATTGATCTGCTCGACAAGAGCTACCCGATCTCGATTGACCTGGCGACGCTGGGCGAGCTGATCGGCGGTACAGCGCTGCAGGATCTGATGGGATCTGTCGGCAGTATCGTTGACGTGGGCGGCAGTGCACTGGTCAACCTGAAGTCCTCCGCCATGGTGAACATCGCGCTGGGTCTGGACCTGGCGTCCGGTGCCATGTTCGTGTACGACTATTTCGATGGCGGTACGACGGATAACCTGGATGATGATACCGGTACCTTTGCCCGTCTGGGCATGGAGGTTAACGGTACCTCTCTGGCCTTCAACGCCTCTTTGGGCCTGTTCTCGCTGGATGTTAAAAACGGTACGGCAGACATTCTGGCTCAGGCCGGTCTGTACCTGGGCGATGACCCCGATGGTGTTGCCGGTCAGGGTGATGGCCGACACTATCTCGGTTCTGCCATTTCGGTCAAAACCCTGCAGGAAGGTGAAAGCGTTGCCCTGATATGGGATGAAACGACTGTACCGACCGGTTTCAACATCAACGGTCAGGGCACCACGGCTGATAACTGGACGCTGACAGCCGATGGCGACGACGCCTTCCGTCTGAAGTTCACCGTTGCGGGTGTGGACTATTTCACCCAGTCACTGGCACGCGGCTACGATGCCGCCACGGTTCAGGCCTATGTGGAAGAAGCGCTTCTGCATGGTGCGTCCGCGCTCAAGGGAGCGGTCAGCGTGGAACAGATCGATCCGGATGACCCGACCAAGGGCTGGAAGATCGTCGTCAGTGGCGCAGGCTTTGATGGCAAGACGCTGGCATTGGGCGTTCAGCAGCTGCGGGCTGAGGCCGATGGCGGCCCGCTGGGCGAGCTGAACGAGATTCAGTGGGTCAGCATTCCGTCCGGCTCCGGCGGCACGTTCACGCTGACGGCCGATATCGACGGTCATCGCTATACCACGGGCAATATTGCCTGGAACGCCAGTGCTTCCGTGGTGGCTACGGCTCTGCGCACGGCGCTGACCAGTGGCGCGCATGCGATTGCCGGTGCCGATGTGTCCGTCACGCTGCATAATGCCGCCAAGCCGCAGGACGGCTGGCACATTGAGTTCACCGGCACGTTGGCCGGGCGCGGTATCGCGCAGCTGGGTGCGGACAACAGTGCACTGACCCACGAAGGCGCCGTTGTTGCCGTGCCGGTCGTGGTCAGCAACACGCAGGGCGTTGTCAACCAGACCCGCGTCATGCTGGTGGCCGCGACCGATGGCACCTTTGATCTGAGTTTCAGTTATGGTGCGACCACCAAGAACCTCACCAACCTGGCCTGGGATATCACGGCTGAAGAGCTGCAGACAGCACTGAATGCCGCCATGGGCGGCGGGTACACCGAGATTCTGGTGGTGGAAGACAGCGACAACGGAGGCTTCCTGATAAGCTTCGATGGCGACTCGCTCACCGGTAAGGGGGTTACCGTCAGTGTTGATGGAACCAACCTGAAGGCATCGCCGTTTGGGGCTCTCTATCGTGACGTGGCGGTCGACTTCGATGGTACGGCCAACGTACTGCTGCCCGGCTATGTCACACTGCCCAACGATATTTTTGCGCTTGGACGTGAGCTGGGACTGATTGACAGCAGCCTCAGAAACCCGATCTACATCGGCGATCTTGAGTTACAGGTCAACAGCCTCGGTGACCTGATGGACGGGATGATTGCCGGCGAAGCCGTCAGCTCCATCATGATCAGTGAGAAGGGTGTCTACAACGATGCCTACACCCTGAACTACCGCCTGCCGGATCTGGGCGGCATGTTTGATCTGTTCAAGCTTAATAACCCGTTGATCCGCCTGATTCGCGATCCATCGGTGATCATCGATGGCATTGACTATGCGCTCAAGGGGATTCAACAGTCACTGGATGCCATTGCATCCCTGCCATTGCCGCTGATCGGTGATCAGCTGGCCAAGGGCGCTCAGTTCATTGCCGATTTCCGTGGCAGTGTGATCGCCGAGATACAGGAATTCATCGACAGCTCCATCGATACCTATGGCGGCATGGAAAACGCGCTGCGCATGACACTGTTCGATGTCTTCACCAACGACAGCAACAATGACGGCTTGATTAACCCGCTGAGCATGGATCAGTGGATCGAGGCCGAAATCGACGAAGTTGCTGTGGCTGACCGTGGTGGTGACAACCCGTTCCTGAACTATCTGAAGGATTACAACGGGGATGGCGTGGTCACGGCCGATGATATCGTGGTCGAGTACCTGGCCTTTGGCTCCCTGTCACCGGCTGGCGTTGCGGCCGGTACCCGTCTGGGCTACACCCTGGCGGGCCGTACGTCTGATGTCCGTGGCGACAAGAAGGGCGGGGATATCATTGCCGGTGATGGCTACGACCCGCTGGCTGAAGCGGGTGCACTTCAGTTCCGCATGAATCTGGGTCAGAGCTTGCTGTCACGCGAGGTTGATCTGTCCTTCGATATCGGCCTGCCGGGCCTGAACCTGGACGTGGATGGCGGTATCGGACTGGATCTGGGCTGGGACTTCTTCTTCGGCTTTGGTGTCAACGTGCAGGAAGGCCTGTACCTCGTGTCTGAAATGCCAGGCAATGCCGGTCTGGATGACTCGGCCTACACGCAGAGCAGCTATGATCTGATTGTTCAGAATGGCACGCTGCCGTCCGACAGCCTGAAAGAAACCACCCGTGTCAGCCTGACCAAGCCGGATACCACTGCCGGCACGTTTGATGTCAGCTTCGAAGCCGGTGGAACGACCTGGACGGCCAGCGGACTGGACAGCAGTACGCTGAATGCCACGACCCTGCAGCAGTTGCTGAATGAGCAGGTTGGCGGCAGCTATACGGGCATCAAGGTCACTGACAGCGGCGGCAGCTGGGTCATCGATTTTGGTGGCAGCTCGCTGATGGGCTCAACGGTTACCCTGACCAATACGCTGGGGCTGGCGGTATCGACCCTGAGTCAGCCAACCGATCCGGCAACGGTTTCCTCACAGATTTATGTGACCCGGCCTGTCTCCTCACAGGGCACCTTTGATCTGAGCTTTGCTGCCGGTGGCAGCAGCTGGGGTGTGACCGGTGTCAGCAACAGTACAACGGCCTCTCAGCTGCAGACGTTGCTGAACAAGGAGGTTGCGGCCGATTACACCGGCATCACCGTGGTTGAACAGGGTGATGACTGGCTGATCACCTTCGGCGGAACCAGCCTGCGAGGTCAGGATGTCACCCTGTCTGGAAGCTTTGAAGCGATTCAGGACCCGACACTCAACCCGCTGATTGAAAACCCCTGGGATCTGGACAGCAGCAACCCGGCCGTGAACGAACTCAGCATCGTGTTTGATGCGTATCTGGCCGGCAATCCGGCATCTGTCACGGCCAATATCTTCTTCGTGGCCGGTACCCTGACCGATTATCTGGCAGGCGATACGGTAGTGGATCAGAACGGCGATGCCGTCAGCAACTACTCACCCTTCGGTGATGAAGTTGGCGCGCGCACCTTCTTCCACGGCGAGTTCGCCATCGACATGACGGACCGCAATTCGGATGGCCGACTGACCTATGCCGAAATGACGGCAGGGAAGTTCTCGGACAACTTCCGCCAGAAATTTACCGGTGCCGCTCAGGCCAACTTCCATATGGAACTCGCCATTCCCAATACGCCACTGCCGCGTATTATCGGTGACTTCCACATGACCTGGGCGCTGAATACCGACTCGATCCCGGTCGGCTACGGCGACATGTTCTCGACCCAGCCTCAGGTCTGGATTACCGACCTGGCACTGGACGTCGGCAGCCTGCTGTCCGACTTCCTCGGCCCAATCATTGCCGAAATTCAGAAGGTCACGCAGCCGCTGCAGCCGGTCATCGATGGCCTGACCATGCCGATTCCCGGTCTGTCCGAACTGGCGGGACGAAACTACTCAGTGCTCGATCTGGCCGAGGACCTGGGCAAGGGCAAGGTCAATATCGGCCTGATCAAGAACCTGGTCTACATGCTGGATCTGTTCAACGCGATCCCGACGGATGCACAGGGGCTGATCATCCCGATCGGTCGCGTCTTCACCTTCGGGGGCAACCTGCAGGACAGCAAGAGCAGTAAAAACGGCTCTCTGAGCGGTAATGTCAACAGCACCGATCAGGCTATGGGCTCCAGTACTTCAGGCTCTTCGGCGGGTACCCAGACATTCCTGGAGAAAATGAAGAATCCGAACAATGCGTTCAAGATTCCGATTCTGACCGATCTGTCACTGATACTGGACATGATTATGGGCAAGCCGGTGGATCTTGTGACCTTCACGCCGCAGAACCTGAGCGTGGATGTTCAGATTGACGCCGGGTCCTGGATCTACCCGGGTGTCAAGGCCGGTATCCGCGGCGGTGTTGCCATCGATGTGGCACTGACGCTCGGCTTTGATACCTACGGCATTCTGAAGTTCTTTGACAGTGAAAACCCGCTGCACATTCTGGAAGGCTTCTACGTCAGCGACAACTTCGTGAATGGCGTTGACCAGCCGGAGATCGTGCTGGATGCCTACCTTGAGGTCTATGCCGAGTTGAACGCACTGGTGGTGCGTGCAGGGGCCGCAGGCGGCATTTCGTTGAAGGGTGAGCTGGACTTCTGGGATGAAAATGGCCCCGGCGCGCGGGATGGCAAGTTCCGTGCGCTGGAAATCCTGAATCAGCTGTTGTGTGAGCCGTTCAACCCGCTCAACCTGGTCGAGGCCAACCTGCGGGCGGATGCCTATGCCCGTGTCTATGTCGATGCCAATACCGTGCTGTTCGGCTGGAAGAGCGTCTACAAGAAGACCATCTTCAATATTGAGCTGTTTGAAATTGTCTGGAAGCCCAAGCCCTGCATGCCAATTCTGGCGTCCGATGACAACGGCGATGGCACCTTTGTTCTGCATATGGGTACCAACAGTCTGTTGCCATCCGATACCGCCGTGGACTTCAATATCGCGGCGATGATGGAAGGTAAGGGGGCGGTTGATCGCCAGTTCCGCAACACTGAGGACGGGGACGAGAAATTTGTCCTCAAGCAGATCGGTAATGGTGAAGTTGAAATCACCGCAACCCTGAACGGATCCGAATACACGGTCGTGTATACCGGCGTGAAGAAAATTGTTGGCTTCACCGGTAAGGGCAGCGATACGGTTGATGCCTCGGGGCTGGACAATATCGATGTGGTATTGCTGGCAGGGGACGGTACCGACACGCTGGTCGGCAGTGCCACTGACGATGTGTTGATTGGCGGCAGCGGCAGCTCCAGCCTCAAGGGTGGTGCAGGTGATGACCTGCTGATGGCGCGTGCCGGCACGACCGCCATGGAAGGTGGCGAAGGGGCGGATGCCTATCGCTTCATCGGCAACTGGGGTGTCGCCACGATCAACGACAAGGATGTGCGTGGCGATGCCAACGTGCTCGACTTCTCGGATCAGAGTGGTGGGCTGGTGCTGGATACCTACACCGGCAAGGTCACGCAGGGCAGCAACCGAGTCAGCTGGGACAGCAAGACCGAAATCGGGCTCATTGCCGGCGGCAGTGGCGATGACATTGTGGATATGTCCTACGAGACGACCAAGCTGCATATTCAGGTCGCTGACGTGTATCCCGATATGGCCCTGATTGAGGCCGGCCTGAATACCAATGCGCAGTCTCGCCTGAGCGATACCGATGCAACCGCACTGAATGACGGTGTTATCACCGGTATTTCCAGCGGCGCGGTCAACAACGAAGACGCGCCGGTTTCATCCTATGGTGATCGAGTCCTGCGTTTTGTTGGTTTCGAAAACCTGATCGGCGGCGTACAGAGCGACATCTTCGCGTTTGAAGACAAGGCCGCCATCAGCGGCAGTGTTTACGGTGGCTCCGCCAGCGGAGTCGGCCTGAACACGACCTATGAGCGGGAAGGCGTACGCAACACCATCGACTTCTCCGACTATCTGACGGCGGTCAGCATCAACACCAGTGGCAGCGCGTACACACTGCCGACCGGTTTCACCACCGTGGCAGGTGCTGCCACTGTCGCATCGGGCAGTCGCATCAATGCGAATGCCGGCAACGTCACCATCCGTGGTTTCCACAATATCATTGGCGGCAAGGGCAACGATGTTCTGGTGGGTGACAAGCGCCAGAACCAGATCTTCGGCATGCAGGGGAATGACACCCTTGTCAGCATCAGCGGTGGTGATCTGCTGGTGGCCGATACGCTGATTGCTGAATCCACCGGCAACACTATCGAATCGAAGACCACCGCTCTGGTCACACGTCCGGCATGGACTCAGTTGCCTTCACGCGAATGGACCTGGTTTGACGACACCATTCATTCCACGGCCATGAACGGCACCGGTGAGGTATTGATCGGTGGCTCGGGCAATGACGTCCTGATGGGATCTCTGGGGCTTGATCGACTCTACACCGGCGCCGGTAACGATACATTGGCAGGTGATCTGGCGCGCATGAGCTTTGATGCCACCGGTGCCCTGGTCAGTGCCGAGGTGGATGAAATCACCGATGCCGGCTTTGGCGATGCGGACTACATCGAAGGCCTTAACGGTGATCATGTCGTCATTGGTGGCAACGGTGCGGATCAGATTGTGCTGGGTAACGGTGACAACCTGGTGCTCGCCGATGAAGGCTATCTGGCACTGGACCCCATCACACGTCGCACGCTCGATGTGGCCACCTGGAGCAGCGGTTATGGCGCCGGTGATACCGTTACACTGGGCACCGGCAGCAACATCGTTCTGGGCGGTGCCGGTGGTGACAGCATTACGGCAACCGATCCGGATGGTGAGCGCAACATCATTCTGGGCGACCATGGACGCATCCAGTTCTCACTGGCAGAGCCTGACGACCACCGCCTCAGCAGTCTGACCTCTCAGACGGGTGTGGCAACCGGGGGTAATGACATCATTACTCTGGGTACCGGTGACGCCGTTGTCATCGGTGGCCGTGGCGTGGACAGCATTACACTGGCCGCCACCGGAGGGAATGCCAGCGGCAATTCCGAGCGTCTGCTGGCCGGTGATCATGCCGATATCCTGTTCGATGCCCTGGGTGCCATGACAGCGTTCCGCTCAACCGACACGACTGCAGCGACCGCTGGAGACGATCAGATTCGCGTCGGTACGGGCAATGACACACTGGCTCGCAATCTGGGCCGCAACTTTATTCTCGGCGGACTGGGCAACGATACGATTCTGGTGTCGGCTCATGTGGATACCGATGGCCGTCTCGTTCGGGGCGAGGCCGAGAGTGAGGACGTGATTCTGGGCGACAACGGCGAAATTCTCCGCAGTGCCTCGAGCGCGTCCCGTACAAACATGATGCTGAGCGTCATCAGCACAGAGACCGACAAGGGCGGTAGCGATCAGGTCGTCTCCGCCAACGGCAACAAGCTGGTGATTGGCGGCTTCGGTACCGACACCATCAATCTGTTTGATGGCACTCATCTGGTGATGGGTGACAATGCCGCCTTCCTGTTTGATGGTGTTGCCGAGAACGGCGTACTGCGCTCGGCCACATCGACCAGTACCGTACTGGGTGGCGCCGATACCATCACGCTGCGCGAAGGCTACAAGCTGGTGGCCGGTGGTATCGGTGCTGACACCATCAAGATCAATGCAACCACCACGGCTGAAGCGGGCGGCAGCGGCTGGAGCAATGGCGGTGAATTTGTTGGAGGTACCAGCTATCTCGCGGGTGTGGTCGGTATTGCCGCGGTGTTGCCGTCACCTGTAACCACGTCTGCCCAGATCGAGAATCGTGGCCGTAACGGCCGCTTCATTGCGGGTGACAACGCAGAGTTCCTGTTCGATACCCGAGGTGGCTTGACTACGCAGCGTACACTGGATCAGATTGCTGCAACGGGTGGCAATGACAGCATCACTATTGGCGCTGACAACACAACGGCCACACTGGGCTTCAACCTTGTGATGGCAGGCATGGGCTCCGATACGGTGGAGGTTGCGCCAGGGTCATTCAGTGAAAGCATCGTACTGGGTGATAACGGCGAATACCTGCGTCAGTCGCAGAGCTATCTGCTCAGTACCGTCAGATCCACCGTGACCGTGGCGGGCGGCATGGACAACATTCTGCTGGGCTCGGGTACGCATATGGTGATCGCGGGTCAGGGTGCTGACACGGTCGACATTCGTTCCAGCGATGCACGTGCAGCACTTGACGGACTTGCCAACCGCTCGCTGGTGGCAGGTGACTCCGCCGAGCTGAGCTTCAGTTCCGATGCGCTGGTCAGCATGGCCAGCCTTGCGACCAACAGTGGTGGTGACGACAGACTGACGATTGGAGAAGGTGATCTGGCACTGATCGGCGGTTTCGGTCGCGATCTGGTGAGTATCAACGCCAATACCACCGCGTTCCGGGCACTGGCAGGTGATAACGCGCGCTTTGAATTTGCGCCCACTGACCAGGCCGGCAGTCAGGCCGAAAGCCTGACGCGCATGGTCACAACCGATCTGCAGGCCGCAACGGGCGGTGACGATGAAATTCGCGTCGGCATAGCAGGCTCAATCACGGGCGATCTGGGTGAGGTGCTGGCGATTGGTGGTATCGGTGCAGACCGAATCAACATCAACGGCGCCCGTGCGCGCACCACCATGATCGGTGACAACGGCGAGATACAGCGCCAGCCCGGTCTGACTGAAGCAGGTGGTGCCCAGCGCCAGTCCGTGAGCAGCTACGATGTCACGCTTGGTGCGGATGATATCCTGACAACGGTCGCCGGCGATGCCGTCATCATTGGTGGCAGTGGCAGTGACGATATCCGGTCCGGGCGTGGAACCACGCTGGTGGCCGGTGATCATGCCAGCATGCTGTTCGGTTCCAGCGGAGCGATCGAACTGATTACCAGTCTGGGTACCAGTATTGGCGGCAACGACAGGATTCAGATCGGTGGTGGTGACCTTGGCATGGCCGATGGCGACAAGGTCGTTGTCGGCGGCTTCGGTGCCGACACCATTACACTGAGTGCCGATGTGGCTGCAGCCGGTGAAAGCCGCGAGCGGACCATCGCCGGTGATAACGCCAATATCGCGTTTGATGCCCAGGGACGTTTGTTGAGTTTCGCTGCCCAAGATGGTGATCTCTCAACCGGAGGCAACGATTCCATAACCCTCACGTTGTCCGGTGACGATCAGAATGCCGGCGCCATCGCCGAGCATCAGGTGATTGCCGGCGGCGTGGCCGATGATACCATCCGTATTCAGACCGGTGTCAGAACCAGCGATGTCATTTCGGGCGACAACCTGGATTATCGCCGCTTGGTGGCTGCGGACGGTGTGCGTCAGCACCTGTTTGCCGGCGTGACTCAGCCGACACTCGGCGGCAACGACCAGATCGTGACAGCCACCGGTGACAAGCTGATCTTCGGTGGCGCCGGGCGTGACAGCCTTACCGCCTTCACCGGGGCTACAGACCAGTCTGTCGTCTTTGGTGATGCCGGCGATGCGGTGTACGACCAGTTCCTGAACGGTGACGGATTCGAACGGACTCGGCTGCAGCAGCTGATGACCACGTCACCACAATCCGGTGATGTGGACAACATCGTGCTGGGCGGTGGTGAGACCGCGGTATTCGGTGGCGCCGGTGCGGATCAGATCCGTATCAGCTCCCTCGACGCGAGCCGTCGTCTGATCGCGGGCGACGAAGCGCAGGTCAATTACGATCTGGGCGTTCCGGTTCTGATGCAAAGTACCGATGCCGGTTCTACGCCTACGGGTGTAGCGGGTAACCAGTTTATTCTGCCGGACAGCGGAACCAACTTCCTGATCGGCGGCTTGTCGATCGATACTCTGGTGGGCAGCATCGGCGACAGCCATCGTTTGCTGCCGGGTACCGGCTCAATCAACCTGCTGAGCAAGGTGGTCAGTGTTGTGGTGCTGGGGGATGCGGGTGAAATGGGCATTTTTGCCGACCGCGAATATGCGTCCGGTGCCAATGATGAATTGCTGATCTCCGGCTCCACCCTGGTTCAGGGTGATACCGGCGGCGGCACCGGCGGCGGCGACAGCTACACCTACTTCGGTGAAGGCAGCGTGACTGAAGAGCTGAGCAACAGCACGTCGGGCCGTATTGCCTACCCGTCACTGACCGGTGGTTTTGCGACCTTCAACAGCGTCGCCAACAGTCAGCAGGGTCAATATGGTTATCTGACCGTGTTCGAGAACGGTGGCTGGCGCTATGATCTGGGCCACGATGCCAACGGTTTCAATGAGGCCATCAACGCCCAGGTTCAGACCCTGAAGGACGGTGACCAGCGCACCGAATACTTTACCGTCAACACAACCGATGGCAGCACCACAACGGTGACCATCGACGTGATTGGGCGTACTGACCTGCCGGGCTCTGTCACGGCAACGCTGACCGAGGACGATAGCCTGGTTGACAGCGTATCCGGTCGTCTGAGCGATGGTGAAGATCCTGAACTGAGAACACGCTATCTGAGCATGGACACCCAGACCGCCTTCGGCCAGTTCACTCTGACTCAGGACGGTCAGTGGCAGTATGTGATCAACAACGGTGCGGCCGCCGTGCAGGCGCTGCGTGCCGGTGAACGCGTGACCGATACTCTGACTGTGACCACGCTGGACGGCAGTACCGCTACGGTTGCCATCGAACTGGTGGGTACCAATGATGGTGCCGTAATCGGCGGCGCTGAACCGACTCAGGTCGCGATTGTGGAAGAGGCCGACAACACCGCAGCTGATCAGCTGTTGAGTACCAACGGTCAGTTGTCCATCAGCGATGCGGATGCAGGGGAGGCACTCTTTGCCGGTCAGGTGAATATTCTGTCTGCCGACACTCTGGGTGAACTCAGCATCTCGCCGGATGGCAACTGGAACTATGTGGTTCGCAACGGTGATGTTCAGTATCTGAATGCCGGTGAAACCCGTATTGAACGCTTCGAGATCAGCAGTGCAGATGGTACGGCAACCCGTACGCTGGAAATCCGTATCGAAGGCCGGAACAACAGTGCCGTGATTTCTGATCCGGGCACCTTGCAGGCAGTCGAGGATCAGCAAACCCAGCTTAACGGTGTGTTGGCTGTCACCGATGCTGACGCAGGCCAGTCCCTGTTTGTCGCACAGGACAGCAGCTCGGCCTATGGTCGTTTTGTACTGGCAACGGACGGCAGCTGGAACTACAGCCTGAATAACGCCTCGGCTGCGGTGCAGCAGCTGACCTCGACTGATCTGCTGACTGACAGCTTTACGGTCGTCAGTGCCGACGGCACCAGCCGCAGCTTCAATATTGAGGTTCGCGGCAGTGATGATCAGCCGGTGATTACACCTGCTTCAACCGATGGTGTACTAGCCGTTCTGACAGAAGACCAGCAACTGTTGGCCAATGGTGCTCTGAGCATTCAGGATGCCGATGCCGGTCAGTCCCTGTTCGTGGCACAGGACAGCAGCTCAAGCTATGGTCGCTTTGTCCTGAACACCGATGGCAGCTGGAGTTATGCCCTGAATAACACCGCGACTGCGGTGCAGGGTCTTATATCGGGTGAGCAGGTCACCGATCAGTTCACGGTCGTGACGGCTGATGGCACCACCGAAACCTTCAGCTTTACCATTGAAGGGCGCGATGACCAGCCGGTAATCACCCCCAATGCAGGCACCCTGGCCTCGCTGAGCGAGGATCAGCAGCTGCAGGCCAACGGTGTGCTGGCGATTACTGATGCCGATGCCGGCCAGGCCCAGTTCGTCGCACAGGACAGCAGCTCCGGCTATGGCCGCTTTGTCCTGAGCGCCGATGGCAGCTGGAGCTATGTACTGGATAACAGCGGTGCTGCGGTTCAGGGACTGGTGTCGGGCGAGCAGGTCATCGACCAGTTCACGGTCGTGACAGCCGATGGTACAACGTCAACCTTCAACGTCACCATTCAGGGCCGTGATGACCAGCCGGTGATCACGCCTGCGGCCGCTGATGGCGTGCTCGCCGTGCTGACTGAAGATCAGCAGCTGCTCGCCAATGGTGTGCTGGCGATCAGTGACGCCGATGCCGGTCAGGCTGAGTTTGTGGCGCAGGACAGCAGCTCAAGCTATGGCCGCTTTGTTCTGAATACGGATGGCAGCTGGAGCTACAGTCTCGACAACACCGCGACCGCCGTACAGCAGTTGACGACTGCCGATACGCTGACGGACAGCTTCACGGTGACCACGGCTGACGGCACCACTGAAACGTTCAGTTTCACCATTCAGGGCCGTGATGACCAACCGGTGATCACCCCTGCGGCGGGTGATGGTGCACTGGCGGTGCTGAGCGAAGATCAGCAGCTGCTGGCCAGCGGTGTACTGGCGATCAGCGATGCTGATGCCGGCCAGTCGCTGTTTGTGGCGCAGGACAGCAGCTCTGCCTACGGACAGTTCGTGCTGGATGCGAATGGCAACTGGACCTACACCCTGAACAATGCAGCCGCTGCGGTACAGGGACTGGCGGCAGGTGTCAGCGTGACCGACAGCTTTGCGATCGAAACCGCGGATGGAACGGTTCAGCAGTTCAGCTTCACGGTTCAGGGCCGCGACGATACCCCGGTGATTACGCCAAATCCGACCGCCGGACCGATTGCCAGCGTAGTCGAAAGCCTGATGATGACCCAGAGTGGTCATTTGCAGATCAGTGATGCCGACCAGGGTGAGTCTGCGTTTGTGGCACTGAACCAGACTACAGCCTATGGCACATTGACTGTGGATGCAGCCGGTAACTGGACCTATCAGCTGGATCCGCTCAGTGAGGCTCTCGCCGATCTGGCTCGTGATCAAAGTGTGGTGGAAAACTTCACCCTGACGACAGCGGACGGCACAGACGTTCTGGTTTCGGTACGCATTACCGGTTATCTGAACGTGAGCCAGAATCAGGCAGGCTTTGAACTGAACGCAACACCGACAAATGTACAACCTGCATCAACGGTTGACACAACAGGTGTTGGCTCGTCCGGCAGTCTGCTGGATGATATGCAGTCGGGCGGTACTCCTGTAGAGCAGGATACTTCACCGCAGCAGGCACAGCCTGTTCCGTTCAGTCTTTCAACCTTGGGTGACAGTCTCTTTATGCCAACCCAGGGCGGCACTCCGACAGTCTCTGGCACAACGCTGGGCGAGAGTGTAGAAACGGCCCCTGGACTGATGGAGTCTGGCGTCAAGTTGAGTACAGGCTCGAGCGTTGGTCAGCCGGCTGAGTCCGAGCCGGTCAATGGCACTGCTCAGACCGCGAACGAAAACCCGGCGCCTCAGGGTGACGAACAGGCTGCCCAGGCCGTACAGTCGCTGGTTGGGTCGGAGTCGCCGTTCGCAGCGGATGAAGATGAGGACGACGAGGACAAGCGCAGACAGAGCCGTGAGGCTGATGAGGCTGACGCTGAAGAAGGGGCAGACACCGAAAGCGGGGCTGACGAAGCCGTGGCAGCAGGCGGTGCTGTTCCTGAAGCTGAAGATCAAGCCGATGCTGCACCGGAAGCTGCCGCTGAGGGAGAGTCGTCCGAGAACGCACCAGAAGCCGAGCCTTCCAATGCCCCCGAAGCTGTTGACACCGAGCAGCCTGACAATGCCGGTCTGACCGTTCTGGAAGGGGTGGGTGCAGCATCCAGCCTGCTGGTTGCCCGCTCGGATGCGGCGAAAGCGAGTGGCCGTATTCGCTGGGACTGGGGGCGGGCCGAAGCCTGAGAACAATAATGAATGCTTACGAGATGTACAGAGCAGACAGGTACAACACATTGAAACCTAGAACTGAAACACTGTTTGGCAACGCCTGCGAGGTAAAGCAATGAAGTTTGTCAGAGCAGGCATAAAACCGCTCGTTTCGTTTACCACGACTGTGCTGGCCGCTGCGCCCATGTGGCTGTTGGCGCAAGGGGTTGATACTGAGCCCCAGCTGGTAAGTCTGTTTGCTCAGCCAGGCAGTCAGGGCGCCACCAATCCGGCCAGTGACCCCATGCAGATTCCCGAGCGAGTCAAAGGCAAGGTGGTACTGCGTGCGCCGGCTGCTGCACCCAAAATTGATCCGGCCATTGAGCCACCACCGGTTGACTTGACCCAGAGAACGTTTGCAGTTGATGCGATTCCCGTGCTTGAAGGGGCGGATGTCAATGTTGAGCATCTCGCACAGGTCATGGAGCCCTGGAGTGGGAAGGCGCTGAGCTTTGATGAGTTTCAGTTGGCGGCCAATGAACTGCTCGGCTTTTTGCGCCAGAACGGTCATCCGGATGCCGTGCTGCGATTTTCTCAGATGCAGTTTCTGGAGAACCAGCAGGTTGCTGTAGCGATTGAGGGCCTGAAGCCGGTCGAGCCCTATCAGGACGCGACGCCGAAAATTCAGGTGGCTGGATTTGAAATCAACGGTGTTACCTTGCTGTCAGACGCTGAAGTGGCCGCTCATATGGAGCAGTGGTCCGATCGTGAGCTGACAGTGGAGGAGCTGGGAGAAGCGGCCGAGTCCATCGCCCGTTTGTTGCGTGACCGAGGCTATGCTCTGGCCCAGGCCTGGCTGCCGCCGCAGGAAATCCGTGATGGTGTGGTACGTGTTGAAGTACTCGAAGGTATTGTGGACGAGTTGTCCGGTGACAGCGGCCTGACGGTTGCGGGTAACGATGCCCGTCTCAAGACCGATGTGGCCTCGGCCTATCTGTCGAAGGCGGTCAAGCCGGGTGAGCCACTTGATGTGGCCGCGCTGGAAGAACAGGTCCGTCTGTTGAATGATCTGCCGGGGGTCAAGCGCGTTCAGACCGACCTCAAGCCGGGCAGCCAGCCAGGAACCACACAGGTGATGGCACAGGTTGAGGACGATGATCTGGTCAATGTGCTGGTCACGGCTGACAACCACGGCAGCGAGTATGCAGGTGCCGAGCGTGTGAGTGCCAACATCAACCTCAACAGTCCCAGTGGACATGGCGAGCAGCTGTTTCTTAACGTGACCGAAGCAGAGGCTTCCAGAAGCTACAAGGTGGGCGGCCATGTTCCGGTCGGTTACTCCGGACTCAGGCTGGGCCTGTCCTATGCGGCCATGAATGTTGACTTTGACCTGAGCCAGGGCTTCTCGGTTCCGATCAATATTGCCAGTGACTCATCTGCCGCATCTGTTTTTGCCAGCTATCCCATGATGCGCAGCGCCCAGACCAACATGGATCTGTACGCCAGCCTGGATTTCAAGAATTACCAGAACTCCATTCTGTATGGCGCGGTCGAGAACGATCGTGATATCACGTCAGCCAGCCTGGGCTTCAGCGGTGATCACATTGACCGCTTCAGTGGTCAGACCCGCTGGGGGCTCACCCTCACACAGGGCAGTGTTGGTCTGGAAGAGGGCAGCAGCTACCAGTTCAATGATGCTCAGGGGCCTCAAACCGAGGGCAGTTTCACCAAGCTGAACTACTCACTGCAGCGTTATCAGTCCTTGCCGCTGGATGGCTTGTTCTTTAACGCGTCACTCAACGGTCAATGGGCCAGCGGGAACCTCGACAGCGCCGAGAAATTCCAGTTGGGTGGACCTGACGGGGTACGTGCATGGCCCGTGGGTGAGGGCATTGGCGATAATGGCTGGATTGCCAACCTGGAACTGCGTCAGATACTGTCCCAGCCGGACTGGGGCCGAGTTGAAGCCTTCGGCTTCTATGACGTGGGCGGCATTACTCAGTATGCCGATCTGAACCCGGGCATCGTCTATGACGGTCCGAACAGCTATACCCTGGATGGGTATGGCGTCGGTCTGAGTCTTACCTATGGTGAACGTGGCAGTCTGCAGCTTGTGTATGCGCACAAGGGGAAAGACAACCCGAACCCGACGCCTGACGGTACAGACAGCGATGGCAAGAACGACCAGGGCCGCATTTGGCTTACTGGCAAGATTCTGTTTTGAGGAAGAGGTCCGGCATGACCAAGCATAATGTTCGGGTGAATACTGCACCCAATTTCAATCCCAGGCTTCTTTCGCTAGCAGTCGCGTCTGTCTGTTTTTCAATGCAGGTACAGGCTGCACCGGCTGTGGATGAGCTCCCGTCCGGTGCCGTGATACGCCAGGGCCAGGCTGTCATTACCCAAACCGACAACGTTATGAACATCCAGCAGAACACCTCTCGATTGGTGACTGACTGGAACACGTTCAATATTGGTTCCGATGCAATTGTCAATTTCCTGCAGCAGCGTTCAGACCTGGCGCTGAACCGTGTTCTCTCCGGTGATCCGTCCCAGATCCTGGGTCAGATCAATGCGCAGGGGGGCGTTATCATTGCCAACCCTGCCGGTGTCATTTTCGGCAGCAGCGCACGCATTGATGTCGGCAGTCTGGGTGTGTTGGGCCAGATGCCCGACAGCGAAGAATTCATTAACGGTCAGTTGTTGCTGGAGGATTTGGCCGCAGGCGGCAATGTGATCAACCAGGGGCAAATCACCACACGCACTGGCGGTTTCGTTGTCCTTGCGGGTAAAACGGTTGAAAACAGCGGCACCATCACGGCCGAGGCGGGTCAGGTGGCGCTGCTGGCCGGTGACAAGGCCCGGCTTGAGCTGACCGCAGAAGGTCTGGTCGGTATCGAAATGGACGGTACCAGCGCTGAGGCTGCCATTGCCAACAGTGGTGCCATCATTGCGGATGGCGGCAAGGTCCTGATTCAGAGTCGCAATGCTGGCGGAGCCCTGTCGGCAGCGATCAATCAGACCGGTATTGTACGTGCCAATACCCTGGCCATGGCCGGTGACGGCACCATCCGCATCGATTCCGGTGATGGCAAGGCCATGATTGCCGGAACGGTCGAGGCGGCGGGTGATGATGCCGGTGAAGCCGGTGGTCGGATTCTGGTGACCGGCGGCGACGTTGAGATCAGTGGCACCCTGAATACCGATGGTCAGGCCGGTGGCGGTACGATCCATGTCGGTGGGGGCTGGCAGGGAGACACGACTGAAATTGCCGAAGCCGGCCGCGTACGCGTGGCGCAGGGCGCCGATATCAGCGCGGATGCCACCACAGACGGTGATGGCGGCGAGGTTGTGCTGTGGTCTGCGGATCAGACACGACATGACGGCGCCATCAGTGCGACCGGAGCTGGAGAGGGCCAGGGTGGCCGGGTTGAAACCTCCAGCCGCGGGGCACTGGGTGTCAGCGGTACGGTGGATGTGTCGGCCGAGTCCGGTGACGGCGGCAGCTGGTTGCTGGACCCGACCAACATGACAGTGGCGGCAACCGGCACAGACTATACAACCGGTAATGGTTCTGCCGGCGACGTGACCGTCAGCAACGTATCCATTGAAACGGCATTGAACACTGGCACCAGTGTCACGCTGCAGGCCACCAATGACATTGACGTTATGGCGTCCATCGCCAAGACCGGTGGTGGTGCCGCTACCCTGACCTTTAATGCCGGCAACGACATTGTGCTGCATACCGGCGTCGACATTTCGTCCACTACCGGCCAGCTCAATCTGGTGTTTGGCACTGAGCTCAACGGCGCGACAGGTGCGGCATCCATCTTTGGCCAGCTGGCAACAAACGGTGGCAGCGTCACGTTCAACAAGGACACTTATCTGCGTCACGAAACGCCGATCAGTACCAAGGTAACCTCGGGTGCCACCGCTTCCGGAGCGGTACTGTTTGCGCGTGATGTGTACCTGGCGGATGATGGCTACAGCGTGACCATCAATACCCAGGGGGCGGACTCCGGTGGCGTATACACCAACCTGGGCGGCAATATTCAGTTCAATGGAGAAGTGCTGAGCGCTGCGCCGGTGATCTCATCCTCGAATCTGGCAACGCTGCCGCAATCTCCCCAGAACCTGATACTGGACACCACAGGGCTGACCGGCGCCGATCCGACGGTCGCCGGGAAAATCATTTTCAACGACAACATCGGTAACCTGAACCCGCTGCGCAGCTTGACGTTCAATGGTGCCACAAGCATTGACTTCAACGCTGCCAGCATCAATCTGAGTAACACTTCAGGTCCGGTGATTACGGCCAGTACCAACTTTGCCGACAGGCCCGTTCTGAACCTGCTCAGCAATGACGTGACCATCAACGTGACCGGTGGAGCGGTGCCGGGGCTGACGGCAGGCTATACCAGCTATTTGCAGGACAGCTTCGATATCCATGCTGCATTTGCCGGCGAGCAGACCCTGACCATCAACTCGGATCAGTCGATCAAGCTGTCGGGCGTCAATATTGATGCCGATGGCACTGGCGCCTTTAACCTGCTGTTCAATCCGAACGTTGCCACAGGCTCGGGCCAGGGGGCGGTGATCATGTCTGATGTTGTCATCGCGTCTGAAGGCGGCGATGTCAGCTTGGGCAGCGCCGCCAATTATGCCGAGGGCGTGGCCGGTGATACCGATGGCAGTGACGGTGTTCGGCTTCACAACACCCGCATCGAAACAACGGGTGGCTCCCTGGATGGCGACCTCTCAATCTTTGGTAAAACCGCCGATACGGCGCAGGCTTCAGACACGTCGGGGGCAGGTGTTCGCATTACCGGCGCTTCAACCTATCTCAGCACAGGTGATGGGCTGCTGAATGTTCATGGCCGGGTCGATAACCAGACCGACAGTGGCAACAAGGATGCCGTCGTAATCGGTGAGAACGTTTCCGGCCAGGTTACGCTGACATCCACCGGCGGCAATATCCTGATTGATGGAGATGCCAGCGGGGTAGGTGACAGCGTGACCGGCGGCAACCGCTATATAGGCGTGTTGATGGCCAACAGTGCTCTGGTTCAGAGTGGCAGCGGCGACATTCTGGTACGGGGCCAGGGTGGTGGCGGTAACGTCAATTCCGTAGAGCAGAACCACGGTATCCGCCTGCAGGACAACAACACCAGCATCCTCAGCGCCAGCGGCGATATTCTGTTGCAGGGCACCTCGGGTGGTCGCCTGGATGATGCCGGCGAGAACAGCTTTGGCATTTATGCCACCGGCAACAGCATCTATGTGGGACGTGATGCCAACAAGAGCGCAGCCACTGGCGATATCATTTTCGTGGCCGACTCGATGGAATTCGTCAACAGTTCCGTGTCACGTCTGCAGGTATCCAGTGATGGTCATCTGGTGATTCGACCGGAGAACGCCGATACCAAAATTGAGTTCGGCAATGCCGGCAGTCGCCCTGAGGACGGCGTCAATCGCACGCTCTATCTGGGTCAAGACTGGTTCAACGGCAGTGCCAACGCGGTATTTTTGAGTGCACCTCAGGTGACGGCCAGTGCGGGTGGATTGGCTTCGCAGCAGAATCTGCTGATCAATGGTAATGCGGGTGGCAACTTCTCGCTCATCGTGGGAGGACAGCAGACCGCTGACATCGCGTTTTCCACCAACTCCGGTGTGCTGGGAACCAATATTCAGGACGCTATCCGGGGACTGACCGGCTATGAACAGACGACCGTCCTCAATCAGGGCAGTGGCAGCTATCTGGTGACGTTCAGGGACGGCTCTTCCGTGGCCGTCGCGATGACTGACCTGGTCACCGCGGATACGACCCGGACAGGCTTCAGTGACATCACCATTGGTCGCACCGACCTGAGCGGTAACATCACGGTCAATGCACCGACCACGTTCCGCGATGATCTGACCCTGCTGGCCGGTGTCAACAACGACGCCTATGCGGCCAAGGTCGTGATCAACTCGGCCCTGACGGTAGCTCGTCAGCCGAACACGTCGGATGCCGGCAACCTGACCATCATTACCGATGGCGGGCTCACCACTTCTCAGGGCCTGGTCGCCAAGGGGGGCATCACGGCAGATGAACTGCGCCTACAGGGCGGTGGTGACTTTGTCGCCACTGCGATTAACCGCATCAATACCCTGGCGGCAAATGTGCTGGGTGATCTGGTATTGACCAGTGGTCAAGCCGATGGTCAACCATTCAAGATCGGCCAGATCAGCTCGACTCGGGTCGAGGGGTACACCTCCGACAGCCTGACCGGACAGGTTGATATCCTGCCAGAAACAACAGACTTGACCGTTGGCCTGACTGCCAACGAGATTGATCTGCGAGTACTGAGCACTACACCCGGTACAGCAGCGAATGTCGTTCAGAATGAGAATATCACCACCGATACCCTGAGCGTGCAGGTTGAAAACGGCACCTTCCTGCAAAACGGGTCGGCGGTGATCGCGGATGGTGATATCGATCCCAATACGGCTACGGCCGTGTATCTGAGCAGCGGTGATGGCGTTGCCAAGTTGTTGAATAACAACGTGATAGGTACCTTTGCAGGTGCATTTTCCGCGGATTCCGGCCTTGAGCTGAACAACACGCGTGCACTTGAGATTGGTCGTGTATCGCTGGCGGGTAAAACGGCAAACAGCGCCGGTACCCTTGGCCAGATCAGCCAAGCTACTGTAAACCGTGATGGCATTCAGGCGCCTGATGCTCAGGTTGTGTTCAAGACGGCCGGCGCGCTGACCCAGTCCGCGGATGCGGCCCAGTCGCAGATCAACGCGGCTGCTCTGGCCGCGGATGTGACCGGTGGCGAGATCCTGCTGAACAATGAAACCAACCAGATTGATCTGGCTGCGCTGGCATTGAACACGGCTGATCTTGATATCACTCTGCTCAATGCCGGTGATCTGACCATTGGCGACGTATCCGGCATTGATACCGGGCTGATTGCGGCCGGTTCCGTTACCGGCGTGACACCAGGTGCCAACGGCAATATCCGTATCGCGACTGGCAACGGCTCGCTGACAGTGGACAAGCCGGTTGCTGCAACCGGTACCGGCACAGTTGACCTGCGTGCAGGTGGGGTTGGCTCTGATCTGGTTATCGACCAGAGCGCACCCGAAACCGCACTGATTACGAGCGAAACCGGCGCCATCCAGCTGTTGGCCGGTGGCAGCATCACGACGACCAAGGCCACTGACGGTGTTGCACTGATCGACTCCACCGGCAGCACCGTTCTGCTGCAGGCCGGTGATGGGATTGGCAGCGACAGCAACCGTATCGAAGTGTCGGTGCCTGCCACTCTGGCCGCAGAGGCCGGTGCGGGCGGTATCTGGCTGCGTCATCTGGACAGTTCAACACTGATCCTGGGTGATGCTACGGCTCTGAATACCACGGAAACCTTCGGTGGAACGGTCAGCCAAACGGGCGGCGTCATGTCCGGTCTGAGCACGCTGACAGGCAGCAACGGCAGTATTACCCTGACCAAGGTCGATGGTGATATCCAGGTCGTTGATACCATCGTTGCGGATGGCAGCGGTTATGTGGATCTGCGCACCGGCGGCACCGGGGCGATTCGTATTGATGGCGGCCAGATTCAGTCCGGCAGCGGTACGCTGCAGCTTCTGTCGGCCGGGGTGATCAGTACCAATACCACCACCGGTACGACGACTGAATTGACCACCAGCGGTGATGTTTTGCTGGTGACCGGTGACGGTGCGATTGGCAGCCTGACCAACCGAATCGAAATTGCGGGAGCAACCGGGATTGCCACCCAAAGCAGCTCTGCAACCGGCAGCCAGTTCCTGAGCCATACCGGTGACATGACCGTTGCAGCGGTCGATGTGGTGAACAGCAATACGCTGGATACCGCAGCGTCTCCGCTGGCCCTGCCAACGAGTTATTTTGGTCTGGTAGCGGGCACCAGTCAGGTGATTGACCTGCTGGTGACAGGAGCATTGCAGCTGAACGAGCAGGTTCAGGTGGCGGGCGGCACCATCCGGTTCAACGCGGCTTCGGTGACGCAGGATGATGCCGATACCAGCAAAGCCCTGACCGCTCAAAATCTGAGTGTCCGAGCCAATGGTGATGATCCCAATGGCGATATTGCACTGAACAATGCTGGTAATGCGATCGACACTCTGGCGGCAAGCTCGGCCCACGGCAGCATCAGCTACGTGGACAGCGACGGTCTGACCATTGGCACCGTGGACGCAGGTACTTCCGATGAGCTTATCGGTCTGAATGCGGCAGCTGATATTGATGTCCAGACGTTGGGTGATGACCTGATCGTGGCGCAGGCCGTGGCGACTGAAACCGGCAACATTGACCTGCTTGCATTGAACAGCGGTGCCCTGACCACCAACGCTGCCATCGAGGCCAGCACGGATGGCTCCGATGGCAATGTGAACCTGCGCACCGAGTTGGGCACGATCACGCTGAATGCTGATGTCACGGCTAACGGCGCGGGCTGGATCGACGTGCGTGCCGGTGGTGCAACCTCCGATATCACGGTGGGCAACCTTCTTACCGACTACGCTCAGCTCAGTTCCAACAGCGGTAACATCCAGCTGCTGGCGGGTCAGAACCTGCTGACGACCCGTGCAACCGACGATTCCGGGCGTGCCACTCTCACCACCAATGATGGCTCTGTCCTGTTGCAGGCAGGGGGTAGTATTGGCAGCGACAGCAACCGTATCGAAATCGATGGTGCGGCAACGCTGGCAGCCAATGCCGAGAATGGCAGCATCTGGCTGCGCAAGCTGGGTACAGACGATGCAGACGATGCGCTTCAGCTTGGTGGCGTTGTTGCCTTCAATACGGCTGACAACATTGGTGGCAGCTTCGACACTCAATACGCTGGTCTGACGACCGGCAATGGCGGCAATATCACCCTGACCACCCAGGGTGGCAACTTGACGCTGGTCGACAACGTCGCGGCGAATACCACAGGCTACGTCGATCTGCGTACCGCCGGAACCGGTGCGGTTGCGCTGAATAACAATGCCCAGATCACTTCTGGCAGCGGCACGCTGCAGATTTTGGCAGGTGGTGATATCAGCACCGATAGCCTTACCGGTACGACGACCGAGCTGGATACGGCGGGCGACGTGCTGCTGCAGAGTGGCGGCGACATTGGCAGCCAGACCCATCGTATCGAGCTGGCCAATGTGGATCAGCTGGCGGCGGTCAGCACCGGCAGCCAGTTCCTGGCGCACAGCGGTAATATGATCGTGGATCAGGTGGCTGCGGTGAATACCGACAACAGCCTTGATCATGCGGCAGCAAACTTGAATGGCTTGCTGGCGGGCGCCGGTGAAGTCGTTGATCTGTTGGTCGACGGAGCGCTGCAGCTGAATGACCGTGTTCAGGTGTTGAGCGGCACTGTCAGAATGGATGTTGCAAATACGGTGCTCCAGAGCACCACGGCTGCTAACGAGGCCGTGACAGCATCGAATCTGAGCATTCGTGCGGGTGACAGCATTACGCTGAACAATACTTATAACGATGTAGATACGCTTGCGGCTGACACCACCCTAGGCAACATCAGCTATGTCGACAGTGATGGGCTGACCATCGGCACCGTTGATGCTGGTACGGCAGATGAACTGAATGGTTTGAACGCGGCAGTCAACATTGATGTCCAGACCTTGGGCGGCGATCTGATCGTGGCTCAGTCTGTCGGTACAGACAGCGGCAACATCGATCTGCGTGCCTTGAACAGCGGCGGTTTGACCACCAACGACGTAGTGGTTGCCGGTGGCAATGGCAATATCGATCTGCGCACCACCAGTGGCGCTATCACGCTGAATGCCGATGTAACAGCTAACGGCACTGGCTGGATCGATGTGCGTGCCGGTGGTGCAACCTCCGATATCACGGTCGGCAATCTGGGCGCTGATTACGCCCAGCTCAGTTCGAACAGCGGTAACATCCAGCTATTGGCGGGTCAGAGCCTGTTGACAAGCCGTGAGACTGACGATGCTGGGCGTGCCACCCTTATCACCAATGATGGCTCTGTCCTGCTGCAGGCCGGTGGCAACATCGGCAGCGACAGCAACCGTATCGAGATCGACGGCGCAGCTGCGCTGGCGGCCAACGCCGACAGCGGCAGCATCTGGCTACGCAAGCTGGGTGCGACTGATGCACTGCAGCTGGGTGACGTGGAAGCGTTCAACACCAGTGACAATGTCGGGGGCAGCTTCAATGACGACTACGCTGGTTTGACCGCCGGTAATGCAGGTAACATCACCCTGACTACTCAGGGCGGTAGTCTGACTTTGGTCGAGAACGTGGCGGCGGACACCGCAGGCTACGTTGACCTCCGTACCGCCGGTAACGGTGCCATTGCCCTGAATAGCGGTGCACAGATAACCTCCGACAGCGGCACCATACAGTTGCTCGCAGGCGGAGCAATCAGCACCGACAGCGCAACCGATGTAACCAATGCCGGTATCGAACTAAGTACCAATGGTGATGTACTGCTGGTGTCGGCCACTGGGGCCATCGGTGGCCAGAATAACCGCATCGAGATCGAAAATGCCACCGGTGTTGCCACTCAGAGCAACAGTGATCAGTTCCTGCGTCACAGCGGTAACATGACTGTTGCTGACGTGACGATCGTGAACGGCAATACGCTGGATACCGCAGCGTCTCTGCTGGCCCTGCCAACGAGCTATTTCGGTCTGGTGGCAGGCACCAGTCAGGTAATTGACCTGCTGGTGACCGGAGCATTGCAGCTGAACGAGCAGGTTCAGGTCGCTGACGGCACCATCCGCTTCAATGCCGCTTCGGTAACGCAGGATGATGCCGATACCAGCAAAGCCCTGACCGCTCAAAATCTGAGTGTGCGAGCCAATGGCGATATTGCACTGAACAATGCTGGTAATGCCATCGACACTCTGGCAGCAAACTCGGCCAACGGCAGCATCAGCTACGTGGACAGTGATGGACTGACTATCGGCACCGTTGATGCTGGTACGGCAGATGAACTGAATGGTTTGAACGCGGCAGTCAACATTGATGTCCAGACCTTGGGCGGTGACCTGGTCGTTGATCAGGCGGTGACTACCACCATTGGCAATATCGACCTGCGTGCACTAAACAACGGTGCATTGACGATCAACGCGGCTATTGAGGCCAGCACGGATGGTTCCGATGGTAATGTGAACCTGCGCACCGAGCTGGGCGCGATTACGTTGAACGCTGATGTTACGGCTAACGGTGCAGGTTGGATCGATATCCGTTCCGGGAGTTCCGATTTGACCCTTGGAGCTGCGTCCTTGATCAGCTCGGTCACCGGTGACATCCAGCTGCTGGCCGGTAACAACCTGATCAGCGGCAAGGAGACCAACAACAGCGCTTCCATCAATACCGATGGTAAGGTGCTGCTTCAGGCAGCAGGCAACATCGGCAGCGACAGCAACCGCATCGAGATCGATGGTGCGGCAGCGCTGGCGGCCAATGCCGACAACGGCAGCCTGTGGCTGCGCAAGCTCGGTACGACTGATGCCCTGCAGTTGGGTGGCGTGGAAGCGTTCAATACCCTTGATAACGTTGGCGGTAGCTTCAATGGCAGCTATGCCGGCCTGACGGCCGGTGGTGAGGGCAGCATCACCCTGACCACTCAGGGCGGTGACCTGACGCTGATCGAGAACGTGGCGGCGGATACCACCGGCTACGTTGATCTGCGTACCGGCGGTACCGGTGCCGTTGCCCTGAGCAGCGGAGCCCAGATCACTTCCGGCACCGGCACGGTACAGCTGCTGGCCGGTGGCGCGATCAGGACCGACAGCACCACGGGTACCACCACCGAGCTGGCTACCGCCGGTGATGTGCTGCTGCAAAGCGGTGCGGATATCGGCAGCCTGAGCAACCGTATCGAGCTGGCCAACGTGGATCAGCTGGCAGCGGACAGCGTGGGCAGTCAGTATCTGGCACACAGCAGTGTGATGACGGTTGATCAGGTGGCGGCCGTGAACACCGCCAACACCACCGATCAGGCGGCAGCGAATCTGAACGGTCTGACGGCCGGTGACAACCAGCGCATCGACCTGGTGGCAACCGGTGCTCTGCAACTGAATGATCAGGTCGCGATCACCGGTACCACCGGTCTGATTCGCTTCCTGGCGGACAGCATCGATCAGGTGTTGACCACTGGCAAGGCGATGAGTGCAGGCTTCCTGCGGGCGGACGCCACCAACGCGATTGCGCTGAACAACCCGGAGAACGCCATTGGTACACTGGCGGCGGACTCCGCAACCAGCGCCATCAGCTATGTGGACAGCGACGGTCTGACCGTTGGTACGGTCGACGGCCTTAGCGGCCTGAACGCCGCCGGTACCATTGATGTCCAGGCCCTGGGCGGCGATCTGATCGTGTCTCAGGCGGTAGCCTCTGATGCGGGCGATCTGGGACTTACGGCGGATGCCGGCCTGCTGCAGCTGAGCGCCAATCTGTCCAGCATCGACACGGCTCAGATCCTGATCAGCGCCGCCGAACTGCTTCAGTCTGCCGGTACCACAATCGACACCGGCACACTGGTGGCGGGTACGACCGGTGCCATCACAATGGGTGGTGACAACACCGTTGACAGCATCACTCTGAGTGCAGACGGAACCTTGACCCACACCGGGCTGCTGACCGTATCCAACAGCGCGGCCCTCAATGCGGGGGGGCAGATGACACTGGGTGATATTGCCGGTGCGACTGCCGATCTGTTGGCTCAGGCGGGTAACACCATAACCCTTCAGGGCATGAGTGAGCTGAATACAGCCTGGATACGCAGCGGGAATGAGATATTCCTGGATGCGCCTTTGACGGTACATGCCAGCTCTGCCAATGCCGCGACATTGGCGGCCGATACCTGGTTCCATAACCGTACCGGTGCCGGCAGTGGTGCAATCGTGGCAAACAACAGCAACTGGTTGATCTATGATCGTACCTCAAACGACTACACCCAGCGGATGGCAGGCCTGCAGCCGGATTATCTGGTATTCGGCACACTGTATAACAGCATGCCGGTTGATCAGGTGACACGCCCAGGAAATGGCTATTACACAGGGACTACCATTGTCGTACCTGATAATTATCTGCGTGTGGTCAGTGGTGTGAACAGCGAATCCTCGTCCGGAAGTGGTATCCCGACGCAAGACCCGACAACCCCTGCGATTGCCGTTTCTGAAACCGAGCAGGTATTCCCGCCGGAGTTGCTGAATACCCAGGCTGATGTCGTGTTTGGCGAGTCGGTTATCGACCTCGCCGGTCAGGATGGCTACGCCGTATTGACCACCGATTCAACCGCGGGTGGCAGTCTGAGCGTCGACATGCCAATGATTAGCCTTAATACCGAAGAGGCATTCAGAATTCCGCTGGCAGGACTGGTGGGCGACTCTGAACTGGTGGGTGTGACATTCGAAGGCGGATCTCTGCCTGAGTGGATGGAACTCGTTGGTGTGGGACTGTCTGCTCGTCTGTCAGGATCGATTCCGTTTGGAGCGTCTCCATTCGTGATCGAAGTTCTGACACGGCACCCTGTTACCGGAGAGCTGCAGGCGTTAAGGTTACTCATTACACCTGTTGATACCGAGTCTGAACAAGATGAAACCACGCAGGAATCGATCCAGGCGTGATCCATAACCAAGGAGTAGAAAATGTCAGAACAAGCAGAACAGAAAACCATGAATGAACAGGCCCAGCAGGCCATGCCCAAGATCAAGTGGAATGATGCCAACATGCAGTCTACATACGCGAATGTCTGCAATGTCATGGGCACTCGTGAAGAGATCATGGTACTGTTCGGTTCCAACAAGAACTGGCAGGGCAATCAGGAAGAAGTCGAAGTGATGTTGTCACAGCGTATTCTGCTGACCCCCTATGCCGCCAAGCGTTTGCAGATCATGCTGGATATGGGACTGAAGGAATATGAAAAACGATTCGGTGAAATCAAGCTCTGATACGCCGAATCCGGAAAAATACATGCACTGGTTCAGGCTTCTCCATGAGGAGTCTGATCCGGTGTTTTTTTCGGCCTGGTTCAACCTGATCAATGATGGACTGGGCGGCATTCAGGAAGGTGTACTGGTACTCGGGCCCGCCAATACAGGGCCTTTTGAGCCGAAGGCATCCTGGCCATACAAAACTCCCTGCAGTGAGCCCTTGATGGCGGTCGCCGAGCAGGCACTTGAGCTGTGCAGGCCAGTGATGCAGCGAGCGGGCTCGCGCTTGCTGTTTGCATTGCCTGTCGTGCGCCAGAATGACTTGCTGGGTGTCCTGGCCATATCACCCCTGTCCCCGGGATTGTCAATCCAGCAAAAAAACTGGATGCAGTGGGGGCTTGGCTGGCTTTTGGGTCATGGTGTTGCCCAGCCCGGCAGTGGCGAAGGCGACTTGAATGAACGGTTGTTGCTCCTGCTCGAACTGTTGATGTCGTCATTGGACAGTGACGACCTGGGACATGCGGCTCAGACCGTTCTGTCACAGGCCAGCGTAAGTCTTGGCTGTGATCGCGTGTCACTGGGATTCGCCCATAAAAAGGGGATTCGCCTGTTTACGCTGGCCAATGTGGCTGAATTTTCTCGCCGAATTGATCTGGTGCAGGATCTTGAAGCGGCCATGGAAGAGGCCGTTGACCAGGGCGAAAGGATCAGTTGGCCGGGAGCGGAAGACAGTCTTGCCGTGTGTGATGCTCATGCCGCTCTGGCCGAGAGGCAGGGCAATCATAGCCTTCTGTCGATTCCCTTTATTCGTGCTGAGGATCAATACGGGGTTTTGACTTTTGAGTGGGCCGAAGCTCCCGACACTGAAAACCTTGAGCTGGCATCGGCCGTGGCGCCGATTCTTGGGCAGGTACTGCTCAAGGGACGCGCTCAGGACAGAGGTGTTCTGGATACGTTGAAACGCTGGGGCGCAGCCCCGTTCAGGCGGTTGCTGGGCAGCGGCTATCTGGGGACGAAAATACTGGCTCTGGGTGCCCTTGCCGTCGTGCTTTTCTTCACTTTTGCGACCGGAGAATTTCGAATTGATGCAGACGCCAGGCTCGAAGGGGCCCTTAACCGGTCATTGGCAGCGCCGTTTGATGCCTATCTTGAAGAGGCGATAGTCCGTGCAGGGCAAGTCGTTGAGTCCGGTGATCTGCTGGCCAAGCTGGATGATCGTGACATACGTCTGGAGCTGGCCAAACTGGAAAGCCAGCAAGCGCAGTACACACGTCAGCTGCAGCTGGCTCAGGCAAACTGGGATTCAGGCCAGGCAGGGGTCATATCGGCTCAGCTGGCACAGGTACAGGCACAGCTGAATCTGGTGGACAGCATGCTGCAACGGACAGAGATCCGGGCCCCGTTCGATGCGCTGGTCACCAGTGGCGACCTCTCACAGGATCTTGGTCTGCCGATCTCAAAGGGGCAGGTACTGTTTGAGCTTGCACCGTTGGCGGATTATCGACTGGTGCTGGATGTTCCCGAAATGGACATCAGCTATCTTCGTGTCGGTCAAAGTGGCGAGCTTGTGCTGAAAGCCTTTCCCGATCAGCCGGTTCATTTTGACGTGACGTTGATCACACCGCTGGCCGAGGCGCGGGACGGTCAAAACCTGTTCCGGGTTGAGGCGCAACTGAGTGATGTCACGGACGGCATGCGGCCGGGGCTTGAAGGGGTTGGCAAAGTGAGCGTTGAGGAGCGCAGACTGATCTGGATCTGGACGCGCGAGTTGCGTCACTGGCTGAGTCTTTCACTCTGGAAATGGTTTGGGGTCTGAACGTGTCGTCACTTTTTTCGGCCTCATGGTATCGCACGGCAGAATTGGTGCCGCGACTCAGAACGCAGGCGCGCATCTTTCGTCATGTTTATCGTGGTGAAGTCTGGCGTGTTGTGCAGGATCAGAGCAGTGGCAAGTTCCTGCGCCTGAATGCACAGGCCCATCGCATTTTGACGCTGATGGATGGGCGGCGAAATCTTGAGCAGATCTGGCAGCTTGCGTGTGAAACCATGGGTGATGACGTGCCCGGTCAGGATGAGATCCTGCAATTAATGACCCAGCTGCATAATGCAGGCGTGCTGGTGACCGGGCAGGTGCCCGACCTTGACGAGCTGCAGCAGAGAACACGTGAGTCCCGCCGAACTCGAATCAAGCAGTACCTTTCCAACCCGCTGGCCTTGCGAATCCCGCTGGTAGACCCGGATCGTCTGTTGGAACGCATGGTCGGATGGGTTCCTCAGTGGATGAGGCCGGTGATCCTGGCCTTGTGGGCGTTACTGATTGCCTTTGGTGGCTGGCTGGCGTTTGTGCACTGGGAAGGTTTGACCGCCGATGTGGGGCAGCTCGTGTTTACCCCGGAATACGTCCTGACGCTGCTGCTGGTGTTCCCGATTGTAAAGGCCATTCATGAACTGGGCCACGGAATTGCCATCAAGATGTTTGGCGGGCAGTGTCACGAGATGGGTGTCATGCTGCTGGTGATGATGCCCGTGCCCTATGTGGATGCCAGCCATGCTACGGGGTTCATCAGCAAGTATCAGCGCATGATCGTTGGGGCGGCGGGCATGATGATCGAGCTGGCGCTGGCCGCCGTTGCCCTGTGGATGTGGACCTGGACCGAGCCGGGGCTCATGCGAGTCTTTCTCCATGACGTGGTGATTCTGGCGGGTGTGACCACGATCGTTTTCAATATCAACCCCCTGTTGCGGTTTGATGGCTACTACATTCTCTCTGACTGGCTTGAAATTCCCGGGCTTGGGCACAAGGCCAACCAGTATCTGGGGTATCTGTGCAAGCGTCACCTGCTGCGTATCCGACGCGGACTGCAGCCGCCCCGAACCACCCCCCGTGAGCCCGCATGGTTAACCACGTATGCCGTTGCCTCTTTCTGTTATCGCATGGTGCTGGTGTTCACCATCGTCATGTTTGTGGCGACTCAGTTTTTCGTGATCGGGATCATTCTTGCGCTCTGGGCCATCTACATGATGCTGCTGTTGCCTCTGATCAAGCTGGTCAAGAACATCCTCAACGACCCCTTGATCATGGAGCGCAGGCTGCGACTGTACAGTATCACCCTGTTATCGGTGGGTGGCCTTGCGGGAGGGCTGGCCTTCATGCCGGCTCCATCGGCAACACTGGCAGAAGGAGTTGTCTGGATGCCGGAACAGTCGCGTATCAGGGCGCCACAGGCCTGCTTCGTACGCGAAGTATTGCATCCGCAAGGCATGGTTGTGAAAGGGCAGCCACTGATACGCTGTGAAGACGATATTCTGCCAACGCGGCGCGATGTTCTTGAACTGCGAGCACAGGAGCTGCAGGCTCGGCGTGTAATTGCCCAGCGAACGGATCGGGTTGAGGCGCGACTGATTGAGGAAGAGCTGCGCAGTGTAGAGACTCAGCTGGCGGATCTCAGTCAGCGCATTGCCCGCTTCACCCTGACCGCGCCAATGGATGGTCGCTTTGTCGTACCTGGCTCGTCCGATCTGGTGGGGCGCTGGTTCCAGCGTGGCGAGGTGGTCGCGCACATTATCGATCCGGCACGCTATACCGTGATCAGTGCCGTACCGCAAATGAGCATTGACCGTGTGCGTGCCGACAGCCAGCGTATACGCCTGCGTCCCGTCGACAATATCGACCGTGAAGTGTCTGCCCATGTATTGCGAGCAGTGCCTTCGGCTACTCGACGCCTGCCCAGCATGGCTCTGGCGCTTCAGGGCGGTGGTGAAATCGGCATAGAGCCAGGACAGCAGGAACCGGTGGCTCTGGACCCCCTGTTCCTGCTGGAGCTTCAGGCCGACTCGGAACAGCCCATCAGTACAACGCTGGGAGGGCGTGTCTATACACGTTTCGAGCATACTCCCGAGCCTCTGGCCATGCAGTGGTACCGTATCCTGCGTGACCTGTTTATTCGCAAGTTCGGGGTCTGATCATGTTTTCACTGCTGACCTCAGCCGAGCGCTACCCGCAGAAGCTTGATTGGAGCGAGCTGCCCTATCTTGAGCGCGTCTGGAACTGGCTGGAGCTGCACTGGATACGGTATGTGGGTCTCTCGACCAGAAGACAGCTGCGTTTCGTTGAGCAGGTCGGTGCTGTTGAAACCCGACTCTCGTCACTGGACGAGACAGCATTGAAGCAGGAGCTGCAGAAGGTTCGGCTCGGGTTGCGTCGTGAGGGGGCCCGGGATGAGCCTCTGGCCCTTGCTTTTGCGTTGATTCGAGTGGTCTCGCAGCGGCTGTCGGGCCTGAGGCACCACGATGTACAGATTCGGGGTGGCTATGTTCTGGTGCACGGCTGCATCACCGAAATGGACACCGGTGAAGGCAAAACGCTGACCGCGACACTGGCAGCCATCGCTATGGCTTTGGCGGGGCGACAGGTACAGGTTGTCACGGTGAACGATTACCTCGCCAGCCGTGATGCCGAAGAGATGCGGCCTCTCTATGAGTGGTTCGGGCTGAAGGTTGCGACAGTGGCTGAAGACGCCCCGCGTGAAGCCCGAGAGCATGCATACCGGTACCCGGTGGTGTACTGCACCGGGAAAACACTTGTATTCGATTACTTGAAGGATCGATTGGTGCTGGGGCAGCAGTTGTCACAGATGGGTATCAGGCTCAAGGATTTTATCCGGAACAGATCCGGCGGTGAGCTGTTGCTGCCGGGTTTGCAGTTTGCCATCGTGGATGAGATAGACAGCGTCCTGATAGACGAAGCGCGTACACCTCTGATCATTTCCGCCACCGATGACAGTGCCCGGCATGAGGAGTACTACCGAGATGCCCTTGCATTGGCGCGCGCGCTCGAGCACCAAACCGACTTCATGATTGATACGCGCAAGCTGATCGAGCTCACCCGCAGAGGACGCGAGCGGTTGTCTGAGGCGGCACAGACGCTGGGCCCTGTATGGCATAACCAGTTTCGTCGCGAGGAGTCCGTTATTCAGGCACTGACGGCGCTGCACAATTTTATTCGGGATGAGCACTACATTGTCCGTGACGACAAAGTCATGATCGTGGACGAGCATACGGGCAGGATCATGCCGGATCGGTCGTGGGAGAAGGGTCTGCATCAACTGATTGAACTGAAGGAATCCGTACCCGTTACGCCGCCACGCATCACGCTGGCCAAAATAAGCTTTCAGCTGTTTTTTCGGCGCTATCTGGGGCTTGCCGGCATGACCGGAACCGGGCGTGAAGTCGCAGCGGAGATGGGACATGTGTATAACCTTCTTTCCGTGCGTATTCCACCGCACAGAAACAGCCGGCGCATTAACCTGGGCAGCCGTGTCTTTCCGTCTGCGGAGCTTAAATGGCAGGCTCTGGTTGAAACCATTTCGCAGCTGCAGTTGCGTGGACAGCCGGTTCTTGTCGGCACACGGACCATCAGTGCGGCGGATGAGCTGGCGTCGCGATTGACGGGAGCCGGTGTTGAGCATCAACTGCTGCATGCAAACCAGGACGTTGAAGAAGCCTTGATTGTTGCCGAAGCGGGTCAACGGGGGCGTGTTACCATCGCCACCAATATGGCGGGAAGAGGCACGGATATAAAGTTGGCTGCCGGTGTTGAAGAACTGGGTGGACTGCATGTGATCCTGACGGAGCTGCATGACAGTGCTCGAGTGGACCGGCAGTTGGTAGGGCGCTGCGCACGCCAGGGGCAACCCGGCAGCTGGGAAGAAATGCTGTCACTTGAAGATGAGCTGCTGCAGGTGTTGCCGCGAGGCATTTTGAGTGGCCTGCAGAAGATGTTGCAGCGGACCCCTGAAAATCGATTGCTGCAATGGGTAGCGCGCAAGACCTATTATCTGGCACAGAAAAAAGTTGAGCGTCATCATAAAAGGATCAGGCGCAGCTTGTTGAAAGCGGAGTTCCAGACACGCCGCTCCTTGTCATTCACGGGAAAATCGGAGTAAGTACACAGATGTTCAAGACGAGTTCTCGACTGTTTGCCATCCTTTTGGGGTGTGCCACGCCGGTGCTGCATGCTGAACCCATACAGGCATTGAGCTGCTATCTCGAGCCATCGGCTGACGTAACTGTGGGTACGACAGCAGAAGGACGCCTGACCAAGATGTTGGTTGACCGGGCTGATCATGTCGAGAAGGGGCAGCTGTTGGCGGAGCTGGAATCAGGGCTGGAAGCCGCGGCCATCAATACGAAGTCGGCACAGGCCGCCTATGCCAACCGCCGCCTGGAGCGAATCAGGGACCTTTCAGCAGCAAAGCTGATCACCGAACAGGAGGTGGATGATATCCGGACGGAAAAGGCGATCGCCAACCTTGAGTTGCGTGAACGGCGAGAGCAGATGAAGCTGAAAAAGATTACCAGTCCCATTGATGGTGTCATTGTTGAGCGTATGGTGAGTGAAGGTGATCTGGTCAAGGGTGGAGAGGTAGTACGTATTGTCAGCCTCGATCCTCTGTACGTTGAAGCGGTCATGCCCCTGGAGCTCTTCGGTACACTTTCAAAAGGCGACCACTACCAGGTGAGGCTACAGCATCTTGAAAGCATTCATCCGGTAAAGGTGATCAATGTGGACTCGATCATTGATGCCGCGAGCAGTACGTTTCGTGTACGTTTGCAGCTAGACAACCCGGAGTATCGAGTTCCGTCTGGATTGAAGTGTCAGCTTCTGCCTTCAGATCCGGCGCAGTGATCGGCTGCCTGATCAGCGTCTGTGTCGTCAGACGGGGTCAGGTTTGGTCAGCTTGTGCAGCCCGTTTGCTGGTATCCTGTTTGAAACATGTATTGGCCCTGAAGACCTTGCAAGACGCTTTTGATGAAACCGTGAGCCTGCTTCAATAAGGTCTGTTGAGTGACGTGAATGAGATGTTTCTTCCTCTGGACGTGGATCACACTGCTTGCCTGTTTGACGCCGGGCCTGCCAGCCATGGCAGCCGATGTGGTGCTGACAGACCAAGCCGTTATTATGGACCAGGGGCAGTTTTCGCTGCTTGAAGACACCTCGGGACGTCTGGCTCTGAGTGAGGTTCGCAGGCTGTATGCAGAAGGTGCGTTCCGCCCCATAACGGGAGGCATCGCCGAAGGTTACAGTGCCTCATCCTTTTGGGCGGTTGCTCGACTGCAACGTCCTGATACCTCGATATCCCGGTGGGCCATTTCTATCGCTCCGGCATATCTGGATCAAGTAGATATCTATTTCATCCACCGGGGACAGGTCGTTGATCACATTGTCATGGGAGACCAGGCGGTGGATCAGGAACACGATCTGCATCCGCGCCTGCACTTGACGGGTATCGACTTGCCCCCGGGTGAAACCGAGATGTTCATTCGGCTGCAAACAACCAGTACTTCGTTAATGCTGATGAAGTTGATGCCCGCTTCTTCGGTGGGAACATACATTGATAAATCCATCTATCTTGAGGGCATTCTAATCGGGATATTGCTGGCCATCCTGGCCATCAATACGCTGAATGGCATCTGGTTGCACAATATGCTTTTTTTGCATTTTGTGACCTATGAAATCAGCTTGATTATTACGCTACTGCTCGCCACTGGCATATTTGGACAACTGTTTCCGGCTTTTTCTGCCGCCGAACTGAACCAGCTTATGCAGTATGCTGTTATCTTTTCCGGCTTTTTGGCTTTTGTGTTTTTTTATGGCTTGCTGAGCTTCAAGTCCAGATCAAGGTGGCTGGTCGACGTGATGTTCATGACAGGTATTGGTCATTGCCTGTGGGGGCTATACATGACCATGCTTGGCCAGTTTACGTCAGCCATGGCCTATATAAACTGGTTTTTGATTGTATACGTTTTTCTCATGGTTCCCGTTTTGTTGATGCAATGGCGGGATATGTCAGGAGAACAGAAAATACGAGTAGGTGGATTTCTTCTATTCGGTTTTTTTGTTGTTGCCAATGCATTGTATGTCAGTGGTGTTTTGGGCGTTACTCGTTATACCGTTTTTATTGCCCCCGTCATGATTCTCTCCTTTCAGCTATGTTTGCATTATGTATTGGTTGCCTCCCTGCGTATATCTGAGCGAGTGCTCAATGACGCCGAGCAAAAGGCGAGACTGGCCCACCAGGAGGCCGAGTGGGAACGGCAACAGCGTCAGTCCAACGAAATGTTCATGGCGATGTTTTCTCATGAGGTTCGTACACCTCTGACCGTTATTGATGCCGCCGCTCAGGCAATGCAACGGCTGGAGCGAAAAGCCGGCGCTTCCGAAGGGGAGCAATTGAGTACACGCTACCAGAGAATTCGTCAGTCGGTAAAACGTATCGCTGAGTTGCTGCAGCTGAGTGATGTTTTTGCTCAGTCCTCAGCCACGGATGATCCGGCTTTGGTGTGGAAATACGATCTCATACAGCTGATTGACGAAGTCATACAGGACTTTGGGGGCAGGCACAGCAACCGTATCCATTTCTTCCATTCCATGGAATCACTTAATCAGACCGGGCACGTGCCGCAACAGGCGATGCGTGTGATCATTCGCAATCTGGTCGACAACGCTCTCAAATACAGCCCTTCCGACAGGCCTGTGGATATCTATATTGATCAGGGACAGTATGTCACCTCTTTTACCGTGAGGGATCATGGTAAGGGGTTGACCGAACATGTGCGTAAACATATGTTTGAACGCTATTTTCGCGGGGGAGAGGAATCCGACACCCCCGGATTGGGGCTTGGGCTGTACATTGTCAAGGAGCTGGCCGATCGGTTTGGCATTCAGTTGCTGTTTTCTACTGGGCACCATGGGACATCATTTACCTGCAGCCTGCCTTCAGATTATTCAGAGGTTCAAGCGTGAGCAAGGTTTACCGGATTGCTGTACTGGAAGATAACCGCGCGTTATGTGAAGAGTTGCTGTTGCTGCTGGAAGAAGAGGGCTATCAGACAGCGGGCTTCAGCTATGCAGGCGCATTTATTGAGGCTCATCGTAGCCAGCCTTTTACCATTGTGTTGCTGGATTTGGGGTTGCCTGACCGTGACGGTATTACGGTCGCGGATGAGCTGAGTCGAGAGCGTGATGATATCGGCATTATTATTCTGAGTGCGCGTGACAGTGTGCATGAGCGCATCAAGGGGCTTTCGGTCGGGGCTGACGCATACCTCGTGAAGCCGTTTGAGTTTGAGGAACTGATAGCCCATGTGAACGCCCTGATCAGACGCAAAAGCTTGTATGCCTCGCCATCGGGTGAGTGGGTTGTCAATGCTCATGCGCAGTTGTTGAGCTTTTCGGAAAATGCCGTAGAGCCATTGAGTCTTAATGTGCAGGAGCTGAGTATTCTGAAGGCACTGGCAACGCACTACCCTGAGTCAGTATCGCGTATTCAAATGGTGGAAGCCCTGGGTGAGGACTACCGCGTCTACGACGAGCGGCGACTGGAAAAGACCATCAGCCGTCTGCGCAAGCGCTTGAGCGAATACTGGGGCATGGCGCCAATCAAGGCGGTCCGAAACAAGGGATATGTGTTCGGAGCTCCGATACGCGTTATTTCAAACGGTGCTTGATGGATGGGTGCCTAAACTGTGTTTGTAGGCGCTATAATGCCGTCACTTTGTACTAGGGACGGATAGTCATGGCTCAAAACGCAACCGTATTCAAGGCACACCTCCAGATTGCGGACATGGATCGGCATCACTATGCCGATTACAGTCATACCCTGGCACAACACCCGTCCGAAACCGACCTGCGCATGATGGTACGTCTGTTGGCATTTATTCTGCGCGCCGATGAGCGACTGGAATTTACCCGCGGTCTTTGCGTGGATGACGAGCCAGACTTGTGGCTTAAAAGCTATTCTGACGAGATCGAGCTCTGGATCGATACCGGGCTGCCCAGCGAAAAGCGGATCCGCAAGGCGTGTAACCGCTCACAGCAGGTGCTGCTGCTGGTGTACGGGACCGATCAGGCGGTAAATCCCTGGTGGTCAGGACTGCAGGGACAGCTTGGCCGGTTCGACAATCTTGAAGTGCTTCGCATACCACCGGAGCACAGTGATGCACTGGCGGCCCTGGCCGAGCGCGGCATGCACCTGAACTGCACCATTCAGGATGGGCAGGTCTGGATCAGTGGCGATCATGGTGAAGTGACGATCGAGCCGCAGAAGTGGCTTTGATCTGAGGCCACTTCTGCCTGCTCGTCAGGACAGGTTTACTCCGCGTAAGCCTCCACAGGAATGCAGCTGCAGAACAGATTGCGGTCGCCGTAGACATTGTCGATGCGGTTGACTGTTGGCCACAGCTTGGATTCCTTCAGCCAGCTGGCCGGGAAGGCTGCCTGTTCGCGGCTGTAGGGGCGGTTCCAGTCCGGATCGATGATGTCGGCCTGGGTGTGCGGGGCGTTTTTCAGCGGGTTGTTGTCCGCGTCCAGTTCGCCCGCTTCAACCAGCGCAATCTCCTCACGAATCTTCACCATCGCTTCAATGAAGCGGTCCAGCTCGGCCTTGGATTCGGACTCGGTCGGCTCGATCATCAGCGTACCGGGCACCGGGAAGGACATGGTCGGGGCGTGGAAGCCGAAATCCATCAGGCGCTTGGCCACGTCTTCCTCGCTGATGCCGGAGCGCTCCTTGAGCGGGCGCAGGTCGATGATGCACTCGTGTGCCACGCGGTCGTTACGGCCCGAATACAGCACCGGGTAGTGTGCCCCCAGTTTCTTCGCCAGGTAGTTGGCGTTGAGAATGGCGTACTCGGTGGCCTGACGCAAACCGTCTCCGCCCATCAGGGCGATGTACACCCAGCTGATCGGCAGGATGCTGGCGCTGCCCCAGGGCGCGGCGGATACGGCGCCGTTTTCCGGGTTGGGACCCTCAATGCCGACCACCGGGTGGTTGGCAACGAAAGGTGCCAGGTGGGCCTTGACGCCAATCGGGCCCATGCCGGGGCCACCCCCGCCGTGCGGAATGCAGAAGGTTTTGTGCAGGTTCATGTGCGAAACGTCAGCCCCAATATCCGCCGGGCGGGTGATCGCTACCTGTGCGTTGAGGTTGGCGCCATCCATGTAGACCTGACCACCATTGGCGTGAATGATGTCACAGATGTCGCGGATGCCTTCCTCATATACGCCGTGCGTGGAGGGGTAGGTGATCATCAGGCAGGACAGGTCTTCGGCGTGGGTCTCGGCCTTGCTGCGCAGGTCGTTGATATCCACGTTGCCCTGATCGTCACAGTTGACCAGTACCACTTTCATGTCGGCCAGTGCCGCGGATGCCGGGTTGGTGCCGTGCGCGGAGGTGGGGATCAGGCAGATATTGCGATGGCCCTGACCCTGCGACTGATGGTAGTTGCGAATCGCCAGCAGGCCCGCATATTCCCCCTGAGCGCCGGAGTTGGGCTGCATGCAGATGGCATCGAAGCCGGTGACGGCCTTGAGCATGGTTTCCAGCGAATCGATCAGCGTTTTGTAGCCCTGTGCCTGCTCCACCGGCACGAAGGGGTGCAGGGCGCCGAACTCGGGCCAGGTGACCGGGATCATCTCGGCGGTGGCATTGAGTTTCATGGTGCAGGAACCCAGCGCGATCATGCTGTGAGCCAGCGACAGGTCCTTGTTCTCCAGTCGCTTGAGGTAGCGCAGCATCTCGGTTTCGCTGTGGTACTCGTTGAATACCGGGTGGGTCAGGAAAGCCGAGGTGCGTTCGAGCCCGGCAGGAATGCTGTCGGAGCCGTTGCTCACCAGTTCGGCATCCAGTGTGTCGAGATCAAGGCCATGGTCAGCGCCCAGCAGTGCGGTCCACAGCGTTTCGATCTCGGCGCGGTCAGAGCGCTCATCCAGACTGATGCACAGGCGGTCATCACCCAGCTTGCGCAGGTTGAAGCCTGCAGTCTGAGCGGACTGATACAGCGCATCGCGCTGGCTGCCGGCATCAATACAGAGGGTGTCGAACCAGCTGTCATGTACCGGTTTCAGCCCTTTTTTCTGCAGGCCTGCCGCGAGCAGGTCGGTCAAACGGTGGATGCGACCGGCAATGGTTTTCAGGCCTTCAGGGCCATGATAGATGGCGTAAAAGGCGGCCATGTTTGCCAGCAGTACCTGAGCGGTACAGATGTTGGAAGTCGCCTTTTCACGGCGGATATGCTGTTCGCGGGTCTGCATCGCCATGCGCAGTGCAGGCTTGCCACGAGTATCAACAGACACCCCTATGATGCGGCCCGGCACCGAGCGCTTGTACTCGTCGCGGGTGGCGAAGAAGGCGGCGTGCGGGCCACCGTACCCCATGGGGACACCAAAGCGCTGGGCAGAGCCGAACACCACATCGGCACCCATTTCTCCCGGCGACTTCAGCAGTACCAGGCTGAGCAGATCCGCTGCGGCACAGACCAGTGCCTTCTGTGCGTGGGCCTTTTCGATCAGTGCCGAGAAGTCGCGCACCACACCGCTGGTGCCGGGATACTGTACAACCACACCGAAGGCTTCATGCTGGTCCAGCAAAGTCTCCACATCACCGACGATCACCTCATAGCCCAGTGGTTCGGCACGGGTCTGAATTACGCTGATGGTCTGGGGGTGCAGCTCTTCATCGACCAGAAATACATTGGCGCGCTTGGCCTTGCTCATGCGCTTGCACAGCGTCATCGCCTCGGCGGCGGCGGTGGCTTCATCCAGCAGGGAAGCGTTGGCCAGATCCAGCCCGGTCAGGTCCAGCACCATTTGCTGGTAGTTGAGAATCGCTTCCAGACGGCCCTGCGACACCTCCGGCTGATAGGGGGTGTAGGCAGTGTACCAGCCGGGGTTTTCCAGCACGTTGCGCAGAATGACATTGGGCGTGAGTGTGTCGTGATAGCCCATGCCGATCAGAGAGCGCTTGATTTGGTTCTGGCCGGCAATCGCTTTCAACTCGGTCAAAACCTGGGCTTCGGTCTTCGGGTTACCCAATGCAATCGGCTGCTTGACGCGAATGCTGCCGGGCACGGTTTCATCGATCAGTGCCGCAAGGCTGTCAGCGCCCAGTTCTGCCAGCATGGCGGCGGCTTCGTCTGCTGAAGGGCCGATATGGCGGCCGATAAAGGCATCCTGCTGTTCAAGGGCATGCAGCGGGCGCAAAGACAGTTCACTCATGGCAGATCGATCCCGAATTGTTCATCAAATGGGCGCTATTCTAGCAGGGAAGGAGGGCTCGGCGCAGCAGAACTCTGGTCGTAAGAGAGTTGGAGTTGGCTGCAGATCGTGTTGTTGGCTGACAGTCACTTGCCAGCATGAAAAAAGCCGGCACTGCCGGCTTGGAAGGGGAGGAAGAATGCCTAGAATTGTACGTTTATACCGATATAGGCAGATCGCCCCATACCCGGTACTGCAATGCCCCAGGGTATGCCATTGATTGACATGGTGCGGCCCTGACCGGTGTATGCACCGCCGGTTGGGAGCGCATAGCTGCGGTCAAACAGGTTTTCCACGCCAAGGTCGAGGCGCACCTGATTCCAGCTGTGGCTGGAGCGCAGGTTGAGCAGGCTGTAGCCGGAGGTGTCAATTTCATTGCGGACATCCGAGCCGTCTTTCTTCGCGTCCACAACGACCCATTCCAGCGCGTTGTCCCATCCAGCCTTCTGGTGTGTCAGGGTGAAACGACCGTTCAAGGGCATGATGTTATACAGGGCGTCGCCCGTCTCACGGTTCTCGCCGTTGGTGTAGTTGATCACACCCTTGAATCCCCACTGCCCCCAGGCATTGCTGCCCAGCGGTACCTGTGCGGACAGATCGATGCCGTAGAGCCTGGCCGACTGGTTCGCATACTGCAGTACATTGAACTGATCGTCGCTCCATGCCGGCAAAGCAACGGCGTCAATGTAGTTATCCACATGGGTATAGAATGGGGTTGCCGTTACATTCCAGCTGCGATCGGCCGCGTGCCAGTCAAAGGTGGTCGAGAGGGTATAGGCTGTTTCCGGTTCGAGGTTTACATCCCCCACATAACCGTTGCCGTCGCCGACAAAGTTGTTCATGGTGGCGGCCATGGCCCAGCTGGACCAGGTGTAGCGCTCGTACAGGTTGGGAGAGCGCACCTTGCGCGCCAGTCCCATTTCGATATCCAGCTGGTCGCTGTATTGGTAGCGAGCAAGCGCCGTCACATCGATGTTGTCATCGGTCTGTGAGCGATCCTGTGCATTGAAGGCCGCGGATTCAGCCCCCTGATTTGCCATCATGCTGTAGCCATGCACGTCGTCTGCGTCCATGCGAACACGTTCATAACGAACACCCATCAGGGTGGTCCAGCGCGTATCATGCTTAGACTCAAGCTCTGCAAAAAGGGCTGCACGGTCACGTTGACCATTGTTGATGTTAAGGAAGGTGTCAGGGCCCATGCCACCACCGGAGGCTGTCCAGTAGTCATCAAGGCGGTAGCGCTGCAGTTCGGTACCGACGCGCAGCAGACGGTCTGAGTCCAGATTGATATCGGCTTTCAGGCTCAGGCCGGTGTTTTCACTTTCAGAATACATCGGCATCCCCGCGGCACAGGTGGGTTGCCCCAGTGCCATAAAACCGATGGGACTGCAGGGTACCCCGACGGTTGGGTCGGGTGTATTGGACAGCGCGCCGTACCAGAAACGCTTGTCTGCTCCGAAATCCATGAAATGATCTACGGTCTCATGATAAGCAGCCGCTTCCATTACGCCCCAGTTGAAATTGCGGGTCCAGGTTAGATTGGCAAGCTTTTGGGTATTTTCCAGCAAATCCATCCGCTGATTGGGATACAGCTGCTCTGGCATGTCCTGGTAGCTGAATCGGGACTCGAACAGGTTGTCCCCCGCCTTGAAGGCAAGTCCCAGTGCGTGATTCTGCGTTTCGTAAGCGGTTGAGCCAACTTCATCAAGGTCCAGGGTATGACCCAGGGTGCCGGTTTCGACAAAATCCTTGAAGTCCCCCCCCGCCGTGTAATTGTCGGCCTTGCTCCAGGAGCCGCTGTAGTTGATGTTCAACTCTTCGGTAGCATGTGTGGCACTGAGGTGGCCACCGGTTGCATCATTGTTGCTGCGATAAAAGGCCCCGATTTCGCCCTTGGTGATGCTCTCCTTGCCGGCGTGTGCAAACTCCGGCTCCGGCTTTTCGGCAATAATAGTGCCGCCGATACTGTCGCCCCCAACGCTGACAGGTGAAACGCCCGCATAGACTTTCAAAAGACCAAGGTTGCTTGGCTCAACGTATGAAAGGGGTGGGTTCATGTGGTTTGGGCATGCCGCGATCAGGTCCATGCCATCCACCTTGATACGTAGCCGGTCATCGGCAAGCCCTCTAATGGAGGGCAAACTGGAAACACCGCCGGCACCGTTCAGGCTGATACCAGGCAAATCTCTGAGCAGGCTGGCAGTGTCACTGGTTGCGGCTCGGAGCATTTCAATCAGCGCAGGAGACTGCTGTGCCGAGTTATCCAGCACTTCAGGCGCAGGCTTGGTCACCACGAGTACTGATTCTGTCGCGGTCGCGCTGGTGTCTGCGCAGGCTCCATGAGCGAGAAATGCGCAGGTAATCGCAGTAAACAGCCGGTTTGGCTTGAGTCGTGAAGCGGTGAGGGTATTGCTCATACTATCTCCTGTGTCTTCCCTGATGTGTGCTTTGCCGGCAAGTGTCCTCGTGAGGCGGGCCACATAAGAGATCTCCATAAGGGCGAAAAACTGGAGGTATTCTAGGGAAATGCGACGTACCTGACTTGAGACATAATGTCGCATGCAGAAGAGGGTGAGGTGTGTAGCTCTGGTGTGCCCACCCAGACGCCAGGGCTTCTCGGTTGTGGCTGACGAGGTGTGTGGGCTGGCTCAGCGGCCGGGCGAATTTGCCCGTGAAATTGGACAGTGGGTCGAGTAAACCCAGAGTCGAGTGCACGCGTTGCCGGGTGCCATGTGCCATGTGCAAGATTGATCAATAACGGTATTGCTGATGCAAACAGGTGTTCAACCGTATTAGAATGACAACATATTTTATCTGGGACTGACCCCATAACAGGAGGTTATATGCACGTCGGTTTGTTCAGCTCAATCAAGAATCTGCTTCGCATGCTGGTGGCACTGTTTTTTCTGGTGGTTGTCGCCCTGACAGGGTTTGCGATGTACGGCCTGAAGTATGAAGCCTTTCAATTTGACGACAACTTTGATCGCCGCATGGTGCCGCTGTATCAGGTTGAGCGTATTGGTGGCTTGATGGGGGATATCCGCTCACAGCTGTTGTTGAGCATACAGCATCAACCCAATACCGAATTTGCCGGTGCACACAACCATCCCACGAGCCTGCACACTGGTCTGGTGCAGGAGTACGAAGCTCAGATCCGTGAACTTTGGCAGGCGTTCATGTCGGTGCGTCATGGTGAAGAGGCATCACAACTGGCCAGCGCGTTTGAAGAGCAATTTCAGTTGTTTCTTGAGAAGGGCGTGACGCCGACGGTCGCGCTGATTGAGCAGGGTAACTATGCGGGGGCCAACTGGCAGATCCTGCAACAGGTCAATCCCCTGTTTGCTGCGGCCGACAGGGCCCGTGCGGACCTGAGCGACCGCAAGCTCAGGGGGGCACAGGAAGCACGGGCTGAAATCAGCGCAACTGGTCAGTTGCTGAATATCCAGCTGATTGCCGTGGGTATTATCGGATTGTTGATTGCATTTGGTTTTTCCTTCTTTGTGACACGCCGAATCAATCGCGGTATGGATAACCTGGGCAGCCTGGCGGATAACATGGCGGCGGGTGACTTCCGCGATCAGTCGCTGCCCTTTGTGCCGAATCAGGATGAGGTTGGGCGCATCACGGAGCGCTTCATCCAGACGCGCAGCAGTCTTGCCCAGCTGGCCCGGGAAATTGGTCAGGTCGGTGAGTCACTGAGCGATCAGGCCGAACGCGGTGCGGCCATGGCCGAGCAGTCACGAAGCGGTATTCAGGCACAAAAAGCGGAGACCGACCTGGTGGCAACCGCCATGTACGAAATGAACGCTACCGTACACGATGTGGCCAAGAGTGCTGCAACCGCTGCTGAAAGCGCCACGGCTGCGGACGAGTCCGCACACCACGGTCAGGCGGTGGTGACTGAAAGTGTAGACGGCATGAATCACCTGGCCTCTGAAGTTGAGTCCGCCGCGACGGTGATTGCCGATCTGGCTCAGGATGCGCAGGCGATTGGCAAGGTGGTGGATGTGATCCGTGAAATAGCCGAGCAGACCAACCTGCTTGCCTTGAACGCGGCCATTGAGGCGGCGCGTGCCGGTGAGCAGGGACGTGGTTTTGCCGTGGTAGCGGATGAAGTTCGCAGTCTGGCCGGTCGTACACAGAGTTCGACCACTGAAATCCACGACATGATCAGTCACCTGCAGGCAGCCGCCAGCAAAGCGGCAAACGTGATGAAGCAGGGACAGGAGCAGGCCACGGAAGGGGTCGAGAAAGCGGCCCGGGCCAATGCAGCGCTGGAAGAGATCATTCAGCAGATCATGCGCATGAACGACATGAACACACAGATTGCCAGTGCCGCGGAAGAGCAAAGCTCGGTGGCAGATGAGATGAATCAGAATCTGACCCGCATCAATATGGCTGCGGACGAAACCTCAAGCGCTGCAGACAGTGTGGCCGCGACCAGCCAGGAAATTGCTGCGCTGGCGGTTCAGTTGAAAAAAGCGGTCAGCAAGTTCCGCAGTTGACAGGATGCGAGCCTGCCTTCCCGGCAGGCTCTCGGTCACTCAGCTGATGCGGTGCCAGCGATTTTTACCCAGTGCCTTGGCTCTGTACATGGCATCGTCAGCACGAGTCAGCAGAGCGTCTGCACTGCTGCCGTCCTGCGGGTATAGTGCAATGCCGATGGAAGCGGATACCTGCAGCTGCAGCTGACCACGGATGACGGGGCGGCTCAGACACGCCAACAACTTGTTGGCAACCTGCTCGGCGGCTTCCGGTGTGCTGACGGTTTCCAGCATCACGACAAATTCGTCCCCACCTATGCGCGCACAGGTGTCGGTTCCCCTCAGTTGCTCGGTGATACGTCCCGACAGCACCGACAGCAGATCATCGCCCGCATCATGTCCGTGCAGGTCATTGATCTGCTTGAATCCGTCCAGATCAATGAACATCAGTGCAAACTGATTGGTTTCACGGTGCGCTCGGCGCAGGTTGCGTCCCAAATGCTCGTTCAGCAGACTGCGATTGGGCAGACCGGTCAGGGGGTCATGCATGGCCAGGAAACGAATGCGCTCGGTGCGCTTGTGTCGTTCCATTGCAATGGCCGCCAGATGTGACATGCGCTGCAATAGTTGGCGTTGGGTATCATCTGGCGAGCCGGAAACGCCCGGGTAGCAGGCAAATACACCGATCACTTCGTCGTAGGCGGCAACAATAGGCTGAGCCCAGCAGGCCGCGATATTGTAGCGTTGTGCGTGCTCGCGCCAGTGGTACCAGTGGCTGTCCTGATAGACGTCCTTACAGATGGTCAGACCGCGGCTGAGATAGGCCTGTGAGCAGGTCGTGCCTTCTGCTGTCAGGCTGAGGCCTTCACGTCGTTGCAAAAATTGCCCCGGCAGGCTGGGGGCGCTTTTTATGATCAGGCGCCGTCCGCTCTCGTCCGGCAGCAGTACGGCGCAGCTGGCGCCGGGTACAAGACTTTCAACCGTATTGCACAGCTGCAGCAGAACCTCTTCCAGCGAGTCACCGGTTGCAATCAGTTCCAGTACCTTGCGTTCAAGCCGCAATACCCGCTCACTGGCACGCAGGTGCTGTTCACGCTTGACGGCGTTGGTAATGTCCAGGCACTGGACCAGCGTCAGGTTGCTTTGGCTCAGTGGCTTGATCAGGATGGATTGATACAGTGGCGTTTGCTCACCACCCGGGGCGCGTCGCCAAAGCGGCAACAAACGCTTGTGCAGTTGGTGCGATAGAATTCGTCCCATGCGCAGACGGCAGCCGCTTTCGATGGCATCCAGCAGGGCCGGTGGCAGCTGTCCCGGGAACAGGCTGTCGATGCTGTGCCCGATAATGCGTGCTTCGGACAGGTTGGTGTGGCGAATGAACCAGCGATTACAGAAAATGATGCGGCATTCGTCATCCAGCAGCAGCACACCGCCGTCAAGGCTGTGCAGCAGTTCGGTACAGTCGAGGTCGTCGAGGCTGTCGGACAGGCAGGCACCCGGATGTGCGGTTTGGCTCATGGACATGTTTCTCTTTACATCAGCTCGGCAAGGTAGCTGCGCAACGCTGTTACAAAGGTATCGGCTGAGCGCAGGTCGATGATGAATGCCAGATAGCCGCGCAGGGCACTGTGCCTCAGACTGAAGTCGATCTGGACCAGCATGACCAGTGTGTTTTCACTGTCGGAGTCATACAGGCTCAGGGTGCTGGGCAAATCGGCTGCGCTGACACTGAACGCCTTGGGAATGTCGGTCTGAACCTGCTGTTTCAGCTGGTTTGCCAGGGTTGCAAGGCAGTGGTTCAACAGGATGTTGCCCAGCTCTGCCAGGGTTTCCTGTTCCAGCTCCGTGATTTCATCGGCACTGAGCTCTTCACCGATCATGGCGTTGACCAGCTCCAGACTGCGCGCCTCGGGGAACAGCAGAGCCGCGCGGCCATTGATGAAGCCCTCGAAATCCTGCAGTACACCGGCAAGAAACGATGGCAGATCCTTGCGGAAGGCAGCCTGGGCTTCAGGTACGGAGATGAACTCAAGCCGCGGTACCGAAAGCAGTACCTCGTCGTTGACCAGCTGGGACAGGGCATGCGCGGCACGTCCAACTCCCAGATTCATTAATTCAACGATCAGGTCATGCTCATCCGGGCTGAACAGTTCCATTTAGGCCTCCTGGCGGACAAAGGCAGCAAGCTGCTCGGCGGTGGTGGGCTTGGGCAGGAAAGCCATGCCCATCTCACGTGCTCGCAGGGCCAGCGCATCCTGAATGTTGGCCGTAACCAGTGCCATACGCAGCTCGGGGAAGCGCGCCTTCAGACATTCGGCCAGTTCCAGGCCGTCACGGCCTGGCATGTTGAAATCGATGAGTGCGATATCAGCCAACTGGTGTTCGAGCAGGGCTTCGGCCGCATCGGCCGAGTCGGCCTCAAGCAGGTTCAGGTCAAGCCCGAGTGACTTCAACTGACGGCTGAGACTCAGGCGGGCGATACGGCTGTCGTCTACCAGTAGCAGGTTGATCGGTTTTGTTGTTGTCATGTGCCAGCAGGTCGTCGCGTAAAATAAAAACGGAAGTTTAACAAGTGAAGCAATCGGCGTCAGCTGATTTACGGGTAATCCCTTGAATCAGGTCAATACGGGGCCATGGTCAAAAGGTGTACGAAACCGCAAGCGAGCCAAAGTTATGCGTGTCTTGCTGGGTTTCAAACTGTCGGCTGCGGTAAATACGGGCATAGGACAGTTTCCATTGCTGCCAGGTGGCGGCAACACCGAATGCGATATCCCCAACCAGGGGCTCCTTGTCCACGCTATGGCTGCTGCGCCAGGTATTGCCATCGAGAAAGATGTCGCGCATGACCCAGCGCCCGTCCACGGACACAAAGCCGTGAATGCCCCAATGGTGTCGAAAACGTGGGTCACCCTGTCCGGGTACACTGTTGTCGCCACCGGGGCGCAGTGCCGAGGTACCGAAGTCGTGTGGCAGGTGCTTGCCAATGCGGTATTCGGCTCCCGCATTAAGATAGGTCGCCACATTGCCCAGACTGCCACCTGCATGAAGCAGGACTTCATGCTCCCAGCCCTTGCCAAGAGACTGGCGCAGCCAGCGATTTTTGTGCTCGTAAATCAGCTGGAGCCCCGGCTCGTTGCGCAGCTGGTTGTGCCAGCCATTGAATTTGTCGAACCCGCGCAGGTCATGGATGAAGTCCTGTGACTCCTCTGCCAGTGCCGCGGGGCCGACCATACCCAGGTTGACCTCAAACGAGTTCATCTTGGTGCGTGTCTGAGTGTGGTAGCCAAACCCCATGTAGAGCCAGCCGGCATAAGGGCGATCATCGGGGTCAAGGGTGGTGCGTTCGCGATCTTCGGGTGTGAACATCAACTGTCCGAGGGTGAAGATCAGGCGCCGGCTGACATCGTCGCCCAGGTCGACCGGCTCAGGGTCCAGGGGTGCCAGTAAACGGTTGGCGTCGCGAATCCAGCCGGGCAGTTCCGGAGCATCGATGAAGCTGTCAATTTCGGGCGAAACGAACGACAGGCGCACACCATTGGTGTACTGCTGGTCGGTATCGCTGAACAGGTCATTTTCAAAGTAGAAGTTGGCTGTCCAGCTCTTGTCGGGGGTGATGACCGTACCGGCATCCGGTTGGGCATCGGCTGCATGAGCGCTCAGCGGCAGCCAGCCAAGCAGCGTAAGTACAAGGATTGGTTTCACTTGCGGCGCCACTGTCCGTTGCTGTCCTGGATATATTCACCGGCTGGCGCCATCTCCTGAAGACGCTGCCCGGTACGCAGTTCCATTACGTCGGTAGCTACCCCGGCCTTGCTTGCTTTCTGTTGATAAAGAGCACGGCGCTTTGCATTGATGTCATTGACCATCGCCTTGACCTCAGAGCTGGGGTTACCGGTGACAATGCCCAGATAGCCGGTTGATCGTTCTCCCACCAGACCGCTTGACTTGGCTTCGTCCAGTGAAAGGGCAAATGCAGGCAGGCTCAGGCTCAGGCTCAAGGCCAGAAGGCCTGCGGTCAGGGTCTTGCTCAGAGTGCGCAACATGATTCGTCCCTCAGAAAAGTTCACTGTTTTCATCCAGCATGGTGTCAATTTCACGGTCGACCTTGACCAGAATTTCATGCTTTATTTTGACATTGAGGTTAATGGTGATCGGCTCGGACGGTGCGGCCACCTGGACCGTTGGGGTGCAGCCGGCGGCAACAAGCAGACCAAGCGCGCAGAGTGTTGCGGGCAGCAGGTGTCGGCTGGGCATAATGCAATTCCTTTATTGCTGGGCTATGGGTGATGAGACACGGAGTCACAGCGTTTGTTTCCATTGAGCCGCAGCTTAGCTGAAACCAACCTGAACGGAAACGGCCTAACGCCGGAATCGGCGGTCGATCGAATCGGTGACGCGACCGGTCAACTGCAGTGTACGCAGCAGGTCCAACAGGTTTTCCTCGATATTAAGGTTCAGGTCCACGGGGCGTCCCTGCTGCCAGTCCGGGTTGTGTCCTTTAAGCCGCGCATGCATCACGGTATCACCATCGGGTTCGTAATCCAGTTTCAAATCGAGCAGATCAAACCGCAGGTCGGTCAGTGCATCCAGCGCGAGGCCAATACCGGGGTTCTGTTGTCCCATGAGAGCGATTTCCGGCGTGGGCTGGTAGCGAATCACCCCGCCCTCCGCGCCGCTGAGCAGATGTCCGTTTTGAATGCGTATCTCTGTTCCCTTGATCTCGATCGGCAGCTCACCGCCGAGAACGCCGCTGCCATACAGACCTTCCTGAGGGTAGAGCGCCAGAATGCGGCTCAGGTCGAAGGCCGAAACGGCGAGGCGCGCATCGATGTCTGGAGCCATGGGGTCAAAACCGAGAGCGGGTACGGCGATGATGCCATCCAGTGCTGAAAGGCTGAATGGGGTCAGTTGCAGCCAGTAGCGGCTGCTGCCATAGCCGGTGAGGGCGTAGCTCAGAGAGGGGCCGTAGAGCCTGACGCCCGCGTCCGTATGGTCGATGTCGAGATCGCCCCGGGCGGTAAAACTCCCGTCAGGCTGGAGCAGGATTCGACTGCTCAGGTTCAGATCGTGGATGTGCGTTTTATCAATACTGACCTGTGCCCCGACCAGACGTGGCTGCAGCCTGAGACGCCAGTCGGGTGGTGTCAGGGACAGCTCGGCCTGAGCCGAGAGTGTTCCCTGATGGATCTCGGGCCAGCTTTGAATGTCGGGCAACCAGACCTGCAGAGTGGGCAGCAGTGCCTTCAGCTCGGCAGGCTGCAGAATTGCGCTGACCGTGCCGTTTAATGCGATATCCAGTGACACTTGGCTATCCAGCTGCAGCACGGGTGACTGGGTTAACAGCGAGATTTGGCCGGTCAGGGGCTGAAGCAACGGCACGCCCCGAAGAGTGCCGCTGAGGTTCACCGGCGGCAGCACGGGGTGTTCCGGCAACTGAAGTGACAGTTGTGTGGATGGGTGCAGCTGCAGCTGCGGGGTTCCGTTTTGCAACTCCAGAGCCGCCTCCAGCGTTAGGGTGCCACCGGGGGATTGTGACGCTGTCGGCAACAGCAGCTTTGCACTGATGGCATGCCGACTGCTCAGTTGCGACAGCGAGTGAGCATCGGTTGCCAACCGTGTTGGCAGGGTCAGCATACTGTGGAGGCCCAACTCGCCCTGAAGTGAGTGCAGTGAAGCAGGCATTGAGGATATCAGGGGGGGCAGCATCGCCAGCAGGGGCTCGGCGTGAACTTCACTGTCAGTTTCAAGTGTCCAATGCTCGGCATGTGGGGAGAGCGTAAGACTGCTGCGCAGGACGGTTTCAGTCTTGTGCGTTACATGCAACTGAAGACGATAGTCCGGCGTAAAGGCGATATCGAGGTAACCCAGCGGCTGCTGATCGAGGTTGATGTGCAGGCGGCTTTGCAACAGGTGCGGCTCCAGATCAATGTTGCCCTCCAGGTGTAAGGGGGGCTGCTCCGGAGCGGTGTAGTTCAGGTCAAGCCGCGCGATCACCAGCCGCCGCGAGGGTGCATAGGTGAACAGCTGTTGTGGGTGAAAGCGGCTGAGGTCAAGCGGAGCTGTCTGCTGTCGCAGTTGTTCCGCACGGCCCTTGAGCGAATGGTCGGCCGCAATGTCGATGCGTGCCTGCTCGACTCGCAGTTCGGCCAGCTGGCCCCGCAACAGGTTCAGCGGATCAAACTGCAACTCAATATTGTCGGCGCTGAGACTGATGCGACGGCCATCGCCTGATTGATGCACGCTGAGGTGATCAATCTGCAGGCGCTCCCATGAAGGATGGCGCATGGAAAAGGCCGGGGCATCGAATCCCTGCTCGGTCAGCCAGCGCTCGATCAGATATTGGGCACTCCAGGGCAATGACAGCCAAAGCAGTGCCGCAAACAGCACGGGGAACAGAACCAGCAGACTCAGCAGCTTTTTCATGATCCCTCCGACAGCTGTGCCCTATGACCGTTTGCGCACCACGTTCAGTCCATCGCGCACGGTAAGAAAAACGTTTTCCACATCCGGATCTTCGGCAATCCGGCGGTTGGTTTCGACCAGGATGTCGTCGATTTCGGACTCCGGCTGTACCACCTTGCCGTACCAGAGCACGTTATCCAGAATGATCAATCCACCGGGGCGCGTCATCTCCTTGACGCGTTCGTAGTAGTTCAGATAGTTGCGCTTGTCGGCATCGATGAAGGTGAAATCCAGTGTCAGGTCCAGGGCTTCCAGTGTATCCAGCGCCCGCCCGAAAATGACCTCTATCTTGTGCCCGTGCTCACTGCGGTCGAAGAACCCCTTGGCAAACTCGATGGCGCGCGGGTTGGTTTCACAGCAGATCAGTTTGCCGTCAGCCGGCATGCCTTCGGCAATGGAAAGCGCGGAATAGCCGGTAAACATGCCGATTTCAAGCGCCTGTCTGGGCTGTGTCAGGGCCGCCAGCATCTTGAGGGTACGCCCAACAAGGCGGCCGGACAGTTTCTGTGGCCAGCCCATGTTCAGGTTGGTCTGGTCGATCAGCTCCTGCAGCAGAGGCGGTTCCGGGTGCGTGTTTACAAAGGCGTAGTCTTCAATGGTTTCATCAACCAGAAAGTCGGGCATGTCGGTGTACCTGAATCACAAACGGCAAAGTGCAATTCTAGCATTACCTTGAAGAACTTTTCCCGGTCAGGATATTGATACCGAAATGGGGCTCGATCTTTTACAATCCCGGGCTGAATGAGAGGAGAGTTCTGATGTACGAAGCGTTGTATATTTTTCTGGCGACGGGCTTGGTGTCCATGTCAGCGGCTCTGAGTGCCGGCGCGTTGAATAAACTGCCGGAAGACAGGCGTCCTACCTTCATGCAGACCCGTAATGGCATGGTGACGGTTGTAATGGTCGGCAACCTCGCCGCGCTGACGCTGATTGGTGCGCTCGCCTATGGTATTCGTCACCTTGACTGGTGGATTCCCGTCAGCTGTCTGTTCATCACTTTCCCGGTGGTACATCTGGTGCTGATTCAGCGGTTGCTGGGTGATTTGAAGGCACTGTTTCTGATGCTGCCGCTGGTGCTCGCCTCAATTGTGGCGCTCTGGTATTACTGGTGACCCCATGATTTCGATTGTGGGGTACGGGTCTCTGTTGTCGGAGCGGTCCGCTCGGGAAACCGTGCCAAATCTGACCAACTATCGTCTGGTGCGAGTGCCGGGCTATCGCCGTGTGTTCGACAAGGTGGGGGTTGTGTTCATCAGTCGGCACGGGTTCTCGCCTGACAGCCTTGAGCTGGCTTCCTGCTCGACTGAGGCCGCCGATGGGGTCGAAATGATCGCGGCCCAGTTCGAATGCGAAGAGTCCGACTTTCTGGAGCTGTACGAGCGCGAACACCGCTACCGTTGGATAGAAGTGGACACGCTGCACCTGGATACGGCCACACCCTCACGTGGGCGCATGTGCACCGGCTACTCGGACAGTGACTATCGGCTTAACAAGTGTGTCACCGACGCTGAATATCAGCGTCGTGTTGGCCAGTATTACAGCGGTGCACTCTGGCGCAGCGATATTCTGCCCAATCCACGCTATCTGGCCTTCTGTCTGCAGGCAGCCGCCACCCAGGGGGAGCGGGTGCTGCAGAATTTTCTGGATACCAGCTTTACCGCCGACGGCCGCAGCCTGAGGCGCTACCTGGAGGACAATCCGGGGCTGATTCCGGCCGAGACGGTGGAGTACAGTTACTGCTGATTACTTCAGCAGCGGCTCAAGCCAGCGGGCAATGCGCAGCAACCTGTCGTCAGTGTGCGGCTGCCCGATCAACTGGATTCCCAGGGGGAGGCCGTTGTCATCACTGAGTCCGGGCAGTGTCACGACAGGAAGTCCCATCGCCTGCCAGGGGCGGCTCATATGCGGTGCCCCCGTGCGCTCATGCCCCTTGGGAGCAACGCCCGGGGCGGCCGGGGCCAGAATCGCATCCACGTCCTGATAGGTGTTTGCCAGGTGTGAGCGAATATCGGCAACTGATTGCAGTGCGTCCAGATAGTCGGCACGCGGTGTGGCAAGTCCCTGTGTGATCAAGTCCTGCAGAGCGGGGCTCAGCAGGTCGGGATGGTTTGATTCCAGCGCCAGATTGCGTGCTGCTTCGTATGCCATGATCAAACCGTGAAGCTGTACCAGCTCACCCAGCCAGTCGCTCTCCGCTGGCTCGACCAGCTCAACGCCTTGAGTGTTCAGAATCGAGGCGGCTCGCTCAATGGCGGCTGCCATTTCTGGCTCGACATCACCGGCGGCATCGCCACGACACAACAGAATGCGTTCGGGCTGGATGACGTCGGTACAGGCCAGAGGCTCGGGCTGGCGCAAAAGAATGGCGCGCAACAGTTCGATATCCTCCACCTGTCGGCTGAACAGTCCCAGCGAGTCCAATGACTGACCCAATGGCTGAATGCCGCGCAGGGAAAATTCGCCGCGGGTACCAACATACCCCACGGTGCCGCAGTAGGCGGCTGGACGAATGACGGAGGCGGCGGTCTGTGACCCCAGAGCAACCGGGACCATACCGTCTGCAACGGCTGCGGCAGATCCGCTTGACGATCCTCCCGGGGTCCGTGTCAGGTCGCGGGGGTTGGCGGTTTTGCCAGGCTTGAAGTAGGCAAACTCTGTGGTAACGGTCTTGCCCAGGATGATCCCCCCGGCCTGACGCAGCAGCGCCACACAGCTGGCGTCGTCAACCGGCTGGCGCCCCTTGTGGATGGGCGAGCCCATTTCGGTTGGCATGTTGGCGGTATCGATGATGTCCTTGATGCCAATCGGCAACCCCTTGAGAGGGCTGTTTTCATAAAAGGCCCGATTGTTGTTGAACTCGGCCAGATAGTCTGCGGCATCCAGACGGTACTGCCAGGCACCGACCTCGGGCTCTCGTGCCTCTATGCGATCAAGGCAGTCCTGCACAACCGCTTCGGCTGAGTATTGGCCTGTTTTGATAAGGGTGAGGGCCTGCTTGAGGCCAATCGGCTGGGACAAGGTGTTGCTGTGCATCAGGGCTACTCCACAGGGGTCATGTGGTAAAAATTGTTGGGTTCTCAGTTTGGCGCCGCGCCGAACGGGGGTAAAGCACCGCAGATCAATTTGTTACAACCTGTTACAGGTTTTTACACCACATGTATCACACATGGTTGCCTGCAGGGGTAATCGGCATTACTCTTTTCGACTGCTCCGTGCGACTGCGACCAAAGTAGTAACATAACAATAACGAGTGTGTCCCGATGAGTCTCTATCAGAGTATCGAAAAAACCTTTTTTCAAAGCCTGAGCCGCAAGATATGCGGCAATGTGCTGTTTCTGGTGCTGCCCAGCCTGGTGCTGATTGGTCTTGGCTACTGGCTGTATCATTCGCTGCAGGAGTTGCAGGCGCAGTTGGCGGCCGCGCCCGAAGCCAGCCAGCAGGTGGCGGATCTTGCCCACACGACCGGCCTGGTGATCGGTGCAATGCTGGTGCTGACGATCACTGTTGCCGGTTTTGCCCTGTTTTTCATGCGGCACCTGTTCCTGCGGCCGATCAACAGCATGATTCAGGTGTTGCGGGCTGTGAAAGACAAGGATGGTGACATTTCGGCAACACTGCCTGTCCAGACACACGATGAAATCGCGCGTATGGCCGAAAGTTACAATGACTTTTCGGCCAGCCTCAAGCAAATGATTGCCGATACGCGCCAGCGCAGTGTTCGTGTATCGCTCAGTGCCAGCCAGCTGCAAAAGGTGGTGCTGGCCGCCAAGGGATCAGCCGAAGAACAGGTTTCCAAGGCGCAGGCGGTATTCCAGGCCAGTCAGGAATCGACTACAGCCATTGAAGGCATTGCGGAACATACTCAGAGTATCTCCGAGCGCAACAGCCATAACCTGAACGAAGTGAGAGATTCCAGTGCGGAGCTGATTCGAGTCAGTGAGCAGGTGGCCACCATCGAATCTCAGGTAAAAGAGTTTCAGCAGGTGGTGGAGCAGCTGGCCGAGAACTCTGCCAGCATCATCAGTATTCTGTCACTGGTGCAGGGCTTTTCCGAACAGACCAACCTGCTGGCGCTGAACGCCTCGATCGAGGCGGCACGTGCCGGTGAGGCCGGACGTGGCTTCGCCGTGGTGGCCGACGAGGTGCGCACACTGTCACAGAAGGTCAATACCGCGACCGGTGAAATCGACAGCAAGATCAACACCATGGTATCGCTGGTGGAAAGTACCCGCAGTGGTGCCGAAGTGATCATGCAGAATGTATCGGACACCGATGGTTTCATCTCGGCTACCAGCCAGCGTTTTGGCAATATGGTGAATGACTTTGAGGCCCTCAACAGCCAGTTGGGCGAAATCAGTGCAGCCATTGAAGAGCTGTCCTACACCAACCGCCACAGCCATGAGCAGGTGTCGGATATTACCCGCCTGGCGGACAGCATTCGTCAGGAGATGGAGGTGTCCAGCCAGCATTCCCGTGAGCTGGACGGGGCAACCGAAGAAATGCAGGAGCTGCTGTCACGGTTCACTATCGGGTATGGTGGCTTTGAGCAGATCATCACCGAAGCGAAAGAGTGGGCGCGACAGGTCGAGACGGAACTTGAGGGGCTGGCATCGCAGGGCGTTAATCTGTTTGACACCAATTACATCCGCACCAACAAGGGGCAGCAGCCGGAAAAATACGATACGTGCTATACCGATGCCTACGAGGCCCGATTACGCCCACTGTTTGACCGCTGTGTCGCCGAGAATAAGGCGTTCGTGGTGGCCGCAGGCTTTGACCTGAACGGCTACTGTCCGGCCAATATCACAAAAGTCTCGCAGCCGCTGACGGGGGACTTCGCGGTTGATAACGCCTTGAGCCGGCATCGTCGAATTTTTGCCGGCACACGTGCTGAAGTGCAGCGTGCCTCACATAATTCTCCGTTCCTGCTGCAAACCTTCATTCGCGATACCGGTGAGATCCTTAACTCGCTGTCGGTCCCGTTGTGCGTGAACGGTCGTCGCTGGGGCAGCTTTTGTGTGGCCTTCACCCCGGATCATTTGCTGAACGTGACCCGCGACTAACGGCAAGCCCGGACTGAAAAGCGGCAACTCGGCATCGGGTTGCCGCTTTTTTATTTGAAAACTTCCGCTGGGTATAATCAAAATTAAATCTTGATTATTTTGCGTTTCTTCAAAATAAAGTTTTGAATAATCGCGTGTTATTCAAAATTAAATATTGATTATTTCATCATGAAAATAAATTGAGTTTATTTTAACCAGCGGCAACCTCATTCACCCCCTGGCAAAACAGGTTGCTGAAAAATAACGAAAAAATGCTAAACAACGGCAAAAACTTGCCGATACAAAATAACAATATGGCTGTTGATTTTTTGACCATGTACCGGCGATACTTACTCGCAGCTTAATTCGATGGCTGTTTGAAAAGTTGGCCTGGAATTTGCGTATTCAAAGTAAACCGGGTTACAGCCTTCCGTCCCGCCAACAGGGTCCAGAGCACACAATATGGTGACTGCACATAACATGATCGTTGCACTTGATATCGGCACCTCAAAGGTGGTGTGTCTGGTGGGCGAGTTGACTCCTCAGGGCACCATTGAAATTGTGGGTGTCGGTTCACAGCCCTCGCGGGGGCTTAAGCGAGGAGTGGTGGTCAACATTGAGTCAACCGTCAACTCCATTCAGCGTGCGGTAGAAGAAGCTGAACTCATGGCAGGGTGCAAGGTCCACGGTGTCACCGTTGGAATTGCCGGCAGCCATATCAACAGTCTGAACTCCCACGGTATTGTGGCCGTTCGTGACCGCGAAGTGTCTGACTATGACCTTGAGCGTGTCATTGATGCGGCCCGTGCGGTGGCCATTCCGGCAGACCAGAAAATTATCCACATCCTGCCGCAGGAATACCTGATCGACAATCAGGAGGGGATCAAGGAGCCGCTTGGCATGTCCGGCGTTCGCCTTGAAGCCAAGGTCCATCTGATAACCGGTGCGACCAATGCCATCCAGAATATCGAGAAATGTGTGCGCCGCTGTGGTCTTGAGGTCGATGCAGTGGTGCTGCAGCAGTTGGCGTCAAGCTATTCCGTGTTGACCGATGACGAAAAGGATCTGGGCGTCTGTATCGTGGACATCGGCGGCGGTACGACTGACATCGCTGTCTTTACCGGTGGGGCCATACGCCATACGGCGGTGATACCGATCGCCGGCGATCAGGTCACCAGTGATATTGCCATGGCGTTGCGCACGCCAACCCAGCATGCCGAACAGATCAAGATCAAGTATGCCTGTGCGCTGGCGCAACTGGCCAGGGCCGACGAGATGATCAAGGTCCCCAGTGTTGGCGATCGCCCCTCCCGGGACCTGTCGCGTCAGGCGCTGGCAGAGGTGGTTGAGCCTCGCTACGAAGAGCTGTTTACGCTGGTCCAGTCCGAACTGCGTCGCAGCGGCTTTGAGGACCTGGTGGCTGCCGGTATCGTGCTCACCGGTGGAACGGCCAAGATGGAAGGGGCGGTTGAACTGGCAGAAGAGATTTTCCACATGCCGGTGCGGTTGGCAAAGCCACAGGGCATTCGTGGGCTGGAAGCTCAGTTGAGCAATCCAATCTATGCCACGGTGATAGGCCTGCTGCACTATGCACGCCAGGATCATGGACCGGTCAGTCCGGTCCCCGAGATAGATGAATACGAAGACAGCCTGCGCCCTCAGCGCAGTGCTGAGGGTAGCCTGTTGACACGCATGAAGAACTGGCTGCAGGGCAATTTTTAAGTTTGAGCAAACAGCGGTACCCGGCGGTAGAGCGGGGCCGTATCTGGAGGGGATGAATATGTTTGAGCTGGTGGATAGTGTACCTCAGAGTGCGGTAATCAAAGTGGTTGGCGTAGGTGGTGGCGGTGGCAATGCCGTCAATCACATGGTGACCACGGAGCTGGAAGGTGTGGATTTCATCTGTGCCAATACGGATGCTCAGGCCCTGAACAGCATGGCAGCCAAGACTGCGCTGCATATCGGCGGTGAGCTGACCAAGGGGCTGGGTGCTGGCGCCAATCCTGAAGTGGGGCGTCAGGCTGCACTTGAAGATCGCGAACGCATTGCGACGACGCTGTCGGGTGCTGATATGGTGTTCATCACCGCGGGCATGGGGGGTGGTACCGGTACCGGTGCGGCCCCGATCGTGGCGGAAGTGGCACGCGAAATGGGTATTCTGACGGTGGCGGTTGTCACCAAGCCGTTTCCGTTCGAAGGCCGCCGGCGCAAGAAAGTGGCCGAAGAGGGCATCCGCGAGCTGCAGGAGCATGTGGACTCGCTGATCATCATCCCCAACGAAAAATTGCTGCCGGTGCTAGGCAAGAACTGTACGCTGGTGAGTGCCTTTGGTACCGCCAATGACGTACTCAAGGGTGCTGTGCAGGGCATCGCGGATCTCATCATCCGCCCGGGCATGATCAACGTCGACTTTGCCGACGTTCGCACTGTCATGTCTGAAATGGGTATGGCGATGATGGGAACAGGCGTCGCCCGTGGTGAAAATCGTGCTCGTGAAGCGGCGGAAGCCGCAATCAACAGCCCGCTTCTGGAAGATATTGATCTCAAGGGTGCCAGTGGCATTCTGGTTAACATCACGGCGGGCCTTGATCTGAGTCTGGGTGAGTTTTCTGAAGTGGGTGATCTGGTGGAGGAATACGCCTCCGAGAACGCCACCATTGTGGTAGGCACCGTCATCGATCCCGAGCTGTCGGACGAGCTTAAGGTTACGGTTGTGGCGACGGGTCTGGAGCGCGCACAGACCGCCGAGTCCCGTGTCGTGAACGGTGATACCAGTGCCCCGCGTGCCCAGTCGTCCCGTACGGTGAAAACGGCGGACTTCAACCAGCTGGAATTGCCGACCGTGTTGCGCAATCGACAGAGTGAAGAGAAGTCGCGCCCGGTGCAGAATGAGTTGGCCGAGTCTCAGGCCGATGCGGTACCGATGAAGAAGACCGGTACTGACGATATGGATTTTCTGGATATCCCGGCGTTTCTGCGCCGACAGGCAGATTGACTGAGTGACCCTCCCGGGCTGTGCCCGGGCTCCCTCCTGAATTCCCGCCCGGCCTCATGGCCCGGCGGGTTTTTTTATGATTGGGATGCCAGGGCGTGGCTCACATCTCGTGGCGCCACTTGAGGTTGTAAAGATCGCGGCGGCGATCCTTCAGGTTCGTGACCGAACCTTCATTGCGAATGACCCGGATCTGGTCCAGGTCCAGATCAGAGAACATGATCATTTCGGTATTGGGCGTGGTTTCGGCCATCACGGCATCGTGCGGGAAGGCAAAATCCGACGGCGAGAAAACGGAAGACTGTGCATACTGAACGTCCAGACTCTCAACCGAGGGCAGGTTGCCCACACTGCCGCAGATGACGGTATAGCATTCGTTTTCGATCGCTCGCGCCTGGGCGCAGTTGCGTACGCGCAGGTAGCCGTTTTTGGTGTCGGTCCAGAAGGGTACGAACAGAATGTCCATGTCCTGATCCGCCAGCAGCCGTCCCAGCTCAGGAAACTCCACGTCATAGCAGATCAGTATCCCCACCCGGCCTGCGTCTGTTTCAAATACACGCAGCTGGTCGCCGCCCCGGATAACCCAGTCACGACGCTCGTGTGGCGTGATATGCAGTTTGCGCTGCTCTTCCACCGTGCCATCACGGCGGCACAGGTAGCTGACGTTGTAGAGATGGTCGCCTTCCAGCAGGGGCATTGAGCCGGTAATGATGTTGATGTTGTAGCTGACCGCAAAGTGTGACAGTTCGTTGCGGAACCGCTCGGTAAATCCTGCCAGAAAGCGAATGGCGCTGGTCTGGCTCGTCTGATCGGTCAGACCCATGAGAGGGGCGTTGAAGAACTCGGGGAACAGGGCGAAGTCGCTCTGGTATTCCGACAGGGTATCGACAAAGTACTCGACCTGTTTGAGCAGCTCTTCAACGGATTCGACTTCACGCATCTGCCACTGAATGGCGCCGATACGGACCTGTGTCGGACGGCTGCTGATAACGTTGTCTTCCGGCTCAAACAGAATGTTGTTCCATTCCAGCAGCGTGGCAAAGCCCTGTGACTTGGTATCTTCCGGCAGGTAGCTGCCCAGCAGGCGCTTGACCTGAAAGTTGTTTGACAGCTGGAAGGTCAGGATCGGGTCGTAGATTTCACGCTGGCGTACCTTGCCGATATATTCGCTGGCGGTCATCTCCCGGGCGTGCTTGTAGTAGTTGGGAATGCGCCCGCCCGCCAGAATGGCACGCAGATTGTACTGCCGGCACAGCTCCTTGCGGGCTTCGTACAGGCGTCGACCAAGGCGAAAGCCGCGATAGTCCGGATGAATCAACACATCCAGTCCATACAGGGCATCCCCCTCTGAGTCATTCAGGATGGTCATGCGTTTGCCGATCAGGTCATCATAGGAGTGCGGGTTGCTGAAGCGCTCGTAGCGCACCTGTGCCGACAATGCGATGCCTGCCAGTTCATCGCCATCGAACACGCAGATCTGGCCCTCGGGAAACTCGTCTATCAACTTGTTGATGGTGTGCTCGGGCCAGGCGCCGCCGATATCGTCATACACCTGATCCATCAGCACTTTAAGACGGGGGTAATCCTCATGCTCCAGATTGCGAATGACGAGATGCATGTCTTCGATGCGCATGGTCTGTCCTCTTCAGCAGAATTCGATAGCAGTGTGCGGCAGGGTGAGCAATGGCGCAAGTCAGCGTTCCCGCTGAGCCGCCAGCAGGAACTCATGGTTACCATCGCCACCGGTAATGGGGCTTTCGTCCCACCAGCGAGGCGTAAGTCCGTTTTCACGACAGCAGGCTTCAATTTTTTCCCGTACCAGGGCATAGACGGAGCTATCGCGAACCAGTCCGCCCTTGCCGATGTGCGCGGGGCCGGCTTCAAACTGGGGTTTAACCAACGTAATCAGGAGCCCGTCGGGGCGCAGCAAAGGAGCCAGTGACGGCAGAATCAGGGTTTGCGAGATGAACGACACATCCATTACCGCCAGGTCGAACCCGGCTGAATCCGGCGTGTGATCGCGCAAAGTCGGCTCCAGGGCCCGGGCATTGTAGCCCTCGAGGCAGATGACGCGGGTGTCCTGTCGCAGGCGTGGGTGCAGCTGGTCATGCCCGACCTCTATACCGACGACCTTGGCAACCCCCTGCTGCAGCAGGCAGTCGGTGAACCCGCCGGTAGACTGTCCTACGTCCAGTGCGGTGATGCCATTCAGTGATGGCCGCAAGACGGTCAGGGCATGCAGAAGCTTGAGTGCACCGCGGGAAACAAAACGGTCCTGCTCGCTTTGCTCAACCCTCAGCGGGGTGTCGGGCGAAAGCTTGAAAGAGGGCTTGTCCAGCCGTTGCCACTGCCCCAATTCGGCCTCGACACGGCCCTCTTTGATCAGGCGCTGGGCGCGAGTACGCGTATCGGCCAGGCCACGCTCTACCAGTAACAGATCCAATCGCTGCATGCTCATGATCCTGAGTCAAATCAGGTCATTATAACGAAACGACCGCGATATGGTGGCGCAGTGCGCTTTCGTTTTGCAAACAGCTGGCAAAGGATTAACATGAGCCTTTCCGGTGTTGTTTTTACAAAGAGAAGCTTGGTGTCAAATCAGGATCTGTGTACCAGTCGTAAAGCCGCTGAACTGCTGGGCGTAACGCCGCGCACCATACAGTTGTGGGCGGACGCCGGGATCCTGCATGGCTGGAAAACCCCGGGGGGACACCGTCGGTTCAGTTTAGGGGCGATAGAACGGCTGGCTGAAAAAATACGCAGCGGAGAGGCTGTTGCCGCCGCGGCGGCCGTCGCCAGGCCCGAACCGACTCGGCCGGTGCGGGTGCAGGTCATTGAGGATGAGCCGGCTCTGCAACGCCTGTATGCCCTGACCATTCGCAGCTGGGGGCTTCCCGTTGAACTGCGTCAGTCCATGGATGGCTATCAGGGGCTGCTGGAGCTGGGACGTTTCGAACCCGACCTGTTGATACTGGATCTGAACCTCCCGAATGTGGATGGTTTCAGCGTCATAGAGGCCTTGGCCAGACAGGAGTTGCTGCAACAGATGCAGCTGGTGGTTGTGACAGCACTGGGGATGCGGCAGGTGCAGGATCGGATAGATGCCATCAGCAGCGGAATCGAAGTACTTCCCAAGCCGATTCCCTTCGCCCGTTTGAGGGATAAAGTCGAGCACATTCTGCTGGAACTGTCCGAAGGGGTTTGAATTCGGATCTAATTCGTTCTAAAATCGGAAAAAACGGAATTCGCTGATGTGTTTTCCTGTTATGGCCCGAAAGGCTGAATCGGTTAGGTGGGGGCCAATCCGATACAGCTGAATAGGGCCACCCTCTTCGCGTTTCTCCCCGTTCATCGTTCTCGATCTTTCTGTTCTTGAGTCAGCATCTGTGGTGTTGCCAAGCGCAAGCTCCAGCACTTTTCTCATGCTCATCAAATCCAAACGCTCAATTCACTGAATTGCTGCGAACGGTTAAGTTTATTTTTCTGTATTTTGCTTTTATTCAATATACACAGCTGCTATTTGATATAAATACATTAAATAAACATGCATTAAATGCTTCAGAATAGTGATATCTGTTGCTTAACGTGAAGCATGAAGGTGTTTATATGCGTGTGATCATTCTTGGCAGTGGCGTGATTGGGGTTACCAGCGCCTGGTATCTGGCCCAGGCCGGGCATGAGGTAGTGGTCATTGATCGTCAGCCTGAACCGGCGCTGGAGACCAGCTACGCCAACGCGGGGCAGATATCGCCGGGATATTCCGCGCCCTGGGCCGCTCCGGGTGTACCGTTGAAAGCCATCAAATGGATGCTTCAGGATCTGGCGCCTCTGCGGGTGGCACCACGGATGGATCCTTCCATGTTGCGTTGGCTGATCGGTATGCTGTCCAACTGCAGTCAGGCTGCCTATGCCCGCAACAAGGCGCGCATGCTGCGAATCGCAGAGTACAGCCGTGATTGCTTCATTGAGCTGCGGCAGGCAACCGGTATCGAGTACGACAATCGTGCCAAAGGCTTGATTCAACTGTTTCGCACGCAGAAGCAGCTGGAAGCGTCCGTTGCCGATATTCGCATTCTTGAATCCTGTGGCGTTGCCTATGAAGCGTTGGATTGTGAAGGGATTCTTCAGCATGAACCCGCGCTGGGCCATGTGCGTGACAAACTGGTCGGTGGGTTGCGTTTGCCGGGGGATGAGACCGGTGACTGCTTCATGTTCACTCAGTCACTGGCGCGGCGCTGTGAAGCACTGGGTGTCGAGTTCAGATTCAATACCGGCATCGAGTCGATTGAAGCCGAGCAGGGGCGGATCAGCGGTGTAAAAACCGATGCAGGGCTGATTCGGGGGGATCGTTATCTGGTCGCGCTGGGCAGCTACAGTCCGCTTCTGCTCAAGCCGTTGGGGCTGCACTTGCCGATCTATCCGGTAAAAGGTTTTTCTCTGACCATCCCGGTCACGGATCCGACACGGGCCCCACAATCGACCGTGATGGATGAAACCTACAAGGTCGCGGTCAGCCGTCTGGGTGATCGCATTCGCGTCGGGGGCACGGCGGAGCTGACCGGTTACGACCTGTCGACACCCAAGAGCCGCAGGGCCAATGTCGAGTTTGTGGTCAACGACCTGTTCGGCGGCAGCGGCGATCCGTCACAGGCGGAGCTCTGGACCGGGCTGCGTCCGATGACACCGGATGGAACCCCCATTCTGGGTGCTACGCGCTATCCGGAACTGTTTCTCAACACCGGGCACGGTACATTGGGCTGGACCATGTCACTTGGATCGGCACGCTATGTCGCCGATATAATGGCGGGACAGGCACCGGCGATCGCGATGGAAGGCCTGAGTCTTGCGCGTTATAAGCGCTGAAACACAGCATTGTCTGGCAGCCGAACCGATTTGCGTTATAGTTTGCCAACTTCATTTATCAACCTGTACAGGGGAACAACATGTCCAATCGCAGCATCATCAGCACTGAAAAGGCACCTGCCGCCATCGGCACCTATTCACAGGCCGTGCGTGTCGGTAATACCGTGTATCTGTCCGGTCAGATTCCACTGGACCCGGCCACCATGGAAATGGTGACCGACTCCTTCGAGGCTCAGGCTGTACGTGTGTTCGAAAACCTCAAGGCCGTTGCGGAAGCGGCGGGGGGATCCCTGGCGGATTTTGCCAAGGTGACGATTCTGCTGTCAGATCTTGAATACTTTGCCCAGGTCAATGAAGTCATGGCACGCTATTTCAGCGAGCCCTATCCGGCACGTGCCGCCTATGCGGTTAAGGCGCTGCCCAAGGGGGCCGATATTGAGGTGGAAGCCATTATGGTCCTGAAAGACTGAGTTTCAGCCGCTGGAGGGCAGGGCATGAGCCGTAAGGTGCGCGCGGATATCCATCTGGACGCGATTGTGCACAACTATTGTCTGGCCAAGGCTCAGGCGCCGGCGTCGAGGGCTGCAGCCATCGTCAAGGCCAACGCCTACGGCCATGGGGCGGTGCAGGTGGCGCGTGCGCTGGCGCCCGAGGCGGATGCCTTCGGTGTGGCCTGTATTGAAGAAGCGCTGGAACTGCGTGAGGCGGGGCTGCGTCAGCCGATCATCCTGCTGGAAGGCTTCTTTGACGCCGACGAGTTGCCGCTGATTGCCGAGCATGGTTTCTGGCCTGCATTGCACAGCGAGCACCAGATTGACTGGCTGGAGCGGTTTGGCAGTCCTGCGCGTTTTCCGGTCTGGCTCAAGCTCGATACCGGCATGCACCGACTGGGCGTGGCGCCCGAGCGGGTTGATGAACTGGTGCAGCGGCTGCGCCAGTGTGAAGTGGTGAGTGACGTGCTGTTGATGACACACTTTGCTCGCTCTGATGAACCGGCCTTGCCCATGACCCGTGATCAGCTGAACTGCTTTGATCACGTCGCGTCTTCGCTTGATCTGGCTGCCAGTCTGTCCAACTCCGCGGCCGTGATGGCCTGGCCTGACGCGCATCGGCAGTGGCTGCGCCCCGGCATCATGCTCTATGGCGCGACGCCGTTCAGTGAGCCGCATCCGGTGGCGGATCAGCTGCAGGCAGGCATGACGCTAAGCTCCGAGATCATCGCGGTACGTGATGTACCTGCGGGCGAGACCGTCGGCTACGGTGCCAGTTTCAGCTGTGACCGACCACGTCGTATCGGTACGGTGGCCATGGGATATGGAGATGGATACCCGCGCCATGCCCGCAACGGCACGCCGGTGCTGGTTGAGGGTGTCAGGACCTCACTGGCAGGTCGGGTATCCATGGATATGCTTACGGTTGATCTGACCGATATCCCCCATGCGAATATCGGCAGTCGAGTTGAGTTGTGGGGACGGAAGTTGCCGGTATCGGAGGTGGCGCAATGGTGTGACACCATCCCCTACACCTTGCTGACCTGTCTGACTCCACGGGTGCCGCGTTACTACTCCGACTGATCCAGCAGACGGATCAGCAGCCGTTTGACCGTTTCCGGTTCGAACGGCTTGTCGGTCAGCGCATTGACTCCAGCGTGCTCCACATGACTCAGATGGGTTTCGTTGGCCTCTGAGGTAACCATCAGAATCGGCAGGTGGGAGTGCAGCTCAGAGTGGCGAATGAACTCGGCCAGCTCGAGCCCGTTCACGTCCGGCATGTTGTAGTCGGTTACCACCAGGTCCACGGTTTCGCGTTGCAGCAGCTCGATGGCTTCTCGGCCGTCCGAAGCTTCCAGCAGGTGCACAATGCCCAGATTGCTCAGTACGCGGTGGATCATTTTCCGCGCCATGCGGCTGTCGTCCACAATCAGTACGCGCAGGCTCTCGACATCGTAGAACTCAAGTTCCAGTTCATCCTTGCCCAGCAGATCCAGCGTGGCATTCAGGGCCGATCCCAAATGCTGGCGCGTAAACGGTTTTGGCAGGATGGCAACGGCGCCTGACTGTTTGAATATTTCCAGCTGGGCCTTGCGGGTTTCGCTGGAGACCAGCATAAAGGGCAGCTCGGACAGTTCCGGCAGGCGGCGGATGGCGCCAAGCAGTTCAACGGCGGAGCCGTCGTCATAGTGCAGAGCGCTGATTACCAGGTCGGGCCTGACCTTCATTATCTTTTCAAGCGCATCATGCAGGTTGGCGGCGGTATCAATCGCCATTACCTGCTCATCCTGCAGCTGCTGAATCATGATCTTTCGCTGTACAGCCGAGGGCTCGACCAGCAGTATGTTCAGTTCACTGACACCCAGGGTACTCATCCGTATTGTCCTGCCATTGGTGGGGTTTTTGGACTGAGAGTACCAGCTGTTGTGGAATGAGGACAGAGCATGAGCCTGATCAGTGTCAGGCTCATCGCTGTTACCACATCAGATCGTCAGGAATTGCGTAATCGGCGTAGGGGTCGTCCGGATCGGGGGTATCATCTACCGGCCGTGGCAGCACTACATCGGTCACGCGTGCCTCGATGCGCTCGACGATGTCGGAGGGAATCAGGTGGTAGCGGTTGTCCAGAACGGCGATGCGCAACTGACCGCGCGCCAGCTGATCAATCTGTTTCTGCTCAAGGTAAAGGTGACGAATGGTGGTGCCATGCACGAAGTTGTAACGCAGCTCAGCCCTGTCTGAAAGGGGCAGTCGGTGTGTCTCGATCAACTGGCGGATTTCGGCCTGCGCTGCCTTCTGTGCCTGCTCTTGCTGGCGCTTGCGATTCAGTTCACGATCCCGTTCGAGCTTTTCCAGGCGTGCCGCTTCAACGGCCTCACGCCGCTGGCGGTCTTCATCAACAGTGGTTTGCCCAGCCCGTTTCTGTTTCGACTGTTTGCGTTTATGATCCTTGGCTTGTTTGGCCTGTTTCTTGTTCGCCAGACCGGCGTTGAGCAGCTGGTCCTGAAGTGAGCCTGCCATGGTGAGCCCTCGGGTACCTTGTGGGTGATAACGGCGCAGGACTATAGCATAGTCTGAGCGTCTGGGCATGGGAGCCTCGTCGTTCAGAGCCTGCTTTGAAAGGAGAAAAAAATGTCATTGATGCTGTGGTTTTCACTGTTGCTGATCTGTGTGTTGGGTGCCATGTCGCCAGGGCCCAGCCTTGCGGTGGTGTTGCGCCAAACCATCAGCAACGGTCGGGGGCACGGTATCGCGGCCGGCTGTTCGCATGCGCTGGGCGTTGGACTCTGGGCGATGGCGACCGTATGGGGTTTGGGGCTGTTGGTCAGTCGGCACGAAACTCTGTATCAGGTTTTAACCTGGCTGGGCGCCGCCTATCTGGTGTGGCTGGGTGTCAATGCACTGCGTTATGCTGCGACGCCGGGCCTTCAGGCCGAGCAGGCCGGGCAGGACAGTCTGTGGCAGGCCGCCCGTTCGGGGGCACTGGTTTCACTGCTCAACCCCAAGCTGGCCGTGTTCTTCACGGCACTGTTCTCCCAGTTCGTGACGGCTGATCAACCACTGTCGGATCAGTTGCTGATGGTGGCAACGGCCACGGTGGTGGATGGCCTTTGGTACTCGCTGGTCGCGCTGCTGTTTTCACAGCCACATCTTCTGGCCTGGCTGCGACGTCATCTCAAGCGAGTTGAACAGCTGACGGGAATCGTCCTGATCGTCCTTGCCGTGCGTGTTGTCGTGCCCTGATCCGTTTGCAATCCCCAGTCGGGATGCTTATACTGCGCGCCTGTCTGTTGAGACAGGGCGCAACGCCGCGTTATGGCGGTTCTGCCGGTCCTCTCGCAACGATAAACCGTGAACCTGGTCAGGCCCGGAAGGGAGCAGCCACAGCGGTCGACTCGTGTGCCGGGATGTGGCTGGTGGAGCCGCCTCCATCCCCCCCAAAAAAACGCTGTTTCAATCCTGTCTCTGGCTTTCAGTCCTTTCAGGGCATACTGTCCGTGTTACGATTTCCCTTTTGACCGCCAAGCTTTTGCACGATGCCCCTGGCTATCTGCTGTAGCAGGCCTTTGGGTTGATCCTGCTCGGGCAAAGGACGGCAGAGTTTGATCGCCGTAAGGCCCGTGCGGGCCGTGAACAGGCCTGCGCCAATGCCTTGACCGGCTCTTGCTGACAGGCTTGAGGTCAATGAGCTGCCCAGCAGTGCAGAGCCAGCATCCATTGCCACTTCGCTGGCGCCGGCAAATGCCAGATTGTGCAGAATCTGTTTCAGCAATTTGCCCTGAGTCAGCAGTCCCGGTGCGATGCCATAGAGTGTGGCAATTTCACGTACCATGCGCAGGTTGCGCCAGGCGACCAGCAGCATGTCGAAACTGGCCCAGGGACTCAGCGCCACCATGACACCGGACTCCACACTGTAGCGTTGAACGCAGCGCCTGGCCGCCTGATCCGTCTGGCTCAGCGCATGTCGATCCAGATACTGAATAACCTCGCGATCATTGTAGCTGCTGTCGAGTTGAACAATGGCGGCTTGCATCTCGCGACTCAGGGCCGTGTCTTGATAGCCATGAGAAAGCTGTTTCAGCAAGGCGGCACTGTCGCCGTGGCTGGCCTGCTGCAAAAGCTGGCGCGCCCGATCCTGCAGCGACTCAACCTGCCTGAGCTGACGACTGCCCTTCAGGCCGTGTTTTACTTCCAGGCCAATCATCAGCAGCAATGCGGCGGTGAGTACAGCGAAGGCGCCTCCCAGTAACGGATGAATGGCGACACTCCAGTTGATCAAGCGGTAGAGTTCGGCCCCGATGGCGAGGCCTGTCAGTACCAGGAGCAGAAGCAGCCAGCCATGTCTTCGGCGCTGTCCGCGCTGCGCAGGCGTCGGGGTCTGTGACGAGCTCTCCTCAGCCAGGGGCTGAGCCTCATCAAGTGGAATGTCGCGCGCCAGTCTGGGTTCAGTCTGGCTGGAGGGGGCGGGCGTGATGGCATCAGGCGGCAGTTCAACCGGGCGCTGCCATTGGGTCTTGTCAGGCATTAGAACAGGTCTCCCAACAGATATTCGATCGCCTGATCAAGGCGAATATGGTGCTCAGGCTTCAGCTGGCCTGCCGGCAATGAGCGTGGAGCAAAATCGACAAATCGAAAGCGGTCGCTGCTCCAGTCACTGGGGCGCGGCAGTTCGGTGGGAATTTCACCGGGAAACAGTGCGATCTCCTCTCCGGTATCCTTGCGACGACCTCGCAGGCAGGAAATGTGTTGGCCATCCAGCCGTGCCTGGGCCGCATCTGTTGCACGCAGGGAGGAAAGGGCGAGGCAGTGGGTCTCGACCTGCTCAAAACGGATCTCCCGCTGGGCGGCTTCAAGCATCAACTGCATAAACAGATCCAGATTATGGTGTTGGTTGGCCGTTACATGGTCGGCCTTGGTGGCGGCAAGCAAGACACGATTGATGCGTGGGCTGAACAGCCGACGCAACAGGCTGTTGCGGCCGTACTGAAAGCTGTGCAAAAGGGTGGTCAATGCCTGCTGCATGTCATTGAAGCAGTCGGCACCGCTGTTCAGTGTCTTGAGACAGTCCACCAGGACGATCTGGCGATCAAAGTGCCGGAAGTGCTGCTGATAGAACGGGCGGATGACCTGGGTTTGGTAATCGGTATATGCACGCTGCAAACGGGCAAAAAGGCTGCTGTCATCGGCACGCTCAGGCTGGCTGGGCCAGTTGAGAATGATCGGGAACAGGTGCAGCAATGGACTGTCGATCAGCTCGCCGGGCATCAGCAGCCTGCCGGGCTGTAGCAGACTCAGGTTGTATGGCGGCTCACGCAGCTGCTGCAACAGCCTGCGATACTGCTCCACCAGTGTGAGCAGCTGGCTGTCTGATGCAGGCGCCAGCCAGTCCATCATGCGCTGTTGTTCCATCCAGTCGGCAGCCACTTCCGTACGGGGGGATGCGGCGAACAGCGTGTGTTGCTGTCGGCACCACTGTTCAAAACTCAGTGTCAGCATCGGCAGGTCGAGCAGCCACTCACCCGGATAGTCAATCAGATCGATATAAAGCGTGGTTTGCTCACCCAGAGCCCGGCCCAGACCGGGTCTGCGGCGATAGCGCAGCGCCAGTCGTACCTCAGACAACGACTCGGTTGAAGCGGGCCAGTGTGGTGGGTCGGCTCTCAGGCCAGCCAGGCACGATTGCAGCGGAAAGGGCGAATGAGACTGGGGGCTCAAATCACGGGTGCCCGTGATGCGCCCCTCGGCGGCGGCAGAAAAAAAGGGCAGAGAGCAGGCCTGATCGCTCTGCAGCAGGTGTTGAGCCAGCGCCGTGATGAATACGGTTTTGCCACTGCGGCTAAGGCCCGTTACGGCCAGTCTGACACGCTGCTCAAGCCCTCGCTCCAGGCTCGTTTTCAGCTGTTCCGGCCACTCGGGCAGACCGCTCTGCCGGATCAGACCGCCCAGTTTTTGGGATATGCTCATGATGGCTCCGTTATCCAGTATCGGAATATTCTGTCACGCCATGGCTGAAGTGTGGGTTAAAAATCATATGAGTACAGCTTCAAGCGGCACATGAACGAAAAACGGGAGCCCTTAAGCTCCCGTTACTGACCTGCCGTGTGGCTATCAGTTGCGGTTGAAGTAGTCGCGCGTCAACTTGAAGACGACGGGGCTGAGCAGGGCCAGAGCCACCAGGTTGGGGATCGCCATCATCGCATTGAGCGTGTCGGCGACCAGCCAGACGAAGTCCAGGCTCAGCGTGGCTCCCAGTGGAATTGCCAGGATCCAGAGAATTCGATAGGGCATGATGGCCTTGATGCCAAACAGGAATTCAACGCAACGCTCACCATAGAATGACCAGCCGATTATGGTCGTAAAGGCGAATATGGCCAGCGCAATTGCGACCAGATAGTTGCCGAAGGACGGCAGTGCGGTGGCAAACGCCTGACTGGTCAGGGCAGCACCGGATTCGCCGCCGGTCCAGGCGCCGGAGCTGACGATTACCAGGCCGGTGATGGTGCAGATGACCAGCGTATCAAGGAAGGTACCCAGCATTGCGATCAGACCCTGACGAACCGGGTCATGGGTCTGGGCAGCGGCATGTGCGATCGGGGCAGAACCCAGGCCGGCCTCGTTCGAGAAAACACCGCGTGCAACGCCGAAGCGGATGGCTGCCCACACGGCAGCACCGGCGAAACCGCCCTGCGCGGCAATCGGTGAGAAGGCATGTACAAAAATCAGCTCAAGTGCCTGTGGCAGCAGGTGAGCGTTGATGCCCAGCACGATCAGCCCGGCTACCAGGTAGGATGTCGCCATAAACGGCACCAGGGCCCCAGCGACATGGCCGATGCGCTTGATGCCGCCGAGGATGACCAGACCCACCAGGATCATCATGATGACGCCGCTGATCCAGGTGGGAACACTGAAATTGGCGTGCAGCACATCGGCTACCGAGTTGGACTGTACGGTGTTGCCGATACCGAAACCGGCGATGGCGCCGAAAATGGCAAAGGCAACGCCCATCCAGGCCCAGTTTTTGCCAAGGCCGTTCTTGATGTAGTACATCGGGCCACCGACGTGTTGACCTTTTTCATCGGTTTCACGGTATTTGACCGCCAGTACCGCCTCGGAATACTTGGTGGCCATGCCGATCAGGGCGGTGATCCACATCCAGAACAGGGCGCCTGGGCCCCCCAGAAAAATCGCGGTGGCGACACCGGCGATGTTGCCTGTTCCCACGGTTGCGGACATGGCGGTCATCAGTGCCTGGAACGGTGGAATTTCACCTTCTTTTTCATCGCCGGCGCTGGCGGTGCGCCCACCCCAGAGCAGCCTGAAACCGGTGCCGATCCGCAGGATCGGCATCAGTTTCAGGCCGATGGACAGGAACAGGCCCACGCCCAGTATGAGTACCAGCATCATGGGGCCCCAGACGACCCCGTTAATTGCCGAGATAAATGATTCGATAGCAGCCATCGTATGATGTCTCCGTTTTTTGTCAGCTCGAAGGGATCACCTTCGCAGATGAGTCCTGAATTGTCTGCCGGGCCATAGTGCACTGTCCCAGACAGGAAATGTACCCGATGCTTTAGCAGATCCCATGCCAATTATGACTATTGATGGGGCGGTGTCGGGTCAGTTCCAGTTTTTTCAGGATAATATTCTGTATTGTTTTTTTAATCAGAAATTGTTTCTGATTGCTTTCAGTGACTCTGAAGTCCTTTATGCAGCCTGATATCCGATTGTGCACCATGAAGGTGCCGGATGCTCTCAGCGCGAACCGTCAGGTCGGGGTTGGGAAGGTGTGGCTGTGATGGGGGAGGATAGGGGGCAAGTCGATAGAATCGAGTCATGTTGCGCTCCGGTCATATTGTTATTGTTGGATGCGATACATGGGATATATTAGATTGTTTTTGATACTCAACAAGGTTTTTTATTCTGTATTGACTGTATAAATCAGAATAATCAGCTGCTGGCATCCACGGGCAAAAGAGTCTCCTCCTTAACCTCTTCCATCACGATGTAGGACTTTGAATTTTTAACGCCGGGCAGGGTCAACAGCATGTCACCCAATAACTCACGGTACTGGGACATGTCATGCAGGCGTGCCTTGAGCAGATAGTCGGCATCACCCGAGACAAGGTGACACTCCAGAATGTAGGGCAGAGTGCTGACAGCGCGGCTGAAGCGATCAAAGGCATCCGGCGACTGATAGGACAGCGCGATCTCGACAAATACCAGCAGATTATAATTCAGCATGCGTGGGTCGACACGGGCATGGTAGCCGGTGATAAAGCCATCCCGTTCCAGACGCTTGACTCGCTCCATGCAGGGCGTTGTAGAGAGGCCAACACGATCTGCCAGTTCCGTGTAGGAGATCCTCCCTTCCCGTTGCAGTATTGTGAGAATGTTACGATCAATACGGTCAATTTTCTTGACCTTCTGCGATTGTGCCATTGTTTGGAGGCTCCAGCCTGAGATTGATGATCAGACCAAGTTTTAACCTGTTCAAGCCTTAATGCAACGAGTAATCGTCTGTCTTGAGCCCGTCTGGGGCTGCATCGGCAGAGGGGCGTGCGGCGGCAAAGCGTGTTAATATCGCGCCCTGGATTGAATGAACCGACCGGATGAATGAGGCAGCATGAGCTATCAGGTTCTGGCACGAAAATGGCGCCCCAAACGTTTCGCGGAAATGGTGGGCCAGGAACACGTTTTGAAGGCGTTGGTGAATGCGCTGGATGATGATCGTCTGCACCATGCCTACCTCTTTACCGGAACCCGCGGGGTTGGCAAAACCTCCATTGCACGCCTCTTTGCGAAGTCGCTCAACTGCGAGCAGGGCGTGTCATCCGAGCCCTGCGGCCAATGCAGCGCCTGTACGGAAATTGCCGAAGGGCGGTTTGTCGATCTGATCGAAGTGGATGCGGCTTCGCGCACCAAGGTCGAAGACACCCGAGAGCTGTTGGAAAACGTGCAGTATTCGCCGACCCATGGGCGCTTCAAGGTGTACCTGATAGACGAGGTACACATGCTGTCGAACAGCTCCTTCAACGCGCTGCTCAAAACGCTGGAAGAACCGCCGCCGCATGTGAAGTTTCTGTTGGCGACGACGGATCCGCAAAAACTGCCAATGACCGTATTGTCGCGTTGTCTGCAGTTCAACCTGAAAAACCTGACGGCTGAGCGCATTCAGCAGCATCTGGATTTTGTACTCGGTGAAGAGGGTATTGCGTCTGAGTCTGCGGCTCTATGGCTTCTGGCGCGTTCGGCGGATGGCTCCATGCGCGATGCGCTCAGTCTGACGGATCAGGCCATCGCGTTCGGTGCCGGCGCTGTGCGAGAGACCGATGTGCGCACCATGCTGGGTACCATTGATCAGCGTTTGGTGTATCGAATTCTGGAGCTGATTGCCCGGCAACAGCCTGCCCAGGTGCTTGAGGCCGTGCGTGAACTGTCAGAGTTCGCACCGGACTATCTGACCGTCCTGGGCGATATGGTCAGTCTGTTGCATCGGGTTGCACTGGCGCAGGTGATGCCCGCCGCGGTGGATAACAGTTTGGGGGATCGGGATCAGGTGCTGGAGCTGGCACGGCTGCTGCGCCCTGAAGAGGTCCAGCTTTACTATCAGGTTGCGCTGATGGGACGCAAGGATTTGCCGCTGGTGCCGGAGCCGCGCGAGGGACTTGAAATGACGTTGCTGCGCATGCTGGCGTTCCGCCCGGCGGGCAGTGAGCCGCTGTCGGGACTGCGCCCGGCGGCCACTGAAGCAACTGAGAGTACTGCCGAATCAGCCGCGCCTGAGGTGGTCGAGCCTTCTGCCAGGGTGGATGAGCCTGTACAGGCTGTTACCGCCATGCCAGACCCGCAGCCCAGCATGCAAGTGCAACCAGACCCTGTCGTTGCATCAATGCCGGAGGATATCCCTCCCTGGGATGATCTGCCACCGGACCTGGCTGAGGACGCGCCAAAAAAGTCTGACCCGGCTGAGGTGTCCGCTGCCCGGCCGGAGCCCACTTCAACACCTGCTGAGCAAGCGGAGCCGTTGGTTTCGCTGCAGACTCCAGCCCCGCAGCCGATGATTTTGCAGGATGCGGTCGAGCCGCCGGGGGCCGACAATGGTGGCTGGTGTGAGCTGCTGCCGGAGCTGGGCCTGAACGGCATGGTGGAAAGTCTCGCGCGTCATCTGTCGCTGGAGTCCAGTGATCCTGACCGCATGCTGTTCCACTACACGGCAGAACAGGATGCAATGCTCAATGAAGATCGGCGCAACAGAATACGGGCCGCTATCCATGCCGTTTGGGGCGAGTCGTTACAGATTGAGTTTGTGCAGGGGCCACAGACAACCGAAACGCCGGCTCAGCGAGCGGATCGGTTGCGTGCCGAGCGGCAGGCCGAAGCTGTAAGAGCCGTGGAGGCGGACCCGCTGGTACAGACACTGATTGAACAGTTTGGCGCGCGGATCGAGAGTGAGTCGATTCGTCCGCTGGACCCGGAATTTGCAAATTAACAGAGGAAACGGGACATGATGAAAGGTGGTATGGGGAACCTGATGAAACAGGCCCAGAAAATGCAGGAAGACATGCAAAAGGCGCAGGAAGAAATCGCGCGCTCAGAAGTAACCGGCGAGTCCGGCGCAGGTCTGGTTCGTATCACCATGAATGGTCGTCATGATGTCAAGGCCGTTCAAATCGATGAAAGCCTGATGGAAGAGGAAAAGGAAATTCTTGAGGACCTGATTGCCGCTGCCGTGAACGACGCCGTACGCAAGGTGGAGCAGAATACGCAGGAAAAAATGGCCAAGATCACCAGCGGCATGGGCATGCCGCCGGGCTTTAAAATGCCGTTCTGATCATGAGCTTCAGTCCCTTACTGCAGGCATTGATAACTTCGCTGCGCGCACTCCCCGGAGTGGGTCCGAAATCGGCACAGCGCATGGCGCTGCATCTGCTGGAGCGTGACCGTGATGGCGCTCGAGCGCTTGCCGAGGCATTGCAGGACGCTGCCGACAGGGTGGGTGAATGTGAGAGCTGTCGCAATCTTTCCGAGACGCCTCTCTGTCCCGTATGTGAAGATGACAGTCGAGATCAACAGCTGGTCTGTGTGCTTGAGTCGCCGGTAGATCTCATCGCGGTCGAGCAGACAGGCGGTTTCAACGGCGTATATTTCGTCCTTAAGGGCCACCTGTCCCCGATTGATGGTATCGGCCCGGATGATCTGGGACTGGATCGACTGTTTTCCCGCGTGGACAGCGGTGAGGTACGGGAGTTGATTTTGGCAACGAACCCAACCGTCGAAGGTGAAGCGACAGCGCACTATATTGCCGAGCAGCTTCATGACTCGAAGGTGAATATTACCCGTATTGCGCACGGTGTTCCCGTTGGCGGGGAGCTTGAGTTCGTGGATGGCGGTACGCTTGCGCACGCCTTTGCCGGGCGGCGCTCCTTGAGACGGAGTCAGGATGACTGAGTTGATGCAGCGTTATGACTGGAAACGGCTGGAGCAGGCAGCAGCCACACCGGTCTGGATCAATGACACGGCAACGCTGGCGCGCCATTGTGAGCAGTGGCAGCAGATGCCGCTGATTGCCATTGATACCGAGTTCATGCGCACCGAAACCTTCTATCCCATACCGGGTCTGATTCAGGTGGCGGATGATCGGCACTGCTATCTGATAGACCCCCTGAAAATTGAGGACATGTCGCCGCTGGCTGCGGTGCTGCGTGCACCTGAAGTGCTCAAGGTGCTGCATGCCGGTAATGAAGACATTGAGCTTTTCAGGCACAGCTATGGTGCAGTACCACAGCCGCTGTATGACACCCAGGTGGGGGCTGCATTTGTTGGCTGGGGCTTCAGCATGGGGTTGCAGCGAATGGTTGCCCACGCGCTGGATGTTGAACTTGGCAAGGGCGAGACGACGTCTGACTGGCTGCAGCGTCCGCTGACGGCTGAGCAGGAGCGCTATGCTGCGCTGGATGTTGCCTATCTGCCTGCACTGGCGTTGATGCAGCGACAGCGGCTTGAGTCGCTGGGTCGACTGGAGTGGGTGATGGAGGAGTGCAAGGATATCGGTCGAAGTATTGCGCTTGCCGATGAGGCCGACCCTCAGCACTACTTCCAGCGCTTCAGTCAGGTCTGGCATTTTGATGATGAGAGGAGGGCGCTGCTGCGTGACCTCAGTGCCTGGCGCGAACGAACATGCCGTGACCGGGATGTCTCCCGCAACCGTCTGCTGCGTAATGAAATGATTCTGGAAATTGCCGAGCGCATGCCACAGACCGAGCAGCATCTGGACAATATCATCAAGCGTGGTCGCATTATGCGCGAGTACGGTCAGGAGTTGATGGCCATCATCCTGACCGCATCGGACTCTGCTCAGGTCAATCCGCCTGCCGAGATTGATCGGCCGCTGCACTATGTCTGGAACAAGCGCCTCAAGCAGCTCCGAGCCATTGGTCGCAAGGCTGCCGAGGAGCATGATCTGCTGCCGGAGATACTGCTGCGCAAGCGTGATCTGGATGCCCTGATCCACTCCCGTGATGCACAGGGCCGTTACCATCTGCCACCCAGCCTGTCGGGCTGGCGCAAGCCGCTGGTGGGCGATGCCCTGCTACACCGAATCCAACAGTTCGAAACGAGTTAATGATGAAAATTCTGAGTATTTTCAAAAGTCCACGCAAGGATGAAATGTATCTTTACGTAGACAAGCGTGAGCAGCTGGAACGTGTTCCGGAGGCATTGCTGGAGATGTTTGGTGAGCCCGTTCATGTCATGGATATGCCGATGACACCGAACCGCAAGCTGGCACGAGTCGAGAGCACGGCCAAGCTGCTGGATGACCTGGACACCAGGGGCTATTACCTGCAGATGCCGCCTCAGAAAGAGGAATATATGCTGGATCTGTTCAGGAATCGGCCCGAAACCGGGGTGCGTTGAGCATGGCTCAGGAGGTTTTCTGGCGCCGCAAAAGCCTCAGGCAGATGACACCTGAAGAATGGGAGTCGGTGTGTGACGGCTGTGCACTGTGCTGTCTGCACAAGGTGGAAGATGAAGACACCCAGGAGGTGTTTTACACCACAGTTGTCTGCCATTTGCTCGATCTGAATGACTGTCACTGCACCGAGTATGAAAAGCGATGCCAGCTCGTGCCCAGCTGTATCAAGCTTAAGCCCGAAGATGTCGAAAGTTTTGACTGGTTGCCGCCCAGCTGCAGCTATCGACTGCTGCATGAAGGTCAGGACTTGCCCGAGTGGCACCCGTTGCTGACCGGTGAACGACGGTCGGTCATTCATGCCAATGCCTCGGTACTCAGCGTATATGAAGTCAGGGATAACGAGATCAGTGAGGATCAGCTGATTGATTTTGTGCTGGACGAAAACTACTGAGCTGTCTCGATAATGCAAAACTTGATGAAAACCGAAAGGCTTGATGCCCACAACCCGGATCATCTGCAGCGTGCAGGCGAACTCTTGCGCGCAGGAGAGCTGGTGGCCGTGCCCACCGAAACGGTCTACGGTCTGGCAGCCGATGCCTCAAATCCGTCGGCAGTGGCAAAGATATTTGCCGCCAAGGGGCGTCCCGTCGACCATCCGCTGATTACACATATTGCCGCTCTTGATCAGCTGCCGCGCTGGGTCAGGGATGTGCCTGACTGGGTGCCGGCGCTGGCGGAGGTTTTCTGGCCGGGCCCTCTGACACTGCTGTTCGACCGACACCCCGAGGTGTCTGATGTGATCACGGGAGGGTTGAGTACCATCGGCATACGCATGCCGGACCATCCGGTTTTGCTGAACCTGCTGCGTCAGTTCGACCTGGCGGTGGCCGCACCTTCCGCCAATCTCTATCAGAAACTGAGTCCTACCAGTGCCGAGCAGGTATTGGCCGGGCTGGATGGCCGTATTGCCGCCGTGCTTGATGGCGGGCTCTGTGGTGTCGGAACCGAGTCCACCATTTTACGCGTGGGGACGGAATATGCTGAAATTTTGCGAACGGGTCCCATCTCTGCGGCTGATTTGCAGCCCTTTCTGCAGGTGCCCGTACTGACCCCGGACAGTCACGAAACTGCGGTCTCCGGTAACAAGGAGGTGCACTATCAGCCCAATGCACGCCTGTTGCTTTGCACCAGGGAAGAACTGAAAGCCGGAATGCGTTCGGTGGATGAGCGCACCGGTGTGCTTATCTATTCTTCTGGTCTGGATGTGTCGCCGGATGTGGTTGTAAAGCGCATGCCGGCAGACCATCAGGGCTATCGTCAGGCATTGTATGCCTCCCTGTATGAGCTGGATTGTGCGGGTGTGCAGCGCCTGTTGGTTGAAATGCCCCCGCAAGATCCGGCGTGGGCAGACATTCGTGATCGATTGGGGCGCGCGGCGGCACGCTGATGACCTGACTGCCGCTGCAGCTTTCTGAATAAGCAGCATTTGAGACGAAAAAAAGGGGCGCCATTGGCGCCCCTTAGTGTTGCAACTGAAGAGGAAAATCAGTTGTTCTGGTTGGCCATCTGCTGCTTGATCAGATCGCCGATAGTGGTCGGACCCGGAACTTCAACTTCCTGGTTGCGAACAGCGCTCAGAGCGGCTTTTTCGTCAGCCTGGTCTTTCGCACGGATCGACAGGTTGATGACGCGGTTGCGACGGTCAACACCAGTGATCTTGGCTTCAACGGTTTCGCCCACTTTCAGAGCGGTAGTTGCATCGTCGATGCGCTCTGCAGCGATTTCAGACGCTTTCAGAGTTGCTTCGATGCCTTCAGCCAGCTCGATTACAGCGGCTTTCGGCTCAACGCTCTTAACGGTACCGGTTACGATGCTGCCCTTGTCGTTAGCGGCCAGGTATTCAGCGAACGGATCGCTTTCCAGCTGCTTGATGCCCAGAGAGATGCGCTCTTTCTCGGCGTCGATAGACAGGATGACCGCTTCAACTTCGTCACCTTTCTTGAACTGACGCAGTGCAGTTTCAGGATCGGCTTCCCAGGAGATGTCGGACATGTGAACCAGACCGTCGAGGTCGTTGTCCAGACCCACAAAGATACCGAAGTCAGTGATGGTCTTGATGGTACCGCTGACCTTGTCACCGGCAGCATTCTGCTCGGAGAAGGAGATCCACGGGTTGACGGTGCACTGCTTGATACCCAGAGAGATACGACGACGCTCTTCGTCGACGTCCAGGATCATCACTTCCACTTCGTCGCCGATGTTTACAATCTTGGACGGGTGGATGTTCTTGTTGGTCCAGGACATTTCGGATACGTGTACCAGGCCTTCAACGCCATCTTCGATGGAGGCGAAGCAGCCGTAATCGGTCAGGTTGGTGACGCGAGCGGCAACTTTGGTGCCGGCCGGGTAACGTTCCTTGATGTCATCCCACGGATCTTCGCTCAGCTGTTTCAGGCCGAGGGAGATACGGTTGGTTTCCTTGTCGAACTTGATGATCTTGACGGAAATCTCATCACCCGGGTTCAGCATTTCGCTCGGGTGAGAAATGCGCTTCCACGCCATGTCAGTGATGTGCAGCAGGCCGTCAACACCACCCAGATCGATGAACGCACCGTAGTTGGTGAGGTTCTTGACGTAACCTTTGGCGATCTGACCTTCTTCCAGCGTGGCCAGCAGCTCTTCGCGCTGAGCGCTGTTGGCTTCCTGCAGAACGGCACGACGAGACACAACGATGTTGTTGCGCTTCGGATCCAGCTTGATCAGTTTGAATTCAAGCTCTTTGCCTTCCAGGTGATCAACATCACGCACCGGACGAACATCAACCAGGGAGCCCGGCAGGAAGCCCTGAATGTTGTTGATGCTGACAGTGAAGCCACCCTTGACCTTGCCAGAGATGTAGCCCTTGACGGTTTCTTCTGCGTCGAATTTCTTCTGCAGAACTTCCCAGGCTTCAGCGCGCTTGGCTTTTTCACGGGACAGACGGGTTTCACCGAAACCATCTTCTACCGCTTCCAGCGCTACCTTGACGGAATCACCAACCTGAATTTCCAGCTCGTTGTTGTCGTTCAGGAACTGAGAACGGGGAATAACGGCTTCAGATTTCAGACCAGCGTTGACGGTTACCCAGTCGCTGTCGATATCGACAACTTCACCCATTACGAGGGTGCCGGGAGTCATGGCAATGTCTTGGAGGGATTCTTCAAACAGATCAGCAAAGCTTTCGCTCATGAAAGTATCCTATATTGTCGCTGCCGGTTGGTTGTTAGGCAGCTTTCCAGCCTGTATGCCAGCTATACAGGGTCGGTTGTCGATAACCAGCCTGGCGGACACTGGGCTGGCGATGTGTCCGCAGGATGGGAAAATATAAAGTTGCAAAATTATACAGAGGACGTGGCGTTTTGGCCAGCGGATGATCGGTTTTTATCCGGCAACGATCTGCGGAAGGGCGGCTTCCAGCTGTTCACGGAGGGGCTTTTGGCAGGCTGGCAGCAGCTTGGTCAGGTCTTCAGCCAAAGCGGTTGGCAGTGTTGTACTGTCGGGTTTGTTGAACCAGTCGATCAATTGACGTTCTTCGGATCGGCTGTTGGCCGCAAGCTCTGTGGCGTTGCCCACGCAAAAAGCGAAGGCGGGCAAGTGTTCGCTGACGATCTTTCCACGTTGAGGCTGATCCAGCATCAGGCGGTTGGCACTGACAAAGCGGCGGTACTCCTGCATGCCGGCGGCGGCCATGATTTCCAGACGCACGTTGCTGAACTGGTCGGCTTCGGGCATGCGGGCCAAGATTGCCTTGAGCTGCGCTTTGGTACGGGTCAACTCATCCTCGAAGGTTTCGGGGGCAAAGTGCTCGTTCAACCGCTTGTAATCCTGCAGTTCAACAATCTGTTGCTTCAGCGCCTCGATCTCGCTTTTGAGTGCATCCTGTTCGGCCAACAGGTTTTCCTTGTCCTGCATGAGGCCTCGGATGACGCGTTCAGTGGGAGTGAGTTTCTTTTCGGCAAACGTGGCCGGAACCTGTTCGGCACCCAGGGTGCCCACGCTTTCTGTGTAGGTGTTGCTGGGGACCATTTCGTAGCCGAACTTTTCAAGGTCCGCCAGGTTGATCTCATGCTGGGACTGCATTTTCTGATAGGCAAAGTAACTCGCAACTGCCGCAATTGCCAGTAACAGCGGAACCAGCACCAGCAACAGAATACTCAGTTTCCCCAGCTTCATCCGTTTACTCCGCAGCCTTGCGATTGGAGAGGTGACCCGGCAGAGATGCCGTATGACTCAATGTCAAATCGATCAGGTCCAGCAGGATTTCTCCGCTTTCGGCCAGAATGGCTTCCGATTCGGGGTTGATGGGCCGGCCCTGTTCGTCCTTGGGCAGCGTATCATCGACCTCGGCCAGCGTCTTCACGGGTGGCAGGCCCAGCCCGATACGGCGCTCGTTTTCCACACTCAGCATCCAGTTCTCGTTGCTTTCTCGCTCCTGCTGCAATGTGTCCCTGTTCAGCGAGATCTGTGTGATCTTCTTCTGCTTTTCAAGATGTTCAACCTGCTTGCGCATGAAAATGAAATCGGGATCATTTTCAGTGCGTGCCTGATGGCGCTCCAGCAGCTGTTGCATGAAGGGGCTCAGGCTGGGGAAACGACCATGGCGAACCGGTTTTACCTGGTCCCACGGAAGCGCCTTGTCCAGTGCGCTCTCGCCGATATCCTCGACTGTATACAGCGACGGGAAGTGTATGTCCGGTTCAACGCCGCGGTGTTGGGTGCTGTCGCCCGAAATGCGATAAAACTTGGCATGGGTCAGCTTGACCTGTCCGTGTTCGATCGGCTGCAGGGTTTGCACGGTTCCCTTGCCAAAAGTGCGATTGCCTATGATGATGCCGCGGTTGTAGTCCTGAATGGCGCCGGCGAAAATTTCGGAGGCAGAGGCACTCAGGCGGTTAACGATGACGGCCATGGGGCCATCCCAGGCGATTTTCGGGTCAAAGTCACCGAGTATGTCAACGCGACCGGAGGCGTCACGAATCTGTACGGTTGGACCACGCTGAATGAACAGACCAACCAGTTCGTTGGCTTCGCGCAGGGAACCACCCCCATTGTTGCGAAGGTCCACGATCAATCCGTCCACCTTCTCCTCACGCAGCTCCTTGATCAGTTTCTCCACATCTCGGGTCGTGCTTTTGTAGTTCGGGTCACCGTTTTGCAACGCTTCAAAATCGATGTAAAAAGTGGGAACTTCAATAACGCCGAGCTTGAAGGTTCGGTCTTCACGCGTCAGCTCGAGCACACGCTTGCGGGCAGCCTGCTCCTCAAGCTTGACCTTGTTGCGCTCGATCTTCACGATTTTGCGTGTTTGACGGTCGACCGCGTCTGCAGGGATGATTTCCAGTCGAACCAGAGTCCCCTTGGGGCCTCGAATTTTGCTGACTACATCGTCAAGACGCATGCCGACCACATCTTCGATGACGCCGTCATCGCCCTGACCGACACCCACGATCACGTCAGCCGGCTTCAGTTGCCCGGTTTTGTCGGCCGGACCGGCCGGTACCAGCCGGACAATCTTGGTTTGATCGTTTTCGGACTGAAGCACGGCGCCAATCCCTTCCAGCGACAGGCTCATGTTGATCTGGAAGTTTTCAGACCCCTGTGGCGAGAAGTACTGCGTATGTGGGTCGAACTCATGCGTCAGGGCGTTTACAAAGCTTTCAAAGACATCATCGCTTTTGGCCTGTTCGGTGCGCTGTTTTTGATTTTGATAACGGCGCAGGAGTATCTCTTCGGCTTCATCTGTGGTTTTGTCGGCCAGCTTGAGGCTCAGCAGCGAGCTTTTGAGCTGCTTGCGCCACAGTTGCTGAATCTCTGCCTCTGTTTCAATCCACTCGGCTTCAGAACGATCACTTTCCAGCACGTCGTCGCGATCAAAGTCCCATTCATTATTCTCGTTCTCAAGGGTGCTGATGATGTAGTTCAGTCGCTGCGTGCGCCGTTGCTGGTAGCGATTGAATATTTCAAAGGCAGCCCGAGTTTCGCCTTGCAGAATCTGGTCATCAAGTTCATGGCGCCACTGCTCGAACTGTTTGATATCTGATGCCAGAAAGTGGCTTCTTTCAGGGTCAAGCGCGGCGAGATACTGCTCCAGTACGGCCTCGGACAGCCGGTTGTCGAAGTCGATACGGTTATAGTGCCCCTGTTGCAGCGATGTCACCACATCCAGCATGGTCTGAGTATGAATGGGATCAGGCGCCAGATTCGCCTGCGATGGGGCAGTGCTCAGGGTAAGCGTGAGTGCCGTGATGAGCGTCAGAAAACGGGGCTTGAACATGAGAGGCGGATCTCCGGATCATGTGGCTGGAGCTGAATTCCACGGCTAGGGCATCATCCTGAATCAGCCTGTGGCTCCTTCTGTGACAGGCACTCTGGGCTTCGAGTTCCGTCAGCTACAGCTTTGTGAGTGTAGTCATGCTGCTGGGTAATGTAAAATCATTGCTTTACGCCGATATATACGGAGAGTCAGAGGATGCAGATCTCGAAACTTCTGGTGCTGACACTGGCACTGACCGGCCTGCTGGTTGGCTGCGGTGAGGATCCTGAGAAGGAGCGCTTTCGCCAGGAGCTGATCGACAAGGCGTTGAATGACGATACACGCCGGGCCGGAACCGAATTTCTGGCCCGGAATCGTGAACGCGAGGGTGTCAGCGTGACTCCCAGCGGGTTGCAGGTTGAGCACTTGCGAAAGGGTGAGGGGGAGAGTCCGACAGGGCGCGATACGGTCGTTGTGCACTATGAAGGCACGCGAGTCGATGGTGGCGTGTTTGACAGCTCTTACGCGCGCGAAAATCCGGCTACCTTCCCTTTGAATCAGGTTATTCGTGGCTGGCGTGAAGGACTGGCGCTGATGCAGGAAGGCGGAGAGGCGATATTGTACCTGCCACCTGAGCTGGCCTATGGAGCAACCAGCCCTTCGCCGGACATACCTGCCAACTCCACGCTTATTTTTCGTGTTGAATTGCTTGATGTGATCAAGCAGGAGGAAACGCAGTGAAACAGCAAACGGAATTCAATCAGGATCTGATGCGCTTTCTGGATCTGGCGACGACCCCCTTTCATGCCGTGGAACAGATGGCACAGCGCCTGCTGGAAGCCGGTTTTTGTGAGCTGCATGAGGCTGATCGCTGGCAACCCGAGTCCGGGCGAGGCTATTTTGTTCGACGCAACGGCTCATCCATTATCGCCTGGCGGCAGCCTGAGCAGGAAACGGCGGTGTCACAGGGGTGGCGGCTGGTTGGAGCCCACACGGATTCGCCCTGTCTTAAGGTCAAACCCAATCCGGAACTGCACCGCAAGGGCTATTTTCAGCTCGGTGTTGAGGTGTATGGTGGCGTACTGCTGAACCCCTGGTTTGATCGCGACCTGTCGCTGGCCGGACGCGTGACCTATCGCAGCACCGAGGGAGAGGTGCGCAGCGCCTTGCTCGATCTGCGTCGCCCCGTTGCAGTGGTGCCCAGCCTGGCGATTCATTTGGACCGAGAGGCCAATTCCAGTCGCAGCATCAATGCGCAAACCTTCTTGCCGGTATTGCTTGGGCAAAGTGATGAAGCACAGGACTTTCGTCAGCTGCTGGCCGATTGGCTGAAATGTGAGGGGAGGGATGATCTGGCACAGGTGCTGGATTACGAGCTGTGTTTCTATGATACCCAGGGGGCCGCACTGATCGGGTTGGACCAGGCATTTCTGGCCTCGGCACGTTTGGATAATCTGCTCAGCTGCTTTACCGGCTTGCAGGCGTTGATTGATGCCCCGGTGTCCGGGCCCGGACAGGTGCTGGTGTGTAACGATCATGAAGAAGTGGGCAGTCTCAGTGCCTGTGGAGCGCAGGGGCCGATGTTGTCACAGTGGCTTGAGCGCATCATGCCTGAGGCAGACAGTCGCAACCGGTCGCTGGTCAGATCAATGCTGATTTCGGCCGATAATGCCCACGGTGTACATCCCAACTTCGCCGATCGCCATGATGAAAACCACGGTCCGTTGTTGAACAAGGGGCCGGTCATCAAGATCAATGCCAATCAGCGTTATGCGACCAACAGCGAGACCAGCGCCACTTTCCGGCATCTGGCGGCTCAGGTCGGGGTTCCTGTACAAAGTTTTGTGGTGCGATCCGATATGGCCTGTGGCAGCACCATTGGCCCGATCACCGCGGGAGAGCTGGGGGTGCGTACACTGGATGTGGGGGTGCCTCAATTTGCCATGCACTCCATTCGCGAATTGGCTGGCTGCTCCGATGCACATGGTCTGTATCGCATACTGCAACGTTTTATGGCTGAGCCTCGAGTCTAGCCGGGGCCGTGTAGTGTCATAGCCGTGTGTGGCTGTCACTGAAATCAAGCAGTTCTGCCTGCAGGGCAGGCAGTTGCTGCATGAGTTCATTCAGTATTTGAGCGGCATCGGCCTTGTCATCACGGCGGCATGCCGTTTCGACAAGCTGCAGTGAGGCGGCCAGCTGTTCGCAGCCGACCGTCCGTGCACTGCCCTTGATTCGATGCGCGACAGCGCGTGCGGCTTCCAAATCGTCTGCGTCCAGGGCTCGCTGTAAAATATGGATTTCCGGAAGCAGGGTGGTGGCAAAATCGCGCACCAGCAGAGCAGCGGTTTCGGCATCACCGACCTGTTCAACCAGATTGTCACTGTCAAAGGTCGTGGGTATCAAGGCGGCGGGTGTATCGATCACGCTGTGGGCATGACCAGCCAGCGTGCGGGCAATGACGTGCTGCAGCTCTGCCAGACGCACCGGTTTGGCAAGATAGTCGTTCATGCCGGCTGCCAGGCACTTTTCCCGATCCCCGGCCAGAGCGTCTGCGGTGACAGCGATAATCGGAATGTCGTGCACCGGTCCCGGAAGGTCGCGGATGCTGCGCGTTGCTTCATACCCATCCATGTTGGGCATATGCAGGTCCATAAGGATCAGATCATAGTTTTCGCCTGACTGCAGTGCCTGCATCACTTCCAGACCATCGTTGCACAGCCTGAAGTGTGCGCCGGCTCGCTGCATCAGAATCTCCATCATTTTCTGGTTGATGGGATGATCTTCCGCTATGAGGATCGACAGCCCAGCCGTCACGGGCTCCTGTGTTTGGGTGGGCGCGGTGGTGAGAGGTTCCGTGCCGGAGGGTTGTGTGTCTGGCTGAGTCATGTGTCTGAGGATATCGACCAGCTGCACAGGAGAGAGGGGCGGCTGCAGCTGAGCGGTTATGGGTATGAACGCCTCTGCCAGGTCACGTTGGGACAGACCGATCACCTCACCGTTGCCGCCACGTTGTTGAATCCAGTGGCGCAGGTGCTCCGGGGCAAGATTGAAGCGCCGGTCATCCAGCAACAGTGTCGAATAGCGACTCATATCGGTCTCTTCTTCCAATGGGCGGAAGTGACAGTCGATCTGCGCAACATGTGGGCTCAGCAGAGTGTAAAGGTATTCAAACAGCTGATGAGAATTGGTGACGCACAGCACCTGCTCTTCAGCAAGGGTGTCCAGCTGGTCCAGGCGTGTACGCAATGTGTCCGTGTTGGCGGCGTGCAGTGGCAGCTCAACGATGAACCGTGAGCCGGTACCGGGAGCACTTTTGACGTCAATGCGCCCCCCCATGGCTTTCACCAGATTGCGGGTGATGGCAAGCCCCAAACCTGTGCCCTGGTAGTGTCGAGTGATGGAGTGATCGACTTGCCGGAAAGCTTCAAAAATGATGGAAAGGTCTCGGCTGTCGATGCCGATCCCGGTATCTTCAACACTGATCAGCAGTGTACCGGGTGCCGGCGCGTCAGTGTGGCGCTGAGTCAGGGTGACGGTAACATGGCCGGCTTCAGTGAACTTGATGGCATTGCTGATCAGGTTGTTGAGTACCTGTCGCAGGCGGATCGGATCGCCAATGATATTCAGCGGGGTGTCCGGTGCGTAGTTCAGGTACAGATCAATCCCCTTGGCTGCGGCATTCACGGACGAAGCGGTCAGTGCCGAATGGGTGACTTCACACAAGTTCAGCGGTTCGTGGACCAGTGTCAGCATGCCGGCTTCAATTTTGGAGAAGTCGAGCACGTCATTGATCAGGCGCAGCAGCGTTTCAGAAGCAACGGTGGCGGACTCCACATAGCTGGACTGGCGGCTGTCCAGTTCGGTTGCTTCCAGTGAGTCGAGCATGCCGACGACGGCGTTGAGGGGGGTGCGGATCTCGTGGCTCATGGTTGCCAGAAAATCGCTTTTCAGGCGGTTGGCATGCTCCGCTTCATCGCGAGCCTGAAGCATGCGCCGTTCCGACTCCCGCTGGGCGCGCTCAATTCGGTAGGCATACATGATTCCGGTGATGGCGTCGGTGAGAGGCTCAAGCCACTCCACCAGTCCCTGATCGTAGGCCTCCGAACGGTTTGCAAGCCCATACATGCCCAGCACTTCACCGCGAAACTTGAGTGGAATGCCCAGAAAGGAGTCAAGGTCCGGGTGGCCAGCCGGGCAGTTGTTACTGCGATGAGCCGGATCGTGATGGTTGGAGATCACCACTTCGCCGGTGAGCAGAGTATGTCCGAACAGGTTGTCCAGACGATGAAAGTCGATACCCTGCTCAATGTTATCCACATACAGGTTGTGTGATGCCTGATCCCAGGCCAGGTTAGTGATCGCATAACAGCGCATGAAGGCTGTGCCATCCTGCTCCATGCGTTCGCCGATGAAGCCCATGGGGGATCCGGTAAGATCCTTGAGGGTTTCCAGAAGCTCACCGAAACGTCTTTTGGGGTCCTTGTACAACAGGAAGTTGTTGTTGACGCGAGAGACGGCAGCCAAGACCAGTTGGTTGCGAGCCTCCAGAGTCTGATGTTCAATTCGCTCTGAAATATCGCGAAACATGAGAACGCCTGTAGGCGAATGGCGCTCGTGGCGACGCTTGGTTCTGATCGGTGACAGCGTGCCCTCCAGAAACACCAGGCGGCCGTCGCCATGCTGGCAACGCAGTTCGGTAAATGTCTGGCTGCCATCCCCCGCCAGCGCGCGCGCGCAATTCGGATCGGAAGTGTCCAGCCAGTCTGTCAGCAAGGTGCCTGCCAGCGTATCGCAGGACTGCCCCAGCAGCCGAGCGCCGCTTTGATTGATTTGCACGATCATGCCGTGGCGCAGAAGTGCCATGCCTTCGGCGGCATTTTCGAACACCAGCTCCATGTGTTCACCATGGACATCATGTTCCCGCTGCATCTGGCGATGACGCCGAAACAGGAATACTGACACCACCATAAACAACAGGGCCAGCGGGCCGCTGATCAGAAGCATGAACGACCAGTCCTGAATGTGTTCCGTCATCCGTGCTTTCCTTCTGTTGTCAGGTGGCGTGCATACTGTTGATCCTTGCCTGCAACATGGCGATACCAGGCTTGGAGCAACTGCTCATGTGCGGTCAGGGCTTTTGGCTTTTTGTGCTGCCTGATCTTGTTGGCGAGCATCTGTGTGCGCTGAAGGATCATCCCGTGTTCGGCCTGATGTGCTGACAGGTGAGTGTAATGATGCGCTCGCTGGTGCTGATACTCCTGGCCAAACATCTCGGCGCTGATCTGCTCCAGGTCATTGGTCATGCGGGCAGCTTGATCTTCGCTGCCATAGCTTATTTCTCGCCGTATGGCTTCCAGTCGATGCAGGATGTCGAACAGCTGTTGCTGCTTCTGCTGCAGAAAAGGATCCGTGCTGTGGTGCGGAACCAGCTCGGAAAGAGCCTGCTTGAAACGCTCGGTTTCATCCGGCTGTGGCGTTGATGTTGTGGTCCCTGCTGCCGAAGGCGTGCCTTGAGGGGCTGATTCGGGCTCAGGCATCGGCACTGGTGTGGACTCAGACTCTGGCTGGTCAGTCGTGTTGAGTGCCGGAGACATTTGGACATGTGGTGCTGTCCCGGGTTTGGGGCGCAGCCGGCCATCTGCCGCTTTGCTGACACCTATGGCCGTGCTGATACTGGTCGGGATGGAGCGGTAAACGCCTGCATCCGCCAGCATGATCCTGCGATGCCGGGCGGCCTCGATCTTGTCACTGAGCAGGGCGGCACTTAGTGGTTTGCTGACGAAGCCGTTGCAGTCAAGACCAACAGCATTCATCACGTTGCTGCGATAGTTGTAATCGGTGATCATCAGAACACACAAGTCCCGGGGAACGCCGGCTATATCACCGCAACGGATGGCCTGGAGTAACTCCAGGCCATTACCGGGCTGCATGTCTATATCGGTCAGCACAAGGTCAATTGTCGGCTCACGCGTGAGCAGATCGATCGCTTCACGGCCGCTCAGTGCCGAGAACACCTGCTCACAACCCAGTTGCGCCAGTACCTTGCGGCAGAACTCATCAATGATCGGCTGGTCATCAACCACCAGAACCTTAAGCGCAGAGAGTGCTTTCATGACCGTCTCTTTTGCAGATTGCCTTAGACTTCAAAGCATTGCACAGATCCGGTCAGTTGTATATCAGAGCAGCGCCTGGCTCATTTGATGGTACAGCGGTATGCCGACGATCACATTGAACGGGAACGTGATGCCCAGCGAAGCCAGCATGGCCAACCCGATATTGGCTTCCGGTATGGCGGCACGAATGGCAGCCGGGGCCGCAATGTAGGAGGCGCTGGCAGTAAGGCTGGCGAGTATCAGGGCGCTACCGGCCGGCAGTTCGAGCAGTACGGCGGCTCCCAGTCCAAACAGTGACAGCAGCAGCGGTGCACAGCAGGCAAAGGTCAACAGGCGCCAGTGTCTGAGCGGGATCGGACGCAGTGTTTCGGCGGCTGTCAGTCCCATCTCCAGCAGGAACAGTGCAAGGACGGCCTTGAATGCATTGGTGAACAGGTCCGTTACGGATGCGCCCTCCATCGGACCATACAGGTAGCCAATGACGACACCGCCCGCCAGCAGGATGACCCCCCGGTTGGTCAGCGTTTCATGCAAAAGGCTGATGCGTGAGCCGGTGTGTCGGCTGGCAGCAAAGCGGCGATAGAGTGCCAGTCCGACCATGATGGCGGGCAGTTCCAGCAGTACCAGATACAGGGTGACCTCGGGGCCGATGCTGAGCTGATGTGTTTCAGCGAATGCCAGGGCAACCGCAAAGGTGCCGGCACTGACGGAGCCATAGTGTGCACTGATACTGGCGCTGTCAGCCAGCGAAAGACCGATCAGCTTGCGCAGCAGCGGAAACAGCAGGAGGGGTATCAGGGCGCCGATCAGCATGATGAACAGCATCTCGGGGACGAGCTGCCAGTCCAGATTGCCATGCAGCCCCATGCCGCCCTTGAGGCCGATGGTCAGCATCAGCAGCAGGCTGAGAGTGTCATAGGCTGCCTTTGGAATGGTCAGGTCAGACTTGACCAGACCGGCGACGACGCCGAGCAGAAAGAACATCACAACAATATCAGGCATGATTGGCTCCGTATCTGAGTGTGGCGCGAATTGTGCCTTTGATGAGGTATTGAATCTAATTAATTGTTGATGAACTATATATAGACAATTATCTATATATAGGTGTGGCATGCGCATCCGACATTTGACGTTTCGGCTGCTGGAAGTCTACGTGGCGGTCGTGAGAACCGGCACGGTAACGGCCGCTGCACAGCAGCTTCACCTTAGTCAGCCGACGGTTTCCCAGCAACTTAAACGACTGGCTGAAACCGTGGGTGAACCTCTGTTTTCCAATGGTCACAGAGGGCTGGAGTTGACGGATGTAGGGCGTGAGCTGTACCGGTCGGCACTGGACGTGACGGGACGCTTTGAAGACTTTGCCGACTATTTGGCCGAGCTCAGGGGTGGGCATCGTGGACGGTTCAGCATTGCTTTGGTCAACACTGCCCAGTATGTGTTGCCGCGCCTTTTGGGCCCCTATAGCCAGGCTTTTCCCGAAGTTGAACTGACGCTGGAAATCGGTAACCGGCAGCAACTGCTGCAACGTTTTGAACAGCAGCTGGACGATGTTTATGTGTTCAGTCATCCACCGGCGCTGGAACAGGCCGTGGCGGCCCGCTTTTTGCGAAATCCTCTGGTCATGATTGCTCCTGAACAACACCCTCTTGCGAGGAAAGAACACCTCACGATTCATGATTTGAAGCAGGAGCGCTTTCTGTTGCGAGAGCCAGGGTCGGCAACGCGGATGCTGTTTGAAAGCTGGCTGCATGCGCAGGGGGTGCAGCTGTCCGATACACTGCAGATGGCCAGTAATGAAGCGATTCGAGTGGGCGTGTCATCAGGCATGGGGCTGGCGGTTGTGTCACGCCATGTGCTGCCGCAGCAGCACCCGGGGATTGTGGTGCTGCCGCTGCAGCAGTTTCCGCTCGACAGTCACTGGCATTTCATCATTCGCCGTGACCGACGATTGCCGCATGCTGCACGTGGCTTCCTCGAGTATGCTGCCGGCTCACTGGAACAGTGGCTGCCGGATGAGTATGTCTGCAATGAGATCGAACGGCTTTTCAGTCAAACGCAGGCAGACAAGGCGTGATCCGACATGTGGTCAACAATGCCAGAGTCGATACCAGCCATTCTGCTGACTGATTTCCACTGGTGTGTCATAAAGTGCTGACAGGTTGGTGCTGGTCAGGATCTGCGCTTTTGGTCCATCCGCAACAACACGACCCTCCGATATCAGCACCACGCGCTCGATTTCCGGAATGATTTCATCCACGTGGTGGGTGGCGATCAGCATGGAACCACCCTGCTGACAAAAGTGCCGCATCTGCTGCAGCATTAATGCGGCTGCACCCATGTCCAACCCATTGGAAGGTTCATCGAGAATCAGTGCTTCAGGCTGGTGGATCAGTGCGCGAGCCAGTAACAGGCGTCTCTTTTGGCCTGTCGAGAGGCGCTGGAACATCTGCTGAGCCTGTTCCTGCAGGCCGATCGTGTGTAACAGCTCCACGGCTCGCTGGTGTTGGTCTGCAGTGGCCTGGAGGTGGTCGTGCTGGCCAATCGAGCCAAACAGGCCGGACAGGATGACGTCCAGAGCGCGGGTATAGGGGGTATAGTCTTCCTGCAGCTCGTGAGAGACAAACCCGATCCGGCTGCGAAGATCCCAGAGGTTGACGTTGTCGCGGCCATAAAGCCGCACATGGCTGCCTTCGGAAACGACCGGGTAGAGCTCGCGGCTGATCAGCTTGAGCAGGGTGCTTTTCCCGGCGCCGTTGGGCCCAAGTATGGCAACACGCTCGCCCGGTTTGACCTGCAGTGAAAAATGCTCCAGTACACGGGTATGTTGCTGATAAACGGTTACATTCTGAATGTCGATCATGCGGGCTCACTTGCGCTGTTTGGCTTCGATCCACTGTGCCATATATTGCGTGCTTTTAAGAGTGTGGTGACGCAGCATGGCGCCGGTGAAATTGTTCAGGCGGTGCGTCTCAAGGCTTGCTTTCAGCTCATGCAGGCGTGATATCAGTGCATCGGCATGGCGCTGAAAGTTGAAGTGCTGATCGTGCAGCAGGAAGCCTTCTCGCTGGCATCGTTGCCATTTTTCAGGCTGCTGATACAAGGAAACAGCGGCATGGGCAAATGCGTCACAAGCGTCCTCAATTGGTCCGGGCCAGTTTTGATTGTTGGCCATGCCTTCGGCGCCCACGGATGTGGTGACGGATGGCGTGCCACTGGCCAGCGCATCAACCAGCTTACCCTTGAGCCCCGCACCAAACCGCAGTGGAGCCAGATTGACGCGTGCCTTTTGCATCACCTCATGGGCATCATCCGCCCAGCCCTTGATCAGAAAGCCCTGCCGGGGATCATGCAGTGCCGTCGCCTTGGGGGGCGGGTAGGCACCATAGATATGCAGCTCTGTCTGGGGCAGTCGTTGGCGGATATGTGGCCATATCGACTGCTTTAACCATAAAACCGCATCCCAGTTAGGCGCGTGGCGGAAGTTGCCAATGGCAATGAAATTTTCCCGTTCAGAAAAACCGGGCAGTTTGGCCAGTGCTTGCGAGGAAAGCGGGGGCTGCATGAAAGGCGTGTACTGAAGCAGCTCGGGCGCAATCCTGAACGTTGAGGTCAACAGATCGATCTCGGCTTGAGAGATCATCAGTGTCAAATCGCTGCGCAAAATGGCGGCGATTTCACGTTTGGCGTGATCGGAAAACAGGAGCGCAGGCTCTACGTCCAGGCTGACAGTGCCCGTTCGCTTGCAGACTTGATGACGGGCATGACGCAGGCAGGAAAGATCCTCGGTATCCAGCAGACGGATTGCGTTGGGGCAGTGTTTTTCAACCCGCCAGCCAAACTGCTCTTCCATCATGAAGCGGTCAAACATTACTACGTCGGGTGCCAGCTCACGGACGAAATCATCAAAGCTTGAGCAGTTCAGGGCAATGTTGACCTCGCGAATGCCACGCGCGGGCAGGTCTGCTCGGTGAATGCTTTTCTCGGCGGGGCTGGCGAAGGTGACTGTCCAGTTCTGCTGGCGGAATGCGTCCAGCAGGGCCAGCATTCGATAGCCAGCTGCACTGGATGCGGGCTCGGGCCAGACATAGCCGATAACGAGGACATTCATGGGCAATCAAGTACCTGGTGCAGATAAAGTAAGACGCAATCATACCACCGTGCAGTTGCTATCCCATCAGGGTTAGAATCAACGTTAGAGTGATGAAAGACAGGGCCGTTGTCACCAGCAGCATTCCGGCGCATTGGCGCCCATAGCCATAGTTGCCGCCAATAATCGGAAATACGCTCAACATCGGCATGGCGGCCGCCAGTATCACGGCCTGTTCCAGTTGTGGGTCAAAGTCTCGCCAGACGACTACAAGCAGCAGCATCAGTAATGGATGCAGCAACAATTTTCCGGCCGCAACCAGACTAATGCTGCCGAGGCTGTCGTTGACGCGCGTACCAACCAGAGAGCCGCCTATTACAAACAGGGCCGTGCCGACAGAGGCCATGGCAAGCATCTCAAGGCTGCGGTCCAGTGCAGAAAGTGCCGGGAGTTGAAGGCTTGCCCACACAAGGCCTGCAAGAATGGCAATAATCAGGGGGCTGCGAAGGATGCGCACGAAAATCCGCTGCCATACCCGCAGCATGGGCTCGCCGGAAGTGGTATCACGCGAACCGTATTCGATCAGAATCAGAGCCAATGGGAGAATCAGAATATTCTCCACCATCAGTGCCATGGTAAAGGGTTGGGTGGGGGCGGCGCCAAAGACCTGCAGCAATACGGGGTACCCGATAAACGCACTGTTGGAGGCGGACATTCCCATGCCGCGGACACTGGCTTCACTAAGACTGACTTTGAAAATCAGCCGGTTTAGCATAATCCCGGCCAGCAAAGCCGAGACAGAACCAATGGCATAGATCGCCAGAAAATCGGGTTCAATCACATCGCTCACCCGCATTTTTGACAGGGTGCCAAAGATCAGGGCAGGCAGTGTGAAATAGAGAACAAATCGCCCCAGCAAGGGCATGGCTTCCTGCGGCATCAGTGCGGATTTGACGGCAAGATATCCAAAGCCAATGATGATGAAAATCGGTGCAGTGATGGATAAGACGTCCGTCATGAGTATCGGCTCCTCCGTAAGAGGCGGCCAGTATACAGATTTAAGCTGACGGTAATATGTGGGAAATCGGGAAAACAGAAACCCGATATTTGAAAAATTGGTCGGAGCAGAGGGATTCGAACCCCCGACCCTCTGGTCCCAAACCAGATGCGCTACCAGACTGCGCTATGCTCCGACTTCGGTTGGCTCCTCGAGCTGGACTCGAACCAGCGACCAATAGATTAACAGTCTACTGCTCTACCAACTGAGCTATCGAGGAAAACCGATTTACAGATCAGGCAGTTGGCTCCTCGAGCTGGACTCGAACCAGCGACCAATAGATTAACAGTCTACTGCTCTACCAACTGAGCTATCGAGGAACACCTGAACTGTGGGGGCGTATATTAGTGACGCGGACCCGGAGCGTCAAGCATTGTGGGTAATTATTTTCCTGCGGGATCAACGCCCTATTGATGTACGTGTTTTCATGATCTGAAACAGGCGCCTCAGTACAAACTGTACTCCGGTACAGTTGCCCCAAGGGGGTTCATCGTCTTTATTTGAGAGTAATTAAAACAAGCGACAGGGTTAAGGTCATGAGCACATCAATCGGTACAGTATCGTTCATCCAGGGCCAAGTGGTTGCCGTTGCGGCAGATGGCACGGAGCGCGTGTTGGCGCTGGGTGATCAAGTCATGTCGGACGAGGTGGTTCGCACGTCGCCGGATGCACGCATCGAAATTTCCATGGATGGTGGCGAGCTGGTCAGTATTGGCAATGGCGACAGCTGGGTTGCCGACGCGGCTTCCCTGCCGGTGTCGGAAGCGGCAGTGGGTACTGTCGCAATGGTGTCGGGCCAGGTGGTTGCCATGGCGGCGGATGGTACCGAACGCGTGCTGATGGCAGGTGATATCATTCTGGCGGATGAAGTGATCCGCACCGGCCCCGATGCACGAATTGAAATTGCCATGCAAACCGGTGAGCCGGTCACCCTGCAGGGTGGTCAAAGCTGGCTGGTCAGTCTCGATACCTATACCCCCGCTGATCAGTTCGATGTGGACTCTGCCACTGCCGATGTAACCGCGCTGCAGCAGGCGATCCTTGCCGGCCAGGACCCGACCGAAATTCTTGAACCGACAGCTGCAGGTGCCCCCGCTGCCGGAGCACCTGGTGCCGGTAATGAAGGTGCCGACTTTGTGACGCTGCAGCGTACCGGTGCTGAGACAACTCCCGAAGCAGGATATGACACCATTGGGCTTTCTTCGACCGTGTTGACCCCGGAAGGGGAAGAGCCGGTGCTGCTTGAGCCTCGTATTCTTACCATCACCGAGGATGTTGCCCTGGAAGGTGCCTTGAGTGTGCAAGAGGCTTCCGGTACTGGCGAGTCGAATATAACCGTCATTCCACCCGTATTTTCAGTATCGGGAACGGGATCATATACATCCACTATCGATTATGCTCTGGTGCTTGCCAATAGCAGCACCGGCCTTGTTACAACCGATGGCAACTATCCGATCAGTCTTGAACTGAGTGCTGATGGTCAAGAGGTATATGGTGTTTACACCGATGGTGAGGGAGTTGAGCAAACCGCTTTTACCATCACCATGACAGGCACTGATATCACTATCAGTTCGAGTACCGCTCTTGAACACGACAACAGTCAAGGCCCTGGTGAAAGCGATAGCCTGGACCTGGCAGGTCTGATTAATGTCACTGCAACCATCACGGTCAACACCGTAGAGGGAGAGGTTCTGAGTGGCAGCAGCACCGTTGGCAGTCTGGATGTTGAGATTACAGACACCGATCCGACGCTGGACGTCAACGACGACCTGGCGTTCGAAGACAGTGAAGGCGAGCCGGTAGCCGGCCTGAGCGTGGTGGAAGCCAGCGGTGCTGCCAATGCCGCGACCTTCACCGTGACCGGCCCGAGCTACACCGCCAGTGCGGTGGACGGCCAGACCACCAGCGTCAGCTACAGCCTGGTGGCCGTGGACGGTGCGCCCACTGGCCTGACCACCAGCGATGGTGCCGGTGGTGAATACGCCATCACCCTGAGCGTGGACGGGGACACCGTCAGCGGTGTGTACACCGATGGCGAAGGTGCGGAACAGACCGCGTTCACGGTGGCCCTGAGCGGTGACCAGATCACCCTGACCTCGTACGTGGCGCTGGAACATGCCAACAGCCCGCAGGGTGAAGGCGAAGACAACACCCTGGATCTGAGCGGACTGGTGAGCGTGGCCGCCACCGTGACCACCACCGACGGTGATGGTGACGTGGTCGCGGACAACACCACTGCCGCCCAGCCGCTGGTACTGGAGTTCAGCGACACCGACCCGAGCCTGCAGGTGAACGACGACCTGGCGTTCGAAGACAGTGAAGGCGAGCCGGTAGCCGGCCTGAGCGTGGTGGAAGCCAGCGGTGCTGCCAATGCCGCGACCTTCACCGTGACCGGCCCGAGCTACACCGCCAGTGCGG